>Ga0302250_1000046_pt1 | contig 220437 bp, 213 predicted proteins | sample AAG_RA_Asp_MG_FD_193536 | JGI IMG/M metagenome (GOLD analysis project Ga0302250, IMG submission 193536) | Enriched activated sludge microbial communities from anaerobic digester in WTTP, New Holstein, Wisconsin, United States - AAG_RA_Asp | ecosystem: Engineered > Bioreactor > Anaerobic >... | reverse complement strand
CGCCTGCTCGCCGCTGGTCACGGCGCTGACCTTGAGGCCCCGCATCTCCAGGCGGCTGGACAGCGTTTCAAGAAAATCCTGCTCGTCGTCCACCAGCAGAACCTTGGCCTCCATTTCCTTTTCCATAGCTTCTCCTTGTTTCTATCGTTATCGAATAGTTTCAAACTGATACGACCGGCGACGATACCGATCAGTGAATGGCAATTCATAACGCCGTCATGCTTAAAGCAAAAGAGATGCCACTTTTGGTTTTAATTTTAATTGAATAATATTAGCAAATTGGCTGAACATTATTTTTTTGTTTCTAATCCAGACCGCCACTAAACCATAATGAAACATATTGAACCATTGGTGGATTCAATATGTTTCATTATGGTTCGATTTGGGTCACGATCAATACATTCCGCTATGCAAAGTTTCTTGGTTTATGCGCCCCCCTTGTAGCCCACTACGGGTACAGTAAAATTTTTTATTGTCGGGCTCGGCACAAAATAAAAACAGCCACTTGGAAAATATTTTCCAAGTGGCTGTTTTTTATGTTCTTCTGGCACGCCAGGAGGGATTCGAACCCCCGACCCACGGCTTAGAAGGCCGTTGCTCTATCCAACTGAGCTACTGGCGCGCTTGATTTTTCGCAGGCAATGTACCGGGGACGGTCGGAGAACGCAAGCAGTATGCCACAATTTTCAACGGACGAAACTGGCCGGAACCCTCGGCACAATGGCGGTTAGGGAGCGCCCCCCTCCTTGAGCAGCAACAGATAGGCGACCCCTTCCTCCTTCATCTGCCCCGCTTCCCACCCCGCTTGCTCGCCGGTCCCCCAGAACACATCGATCCGCCTCGGTCCCTTGAGCGCGGAGCCCGTATCTTGCACGGTGACAAAGCGGCGCATTCTCTGCCATCCGACCGCTCCGCCCTCTTTCATGATCGGCCGGCGGCTGTCCAGGAACAGGAGCGATCCGGGAGGATACCACTGTTGATCGGCAGCCACCGAGCGTCCGGCGGTCAGCACCTGATTGAGGCTGCCGAGCGCCGGTCCTGGCTCTCTCCAGTGAAAAAAAATAAAGGAATCGTTTTGTCGCAGAATCAGATCCCGTTCATCCGGGTGCTGGTCGATATAGCTCCGGATGCTGTCCATGGTGACATCGGCCAGCCGCATCCGGCCGGTATCGACCAGATATTTACCGATGCTGCGGTACTCGCGGCCATTGCTGCGGGCATAATGGACGCCTCGCAGGGAGCCGTCGACCAGGCGGATGATCCCCGAGCCTTGGACATGGAGCATAAAGGCGTCAAACGGGTCCTTGAGCCACACCATTTCCATCCCCCGCAGCAGGTTTGCCTGTTCGATCTCCCGCCGACTCCAATAGGGGACAATCCGCCCGTTTTCCTTTCGCCCAAGGACGTTCCTTTGCCCCGCCTGTTCCCGGACCAGAAGGTCATCGGGTTCGCGGTAGAGTGGATACAGATAGGGGGGGTGCCTAGAGAGGCTTCCGGCGAAAACCGGCTGATAATAACCGGTGATCAGCATCCGCCGTGCCGAAAGGGACTCGTCGTCAGGCCGGCCATGGACAGTCCAGACCGTGAAGTGCTCAAGGATCTGGCGGTGTAACTTTTCAGGATCTGGATTGGCCTGGATCAGGGTGCGAAGACGGTGGATCGAATCGATCAGACGCCCTACCGGTATCGTCGTATCGGCCACCCTGAACCGGGTGGCCGCAGGCAGGATGCGCAAGTGAGCCAGGCTTTTGTCCAAGGCCGGCTCGAGCCCATGCAGTTCGAGATCATCGATAAAAAGGGGAGGCGGTGCGGCCGCCGATGCGTTCCGAGTAGCCCAACCAATGAGCAGAATGGCGATGACCCCCACCAGAGCGCGCGCCACGGGACGGCCCTGACCATGGGCGGCGTGGCGTCTTCGCCGGGAGGCACCGGGGTGATCAGGCAAAATGGCGGGCAAAGGCGTCGAGGAAACGCTCCAATTCACGTTCCGGCAAACGATTGATCCCGGCAGCGGCGGCCCGGCCACCACCGGTTGGGAACTGGCGGCAGAGGTTGTCGGCGCCCAGGCGGGTGGCCAACGGCGCGCGCACACTGATCAAATAGCTGCCGTCCGCCTGGGGCAGGACCGTGGCATGGGCCTGTTCGGGCTGTTCGCGCGACAGTTGATTGGCAAAAACACCAACCACTCGTTTAGACCAGGCAGCCGTCGGCAGCAGGAAGACACGACCGCTGGTACTGGTCCGATACGGGGCTAGATCCGCGGCCCTGCGCATGTCTTCGCCGTATCCCCGGCGGAGCGCCGCAAGCAGGGTTGAATCGCGACCAAAGGCAAACGGATCGGCGAAGCGGTGTACCTCACGGTACAGGTCGGCGGGATGGACCAGAAGGTCCTCCTCCACCAACCCATAACCGTTATAGTTCAACAACCGACCGATATCCTTGAGCACAGCGGTGCGCGCATCATCCAAGCCGGTATCCTGCGCCTGTTGCTGCGCCACTTCATCGAGGTTGTCGCCAAAAGCGCCGACAAGTGCCCAAGGTCGATACGCCCCCTGCAACAAACGGTCAACGATCAACGAGGTGCAGAGCAGCGGCGAGGGGTCGATGTGCACCTCCAGCGCGTCGGACTCGGGAACGGCTCCGCTGTAGTGGTGATCGACGTACAAGATGCGGTTGTCGTGGCCCAGCAGCCGTTCCAGGGCGGCGCGGTTGCGGTCGAGCGAGACATCAAGCACGGTGATCCGATGGCCGTGCACCCCGGCCAGCCGATCAAGCAGAGCGATGTCCCGCTTGACTCCGGTGACTAGGCGGGCCTCAGGTTGCGGGATGTGAAGGCGCAGCTGGTGCAGGGCGCAGATACCGTCCGCGTCCCCATTGAAAACATCGATACAGTTCATGAGGCACCACAGGTTTCGGTGACGGGCAACAATCGCCTTGTTACTGGCCAGGGAAGTCAATGCCCAGGGGAGGGCCTATGTTGGCAAGGCGGAAGGTGATCATCACCGTTTGATCGCCAGGGGTGTGGTTCGAGGAGACCTCCACCGACCAGCAGGGCTGGATGTAACGCAGCTTGACGGTTTCCTCGATGGTTTCGTCGGTTTCGATCGCCCGTTCCAGTCCGTAGCCGGCGGCAAAATTGTACGGCAACAGATACCAGAAACTGCCTTTGACCGAATTGACGTCGGTGAGCTCGTTATACCGGTAATCAAGGGAAAACCTGTCCCCGGCGGAGCTTGCGTAATCGCTGTCGACGGAATGCAGGTAGGCGCCGTCGCCGTACACGTCGATGTAGGTGGTGTACTTGAGGCGCATTCGCTCGATCGGATACCAGCCGGTCTCCGCCATGACCGGGGTCAGCGGCGTATCGCTTTCCTCGCTACGCATGTCGTAGCCTTGCTTGATCTTGAAAAAGGCGTATTCCCGCTCAAATGCACGGCCGTTGCGCTCGCCGGCAATGTCAAAGAAATTGTTGATGCCCACATAGAGGGTATTCTGTTCTTCCAGATCGTCGATCGGATCAAACTGCGGCAACACTTTTTCGTCGGGAATCTCGGTATAGCCGTAGGCAACATAGGGCCGCAGGGTATGGCTCAAGGTGTTGACATCGCCGAAGGAGACGGAAAAATCCCGCATCAGGGTGGTGGCGAGTTCACCGTCAAAATTGTAGAGCAACCTGTTTTCCGAATCGGTCTCCTCCCAGTCCGAGGCGCCGTTGTCGCGAATCGTGTAGCCGGTATCGCGGACGCCGCCGCTGACATAGCTCTCGAGATAGGGACTTAGTGGAATGCCGGCGGTCACCGTGGGCATCAGATCGATTCGCTGGGCGCCCACGCCCTCTTCCCGCCAGTAATTGGTGTAGTTGGCGTCCCAGGAAAAATCGGGGCCGCTGCTGCTGGCCAGGGGCACCAGACCCGAATAGGTCAGGGATGGCAGTTTCCAGGGCTGCGAAGGATTGTCCGCGCTGTAGACCCGTTCGCTGACGTCATTGACCGCGACAAATTCGCCCAGCAGGGCGGTGGCACCATTGTCCCAGTTCCGCAGGGTGGCTAGGGAATTTTCCCGATAACGATTCGATTTATCGGTGAACCCCCGGCCGAAGACATCGAGGAATCTGTCCTTGCTGGCGGTGAAACTGGTAGCGCCGGTATTGAACTCCCGCAGGTAGTCCAGGTCGGAGACGATATCCAGATCCAACCGTGTACTCCAGGGCCCCTTGTCATGATCCGCCTTGCCGCGAATCCAGTAGCGTTCGGAATTGGTGTGGGTGAAATCGCCGTCTTCGTAATAGTCCACCTCTGAGGGATCGGACAACTCGTCTTCCAGATAGTTGCCCATGAGCATGCCCTTGCTGTCTTCATCGAGGACATAGCGGAATTCGGCGCCACTCATGAAGCCCCGGTTGGCGAAATACCGGGGATAGAGGGTGATGTCGCTGCTCGGGGAGAGGTCGATGAAGAAGGGGGTTTCCAGGCTGAATCCGTCGCGATCCGACATGAACACCATGGGAAAGAGAAAGCCGGTCTGGCGCTTGCGCTTGGCAGGCAGCACCATGACCGGCGAATAGAGCACCGGGATATCCTTGATGCGGAAGGTGGCGTGCTTGAGAAAGGCGTAGCCGCCATCGGTGAGTTCCGTCTCGGCGGCGGCGAAACTCCAGGGCGGGACTTCCCCGGGGTGGAGTTTACAGGTGACCACCCAGCCGTCTTCGATATGGTAGGTCAATTCACCGGTTTTCTCGATCACTTCCCCTTCGAAATGCAATTGCTTGTCCTGACGGACGACCACGGCACTTTCAAAGCGTCCGGTGGATTTTTCCAGATCGATACGGCCGGAATCCGCGGTCAGCTGGTCGGGACCGACGTCGATCAACAAATGGCCCCTGGTTTCCAGGACCCCTTGGGTAATGTCATAGCTGACCCAGTCGGCCTTGACCGTGGTCACGGTTTTCAGCTCGGTGGTCGGTTTTCCCTGCTGTTTGGCTGTATTGCCGCTGGGCTCGTCTCCCAGCAGGTCGCTCCAGGGTGATACCTTGCGCGACGGGACGGCACTCACCGGTTCCTTTTTTTCCAGGATCACGTTGCCTTCGGCCTCGATACGGGGAGGATTTTCGTATCTGGTCATTTTATCGGCGGTAATCTCCCACTGTCGGGCATCCACCGACACGGCGGAGGCTTGAGCAGGACAGAAAACAAGGCAGGTGAAGAGCGGAAAAAGCAGTGCAAGGATCGGGGAGGATGGAATGGTAAACTGCACCTCGATCGGCTCCTTTGAAAAGAGGACAAGACAGGAGGACGGACGCGCAGAAAGAAGCCGTGCGCGCATTTGGTAGACCTCAACTGGTTGGAGCGATTAAAGAAATGAAACAACAATAATCACTGATAACAGGGCCGAATGTACGTGTCCGCCAGATTTGTGTCAAGCGAAAAGTCGTAGATTTGCCTTGCGTCACCGTGGAAATTGGTTTAAGTATCCGCTGTCACTATCGGGTCTAATGACTTGATTTTCCAAGGCTTGCATCATCCCCTTATCCATGCCTTTCACAGCGGCATCAACACGCACAGCGCTGCATGAAATGTATCTTCGGCCCGGTGAATTCCCGGCGACTTGGCCGCTCCCTCGGCATCGATCTTTTTCCGAGTAAAATCTGCAATCTCAACTGTATCTACTGTGAGGTGGGCAAAACCGCCGTTCCTGTCGGCCAGCGCGGCACCTACGCCGACCCGGCCGGAATTGCCGCCGAGATCGATGCAGTGTGCGCGGACAGCCGAAGGATGGCCGAGGTGGATGTACTGACCGTCACCGCCAAGGGCGAACCGACCCTGGAACGCGGTCTCGGGGGCATCCTGCGCCACATCAAGCAGAAAACGACTAAACCGGTGGCTGTGCTGACCAACGGAACAACCCTCACGGATCCGGAGGTGCAACGGGACCTGATGGCTGCGGATTTGGTTATTCCCTCGCTTGACGCGGCGCGCGAGGACAGCTTTCGCCGCGTTGACCGGCCAATCGACGGCCTCGCTCTGGATGCGGTCATCGCAGGATTGACGAGTTTCTCCCACGCCTACCCGGGCAAACTCTGGCTGGAAATCTTGCTGGTGCGCGGCGTCAATGACCGGCCCGAGGATATCGAGGCCCTGATTGAAGCGCTCCGGCCAATGCGCATTGATCGCATCCAACTCAACACGGTCGTCCGGCCGCCCGCGGAACAATTCGCCCTGCCTGTGTCCAGCGAGCGTTTGACCACCGTTGCCCGCGCCCTGCACCAAGCCCTTGCCCTGCCGGTTGACCTGCCCTTTGTCGCGGAAGCGGAAGGGACTGCGCCGCTACAGGTGCAGACGGACGAACCGCTCCCCACGCCGGCTGCCGATGGAACATCTCCGGAGGCACTGGTGCAGGAAATTGTAGAAATGGTCCAACGGCGGCCTTGCACCGCTGCTGACATAGACCGGACCTTCCATCTCGGCGGTCCGGATAAAGTTGAGCAACTCCTTGAACCGCTGATACTTTCTGGTATCCTGCAGTGGCAGGATCACGGCGACAAGCGCTTTTATCAGCATGCCCGATGAGGCGGCAGCCAGGCGCGACTCCTTTGCAAGGGGCACGCTCCTGCTTGGAGTAGAGGACGTTGCCTGAAAAAATTACCCACAGGAAACGAATGACAGCAAACGATCCCAACGAAAAAGACGAAAAAGAAAGAAGAGAAAAAGCCCCACCAGCGCGCAAGGCGAAAACCGGCGCCTGGTGGAAAAGCGTGCCCCGCGCCGCATCCAAGGAAAGCGTCAAGATGGTTGCTCCGTCAGACGCTGCTTCCCTGGAGCCTGCCGAAGCGCAGCCTGACCAGATGGTCCTTCCTCTCCCATCGTCACGATCCGACGCCGAGGGGCAGATCGCATCCACCCTGCCCCCTGCCCTTGAATCACCCTCGGAAACTCCTCCGGCCGGCGACGCCCTCGCGGCCGCGCCCTCTTCGGTTGTCGCGCCATCGGAGGAGGCCGAGCCGGTCGTGATCGAACCCGATTCCCCGCCTGCCCCGGTCGTCTCGGCAGCATCGGTGACCGAACCGGCCGAATCGGCCTCCACGGAGACGGTCGAGAACGTCTCCCAACCGGTTGCCGCCGCTGCGGACAGCGCGGCCTCCGAAGAACAGGGTCCGGCCTTGGAACCGTCGGACGACGGCGAACCCGGCGAGGAAGCGGCCCTGCCCAAAAAAAGGCGGCCACGTCGAGGCGGGAGGAAGCGCGGCAAACAGGCGGAAGCAGCCCCTGGCGAGGACGCACCAAGTGCCGAGGAAACGGACAGTGCCATCGCCCCCATGATCGAACCGGACCGCGATGAGGACGAGGAGACAGACCGGGTCGAGGACGAAGAATCTGAAATTCCGCAAAAGGCTGCCACCTACAAACTACTGATCAATGCCGAGGAACCGGAAGAGTGTCGCATCGCCCTGGTGGAAGACGGCCGGCTGGAATCCTTCCATGTCACCACCATCGATCGCGAACCGACCAAGAACAACATCTACAAAGGCCGGATTGTGTCCATCGAGGCCAACCTGCAGGCCGCCTTTGTCGACATCGGCACCGGCCGCAACGGCTTTTTGCCCTTCAACGAAATCCACCCCGAATACTACCGCCAGGATGTCAACGAACGCTGCCGCAACCTGATCGCCCAGCACCAGTGGAAAAAGCTGAAGATCGAGGAAGTGATGCAGAAAGGCCAGGAAGTGCTGGTCCAAGTTGTGAAGGAGGTGACCGGCAACAAGGGCGCCAACATGACCACCTACCTTTCCCTGCCCGGCCGCTGCCTGGTGCTCATGCCTGGCAGCGACAGCGCCGGCATCTCGCGCAAGATCGTCGGCGAGGAACGGCGGACCAACCTGCGTGAGATCATGAGTGAGTTCGAGATTCCCGAGGGCATCGGCTACATCATCCGCACGGCCAGCGCCGAGACCACCAAGGCCATACTCGAAAAGGATCTCAACACCCTGCTCGAACTGTGGGAAGAAATCAAGAAACGTGGCCAGACCATGGATGCACCGGCCTTAGTCTACGAGGAACAGGACACGGTTGTCCGCTTCCTCCGCGATCATTTCTTTCCCGAGATCAAGGAAATTCTGGTCGACACCGAGGAGTCGCTCGATAATGTCAACGCTTTCATCGAGCAGCTGCCGGCCAAGCAGCGCCAGGTTAAGGTGCGGCTGCATCGCAGCGCCAAGCCCATCTTCAACCAGTACAATATCGAGGAGCAGATCGAGTCGATCTTCAAGCCGCAGGTGCCCCTGCCCTCGGGTGGCTCAATCGTGATCAATCCCACCGAGGCCCTGGTGGCCATCGACGTCAACTCCGGTCGAACCTCGAAAAACTCGGATTTTGACGAGACAATCTTCCTCGCCAACATGGAGGCGGCCGCGGAGCTGGCTCGACAGCTCAGACTGCGCGACCTGGGCGGCCTAATCGTGGTCGACTTCATCGACATGCGCAATAAAAAGCATATCCGCGAGGTCGAGCGCCAGGTGAAGATGAGCATGAAGCGCGACAAAGCCAAGGTCGACATCAGCAAAATCTCGCGCTTTGGCCTGATGCAAATTTCTCGGCAGAAAATGGGCGCGCCCATCGAGAAGGGCAGCTACCGGACCTGCGAGTATTGCCAGGGCCGAGGCACGGTACGCTCGGTGGAAACCCTGGCCCTCTACTATCTCCGCCGCATCCAGACTGGCATCACCCGCAAGAAGGTGGGCCGGGTCGAATGCCGTTTTCCCCTTGATGTGGCCCAGTACCTGCTCAACAAAAAACGAGCGGAACTGGCCGAGCTGGAGGCCAAGCACCGGGCACGGATCGATATCATCCCCAGGGTGGAGATGAAACCATCGGAACATCAGATCGACTACCTCGAAGCCGAGGGTGGGCGCTGACGCTCGGCCACGGCCAGAACATAGCCAAGCGGGCGTTCAAGCAACACAATGAAAGAAAGTGCTTGAATATCTCCCCGGTTCAGAGTATATGAGGAAACCGTTTTGCGCCTGTAGCTCAGCTGGATAGAGCGCCGGACTACGAATCCGTAGGTCGGGAGTTCGAATCTCTCCAGGCGCGCCATACATTCAAGGGGTTAGAGATTACTCTCTAACCCCTTTTTTGTTGCCTTCATTTATTTCGTTACGACTTAATCTCATTTTTTTGATACCGATTGCTTATTTTTTCTCGCAACGTTTTACGGTCAATTTTAAGTATGGCAGCTGCCTTGGTTTTATTACCGTGCACACTGCCCAAAACCTCATGGATATATTCCGCTTCATATTCGGCGAGACTGCGATCCAATCGCTTGCCCACGCCGACAGCGGGCTTCAACGTCGACGGAAGATCCACCAGCTCAATTGTGTCCCCCTCGCATATAAGAACCAGTTTTTGCACTAAATTTTCGAGTTCACGCACATTTCCCGGCCAGTGATAGAGCATCAGCTGTCGCAATGCTTCATCACTGAAAAAAGGAGCCGGACGTCCAGTGTCCTTGGCAAATTTCGCCCGAAAATGATTCATTAAAAGCAACAAGTCATCCTCCCGTTCCCTTAAGGGAGGCAAAGAAATATCGATCACGTTGATCCGGTAATACAGATCTTCTCTGAACAACCCCTTTTCGATCAATTGCTTCAGATTCTTGTTGGTGGCGCAGATCAGACGGGTGTCGATGTGCAGAGGTCTGCTGGAGCCAACCTTGTAAATGGCCTTCTCCTGAATGGCTCGTAATAACTTCCCTTGCATGGCCAGACTAGCGTCGCCAATCTCATCCAGGAAGAGAGTCCCCCCGTCAGCTATTTCAAAAAATCCGCTGCGGGCAGTTCCAGCTCCGGTAAAGGCCCCTTTCACATGACCAAAGAGTTCGCTCTCGATCAGGTTCTCTGGTATTGCCGTGCAGTTGACGGAGACAAAGGGAGAGGATCGACGTTTCCCGACATAATGGATGGCGCGCGCCACGAGCTCTTTACCCGTGCCACTCTCCCCGGAAATTTGCACGGTTGCCGTGTTGTCGCCAGCCTTATCGATGAGTTTGAACACATGCTGCATTGCAGCTGATTCACCAACAATTCCATACGTCTGACCGGAAATCGATTGGCCATGTGCCAGGCGTTTGCGGACCAGCTTTTCAACAATCGCTCGTACAGCCTCCAACAGCTCACGTTCCGTGAAGGGTTTGGGCAGATAGTGTTCGGCGCCAGTTTTGATGGCTTCGATAGCGCCCTCAATGGATGGATAGCCCGTGATCATCATGACCTCGATATCCTCCAGAGTGTTGCGAACATGTTGAATCAGTTCTAGACCGCTGGCCTTGGGCATGCGCAGGTCCGTGATGATTATGTCAAAAACGGACGACTCAACGGCCAGCAACGCTTCTGCCACGCTGGCACAGGTCCGCACCATATAGCCTGCATCCTCGAGATGGGTGTGAATCACCTCACGGGCATCTTCGGCATCGTCGACGACGAGGATCCTGAATAGACTTGGTTGCGCTTGTTTTTTTCTCTCCATCTCACTCCCCTCCGGGTGGTTCCTCTCATGCACAGCAAGCGATTGTCAACAACCGGACTCGCTCTGCCGCATTGAAGAGGGGCTACTGGTCCTTGCCCTTATACGTTGGAAAAGTGATCGTAAAGGTTGTCCCGTTCCCGATCTCGCTCTTCACGTCGATCGTGCCATCGTGAGCCGAGACAATCCCGTGAACCACCGACAGCCCCAGACCTGTTCCATGATCTAAATCCTTCGTGGTGAAAAAGGGCAGGAAGATTTGTTCCAGCGTCTGTTGGTCCATACCGATGCCATTATCCTGCACGACCATCTGCACCAACCGGCCAGCACGGGCTGTACGCAAGGTGAGCGTCCCCATGCTGTCCATGGCGTGGATGGCATTGATCACGAGGTTGATCAATACTTGAGTGATCTGCGATGCATCCGCCAGGATGGGTGGCAGTTCTGGATCAAAGGTTGACTTGAACTGAATGTCAACCTTTGCGAAACGGGGCTCGATGAAGGCCATCCCCTCGGCAAGTACTGCGTTGAGATCTATTTTGGCCTTGTGATTCGGCACAGGACTACTGAACAACATCATTTTCTTAATGATTTCCCTGGCGTGGAGCGTGGACTGAATGATCTTGTCGAGGTAGCGGGCCACGTGGACCGGCGCGTCGATTTTTTTCGTCGCCAACTGGGCGAACCCCAAAATGCTGGCCAGCGGTTCGTTGAGCTCATGAGCCACCCCTGCCGTCAACTGTCCCACCTTTGCAAGGCGATCAGCATGTCGCAGTTGATCCTCCAATTGAGATCGTTGTTCGTTGGCCAGCTTGATATTGATCATCAGGGAAACCTGGTGGGCTATAGCCTGCAACAATTTGCGCTCCTCAGGGAAGAATCCATCCTCTCCCTCCAGTTCGGCCCCGTCCCGTCTATGGTAAAAAACCTCTATGACACCGTGTGAAGGGCGGGCCATCTGGAGGTTGTCACGGATCACATAATCGGATTCCGAAAATCCTTCAGTCATGAATACCCTGTTATCGATGACGATTCGTGCATAAACTTGATTGGGGAACTGGAATGCCGAAGGCACCACGTCAACTATCGCCTGCAAAACCTGCGCAACCGTGGTTTCCGTATGAGCAACGATCTTGGCAATTTCATACAGGCAAGAAAGTTCCTTGTTCCGTTCGATCAACTTCGCTCGTTCTTCCAGCAATACTTTATCTTGCATTGAACATTTCTATTATTGTTTTTCTTCTTTTTTCCCCGAACTCAGGATTATCCAATCGATGCGCCACGGATTCAGGCGGGATCTACCTGCCACCTCCGACCATTCTCAAGGAAAGAGGAATTGCCTGATGGGGAGAAACAGCCCACTGGTCAGAAATTCCCCGGTTAATAACCACCGCCTATCGGGCTAACGCTAAGCCATGTGCTCCGCTCGCCAGAAGGTGGTCTCCCTTAAACTCCACGCTGGCCATGAAATGGGCAAAGCGCCCACGCAGGTTCTCCATCCAGGCGGCAGCCCTTTGTGAATGATTGTATCGGCATGGTAGTTGCTTTGTACTCTCTATCTATCGATGAGCTTTCGGAAGAACAAAGCCTCCTCAATGGACGACTACTCACTGCCCGAGAAAGAGGCTGAAAGAGAATATGATGCATCCCGGCCCGAGGGGGACATAACTTCCTGATATGGAAACAACACATTGCCAGAGGAAATCCTTCGTCAACTACGCTGGAACTTTCCTCTGATTGTACCGATAACTTCCACCTATTCCAGTTCTAGTTGCGTTTGCTGGTTCGCCAGCAAAAACTAGGCAGGATGAGCGGCTCCTTGTCTTTAACCTTGTTGAATCCCCCCCACAATTCAACAAGGGAAGAAGCAGCGAGTCGCTCTTTTTTATGCTGAACATTCGGTATTTCGTACAGGATAGCAGTACGGCTACCGCTGTCATTTCATTTTTTGTAACGAATGACGAGCAATCCAACAGTGAGACAATTTCTTTATCATGTCAGCAAGTTGACGGCCCGTCAAATGTTACTGGGAACACGTTAAGGAGAACATGTTGTGTATCTGACCCTTGAACCGAAGTCACCACAAGAACTGTACCCGACTGACATTTTATTCCAAAGCAGGTATTGGAGCGAGGTCAAGACTCGACTGGGATGGAAAACCTATGCCTTTGAAATAGATGCTCCACGGTCCAACAAAGACATGTTGGTGATTGTCAAATCCTTTGGACCCGATGCAGTCGCCGCCTATGTGCCCCAAGGACCGGAATTTGTTCCTGCCAAGGAGGAATATGGTTCTTACCTGGAAGCGCTGTCGGAATCAGTGATAAAACAGGTGGACGCGAACATAACTTTTATACGTTACGATCTTCCATGGGAATCACCGTACGCCAACGAAATGCAGTGGCAGAACTGGCGGGATTTTCCTGAGTCCCGGATTCGGGAGATGCGAATGAATTTTGGGACAACGCGCTGGAATCTCAGGAAAGCACCGGTTGATGTGACGGTTGCCAACACCTGTGTCATCGATCTCGATGGTGAAGAGGACCATCTGTTATCGCGCATGAAACCGAAAACACGTTACAATATTAGGCTGGCGGAGCGAAAGGGGGTACGCGTGCAGCTCGCCCCGGTTGATAAACTGCCGATATTTTACCAGTTGTATTGTCAAACGGCACAGCGCAACGGTTTTCACCCCAGCGATTATCAATATTTTTCCGCTCTATTCTCGGAAAAAGGAAAACAAAGCTCCATGCCGGAAATTATTCTCTTGTTGGCGACGCATCAGCGGGATGCCCTCGCTGGGGCAATCATTGCCTTGTCGGAGAAAAGAGCTCTGTTTCTTCACGGTGCCTCATCCAACCACAAACGGGAGTTCATGGCCCCGTACGCAATGCATTGGAAAGCGATCCTGTATGCTCAAGCTCGGCAATGTCACTCCTACGATATGGGAGCGATCTCACCCAGCGACGATCCCGGCCATTCGTTTTATGGAATGTATCGGTTCAAAACCGGTTTTGGCGGCCGCATCGTGCACAACAGCGGTTCCTGGGACTACCCCATCTCAGAAGATGTCTATCGAAACTTCAGAAACTGGGAAATGGTTCTGTCGCAACACGAAGCAGGGTTTAGGGGACTTTAATAGCCATCACCAACCGCCAGTCGAACGTGACCTATCATCATGAAACAACTTGAGTCGGCCCGGCTACAACGGATGCTTGCGGTTGGGATCTTCATCGTCAGCGTTGTCCCCCTTACCCTCTTTGCGTGCGGTTCCATTGGCTATGTCAAGACGCTTTCGGTCAGAGAAGTGGAGGCAACCGCCCAACAACGAGTTGCGCATGGTGCCAGAGAGCTATCCACCTATCTGCGGGGCAAGGTTACCCTCCTCTCCACCCTGATCAATCTCCACCCGATCGAACACCTGCGAGAGGTGGAAACTTTCGCGAGCCTGCTTCAGATGGTCAACGATAACGGTCGCGATAGTGATATTATTGCTCTGCAACTGCTCGCCATCGATGGCAGCCTACTGGCCCATGCGGGATCGAGCCATGAGGAGGACTCGCGCAGGGACTATAAAGAGGCGCAATGGTTTAACCAGGTGTTGATGGGCGGTGTGGCTGTCAGCGATGTCTTTGTTGATCAGCGTGGTGCCTCAAATTTTATTATTGCATTGAGCGACCGACGCAAAACCTGTGTATTACGGGCGACCATCAACCCACTCCTGTTAGAAGCCATGCTCGGACGCATCCAAACAACCCCGAACAACGAAGCGTATCTTCTCAGTGTCAACGGAGCGCACCCGGCAGCGGGTCTCAAGAAGCAGGGGCATCTCAATGCCATTGAGCACCGCATGCTCAAGAATTACCAACAAATAAACGTCGTCCAAGACAAGGAATTCCTCTATACCAGCAAATGGTTTAACGATAGCAACTGGAAACTTTTTCTTAAAACGCATTTCGGCACTTCTCTCGACGGATATTATACCTATCGGAACTTGGCGATCTACGTTGTTTTGGTATTATCGGCATGTTCCATGCTTTTCTCGATGATCATAAGCCGAGTCATCGTCAGGTGGATTGAAAAGCGGGACCAGCAACAAAAATTGCTATACAGTCAATTGGTTCATGTTGAGATAATAGCTAATATTGCTCGAATTGCAGCGAGCGTTGCCAAAGATATCGGCGGCCCCCTCCAACAGATACAAAAACAAGCGGATAGGGTCGTGAAGCTCCACCTTCAGGAGGAAACACGGTACACCAATCGCTACCAGAACAATCAGGATGCCTTGGAAAAAATCCAAATCCACGCGCGTTGCATAAGGACAATCATTGATAGGCTTGCCCGTTTCTCGCAAAAAATCGATTCAGAATACGACATTCAACTCAACTGGATACTTCGAGAATTCCTTTCCTTTTATGAAAAAGAGGCGGAGGATAGGAATATTGCCATTAATCTGCACTTTGACGAACAACTACCCACTATCAGGACCGATGGCACACAAGTACAACGACTGATCCTGGACCTGATCGAAAACGCACTGGATGCGGTAGGGAGTGATGGTCAGATCGACATCATCACCTATTGCAAATCAGGAGAGGTATGCGTTCAAATTTCCGATAGTGGCCCGGGGATAACTTCAGAAAGAATGGAAAGATTGTGGCAGCCATTTGTTGTGTCCAGAGGCGCAAGCAAGGGAATGGGGCTCAATCTGTCCATGTACAGTAACATTGTCTACACATTGGGAGGAAAAATTTCGACCAAGGACAGACCGCAGGGAGGCATGATTGTCACCCTCAGCCTTCCGGTACGAGGTTGACGCCTTTTCTAGAGCCGAAACTCTACGGGGGCTTGACGCATGGTTCTGGCGATTGACAAATGGTCGTAATGAGACATCTGCGGATACCGGAAGGGGTTGAATAGGCTATGGTATCCCCCTTTTGCCGCCCGATAAGCGCAGCTCCAATCGAGCTCAGGATGGACACTCTGTTCCCTTGTGAATCAACCTCTTCGGGAAAGACCAGGGTCAAGCCAAACACCTCGCCATCGGAAAGATCGCACAGCACCACCCAAGAATGGGTGGTGACAACATTGGACGGCATTTCCCCGGCGCTGACCACATGTCCTTGGCTCATATCGTAATGCAATTTACGGATATATTTTCTCTCCTGTCCCGTGAAGCAATCACAGAAGAGCAGCAGTTGTTCAATTCGTTTTTTGTCTTTTTCAGTAATAAAAATTGTTTTGCTCGACAAGGATACCCCTCCATGACAGCCGCCACATGACGGCAAAGGGATGTTGGCACCTGTTCCGTAACGGCCGACAACGGTGCGGTTAAACAGTTTGAGTCGCTGGAGCCCTGGCTGACAACCCTCGGGGCACCGGTGACAAGTCTCTCTCGATTGGCAGTCGCACGCTATCGCGGCCACCCAATTGCGCTAGGGGGCAGCACTCCAGGAACCTGCTGATTTCTTTGTAAACATCTGCGAACAGGAGCAAGCCGTGTATTTCTTTTTTTTGCACAACGAACAACGAGTCATGGCGGCCTGCGACAAATAGACGAAACGCCACCTCCATGGTGTCGTTGGCTCCGATCATGTTGCTGGAAGAGTACCTCTTGATGTATGGAGACATGCTAATTCGGTGGGCTTTCTGCCAATGTTCTGCGAGGGGCTTCCGTCCCGGCAAAAGATACTGTTTCAGCTTCTCAAGCAAAGTAACGATCAAGCCCTTCGACCATCCGCCGATATTCGCCTTGGAACTTTCGCAATGGGATGCAAGTGCCCCGACAATATCGACCGGCGAGAGTTTGCCGACAATGCGCCCCCCCGCGTCATAGGCTAAGAGAATTCTCTGTGCAAAACAGCCTGCCTGGCAATATGCATCTGCCTTTTTTAAGGCAGCCACGGCTTCCATGAGAGAAGCACGGTGTGAAATGCGAGGAAATTTATCGACCGGATGGACCCATTTTTTTATTTTCACTCTCTCCACATTTTGCCTCCTGTATGAATAGAGTTCGCCATTGAGCCTCGAATGGGAAAAACATGCCTCCTCATCGCGAGCACCCAAGCCATTTCACCTTTTCAAATAGACAGCATGAAACGTGCCGCAACAGAGAGTTAACCGGAAAAATTTCGACTATCGACGCGCAATGGCAAAACATTGCGACAGGACAAGGCAGTGCAGGGTGTCGGTAAGCGAACGTGACCAACGAGCAGGGAGGATTCATTCAACGCCCCCTTTGCCATGATCCTTTGGCAAAGAAGGCAGAACGGGGTCATTACGGCCACTGGGAATTTTTACCCCGTTTCCAGAGCGCTGTGCTGGATGGGAAAATTGCCCTATCCGTTTGTAAGGCAAGCGCCACAAGCGGTAATGGCCCACAACAAGGCCAGGAGGCTCCAAAATTTTCGGTTCCTCATCTTCCTGGTTTTGCTACAAAAGCCGCAGTGATCTGCCAGTTCTCCAAAAGGAACTGGCAGATCGATTCATGATCGTGCGTCATTCTTTGCTGATACACCCAGCCGGGCAGGAGCCAATGGCTTCATCGACGCATTCCTCGTCGGCGTTGGCATCGTTTTTCACGAACGCTTTGCCTCTCGAGTCATCAAAGGCAAAAACAGCTGGGCAGATTTCAACACATGCCTCGCATCCCAAACACTCGTCCTGATCGATCTGTACTTCCTGTGCCATGGTGCTCTCCTTATCTATTTGTTTTAAGTCTTTTCAGGAATGAAGACCGCCGCCATCATTCCCACTCCAGCAGACGGCGCTGTCCCTGCAGGGCTCGCACATGGGTGGCATCCTGTCCGACCTCCAGGCACCCCAGATACCGGCCTTGCTCATCCCACAACGCCAGATATTGGATATGAATAAATTTCCCGCCAATTTCCAGCCAAAATTCCGCTTTTTTCCGTTCCCCTCTCTTGAACGCCTCCAATATCTCGGTCACCATGTGCAGTGATTTCGGCGGATGACAGTTCTTGACGTCCCGACCAATGACGCCGGGGCTTCTGGGAAAAATGCGATGGCTACTGTCCGAATAATAAGCGACCTTGTCATCGGCGTCGACAAAACTGATATCAACCGGCAGGTTACGGAGCATGGCATCGACCACCTCAGGGGAAAGCTGGCCCGTGGCCAGATCGACCAACCCCGCATTGGCTGCGGCGGACACCGTGCCGACGGCGGTCCATTCGCTGCCGGGGGTCACCGCAAAGGCGAATCCGATTTCTTCCTCGCCCAGCCGGCAGCGCCGCCAATCGTCATCGGTCAACACTTGCAGAGCCATGGGGAAAAGGATGCGCTCTTCCTTATGGATCATGTCCTCCACCGCTGCCACAAGGTCCAACAGGGCCGCCCGGGCCGCCATTCGTTCCTTGCCAGCCAGCAACGCTTGGGCATGGCGGAGTTGACGGCGAATGTCATCGTGCACTTCCCACATCACTTTCCCCGGAGCAGCCAGATCGTGCTGTTCGAGCAGCGGGAAAAGTTGATTTTCCTTGCGCACATAATGGGTCTGTATTGCCGCCAATTCTTCTGCGAGCAAGCGGAGATGGCCAACAACAAAGGACCATACGGTTTCCCCCGCTTCCTCGCCGGCCTTGTCGAGTTCCTGCTTGATTTCGGCGATCACCGCTCTTGCCTGTGCATTTTCCTCCATATAGGTGTGCACGGGATGTCCTGGCGGCATGGACGGCAGCTCTTGCCCCTCCAGCGCGTTGTGGAACAACGCCGCGTGCAGGTGGCACATTTTCTTGATTTCCGATTCCGGCAACCCCTCATTGACCAGCGACTGCTCCAGGGAGGCGATCTCTTCCGGGCTGATGTCGCCGACGGTTTGGGCAAATTTCTTCTGCAACCGCGAGAGCTCGGCACCATCGTGCAATTCTCGGATAATCTCCTTGAGCGCCGTCAAGCGCCGCTCCCTGGACAGGTTACCCGTTCCCCCCCCAGACGCCTGAACAGCGGGCGGAGAGAGTTCGATGGGCGTGCCGGTGGTCGCCATGATCGTGCCGGCGATAAAGAGCATCAGTTCGAGAACGCCCTCGTTCCCCATGGACGCGGCCTTTTCGATGGTGGCCATCCGTCCAATGGTCTGGCGAAGCATCGGATTTTTCAGCTTTTCAAAGGTTTTGTTGTGCTCGGCCAACGCATTGATCAAAAAAGGATATTCTTGCGACAAGGTATAGATGGTCGTGTCTTTGGTCAGTAACATGGCAACCTCTGGGTACGTGCGCGTGGGCAATAACTGTTGTTGTTTGCGGATGATCGATGTCTCTTGCCTTATGGACCTGCTCGTCAAATCGGCGGCGCGATGGTGACCAGCAGCCGCATTTTGGTGGTCGCCTCGACCCCGTGCGGTTCGCGGATCTGCGAGATAAGCAGGTCTCCGGCCTTGGCCGGGATTTTTTGCCCTTCGCCATCCAGAAAATACCCTTCGCCTGCCAAGACGAGGATGGACAGATCGCCGTCCAGGTCGTGCGCGTGTACCGGAAAGGTGACGCCCGCATCGAGATTGAAGTTGATGATTTTGAAAAAGGGGGAATCTTCAACGAGAAAAAACCGTTTCATGGCCCCCGCACTGAATTCGTTGGTGGTATCGAGTTGTATGGTCTTCATGGCTGTTTCCTTGTCTCTTGGTGGTCGTTGTTCCGAGGCGTGAATGAACGCCGTTTCCTTATTTATAGCAACGAGCGTGCCAGTAATAATATATTTACATATCAAAATGTTATCTAAATTGTTTTTATAATCGCAACATTTAATCGTTGTACCCATGTATACATTGTTGTATTTTTAAAAACATGAAACTGCTGGAAACGCTTTCAATCATCGCCCATGACCTGACCGCGGTCTTGGGTGCCGAGGATCGTTACCAAAGGCTGCTGGAAGCGCTCCATCTTGCCATCCCCTACGATTCCGCCGCCCTGCTCCGGCTCGAAAACGACACCTTGGCCCCCATTGCCGCGAAGGGATTGAAACCAAAGGCCATGGCCAGGGTTTTCCGGCGCAAGGATCACCCACGGCTGGACATCATCTGCGGATCCAGTCAACCGACGTTGTTCTCCAGCGACAGCAAACTCCCGGATCCGTTTGACGGACTGCTGGATATCGACCTGGAATCCGTCCACCACATTCATGCCTGCCTCGGCTGTCCGCTGCTGATGCGCGAGCAATTGGTCGGCGTGCTGGTGTTTGATGCCATTGACTCCACGGCGTTCAGGCACCTCCCCAAACAGTACGTCCAGGTCATCGCCTCGTTGACCAGCGCCCAGATCCAGACGGTCGAACTGTTCAGCGCCCTGGAAAAGGAAGCGGAACGGCAAGGCTTGCTGGCCTCTGACCTGATGCGCGACATCCAGCAACAGAGGGGCCACGAGATTCTTGGCGCCAGCGCGCACATCAAACGCTTGCGGCAGGAGATCGAACTTGTCGCCAAATCCGATTTCACCATCCTGATTCTCGGAGAGACGGGCGTCGGCAAAGAGCTGGTCGCCAGATCGGTGCACAACCATTCCCGCCGCCGGGACAAGCCGATGCTCTACCTGAATTGCGCCGCCCTGCCCACTGCCCTTGCCGAAAGCGAGCTCTTTGGCCATGTCAAGGGCGCATTCACCGGAGCGGTCTCGGACAGGACCGGAAAGTTTGCCCTGGCGGATGGGGGGACGCTTTTTCTCGACGAAATCGGCGAACTGCCGCTCGACGTGCAGGCCAAGCTGCTCAGAACGATCCAGGAGGGCGAAATTCAGCGGGTTGGTTCCGAAAAGATTCAGCACGTCGATGTCCGCTTGATCACCGCCACCAACCGGGATCTCGAGCAGGAGGTGGCCGCCGGCACCTTTCGAGCCGATCTCTATCACCGCTTGAATGTCTACCCCATCAACGTGGCGCCTCTGAGGGAACGGCGCGAGGACGTTCCCCTGCTCGCTGATTTTTTTGCCGAAAAAGCGCGAATCAATCTGGGCCTGCATCAGGTGCGGATCAGCGAGGAGGCGCTGGACCTGCTGACGCGCTACGCCTGGCCAGGCAATGTTCGCGAATTGGACAACGTCATTTCCCGATCCGTGCTCAAGGCGTCCGCCACGCAACTCGGCGGCAAGGAGGTGACGGTCACCCCGGCCTTTGTCAGCGGCGACCTCAACGTGCAGGCTCCCTTGACCCGGAGTGCCCTCGAACCAGTTCTGGCCATCGGGCGCCAGGGGATCTCCCTGAAGGCTGTGGTCAAGGCCTACGAGATTCGACTCATCAAAGAAACTCTGGAAAGAAACCAAGGGAATTGGGCCGCAGCGGCCCGGGAACTGGGCATGAACAGGAGCAATCTGCACAATCTGGCGACCAGACTGGGCATACGAAAAAAGGGTACGGGACGCTGAGAAAGAAGGAGAACGCTCTTGCCGTGACCGTGTGGGACGGTTCTTTTCTTTCCCTGGGAGCGATTGTGGCACTGCCCCCGAACAGGTCAAGGACAGCCCGAGCTGCACGCCCCGGCGGCCGGTTGCGGCGGCACCCGGCAGGCGGGCGGCCCCAAACGGTCACAAATCTGACCCCTCTGATGATCGATAACAGAAATGGACATCCGAAAACTTGACGCATTTTGCAAGGTCGTCGAGCTGCGAAGTTTTACCAAGGCCGCTCAGGCGGTGCAGCTTTCGCAACCGACGGTGAGCGATCATATCCGGAATCTCGAGGAGGAACTCGGCCAAAAATTGGTCGATCGCCTTGGCCGGGAGGTGGAACCAACCCCGGTCGGACAGCTTCTGTACAGCTATGCCACCCGAATGCTCCGCCTGCAGCAGGAGGCCGTGGAGGCCATTGTTCACTATAGCGGGCAGTTTGTCGGCAATTTGCTCATCGGTGCCAGCAGTATTCCCGGAACCTATATTCTCCCCGCAATCGTCGGCATGTTTCACCAGCAGTATCCGCAAATCAAAACCATCGTGCATGTCAGCGGCTCACGGGCCATCGCGAAAAAAGTGCTTGATGGCGAATATGACCTTGGCTTGGTCGGGGGAATTTGGAACGAGCGCGGTCTCGAATGGCAGGCGCTTTTTCACGACACCCTTGTTCTGATCACCCAGCCGGGCAGCGCCCTGATCGACCGACAACCGATTCCTGTCAGCGAGTTGCTGGCCCAGCCCTTTGTTCTCAGGGAGCAAGGCTCGGGGACCCGGAAGAATATCGCCCACATTCTCGAAAACAAGGGATACAAGGAGTCCGACCTGCGGGAGGTGGCGCAATTCGGCTCCAATGAGGCGGTCAAGGAGGCGGTCAAGGCCGGAGTGGGAATTTCGATGCTCTCGCGCCGGTCCGTGCGGGCGGAGTTGGAGCGCGGCTCGCTGGTCGCCCTTTCCGTGAAGGATGTTTCGGGCGAACGCCCCTTTTCTCTCGTCACCCGCAAAAACAAAGCGCTTCACCCCGCCGCTTCTGCCTTTGTCAAGCATCTGCGGACACAAGCGGAGCGGGAAGGCGGGGCCTCCCGCACGGATTGACCGTGTCGACGATGGAGCAGGCGATCCGCTTCCAGGTGACACCCCGCGCCGGGAACCTCGCCATGCTCCGCATGCATCCGTTCCCTGGGAGCGGGTTCAAGCGCCATCGGTAGACAACGCCTCAAACCGCCCATGGATTCCGGGGCGGGGACGGAGTGTCAGCACAATCGCGCCATCCCGCGAATCTCACCCCATCCGGCCCTCCCACTCCTTGTCTCCACCCGCCCTTCCGGTGCTTTTTCCCGTGGTTTCCTTATGCTGGAGACTGGTTTTGGAATCGAACCAAACGGCCGCCCTTGCACAGGCGGCCCGACGGGGTTGAAGCCCGCGGCCGGCGCCAGCCAACTCAACCAGTCAACTCTTCTCTCCGGGTTTCCCGATAGCCCCACGGTTTGCATAGATTTAATCTATTTGACTTATTGACGATCGCAATGATATCGTAGGGCGCTTTTTTTGACAACATGCTTTTTGGCGATGGGTCCACGATGTTTCAGCGCTTGCGACAACAGCAGCAAACCATGATGTCCTTGCTGTTCCTCTGCCCGAGAACCGGACAGGATTTTACCAGCTGCCATTTCGAGATAAGGGAGAACAACGGCGTGGTGCGGGACGAGCATGGAGCCAAGACACTGGATGCAAAAGTGGTGCTCACCGCCCCATGCCCCTGTTGCGGGGAGCGGCACATTTACCGCGCCGCGGACCTGTCGTGTCCGTTTGCAAAATCTTGAACAGCATCATAGCAGGCAGGAGGAATGATTGATGAGAGGGAAGAATGTGTTCGCCACCAGGTGGGGCATCGTCGGCGTGGGTGCCATCATCGGCATCCTGGCGGCCTTTCTGCAGAAATTTGGCAATCCCGCGAACATGGGAATTTGCGTGGCCTGCTTCGAACGAGACATTGCAGGCTCGTTGGGCCTGCACCGGGCGGAAGTGGTGCAGTATCTCCGGCCCGAGATCATCGGTTTTGTGCTTGGGGCATTGATTGCCGCCTATCTGGCCAAGGAGTTTCGTCCACGCGTGGGCTCGGCGCCCATTGTTCGTTTTGTGTTGGGAGCTTTCGCGATGATCGGGGCCCTGGTTTTCCTCGGTTGCCCCTGGAGGGCGGCGCTGCGATTGGCGGGCGGCGACGGCAACGCGTTGCTGGGGCTTGCCGGCCTGACGTTCGGCATCTGGATCGGCACCCTGCTGTTGAAACGGGGGTACACTCTCGGCCGGACCCACTCGACGCACGCGGCCGTGGGCTGGATCATGCCGCTGATCATGCTCGGTTTCCTTGCCTTGCTGCTGATCGCGCCACAACCCGAAGGTCAGGCGAAAAGTGAGTTTCTCTTCTACAGCCTGAAGGGACCAGGTTCCATGCACGCACCGCTATGGGTCTCGCTTGCCATCGGCGTGGGCATCGGCATCCTTGCCCAGAGAAGCCGTTTTTGCACCATGGGCGCCATTCGCGACGGCCTGCTGTTTGGCCATACCCACTTGCTCAGTGGTTTTGTCAGTCTCATCTTTTTTGCGTGGGTCACCAACATGCTTCTCGGCCAGTTCCATCCGGGCTTTACCGGGCAGCCGATAGCGCACAATCAGCATGTGTGGAACTTTGCCGGCATGAGCTTGGCCGGTCTCGCGTTTTCCCTGGCCGGCGGCTGCCCGGGGCGGCAACTCTTTCTCGCCGGCGAAGGGGATGGCGACGCGGCCGTTTTCGTTTTGGGCATGATTGTCGGCGCGGGCTTTGCCCATAATTTCGGACTGGCCAGCACCCCGAACGGTATCGGCCCCCATGGGATCGCGGCGGTGGTGGTCGGGCTGGCGGTGTGCCTGTTCATCGGCTTGACCATGCGAAACAAGAACGCGTAAGGAGAGATACACATGCCAACGATGGTTGACGCCCGGGGGCTTTCCTGCCCGCAACCGGTAATCATGGCCCTTGAGGCAATGCGCAAAGAGGAAAACAAGGAACTGGTTGTCCTGGTGGACACCGATACGGCAAGGGAAAACGTGAGCCGCGCTGCCGCCGGCCTGGGATGGCAGGTCGTCGAGATCGTGGCCGAAGACGATGGGTACCGGATCACGATCGGAAAGGGCTGATTCGTGTTTGGCTGGTTGAAAAGAATCAGATCCGCGCCCCGTTCGGACATCCACGGGGATGGCGCGGGCCGCGGCATCATGGTTTTTGAGCACACCAGCGAGGTGATCCGGTGTGAAACCCTGCTCAAGCAACAGGACATGCCGGTTCGGGTCATGGGGCCGCCTCCCGAGCTGCAAACCGGCTGCGACCTGGTCATTGAGTTCCCGCTGATCGAGGAACTGGCCATCAGGCGGATGCTTGAACGGGCGAACATTTTTCCGCTGAGCATCGTGCCGGTGACCGCGCCGCTACTCGCCCCGGTCGACCTGTTTGCGGTGACGGATTTTGGCGACTATCTCATGGTGCGCGCCGCGAACATGAAAATGACCGTGGCCAAGAACACCCTGGAAATCGTCAACATTTCCGGCGGCGGCTGCCCGGATGTCCCGTATCTGGCCAACGAGCTGGTGGGGAAAAAACTCAGCGACGCCCCCCGGCCACGCGACATTGGACATACTTTGTGCGGGTACGCACTTGAACGGGCCCATGAGGAGCTCCGGCGGCGATGCTTGGCATAGTTGGCACGATTCCTGATGCCCGCGTACCGCTGCTTCATGGGCGGGCGCGCATGCTGGATGGCCAGCTGTGGCTCGCCGACCAGCGTATTCCCATTCATCGCGGCACGCCGGCGTTGCTTGCGGCGGCGGCCAAGGCGGCTGAATATCTCGACGGTCCGGAAATTTACGCTTTCATTGCCGGAGATATCGGCACCGGGCAAGGGAGTCGGCGTGTCTATCAATTCCTCACCCAGCACGTGCAGGCGCATGACCTGCACGTGCTCACCTTTCATTACCTGCAACCCGATGTGGATTGGCACACCAAGGTGCTCTTTGCCGTCGAGGCCCTGGCCACGCCGCCGATGTTGATTGCCGATGCGGGCTTCATGTATGCGGCCAAGATGAGTGGCCAGGCGGCCAGCTATGATTTTTTCACGCCCGATGCCGGCGAGCTGGCTTTCTTGGCGGATGAAATGGCGCCGCATCCTTTTTACACAAGAGGATTCCTCCTCCATCAACACAACAAGGTTGAAGAACTGATCCATCAGGCATACCGGTACGGCAATGCCGCCACCCATCTGCTGGTGAAGGGCGGCACGGATTACATTGCGTGCAGGGATCAGGTGGTTGCCGAGGTCAGCAGCCCTTCGTTTCCGGCGATGGAGGCCATCGGGGGCACAGGTGACACGCTCACCGGATTGCTGGCCTGCTTGTGCGCATCAGGTGTTGCCCCGATCCAAGCCGCCGTTGTCGCGGCCACGGCCAATCGGCTGTGCGGCTTGTTCGCCCATCCCACTCCGGCCACGCAGGTTGCCGAGCTGATCGGGGCCATCCCGAACGCTTTGCACCACGCCCTCCAGAACCTCTCCCTCTAACGCCGCGCCGCAGCTGTTCGCCAGGTCTACCCAAGGCCGTTGGCACGGCCGAAAACGCCCCTTCTGCTCGCGGTTGGCGGTGGCAGAACCGATCTCTTGCCTTTTTTCGCGAAGTTTGTTTGGAATGATCAGACGATCAATATATCGGCCCTCGATGCGCGGCGGGCCGGACTTTTTTGCCCAATCCCCCTTCTTCCCATGCGACAACCAACCACCGGACACACCGGGGCGATCGAAGAAACCATCCGGGGCATTGTGGAGCGCGTGACCTATCACAACGCCGACAATGGGTTTTCCATCTTGCGCGTTTCCCCGTTCGCCAACCCTCTGCGGCAGGAGACGGTGGTCGTCCATCAGACCAAGGTGTTCGCCGGCGCCACCATGGAGTTCAAGGGCGCCTGGACCGCGCATCCCCAGTATGGCCGCCAATTCCAGGCCACCCAGGCGATTGAACGAAAACCGGCCACCTCGGCCGCGCTGGAAAAGTATCTGGGCTCCGGGCTCATCAAGGGGGTGGGGCCCAAGACCGCCAAACGCATTGTCGCCCACTTCGGGGAACAAACGCTTGCTGTCTTTGAAGGGGAGAAAGAACGGCTGCTCGAGGTCCCGGGGATCGCACGCAAGAAACTGGAAATGATCAGCACGGCCTGGGCGGCGCATCGGGCGATCCGTGACGTGATGATGTTCCTCCAGCAACACGGCATCAGCACGTTGTTTGCCGTCCGCATCTACAGGCAGTACGGCGACCGTGCCATCGCCTCCGTCACCGAGGATCCCTATCGGCTCGCCCAGGATATTTACGGGATCGGCTTTTTTTCCGCAGACAAGGTGGCCTTGAGTATTGGCCTGGCGGCCGATAGCCCGCAGCGCGTCATGGCGGGGATCAGACATGTGCTGGCGGCGAGCAGGGACTTCGGTCACTGTTACCTGACCGCGTCGCAAATCGAGGCCCAGGTCGGGGAGCTGTTGCACCTGGAAGTCGGTGGCCGGCTTCCCGCATTGCTTGATCAGATGGAACAGGACGGGCGGCTCATGGTCCGGCACCTTGCCGTTCCAGGACAGGGGACAGTGGCCTGTTACTACGCGAAATCGCTCTTCTTCGACGAGGTTTACGTGGCCCAGCGGGTTGCGCGCCACGGTCCCGCTCCCTCCCTCGACACACATCGGGTGAGGCATTGGATTGACCGGTACTGCGCGTCCCACACCTTATCCTTGAGCGAGGAACAGGCGGCCGCGGTCACCAAAATCGCCGGTGAACGCTTCTCGATCCTGACCGGCGGTCCGGGCTGCGGCAAGACAACCACCACCCTGGTGCTGGTGCACCTGCTTGAGGCCATGGGATTTAAGGTCGTGCTCGCCGCGCCCACGGGCCGGGCCGCCCAACGCATGGCGGAGGTGATTGGCCGGGAAGCGAAAACGATCCATCGCCTGCTGGAGTGGCAGCAGGGAACATTCAAGAAAAACGAGCAGGAACCGCTGGCGGCGGATTTTCTCATCGTCGACGAATGCTCGATGTTGGACATCAGCTTGACGGCGTCGCTGCTCAGGGCGGTGCCCCAGCACAGTCAGGTGCTCTTGATCGGCGATGCGGACCAGCTGCCATCGGTGGGTGCGGGCAACGTGTTGCACGACCTGATCGCCTCCCAACAGATCCCCTGTTTCCATCTCAGCAAGGTCTTCCGGCAGGCGCGGCAATCGCTGATCGTCCAATACGCGCATCAGATCAACAGCGGCGCGCTGCCCTCGATCGACTCACCGTTCAACAAGCCGGCATTGTGGCGGAACAAGGCGGATTGCCTCTTCATCGATGCGGTGGAAGCCACCCGGGAGCAGTTGACTTTCATCGGCAAGGTCAAACGGTTGCAGGCGCGCACCCGGGACACTCTCCCGGAGGACGAGGCAAACCTGTACGCCTTCCGGACCAATGAACCGTTGGTACCCTATGAGCCAGGATTCGTGGTGCCGAAAAAGTTCCAGCATGTCAATCTGGAGGCGATCCATGGCGCGCACACCGACATCGATGCCTTGCGCGCCGTGCTGGGCAAGGTACATCCCTGGTCAGCCCTGCATTATGGACTGACCGCCTCGGACACGGTCTGCAAGCTCTACCTGGAATGGATTCCCAAATATTTCGGACCGCATTGTGAAATCCAGGTGTTGTCGCCCATGACCCGTGGCAGCCTCGGCACCCATAGCCTTAACCGCATGCTCCAGGAAGCGGCCAATCCGCCCCGGGAAGGGAAGGCGCAGCTTACCGTGGGAGAACGGCTGTTCAGGGTGGGCGACCGGGTCATCCACCGGAAGAACAACTATGAGTTGGGCGTGTTCAACGGCGACATCGGCAGGATCACGCACCTGGACAACGAAGAGCTGACCTGTGTGGTTTCCTTTTTCCCCGATCATCGGGAGGTCGTGTATCGCAAGGAGGACATCGTCGAACTGGAACTGGCGTACGCCATCACCATTCACAAAGCCCAGGGCAGTGAATTTGAAGCGGTGATCCTCCCGGTCCTTCCGCAGCATTTCAAAATGCTCTTTCGCAATCTGATCTACACCGGCCTGACCAGGGCCCGGCGGCTGGCCGTTTTTGTGGGCACGCGCAAGGCGCTGGCCATGGCGGTGCGCAACCAAGACACCAGCAGGCGACAAACCGCTTTGGGTGAGTTGCTTGTGAACGAAGCGAAAAGGGACCGGTGACCCCGGACAAAATCGGGATTGCCAACGGCCGACACCGCACCCCTCGTCGGCCACAAAAAAACGGGGGGGAGATTCCCCCCGTCCGGGTGGTTTCGATTGTTCTTGCCTCTCGGGTCAACTTCCCCAGGGGATAACAAGGCTCGCCGCCTCGATGCGAGACGGTGACCGCCAACTTATCGCCGCGAGCGCCAGCAAGAGAGTAGCCACAGCAGGTTGAGCACCAGGAAGACGAGGAGGGCCAACAAAATCAGGCACAGGTAGCGTTCGCACTGCCACCCATCCTCGACAACAACGGGCCGGTCGTCTTCCGGCGTGCTTTCGATCACGTTCGGATCATCGACGGCGGAGGACAGGCGCGCCTCGCGCACGAACCGGGTGGTCGGCCCCTCCTGCTTGTATTCGTGGGCATCGGCGCTGACCTGCCAGTCCTTGATGTCCGCCTGGACAAGGAACTGATAGGGGCCAGCCTGGGCGGTCCCTTTGTAAACACCGGTAAAGACGCCGTCACCGGGGACATCGTCGCCATGGCCGGCGGCATCGCGGCCGCGATCAAACAGTTCGAGGGTGTCGTGCGTGCCATCCGGGCGGGTCACCCGCGCCAGGATCGGCTCGGTGGAGGTTACTGCCAGCCCCATGTTCTTGGGGTAGGCATAGATGGCGATATCGCCCTGCGGGATGACGCTTGGGTAGCGGACCCCGACCGCCAGGTGATTGGCGGGATTGCGGACAAAGGCGCGGGCAACGAAGGGGCTGGCCGTGCCGCGCGGATTGACGAAAATCCGCCAGTCACCGGGGACCGGATTGGCGACGCGCAGAAAGCGGCCCATGGTCATCTGCTGGGTGTCGTGATAATCGCCTTTGGGGTCCTGGATGACCATGTTGGCCCCGGCCTCGGGATTGGCCCACTGGAAAACGAACGAGGCCGACTGCGCGCCCTCTTCGACGAACGCGGTGGCCACCGGATCCTTGGGGGTCACCTTGGCCAGATCGCCGGTCACCGAACGGACGGGCTCGTGGGCGACGATCCGTTCGTGGAAGTCGGCGAAGGCTTCCGGCAGCCGCGCGGAGTCCGCCGAATCGACGTAGTGGCCACCGGTACCGGTGCCGATTTCCGAACACTGCGACGCCAAGCCCAAGTCGCTGCCGGTGCAGGTGACGTAGACCGGGATGCCGTCGGCGAGCAGCATGGCGATCTTGCCGTTCAGATCGGCATCGGCGTTGGCTTGCGGCGCCGGCTCGTTGTTCAGGCCATCGCTCATCAGCACGATATAAGTGTTGGCGGTCACCCCGCCAGCAGCGGTGATCAGGTCGCGGGCTTTTTGCAGACCGGCACCGATATTGGTCCGGGTGCTCGGTCCGAGGCCGTCAATGGCGTTGTTCCAGGCGGCGCGGTTTGCCCCCAGCGGCGCGATGGCCACCTCGGTCCGGCCGCTGGCAACGGCGGCGTCGCTGGCATAGGAAACGATCCCCAGTTCGGTGCCGTTCTCGGCCAGGGATACAAAATTCTTGGCCGCGACCTTGAGGCGCTCGATGCGCTTGGGAGTCTCGGCGTTCATGCTGCCGGATTCGTCAAGCACCAGCACCACCCGCACGGTGTCGTGGGTCACCACGAACTGGGTCGGGTTGACGGCGGCACCGTGGGCCGCCGGATCGGGCGCGCCGGTGGGAGCGAGGATGGTATTGGGCCAGGCCCAGACCACCTGTTCCCAGCAGGAGCGGTTATTGCGGCATTGCGACTGCTCGGTGATGTTGGTGGCGTCATGGTTGCCCCCGGTCAGGTCGGTCAGGTTGGCCGGGTTTCCCTGCCCCCAGCAGAACTCCGACTGGTTGCTGTCCATCAGACATTCGGTCTGTCCGGCGGCGGCGTCCGGACAGTCGGCGTTGCCCGTATTCGCTCCGCACCCCGGACGGCTCTCGTATTCGTCGCGCACGTCGAAGAGCAGATGGGACAGCTCGTGACCGATGAATTGGCCGACATTGGCCCCGGCGGCGTTGATATAATTGATCGACACATGCACGCTGCCGCTATTGCGCCACGAACCGGTATCCGCCATCCACCAGACGCCGCAGCGTCCATCGTTGGTGCCGGGCGTGTCGGCGCAGTCGTTGCTGATGTTGCAGGCATTGCCAATCTGGGTGCCGCCCGTGCAGGTCGCCGGGTAGACGCGGATGTCGGCCCGGGTGGTCCCGGCGGAATTGTTGTGAATGGTTGCCTGGCCGATTTCGGTCTGCCCGTCGGTCACATCGAACAGGGTGGTCGAACCGGCGCTGACCATGTTTTGGATCGTGGTGATGTCCCCGGCCGGCGCGTCGTAGTGCACGGCCACGGACAGGTTGACGATGTTGCGATCCCGGCAGGCAGCTCCCGGACAATCCGCGTCCTCATTGCAGAGGCTTCCGGCGTGTGCCCCGGCCAGGCACATGCGCCGCGCGACCGGCGCCGCCCGGCCTTCGATTTCCCCTTGCGCGGTTCCCTGGGCCCACACCCCATCAGCGCTCGGCCCGAGCATGCCCAGCAGGAAGAGCACACACCACACGCCCCGTGTTCGCTGACCAGTCGCTCCACTCATCGTGACCTCCTTATCGTGAAATATGTCAACATGAGACAACGTTCACCCGTTCGCTTGAGGCGTGCACGGCATCAACGTTGCCCCCTTGCATCCCTGGTTCCGTTCCATCACGGCGTCTTTTGTCCGAAGCCGGGCCGTCGGCCGTCACTTGCAGTACAGGATCTGGGTGTGGCGGCTGTTGCCCCGGTTGCTGTGATAGTGCCGGGTCTGCCAACTGAGCTTGACCGCATAGGCGCAGACCGGATCGGCCGCGACATTGACGGTAAAGCCCGCGCCGCCGCTCTCCCCGCCGCGGAAGAAGAAATTGCCGCTGAACGTGCCGTGGGGTAGCGGCGGGGCGTTGTGGACGATGCCGCCGTTGTTCTCGATCGTCACACTGAAGGAATTCAGGTGCGGATGATCGATGGTGTAGAGGATATGTACCTCGTTGGTGATCTTGTTGCACAGGTCGCCCATGAGCTCGGTCAGGTGCAAGGCATATTTCACCGGGGAGTTGTCGATCACCAGGCCGCCGAGGGTCTTGTTGTCGGTCGTTTTATCAACGGCCTGATCAACATCGTACACCTGGAAGCGCAGCTTGAAGCGGCGAATGGGGGCGCGTTCCGCCACCGGTACCGCCGTGCCCGCCGCCGCCAGTCCCAGGTAGTGGAGAATGTCGTAGGGAGCGGGGGTGTGGGCATGCGAATTCATGGTCATCAGCAGATAGGCGCCGACAAAGTTGTGTTCGGTCACCGTGATGTCCGCCGTGGTGCCGTCGTGCATGTCGACCTTGACAACCATGCCGAGCAGGGTGAGGCACCCGTCGCCATCGAGGTCGCCCGAGCGAACAATGACCGGTGCCGAGCGCGGATCGCCGTTGGCATCGCTGTAATAGATATACCCGACCGTGGAGTCGCAGATCGATTTCACCGGCACCAGATCGGCGTCAGCGGGGGCGTTGGGCGGGATTACCGCCGGGTCTTCCGCCCCGGGCCAGGTCCAGGCGCCGATGAGGAAACGGTATTTGAGGGCCTTGCCGTTGGCCACGTTCGTCAGCGGCATGTTGCCGTGCAGGTCGATGCAGTCGTGCATGACCAGCGACCCGCCACCGGCATAGCCTTCGGGCGAAAAATCGGTGTCGACCTCGAACTCCTCGACCCGCTCCCAATGGGGGATTTCATCGGCATCCGGCGGCACGATTTTATCCGTGCACAGCTCGATGCAAAAACAGTGGCCCACATTTTCGCGGCCGGCCTGGCGACCCGCCGAGGAACTCTCGTTGATCACCAGGCTGCCGCCGTACTCGGCCTGGAAGAAGAGGTCCGGCCCACCGGTCAGCTCGATGTTGATCCACGGTGAAAGCGGTGTTTTCTTGAAATCGGCGGAAGTGTAATAGATGCGGAACTGGCCATTGAAGTCGGTGATCGCCTCGCCAAGGGCGTCATGCTGAATCCAGTCGGCGTCAAAGGCACGGATGGTGGCGCCGGGCAGCGGCCTTCTTCCCTCGCAGGTCACGAACCTGCCACAAATCACCCAGAGGTCGAAATAGGCAAGCAGATGACACCAAAAGCGCGCGGGGATGAGGTAATCCCAGTACGGGGCGATCAGCTCATTGCCGTGCTGCGTCCATTCCGGTTTGAGCGAGGTGATGGTGAACTGCACCGTCGCCGGCTTGGCATCGGCTTTCTGCCCCGGCACCGAGGTCATCCGCACATCCACCTCAAAGGCCTCGCCAGCGTATTTGTCCTTGTCGGTACTGAGCCGAAACGCGAACTCGCCCTGCTCATCGGTGCGGGTTTCGGCTATCAGGAATCGCTCCTTGGCCGCTATCTCCGCATCGCTGAGCACCGCAAAGGTATGCTTCGGCTCTGCCTGCACCAAATTGGACACATCTTGATTGTCTCGGTGGCGATAAAGGCGCACTTGAACGCCGGCAAGCACATCGAGGCATTCCTTGCAGATATAGGCGCGAAGTTTTCCCTTGAAGATGTAGTTGGCCATGGCATTGACTCCTTTGTTGTGGTTGATGAGGCAATCTGTTTTCTTCAACAATGCGCGACCGGCATTGTTTTTCCCCACGATCCAGCGGCTTGATTCCTCTTCCCTCGCTTCAGATACAGAGAGCAACGACCGGAATTGAGGCCGACTGGTATTGTTTTCAAATCGTCGCCCGAGCAATCCACAAGGTTGCCTTGCATTTTTTTCATTAATAAAGTGATGGACGGCAAAGAACAATAGAGTGAGATTAGGTAGAAAATGCATAGTCCATGTATCAGCCCCATGACCGTCGTCGTGTCAGCCGTCTGCTGCGCGCGGTGGTGCGCGGCAATCGATCAATCGATCGGCGGCGAATGGGGCTTTTTGCGCTTCTGTCCGCAAACCCGTTGACTTTGCCGGCGGATCGTTCGATTATTGCTTCCCCTGCACCAGGGGAACATGCTGGCCGCAGGAGGTTCCAACTGGTCGGCGAAAGGCGGCGGCATTCCACCGGGTCGCCCCGCCGCCGGACAGGCGAGCGGCTGGCAACCACACCAACACGGCATAACGGAGCGGAATCAATGGCACTCATTCACTGTCATTTCTTTTCCCAGGTGCTGGGGCTGATGTCGTCCATGGAGGTACTGCTGCCCGACCCCGATCCCCTGGAGACCCAACGCGGTACGTCAGACCGCCAGAAGCGGTTTTCCACCTTGTACCTGCTCCATGGTCTGTCCGACGATCACACCGCCTGGCAACGGCGCACCGCGATCGAACGCTATCTGGAAGGCCTCAACCTGGCCGTGGTCATGCCCGCCGTGCACCGCAGTTTTTATGCGAACACGATCACCGGCCAACGCTACTGGACCTTTGTCAGCGAGGAGCTGCCGGCCATTGCCCGCCACTTTTTCCCGCTCTCCGCGGTGCGCGACCACAACTATGTGGCCGGGCTTTCCATGGGCGGCTACGGAGCCTTCAAGCTGGCCTTGACGCACCCACAGCGGTATGCGGCGGCTGCCAGTTTGTCGGGGGCGTTGGATGTCGTCCGCCTTGCCAAGGAGGAACAGGTGGCGGGGCACGGCGAGTTCCGCCACATTTTTGGCGAAATCGACGCGCTGGCCGGAGGCGGCGACGACCTCTTCACCCTCGCGGCGCGGCTGGTCGAACAGAAGCATCCGCGCCCTGACCTGTACCAGTGGTGCGGGACCGAGGATTTCCTCCACGCGGACAATGTCCGGTTCCGCGAGCATGCGGCGTCACTGGGCTTGTCGGTGTGCTATGAGGAAGGGCCAGGCGGGCACGAGTGGTCGTGCTGGGATAGGCAAATTCAGCGGGTCCTGGCTTGGCTGCCAGGAGTGGGCGGGCGATAACGGGAATTTTCTGCCCCCTTCGGGGCTGGTTCTCGGGGGCAGGAAGGGGGCGGGGGCTATGGCTTCTTTTGGTACGCCTGATAGGTATCCAGTACCTTTGCCACGTAGGTCCGGGTTTCATCGATGTCGGGCACCACGTTTTTCACCTTGCCCGGCCCGGCATTGTATGCCGCCAGGCTCAACTCCAAATTCCCGTCGTAGCTGTCGAGCAGGAATCGCAGGTATCTGGTGCCGCCGACGATATTTTCCTGGGGATCAAAGGGATCGGCGACCCGGAGGTCCTTGGCGGTCGCCGGCATCAGCTGCATCAGCCCCTGGGCCCCCTTGTCCGAGACTGCATTGGGGTCAAAATTCGACTCCGCCTTGATCACCGCCTTGACCAGCAGGGGGTCGAGCCCCTGTGCGGTGGCCGTCTTGTCGATGAAGGCTTGCAACGGCCGGGAAAGTGACCCCGTGCCCGCCAACCGGGTCCCCTTGCCGGGCTTTTGTCCCAGCTTGCGCAGCTTGCCGCCCTTGACCGGGGTATAATGGAGCTCTCCCTTGGCGTTGATATAGGCATAAACCCGCGCTTCCGCCCCGCCTGGCAGCAGACAGTGGAGCGCAAGTAAAAAAACGGCGCACACGACAAGGCACCGCCTCGGCGTCGCATTTCTATTGTGTTGTGGTGACATACCGGCTCTCTGGTTGTTTCATGGCCAATGCTGGCCGCTTGACGATATGATTTTACCGGAAAACATGCTAAGCGTAACAAGAAAAATGCGGCGTGCGGCACCTTCATCGGAATCGGCTGTTTTTGCGTTGTTGCGATCAGGGAAAACGCGTGTCCCTGACGTCTCCAGCCAAGCCGCCGCGCACCCGATTGAATCAACAAGAGAGATTCCCATGCACTCCGTGGCAACCCGTCTGCTCGCCCCTCTGCTCATACTCCTGATTCTTGCCGCCACCGCCAGAGGAACGGAACCCTTCCCCCTGGAGCCGGTGGACACCGCCAGCCCCCGCGCGACCCTCGAAAGTTTTCTCGCCCATTCGACGGCCTTTGTCCAGGCCATGCGGGCGCCATCGGCGGATCGCCGCACGATCCGGGACGAGTTGGAGAAAGCGATGCGCTGCCTCGATCTGAGCAGTGTCCCACCCAACATGGCCAACGATATCGGCCTGGAATCGGTGCTTCTTCTGCGCGAAATCCTCGACCGAATCCCTCTGCCCGCCCCGTCTGACATTCCCGATAACAGCGCGGTCAAGCAACAGCAGCTCGCCAGATGGCGGGTGCCCCACACCGAACTGCTGATCGCCAAGGTGACCAGTGGTCCGCGCGCCGACGATTTTCTGTTCGCCCCGGAAACCATCGCCCGCCTGGACGCCTTCTACACCAAGATACGGCATCGGCCCTACCAACCCGGCGCCATGGGAGGCATCTACGAACAATACATTTTCACCCCGGGCTGGCTGATTCCCCGTGGAATGATTAACGCCCTCCCCCAATGGATGAAGCGGGAAATGGTCGAGCAGGCGGTGTGGCAGTGGATCGGCCTGGTGCTGGCCCTCACCCTGGGCGGCATGCTGCTGTGGAAACTATTGCGCTGGCACCGCGCGATCAAGGACCGGGAAACCGCCCGCGTCTGGCGACTGCATCTGCTCCTCGCCCCGCTCTCCGCCATGGGGCTCTGCCTGTTTCTCCGCTTCTTCATCGACCATCAAATCAATATCACCGGAGCGGTCCTCAAAGCCACTGTCATGGGCCTTGAGTTCGCCCTCCTGATCCTGCAAGCTTGGGCCATTCTCGTTGCCGGCAGCGTGACCATGAATGGGATCATCACCTCGCAGCACATCAAGGAAGACGCCCTTGATGCCGACGTCATCCGCCTGCTGTGCCGCTTGCTCTCGTTTTCCCTGGTCTTTGTGGTCTTTTATCACGGCGGCACCTATTTCGGCCTGCCGGTGGCGGCGATCTTCACCTCCGCCGGTATCGCCGGCGTGGCGGTGGCGCTCGCCGCCCGCGAGACCTTGGCCAACTTTTTCGGCGGGGTCTCGATTTTTCTTGACCGCCCCTTTCGCACCGGCGACTTCATCGTCCTGGAAAACGGCGAGCGGGGCGAGGTCAAGGCCGTGGGCATGCGTAGCACCCGCATCCTGACGCTCGATGACATCCTGATCACCATTCCTAATTCAGTGATCACCAATGTAAAAATTGTCAACCAGAGCATGCCCAAACCCCACTACCGGTTGCGCATCCAAGTGGGGGTGGCCTACGGTTCCGATCTCGACCGGATCGAACAGGTGTTGCTGGACGTGGCGGGCGACAACCAACTGGTGATGCAACATCCGGCGCCACGGGTGCGACTGCTCAATTTCGGCGCCTCGGCGATCAACATCGAACTGCAGGCCTGGGCCATCCACCCCCAGGTGCAGGGACGCCTGACCCATGAGTTGAACACGGCCATCTACAAGCGTTTCCTGGTCGAGGGGATCGAAATTCCCTTCCCGCAACTGGATATCCACCTGCAGCCGACAGCAGTGTCGCCGGAAACCCAGACAAACCATGACATTTCCACCACCACGAATACCCATTGAAGGCGCAAGCGGCCTGTGCACAGATTGGTGTTCACAGATTCTGCTGAGACGGCACAGATTGTTAGGGAGAGTAAACATTACAGGAAGACAGCATCAAATTGGTGCTTACAATAATAAAGTAAGAGGCAGACCGATGTCCCCCCAATTCATGAGGTGGCTTTATGGATACCTTTAGTAAAGAAGACTTGATGTATGAGTATGCGTGGTCCACGTACAAAAAAGATGACCCAAGAATTTCTGGAATTCCTGATACGACGGAATTTAACCGTAAAGAGGGACAAGAAGTCCTTTTTATTATCAGCTCCCTGACCGACCACGTCGCATGGGGGGTGGAAGGGTTTGGAAGTAAGGTAGAAAAAATGATCCACGATCAACTCCCAGAGGAAATACAAAATCAAGAGGAAACGATTAGGTGGATTAAAGAAAATTGGAAGAATTCCTCTGGGGAAAAATTGAGGTAAAGAAAGGTTGCCTCTTTTTGCACCTTGCGTGCGCGATAATATCACGATTTTATACCAATCTTTTGCCCATCAACGAATCAACCGCATTTGGTTAAATTCTGCATTGGTGCGACAAACAAATAGATGATGCTGATGAACGGGTCATCGTTTCTGCATCCCCTGGCCCTTGCCTCAGCCGTCATCGATAAGTTAACCGGAAAAATCATATAACCGGTGGATAGAGATGTGATGAATGGGCCGGGGATACAGCTTGCTGTGGACAGGCAGAGGAAAGCAAATCACGCGGGATATAAGCGATCACATATAGGCAGAAACATTTTCACGAAAAAACAGAAAATCGTTCCGCTGCTGATATTAAGCCGTTTCTGGAGAACGCGACGCTAAAATCGCTTGCCTTGAGTTTCATCCTTCTATAAATTACAGCCTACCTTGGGGCGATTAACTCAGCGGGAGAGTGCCACCTTCACACGGTGGAAGTCACAGGTTCAAATCCTGTATCGCCCACCAAATGAAATTTGACGGGGTTCTTGATTTTTTCAAGAACCCTTTTTTATTTCAAGGAGTAAGCAAAAAGAGTTCCTTATGACAAGGAAACGATTTCCAAGATTCTTTGTCATAAGTCACTGACCAACACCGAAATTTATTTGCACTCTATCGGCAATCTCAGGTAACAGCCATGAAAGGCTTGGAAGGGCGATTTTCAGGCAAAAGTTCCACACCAACTCGTCGGGATTGAGTTCCGGCGAGTAAGGCGGCAAGTAGAAAAGCCGCAGTTTTCCCTTGGTTTCGGCCACAAAATTCTGCACCTCCTCCGAGCGAAAAAAAATTAACGCAAGAGGCGGCAGGATTATTCCTTTCCAAGCGGAGGTGATTTTGTACCCCGTTGAGATAGCGACAATAAAAAAGGGTTCACCGGAAACCGGTAAACCCTTGATTATTTACTCTTTACAACTGGTCGGGGCGGAGTGATTCGAACACTCGACCTCCTGCTCCCAAGGCCGACGCGCCAGTAAAAATTCCCTCGTTATTGCTGAAGTTACGAGCAGGTTTTTGCGTTATTTGAGGTGAAAGGCGTTTCAGTAGAATGAAATCCGCCACCAAAACCGCCACCACTTAGAACTTGGGAGTTGAACCCGCGGCCCCTCTGTTCAGGGCCATTCGGATGTCTGGATACTACTGGATACCAAGAAAAAACGACTATTCAATATACTGTCCCCCGAATTTCCCTACCAAACAGATTTTTTATGCGGCAAGGCACAACACTTTTGCGGCATACAGGTCGTTAAGAAATCTAGCCGATTCTTGAGCGAGGCCAATAAACTGAATACCCGTTGTGTACTGTCCACTTGCCTTTTGGACATGCCGAACCAATCCCCGTGAAAGGATCTTGGTTTGCCCCAAAAAGAGTCCCACTTTGACGGGAAGGTCTATTTCAAGTTGAGCCGAAAGGTTTACGGCAAGACCACCGGCACTGATATCCACCAGTGAGCCTTCGTAATTTCGTTTGACACAAGCTAACCTGACAGCGATTTCATGAACTTCCACCAATCGGGATACAGCGCCAATTTCCAAGCGGACGAAAGCTCTTTTGTCGATTGCCGTTTCTGGTTTAAAGCTCCAATCGACCTCAAGCCCGTCAAGAGAGGGAATATCATCCCAAGAAATCATACTTTTCATGCAAAAACATTTAATTTATCAAAAATAACGAGAGCATACACAGAAGACAAAATAAAAAAAAACCACCACAATGTGGTGGTTACCTATGCGCATAATAAGCGATACAACCTATTGTTGTCTAGGTAAAATTACTTATGCTTCTGCAATTTTTGATAAATCCTCTAAACTGCCCCTGCTTTTCCCAGCCCTGCCGACAGGTCCTGATGAATTGGGTTAAATAAACTGTTCACGTTTTTCAAAAATTCAAGATTCTACTTTTCCTATAGATGAATCTAGCCATATTCCATGTTTTGGCTTTATTGAGTCAATGATTTCTTTGCTTTGTCTACATATTTCTTTAATTTAGCCGTAACATCATTCGATGTTCTGTAGCCACCATTTTCAAAATGATCAATCATAACAGGACTATATTTAAACATATCCACTATAAATTGTTCAAAATCATCTTTATTAGCATAAATCTCAAACCTTTCTCTTTGGGCTAAAACTGAACTAAAAACATCAAGAATATATTCAGAAATAGCTAAACAAAGATTTTTATTTTTATCATCATCATCAATTTTTATTCCATCATAAAAATATGGCCTCGCATCCGGATATTGAATGAACTTATCGTCAATATTTAGAAGAGATCGTTCTATTCTCTCAAATACACTTGATCTTCCTTGAAGGTATAAAGCTCTAAGTGAAATAAAGGCTGCAATTAACGAAATTAATATAGTTAAAATATCCATAATTTTCATTATTTACCAGTTAAACCAATTCAAAAAAATTGCTCTCAAGGCCACCGTGCCGGGAGTTGAACCTAGTGCCCACCTTTTAGATCAATGCTTTCAGGGTATACCGGGATACATGCGGGATACCATCAAAAAGCGGCTCTGTCCCCGATTGTCCCACAGGTCGTCTTTAGCTCAAGGCTTTCAGGCTCTCCCGGTATTTCTTGACTTGGCAATGGTTTTAAGTATTCTGCCGCTGTTATTTACTGTTATTTCCTATAACTAAGTCGAAAGGCAATCTGACTTGATCGGTTTTTTTATTCCGGTTTCGGCTTATTTGAATAAACCGTTTGACCATTCTCGTTAACCCAGCTGTACAGTTTCTTGCCTCGACGTTGCTGTTGTTTTGCTGGTTCAACGACTGTGTTTTCGGTTGCCATGCTTTTCCGGCGCTCTTCAGCTATGGTTTGTTGCTTGACGTCCTCTAACACCTTTTGGAGATAACGTTTTCGCGCATCTTGTGCCTCGATGGCTATTTCCTTTTGCTGTTCAATTTTTTGTCTTTCTCCAATCAACAACGCTCCCAAGGCCCCAACGAAACAGGCGCTTAAGATGAATAAAGCCCATTTCTTTGTAGGGGTGAAATCATAGGTCCATTTGACGTTCGACACATGCTTTTCACCGTATTTCGAGAATTTGTACCCGGTAAAATCCTGCCTTCTTTTTCCTGAAAAATTGTCATTAGGATTTAAGACGGTCATCATATTACCTCATTATCTTCTATCTCTTTCAAGACGTTCTATTGCTGATCGTATCAATTGAGTTCGCGATGCATTTGGTGTTCTTCCTTGTTCCATGCTGACCAATCTTTCGGCTGTTTCTTTGTCTCCGAACACCATCGTTACAAGATTTTCGAATAATTTTTCTTCCTTCTTTTTTGAATTTCTTATCACTCTCTCAAGAAAATCGTTTTTTATCAAAAATTTACGCTTTATCGATGTAAGCAAGATCAATACAATCAAAAATCCTGACACGGCCATTATCATAATCAGGAGATCGTGTTTCGTTATTTCCTCCAAATTCATTTTTTCACCCCTGTGTTATCAATGCCTACAGGAATTTTCCGTTGCCACAATGTAACATTTTGAAATATTACAACTTCTTTTATAAACCCTTCATGCTACCTTAGACGCTGGGAATTCAGATTCACCACTTTCTGCTTTATCTCTTTTTCGCTTCCAGTCCTCGTAATCGAAAAAGGCCCTTATCATTTGCTGTTCAAACAAAATCCTAAATTCCGCACTCTCGTGCTTCTTTCCTTCGTTTAGCCAAACATTCACATCGACCAACAACGGGTTAATGTTTTTCTCCTTGTCTAGCTTTTTTGGAGTTTTCCCGGTGATTAACCATTTCAGGTCGATGTCAGTATTTTTTGCAATTCCATAAAAAACTTTGCCCGACGGCTCCCTTTTTCCATTCTCTAATTCCGATAATGATCCTTGTGAAATTCCTATAATATCGGCGAGTTGTTTTCCTGTTAGACCTTTCGCCATCCGATAACTTTGAAGCCTAGAGCCAAAATTATCTGCGGCCAGATTTTTTTTATTTGACATAATCTGTTCTCAGATATATATAAATCTATACTCAGATATTCATCGTATATCGCCAATATATCACACTAATCCACTGACACCGAAACCAAGAAAAAAAAGCGAAATGAAACCGCACGATCCCGCCACGATTCACGAACTCAAGAAAAGAATCATGCGTTTCTCTGATGCTGAGCTCTGCACACAATTCGCCATGCTCTCGCCGCAATTTCGCCTGGTCGAGTCCCGATTCCGGGACAGGGAACGCAATCTCACCATCCGCTTCAGGCAATAATTCCCCATTGTACCTTCATGTATAGACCATCACGCCCAACAAAATCAAAGAAAATCAAGGAGCAAATACCATGAGCCAAGCCGCAGAAACCACGAAATCGAACACCACCACCCCCGCCTTCATCATCTCCGGCCGGATCGAGTCCTCGGACCAGGTGGCCGTCAGCCGGGACAATGTCCCCATCTTCAATACCCTCATCAAGGGCAAGGCGGCGGACGAGTATTCCAACCCGCCCCAATGGGCCGTCACCTCCAACATCCGCTTCGGCAAGACCGGCGATATCGTCACCAATATAAAAACAGAAGTCCGGTGCCGCTCCTACCTTGCCGAGATCACCGATGAACGAACCGGCGTTGTCTCCAAAATCCGACGATACACCCACGATCTCTGGTTAGCCCAATGACATGGTTTGCCCGATTCTCGAACCCCTGGGGGCCTGCCCGGCTTCCGGCGTCTGCCGGTGCCGGGCGGGACTCCAGGGAAGGCCGTGTGCACGGAACCCCGTGCGCAGCCGGGGACCCCCTGGACCCCTCCGCCACCTATTCACTGACCTACAGCGAAATCGGCGTCGGCCTCTGCACCTGCGTCAACAAAGGCTTGATCACCCCCGAGCAGGCCGTCGAGATCGGCAACCAACTCTTTCCCATCAGGAGTCTGTAACCATGACGTGGACACCCATGATCAGTGCCACTTTTTTCGATGGCGTTCAAGCCGACATGCTCGTCGCTACCGCCGGCATTCTCGGCCTGGCGCTCATCATTTTCGGCCTTGCCATGCTGATGAGGGTCATCGGCAGATAGGCACGGCTTCTTATCCCTGCAACCAGAAGGAGAACACACCATGGATGCATTGTTTACCGCTGTCGACGTATCCGGAGTTTCCACCAACGTCAGCACGCTGATGCTGTCCTTCATCGGCATCAACCTGCTGTTCCTTGGCTACTACTACGTCCGCAAAACCATGAACCGGGCTCGCTGATCCCGGATCAACCAGCGGGGAGGGGCAACCCTCCCCCATCAGGTGCCCTCATGCCGAAAGTCGACCCCATGCAATACCTCATGGACGCCCTGGCCATCCTCACCGGTGGCCTGATCACGGATATGCAAACGCTTATCCTCGGGTTGGTGGTCTGTAGTTTCATCGTGATGGCGCTTGATATCCTCAAGGACCTGCTGCTGATTCCGGCCCTGGAAATGGCCGGCTCCTTCTTCGCCGATCCGGTCGGCGCAATCCGCCGTTATCAGATCAACCGCCGCATCGGCGCGGCCGTTGCCAGTGGCGAACCAGGAGCACGGCCACAACGCCACGATATTGCCATTTCACCGCTCCGGCAACGTGACCTCGATCCCCTGGGCAGCCTTGAGCCCGGTTCCGATCCCACCTCCGCCAACAACCATTGGCAAAACGACGGCGTCGAGCTGTCCCCGCAACGGTATCAGGAACTTGAAGAGGCGTTGGACGGCTATTCGCCGGACGATTCGTTCACCCGGCGCAGGGAGCGCGATTGACCATGACCCTGAACCTGACCGCCTACGGCATGGGCCTTGGCCTGGTGCTCATCGGCTGGGCCGCCGGTTTGGTGGTCAGCTACGTGTTTTCGATTATCCGCAGAATAGGCAACCTGGGATGACCGCCGCGGAACTGACCCAGATTTTGGACGGCATCACGGTGCAGCTCGGCGACATCATGAGTTTTGGCCTGGGTGCCTTGTGCGGGATCGCCTTTGTGATCGCTTCGTCGTTGAGGTGGGACCGATGATTCAACTGCCTGTCGATTTCAACGCATCCGCCCTGTTGAGCGACTTCTTTCAGTTCGCCGCGCCCTTTGCCGGCATCGCCTTGTTGGTGGCCTGCGGTTTTCTGATCAACAACCTGCTCAAGAACGTGCCATGACCATTTTGCCCTCCTTGCCCCTGATCCGCCGTTGGCTGCTGCTGCTCGCCTTCATCGGCCTGTGTTTCGTGCTCGGCCTTGTGAAGAGGATCGTGTCATGAACAAATATTTTCTTTATGCCCTCGGCGTGTACCTCACGTTCCTTTGTTGCGGTGTCTGGCTCAACACGGCCCACGGCGGCGTCACCTACTCCCGCACACCCGCCGCCCCGCAGGCCGACCCGGCGGCCGCCCCCAATCCCGCCCCGGACACGCCGGGCAATACCGGCACCTTTGGCGGCGGGTTTCCCTATTCCGCCAAATCTAGCCCCTCGATGCGGATCAAGGAGGCCAAGCCCTGCCGGGAATATCTCGCTATCTGTGAGCGGTCGTGCAGGGAGCGCGGCGATATGTTCCGCTTCGTCTGCATCGGTCAGGACTACCAACCGTTTGACGAGCATTTCCGTTGTCAGTGCGGCGACGATCTCACCGGCGGGCAGCTGGTCAAGGAGTCGGGACGATGATCCGTAAAGGCTGCGCCCTGCTGCTGATCTTCCTCCAGCTCTGTGGCCCTGCACTGGCCAGTGTGCTGACCGTTGAGGAAGTGTCCGTCGTTGGTGCCGCCGCCGATGACTACTATTCGGCGGCCCGGCCCCGTTTGAAGGTATTGACTTCCGATAAGGTCGGCCTTTCCCTGGTCAATCCCGCTCAATTATCCGCCACCGCCTCCCTTTCCGGCCTCACGGCCGGCGCTTTGGGTATTGCCGGTATCGGCTACTATGCGCGAACCGGCAAAGACCCTGTCTATGCCGCCGCCAGCGTCGTTGCCTCGGCCGCCGATGCGCTCTTTGTTCCCGCCTATCAGGCGTTCAAGGCCAACTTCGTCAGCCCCGAAACCTTCCCCGCCAGCGCTGCGCAGTATGTCGGCGTTGAAGGGGCGGTAGGCGCTACCCTGCAGAACATCGTTGATCATGTCAAAGGCTCCGCCGCCGGTGCCTATCAATCGTTAAAGAATCTCCTCGATGCGCATTCACTGCCTGTGGTGGTCAATCCTGCCGATTTCATGAACGGCGTTGTTCTGGCCCTGACGGATGGCACCTATTTCAAAATCACCCAACAGCCGACGGCTTCCGGTTGGACGACCATGGCATATTGGAACAACAATTCATCGGGAAAACCCAAGAGCACCTACTCGGATTACATTTATGTCAACGGGCAATATATCAATGTGCTCGATATCAATGAAACCAGATTGAATGACTATGGCGTGATTCAATATAGGGTTTATGCCGGACGCGGTACGGTAACCGCCACCGATCCCACCTATTCGCCCGAAGCCGGTCTTGATTATGCCGCTCTTCAGCAGGAGTTTGCCCAAGCCAATCTGGATGCCGCTGTCGCCAATGATCTGCGCAATGCGATTGCCGAACTCCCCGCCGCCCAGAAAATCACCTCCTCAGACCCCGCCCCGGCGCAAGTTCCTGCCGCAAATCCTCAAACCATCACCAACAATCAGATTCAGAATTTCTTCACCGAAAACACGAGCAATGTGTACAGCGAATATTTGAACACGGTGACCAATCAATCAAGCACGGTGACCAATGAAGCGGCCCACGCTGCCGCCGAAACGGCCAAGGCCCAGGAAGAGGAAGCGACTCAGGAAACCTTTCCCTCTATTTCCGCCAGTGCGTTCGAGGAACCCTACAACCCCGGCGAGCACGACATTCCGGCCCGGTTCACCACCTTTCTCAACAACGTCAAATCCTCGGGTCTGTTTTCCTTCAGCTCCGATTTCTTCGATTCCCTGCCCGGTGGCGGTTCCTCCACCTATACCATCGAGGCCGGCCGCTATGGTTCCCATACCGTTGACCTGGCCGACACCATGAGCACCGGCCTGGCCGTGCTGAAAACCATCCTGCTCGCCTGCTTCGGCTTTCTGTCGATCCGGGCGGTGATCATGAAGAGGTAATATGTCTGGCTTCGGCGTTATCATCGATTGGCTTCGGACGTTTTGGAGTTGGGTGGAGACCGGCTTTCTCTGGATACTCGACGGCTTTGTCATCCTGATGCAGTTCGTCGCCTTCACCCTCCTCGACGGGCTGTTGACCGTGATCGAAACCGCCCTGGCGGCCATTGATCTGTCCGCGATGCTGTTCAACTATGCCGCCGCCTGGTCCAGCCTGCCCCCCCAGCTGGTGTGGCTGATCAACGCCGTGGGTCTGCCGCAATGCCTGACCATCCTTGGCGCGGCCTACCTGATCCGCTTGACGCTCAACCTCATTCCTTCCGTGTTCACCAGGGTCTAGTCATGATCATCGGTTTTGCTGGAACGCCCGGCTCGGGCAAGACGTATGAGGCGGTCAAGAAAATCCTCGACAACCTCCAATGGGGACGGGTGGTCTACACCAACATTGACGGCATTCTCGACCCCCAATGTCTGGAAATGATCAAATGCCATTGCGGCCTGTCCGATCTGGCCTTGATGAAGCAGCTGCATTTCCTTGAGGAACAACAACTGGCTGATTTCTGGATGCACATCGAGCCCGGTTGTCTGGTGGTGCTCGATGAGGTGCAAAAGGTCTTTTCCTCGCGTGAATGGCAGACCGCCAAGAACAATGCCTTTGCCTCCTGGGCCTCCACCCACCGTCACAACGGTTTTGACGTGGTGCTGATCACCCAAGCCGTGGAGCGGGTCGATTCCGCCGTGCGGGCGCTGCTCGAATGGACCTATGTCTTTCGCAAGGTCAACTTCTTCGGCGGCGCGGTGCAAAAGAAATACCTCTGCTATGCCTACGGCGGCGACGATACCAGCGCCGCACCGTTAAAGAAGTCGGTGCGCACCTACGATCCCAAGGTGTTCCGGTGCTACAAGTCCTACGTGGCCAAGGATGTCAAGGAACTCGGGATCATGCAGCATGTGAACGTGCTCAAGCATCCGGTGTTTTTCGCCATCCCGATTGTGTTGCTCTTCACCGTGTACATGCTCTTTGCCAAATCGAGCCTTGGCACCGGCGATTTGTTCGGCTCCCGCCAGGCCATGACCGCCGGCCAATCGGCCAAACCCATTGGCAAGCCCGTTGCCACGACATCCAGCCAGCTGGCATCGATCACCGCCATCGAGCGTGACGGTCAGATTGTCTACACCAACCGCAGAGGAACCCAGCCATGACCCGCCGTCCCTTTTTTCAATTCTTGTTGTTCGTCGCCTCCTTCCTGATCACGGCTTCTGTCCTGTTCGGTCTTTCCGCCTGTTCCCGCCAGGAGCAGGACAAACCGGCCACACCCGCGCCGAAGGCAGTCCCCGTGCAACCGGCGGCCCCGGCTGTCAAGCCGCCCACGGTCTCGGTGGACTTCGACAACGTGCCCCTGGCCGAAGTGGTGGTCTTCGTCACCGGCCAGACCGGCAAGGGGTTCACCTTCGCCGGTAATGAATCCAAGCCGATCACCTGGATCGAATACCACATCGAGCGCGCCAAGGTGCTCGACTCGTTCAAGGCCGCCCTGGCCGCCTCGGGCCTGACGCTCAAGGCCGGTAATCAGGCGGAAACCCTGTTCGTCATCGAGCAGCCCGAAGAGGTCAAGGTGCCCTGCAAGCTCGACTTTGCCAGCTCCAAACGGGGGACCTTCTTCCTGTTCGATGCCACCATCTACCCCAAGGAGAGCTTCCCCTTTCCGCTCCGGCAACAGGGGGGCCACTGGTATGCCCTGGTGCCCAAGAGCGTGGCGGACCGGCTTTCTGCCGCACCGCAACAGGCCGCGCAATGATGGTTTTCCGTTCCAGGCACGCATGCAAAGCGTCACCGCCTCTGCGCCTGGTTCGCAGGATAGAGGCGCACGGAAAACACGGCCGCGACGCGGCGGCCGGAATGCCGCGCCGCTGTTGTCTGTTGTTCTGCGGCTGCCCGCCGCAGCACACCAGCGGGAGAGCAAAACGAAAAAACAGGTAAGCGCTCCTCTCAAGCAGCGTCTGTTTTTTCGTCCCGCCATTATTGAGGGCTTCCGGCCTGTGCTGTTTAAACCAGAGGAGTTGAACCATGTATTTTTCTCGCCGCCGATCCAAAGACCCCCTTTCGCAAAAACTCCGCGCCGTGCTCCAGGGCAAAACGGTCGATCTCACCAACATTCCCACCTTCAGACCACCCGAGCCCGACTATCTCCAGGAAATCCCCCTGGAGGATTACCGTTACAATCACCGCTATCCGTTCCTTGTCCATCGCAACGCCGCCCCGATCCGGGTCCGCCCCACCGAGCCGCCGCCCCTTGGCCCCGGACCGGTGCGGGTGCGCACCACCCCGGAACAGCCCGCCAACTCCGGACCACAAGCCCGATTAACAAGTGGTTTGCCAGTAGTACGGGACTCGCCGTTTCGGGTTGTTCGCGGACTCGACTTTTTGAAGGTGTCGTTCTGGATTGAATGGAATCCGCTCATCAACAATTTCCTCGGGATTCTCGATTCGATGAAAAAGCAGGTCCAGGATACGGAAAAGGACTCTATCCCGGTATTCAAGGAAAACGGCTTCGACTGGAACCTCTACCGCACCGGGGCCAAGATGTATACCTTCCGCCTCCGTTCCGGCGACATCACCCTGATGTTCAACCGCAGGAAAGCAAACGGTGAAATCCCCAACTGCCGTTTGGAAATCGGCTCCCTGTCCTGCTGGTCGCCGGGCTTCTTCGCCATCTATGACCGGGTGAAAACCTTCCTCGCCTGCTACGGCGGCAAGGTGGTCAAGGAACGGGTGTCCGAGGTGCACCTGGCCGCCGACTTCATCGGCACGGATATCAAAACCATCGAGCTGGCCAACCAGGCCCATTGGATCGCCAAGGCCCGCAACTATGACAGCCACCAAATGCTGAAGGTGCGCCGTGGCGACGATCCGGAGGCCGATGAACTGGAGTTCAACGCCCACTATTGCAACCGCCGCTTTTCCGGCCTGAACATCGGCAGCGGTAACTTGATGTTGCGCATCTACGATAAGGTGATCGAGTTGAAGCGCACCCGCGCCACCCACAAGCAACAGGTGTTTGCCGAGATTTGGGGCGTCAAGGAATACAACGAACAGTCGGTCACCCGGGTGGAATACCAGGTCCGCCGGCCCAAGCTGCGCGAGTTCGCCAACGCGGAAGGAAAGAGAATCGACACGGTGGCCGACCTGGTCAACGCCTTGAAAAGCCTCTGGGCCTATCTGACCACCGAGTGGACCCGGCACACCGAAAGCCCGGTCAACCGCAATCACAACCAGACCAAGGCCAAGGTCTCCGAGTTCTGGCAGAAGGTGCAGGCCGTGGTGTGGACTGGGGTATTCGGCTACATCCGTACCCATGCGGTCAAGCACAGGGATATTGTCATGCTCCGCAAGCAGGCGCGGGGAATCCTGATGTCGGTTTGTGCCTCCCTGGAAGTGGAGCCCGACGACATCGACAAGATTGTGTATCTCTGCAAGGACATCATCGAGGAGGACCTGCACGCCTTTTTCGAGGATGAAGCGGCCTTCCGGGAAAAGATGATAACCAAGAGAAACGAGTTCAGGCTAACGCTTGCCGGGTAGAACAACCACGGAACTGGATCAGGGGAAAACGATGAAAATGGATCACCTCCAGGACAGATTGCGACAAACCAGGAAAGACTTGCAGCTGACCCAAAAAGCAATGGCCGAAAAATTGGGGGTCAGCCTGAGAACATTGCAACGCTATGAAGAAGGCACCGTCTTCCCGGATGCGGCAGCCCTTGACCGCTTGGCCTTTCTCGGGGTTGACCTGCATTGGCTGATCACCGGTTTGCCTTTCTATCGCCCATGCTCGCCCGATCGCTCCGGCGCGGTTTTCTTCGCTTTCCGCTCGGGACAATTCAACGAGATTGAAGCGCTGTTTCAAGAAAAAGGCATTCCCCTTTCGGCCCTCCATCAAATGATGGAAAACCATCTTCTCGGGATCGTCTACAGCCTGAAATACCTCAACGAGAAGCCATTCTGACGGCGATTTTTCGCCATGAAACGAGGTTCCACGATGCACAGCTTGAAAACGTGGCCGGAACATTTTGAACTGGTTCGGACCAACAAAAAATTATTTGAAATCAGGAAAAATGATCGTGCCTTTGAGATTGGCGATTACCTCGCCCTCAAGGAATGGTCGCCCATTGATCGCAAATTTTCCGGCCGTGTCCTCTATTTCCGCATTACCTGCATATACCAGGGCGAAAGGTTTGGCCTCAAGGATGGCTTTGTCGTTCTTGGGCTTTCTCGCCGTGTCAACCCATCCCTCGTCAAGCACCTGTTCGCCAACGCGTGAAATCTTCGATCTTCACCACACCCCGGCGGGGCCTGATGGGCAACAAGGCCCTCGGGGCCGAGTACATGCCCGCCATTGCCGAACGTGCCCGCCGGATCAAGGCCGCCGTCCGGGAAGAGAAACAACCCGCCGACTCGCGGCAAATGCGGTTACCGGGGGTTTATGCAGGATGATTTTCTTTTAACCAATCACGGAGCGCATCGTTGATTTTCGTCTGCCAACCTTTTCCAGTGGCTTTGAATGCTAAAAGCACATCATCAGACAGCCGAATGCTGACCGATTTTTTTGGTGATGCCACTTGCGGCCGGCCTCTTTTCGGTAACACCGCAAGAAGCTCAGCCGGCAATACTTCGCTAGCAGGTTTGAATTTTTTCAAATCGTCCTTGGTCAGCTCTCGGACTTCGCCATCATCGTTGGTCAAGGGTAAGTGTTTTGCCATGTCGTTTAGCCTCCCTCTCGTTGGCTTTGCGAAAACTGATTACTCGAACCCCTCCGGCAATCGGCGTGAAGCAGAGTACGTGCAAGCGGTCATCCAGATAACCAACCGCAATGAATCGCCGTTCTGGATACAGGTTTCTGTCATCCTCAAAGAAAACCGCGTTTTCCCAATTGAATTCCATCGCCCTTTCAAAAGGCAATTCTCTTTGCAGCCTGTTTCTCTCGGATTTTTCAGGGTCGAATTCAATTTTCATAGATTAAATGTATATACAAAAAATCAATTCGTCAAGAACAGGTCAATGCAATGACAGCTCTACTTACCCCACAAGAAGTTGCTGATCTTCTATCATTGTCTTTGCGAACGATTTATGACAACCATGAACGCCTTGGCGGGTTTTATCCTGCGGGTATCAAACGGCTCCGATTTCGGCGGGAAGTGATTTATGGGATTATGGAAGGACAAGAAGCGGAAAGATTGGTGTTACAAGTTCGAAGTGCAAAAGAAGACCTACGGAAGCCGGGGTTACTCTACCAAAAAAGAGGCAATAGCGGCCAGGGCGGAACATCGGTGCAGGGTACTGGAAAGTATCGGACGAATCCCCAAGAGCATGGGCTTTAGAGAAGTTGCCAGCATTTACCTTGATGATGCAAAACGTCGTTTTGTCACCAAAACGTACAAATACAAGGTTTCCGTCTACAAGGCTTTTCTCGAATATCACGGGGACATTCCAATTGATAAGATCACACCGGTAATCGTGGATTCATACCTGAAGACCCGGAAGACAAACAATAATTACAACGTCCACCGGAAAGACCTTTCCGCCCTTTTTACCTATGCACGGGACCACCTCCGGGTAATCACCCACAATCCTGTTTCGGATATCGACAAGTTGCCTCATACAGCTGCAAGGAAAAGGATTCCTTCGGAAGAAGACGTGGTCAAACTTCTTGAAACCGCTGACCCTATGGAAGAAAGGCCGTTTCTTCTCTGCCTGATCCACTTGGCGGCTCGGGTCGATGAAATTCTAAGGCTTACCTGGGAGGATGTGGACTTTAAAAACAGGACGGTCACCCGCTGGACCAAAAAACGCCGTGGTGGCGGGTATGAGCCCATCGTTACTTACATGAATGATGATCTGTTCAACTGCCTGCGGCTCCAGTATCAAAACCAGAAGCATGGACAATGGGTTTTTCTGAATGAGGAAACCGGGGATCGATTCAGGAATCGTCGCAAGATGCTTTATGGGATCAGCAAACGGGCCGGCATCGATCCACCGATTCATTACCATGAGCTTCGGCATTTTGTCGCCAGTGTTCTGGCGGACAGCAAGACGGTCAGTAAAAAAACTATTTCCGAGATTCTCGGTCATAAGTCACTGGCCACCACCGAAATTTATTTGCACTCAATCGGCGATTCTCAGGTAACAGCCATGAAAGGCTTGGAAGGGCGATTTTCAGGCGAAGAAAACAAAACCGCCACCAACACCCGCCACCAGAACGAAAAATGAGCACCAAACAAAAAAGCCAAACACCTTGTAGGCATTTGGCTTTATAATGTATTTTACTGGTCGGGGCGGAGTGATTCGAACACTCGACCTCCTGCTCCCAAGGCAGGCGCGCTAACCAGGCTGCGCTACGCCCCGACGGTTGTACTCATGCGGACAGGAGGAAAAGTTATCTACACCATTCGCTATCCTCTTGCAAGCCTTTTCCCGGTTTGCCGCGAAGGAAAGAGCGGAAATCCCACCCGATGCAGCCTGCGATTTTCCTGGCCGCAACCGCTTCCGGCAGCCGAATCCAGCCTGATTTGTTCGACAATAGACTGGCGCAAAAGACGCTGGGTTTTTACAATGGCGGCAATACTTCTTTCTCCGGTGCATCACCGGTCCACACCCCAACGCATCAGGAGCGTTCATGACGTCATCCCTTCCCCCTCTTCAGCGAATCACCTTTCTCTTTATTTTCCTCCTCGCCTTGCTGATGCTCGGGGTGGTGCTTTGGCCCTTCTGGAATCAGCTGTTCGTCGCCTTTTTCCTGGCCAGCATCTTTCATCCGGCCTACAGCCGCCTGAGCTCCAAAACCAGGCCCTGGGTGGCCGCGGCCCTCACCTGCACCCTGATCACCCTGTGTGTCTTTTTGCCGTTGATGTATTGCATCAAATCCATCTCCGCCGAGATTCCGGCTGTGATCCAGCTGGGCAGGCGGACCGATATCTTCGCGCTTTTGCAGCAGACCCTGCAAAACAGCACGCTGATCCAACGAACCGGAGAGCTGCTGGCGGATTTCGGCATCAATTTCGAGGTGGCCAATATCCCCGAGCTGATGACCCGGCTGCTGACCACCGCCGGCCTGTTCGCCTCCCGCCAGGTGTCGACCTGGGCGACCGACATCATGCGATTTTTCTTCGATTTTTGCATCCTGATCGTCTGCATCTATTTTCTGTTGATTGAATACCACCGGCTGACCGCCTTCCTGCTCAAGCTGTCGCCGCTGCCCGAAGCGCAAAACAGGCTGCTGATCGACAAATTTTCCTCCATCGCCGGCACCATCCTGATCGGCAACGGTCTGAGCGGCCTTATCCAGGGGGTGTTGGGAGGCATATTTTTCGCGGCGATGGGCTTGGTGTCGCCGGTGCTCTGGGGGGTGGTGATGGGGGTGCTCGCCTTCCTGCCCATTCTCGGGGTCGGCCTGGTGCTCCTGCCGACCACGCTGATTTTCTTTCTCAAAGGCAAGTTCTGGCAGGCCGTGGTCACCCTTGTTTTTTATCTGTTCCTGACCGTGTTCATCGAATACATGTTCAAACCGAAATTCGTCGGCGCCCAGGCCCAGCTGCCGCCCATTCTGGTGCTGCTTTCGATTATCGGCGGCATGAGCATCTCCGGCGTGCTGGGCATCATTTACGGCCCGCTGGCAGTCACCGCCTTTCTCACCCTTTCCGACATGTATGTGCGCGAATATCAGCCCTATCTGGACAGCCGGGGAAGCAATGGCGATTGATCGCCCCCGCGCAACGGCGGGACGCCGAACCGTCTCTGCTTGACAGGGGGCCATCGTTTGGGTAACAGCAGGAGACTTTTGCCGACCGTTTGCGTTTTCGCTTCACCCATCGCAGGGCGGACACGTCCCTACTGTTCCTCGGAGTTGTGTGCATCATGGAAATTCTCGCGCTGATCCAAAGCGTTATACTTGGCGTGGTCGAAGGCTTGACCGAATTTTTACCCATCTCCTCCACCGGCCACCTGATCATTGCCGGCGACCTGCTGGCCTATACCGGTGAACAGGCCAAGACCTTTGAGATCTGCATTCAGCTCGGAGCCATCCTCTCGGTCTGCTGGCTGTACCGGCAGCGGTTGCTACGGGTGATGACCGGTCTGGGCCACGAGGCAAGCGCCCGCAAGTTTGCCCTCAACCTGATTGTCGGCGTGCTGCCCTCGGCGGTGTTTGGCCTGTTGCTGCACAAGCTGATCAAGGCGCATCTGTTCAACCCAGTGGTGGTGGCCGTGGCCCTGATCGTCGGCGGGCTGATCATTTTCTGGGTGGAGCGGCGTGAGCGCGTGCCGCGGATCACCGAGGTCGAACAAATGGAGTGGCCGGATGCCCTCAAGCTCGGCCTGGCCCAGGTGGTATCACTGATTCCCGGCACCTCGCGCTCCGGGGCAACGATCATCGGCGGCATGTTTTGTGGCCTGTCGCGCAAGGCGGCCACGGAGTTCTCCTTTTTCCTCGCCATTCCCACCATGTTTCTCGCCACCGGGTACGATGTCTACAAGTCGTGGCACACCTTGGCCCAGCAGGATCTGGCCTTCTTTGCCGTCGGTTTTGTCACCGCCTTTTTCAGTGCCCTGCTGGCGATCAAGGGACTGATCCGCTATGTGGCGCACCACGATTTCAAGGTCTTTGCCTGGTACCGGGTGATCTTCGGGGCCATTGCCCTCCTCTATTTCCTTCGCTAACGAACCGTCATGATTACCGAACTGATCAGCACCATCGCCGTCCGCATCCTGGAAACCACTGCCTATGCCGGCGCCTTCATCCTCATGGCCCTGGAAAGCATGATCGCGCCCGTGCCGAGCGAGGCGGTCATGCCCTTTGTCGGCTTCCTGGTCACCGACGGCAAATGGAACCTGTGGCTGGCCCTGTTGTCCACCAGTCTCGGCTCGCTAGCCGGCTCGCTGGCCTCCTACTGGATGGGCTATTACGGCGGCAAGCCGGTGGTGCTCAAGGTCGGCAAATATCTGCTGCTCAATCCCCACGATCTGGCCCTGACCGAGCGCTATTTCAACCAGCGCCAGGGATTGCTCACTGTCTTTCTTGCCCGTTTCATTCCGGTGATCCGCCACTTCATCTCCATCCCCGCCGGCATGGGCAAAATGCCGCTGCTGCCGTTCATGCTGGTGTCGACCATCGGTGCCACCCTGTGGAACGGCTTTCTCCTCTACCTGGGCATGCGGCTGCGTGAGCACTGGACCGTGGTCCAGAAGTATTCCCACCAGGTGGATATCGTCATCATCGTGCTGGCGGTGATCGGCCTCGGCTGGTTTGTCCGGTCGCGGCTGGCGGCCCGCAAACGCAAGCTCAACAACTAATATCCGGTGTTCGACAGGTAGAAGGCCAATCGCTCCCGCCGGTAGTCGAAGATCCGCTCCAGAGTCCGGCGGATGTAGAGCCGGTGCAGCAACCGCCCGAGCAGACCCAGCGGCGGCTGGTAGAAGACCCGGTCGAGCAGCAACACCCCCTCTTCCGTTGGACGGATTTCATGGTAGTGATACCAGAAGCGGTACGGCCCGAGCCGCTGCTCGTCGACAAAGCTGTGTCCCTCGCGGATGTGCTTGATCTCGGTCACCCAAGTGTGGGTGCCGATCAGGGGGATGGTGATCCGGTATTCGACGATCAGGCCGTCGTGCATGCTGTCCGGAATGTCGGTGACAATACGAAAGCGCAGGTCCGGCGGAGTGATCCGATCGAGATTGGCCGGATGCTGCAAAAAGGCCCAGGCCTGCTCGCGGCTGGCGCTTACCCGCTGCTCTCTTTCCAAGATATACATCGTGCTTCTCCTTTCTGATCAAATTGCATGTTCAAGATAAACAAGGCGTGGCAGACATCGAACCCCGCAAGACCGGCCTGTCACGGAAATCGCCCGTCTGGCGCAACCAGCACTCTCCCGCAGGAGAATTTTTCTAGTGTGGGGGGCGATTGGCAAAATCTCAAGGAGTTGATTTGATGCCTTTCCTGCTCACCATGCCCTGCCCCGAGCCCCAAGAATCGCGGAAACAAGGACCGTGGCCGTCAACGATGCGCATGCCACGGCTGCACGAACCACCATTTTTTGGCGGGCGTTTAGAAAATATTGGTTTTTTTATCAATTATCCAATATGGTTGGGCGTTGGTCAACATTGAAGCAAAGAACGAAGCATGGAGGAGAACATGAGCGAAGAGGTAAAAGACTCCCAGCAAAAGGGCGGCAAGACAGGTCTTGGATACGAAGAGATGGTCTGGATCAGGGATAAGGATGGAAAAGAATATGCCTGCCAATTCAAGGATATAAAATTCATCAAAAAGAAAGAGGAATTAAGCGAGGAAGAAGCGAGTCACTGCGTCGATGTGAGCCAGATCATCGGCAAAGGCAATTGGTGATCCGTTCCGTTCGGTGATGCCGCCGGGACGCACATTCAAGGGGGTACAGCTGCAATAGGCTGGCCCCCTTTTTCCTGCCCGATCGCCCTCCCCCTCCCCTGTTGGTCAGCGGTCCTGATCCCGCGCCAACAGTTGTCGCACCTTCTCCCCGCAGCGTTTGCCCTTGCAGGGGCCATCGCCTATGCCGCAGGCCTTCTGAACCGCTTCGACAGTGGTGGCGCCGCTCTCGATGGCCTCGATCAAGCGGATCAGCTTGACGCCCTTGCAGATGCAGCCGGCCTTGAGCCGGGCCATGGTTCGTTCATCCGGGTTCATGGTCGGCTCCGTGCAGTTGACTGTAGATCTGTTTCGCCAGCTCCGGACCGATTCCGGGCACCTCGGCCAGCTCCTCGATGCCGGCCTCGGCTATCCGCCGGACGCTGCCCAGGGTGTGCAGGAGCATCTGTTTGCGCTTGGGACCGATGCCGTCGATGGCATCGAGCTGCGAGCGCAACTGCGCCTTGCCGCGCAGCCTGCGATGGAAGGTGATGCCAAAGCGGTGGGCCTCGTCGCGGATGCGCATCAGGTACAGCAGCACCGGTGAATGGGCGGGCAGGAGGACTGGATTCTTGCGCCCCGGCCGAAACAGTTTTTCCCCCTCCTCCTGCTTTTCCTTGGCAATGGCCATCAGATCGACCCGCGACAGCAGGTCAAATGCGCCCAGCACGTCGACAGCCACCTGCAACTGGCCCTTGCCGCCGTCGAGCAGCAGCAGGTCGGGCAGGTTGTCCTCGGCAACCCCCTTGGCCATCCGTCGTTCCAGCACCTCGCGCATCATGGCGTAATCGTCGGGGGTGTCCTGGGAGCGGATGCGGTAGTGACGAAAGCGCTTGGCCGCTTTGTCCCCCTGAACAAAACAGACCAGGGAGCCGACCGCCTGTTTGCCCTGGAGGTTGGAGATATCGAGGCATTCGATGATCTCCGGCCGATTGGCGAGCCGCAGCTTGGCCTGGAGTCCGGTGGCCAGGGCTTCCCAGGATTGCTCCTTCTTGGCCTTCTCCGAAAAAATCTGGGCCGCGTTGGCTTCGGCCATCCGCATCAGTTGCATCCGTTTGCCGCGCTGCGGGGCCAAGAGCGACACCGGCCCTTCGCGCAGTTCGGCCAGCCGCTCGCCGATCAAATCCCGGTCTTCCAGGACAAAGGGCAGCAGCAACTCGCGCGGTGGCTGGCGTTCGACCGAATAGTATTGGAGAATGGTCTGGGCCAGCAGGCTGTCGTCCTCGCCCAGCGGATCGGCAAGAAAAAAACTCTGCGCGCCGGTGATCATGCCGCCGCGCACAAAGAGCAGGGCAATGCCCACCGAGGCATCCTGACGGTGGATGCCGAACACGTCCTGGTCAAGATGATGGTCGGCAACAACGGCCTGGTGCTCGATGGTTCGGGTTAGCCCCCGGATTTGGTCGCGATACCGGGCCGCCTTCTCAAAGGCCAGCTGCTCGGCGGCCTGCTCCATCTTGGCGGTCAACTCACGCACCACCTCATCGACCTTGCCCTCCAGAATCAGGAGCACGTCGCGCACCATCCGCTGGTACTCGGCGTGGTCGACCAGGCCCGCGCAGGGGGCAAGACAACGGCCCATCTGGAAGTTGAGGCAGGGGCGGGTCCGCTCACGCACCGTCTTGCAGCGGCGCAGGGGAAACTGGGCATAGAGCAGTTGCAGGGTGGCGCGCATGGCTGTACCCGAGGCGTAGGGGCCGAAGTAGCGGTTGCCGTCGCGCAGCCGCTTGCGGGTGACCACCACCCGGGGCCAGGGATCGCGGGTGGTGACCTTGATCAGCGGGTAGTTCTTGTCGTCGCGGAGGATGACGTTATAGCGCGGCCGGTGCTGCTTGATCAGCGAGGCCTCGAGGATGAGCGCCTCCTTTTCGGTGGTGGTGAGGATGGTCTCCACCCGCTGCACATGCGAGAGCATGACCGCGGTCTTGGAGTGGATCGGCCCGGAGAAGTGGGCGTACTGGCTCAGCCGCTTGCGCAAGTCGCGCGCCTTGCCCACATACAGCACCTGCTTCTTGCTGAGCATCTGATAGATCCCCGGTCCGTGGCTGACCGTGGCGAGAAATTCGGCCGACAGCGGCGAGACGAGTGAGGGGGGTTCGGTTTCTGGATTTGCTGGTATTGAAGCCAAGGAAAGCGTCTCTGTCCTTTTTTACGGCGCGAAAGCCCGAGGTGATTGGAGCCTCCCAGCCCCTGTTTTTGTTGGTCAGGCGTATCCGGCGAACAAGATCATTGCGCCGCGGGAGAAAACTCGGTTAAGTCAGGTTTGCCCGTGCAACGGTGGCCAATGTCACTCCGTCATCCGGGCCGACAGGAAAATCGGGGGGGGGCAACAAGCCGACCGGCGCAACCCAACGCCCGTTTGCCCTGCCCGAACGCGAGGGTCAGCAAGGCTTTTTCGATCCCATACCAGGACTGGTCCCGGCCATTCCACCACCAGCACACTGTGCATCGAGCAATCACATGACCTTTTGTCCGCATTACCGAGTTGAGCAACAGCCACGAGCACGGGACGTCCGCGCAAGCTGGCGGGAATCCAGAAGCGGCTTTGTCTTCATCCCGTACTGCACGCACCCTTCGGGCGAATTCTGCCTGAGCAATGTCCGCTTCTGGCCAGATGCCGCCAATCGGCTGCAATGTCAGGGGAACCCTGAAAAGTGCCCGCTGAAAAGCGGTGCACCGTAATCGCACCGGTTCCATCCCTTTTCCTGTCTGGTTTTCCCATACAACCAAGGATGCGGCGACGGACTCAGCCCTGCCGCGCTTGGTGGCTGCGCGCAAGGTAATACTCGCCGAAGGGTTTGTCGCATTCCGGAATGTGCTCGATGAACAGTTCCCGCAGCACCTGATAGAGGCCGGTGGAGCTGTCGGGGCTGTCCAGCTCCAGGCGAAGCAGCAAACCCCGCGCCTCCTCCTTCAGCCGGGCATGTTCCTGCTTGTGTTCCTCTGCGCGGTGATAGCCGGACACCTTCATGTATTGTTCTTCACGGGAAAAATGCTCTTCGGTGAATGCCACGATCTGTTGGCAGCTCCGCAGCACGGCGGCCCGCCCGGCACCGCTGTGCATGGCGGTGTACAGGGCGTTGGCCAGCTCCAGGATCATGCGGTGATCACGGTCGATCTGCTTCAGGCCGGTGTCGTAGGAGAGTTTCCAGAAAAAGGGTTCCATGCAACTGTTGGGTGAAAAAAGGGGTGCTTTTGTCCAAATTTGGAAGATTCGATGGCTTCGAGCTTGAGCACTTTACGAAACCGTCCTGACGTCATCCTCTCAAGGGTTCTCCTCCACGCCTCGACCTTCTTCACTCTTGTCTTGCGGGGTCTGTTCGACCTTCGTGTCGAGTCTGCAGTAATCGCACGAACTATCCATGCCGGTATGCCCGTGCCAGCAATCTTCAGCCCAATCCATTTCTTGAATATTGTTCATTAGTTGTTGAGACCCCTCGATTGATTAGAACTATTGAACCAGCGGCAAAAAAACGAAAAAGAACATTGTGTTCAGGGTTTGATGTAGGCATACCCATCCTGCTGCAATTCAATCAAAGCCACCACACCGGCGGGAACGATCTCGCAGCCCTCGATCAGGTTGTCCGGATCGATGTTGAAGGTGTTCAGTGCGTTGCGGCAGACCTTGAACGCCACCCGCGACTGCTGCAGCCGCCAGATCTCGTCGCGGAAGGGGGCGCATTGATCGTTGTGCAGCAGGGTCACCGCCGGGCCGTTGAACAGCATCACCAGATCGTAGTGTTTTTCCGGGATGGCGCGAATCAGGTTGCCGACGTTGGCCAGGGCGATGTTAAGCGGTTTGGCCTCATCCAGATCGACGTGAAAGACGGCGCGATAGGTCATGGGCATGGGCGATTCTCCAGGCGTTGATTGAGGTGGAAGGCGGCGTCAAAGAGCCGCCGCGTGTACTCCTGCTGCGGGTTGGCAAAGACGGCGGCCGCCGGTCCGGCCTCGACGATGCGGCCCTGGCGCATCACCGCCAACTGGTCGGCCAGCGAGCGCACGGTGCGCAGGTCGTGGGTGATGAAGATGTAGGTGAGTTGATAGCGCTGCTGCAGGTCCTTGAGCAGTTCGAGGATCTGTTTCTGGATGGTCATGTCGAGCGCGCTGGTGGGTTCGTCGAGGATCAGCAACTTGGGGCGGAGGATCAGGGCGCGGGCAATGGCGATCCGCTGCCGCTGGCCGCCGGAAAACTCGTGAGGAAAGCGGCCCGCCAGGCCGGGATCGAGCTCCACATCCTCCAGGGCCTGGGCCACCAGGGTCCGGCGTTCTTCCTTGGTGCCGCCCAGGCCATGGACCTGCAAGCCTTCGGCCACGATCTGCTCGATGGTCATCCGGGGCGACAGCGAGGAAAAGGGATCCTGGAAGACGATCTGCAGCTCCTTGCGCAGCGGCCGGAACTGCCTGGTGGTCAGATCGGAAAGGCAGTGACTGACCCCGGTCTGGGGAAAGTAGAGCACCTGGCCGTCAAAGGTGTTGAGGCCAAGCAGGCACAGGGCGAGCGTCGACTTGCCCGAACCGGATTCGCCCACCAGGCCCAAGGTGGTGCCCTGGTTGAGGCTAAGGCTGACGTCATCCACCGCCTTGATGATCCGTTTCTGGCGCGTCAACCAGCCCGACCACGGGGTTTTCATGGCAAAGGAACAGGTGATCCCCCGCAGTTCGATCAGTTTTGGCCCGCCTTGCCGGGTCTGCTGCACGCCCTGGGGCACGGCGGCCAACAGGTGGCGGGTGTACGCCTCCCCGGGCGTAGAAAAAATCTCGCTTACGGCTCCCTGCTCGACAATGCGGCCACGATGCATGATCGACACCGTGTCGGCGATCTTCTGCACCATGGGCAGGTCGTGGGTGATGAGCAGCACCGACATGGCGTATTCGGCCTGGATGTCTTTGATCAGGCGAAGGATCTGCTCTTGGATGGTTACGTCGAGGGCGGTGGTCGGCTCGTCGGCGATGAGCAGGGTGGGCCGGCAGGCCAGGGCCATGGCGATGATCACCCGTTGACGCTGGCCACCCGAGAGCTGGTGCGGATAACAGTTGATGCGGTATTCCGGGTTGTCGATGCCGGTGCGTTCCAGCAGGTACAGGGCCTGGGCGGCGGCCTCGGCCTTGCTCAGCCCCTGGTGGAGCAGCAGCGGTTCGATCAGCTGATTGCCGATGGTGTAGACCGGGTTGAGCGAGGTCATCGGCTCCTGGAAGATCATGGCGATGCGGTTGCCGCGAATGGCGCGGATGGCCTGCTTGTCCAGCGTGGTCAGTTCCTGGCCTTCAAAGACGATGGAGCCGCTGGCGTGCACTTGATTGGTCTCTTCCAGCAGGCGAAGGATCGACAGGGCGGTGACCGACTTGCCGGAACCGGACTCGCCCACCAGGGCATGGGTTTCCCCAGGGGCAATGTGCAGGCTGATGTCGTGGAGCACCGGAGAGCGATCGCCCTCGGCGCCGAGAAAGGTGAGGTTGAAGTGGTCGATGGTCAGCAGGGAGGCCATGGGAGTTTCGCAGGGATGTGGAAGAAAATGGCGGTACTCTACCTCAGGGGCCCTTCCTGGGCAACAGGAAGATGGCGGGGCGAGCCGCCATCTTCCCAACGGACTCAGCCGTGATTACCCCTGCGGGGCATCCGGCTGCAGGACAAAGGTGCCGGCCTTGACCTCCTGATCGATCTCCACCAGAGCGCGCTTCATCTGCTTGAGGGCCTGGCGGATGCGGTTCTCGTTCTCCACCAGGGCCAGGCGCAGATAGCCGTCGCCCTCCTCGCCAAACCCGGCGCCAGGGGCCACGGCCACATTGGCCCGGTTCATCATCTCGACGGAGAACCGGATCGAGCCCATCCGTACGTAGGGTTCGGGAATGCGTACCCAGACGAACATGCCGGCCTTGGGTTTGTCCACCTCCCAGCCCATGCGGGCCAGTCCCTCGCAGAGCACGTCGCGCCGCTTCTGGTAGACCGCCACCTGCTCGACAATGGCCTCGTCGCAGTCGCGCATGGCAACAATGCCCGCCACCTGGATGGCCGAGAAGATGCCGTAATCGTAGTAGCCCTTGATCTTGGCCAGACCGCCGACCATCTCCTTGTTGCCCACGCAGTAGCCAAGCCGCCAGCCGGCCATGTTGTAGGATTTGGAAAAGGAACCGAACTCGACCCCCACATCGAGCGCCCCGGGAATCTCCAGCAGGCTGGGCGCCACATGATCATCGTAGACGATCTGGCCGTAGGCGAAGTCGTTGATCACCATGAAGTTGAACCGTTTGGCCAGCTTGACCATCTCGACGAAGAACTCCCTGGAGGCCAGGGTGCCGGTGGGGTTGTGGGGATAGTTGAGCATCACCAGCTTGGGATGGGGATAGAGCGACTGGCACATCGAGCTGACCTGACGGAGGAACTCCTCCTCCGAGCCGAGCGGAAAACGGAGCACGCTGGCGCCGGCAATGACCGCGGCATAGACATGGACCGGGAAGAACGGCGAGGGCACCAGGACCGTATCGCCGGGGCCGAGCAGGGCCAGGCAGAGGTGGGAAATACCCTCCTTGGAGCCGATGGTGCAGATGACATCATCCTCGCCGGTCAGTTCCACCCCATACTTGCGTTTGTAAAACAGGGCGATCTCCCGTTTGAGGTTCTTCATGCCGCCGGCCACCGGATAGCGGTGGGTCTTGGGGTCGACCGCGACCTCGCACAGCTTTTCGGTGACCTTGTTAGGGGTGGGATCCATGGGATTGCCCATGCCCAGATCGATGACATCGATCCCCTCCCACCGTTTCTCCATCTTGATTTTGTTGATCATGCCGAACAGATACGGCGGCAACTGACTCATACGTTCGGCAAAGCGAATGGTAACCTCGTTGTTCATGACACTCTCCTGGGCAAAGGGTTCGGGGCCAGGAACCGGCGTTCACGGTTTTTTCGGTCGCGGGGACAAAAAAAGCCTGAACCGTACGGTCCAGGCTGAAAACACGACGCCATGGACCGGCTGTTCCAGTCCATGGCGGGTATATGGTGCTGTTCGTTTACAGAGCAGCCGGTCGCCAATGAACTGGGTTCATCGCCGCCGCTGCCGCGACTTGGTGTTGCATGGTCTTCCCTGTTGAATAACTGTGAATGTTCCAACGGATGTCTTGTTTTTTAGCGTGGATGGGCCGGGATGTCAACCCCGACGGCGCTCATACCGCCTGGATCTTAGGCGATACGGGCCATCAACGCCTCCATCTCCTGGATGCGGGCACGGGCGTCGTCGCGCTCTTCGATGGCCAGTACATCCTCCAGTTTGGCCAGCTGCTTGATCACCTGCTCAAGCTTGTCGGTCTCATCGACCGTGAGCCAGATACAACTGGTCGCCCCCTGGTCGATGGCGTTGCAGAAGATCCCTTCCAAGTTGAAGGCGCGGCGGGCGAACAGGCCGCAGATCTGCAGCATGACGCCGGGGTGGTTGTTGACGGTCAGACGAAGGATGGCGGTGTTCATGATTTTTTCTCCCGATGGGTAGGTGGGCTCAGTTGCAGGCATAGCTGTCTCCGATCATGGTGGTGTTAGCGGCGCCCGGCGGCACCATCGGCGTGACTTCGGCCTCGATGTCGATCGGCACGTTGATCAGGCAGGGACCGGGATGGCGCATGGCCTCGCACAACAGCGTATCCGGGTTGTCGGCGCTGCCGAGGTCATAGGCCTGCATGCCGAAGCCTCGGGCGATGGCGGCGAAATCGACCGCAATCCCGTAGGAGGAGGCAAAGTAGTGCTGCTCGTAAAAGAGCCGCTGCTGCTGGCGGACCAGACCCAGGCTTTGGTTGTTGAGCACCACGATCTTGACCGGTGCCCGCTGCTCGACTGCGGTGGCCAATTCCTGGATGTTCATCTGCAGGCTGCCGTCGCCACTGAAGCAGACCACTGGCCGCTCGGGAAAGGCCAGCGAGGCGCCGATGGCCGCCGGCAGGCCGAAGCCCATGGTTCCCAGACCGCCCGAGGTGAGCAGCTGACGCTGGTCGGTGAGCGGATAGGCCTGGGCAACCCACATCTGGTGCTTGCCGACATCGGTGCTGATGATCGCCTCCGGACCGGCCAGCTCGGCCACCTTGCGGATTAGGCTGAAAGGCCGCCCCGGGGCGAAGTCCTCTGTCTGGAAACGGGGATAGTCCTGCTGCAACTGGCGGATGCGGCCGTTCCAGGCAGACCGCTGCCTTTCTCGCACCTGGGGCAGAAGGGCGGCAAAAGCGTGGCGGGCATCGCCAGTGATGCCGGCGTCGGCCGGCCGCAGCTTGTTGATCTCGCTGGCATCGATGTCCACGTGAATGACCTTGGCCTTGGGGCAAAAGTCGCTGATCCGGCCGGTGGCCCGGTCGTCGAAGCGCACCCCGGCGGCGATGAGCAGATCGCACTCCTCCATGGCCAAGTTGGTGGCGCGGCAGGCATGCATGCCGAGCATGCCCAAGGAGAGTGGGTGGTCCGAGGGCAGGATGCCCAGCCCCATCAGGGTCATAACCGTGGGGATGGCGCCTTGCTCGGCCAGGCGGCGGGCCTCGGCCGCCGCCCCGGCATGGATGACCCCGCCTCCGAGATAGAGGATCGGCCGCTCTGCCTCGTTGATCATCGTGGCCGCGGTCCGGATCGACTCCGGACAGCCGGGCTGGTGATCGGCGGTCGAGACCAGTTCAGGCCAGGCTCCGAACTCCACCACCTCGGTCTGCACGTCCTTGGGCACGTCGATCAGCACCGGTCCAGGTCGGCCGGAACCGGCCAGGTGAAAGGCCTTGGGCAGGATGGTGAGCAGCTCGGCGGCCGAGCGCACCAGGTAATTGTGTTTGGTGATCGGCATGGACAGGCCGTAGGTGTCGACCTCCTGGAAGGCGTCGGTGCCGAGCAGGGAGCGCGCCACCTGGCCGGTGATGCAGACCAGAGGCACGGAATCGAGAAAGGCGTCGGCCAGGGCGGTGAGGATATTGGTCGCGCCGGGGCCGGATGTGGCAAAACAGACGCCGATTTGGCCACTTGCGCGCGCCATGCCTTGGGCGATAAAACCCGCGCCTTGCTCATGGCGGGCAAGCACGTGGCGGATGGTCGGGCTGGACGCCAGGGCGTCGTACAAGGGCAGGTTGGCTCCGCCGGGGATACCGCTGACAATGCGAATTCCCTGTCGTTCCAGGAAACCGATGATGAGTTGGGCGCCGTTGAGTCTGGACATGGTGTGCTCCTCCTGTGATTGTGAATCGATGATGGGCAAAAAAAAACCCCCGCCGGCTGGCGCCGGCAGGGGTTGTATTCTCCACTCTGGATGCTTCCCGCTAAGGCGCCTCGAACCGTGTACGCACCACGACCACCACACTCACGACCACGACGAGAGCGAGCAGAGCAAAAATGTTGGCGATGGCGGATTGGGTTTTCATATCAAGGTCTTGTCTTAGAGGAAAATATTTGTCCCCGGCAGGGAACAATTATTTTCTTGATACCGAACAGGGGCCCATTTCGTCAAGAAAAATATCACTCAGACACCGAGCTGCCTGAGCAGACGGCCCACATCCGGGTGGTCAAGACGGGTGAGGCCGATCTTGCGCGCCGCGTCCAGGGCCTGGCGATACTCCTCGCCGGTGATGGTGCGCATCAGCTCCGGATAGCGATCGGCCCGGCCGCAGGGGTGGTACTGGGCCATGATGTTGACGTAGGTCCGGGGCGAGAGCCGGGTGGCGATAAAGGCAAGGATAGCCTCGGTTTCCTCCATGAGGCCAGGCATGAGCAGATGGCGGACGAGCAGGCCCGAGCGGGCACAACCGTCCGGGCCGATCACCAGATCCCCTACTTGGCGATGCATCTCGATCAGGGCCGCACGCACCCGCTGGGGATAGTCCGGGGCCGCCGCATAGCGGGCCGCCGTGGCCAGGTGCCAGAATTTGACATCAGGCATGTAGATGTCGATGACGCCGTCGAGCAGGGCGAGTGTCTCCACGCTCTCATAACCGCTGCAGTTGAACACCAGGGGAATGTCGAGCCCACCCTCGATGGCCGGAATCAGGGCGTCGAGGAGCTGCGGCACCACATGACTGGGGGTGACCAGGTTGATGTTGTGGCAGCCCGTGGCCTGCAACTCCAGCATGATGGCGGCAAACTCATGGGCATCCACCTCCTGGCCGGGATCGTTGCCCTGGCTGATGTCGAAGTTCTGGCAGAAGCAGCAGCGCAGGTTGCAGCCGGCCAGAAAGATGGTACCGGAGCCGTGGGTGCCGACCAGGGGCTGCTCCTCGCCGAAATGGGGGCCGTAGCTGGCGATGCGCGCCTGGGCACCGGTTCCGCACAGACCGGTTTTACCGGCGAGGCGGTTGACCCGGCAACGGCGCGGGCAGAGAGTGCAGGGGGCCAGCAGCCGTCGGGCGGTGTCGGCCCGCTGCTGAAGGAGGCCGCTGGCGTGCAGGGCGAGGGCGGCGATGGTCATGGACGTGCTCCCAAGAAGAGGACAACCAGAAAGAGACAAGGGCGTTGGGGTCAGCCTACTCGATGCGCGGCCCGCCGTCGAGCCTGGGATGCTCGGAGAAAAACCTGGCTTGATACCCAACGGCACGGTATCTTTACCGTACAGTTACCGTTCACGAGGAAACGAGTCTCCATGCAACCGATCAATCCCTGTCCCGCCTCGCCCCAACCGTTGCCGCTCTTTGCCCCGTCACCGCCCGAGGCACCCTGCTGAGGGCCGAAACCGGAACCCCGGTCCGGGGTCCATGAGCGGGCAGGCTACAGCCTCTGCCCCTTTGTGACCGGCTTCATCGACACGCCCGCCGGCCCGGTGCCGCAAGTGACCACCACAAGAAGCAGCCGTGATCTATGGGGCACCATCGGCGCCCGCATCGGCATCATCCGCCGCAACTACAAGGTTGCCCCCGGCCTCTACGCCGTGGGATCGCCGGGAAACCAGTCAGCCGTACTGGTGAGCGCCAACTACAAACTTTCCTTCGACGCCCTGCGCCACCAGCTGGGCGGCCTCGACGCCTGGCTGCTGGTGGTCGACACCCGAGGGATCAATGTCTGGTGTGCCGCCGGCAAGGGCACCTTTTCCACCTGGGAAGTGATCGACTGCGTGCAACGATACCGCTTGAACGAAGTGGTCGCCCATCGGGAACTGATCCTGCCGCAATTGGCCGCTCCGGGTGTGTCGGCGCAGGCGGTGCGCAAGGGCTGCGGGTTTACCGTGCTTTTCGGCCCAGTCCGCGCCGCCGATCTGCCCGCCTATCTTGGTCAGGGCAACCGGTGCGACGAAGCCATGCGTGAGGTCACCTTCCCCTTGGCGGACCGGGCAGTGCTGATTCCGGTGGAGCTGTTTCTCCTGGCCAAGCCCCTGCTGGCCATGCTGATCCTTGGCTTTCTCCTTTCCGGCATCAGTCCGACAATTTTTTCCCTTACCGCGGCCTTGGAGCGTGGCGAGGCACTGCTCGCCGCCACCGGGTTGGGCATGCTTGGCGGGGCGGTGCTCACCCCCATGCTGCTGCCCTGGCTGCCCGGCCGTCAGTTCTGGCTCAAAGGCGTATGGGCCGGACTGCCGGCGGCACTGGGAGCGTGGCTGCTGCTCGCAGCCCGCCTGGCGGCAGTGGAACAGGTTGCCCTGATCTCCTGGGTGCTGAGCCTCAGCTCCTACCTGGCGATGAATTTCACCGGCTCCACCCCCTTCACCTCGCCCAGCGGTGTCGAGTACGAGATGCGCCGGGGGTTGCCGGTGCAGCTCGCGGCCACCTGCCTCGCCCTGGTGCTCTGGCTGGCCAGCCCCTTTTTGCATTGAACGGAGACGCCCCATGCACGGCTATCGCTACATCGACGACACTGCGACCCTAGAGGTCGATTTTGATCGCTGCATTGGCTGCGGCAACTGCACCGTGGTCTGTCCACACCGCATCTTCGCGCTGGAAGGTGAAAAATTAAAGGTTGGCGATAGGGATCTGTGCATGGAGTGTGGGGCCTGCGCCCGCAACTGCCCGGTCCAGGCCCTCACCGTCACCCCAGGAGTCGGGTGCGCCGTGGCCATCCTCGCCGCCTGGATCAACCGGCTGTTGGGCCGCAAGCTCCTGTCCGGCTGCTGCTGACCGCTTTTCTCAACCTTCATAGAGGGAACATTCCATGAACGACACCTTTCCCCGCCCCACAGTCCTGGTCAGTCGTTGTTTGGGCTTTGCCGCCTGCCGTTATGATGGCGCCATCCTCAAGAATCCCTTTGTCGAGCAGTTGCAGACCCAGGTGGAGATAATCCCGGTCTGCCCGGAAACCGACTGCGGTCTGGGCATCCCCCGGGCGCCGATCCGCCTGTGCCAGTCGGAGGGGGGGCTGGTGGTCTATCAGCCCGCCACCGGCCGGGAGGTGACCACCCAGTTGCAAGCCACCATCGACGCCATCTTCAAGGAGCATCCGCAGATCGACGGCGCCATCCTCAAGAGCAAGTCGCCGAGCTGCGGCCTTTATGATACCAAGATCTACCAGGGGATCGACAAGCCGCAGTTTCTCAAGAAAGCCGGCGGCCTGTTCGGGGAACAGGTGCGGCACACCTTTGCCGGAGCCGCGATCGAGGACGAAATGCGGCTGACCAACCTCTCCTTGCGCGAGCACTTCCTGATCAAGCTCTTCACCCTGGCGCGATTCCGCAGCTTAAACGAGCGGCCGGAGATGGGCGCGCTGGTCGCCTTCCATGCCAGCCACAAGCTGCTTTTCCTCGCCTACAACCAGAGCCGTTTTCGCCAGGCCGGCAAGATCGTGGCCAACCACGAAAAACGGCCGGCCGCCGAAGTCTTCCACCTCTACCGCGAGGAACTCCGTCATATCCTGGATGCGCCGCTGCGCATCTCCGGGGTGATCAACACCCTCTTTCATGCCTTTGGCTGGATCTCCGAACATCTCGGGTCCGCGGAAAAACAGCATGTGATCAACTCGATCGAGGAATACCGCGACGAGCGGCTACCCCTGCAGGCGGTCACCCGGCTGCTGGAGGCCCATGCCCTGCGCTTCGACAACCAGTATCTGCTGGCTCAGGTCTTTCTCCGCCCCTATCCCCGCGCCTTGGCCGACCTCAGCGATTCCGGACGCGGTCGCGAGGTCCGCTAGAGGCAGGCCCCTGCCGTCGATTCAGCTCTTATCCGGCTCGGACTGCATGCCCTTGAGCAGCGCCTGGAGGCCGATGGCCTGGATCAGGGTCATGCATTCGTCGTGGTGAAAAAATCCGGCCATGACGGCGGCGAATTGGGTGGCGAGAAAGACTGTGTCGGTATCCGCTTCCTGGGCAAGCAGACGACGGCAGGCGGCCAGATCGTCTCTCTCTACCGCGTCGAGCAGATCGTTGAGCCAATCGAGCTGGCTTTCCTCGAAGTGAAACTCGACCATGGCTTGCGCGTACATCGAGACAATGGCCGCGCGGTGGTCGTATACAGTATCCAAGTCGTTCTGTTCAGCGGCGGAAAGCACCGCGCCAATCTGTTCGAATAGCTCGGCCATGTCTGCGTTTTCTGCTGTCATTGTTATGGCTCCATGCAAAGGTTAGACAAGAGAGAGGAATAGCATCCCGAGGAAAATTCAACCACGGCTGCTCTGGATGCCCAGGTAAATAGCAAACAAGGTGATGCCCACGCCGATCCAGTTGACCAGGGTGGTCGGCCGGGCAAACAGGGTCACATCCCAGACAAAGGAAAGCGCCGGCTGGAACAGGAGCACCAGGCCGGCGAGCGAAGTGCGCATCCCGGGCAGGGCATTGGCGATCAGCGTCCAGCCAATGGTCTGACTGAGCAGTCCCAGCGCCAGTAGGGCCAGCCAGCTGGTTCGGTCGGGGATGGCAAGGGATTCGCCGACGAATGCCAAGTGCGTGCCGAGAAAGAACGCACTGGCCCCGGAAATGAGCATCAGGTTGAAGAAAAAGGAAACACCCGGCGCTTCGGCCTGCAGTTTGCGCAGGATGAGGAGAAAGCCGCTGTACCACACTGCGGTCATCAGGCCGAGGGCAATGCCGACACGGTACGAGGGGCTGAGTTCCTCCCATTGGACGCCGACGATGAGGCTCAGGCCGACCACGGCAACGGGTACAGCCAGCACAAAGCGCGGATGGATCTTTTCTCCCAGAAAAAGCAGGCCAAAGGCGGTGAGCACGAACACCTGGAAATTCCCCAGCATGGTTGCCAAGCCCGGCCCAACATACCGAATACTCGCATGCCAACAATAAAGATCCAAAGCGAAGAATAGGCCGCAGAGCACGGCAAAGCCCAGATGGCGGCCACTGACCGATCGGAGGTCGCTGCGCAGGGCACAAGCCGCCAGCAGAAACAGGAAGCCGAAGAAAACCCGATAAAAGGCGGATACCGGTGGCGTCACCGTGGCCAGCTTTACCCAGACCGCGGAAAAGGAGATGATCCCAGCCCCGACAAGGGTGGCGGCAAGAGGCGGCAGAGGCAGCCGCATCAGATCGTGGTCGCTGCTGGCGCTGATTGTAACCAGGCCTGTTTTTTCACGGCCTGGGCCTGAATGGCGGTGATGGCCACAGTGTTGACGATATCGGACACCAGGCAGCCGCGGCTGAGGTCATTGACCGGCTTGTTCAACCCCTGGAGGATGGGGCCGATGGCCACCGCCCCGGCGGACCGCTGCACTGCCTTGTAGGTGTTGTTGCCGGTGTTGAGATCCGGGAAAATGAACACGGTCGCCCGGCCAGCCACCTCGCTTTCCGGCATCTTCTCCTGGGCCACCGAGAGATCGATGGCCGCATCGTACTGAATCGGTCCATCGATCTTGAGCCCGGGCCTCCGCGCGCGGGCCAGGTGAACGGCCTCGCGCACCCGTTCCACATCCTCGCCCTGGCCGGAAGAGCCGCTGGAATAGGAGAGCATGGCCACGATCGGCTCGATGTTGAACATGGCGGCCGTCTCTGCCGAGCGGATGGCGATTTCGGCCAGTTCCTCGCTGTTGGGGTTGGGGTTGACCGCACAGTCACCGTAGACCAGCACCCGCGTCTCCATGCACATGAAGAAGACGCTCGAGACCACCGACACTTCGGGGCGGGTACGGATGATCTGAAAGGCCGGACGAACCGTATGCTGGGTGGTATGGACCGCACCGGACACCATGCCGTCGGCGCGGTCGGTATGGACCATCAGCGTACCGAAGTAGCTGACATCGCTGATGGCGTCATGGGCCCAGTCTCGGGTGATCCCCTTGTACTTTCGCGCCTCATAGAGGCTCTCGATGAACGCCTCGCGCAACGGTGAGCTCTTGGGGTCGATAATGGTCACATCCTGGAGCTTCAGCCCGAGAGAGGCGGCCCGGTTGCGAATGGTTTTTTCCTCGCCGAGCAGAGTGAGATCGACCACCTCGCGGGCACGGAGAATCTCGGCGGCGCGAAGAATGCGCTCGTCTTCGCCTTCGGGCAGGACAATGTGCTGGCGATCGGCCCTGGCCCGCTGGAAAAGCGAATACTCGAACATTAGCGGCGACATGATGGTGGCCACGGTTTCGATCACCTGCTGTTCCAGGCCAAGGGTATCGACATGACTCTCGAACACCCCGAGTGCCCGGGCAATCTTCTGTTCATTGTGCGGCCGCAGGGTCCCCTTGATCTCGCCGGCACGCTGAGCAACGGTGTAGGTATCGCCGGGGATCAGGTAAATGGGCAACGACAGGTCGTCGAGTCCGTCGAGCAACCGGACCATGGAGGAGCTCGGTTCCAGGTTGCCGGACAGCAGCATGCCGGCCGGCGAGGGATAGTTGCGCGAGGCAATAGCCCCCAGGGTGGCGAAAATGATATCCGGCCGGTCGCCGGGGGTGACGATCATGTCGTCTTCTTCGAGGAAATCGATGTAGTTGGCCGGGCTCATTGCCGCCACCTTGATGGCATGGACATCGCGTTGCAGCCCCGCCTTGGGGCCGCTGAAGTGGCGCGCCCCCAGGGCCTCGATGATTTCCTCCATGGTCGGCATGCTGAACCCCTTCATCTCCGGCAGAAAATCGAGGCGATAGGGCTTGCCCTGGTGGCTGGCCCTGATTTCGGCCTCGGCCTCCGCCAACAGGGCGGGATCGATGCGGTTGACGAAGATGGCCAGCAGCGGGCACTGGTACTGTTCGTAGATCTTCTCCGCCACGCCGATATTTTCCTGGATCTCGGCCACGTCCCGGTTGCGGCCGTTAACCACGTGCAGGGTGGGCGTGCCCAGCTCGCGGGCGATGCGAATGCTGATGTCGTAGTCAAAAGCCTCGGACATGCTGATGATGTTGGGTCCCTCGCAAAGAAGGAAATCGCACTTGCGGCGCACCTCGCCGTATTTGCGGACAATCTCCCGAAAGAGCCCCAGTTCGTTGCCTTCGGCGATCAGGGCGCGGGCCAGTTCATGGCTGACACCAGCCATCTCGTCGAAACGCAGGCTGATGTTGTAGCGCTGCTTGATCAGGTTGATGTCGTTGTCCTCCTTGCCGTCACCGGGGATGATCGGCCGGAAGAAGCCCACCCGGCCGATCCGGCGTGAGAGAAGTTCCATCACTCCGAGGGTGACGACCAGTTTCCCGCAATCCTTTTCCAGGTTGGCGATATACAGACTGTCGGCCATGGCGCGCTCCGGCAAAAAGTTGTTGTGTTCAGCCTTCGATGTCGTTGTATGATAGTGGAGCCTGGCCCTCAACGCAAGCAGAGTCCCGCGGCGATCACGGGGTAACGGCAGGGGCGGCCACAAGCTGTTTGCTCAACCCCGCAAACACGCTTTTTCTTGCAGACTCCCGGTTCCGGGAATCGGCCAAGCGGCTGGCAGGCAACAATCACCGGAGGAAAAACCCGCATGCGGCAACAGCACGCGCCTTCCGTTGGTCACGACGACAGCAAGGGAGGACGAGGATATGAACGGATTCGTTGGGGGCTCTGCTGTCTGTTCAAGGAGGAGCCGATTCGTTTCGCCATCCGCCAGGCCGCATACCTGGCGAAGTTTGACCGCGCCCGGCAGCTGGCCCTCCTTGCGGACACGGTTCTGGCCAACGGCCAGGCCCTGCAGGCGGCCATCGTCTACTGTTCCCGCAACCGTATCGGCGCGTTCCGGGTCAACAGCCGCATCTTCCCCTTGAAAACCCATCCCCAGCAGGGCTACGCCCTGGCCGAACTACCCGACCATGCCGCCATCGAACAGACGTATCGCCAGGCGGCGGCCCTGGCGCGGCAGCACAACATTCGCCTGAGTTTTCATCCCGACCAGTTCACGCTGCTGTCCTCGCCGGATGCCGGCGTTCTCGTCCGGTCGCTCGCCGAGTTGGAGTATCATGCCGAGGCGGCGCGATGGATTGGCGCCGATGTGATCACTCTCCATGGCGGTGGCGCCTACGGTGACAAGGCGGCGGCGTTGCAACGGCTGCGCACCGCCGTGGAATGTTTGTCAGACCCGGTACGTTCGCGACTGGCCCTGGAAAACGACGATCGCATCTACACGCCGGCTGACCTGCTGCCGGTTTGTGGGGCAACCGGCCTCCCCTTTGTGTACGATGTCCATCATCACCGCTGCCTCGCCGATGGGCTACGTGTCGAACAGGTCACCGAACAGGCCCTGGCCACCTGGACCAGGGAACCGCTCTTTCACCTGTCCAGCCCAAGGGACGGTTGGCACAGCGCCAATCCCCGGCCCCACCACGATTTCATAGACCCGTGCGACCTGCCCGATTGCTGGCGTTCCCTGCGGATCACCGTCGAAGTCGAGGCCAAGGCCAAGGAACAGGCCGTGCGGCGTCTTCTCGAGGATCTGGATCGAACGTCTTCCCGTTGATCCGATCGCCCCGGTCCCTCTCCGATCCATCCCTGTCGCCTTGACCGGCATCTGCCGGTCAGCGGCAACACGCGGCAAGCCTCGACCACTTGCGGTTTTTTGCCCACATCTCTTTCTTCCCAGTATTTATTATATTTTTTCTCCTGGCGAAAAGGAGATGCACCTCCACTGGGTTTCGATCCAAGGGGGCCAATGGAAGCATGCGAATCTGTTGGCTGTTCAGGATGAATGGCGCGTCATTATTTGGCCTCCTTAAAGGGAAACTCCATGAAAAAATGGCAAAAATTGCCATGAACGCCTTGATTTTGTTCATTGACAGCATTTTCCTTCTCATTTATAGTCACCGCTACATTGCGTAGAGGCCAAGGAATAGACAGACAACCCTAAGAATATTCAGCAAAAAAGGAGGAAGAGAAAACATCATTCGCAGTTAGGACGAACTAGTTGCAACAAGCAGTTCAACAAAACTACAATGAAGGGGGAGTGCATAAATGTCTCAAACACAAACTACTTTTCCACGATGGATTCCATTGCTTGGAGGTCTTTTAGGCAGCACCACTTGCGGTTTACTGTTGTATGCTTTTAGTGTTTTCATCAAACCTCTCATGAAACAGTTCGGTTGGACGGTGCCAGAAGTTGCCATGGCATACGCCCTCATCTGTCTGATCTTTGGTTTGCTCACCTTCCCCGCCGGTCGGATCAGCGACAAGATCGGCCCCCGGAACGTTGTTCTTTTCGGCGGCCTTTTCATGGCCTTCGGTTTCTTCATGGTGTCCACCATCACCCCTCCCGACCCAGCCCTCCTTGCTGCGAAGGATCCAACCGCCTTGGCCGCCGCTAAAAAAGGTCTCTGGCTGCTCTACCTCTATTATGGTGTCATCTGTGGTATCGGCGGCGCCATGGTCTACCTGCCGCCCATCGCCACCGCGCCCAAGTGGTGGCCGGACAAACGTGCCCTGGCCACCGGCTTCACCGTTGTCGGCCTCGGCCTCGGTTCGTTCATCATGGCTCCGTTGGCCACTGGTATGATCAACCATTTTGGCAGCGCCCTGCCTGTCTTTAAATATGTCGGCATGGTTATGGCTGTGATGGTCGTCATGGCTGCCCTCTGCTTGAAAGTGCCGCCGGCAGGATACAAACCGGCCGGCTGGAATCCGCCCGCCCCCGCCGGTGGCGCTGGCGCCCCCAAGGCCTACCGCGATTATACCTACGAAGAGACCAAGAGCTCACCGCAATTCTGGCTGCTGTGGGTGGCCTACTTCTGTGGTTCCTTTGCCGGCCTCATGGTCATCGGCCTGATTGCCAAGCACGGTATCGACGCCATGTCCCTCGACTTCATCACCAAGAATGGACTCAAGGCGATCGCCGACATCCCGCCGGACGAGGCCAAGAAGATAGCCCTGGCTGCGGCAGGCGCGCCCAGCACCTTGGCCATCTTCAATGCCGCAGTTCGTATCATGGTCGGTCCGCTGGCTGACAAGATCGGCACCAAGCAGATCTTCGTCGTGCTCTTCATCCTGCAGACCGTTGCCATGCTGCTGCTCTTCCCCGCTGGCAAGAGTGCCGCCATGCTGGCCGCCTGCGCCGGTCTGATCGGCTGGAACTATGGTTCGATGTTCACCCTGTTCCCGGCCACCCTGCTGCAGTACTACGGCCCGACCCATCAAGGGTCCAACTATGGTCTGCTGTTCACTGCCTGGGGTGTCGCCGGTTTCTGCGGCCCCTACGCGGGTGGTAAGCTTCAGGCCATGACCGGCTCCTTCTTCGTGCCGTTCGTGGTTTCGGCGGTCGTTCTCGCTGTGGCGGTCGTCATCCTCATGACGCTGAAAGCTCCCGAGAAAAAACACGCCTGATCCGCTGACATCCTGTCATTAAAAAAAGGCGTTCCATTGGAACGCCTTTTTTCTTTTCCGTTCGCGCACAAGCCGACAAATCAATCCGACTTCTCTTCTATCGGCAGCAGGATCACGCCCACCACGGTGATGTTGTCATGCCCACCAGCTTGGTTGGCCAAGGTGATGAGTTGCGCCACGCTGCCGCCGATGGTGGTGGCCGCGTTACCAAGGCATTGACCGATGTCCCTGTCCGACAGCATACTGGTCAACCCGTCGGTGCACAGCAGCAGGATGTCGCCTACCGCCAGCGGCTGTTGTTGCAAGGTGGGCATGACGGTCGGTTCCGCGCCGACCGCGCGGGTGATGACGTGGCGCTGGGAGGACTGTCTGGCCTGGGAAGCAGTCAAGGCCCCTTTCCGCACCAGTTCATTGACCAAGGAATGGTCGCTGGTGAGACAGTGCAATGCATTGTCGCGCCAGCGATAGACGCGGCTGTCACCGACGTGGGCAAGCACGACCTTGTCGCCTCGCAGCTGCACCATGGCCAAGGTGGTGGCCATGTTCTTGCCCAGGGTCATTCGATGCTCATAGGTTCGGCGATTGACCGCGGCCACCACCGCTTCAAGTTGCCGCAATGGGTGTTTGTCGTTGAACAAGGCAAAAAACCTGTTGCCGGCGAAAGGGGTCGGGACAAGCTCTCGCAGATGCGCGAGCGCCGTGCTGCTGGCAACATCTCCCGCATCCAACCCACCCAGCCCGTCGGCCACGGCAAAGACGCCGGCTTCGGGATAGATCAGCAGATTGTCTTCATTGCAGCGACGCACTCGCCCCGGATCGGTTGCCCCGGCATAGACGACCTGGAAACCGCCCATGCGGCAATGCCCCTCAAGGAGCTCCATGGTTCAGCTCCGTTCGCCAGGACTGGAGATGCGCAACCGGAACACCCGCATGATCCTCACTGGACGGTAAAGGTCTTTCGGACGTTCCGGTTCAGGCCTTGGGCGCTGATCCGCATGGTCACAGTGTAGCTGCCCGGTTTAGCCGATTGGGGGACCGCGAAAGACAAGGTATTTTCCCACACCCCGTTTTCCCGTTGCGAGGATTCGTCCTTCAAGAGACTCAACGTCTTGCCGTCCTTGGACAAGGAACTTTTCTCTCGAACCTGGATCCCTTTTTTCGGCGCACCGGCAATGCTGTAGCGCAGGGTCAGGGTAATTTGATCGCCGGTGCGGACCTTGGCCGGGGAGAGAGTGGCTTTTTGAATGGCCAGCTGCAATGTGGACGTCGGCTTGGCGGTGCTTTTCCGCCGGCTGGGGGGAGCCCCGGTGATCTTGCGGGTCGTTTGCCGGATTGATCTGGCCAGATCGTCAAAAAAGGCCTCGATCTTGTTCCGCGGTTTATCCTGCGTCGCCACGTATCCGGTTCCGGCCCCGGCGGTGAACACCAGGGGCGCGCAGCCGCCAAGAAGCAAGCTGCCGACAGCAAGAACAACGAGGACCAATTTACCTGACATGAGCAAAGGGTGGGTCAGCGTATTCTTCGCGAGCGGTCTTCGATCACCTGCCACTCGTTTGCCGGATTGCCCCCGGGGCGCTCGGCGGCGGCCATGGATTCGATGGTTTTTTGCTGCCGGACCTTTTCCAACGTCTGCAAGGCGGTGACGGTTTTGGCCGCCTCGATGTCGTCCGGAACGCTGGCAGGGACGGCAACCGTGTCCTTTTCGGATCCCGTCGTGGTGATTTCTTGGCTGTTGACGGGCGCAGAGGCGGTCAAGGATGGGGTGACAAAATGATCGTACAGATACCATCCGCTGACAAGCACCAGCACGCAGGCCAGTGCCGCATACATCAACCCTTGCCGCCATCGCCGCGAAGGATCTGAGCCACGGCCAGCCCCGCACGACGGGTTCAGTAGGGTAACGGACTCGCTTTGCGCCGTCGGTTCCGCCGACACGGCCAAGAGCGTCTGAGCGTGAACCGGCGGGTGGGAGGGTGCCCGGGGCGGAATGAAGGCATGGTCCAAGCTCGGGTGCCCCCCCTCCAAGGTTTCAAGAAAGCTCTGGGCGCGCTGAAACCGCTCCGATGGCTGTTTGGCCAAGGCGGTGCGAAGAACCGCCAGTACCGTGGGGGGAAGCGTGGCTGGCAGGCGGTCCAGGCACGGCGGCTGGACCAGATGGCCGGAAAAAATCTCGGTCATGGAGCCGGTGAAGGGGGGGTGTCCGGTGAGCAGTTCAAAGAGGATGATGCCCACCGCGTAAAGGTCCGAAGCGGGACAGACCCCGCCGAAGGTCTGCGGGTCGATCCGCTCCGGCGCCATGTACACCGGCGTCCCCGGCCCTTGAACATCCAGAGCGGTCAGGCGGGTCACGGTTTGCGCCGCCATCCCCGCCCGGGCAATGCCGAAATCGGCGAGCTTGACGCGCAGATTGCCGTCGGTCCCCTGCTGGAGGAGGATGTTGGCGGTCTTGATGTCGCGATGGACGATCCCCTGGTCATGGATGCAGGCCAAGGCGCGGAGTACCTGGCGGACGATATCGAGCGTCTGGTCCAGCGGGAGGCCTTGCTCGCCAGTTTGCGAGGCAAGCCGAGCGGCCAGGGTCTCGCCGGCAAAATACTCCATCACCAGGTAGATATGCCCGTTTTCCTCGACCGAGTCGTAGAGGGTGATGATATGGGGATGGACGCCAATGGCCGCATGCATGCGGCATTCACGCTTGATGCGCGAGCGGATCTCTTCGTTGCCGCTCAACTCCGGCCGAATGGTCTTGATCGCCACGCGCCGCGCCAACACCAGATCCTCGGCCAGGTAGACATTGCCCATGCCTCCTTCGCCAAGCGGTCGCAGCATCCGATACCGGTCGGCGATCAGCACGCCACTGTCGCTGACCGCCACGGCCTTGAGCGGCTGGACAACGCTGGGGTCGATCAGCGTCTGGATGTCGTCGTTCAACATGATCGTCTATCGCGGTAAGTCAGGAATCCTGTGCAGAACAGCACCCAAAGCAGGAATTGAGCCAACAGAAAGATCATGCCACTATAATAGACGCCCTGGCCGAAGTCAAAACCTATCACCTCACGGACAAAGGCTGGAATCCATCGCGCGCCCTCGCCCTTGAGTGTATCGAACAGCGCGGTGCACACCATCTCCAGCCCCCAGCGGGCCGGCAGCAGATCCGCCGCCAGGCGCAGCGGGCCGTGCATGCGCCCGTAAAAATCAGGACCGAGGCCGCCGGAAAGCAGCAACTGCGGCAGGACCACGGCCACGGTCAGCATCACCGACAACCGGCCGCCGGTCGGATCAACAGCGCTCAGGGTCAGCCCAATGGCCACCGAACTCCAGGCCACGGCGACCATGGTCAGCCAGACCGGAAAGAAATCCGCCTGGCGCAGGGCGGGGTTGAGCCAGCACAGGGAGAGAAAGATCAGGCACTGCAGGGCGGCAAGCCCCAGGCAAAAAGGCATTTTCGCCCCAAGGTACGGCAGGATGCGCAGATGGGACATCCGCTCCCGGAGGTAAATCGACCGCTCGGTGGAAATTTCCTGACAGGCGATCAGGGTGCCGGAAAACACGGCGGTCATGACGATCATCAGCAAGACGCTCATGGGAACCGGCAAATGCGCGATGCCTTCGTAACGCAGGGCGTGGAGCAATTCAGCGCCCGAACGGGTTTCGCCAATGCCGGCCGGAGACAGGAGGAGCTTGAGCTGCGTGTCCATCAGGGCGCCGCCTGGGGCAACCAGGGCCTCTATTTCGGCCCTCCGTTCCGCCACTACCGCGTCGCTGGCCACGCCAGGGATATGCTGCGACAGGGTCACCAGGGCCAGCGCCATGGGAATGAGCAGGAACAGCAGCAGCCGTTTGCCGGCACTGGCACGGATGTGCAGGTGGCGACGCGAAAGAATGCACCAGGAACGCAGCCATTCGCCAGGAGAAAAACCATGGCCGCGCCGTGAACGATCGGCCCACAGGGTGCGCAGCCGTGCTAGCGGCCGAGAGGGGGAGGCGGTATCCATGGCCATGCACGCGTGGGCTGCCGGCGAAAGCCGCTGTTCGATATGTTGCCGAAACCAGGGAGAGGCGAGGAAACGGGCGGCATGATGGGTGGCGATCTCCTCCTGCCCTTTCCAGGAGGATGCCGCTGCCGAGGACGGGGTGTCCGCCTCGGTGAGCACGGCGAAGATACCGGTTGCCCGGGCAAGGGGCTGCTGCTCCGTGCCGAAGAAGGTTAGGGCCTCGGAGGGGGCGCCGAAGAAGACCACCCGTCCCTGGGCGAGAATCACCACCTTGTCCAGCAGGTCGAGGTTGTCGAGCAGGTGGGTGGTAATGATCACCGTGGTGCCGTGGTCGGCCATGTCCCGGAAGTGATGCATCAGCCGGTCCTCGGTGCTGGGATCCAGTCCTGAGGTGGGCTCGTCGAGGAAGAGCAGGCTTGGGCGAACCAGCAGCTCCGCGCCGATGGACACCCGTTTTCGCTGGCCGCCGCTCAGTTGGTCGATCGGCAGGTGCCGCACCGGGTGCAATCCAAGGGTTTCGATCGTGTTGTCGATGATCTCGGCACGTTGGCGTGGAGAAAGATCCGGCGACAACCGCAGGCGGGCGACATATTCAAGGCTGGCCTGCACGCTCAACTCCCGGTGGAGAATATCATCCTGGGGCACATAGCCGATGGTGTTGCGGAACAGGGCCGAGGCGCTGTCCATGGGCGTCTCGTTGCACAGCACCCACCCCCGGTCCGGACGGCTGAAACCATTGAGGGCGGTGAGCAGGGTAGTCTTGCCCGCGCCCGAAGGGCCGAGAATACCTACAAATTCGCCGGGTTCAATGCTCAGAGTGATGTCGTTGAGCAGCATTCTCGCCGTGCCGTTCGCACGCGGGGCGGTGCGGTGGAGACCGACACATTCCAGTTTGACCGACTGGCCATATTCCCGTTGGAGCACGGACAGCGAACCGTCCTCCCGGAGACGGAACTGGAAATGCGTGGACCCGATGACCACGGTGTCGTCGGGGGCAAGGAACGCCTTGAACCGGTTCGAGCCGTTGACCCAGGTTCCATTGAGGCTGTGGGCGTCGGCGATTCGCAGTGTGCCATCTTGGCTACTGAGGGTGGCATGGTGGGAGCTGACCGTTGGCTCGAAGGGCAGGGAGAGATCGCAGTGGGGAGCCCGGCCGATCAGCCACTGGGCCTGGGGTGGCAGAATCAGGTGATGCGGTTCCCGGATGCTGTGATATTGGAAACGCAGATGCGGCAGGGCGGTGCCAAGCCCGATCAGGTCGCCATCACGCAGAAAGCGCGAACCCTTAATCCGCTCGCCGTTGACAAATACTCCGTTGGTGGACTGGAGATCGTGGAGCTGATAGTCGGTTTCACCCGTTCGAGATAAGCAGGCGTGGCGGCGCGAGACAGTGGCGCCGGTAAGGACAATGTCGCAGAGGGTGCCATCGCGTCCGATGGTTGTGCTCGCCGAGGTGAGACAATACTCCCGATGGGCGCATCCGGCAGCCCTGGCTGCCAAATAAGCGGTATGTTCGCTGGGGGAAGAATGATGCCTGGAGGATGCCATGCGATGAGGAGAATAAAAGTGCAGCCCCCGGGTGCTCGGGAGGGCGGTCGGAGGCTGCACAAGAACCGTGTTGCGCTATCAATCCACGCCGAAGGACAGGATCAGCTTTTCCCGCCCGGTACCGCCGCCGGAGCGTAAGGATTTTTCAGATACAATTCCTCATCCTTGAGCGCGGGGATCGCCTTGTCGAGCTTCTGCTGCGCCTCGATGATCCGGGGGAAGGTCGGCGGTTCGATGGCCTCGAACACGGAGGCGTCATAGTACATGATGCCGCTGCCGGTCGGATATTCGACCCCGATCTTGACATTGTGCCTGCCGCCGTCCACCGGAATGTAGGCCCGGAAGGTGAGCACGTAGTCGCTCTGCATGATGTTTTGAATATCCTCGATATTGCGCGTGATGGTGTCGTAGGCGCCGCCAATGGAGTAGTACTTGCCGAAGGAATTCTTCGACAGGGCCTGCAGGTTGCGCTGATCCTTGCCCTCGGGACCGGTAAAGCACAACGAATAGATCGGCACCGGAATTTTCAGGCTGGAAATGCGGGTCATCAGATCGGAACGGCTGATGGCGCTGTCGTCATCCCGGCCGCTCCCCAGCACGATGATCGAGGTCGAAACAATGTATTCCACCTCGCTGGAGGAATCGCCGCCCACCGCGCCACCGGCCATCTGCATGGCGGCCGCCACCCCGTCGTAGAGCCTGGTCTTGTCGCCGCGCGGCTGCAGATCGGCCAGCCGCCGACCGAGGATGCCCGGTTCGCGGTCGAAATTGGACAAGACCGTATATCCCTCGCCACTGTTGTCCAGGGCGATCAGGGCCACCTGATCCTGGGGCCGCTTGGCGTCGATGAACCGGGCCGCTGCCCGGATCATGGCTTCAAAATCCTGCCCCTTCAGCATCTTGTTGGTGTCGAGCACCAGGATGGAGCGGGTCGCTTCCTCCCGGTTGCGCAACGGTTGAATGACATACTGTTTTTTTCTCGGATCGTAGGCCCGTCCCTCGACCATCACCCCGATGTTGAGCACGTTGAGGTTGACCAGGGGATTCATTTCCTGGTCAAAGGTGCGCATGTAGACATGAACAAAGGGATACAGTCCCGACTCCACGCGGAAGATCTTCAATCCATACCCCTGCGCCGGGCCACCGGCTGTGGCCGCATGGCCGAGGTTGGCCGCCAGCACAGCAGCCAGCACTAGCGCCAGGATGATCAACTCCGCAGCCACGGGTTGCAACTTTTGCCACCACTTCATTTTCAACTCCTCCGTCCGATCACTGCACTGCATTGCATACTCCTTACATCTGGGCAAAGGGTTTGCCGATATTGTTGACGCTTTTGCCACCCGGTCCTTTGATCGAGCTGTAGGCGACCTTGGTGGTGCCGGTCGCGGTGTCGAGGACAAAGGCCCCGTATCCGCCGCCGCCCTGCCAGGTGACAATCTGATAACGACCATTGCTGGCAAGGGGCACGGGCCGTTCCACCTGCGGGTCGAGCACCGCCACCGGCAGGGAAGGCGGATCGTGATGAACCGCTCCCATGAGCAGACCGGCCAACAGGACCACCAGCCCCCCCGCCAGCAAACCGCCTCCGAAATTATTCGGCCATGCGCCTTTCATTGATCATTGCCTCCGCTGAATTTTTATTCCCCAGGACCGGCTGACTACGCAACACCTGGGCGATGTCGTTGCGATCCTTGTCCTGGTTGACAGGAGTCGATTCTTTCGAGACCGATCCTGCGGCCTTGATCTCGGATGGCGCGGTGCTGGCCACGGCAGCCGGGCCGGAACTGGCCCGTCGCTGGGCCGGAACATCCTTTTTCCCGCTGGATTTGTCGGCCGCCTTGCGGGTCGCCACCTTCTCGGAAGGTGCAGCCGCCCTGTTGGCCACCTCTTTGGCCGGTTCCTTCTTCGCCGGCGCCTTGGCGACCGCCGCCTGCTGGCTTGGATTCTCCAAGGCCCTGGCCAGCAGTTCGCGGCGATAGGATACCTGCTCCATGTTGTCACCCAGTGAACTCCACAGCGCGACATACAATTCGGCGTCACCCGCCCCCTGGACTGCATACTGCTGCTTGAAGCTGGTCAGAGCGGACTGGGTCTGGGCATCGAGCTGGCCGGTAACTGGCACATTGTACCCCTTGAGGTAGAGACAGGTCTGCATTTCGCCGACCTTGTCGGTTTGGCTCAGGTTGCGGAAATCCTGACGGATCTTGTCGAGCACCACTGGATCGGGCTTCATGTTGGGGATCAGCTTCCAGTAGGGCAGATAGAGGTATTTGCCGACGATCTGCAGCACACTGGTCTGGACCAGCAGACGGATGGCCGCATGCCGGCCCTGCACCTTCTTGACCGTGCCCTTGAGGCCGAAGGTCGGGCCAAAGATGGTAAAGCCGAGCTCTTTTTCCTTGACCGCCTTGTAGACGTTGATGGTGTTGACCGTCTGCATGCGGGCCACGCCAGACATGGTCTGGAAATCGAGCAGGTTGAAATCAAGGGTGATCCGGGCCAGGCTATCCTGATCTTCCTGGTTGTAATCGAGGGATATGGTATCGCCTGGCACCCAGGATTCGTTGACGTTGAACGGTTTGGTGGTCACACCGAAATCGGTGTTGCTGCCCCTGGTTTCCAGGCCCCGGTCAAATTCGGTGATGCCGCCGGAGAGGACGACATCGGGAATCAGCTTGCCCTGGAAATTGGAATAACCGGTCACCATCTGGTTGTTGATGAACACCGGACTGTAGGGGATGTAGACCACGTTGCCGCCGATGGCGTTGAGCGCGCTTTTGGTCATCTCGGTGATGTCACGCGGGATCTCACCGTACCCATAGGTGGAAAGGCCGGTGAAGTCGGTGATATCCTTGCCCTGAATATAAGCCCGCTTGCCGTAGATCTGGGTCATCCGCCCCAATTCGGCCAGCGGCTTGTCGAAGCTGGTTTCCTTGACCTCCGGCATGTCCGACGGCAGATCAACATCCACCTGGCGCGGGTCAATCGAGGAGCAGGAGGTCAGCCCCAGGAAAACCAGCGGCAGCATCAACAGCAAAAGGCCCGGCGCTCGCCGGGATCGGGGTCTGATGGTCACAAACGGCATGCTCGTCCCTCACGCTGGATTAATTGGAAATAACGGTCTTGTCGCCCGAAGAATCATCGATGATGATGATGTCGCCATTGATCTGCGCCCCTGCATCGAGGATGACGCTGTTGAGCGCGCCGCTGTCGGACAGGACCACGTCACCGGACCCCGATGCGGCCTTGCTCCGCGCCCGCTGGGCGAGATAGGAGAAATTTTGGCTCGAACTGCTGATATTGCCGTACGAATAGGCCGAATCATCAATGGTGATGCCGTCATCGAGGTCGTCGGCGCGGACGGGGTCCGCGCGGAAGATTCCCGTCAGCAGCAGGGACAGCACCAGGGTCGCGGTGATCGTTTGCATGGAATGATCCTCCGTCGCTGTCAGTTGGCGACCACCGAATCGATGGCCACGCTGGAATTGCTGCCGGACATCGACACCGAGACGTTGCCGAGATCGGTTTTGGTCATTACCTCACCGCGCTGGGCCTCGGTCATCTGCACCGACCCGACATTGAGGCGGTTGTTGTTGCCGTCGATCACGCCGTTCAACTGACCTCCGGTCACTTCGGAAGTCACCACGCCGGCCGCGGAATTGCGCATCGACACCGAACCGATATTGGAGATGTTGTTGTTGCCCCGCACCGTGTTGCCGATGGAATCAACCTTGACCGTATTGGACACTTTACCGGCGGTCGAGTTCTGCATCTGCACCGAAGCGCTGTTGACGGTGTTGTTGTTGCCGGTGGCCGAGGCGGAGATCGCGCCGGCGGCCTGAACCCGATTGTTGACCTCGCGCGCCGTGCTGCCGGTCATGTTGATCGAGGCCGCGTTGGCGATGTTGTTGTTGCCCTTGGTTCGGGCGCTGTACTCGCCGCCCTTGACCCGGTTCTCGACGCGCAGGCCGAGCATGTCCGCCTGGCTGAGGGCCGGTGCCAGCAGCAGGGCGCCGATGGTAAGAATATGCAGGACTTTCATGATGGTTCTCCGCAGAAGGATAACATTTGCAATAGGGGATACTCCGTGCCGCAGCACATGCGGACCGCGACACGGAGGGAGGAAGCACATCAGTTGATGGCGATGGAACCGGCGTTAGCCTGGTTGTTGTTGCCGCCCTCGATGGAACTGGAAATATCGCCGGCGCCCTCAACCTCGTTGATCACCCGGCCTTTGACCGCGATGCCGCCGCCCATGGAGATGGACGCTGCATTGGCGCGGTTGTTGTTGCCGCCTTTGATCGAACTGGAGATGTTGCCGGCGGAACTGACCTTGTTGATGATGGAATCAGTGCTCTGAGCACTGCCGCCTACGGAGATGGAGGCGGCGTTGGCCAAGTTGTTGTTGCCACCGGAGATGGTGCTGGAGATATTGCCAACTCCTTTGATTTCGTTGCGGATCTCGGCCTGGAGACCATCCTGGTCGTCGTTCTGCTCGCTGGTGGTCGTGGCATCGGCGGTGGCATCGGTCGCGGTATCGGCCGTGCTGTCAGCGGCGGTATCGGTGCTGTCGGTGGTCGACGCCGTGGTATCCGTGGTGCTGTCCGTGGTCGAATCGGTGGTGGAGGCTGAGGTATCGGTGCCAGCCGTGGTGGTGGAACTGTCTGTGTTGCTGCTGGTGGCGGTGGCGTTGCTGCCGGAGTCAGAGGTGGAGGTGGAAGTTGTTGTCTGGGTCACCGGCGAAGTGGCGCTTGCGGTCTGGGTGGCGGTCTGGGTTGCCGAGGTATTGATGGTGATGACGTTGGAATTGGTGTTGGTGATGGGCTGCGCGGCAAAGGTGTTGTGATGGATCGCCCCGCCTCGATGTTTGCTGCCGAAAGAACCCAGCAACGTCGAGTCGCCGCGATCACGATGATCGGCATGGGCAACTCCGGCGGACAAAGCAAAGATAACAGCGGCTGTGAAAACTGTTTTTTTCATGATGAACCTCCTCAAATAGGTGCTTGATGTTCGTTCTTATGCTGACAGACAGCAAAACTGGTTGCCACAGCTAAAGCAACGAGCGTGCCAAGTGCAGATTTGCGCCGCGAACGAGTCGCAACACACTGAAATATGGCATCATCATTTCCAAGCCAGCTGTACCGGCGATGGCCACCGGAGGCACCCCCTCGGGGGTTCCCTTGCGGGGGATCGCGCAAATGTTCGAAAATCGAACAGCGCGGAGGAGAAAAAGAGTGATCATCTTGAAAAAAGGGAATTTTCAGGCAAAGAGCAAATTGTAGGAAAATCGGACAGACAGCGTGTTCGCCTGTTCGATTTTCCTACAAGCAAAGCGATTCAATTCTTATTATATTGAAATTTCGTACTTTTTCATTTTTTGGTAAAAGGTGGAACGGGCGATTCCCACCAAGGCCGCGGCATCGGAGATGTTGCCGTCCGCCCGCTCCAGGGCCGCCCGAAGGTGGTTCTTCTCCATCTCTTCCAGGCTGGGAAAGACTTCGATCCGTGCCGGTTCCTCCTTGCTGCCGAATTCATCGGAGAGAGCCAGTATATCACGCTCGGTGATCATTCTGCCCTGGGACTGAACGGCGAGGCGCAACAGCACGTTGCGCAACTGGCGGACATTACCGGGCCACGGGTACTGGGTGAGCCGTTGCAGGGCACTCTCGGTCAGGCGGGGCGTTTTCCAATTGTACTCGGCCGAGAACTTCTCCAGGAAATAATGGCTCAGAGGCTCGATATCCTCCAGCCGCTCGCGCAACGGCGGCACCTTGAGGGTAAAGCAGGAAAGCCGCTGGAACAGGTCGTCGCGGAATTGATGTTCCTGGATCATCGCGGCCACATCACGGTTGGTGGCGGTCACCACCCGCACATCCAACCGGCGGCTGCGGGTATCACCCAGACGGGTGATCTCGCCGTTTTCAAGAAACCGCAGCAGCTTGGGCTGCAGGGCAAGGGACATATCGGCCACTTCATCGAGAAACAGGGTGCCGCCATCAGCCAATTCCAGTTTGCCCGGCTTGTCGATCGCCTCGTGAAAGGCGCCTTTTTTTGAACCGAACAGCTCGCTTTCAAAAATGCCTTCGGGAATGGCCGAGCAGTTCAGAGGGATATACGCTCCCTTGCGCTGGGAAAAAGCATGCAGCGCCGCAGCCACATGCTCCTTGCCGCTGCCGGCCTCGCCCTGGATGAACACCGGCACATTGATGGCGGCAATGGTGCGGATATCCTCATAGAGCTTGACCATTTTCTCGCTCTTGACAATGGTTTCATCCTTGGAGGCAAGCCGGGATTTGAGGGATTCTCGCTCCCGAAACAGCCGTTGGCGGCTATTGAGATTGTCGAGCAGGACGGCACCGTGCAAGGCCAGAATTTCGAGAAGGCTCTGCGCCGCAACGTCGAAAAAAGCATCGTTTGGGTGATCGAGATACAGGCAGCCGGACGCCTTGTCCTCGCGCACCAGCGGCACACAGAGCACCGAGCGGGCTCGGCCCTTGCCCTTGCGTCGTTCCTGTCCCTCCTCTTCGATCCGGATCGAACGGCATTGCTCCATCACCAGTTGAACCGCCTCCCGGCTGATCTCCAGACTGTCCTTGCGCGGATCGAACCGGTGGGTCGCCGTGTATAACAGTTCGTTCTTCTCGTTGAGCAGGGCGAGAAAGCCGCGATCAGCTCCGGTCAACTGCACGGCGCCAGCCAGAATCCGCTCGCCCAAGGTGATGGCCTCGTCAATGGTCTGCAGGGCGAGAAACAGGCTGGCAAGGGGTACCATCGCCACCGTTTCCTCATTCATCAAGGGAGCAGGCCGTTCTACGGCGGGCGCCTCGGCCGCCGAATCCGATCCCCGATTAAAAAGAACAGTGGCCGAATCCAGCGGTCGTTGCCGTGCAGGCGGCCCGCTCTCGCCCTCCGAGGCAAACACTTTCGAAGGGCGGTCATCGTGCTGTTCATCAAGGAAGGTAAAAGAAAAGTTGGTGATGCGAAAGCTTGCCCCGTGGCCGAGACGGACACCGTTGACCCGGCGCTGCTCCATCCAGACACCGTTGGTACTTTCATGATCAAACAGCATGTAGTCGCCGTTTTCCCGCTGAGCGACGGATGCATGGTGCCGGGAAACCTGGGGTGAGGCCAGCACAAGGTCGTTATCGTTTTCGCGACCGATGGTGACCGAGCCGACAAAATCGATCACCCGATAATCGTGGGCATCCTGACAAACAATGAGTGTGGGCATGGGCACTAACGAAAAAAGGTGGTGGTTTTCATTCCCTCATGAAAAAGGGGCATCTCTCCAGACAAGGCAAGGAACTCCGCTCAAGAGATGGTTCTGTCCTCGGCTAGAATAAGAGAATGTACACCGGCTCACAATCGATTCGCATAAAAACTGAGGATTAAATGTGTCTTGGCTCAGCGCGAATAGGATAACCGCTGGCTGGCGGGGCTAGTTCATGGAGCCAACACCGGCCCCAAACAGCCGAAGATCTGGACCTGGCATCCATATTCCTTTGCTATTGTCAACCGCCTGATCGGCGAGGAGTTTTTATACCGCGTTGAAGGTGTCAAGCGAGAACCGGCCACGGAAGCAAGCCGCCGTGGCCGGAAAAACAACGCGGAAAAGAAACCGGAAGATTGTTTTTATTTTCCGTAGATGGTCTGAGAGGGGTGGCTATCGATTTTGATTTGTTTCGACTGATTAATCGACTGTCGCGTCGATTGCTGGATCTGACTGACATCCTTATGCTGCTTTGAAACAAGATCCTTGTCCTGACGAGAAAGGGCGCGCGTTGGAGGACTGCCCGGTCCTTCTCCTGCCAGGACATCAACGACATCCACCCCCAAGGCGATACCCAGCGAAACCGCCACCGTTGCAATCGCCAAACTTTTTTTCAGCGAGTGATTCGCTGCTTGTTGGTCCTTATCCACCTGCCGGTTCTGGGTCGTTTCCATACCTGTCTCCTCCTTGAGGTTGTGCTGCCCACTGCCGGACAGCCTTTATTTGCAGTTTCATCCGTGCATCGATGTCGCCGGGCACCGGGGTGCCGGTGCGTTGGCAGTATTCGCGCACCGTCCGATCAAGGTCAATCCAGACCAGTTGGCACCTATCATCGCTTTCCGCTTCGGCCTCTCCCCCCGCCGCGTCGCTGACCGCTGTTGCCTGGAGTGGTGCAAGATCCTGCTCATGTAGATGTTCGACAAGATACCATAGCAGATCGAGATAGAGGTCAGCGGCTTCCATGAAGGGAAAGGCCTCTTGGTCCTGCAGGTAGCGGGCAATGGTGCCTTGGGCATGGAGCTCTCCCTGACAACCATCCTCAAGGGCCAGCTGGGCAAAGGTTTCCACGCCCAGGGAATCAACGTAGCGGCCAAGCGGATACAGCCGACACACTAGCGGCCGGTCGGGATGAACCGTACAACCGTCGGCCTGCAGAAAAACGCAGGCACCTTGATCATCAAAGCGCAACACGGTGCCGCCGGTGGTATAGCGAGCAATGAAATCGGTGGTGGAGATTCCCAAACGACCAGCCAGGCGGGCGGTTTCGTACGGGTTGAGCTGAATCTTCTTGAAGCGACAACAAGTAAGGCAGCGACGACAAGTAAAACCAAAGGGTGATTGACGGTCGAGTTCGCTGGCACACAAGGATAGCGTCATGGCGGTCCTCACCCGGCGGGATGCGGGGGAACAATCGGTCTAGTGTGCAAGCAATACCGTCAAGTTACAGGATTTGCAAAGGAAAGAATGAAAGGATTGAAATTTTGACCAGCAGGCACGAAAAAGGGGAACGCAATATATTCACCTGCTGAAGTCTGTTTGCCCTCATTGTGTATTTTGAAAGGAGGACAAGTCACTTGTGACTCACCAACAAAAAAAGCCTGCTAGCTGGCGAGAGCTAACAGGCTGATATTTTGGCGTCCCCAACCGGATTTGAACCGGTGTTGCCGGCGTGAAAGGCCGCAAAACAGCACGCTTTCCCGATCTATATAGCTATTTTTATTATATTTTTCTCCACACAGCTCTTTTCTTTTCCTTATTTTTGGGGGAAAATGTCCTTCAAAAATCCTTCAGCTTCAAGGCTTTCGGGACACATTTAAGCTTGTTTTTTTATATCCAATTGAATATAATTTGTTTATGAAAGTGATTCGATTTCTCGGGGATTCTTTGAAGTGCTTACGTTCCTTTCCGGAGGGTGCCCGGCAGGATTCCGGTTATCAGCTTGATAAGGTGCAACGAGGGGAACAGCCAGATGATTTTAAGCCCATGCCTTCTATCGGCAAAGGAGTAGAAGAAATTCGCATCTGGGATGAATCCGGAACTTTCCGCATTATCTATACTGCAAGGCTTGCTGACGCGGTGTTTGTGCTCCACGCATTTCAGAAGAAAACGCAAGCAACTTCAAGAAAGGATATCGACCTTGCTAAATTCCGATACTCTGAACTGATGAAGGTGTTCAAATGATCGAAATGGAAACCTATAACAATATTTGGGATGCATTAACCGACACACCGGAACAGGCTGCCAATCTTCGGGCAAGGGCTGAACTGATGCGCCAGATTGCAGCCATTATTAAAGCCAATGAATGGAAGCAGGCCGATGCCGCCTTGCATTGCGGTGTGACTCAACCCCGTATCAATGATTTATTGCGTGGTCGTGTCTCTCGTTTCTCCTTGGATGCTTTAGTGAACATTGCAACGGCTTTAGGTCGGCGTGTTCACCTGGAGCTTGAACCGGCCTGATTCGGTAACGTTCATTCTGGTTTCGGCTTATTTGAATAAACAGTTTGACCATTTTCGTTAACCCAGCTGTACAGTTTCTTGCCTCGAGGTTGCTGTTGTTTTGCTGGTTCAACGACTGTGTTTTCGGTTGCCATGCTTTTCCGGCGCTCTTCAGCTATGGTTTGTTGCTTGACGTCCTCAAGTATCTTTTGGAGATAATGTTTTCGCGCATCTTGCGCTTCGATGGCTATTTCTTTTTGCTGTTCAATCTTTTGTCTTTGTCCAATCAATAATGCTCCCAAGGCTCCAACGAAACAAGCGCTTAGGATGAATAAAGCCCATTTTTTTAACGGGGTAAAATCATAGGTCCATTTGACGTTTGATACATTTTTTTCGCCGTATTTTGTGAATTTGTACCCGGTTAAATCTTCACTTCTTTTGCCTGAAAAGTTGTCGTTAGGATTCAAAACGGTCACAAGTTACCTCATTATATTGCTTTAACACCACGTTGTAACAACTTGAAATTTTACAACTTTTAAACACTTTTTATGCTACCTTTGATGATGGGGACTCAGGCTGAGCAATTCCCCCTTCGGCCTTTCTTTTCTTCCATTCACTGAACATCGGGAAAAAACTTTCGATCTGGTTTTTCAACCATTGTGTGTTTTCCGATCTGCCCGTTTCCTTCGCCCACTCTTCAAGTTCTTCGTAAAAGGCCATATCTCCTTTTAGTTCCTCTAAGGTTTTAGGCCCTACACCCGTCATTATCCATTCTGTCAGCAATCCAAATTCTTTTCCAACTAAATAGGCCCAACCTGGCGGGAATTTACCTTTTGATTTCATTTCCGAAACAGCAGGTTGCGATATTTTTATAATATTAGCAAGCCCTTGAAGGCTTTTTAAGTTTGTTTCGATCTTTATCCTTTCCCATATTTCTTCAAATTCACTTTTCATAAGAAATCTTATATTTTTTTGTTGACCAATAGGTTTTCCTATTATAAGGTTTCAATCAATAAGAAAACTTATAACCTCACCACTTCTAATAAAGAGACGGCCATGCCAACCATCACTTCCACCGACGAACCGACCATTAAAAAACTGAAATACGCCCTCACCCGGCAAGTTCCCGACATGATGAGCGGGTTCACCATTCACACCAATTACGGCGATATCCAAATCGGTTCCGATTATGCCGAAGCCTTTCGCAACCTTACCGCCGACATTCTTCAGTACGAACTCAACAAATTACGAATTCTGTGAGGTTATCCATGACTTATCATGATTCCCTGATTCTTTTCGGTCTGTTTCTCGTTTTCCTCGGGTTCGGCTTGCTCATCTACTGTCAACTGCTCTCACTTTTCGCGCGTATCCATACACGGCTTTTTCCCCTGATGTACAAATCCTACCAGGAGAGCCAACCAGTCATTCCGGAAAAATCGAGGCTCACCTGATGAAATACCATCTCGGCAAAGACATATCCGGATCAAAAAAATATCCGCTCCACGAAGTGGCCGTCATTCTCTGCGCGCGGTGCAAGGAGCGGTATCAGTTGGCGCCGCTGCTTGTTCTGAACCGTCGAGTAGATCAGCTTGTCTGTCCTCGTTGCCATAACAGAATAACTTTTTCCCCCGATCAGCCTGCCCTGGGTCCGTCGGACCAGGGCAGGCTGATCGGGCAATTCACCTTCCCCCTTACCCTAACCCATGACTTGAACCATCAACTCAACATTCAGAGGTAGAACAATGACAACTGAAAAAACTCCTGAACAACGCAAAGAGAATTTCGGGATGTTCGTAAAAGGCATCTGTAACGGTTTCCGTCAGTATACCCGGAAAAAAACCGGTGAAGTGGTCACTCAACTTTTGATCAATCTTCCCGGCGCTACATCTTCCCTTCAGATCGAGGTTCCCACTGGCACCGACTTGACCAAGTTCCATGATTTTGAACCTGTCTCGGTGAAGATTATGCCATCGTTTTATGAAGGTCGGATTATTGGCTTCAACTTGGCATGACCTCCGATGACGTGCTTACTCTCTTCGGGCACCTCGAAGAGCTAAGAACAATTGGTTACTGGCTTGCCACGTTGCTCGCAATCAATGCCGGGTTACTGGCTGCCAACATCGTGGCATCGACCATTCAAATACGATTGGGCCGATAATGAGCGAATTTGATTTCATCCAAATTTTCGGATCATCCTTCGCGGTCGGCCTGCTGATTTGGATTTCAGCCGTGGGCTTCCATTTGGCGCTCAACTTCCTGAAATCCATACTTTGGCTATAACGGGGCCTTGGCCCTCAAACCGTTCAATCAGCACAGGAGGCATATTATGCTTAGCGCTGCCAACTTTACTGACGCCGCAACTGAAGTAACCTCCATGATCGCCCTGGCTATTACGGGCGGTATGGGCATCTACGGTTCCATTAAGGGTGTTCAGGTTGGGTTGTCCATGTTCAGCCGTCTCATCCAGGGGCGTTAATCATGGGCTTGCCGTCCATTTCATATTTTGACATGGCCACGGCTGCAACCGGCTGGCTGGCAATCTCGGTGGTGAGCATTTTCGGGGTTATTGCCTCGCTCATCGCTGTGATTGCCGGTCTTCGTGTCTTTTCCCGTTTCATGTATTTCAGATAATGGCTGTCATCGAAATGTTCTGCGGTGCCATGGGTAACGGCAAATCCGCTATCGTCAATTCAATAGCCTTCAAGTTCCTGCGTCGCGGCGGCGTTATTGGCCTGAACTACCCGCTTGTCGATGATTGGGCCATCAAATATGCCTCGCGCATCCTTCCGCCTTATGTCTCCGATCAAGAAATTTTAGATAAAGCCTGCGAGTTCTATAACCGAGCCTTCCGTTTTGGCTCCGTGGCTTCATGCTATGAATTTGCCGAAAAGGTTTCTCAGCTTGCCACCGGGAAACAGGCAAAAACGCGCGAAGAATGGGGGCTACAAGTTTTCGATGAAGCCAGTCTTTATTTTAACGCCAGGGATTATCGAAAATCCAGAAACAACCAATTTATCGAATATTTCATCAATATACGAAAACTCAAAATTCAAGCAATTTTCATGTCGCACAATTCCGAGGACATCGACAAGCAGATTCGCGGCAAGGTGGACTTGGTTACCTGGTGTCGAAACATGCAGAAGAGAAAGCTTCTCGGGATTTCGCTCGGCCTTTTTTACAAGCATCCTCGTTTTGCCACACAATCCATCGTCAACGGTGAAGGCACCTTCAAAGGCATGATGGAAGATAAATTCACCTACAAATTAGACTTCGACACCTGCGACTTATACGACTCCTTCGAACTTTTCAAGAATGACGCCCTGGAAGAGGAATTTGGCCTCGAACCCCTCGGCCTTGATCCGCAAATATATTACAGGACCGCCGTTCAGGAACTGAGGGAAAAACATCAGGCGATAACCGAATCCTCCTTTATTCACGATTACCGAGAAATCATTAATCCAGGTGCCTGCCATGCCTAATATCTTTTTTCTTCTTTGTCTTGCTTTCCTGAACATCTTCGGCTTTGGGCTCAACAGCGCTAACGGCGGCGTCACCTACTCTCGGACCCCTTCTACCCCGCAATCCAGCTCGGCGTCCGCCTCCAACCCTGCTCAGGACACGCCGGGCAATACCGGCACCTTTGGCGGCGGGTTTCCCTACACCACCACAACCAGCCCCTCGATGCGGATCAAGCAGGCCAAGCCCTGCCGGGAATATCTCGCTATCTGTGAGCGGTCGTGTGCGGAGCGCGGCGATATGTTCCGCTTCGTCTGCATCGGTCAGGACTTCCAACCCTTTGACGAGCATTTCCGCTGTCAGTGCGGCGACGATCTCACCGGCGGGCAGCTGGTCAAGGGGGCTAAAAGATGAAACGGATCGCCCTGCTCACCGTCTTTTTCTACTGCTGCACCTTTGCGCAACCGCCGCAAAGTCACTCTGCCGTTCCCGTTGCCCTCATAGCGGCCGCTGCCATTGGTGCATCCATGGCGGCAACTTCCGCCGGAACCTATTACGCCCAAACCGGGCAAATACCCCAATATGTCAAGACGGCTTCCGGTGCCGTCGCCACGGCGGCCGACGCTGTGTTCCAGCCCTCTTATCTTGCTCAGGCCGTTGGTGCCCTTTTCACCCCTCAATCTCTTACCACGGCTCAAAATTACTATGCGGCTAAGGCTGCCGCTGTGGGTGCGTCAATTGCTGATATTGTAGATCAGGTTAGAACCTCCGCATCCGGTGCATACACTAGCCTCAAGAACTTGATAGAAGCTAACTCTTTGCCTGTCTCCGTGAATCCATCAGATTTTTTTGTCGGTGTTGTTCTCGAACTTACGGACGGTACATTTTTTGAGATCACACAAGCTCCATACGCTGCCAATTACACGACTCTCACTTATTTCAACAACAACGGGTCCACATACCCTAAATCTGTTTATTCTACGCTTATCTATGCAACTCCCTCTCAGGCTGTTTTTCTCGATTTGAATGATACTTCCGTCAATTCCTACGGAGCTACCACCTATAGAGTTTGGATAGCGAAAGGGAGTCTTGAGACAAAGGAACCGACATACAAACCATCACCCGGCGTCAGCTATCCCGGCTTGGCCGATGGTCTTGTAAGCCCGGCGCCTGAAGTTGCTTCGGATTTACAGCAAGCCATTAAAGATTTGCCCGACGCGAAAAAGAAAATTGCCGATGCGGTTCCGGGCGCATCCGTTGACACCCTGACAGAGCCCACCCTTACCGCTGCCGAAGTCGCGCAAGCTCTCAAGGATAATGCAACTTCAGTTGCACAACCTGCCGCTACGGTTGCTCAAGAGATTGTCAATTCAAACGCTGATAATGCTACTGCCCAAATTGCTGCATTGCAGGCAGCAGTTACCGCTGCTCAATCCGCCGCAAATCAATCGGAACCTGATCCCGAATCTGAACCTAACTATCCAGTCCCAACCTCTTGGTATACCCCTACATGTGACCTGTCCGACGGCCTGTCTTCATGCATTAATTATGAGCAAATCTTGAATGCCTCAGTCGCATTCCAAGAAACAGCCCTATATCAACTCCCCAACCTGCTTCTTGATTGCCTCGGCTACGTTGAAGGCAGCGGTTGTGAATATCCTCCAAAAATTACTGTTGATTTGTCGAGCCGTTTCATAACTGATCCAATGGTTCTTGATATGGCGCCGTTTGATTCAGTTGTGAAGGTAATGAATTTTTTCTTTGCCATACTGTGCATTATCGGCACTGGTAAAGCGGTCATGGTTCTTTTCAGCTAAGGGCTGATGCAATGGATTCTTTGATTAAAATAATACTTTCTTGGTTCCAAGCGTTCTTCGATACGCTTATCAATGTAATCGTTGATGCCTTTGTCCTCATTCTCAACGCTATCCTTGCCCTTCTCGCATACCTCATCGAAATGATGGCGACAATCATGCCGTCTTTGTCTCTCGGGGCCGATCTTGTCAACCAATTCCCTACACCGCATACTGCTATTTGTTGGTTGACCTGGTTATTCCCGGTCGATGTTCTTTTCCAGTGCACTCAATTTTATATCTCTTTGTATCTGCTCAAATTTATGTCTGGCCCCATCCTTCGATTCCTTAAGATAACTTCCTAAAACTGGAGGCAAGAAACATGACTTTCAAATCTTTCGCTTATCTCATTCCTTTTTTCCTGATTCCTTTTGTCGTCTTTGTCCTCATTCCAAGGTTGAGCCCTTTGTTCCGCAAACTTCAACGGTACTTTTCAAAATGATTGCCGCCATTCTCTTCTACCTCGCTTGGTTATCAATCGTCTTCCTGGCGGCCTGCTTTTTCACCGCTTTGTATCGGCTTTGGTGGAGCCTCTACGCCTTATCATGCCTTGAGAAACATGCTTATACAATGATCGCCTGCACGGCCTTCGATGATCTGCATACCATCAAGCCTCTCTGTGACCAACACGGCATTAGCTACAATTGGATTTATTTCGGCCGCCTCTGCGGTCGAGCAATCAATGCAATTAGGAGTGAACGCTGATGAGCACTCGACCCTGTTTCCTGTTTTTACTGTTTTTGGCGTCCATGCTTATTGCTGGCGTCATCGTAGCTAACCTTTGATGAGGCCAAACAAATGAGCCAATCACATAACGACAGGACAAATCAGGTCGTTTGCCTTTGCGCCGATTGCGGCCGTAAAACCGTTTGTGACCCTTCTCTTCCTCACTTCGGCCTTTGCCTGTTCTGCGAATCTCGGATCCGCACTTCCCGGCTGATCTGCAAGGCCACCAAGCTCGGCCCATCTTCGTCCGGATCCTCAGCTCCAGGGCGGCCTCATTGCTCTTGAATCTTGCTTCGGCCGAAAAGCGTCAACCAATCGTTTACACCATTTCACGGCAAAAGAGGCGTTTCATGGTTGAGACCGCAGATTACTTAAAGATGCTGTCCCGGATGATTCGAGCAGCCGGCCGCCGTGTTGCCGCCGCCGATGAGCACGAACTTGCAATGCTGATTCAACTTCGTTCCGAGTTTGACCAAGCCGTACAGGTTGCCATTGATGGGCAACGTTCCTTCGGCAGGTCCTGGGAACATATTGGCCTAGCTCTAGGGCTCAGCCGACAAGGCGCTTTCCAGCGCTACGGCAGTAAAAGAAAAAATGAAATTAAAAACGACCTACCCAAACCCGTCCATCTCCCCCCTCCTTAAGGTTCGCTGTGATCGCCTGGGGCGGTTTCCAGGCGATTGCAGGGACCTTGAGGAGGCAACAAGCGATAGCGCGTTAGTGCGTAACGATCAGGATTCATTTTTTTCAGGAGTTCATGCGATGTACGATGGTTTCCTTTCTCAGGCTCAGGCACCGGTAATTTCGCCTTCTTTTCCCCAAGACCGATTAACAAGGGGGGTCGAAATCTCCACGGGGCTTGATCGGTTGAAGGTCGGTTTCTATGTCGAGTTCAAAGATGAAAGGTTGTTTGAAATCTTGGGTCAGGGAAAAGCAAAGGCGCAAGAGATTCGGCAAGTGGTGCCAATCAAGCTCGGTGATGATTTTGACCAGTATTACAACTGCCACGCCACCGGTAAAAACGGTGGGTATGCCTTTCACATCTCACGCGCTGACGTCAATGTGTTCATCTCCACTCGTCGGGATTACATGGATACCCCGAACGTGTGGGTTGATATTGGCTCCATGTCCTGTTGGGCTCCCGGATATACCACCGTTATCAACCAGATTTGCAAGCTGATCCATCTGTACCAGGGCACGGTTCACAAGAATTCCGTTTCTGAGGTTCACTTGTGCGCCGATTCTATTGGGCAGGATATCCGCGAACTCGGCCTTGAACGGTATGATTATTGGATCACCCGGGCGAACAAGTTCTTCTCCTACTATGACCATTCGCAACAGAAATTTTCCGGTATTACCTGGAATCAATCAGAGGGCGACCTGGGGGACCTCTCCACCTATACTGGTCGCGTCACCGAAACCGGTATTTCCGTTGGCCAGGGCGATATCATGCTTCGCGTTTATGACAAGGTTCTGGAGATCGCCAAGAACGATGGCAAGAAATCCCTTTTTGCCTCAGTTTGGTCACGTGAGCAAGATGACGATGAAGATTTGCAGGTAACTCGGGTCGAATTTCAACTTCGCAAAACCGTCTTGAAACAGTTCCGTATCAAGACGTTGCAGGATTTGCACAAAAAAGCCTCTTCCCTTTGGTCTTATTGCGTCACTGATTGGGCTCGGCTTTGTCTTGAACCTTTCGACCGCAACAACCGTCACCAGGACCGGGCAAAGATTAATCCCTGGTGGGAACGCCTTCAATCCCTCCAGTGGAGCGGCGAAGAGATGGCATCACGCCGCAAGTGTCTTCCCACCAAGAACAAGCGACAGCTTGAGGATATGCTCGCCGGTGTCGCGCTCAACCTCGCTGCCATCAATGGTTATACCGGCAATGATCATGACGTGATTTCCATTTGGTGCCAGGAAGCAATTTCTTCCATTCTCAGTACCAAGGCTCAAAAGGTCGATCCCAAAACCGGCAAGTCTGATTTACAGGTGCGCATGGAACAAAAGGTTAACGAGGTGTGGCCTTACGGGTTCAGCGAGATCCATGGCCCAACGATGAACGACGCCGAACAAGGTGTCATAGGTGCGGCCATTCCTCCACCTTCACCCCCCGGCGACACTTCTTTTTTCGTCTGCATTCATTGTGCGGAATTTGTCGATCATGACCAGGCTGTTTCTTACATTGCCGGCAGCCCGCATTGTCAATGCAAGTCATGCCTCGAAAAGCTCTCCCATGGCGAGAAATTGCCTGATCGCCGCAATGATTTTTATTTGGCGCGTGTTGGCTGATCGGATTGAGGTACGCAAGGAAATGAAAAATTCGATTTTTACCACACCCCGGAGGGGCCTGATGGGGGACAAAGCCCTTGGGGCTGAGTATATGCCCGCCGTTGCCGAACGTGCCCGCCGCATAAAAGCCGCCGTCCGTGAAGAGAAACAATCCGCCGTCGATCCTCGGCAGCAATTTTTACCAGGATTTGAAAAATGTATCCTGAAATGATGACCTTGAAAGAGGTTTGTGAATATTTCCGAGTTGAAAAGCGTGTCTTGCTTCGCTACGGTCTTGAAAAGATCGGGGGAGTACGCTTGGGGCCACGTTCTTGGAGATTTCCACGAAATGAGGTTATGAATCATGGCGTACAAAAACTACAACAACAACAAAGACAAATATCCCTGGACGGGACAGAGGATAGTCAACGGAAAGAGGCAGAGGAAAAGCTTTCTGACCAAGAAAGAGGCTCTTTTGTGGGAGTCCGAACAACTTCCCGACGAAATAGCCGAACAAAAGACCCATTCGGTTTGCTTGCTTGATTGGGCAACTGAATATCTAAGGCATGCAGAGCAAAATTTTACCGGCAAGACGTTTGACGAAAAACGAATGGCCTTTCGTCAATTTTTTGCCTACTCTGGCATCAACCCGAAAGAATCGGCCAATCGGTTAACCGCCCTGCAAGTCCAAAAGGCTTTGCAAAGGCAATCCATCAGCCGATCCGGGAACGCTGCCAATAAAGACAGGAAAAATTTGTCGGCGGCTTGGTCCTGGGGCGTGAAGTTTCTTCAACTCCCCAGCGAAAACCCGTTTTCCAAGGTGGAGAAATTCGCCTCGGAGCGGTTCGAAAGATACGTTCCAACCCTGGACGATTTTTGGAAGGTCTTTCATTCTCTCGTCCAGGACCAAGATAAGCTGATGCTCTATTGCTACTTGCAGACCGGAGCCCGTCGGGATGAGCTGTTCCGTCTTACCTGGGCCGATGTGGATTTTTTTCGTAAAAGAATCCGCCTCAGCTGGAGAAAAAATAAGGTCGGAGAATGGCGCTCTCAGTGGTTGAGCATCAAGGACGATCTTGCCGAGTGGCTGTTACGGCACAAGAAGGGAAACAGCGACTTGAAGGAACATGTATTTGTCAGCTATCGGAGCCTTGCCTATCAATACCGCCAGCATTGGCTGAAAAAGGTCTGCAAGGAAGCCGGGGTAAAGCCGTTTGGTTTTCACGGAATCCGGCATCTGTTTGCTTCAATCCTGGCGGCGCAGAATGTGCCCCTGGTTGAAATTCAATACATGCTCCGTCACACCAGCTTGGCGACGACTCAACGGTATATTCACAGGCTGAAAAAAGAAAACCGGGAAGTGCTAGCGGCACTCCCCGGCTTAACTGCTTCCGAGAAAAATCCTTCAAAAATCCTTCAGCAGGTTCTCGGAGTATGACCCAGCTAGATAACTAGCTGATTTATTTGGCGTCCCCAACCGGATTTGAACCGGTGTTGCCGGCGTGAAAGGCCGGTGTCCTGGACCTGGCTAGACGATGGGGACAGGTCTTAAAATACTGGATGGTGGGTCGTGCGCGGCTCGAACGCGCGACTCTCTGCTTAAAAGGCAGATACTCTACCGACTGAGTTAACGACCCTTCATTTCGAGAGACTCTCTCTACTAAGTTCTCCTGAGCGTGTCAACCAAAAATATCTTTCAGAATTATTTTCTCCCCCCAAGAGGGCCTTGTCATGTCCCATGCCGTTACGGCCTCCACAGTTAGACCAATTTTACTAAAATCCTTGTGGTCTGTGCGCGGGTTTGCGAGTACAATCGACTCAAATTTGTCCAAATGAAAGATGGATTCTCCATCCGGATTTTTTCATGGTCAGGATAGTATGGGATTACTCGCAGGTTCAGCATCGTTGACACGTTTTTCGGTGGTAGGGGAATTGCCCGAATCATTCTGGGATGTTGCCGCCCAGAGAATCGCGGCGATGAGCTTCAAGGATATCGACGACACCATGGACGAATATTCCATCGGCTGGGTTTCGGTCGCGGACATGTTTGACGCCGGCTTCGCCTACAGCTCCTATGCCGCCGGGGACTACATCGCCTTGACGATGCGGGTTGACGAGCGCAAGGTGGCACCGTCGGTACTGAAAAAATATGTCGCCAAAGAAGAAGAACGGATCAAGCGGGAAAAACAGATCCCCCGATTAAATCGGGCGGCCCGCCTAGAGATCAAGGAGCGGGTGCGCGCCGAACTGATTCGCAAATCGCCGCCGGTTCCCTCCACCTATGACCTGTGCTGGAATTTGGCCGACAGCACCCTGCTTTTTTTTTCCACCAGCAAAAAGGCCATGGCTCTCCTTGAGGATCTGTTCAAGGAGACCTTTCACCTCTCGCTCATCCTGCAGATCCCTTGGCTGACCGGCCAACGCATGGCCGAAGGCGAGGCATTGGAAAAATATGAGGAAATGCGCCCCGCCATTTTGCTGTAATCAACGGCTGCACAACCACGTTCGCTGAAGACGATGGAGGAAAAATGAACGGATTCGCGCTTGCCCTGCTCGTGGGGATTGCCCTGCTCGCGGTTGTCTTCCTGTGGAAAAATCAGGCCGCCCGGAAAAAATCCACGGTCAGCAAAGCCGAGGAACAGGCGCAACGCCCTGCCCTGCCACCCGAGCAGGAACCGCCCCAGGCTGTTGAGGCGCCCGCAGTCGCTCCTGTTCCGGAGGAATCGGCTGCCACGGTCATAACACCAGAGCTTCCCTCCTTGGAAATGACCGTCGCGCCGACATCGGACACGACAGCAGCGGTTGCCGAGCCAACGCCAACCGAGCCCCCAGCCGCAGTGGAACCCATCACGGAAGATCAGGAGAGGGGTGAGGCGGCAGAGCCGTTGGCGATTGTCGAGCACGATCGGTTGGCCGAGGAAACAGAGCCGGTTCTCGCAGCGGCAACCGAAGGGGAACAAGAGGCGATCAACGAACAGAAGGTCGTGGCGGCTGCTGAAAGCGCATCGCCCTCCGGCGCGCCCTTCCCCGAGGAAGGGGAAGGGCGCGCCGAATCGCCTGCCAGTGGCCAACTCCAGACCGAGGTGATGGATTTCGCTATTCCCGACCTTGTGGCCGAGCCCAAGGCTTCCGAAGAGCCCCCGCCGCTGGTCCGCCTGAGCCTTGAGGCCTATGCCTCCCGCCTGAACGCCCTGGAAGAGCGGCAAAGAGCCGCCTTGGCCCAGGCCATTGAACAGCAGGACGACAAACGACGGGATCAGTTGCAGCGCGAGCTGGTGATCATGAACGACAAGCTGGCCCTGCTGGCCGACAGTTATGTGGACGAAATGGCCTGTTACCAGCAGATCCTGGACGCCCTGGTACGGTTGCGACACGAAAACGGAGAACCAGAGTTGACGGCAGCCATCGACCAATTGCAGGTCGGCGAGCCGGCGGCAGCCGAGGCGTATCTGGCGCACCTGAGCGGACAATCCCACCCCCTTGCCGCCCAGGCCGCCCATTTCAGCGGTCAGTTGGCCGAGTGCCGCGTTGACCTGCAACAGGCCATGGAAAGGTACCGCCTGGCAGTGGCCAAGGAACCGGGCAACCCTCGTCACCTCCAGTCCGCCGGTCGAACAGCCCGCTGCCTCTATAAGTACAAGGAAGCGGTGCCGTGGCTGGAATCCTTTGTCCAGCTCTCCAAGGAGAGTAGCGCAACCGATCCCCTGGCCTTGGCGCTGGCCCAGCGGGAATTGGCCTATACCTACGTCCTCAGCGGCCAGTACCAGAAGGCCGGTCCGCTTTACAAGGAATCGATGACCAGCCTGGCCAAGCAACTGGGACAGGACCATGTAGAGATGGCGGTCAGTTGGCGGCAGATCGGCGAATACCAGGAAACCCTGGGGGAATATGACAAGGCGGTGGCCCTGTATAAGAAGGCCCTGGATATTCTGGAAAAGAAACGCGGTAGAGAGCATCCCGCCTTGACTGGCATCCTGGCCAAGCTGGCGGCCCTGTGCATGGAATTGGAGATAGAGAAACAGGCGGTGCCGCTTTATGAACGGTTGGTCCGCATCCAGGAGAAAACCCTGCGGCCGACCCATCCCCAGTTGGTCATCAGTCTCAATAACCTGGCCGAATCCTATCGCCTTCAGGGGCAGTATGCCGAAGCCGAGGCCTGTTACCGGAAATCCCTGGCCATCAACGAGGCCGTGCATGGCAAGGAGCACCCGAGCGTGGCCGCCATCCTCCAGGAATTAGCCAAACTGTGCACCAATCAGCGTAAATCCGAGGAAGCCCAACACTATCAGCAGCGGGCAGCGGCCATTTTTCAGCAGAGTGTCGAGGCCGCGGAAAAACAACAAGGCAAAGAGGCGTTAACGCTCGAACTGTAATCCTGGCGGTGCCTTGCCGCCACGTCAACGGAACAATCTATGGATCTTGTCGATCTTATTCAGGAAAAAAGATTTCTTGGCCAGGAGTTTCTCGCCTGGCTGTGGTTCAAGTCGGAGGAGCGCGGCGGTAGCGTCGAGGTGCCGGGCCGGGGTGACGTGCTGGTGGTTTTTGAAAAGCACATGCTGCTCGAATACGGCGAGGGCGATGCCAGCGAGAAGGTGATCTGCCGCGGCCTACAAACCGAGCTCAAGGAGGCCAGGGCCGGACTTGGCCTAGCCAAGAAACCGGAACAGGCCCGCCTGCGTCTGGCCTATGGCGATTACGAATTCGGTGTCACCCTCACGGCGGCGATCTTCGAGTTCCGCAACATCCGCCTGCCCAAAACAGTGGATGCGGCCGACGAGGGCAAGGACGCCGAGAGTTTGGAGGGGCGCATCCTCGAACGGATCGGCCTCTTCGAGCAACTGACCCACCTGGTGGGCGATCTGTTCCGCCTGTTCATTAACATCAGGGCCTCGCATCTGTGGAACGAGGAACTGATCAAGATTCGCGCCTGGATCGAGTCCGGCGTCCATCAAGGATAACGCCTTTAGCACACAACAACGTTATGGAATTTGAAACCGTGATCGGGCTGGAAATCCATGCCCAGATGAAGACCAAGAGCAAAATTTTCTGTGGTTGCTCCACCGAGTTCGGCGCGCCGCCCAACACCCACACCTGCCCGGTATGCCTGGGCATGCCCGGCTCGCTGCCGGTGCTCAACCGTAAGGTGGTGGAGTCGGCCATCAAGCTGGGATTGGCCACCGAATCGACCATCAACCGGGAAAACCGCTTTGCCCGCAAAAATTATTTTTATCCAGATCTGCCCAAGGGGTACCAGATCTCCCAGTTCGAACTGCCCATCTGCGAGCACGGCCGCATCGAGATCGAGGTAGACGGCCAGACGCCCAAGACCATCGGTATCACCCGCATCCACATGGAGGAGGATGCCGGCAAGCTGGTTCATGACGAACGCGAGCCGGTCAGCTATGTCGATCTCAACCGCACCGGCACGCCGTTGCTCGAAATCGTCAGCGAACCGGACCTGCGCTCGCCGGAGGAGGCCGCCGCCTATTTGAAGAAACTGCATGCCATTGTCCGCTACCTCGATATCTGCGACGGCAACATGCAGGAGGGCAGTTTCCGCTGCGATGCCAACATCTCGCTGCGACCACGAGGGCAGCAGGAGTTCGGTACCCGCACCGAGCTGAAGAACATGAATTCGTTTCGCAACGTGCAATTGGCGCTGGAATACGAGATCCGCCGCCAACGCGACGTTCTGCTTGAAGGCGGCGAGGTGATCCAGCAGACCCTGCTGTGGGATCCGGACAAGGGGCGGACCGAGCCGATGCGTGGCAAGGAAGAGGCCCACGACTACCGCTACTTTCCGGACCCGGACCTGATCCCGGTGGTGGTTGACGAGGCGTGGATTGAACAGGTGCGTGCCGAATTGCCCGAACTGCCGGATCGGCGGCGGCAACGGTTTGTCAGTGATATTGGGCTGACCGATTATGATGCCGCCCTTCTCACCGCCTCCCGTGAACTGGCCGACTATTTCGAAGAGGCCCTGCTGAACTTTGCCAACGCCAAAAAACTGGCCAACTTCATCGGTACCGAACTCCTGCGTGACTACGGCCCCGAACGCATTGGCGAATGCCCGGTCAGGCCGGCACAGTTGGCCAAGTTGCTGCGCCTGATCGAGGAAGGCACCATTTCGGGCAAGATCGCCAAGACGGTCTTTACCGAGATGCTGACCAGCGGCGACGATCCGGAGGCGATCGTCAAGGCCAAGGGGCTGGTGCAGATGAGCGACGAGGGTGCCTTGGTGGCCCTGGTGCGGGAAATTATCAACGCCAACCCGGATCAAGTGCAACAGTTCCGCGATGGCAAGACCAAGGTGATGGGTTTCTTCGTCGGCCAACTGATGCAGAAGACCAAGGGGCAGGCGAACCCCCAGCTGGCCAACAAGCTGTTTGCCCAGGAGCTGAACGCCTGAAACCGCTGTGGATAAATGTGACTGGCAGGACAAGGGTGCGGGCCATCGCCAGCGGCTGCGCGACAAGCTCCTGGCGCAGGGGATCGAGGCCTTCACCGACAGCGAAATCATCGAACTGCTGCTGACCTTCGGCACACCGCGCTCCGATTGCAAGGAGGCGGCGCGCGCGGCGCTGGCCCAGTTCAAATCCCTGCCCGCCGTGCTCGACGCCTCGCCGATCCAGTTACAGCAGATCAAGGGGATCGGTCCGAAGAACATCTTCGCCCTCCAGTTCATCCAGGGGGTGGCCCGGCGCTACCTGCGCCAGCGCATCGTTGGCAAGCAGTATGTCCACTCCTCCCGCGAGGTGGCCGACTATCTGATCCACTCCATGCGCGGCCTGCAACACGAAGTATTGACCGTGGTCTTCCTCGACGCCGCCCACGGCATCATCGACGCGGCCGTGGTGGCCGAGGGCACGGTCACGGTCAATACCGTCTACCCGCGCGAGCTGGTCAAGGCCGCCCTGGCCCGCAATGCCAGCGCCCTGGTGATCGCCCACAACCATCCCTCGGGCAGCCTCACCCCCTCCCGCCAGGATGAAGAGCTCACACGCTCCCTCCATCTGATCTGCTCGTTCATGCACATCAACCTGCTCGACCACCTGATCATCGGCGCCTCCGATCAAGTGTACAGTTTCGCCGACCAGGGAATCATGGCCAAGATCCGTGCCGACTGCCGCCGCCTGCTCGACCGGACCGCCTGACATGGACCTTGCCGCCCAAGCCGGCATTTACCTCCATGTGCCTTTCTGCCGCCGCAAGTGCCCTTACTGCAGTTTTTTCTCTATTGTTCCCCAAGCCGGGGACATCCGGCGCTATGTCGAGACAGTACGGTTGCAGATGCGGCAGTTGGCCGCAGTGCCTGAGATCCAGGCGCTGCGCTTTGCCACTGTTTTTTTCGGCGGCGGCACGCCTTCCCTCCTTCCACCCGAGGCCTTGGCCACCCTGCTGGCCGATTGCCGCGCCGTGTTCCCTTTCGCCACCGAACAGCCGGAAATCACCATCGAGGTCAACCCCGGAACCATCGATCCCACAGGCCTCCGGCAGTTGAACCGGGCCGGATGCAATCGTCTCTCCATCGGCATCCAATCGCTGGACGACCGGGAGCTGCACCAGCTCGGCCGAATCCACACCGCCGACGAGGCCCTGGCCATCCTCGCCGCCGCCCGCGAGGCCGGCTTCGAGAACTGCAGCGCCGACCTGATGTACGGTCTGCCGGGGCAAACGGTGAACTCCTGGCAGCGCGGATTGGAACGGATCCTGGCTGCCGGCATCGACCACTGCTCGCTCTATGAGCTGACCGTGGAGGAGCACACTCCTTTTGCCCGGCAACTCGCCCAGCGGCAGTGGACCCTGCCCCCAGAGGACGAGGTACTGGCCATGATGACGGCGATCGACCGCACCGTCGGCCGCCACGGCCTCCATCGGTATGAAATATCCAACTACGCCCTGCCCGGCCTTGAATGCGCCCACAACCGCAACTACTGGCAAAATGGCTGGTATCTTGGCCTGGGACCGGGTGCGGTTGCCGCTTTCGGCGGCCAGCGCCGAACCGCCGTTGCCGACCTCGCTGCCTATTGCCATTGGATCGCCACCGGGCAAACCGTTTGGCAGACGACAGAGCGGTTGGATGCCGAAGCCGCCTTCCGCGAAACCGTGATCATGGGATTGCGCCTGCTGGCAGGTGTATCGATCAGCGCTCTTGCGCAGCGATTCGCCATCCATCTCCCAACCTATTACGGCCCCACCCTGTCGCGGCTGCTCGATCAGGGATTGGTGATCCTTGAACACGACCGCCTCCGTCTCTCGCCCACGGGCCTACCCCTGGCCAACCGGGTGATGGCCGAACTGGTCTAGGGCCGGTTTGTGGCCCCGAACCAGGCCACCGCGACAGGTTCGCCAGGGTTTCGCCCATCCCCTTGCCGCCGAACACCGCTCTCAATCGCGCCAATTGCCCGGTTTTCCAGTCTTGCCTTTGTCGGCTTCGCAGGGTAAAAGGTACGGTTGAACAATTTCCCGACGCCGGAATGCCTCGAAGCGAATTGTTCCGTCCACCGCTGCGGTGGTGGATGTGGTGTGGAAGAAGCGATAACATCCCCTCGGCGCTTAACGGGTGAATGCTCCGTGGCCAAGGCGATGGCACAGCGAGCGGTTGTTTGTTTGTCGGATGGTCGGCCGGTTATCCGGGCGATCCCTCATACATTGTCTTTTCATTCAAACAAGGAGCACCATTATGGCAGGTTTTGTGTATCAGGATCCCTTCCCCCTCGGTAAAGATGAGACCCAATTCCGTTTGTTGGAGGGGTCCAGCAAGTATGTGTCCACCGAAACCTTCAACGGTCAGGAAGTCCTCAAGATCGACCCGGAAGGACTGAAGGTGCTGGCCAACCAAGCCATGCGCGAGGTGTCGTTCCGCCTCCGTCCGGCGCATAACGAGCAGGTGGCCAAGATTTTCGCTGATCCCGAGTCCTCGCGCAACGACAAGGAAGTCGCCTACGCCATGTTGCGCAACGCCGAGGTAGCCGCCAGCTATGTGCTGCCGGTCTGCCAAGATACCGGCACCGCCTGTGTCGTCGCCAAGAAGGGGCAGAACGTGTGGACCGGATGCGACGATGCCGAGATGATTTCGGCCGGCGTCTACACCACCTACACCGAGGAGAATCTCCGCTATTCCCAGAATGCGCCGCTGACCATGTACGAAGAGGTCAACACCAAGACCAACCTGCCGGCCCAGATCGACATCTATGCCACGCAAGGTGCGGAATACAAGTTCCTCTTCCTGGCGAAAGGCGGCGGCAGCGCCAACAAGACCTATCTCTATCAGGAGACCAAGGCCCTGCTCAACCCAGGCACCCTGAAGAAATTCCTGGTGGAGAAGATGAAGACGCTCGGTACCGCCGCCTGCCCGCCGTACCACATCGCCTTTGTCATCGGTGGCACCAGTGCTGAAACCTGCCTGAAAACCGTGAAACTGGCCTCGGCCAAATACCTGGACAATCTGCCCACCAGCGGCAATGAACTCGGCCGCTCCTTCCGTGATGTGGAACTGGAGCAAGAATTGCTGGTCGAAGCCCAGAAACTCGGTCTTGGCGCCCAGTTTGGCGGCAAGTATTTTGCCCACGACATCCGCGTCATCCGCATGAGCCGCCACGGCGCCTCCTGCCCGGTGGGCATGGGCGTTTCCTGCTCCGCCGACCGCAACATCAAGGCCAAGATCAACAAGGATGGCCTCTGGATCGAGCAGATGGACGACAACCCCGGCCGCCTGATTCCGGCCGAGTACCGTGACCGCAAAGGCGGCCATCAGGTGAAGATCGATCTCAACCAGCCGATCAAGAACGTGCTCGCCGAGCTGACCAAGCACCCGGTCTCCACGGTTCTTTCGCTCACTGGGACCATCATCGTCGGCCGCGACATCGCCCACGCCAAGTGGAAAGAGTTGCTCGACGCCGGTAAGCCGTTGCCCGATTATCTCAAGAATCATCCGGTCTACTATGCCGGCCCTGCCAAGACCCCGCCCGGCAAACCGTCCGGTTCCTTCGGCCCGACCACGGCCGGCCGCATGGACAGCTATGTCGATCTGTTCCAGGCCAACGGCGGCTCCATGGTGATGATCGCCAAGGGCAACCGCTCGCAGCAGGTGACCGATGCTTGCAAGAAGCATGGCGGCTTCTACCTCGGCTCCATCGGCGGCCCTGCCGCCCTGCTGGCCGAGGAGAACATCAAGAAGGTCGAGTGCATCGACTATCCGGAACTGGGCATGGAAGCGGTATGGAAGATCGAAGTGGTTGACTTCCCGGCCTTCATCCTGGTCGACGACAAGGGCAACGACTTTTTCAAGGGCCTGCTGTAATTCCTCTCTGCCGCCGGCCGTCCGCGGTCGACGGCTCGGTTGACAACTCCTGACCGATGGGAAGGATCACCTTCCCATCGGCCGTCTTCTTCGTTTTTTCATGGATGACCTGAAAACCTCGGAAGCCTGGCGGATTTTCCGCATCCAGGCCGAACTGATCGATGGTATCGAAACCCTCAACGATCTCGGGCCCGCTGTGTCGGTTTTCGGCGGCGCCCGTTTTGGTGAGAATTCCCCCTATTATATCGCCGCCCGAGAAACGGCGGGGCTGCTGGTCCAGCAGAATCTGGCGGTGATCACCGGCGGCGGCCCCGGGATCATGGAGGCGGCCAGCCGTGGCTGCTTCGAGGCAGGCGGCACCTCGGTCGGGCTGAACATCATTCTGCCCCGGGAGCAGCACCCCAACCACTTTCAGAACCGCAGCCTCACCTTTCGCTATTTTTTCATCCGCAAGCTGATGTTTGTTCGCTACGCCATGGCCTATGTCATTTTCCCCGGCGGTTTCGGTACGATGGATGAATTTTTCGAGTCCTTGACCCTGATCCAGACCAAAAAGATTCGCCGGTTTCCCATCGTCCTCTTTGGCACCAGCTACTGGCAGGGGTTGCTCGACTGGATCCGGGCGGAGATGCTCCCCCACAGATCCATTGCCCCGGAGGATCTGGATCTGTTTCACCTGGTCGACACCCCCGAGGCCGTGGTGGAGATCATCGGCTGCTACCTGGAGGAATGCCGCCAGTATCAAGGCGACCAGCGTCGGACCACGGTCTGACTCCGCCGCCCCCACGCACCAACACCTTGAACGTACTTCGGGAGGCCCCATGAACCCCAAACTGCATTTCATCTTTTCGCGACGCAGCATTCGCACCTTCACCCAAAAGGAAGTACCGGACAGCATGATCACCGACCTGCTGGAAGCGGCCATGGCCGCGCCTTCCGCGGTGGCCAAGGATCCCTGGCATTTTCTCGTCCTGCGCACCCGTGGTTCCTTGGACCAGCTGGCCGCCTGTCTCCCCAATGGCAAGATGCTCGGCGGGGCCGCCGCCGCCCTGGTGGTGTGTGGCGACATCGACCGGGCCCATGACCGGGAGCTCTCTTTTTTATTGCAGGATGTAAGCGCCGCGATCGAAAACATTCTCCTGGCGGCCAATGCCCTGGGCTTGGGCGCCTGCTGGCTGGGCATCCATCCCCGCGAGGAGCGGATTGCGGCCGTCTCGCGGACGTTCTCTCTCCCCGAAACCATCATTCCGGTGTCCGCCATCGCCCTCGGTTGGCCGGCCCAGGACAGTCCGGCCCGCACCCGCTACAATCCAAACCTTGTACATGGGGAACAATGGTGAATCTGTTTCTCCTTCCCCCATCAATACTTTACCCGATGCCTTCTATGTCTCGTCTTCTCTATGCACTTTTCCTTCTGGCCCTGCATGGCCTGGCCTGTATTCCCGCTGCGGCCGCGACCCAATCCATCCATGTCGAATGGGGATATACGCCTCCGAGCACCCCGGCGGTCAGCGGTTTCAAGCTGTATCAGGAAGGAAGTTTTGTCTGTCAAGTCAAAAACCCCAAGGCAACGGCCATGGATTGCGCGGTTACTCTAACGACCGACATCACCCATTTCACCCTGACCGCCGCCTTCACGGATGGAACCGAAAGTCCGCATTCCGCGCCGTTCGCCTTTACCAGCTCCAAAGCAGGCAGTTCCGGGACAACGGGCGCCTCCACCAGCAGGGTATCCACAGCTGTCCTCTCCTCAAGTACCGCGGCAGGGACAAGCCCGTTGACCATCTCCTTTGACGGGTCCGGCTCGACGGCTGCCAATCGGAGCTCGATCATCTCCTACTCTTGGAATTTTGGCGACGGTTTCAAGGCCACCGGCGCCAGAACCTCCCACACCTTCACCGAGGCGGGTACCTATACCACCACCCTAACCATCGAAGACAGTCAGGGCGGAACAAGCAAGGCCAGCACCCCCATCGTGGTTACCACGCCGGTCAGCGCTCGCCAGGCCACCTCGAACAATAGCTCTACATCGGTGCCCTCCCGCACTGTCTCCGCAACCACACCGAGTGAGGCAACGACTGCTACCTCCTCCTCGACCACAACCGCCAACAACCGGAACACGGCCGGGACTGGAGCCGCCAGGTTGGCCCTTGAAGCGGGCGAGATCGGAATTACCAGCAATTGGGTCCACGTTCCTTTTGCCTCGCGCTACAGCAATCCCATCCTGGTGGTTGGACCACCAAATTTCTCCAACAGTGCGCCCTGCGGCGTCCGTACTCGCAATGTCACCGCCACCGGTTTTGATGTCCGGATTGCAGAATGGACCTATCAGGACGACAAACACCCGGAAGAAACCATCAGCTATCTAGTCATGGAAAAGGGAAGGATCACCTTGAACAACGGTTCCGTGGTCGAGGCCGGAAGTTTCACCGGTTCAGCCACTGCGCGACCGATCTCCTTTAGTAAAACCTTTCAAGCCGTTCCCGTGGTCTTGACCACCGTCACCTCAACCAATGAGGCCGAATCCATCGCCGGCCGGGTTCACAACATCAACCGTTCCGGATTCACCTACTTTTTCCAGGAACAAGAGAGCAACCTTCGCGCTGATCATCGCAACGAAACCGTGCATTACGTGGCCTGGCAACCGGGCATAGGTGCAACCGGAATGGTCCGATTCGAGGCATCGTCCACCGGCAAGCTGGTTTCCAGTTCTTGGTCCAAGGCCCGCTTTCAGAGCGCCTTCAGACAACCGCCCCTGGTCCTGGCTAGCCTGCAAACCCTGGCCAATGCGGAGCCATCCACCTTGCGTGTAAAGAAAATAACCACCAAAGGATTTCAGATAAAAATCCAGGAGGAACGGTCAAAAGATCGGGAAATGAAACATCCGGGAGAACAGGTCGGCTATCTGGCCATTTTCCCGACCGGACAGTAATACCGTTGCACTTTGAACCGGCACCGGGCAGACAGCGCAACATGATAGAGTACGGGGCAGCACCACCCGTTTTGGTCAAAAGAAAACAAAACAGGCCATGAGGAGAGGGTCCTCTTCACCGTGCTCGGTCGGTAGGGAAGACCCCATCGTCCTGTTGACGAGGAAAGAAAAACAAAGGACTGGCCAGCACAAGAGATGAAAAAAGGGGAAAGGATGTAACATCCTTTCCCCTTTTTTCTTGTGTCTCCGGAGAACGCTCCCGCTCAGGAACGGGCCCCCTCTTTCTCCTTCCGATACGACTCAGCCAGCAAGGAGATGTAGTGGATGATCTTTTGCTGGCCGCCGCTGCGATGGACATTATCCAGCAGTTGCATCATGCAGGCCGGACACCCCGTGGATACGGTATCGGCGCCGGTGCGGTTGATGTCGTCGGCTTTTTTACGGCCGATGGTGCTCGCCGTCTCGTAGTGGGAGAGGACAAAGGAGCCACCGCTGCCGCAACAGGCGTCCGGCGCCGACATTTCCTTGAAGGTGAGACCGGGGATGACGTTGAGGATCTCGCGTGGTTCGGCAGAAACCTTCATTGCCTTTTTCAAATGGCAGGAATCGTGGTAGGTGACCACCCGTTCCACCCGTCCCTTGGGTTCGCGCAAGGTGATCACCCGGGTGAGGAACGTGGAGATGTCGTACGTCCGCTTGGCCCAGTATTCGGCCTTGGGACCGTAAACCGGGTCGGCGGCCAGAATCTCGGTGTAGTCATGCTGCCAGGCGCTACCGCAGGAGCCGCAGCCGGTAATCAGGTATTCACAACCCGTCGCCTCGAAGGCATCGATATTGGCGCGGGCCAGCTTGCGCACGGTGTCGATGTCGCCATGAACCAGCACCGGCACGCCGCAGCAGTTCTGCCCTTTGGGGATATGGACCTCGATCTGGTTGGCACTCAGGACCTCGATCAGATCCTGGCCGGCCTCGGGGTAGAAATAGTTCAAGGAATCGCCGGTAAAGAAAGCCACCTTCATCGTGCTGCCCGCCACCTTGACCACGTCGTCCACCCGGTCCCGCAACGGAGTGACGTTCAGGGCCGGCATCTGTCGCTCGCTGTCGAGGCCAATCGCCCCCCCCACCTTGGCAAAGGGGGCGCGGGGCGAGATAGCCTTGCCGCCTTGGTCGGTCTTGAAGGCCAATCCTTGGAGGGCCGCCCCGATCCGCATGCTGGTATCAAACAGCGAGGGATGCTTGAGGGTGGAAAAAATTGCCTTCTTCAGCCAGGGTAGGCCGTTCTTGCGCACCAAGGCAGCCCGCAGGGCCAGGATGATCCGGCCGAAATTGACCTTGGTCGGGCAGTTGGTCATGCAGGATTTGCACACCAAACAGTTAAACAGCATCTCATAGACCTGGGGATCGTCGAGTTCCAGCTGACCGTCGAGCACGGCCTCGGCCACCGCGATCTTGGAGCGGGTGACGGAGGTTTCCAGCTTATCCGCCCCGTACACCGGACACACGGCCATGCAGTTGCCGCACTTCATGCATTTGTCGAGTTCCTCGCGGACGATGGCCAGATCGTCGTGGTAGGTTTTTCCAGCCCGTACCACCCGGGCCTTGTCTTCTGTGACCGCCATGATTCAGTTCTCCCGCACAGGAACCATCTTGCCCGGATTGAGCACGTACTCGGGGTCCAGCGACTCCTTGATGCTGCGCATCAGGTCCAGGCCGCTCTGACCGAGCTCATCGCCGAGATACTTCATTTTTGCCATGCCGATACCATGTTCGCCGGACAAGGTGCCGCCAAAATGCAGGGCTGCCTCGAAAATCTCGTCGACCGCCTTGTGCATCCGGCTCATTTCGTCCTGGTTGTTCTTGTCGCAGAGGATGGTGGGATGGAGATTGCCGTCGCCGGCATGCCCAAAGGTGCCGAGCGTCAATGCATATTTCTTGCCGATGTCCTGACAGGCGATGAGCATGTCGGTGATGCGCGAACGCGGCACGGTGGCATCCTCAAGGATGACGGTGTTGTTGAGCGAAGCCAGGGCCGGCAAGGCGTTGCGGCGCGCGGTCCACAGCTGGTCGCGCTCCTGATCGGTATTCGCCGTTCTGAGATTGCCGTTATTCTCGGTCACCACCCGCATCACCGCCTCGGCTTCGGCGTTGACCACATCCTCGGACATGCCGTCCACCTCGATGAGCAACAGGGCCTCGGCATCCACCGGCAGGCCGATATGGGCGAAATCCTCGACGGTTTGAATGGTCATCCGATCCATGATTTCAAGCGTGGCGGGAATGACCTGGGCGGCGATGATCCCGGCCACGGCATTGCCCGCATCGGCCAGGGTTTTGAACTCACCGGTCATGGTGCGGCGAAATTTCGGGGCGGGGATCAGTTTGGCGGTCAGTTCGGTGATGATGCCGAGCGTCCCTTCCGAACCGACAAAGAGGTTGGAAAAATCATAGGCAGTGACGTTCTTCACGGTTTTGCCGCCGAAGCGGACCTTGTCGCCGCTGGCCAGCACCACTTCCATACCCATGATGTAATTTTTGGTCACGCCGTACTTGAGACCGCGCAGGCCGCCGGAGTTTTCCGCCGCCGAGCCGCCCATGGTGGCGGTGGCCACCGTGCCCGGATCGGGCGGATAGATCAGCCCATGGGACGCGACAGCGGTGTTGAGGGCATTGATCACCACCCCGGGCTGGACCACGGCGGTGAGGTTGGCGGCATCGATCTCCAGGATCTTGTTCATTTTCTGGAAGGAGAGGACAATCCCCTTCTTCAGGGGCACGGTGCCGCCGCTGAGATTGGTGCCGGCGCCACGCGGATAGATGGCGATCTTGTGACGCCGGGCCAGGCGGACGATGTCCTGGACCATTTCGGCACTGGTTGGCAACACGACCACATCCGGCACCTGCCGCGGCACATCGGCGGTGGCATCATAGCTGTACGCCACCAGATCGACCTTGCCGGTCAGTACATTTTCTTTTCCTACCAGGGCCTCGAGTTGTTCAATAACGGTCTTGTCAAGCATATCGACTGTTCTCCTTTGCGCTGAACGCACATGCCGGATTCACTCTCTCCGCCGCAACTTCCCGTACCTGCCTGCTTATTCGACGGCGGTATTGTTGTCTTACCAATTATCACTTGAAAAATGATCTGTCAAATAAAATCACGCGCGGCCGTCGCCAGAACCCGCCGTATTTGCGGACAACTCTCGGGAAGCAGAACAAAAAATCACCGCAAAACGAAGGGCGGCGAGGGAAACGGGAGGGGATCAAGAAAAGGAATCCACCCCTGTCGAAAGAGGCGGACAGGGGGGCAGGTCAGTTGGGTTGGCTGGAGACGTAGGCGGCGCTGCGTTTTTCCGCGAAGGTGAGGTGATGCATCATCATCTCACGCGCCCGGTCCGCATCCCGGGAACGAATGGCCGCCACCAGGGCGGAATGGTGTTGATAGAGCAGTTTGTGGTCTTCCAGGGTCAGATACACCGCCCGCCACACGCCGCGCTGAAACTCCTTCATGGCGTCGAAAATGGACTGCATCAGGTGCAACCAGACAATGTTGTGGGTGGCGCGGGCGATGACGATATGCAGATTGGCATCCAGATCCTCGGACGGCAGCTGATCGGTCAGATTCTTTTCCATGCCGGCCAAAATCTCCTCCATGCGGCGCAGATCGTCAGGCAGTGCTCGCTGGGCCGCATAGTAGGCAGTCCAGGATTCCATGCACTTGCGCACTTCGATCACCTCCAGGGCGCGTTCCTGCTGGCTGCGGATCAACTCGCTCAGCGAGCCGCCCTGCCCGGCGTCGACCAGAGATAACACCACGGTGCCGCCCCCCTGATAGGACATCACCAATCCGGCCGCGGCGAGGATATTGAGCGCCTCGCGCACCGAAGGGCGGGAAACGCCGAACATCTCGGCCAACTCCCGTTCTGGCGGCAGCTTGTCGCCGGGAGCGAAATCACCGGCAAGAATCGAGTCGCGAATCTGGTCTGCTATCTGGGTGGAAACCTTCTTTGGCTTGATCGGTTTGAATCGCATAGTCGTCCACACGGTTAACATCACTCAGGGAATCGGGCCTTTTCTACTCCACCACCTGGTGAAATGCAAGGAATTGTCATCTGCATCGACACGACGGGCGCGGGAGCGAACAGCTGAAACGGATGAAACGGACAAGGTTCTCGAATGGCTCGGCCCTCACAACAGAAAGGGGAGATGCCTTGGCATCCCCCCTTTGATCGAGAAGGTCTCCGGGTGGCCCGATGAAAGGCCACCCGGAGGGACGTGCGTCCTCTTCGTCAGTGGGGGCGAATTGTCCGGCCAGGGGGAAGTGAACCGGACAATTCCTGAGGAAGAGAGACAAGGAGATCAGGTTACGGAATCATCCATTGCAGGTAGTAGGCCTGGAGATAGACCATGACGCAGACGATGAATGTCAAGAACAACGAATGCTTCAGGGTAAAACGGAACAGGTTGCCTTCCTCGCCGACCATGCCGCACGCGGCGGTGGCAACGGCCAGGGACTGGGGAGAAATCATCTTGCCCATGACACCACCCGAGGTATTGGCGGCACCGGTGAGAATCGGGCTGATCCCCAACTGTTCAGCCGTGGCCTTCTGCAGACCACCGAAGAGCACGTTGCTCGAGGTGTCGGAACCGGTGAGGAACACGCCCAGCCAGCCGAGAATCGGGGCGATGAACGGGAACCAATGACCGGTCTTGGTGAAGACCAGACCGAGGCAGTTGGTCATGCCCGAGGCATTCATCACATAGGCCAGACCAAGCACCGAGGCCACGGTCAACGCCGGGAAGCGCATGTCGACGATGGTCTTGCCGGCGATTTTTGCCACATCGCCAAAGCCGACGCCGCAAATCAGGGCGGACAGCAGGGCCGCGATCAGGATGGCGGTACCGGCCGCGGACAGATAGTTAAAGTTATACTTGGCGGCGATCTTGGTGGGCAGTTGGTCGGCAAGCGCCTTGGTCAGCGACTTGAACTGATCCTTTTCCACCACCTTGTCCTTGACCAAGCCCTCGCTCAACTTCTTCAGCTCTTCCGATTTCTTGAAAACCGGCTCAAAGGCCTTGAAACGCTCTTCCGGCAGAACCGCACCTTTGCCGACAAGCCGCTGCTCCACTTCGGCCAAGGGGCCTTGCAGGGCTTTCAACTCGCCAAGCAGGGTCACGACCGGTGCCAGCTTGGCCTCACCGGCGGGCAGCGCGGCGGTCAGCTTGTCGATTTCACCGTTGACCACGGCGATCTTCTGCAGGCCCACATCAGGGGTGTTGACCTTCTTGACGATCATGTTGTCCAGACCGGTCACGGTGATGACCACCTTGCCGATATTGTCGAGGCCGGCCTTGACCGAGGGCAGCCCCCAGAGGAGAACCATCAGGGTGAGAAACAGGTAAGGCGTCCACGCGCGCAGAATCTGCCCGCCGGTATAGTTGTGCTCTTCCCTGGTTGCGGCCTTCTCATGGGCGAAAACGAAGTTTTCCTTGGGCTGCCAGACGCGGAGCAGGATAACCAGCGCTGCCATGGCAGCCAGCGAGGCGGTGATGTCCGGCAGGTACGGACCGTACATAGCTCGCGGTCAGCCATTGCGCAATGGCAAAGGTCACGCCGCAGGTCAGAATGGCCGGCAGGACCTCCATCGCCTTCTTCAGCCCAGCCATCATGACGATGACATAGAAGGGGATAAAAACCGAGATAAACGGCAGCTGATGACCAACCATCTTGGAAAGCTTCATCATGCCGTCGTCGCCATAGCCCATGACCGCGGACAGGGCGACCACTGGAATACCGATGGCACCGAAGGCCACCGGCGCGGTGTTGGCCACCAGACAGACACCGGCGGCGTAGAGGGGACGGAAACCGAGTCCCACCAGGGTGGCGCCGGCAATGGCCACCGGCGTGCCGAACCCGGCCGCGCCTTCGATAAAGGCACCGAAGCAGAAGGCGATCAGCAGGGCCTGGATGCGGCGGTCCGCGGTCAAGCCGGCCAGCGAGGCGCGGATGATCTCGAACTGTCCGCCTTTAACGGTAATATTGTAGAGAAACAGGGTGGTGAGCACGATGTAGAACACGGGGAACAGACCAAAGGCGGCGCCTTGGCCAAAGGCCAGGCCAGCGAGCTTGGCCGGCATCCCCCAGACGGTGACGGCGATGGCGAAGGCTGAAGCCACCGCCAGCAAGGCAGCCTTGTGCGCTTTCATCTTCAGCACCGCGAGGCACACAAAGATGACGACCAGGGGAATGCTGGCGACAAGGGCCGACATTCCCAGACTCTCCCCTATGGGGGTGTAGTTTTGTATCCAGGGCATAACGGGTTCTCCTAAGTGGTGGAGGATTAACATACAACCCCAGGGCCGGGGCGGGTTACGGATGTCCAGGAAGAGCGCGCGTCATCTTTTGGCTTTGTTAATTGGTAATACCAGTTATTCCACTTTGAAAAAGTTGTCAAGACATTTTTTAGCGCCTCCGGAAAAACAATGTTGACAAAGGGCGATAGTATGCAATATGGTTAGGCATAATTTGGTTTTACAACTTGAAAAAATGACCAGCGCTGTTGGTGCGGCTCCGGAAAGGCCGACGGAATGGCCGGTCACGACTGGACCGGTTCCACGACCGGGAAAGAGGGAGGAGCAGATGTTTGATCAATTCAGAACCAGGGCCGAGGGCGTCAGTGCCGAGGTGCACCGTTTTTCAACCCCAGCGGAGGCGCTTGATTTTCTCGTCACCCTCCTCCGCGCCGAGGGCGTGGCCGACCAGCCCGGCCAGGGGGCAGTGGTGGCCGACAGCCCCTTTTTGAACGCCATCGACCGTCAACAGCTGGACGCGATCGCGGGGTTGCATTTCGAGGTCACCCGCGAGCGGGCGGCCGACGCCAAGGTCGGCATCAGCCAGGTCGACTGGGCGCTCGCCGATACCGGCACCCTGGTGCAGGATGCCACCGCCATCGATAAACGGCTGGTATCGACCCTGCCGACCATCCACGTGGCCGTGATCGCCACTTCCGGCCTGCTCCCGGACATGCCGGCCTGGCTGGCCGAGGTGCAGCCGCAAAACACCGGCTACATCGCCATGATCACCGGCCCGAGCCGAACCGCCGACATCGAGCGGGTGCTGACCATTGGCGTTCACGGGCCGGAGCGGCTCGTCATCGTTTTCATCGACCAGCTGGGAGGGACCAACTGATGCAGCAGGAATTCAAACAATCCATCGACCGTGCCCTGCACAACGCCAACCTCACCGGCGCGCTCGGCAAGTTTTCCGAGGCCTACAAGGTCAACCGGGCCAAGGCCTATGAGGGCATCGATTTCGAGGCCCTGCGCACCACCATCGCCGGCCTGAAGTCTTACGCCGCCTCGCACCTCGACGAACTCTCCGACCTGTTCCAGAAAAACGCCGAGGCCAAGGGCGCCAAGGTCTTCCGCACCAACGACCCGGCCAAGGTCCGTGAATACATCCTCAAGGTCGCCCAGGCCAACAACGTCAAGTCGGTGGTCAAATCCAAATCCATGGCCACCGAGGAGATCCACCTCAACCCCTTCCTGGAGAAGGCGGGCATCGAGGTCAACGAAACCGATCTCGGCGAGTGGATCATCCAGCTGGCCGGCCAGACCCCCTCGCACATGGTCATGCCCGCCATCCACATGACCAAGGAGGAGGTGGCCGACATTTTCTCCAAGGAGGTCGACGAGCGCCTCAGCTCCGACATTCCCCGCCTGGTCAAGGTGGCGCGCAATGAAATGCGGCCCAAATTCCTCCGCGCCGACATGGGCATCTCCGGCGGCAACATCGCCGTCGCCGAAACCGGCTCCATCACCCTAGTGACCAACGAGGGCAACGCCCGCATGGTGACCTCGCTGCCCAAGATCCACATCGCCGTGGTCGGCATCGAGAAACTGGTGGCCAAGTTCAGCGACATCGGCCCGATCCTCAAGGCCCTGCCGCGCAGCGCCACCGCCCAGCTGCTGACCAGCTACGTCTCGATCATCTCCGGCCCGACTCCCAACAGCGACGGCTCGATGAAAGAGCTGCACATCATCCTCATGGACAACCACCGCTCCGAGATGGCCGCCGATCCGCTGTTCAAGGAGGCGATGCAGTGCATCCGCTGCGCCTCCTGCCTCAACGTCTGCCCGATCTTCCGCCTGGTCGGCGGCCATGTGTTCGGCAAGGTCTACACCGGCGGCATCGGCACCATCCTCACCGCCTGGCACGATGAGCTGAAGAGCTCCGAAGACATCCAGGGGTTGTGCATCCAGTGCGGGGCCTGCAAGGACGTCTGCCCCGGCAAGATCGACATCCCCGGCCTGATCATGGAGATCCGGCGGCGATTGGTCAAGGAACAGGGCCTGCCGCTGGTGCACAAGTCGATCTACGCGGTGGTCAACAACCGGAGAGTGTTCCACGGGATGCTCCGCGCCGCCTCCGTCGCCGCCAAGCCGTTTGCCAAGGGCACCAAGTTCATCCGCCACCTGCCGATGTTTCTCGCCGATCTCACCGACGGCCGCAGCCTGCCGGCCATTGCCGCCAAGCCCTTCCGCGATGTCTTCAAAACCATCCAACAACCGAAAGGCTTGCAGGAGAAGGCGGTCTTCTACGCCGGCTGCCTGATCGATTTCGCCTACCCGGAGATGGGCGTGGCCTTGGTGAAGATCCTCAACAAGGCGGGCATCGAGGTGCTGTTCCCCGACGGCCAGACCTGTTGCGGCGCGCCGGCTCGGTACAACGGCGCCTACGAGGTGGCGGCCAACAACGCGGTCGACAACATCCAGGCGCTGCTGGCGGAGCAAGCGAATTATGTGATCTCCGCCTGCCCCACCTGCACCGTGGCCCTGGATCATGAGTTCATCACCACCTTCGAGAGCCTCGGTCAGCGCAAATGGCTGCCCCAGGCGCGCGAACTGGCCGCCAAGACCATCGACTTCTCGACCCTGGTGAAAAAACTGGTCGACGAGGGGCGCTTGACCCTCAAGGAAGGCAGGCAACTGGGCAAGATCACCTATCACGACTCCTGTCACCTCAAGCGGACCCTGCACGCCGACCAGCCGCCGCGCGAACTGCTGCAGAAGGCCGGGTACGAGCTGGCCGAGATGTTCGAGTGCGATATCTGCTGCGGCATGGGCGGCTCCTACTCGCTCAAACTGCCGGAGATCTCGGCGCCGATCCTGCAGCGTAAACTGAAAAACATCAAGGATACCGGCGCCCCGGTGGTGGCCATGGACTGCCCCGGCTGCGTCATGCAGATCCGCGGCGGCATGGACCAGGATGGCGCCCCGGTCCAGGTGCGCCACACCGTTGAGCTGATCGCCGACCAACTGGAGGGATGACGGTGAGCGCCGATCCCGGCTCCGCGATCCGCGGCGGCCGGGATCGGCGGTTCGATCCGCATGATTTGATTTGCTCACAATCCGATAGAGTTATACACTTACAGCAACGACACAATCCCCCGGCCCCCGGTTGGAACTGCTCCCTGTTCCGGCCGGGGCCGGTCCGTTTTCCGTCTCTCCTCCCGCGTCCTGCGGGAATATGAGGTTTCATTCCATGGCAAACAATCTTTACGTCACGGCAGCAGAGGAACGAAGCGGCAAATCGGCGATCATTCTCGGGGTCATGCAGGTGATCCTCAAGGAGATCAGCCGGATCGCCTTTTTTCGCCCGATCATCAACGATCACGTCTTTGGCCGGGTTGACCACGATCTCAACCTGATCCTCAAATACTTCAAGCTCGACATCGAGTACAACGACACCCACGCCTACACGCTCAGCCAGGCGCGCCAGCTGATCTCCTCCGGCCAGGAGGGCATTCTCTACGAAAACATCCTCAAGAAATACAAACAGCTCGAAGCCCGGTACGATTTCGTGCTCTGCGAGGGCACCGATTTCCAGGGCAAGGATCCGGGCTTTGAACTCGACCTTAACGCCAACATCGCCGCCAACCTGGGCGCGCCGGTGCTGCTCATCGCCTCGGGACGCGAAAAGTCCACCGAGGAGATCTGCACCCATACCGCGATCACCATCGATACCTTGGAAGAAATGGGAGTCGACATCGCCGCCTGCATCATCAACCGCGCCCCGGAAACCTTTCTCCGTGATACCGCCAGCAACGCCAAGTGCCGCGAGCAGTTCGGCCGCCCCCACCCCCTCTACGTGATCCCGGAAAACAAGGCCCTGGGCAATCCGACCATCGACGACGTCAAGCGCTGGCTGGGGGCCGAGGTTTTGTACGGCAAGCCGAGCATGCTCAATCTGGTGAACAACTATCTGGTCGCGGCCATGCAGATCAGCAACTTCCTCGAGTACATCAAGGAAGGCAGCTTGATCATCACTCCCGGCGACCGTTCGGACATCATCATCGCAAGCCTCGCCAGCCGGATCTCCTCGGCCTACCCCAACATCTCCGGCATCCTCATCACCGGCGGCATCGAGGTCAGCCCCAGCGTCCAGCGCCTGATCCAGGGTTGGACCGGCATCCCGGTGCCGGTGCTGTTCGTCGAATCGCACACCTACGACACGGTGCAGAGCGTCAACGAACTCTACGGCCGCATCGAACCCACCGACGACAAGCGTATCGCCACCGCGCTCGGCTGGTTCGGCAAGTATGTCAACGTACCCGAACTGACCAAACGAGTGGTCTCCCAGCGCTCGGTCAAGATTACCCCGCGCATGTTCGAGTACTCCCTGGTGGAAAAGGCGGCCAGCAACCGGCAGCACATCGTCCTCCCCGAAGGCACGGGCGAGCGGATCCTCAACGCCACCGACATCATCCTCCGCCGCGGCATCGCCGACATCACCCTGCTCGGCAAGGAGGACGAGATCCGGGCCAAGGCCAACAAGCTCAATCTCAACATCGAGGGCGCCCAAATCCTCGACCCGACCAGCTCAAGCTGTTACGAGGAGTTCGTCCAGACCTATTTCGATATCCGCAAGCATCGCGGGATCGTCATGGACGTGGCCCGGGACCGGATGTCCGACCCCACCTACTTCGGCACCATGATGGTGCACAAGGGCCTGGCCGACGGCATGGTCTCCGGCTCGGTGACCACCACCGCCCAGACCATCCGCCCGGCCTTTGAGTTCATCAAGACCAAGCCCGGCGTGTCGGTGGTCTCCTCGATCTTCATCATGTGTCTGCAATCCAAGATCCTGGCGTTCGGCGACTGTGCCGTGGTCCCCAACCCCGATGCCCGCCAATTGGCGGAAATAGCCATCAGCTCGGCGGAGACCGCGCGAATCTACGGCATCGAACCGCGGGTAGCCCTGCTGAGCTACTCCACCGGTTCGTCCGGTTCCGGCGAGGATGTGGACAAGGTGGTCCACGCCACCGCCATCGCCAAGCAGCTGATGGCCGAGCGCGGCCTCGACTATCCGTTGGAAGGCCCCCTGCAGTACGATGCCGCCTTCGATCCCGAGGTTGGCCGGCTCAAGTCGCCCAATTCACAGGTGGCCGGCCAGGCCACGGTGTTCATCTTCCCGGACCTCAACACCGGCAACAACACCTACAAGGCCGTGCAGCGAGCCGCCAACGCCGTGGCCATGGGCCCTGTTCTCCAGGGACTCAACAAGCCGGTCAACGACCTGTCGCGCGGCTGCACTGTCCAGGACATCGTCGATACCGTGGCCCTGACCGCCATTCAGGCGCAAGTGGCCAAGAACCGTTAAGCCCACTCCTCCAACGGACACGAGATTATGAAATTTTTTATTATTAATTCAGGAAGTTCCTCGATCAAGTACCAGGTGATCGAGATGAAGACGGAAACCGTGCTGGCCACGGGTTTGGTGGAACGGATCGGCGAGGAGACCGGCCGCTTGAAAAACACCTTCCTGCCGGGGACCGCCACCCAGCGGGAAACCGTGCTCGAGCAGCAGATCGCCGACCATTACAGCGGCATGATGCTGGTTATTTCCCTGCTCACCGACAAGGCGCACGGGATTATCAAAGACACTTCCGAGATTAGCGCCATTGGTCACCGGGTGGTCCACGGCGGCGAGGATTTCCGCGAATCCACCCGGATCACCCCCAAGGTGATCGAGGCCCTCCAGCGCAATATTCCGCTGGCGCCGCTGCACAACCCGGCCAACCTCGACGGCATCCGCGTGGCCATGGACATCTTCCCGACGGTCTTCCAGGTGGCGGTGTTCGACACCGCCTTCCACCAGACCATGCCGCCGCGCGCCTTCATGTACGCCCTGCCCTACCAGCTCTACGAGCAGGACCGGGTACGGCGTTACGGCTTTCACGGCACCTCGCACCGCTTTGTCGCCGGCGAGTGCGCTCGTCTCTTGGCCAAGCCGCTGGATGAATGCAACCTGATCACCGTCCACCTGGGCAACGGCTGTTCGATGACCGCGATCGAAAATGGCCGCAGCATCGATACCTCGCTGGGGATGACCCCTCTGGAGGGGCTGGTGATGGGCACCCGTTGCGGCGATCTCGACCCGGCCATCCATCTGTTTCTGAAGCAGAACAAGGGCATGGACCTGGAAGCGATCGATGCGATGCTCAACAAGGAGTCGGGCCTCAAAGGTTTGTGCGGCATGAACGACATGCGCGACATCCATCAGGCAGTGGCGAGCGGCGATGCGCGCGCCACCCTGGCCTTGGAAGTGCAGACCTACCGCAACCGCAAGTACATCGGCGCCTACATGGCGGTGCTTGGCCGGGTGGATGGGATTGTCTTCACCGCCGGCATCGGCGAGAACGACGACATCGTCCGCGCCGAATCGCTCAAGGGGTTGGAGGTCTTTGGCGTCCACCTCGACCCGGAAAAAAACCGCCTACGCTCCAAGGAGGCACGCCGCATCAGCCGCGAGGACAGCTCGGTGCGGGTTTTCGTCATCCCCACCAACGAAGAGCTGGCCATCGCCCGGGAAGTGGCCAACGTCCTCCGGGGCTGAGCACGGATCGACGCTGTCAGGCCCCCGGCGTCCGGGACGCCGGGGGAATACGCGCTCTCCACAGCAGCGTCCGTTCCTGGATTTTCGGCCCCGGAACTCTCTGACCTGTCCCGAAGCCGCCTCGCATGAGGCGGCTCCTCACCATCGCCCACGGTAACCTCGATCATGGTGATGCCGATGATGCGGCCGCCGGTGATCATGATAATACACCGGCGGAGGCGGGTTATACCGATACCAGCCGCGCGGCGGATAGGGGGGCGGCCCCACTGGAACATACCGGTCATAGCCGTAGACATACGGAGGAGGCCGGTGGTGCACATAGCGGGGATAACCGCCAAAGCCCAGCACCAGCCCCCCCAGATCGGCGCCCACATAGACACGGCTTCGGGCCTCGACCTGATTCACATGTCCTTCCAGTCCCAACAGCGCCAGGACCAGCATTCCGCCAACAAGCATTTTCCTGCCGTTCATTTTTTTCTCCTTTGCGTTCGTTGACACGGTCGCCTCGGTCAGCGACCTTCCTGTCCCTTCTTTCTGATCGGCCCCAGTCTGACCCGCTCATCGGGGTGCATCCCGGTGGGCTTGTCGCACTGCAGAACCACCTTGCCCCGGTGGACGGAGAGCACCGTGCAGAAATGCTCGTGGTCCAGGGGCGGGGCGGTGATCAGCAGGGTCAGGCAGACCAACAGGCCACCTCGTTCTTTTCGGTTCATCGTTGTTCACACTCCTCAAGGATCGGCCAGCGACGAATCTCCGATCCTGTGCCTGCACTGTAGATTGGCCTCCGGTGGCTGTCAGTGGATATCGGGTGACCTGTTCCCCGATACCGGGCCATGTCGGGTTCATGTCGGCACCACCCATCAACTTGCTTTATCGATATTTTTAACAAGACGACACCAGCAGGGGCCACAGCTGCCGCTCAATCCAGCGGCAAGATCCATTCCGGCAACAGCCATCGGGAGGGGTGAAAAAAAAAGACGTGCATCCTCTTGACCGGTTATGCGCTTTCCGAACACGGCAGGGGTATGGTATGAAAACCAGGCAGCGCCCCCTTCTTCATCGAATCGTCCATCAGCCGGAGGAAACCTGTGGTGAAATCGCAGCAGTCGGATCGCTTTATTTACATCGTCGGCGAACAGCAAAACGGCATCATTGCCGAACATTCCGAGGTCTTCACCTTTACCCACCAATCAATGGGTGCCATCGCAACCGATGAATTGACCCTGGTGCTCGCCAACGTGTTTGGCAAAAACCAGTATTTTCCTGGTCCAGATGGCGCCCTGACCTCGGTGATTCACGAGTACACCCGCCGCTCGGAACGATTCAACCGCATGAAATCCCGCCTGAAAAAGGGCCGCTGTACCATTATCACCGCGTTCAAACGGCTGGATGGCGAGATTTCGGTCAAGGTGGCCGCGGTGGTTCCGGTCCAACCGGGGACCTTGGATGTCGATCGGCCGGACGGATTCCATCAACTGTTGATCGCCACCCTGCCCGAGTATCAGGAGGTCTTCACCGAGGAGGCCTATGCCCAGGATTCAAAGCTCATCGACATCGTCAAGGAGGCAACCCTGCATCACATCACCGCCAAGCTCCAGTAAGGCGGCAAGCGGGCGGCCTGCCGCTCCCGGCAAACGTTTGAAATTCTATCCTGTCGAGAAGATTGGAATTTCCGCTGGCACTCCCTCGGCCGCATGATTATTATCCCCCCAACACACGTTGTTTTTCCCTTGGACCCTTTCCCTGGTGCAGACATGGAGAACAAACACAAATACAATGTGATCTTTGCCATCTTCGCCGCCTTCGGCATTCTGATCATCCACGAAATCTGGGTCGAGCAGCAGAGCATCACCGCCGTGCCCTACAGCGAGCTGGAAACCCTGCTCCAGCAGGGCAAGGTGGCGGAACTGAGCATCCGGGAGAAGTACATCGTCGGCGAGCTGAAGGAGCCTGACCCAAACGGCAAGAAAATCATCGTCGCCAACCGGGTCGAACCGGGTCTCGCCGAGCACCTGTCGAAATACAATGTCCCCTATACCCAGATCTATGAGAGCAAGTTCCTGGCCACCCTGCTCTCCTGGATCGTGCCGGCGCTGGTGTTCTTCGGCATCTGGATGCTGATCTTCCGTAAGTTCGTCGACAAACAGGGAATAGGCGGCGGCTTCATGAACATCGGCAAATCCAAGGCCAAGGTCTACGTGGAACACCAGACCGGAGTCAGCTTCGAGGATGTGGCCGGGGTGGAGGAGAGTAAGGCGGAACTGCAGGAGATCGTTGATTTTCTCAAGGCGCCCGAGGATTACGGCAAGCTGGGGGCCCGCATGCCCAAGGGCGTGCTCCTGGTCGGCCCTCCGGGCACGGGCAAAACCCTGTTGGCGCGGGCGGTAGCCGGAGAGGCCGGGGTACCCTTCTTTTCGATCAGCGGCTCGGAATTTGTCGAAATGTTCGTCGGCGTGGGCGCGGCCCGAGTGCGCGACCTGTTTGAACAGGCGCGCAAGTCAGCTCCTGCCATCATATTCATCGATGAACTCGACGCCTTGGGGCGGGTGCGCTCCGCCGCCGGCCTGGGCGGCAACGACGAACGGGAACAGACCCTCAATCAGCTGCTGGTCGAACTGGACGGCTTTGATCCGAGCAGCGGCCTGGTACTGCTTGCCGCCACCAACCGACCCGAGGTGCTTGACCCCGCCCTGCTCCGCGCCGGCCGTTTCGACCGCCAGGTGCTGGTCGACCGACCCGACAAACTGGGGCGCATCGCCATCCTCAAGGTGCACATGAAAAAAATCCAGATGGGCAGCGATGTCGATGCCGGCCACGTGGCCGACCTGACCACCGGTTTTTCCGGTGCCGATCTGGCCAACCTGGTCAACGAGGCAGCCCTGCTCGCCACCCGCCGTCAGGCCACCGAGGTCAGCATGGAAGATTTCACCCAGGCTATCGAGCGTATCGTCGCCGGCCTGGAAAAAAAGAATCGGTTGCTCAATGCCAGAGAGCGCGAGATCGTCGCCTACCACGAGGTCGGCCATGCCCTGGCAGCCCTGGCCCTGCCCGGCAGCGATCCGGTGTACAAGATTTCCATCATTCCTCGGGGCATCGGCGCCCTGGGCTACACCCTGCAGCGGCCGACAGAAGATCGCTTCCTCATGACCAAGGAGGAACTGGAGCACAAGATCGCCGTGCTCCTCGGCGGGCGGGCGGCGGAGAAGCTCATTTTCAACCACCTGTCCACCGGCGCCTCGGACGATATCGCCCGGGCCACGGACATTGCCCGCAACATGGTCACCCGTTACGGCATGGATCCGGCCATCGGCTTTGTCGTCTACGAGGAAAATCAGCCGACTTTTCTCGGCCAGCAGCACGGGCCAGGGATCAACGGCTGCCAGATCAGCGACAGCACGGCCCAGCAGATCGACGCCTCGGTGCGCAAGATCATCGACGACACCTTTGCCGTGACCTATCGAATCATGGAAAACAACCGGGAAATACTGGAACGTTGCGCCAAGATCCTGCTGGAAAAAGAAACGCTGCTGGAAAAGGAATTGGTCGAACTGACCCAAGGGTTGCAGCGATAAGCAAGCGCGCGCCGGATGCGGAACGGGCGTCCGGCGCGATCAGGGAACGATGCCGGCAACAATCACCTGCCTGTTGATCGTGGCAGGAAGGGTTGCAAATCGGGCTCGTAACGGGTCAATATCCGAAACCCCTTGGCCTCCAGGGCGGCAATCGCCCTGTCCCCCTCCGCCTTGGCCACCCGGATCACCAGATGGAAGATGTCGGGAGAGTCCTTGACCGGCCAGCAGAAGAAGCTCTGAATGTTGATGCCCTGTTGCTGAAAAATCGCGGTGACCTCGGCCAGCCGGCCGATCCGGTCGTCGACCAGGACCCCGAGGCGCATGCTCTCCTCGCCCATGCCGATGGCCTGGAGCAGCACGGCCATGACATCGGTGCTGGTGACGATCCCAACCAGGGTGTCGCCCACCATCACCGGCAGGGAACCGATCTTCTCGGCTTGCATGATCGAGGCGGCCCGTTCGATGGTGGTTTCCGGGGTGACGGTCTTGACCGTTCTCACCATGATCATGCCCACCTCGACCTTTTCCAGGAGGTAATGGAGCTCGTGGGCGCTGAGGGCGGTGGCCGGAGAGGCCCAGTTCTGCTTGAGGTCGCGATCGGACACAACGCCAACCAGCCGTCCGCGGTTGCTGACCACCAGCAGGTGCTCGATCTGGTGCATGGCGATCAGTTCGCGGGCCTCGACCAGGGTGGTTTCCGGCGACACGGTGATCAGCTTGGTGTGCATGATTTGGCCAATATACATCCATTCCTCCTTGCGCGAAAACGCGGGGCTCCGCTTGGCGCCGCGCCTTCAGGGGCGGTTCTGTTCCGACAATGAGACCGGCCAGGACGGAGCCGCTCGATAGCAGCGGACAACCACGCCCAGCGCGCTCATTGCTTGCCTTCAGTCGGGGCAACCGGGACAAAGGTCTGCGTTTTTTTGTTCCAGTCGTACTTGCCGGCGAGCCACAGCTCCTCGATCTCGTTGAAATCGATCAAATTGCTTCCCGGCAGGGAATAGGTTTCATGAGCTCTGAGAATTTCGCTGTCACTGATGACGTAATCCTTGTCCCGGTCGGCCCAGTGATAGGGAGCAATGGTGATCCGCCGTTCGCCGCCGATCTTTTCGCCAAAACTCTGCCCTTCCCGGGTGATGAGGTCGCCAGCGAACTCGATCTCCTCATCGGGGCGGAGTTTCTTGTCGGGCTTCACCAGGTAGAGAAAAGCCGCCTCGCCGCCGGCCAGCTTGCCGATCCACCGAGGATTTTTTCCGAACTCCTTGGGCGAGCCCTCGCCTTCCGCGCCGATGGCCTGCCCCTCGCCCAACAACTCGTCGCGGATGAGCAGGGTGTTGCCGGCATCCAGCGCACCGGTGATCCGTATCAGCACCGGAAAGGACAGGTTGGGCGCCGTATGCGCGGGCATGATCCGCACCGCCTCCATCCCGGACCGATTCGTGACGATCACGGCCCAGGCCAGGGCAGCGACGATCAGCACGCCCGCCCCGGCAAGAATCCACCACCGGCCACGCGGCCATGGCACCCCAATTCGTCCGGCAAGGGAGGAAACCGCCTTGTCGGCAGCTGCTTCCTCGCCGCCGATTTCCGCGTCCGGCTCGCGATCAGCCTCCATCTCCAGCAGTTCCTCCAGGGACACTTCCAGGGCCTCGGCCAGCTTTTTCGCGTTCTCCAGCTTGATGCTGGGGTAGCGACGGTTCTCCCAGCGGGAGATGGTGTCGGTGGTCACGCCGACCACGGTGGCGAGATACAGTTGGGTCAAGCCCTTCTGCTCCCTGATCAGGCGGATCTTATTGCCGTTGATGTCAACGCTGTTGCTGCTGTTCATTCAGGTGCCATGAGGTTGGAGCAGCACTCCTCCGGCATGGCGGTTCCCCCGGGTGTTGCGCCTCGCTCTCCCCGAACCGCACCATGCGGGTCTGCTGCCGCGTCCCATCGGAGACGTGGCGGCATTATACGCGAACCGCCCGCCGAAAGCTACCCGCGCGGACAAGAAACACGCGCCGCACCCCAAGCCCACCATGGCCCGGTCGCTGCCGGCGTTCCCTGCCAAGGGCACGAAAAAGGGGGCACCCCCGAAGGAATGCCCCCTTGAAGGGACCGTAGGCTGATCTATTCGATCAATATCTGCTCAAATAATTGTCCAGTTCCCAATCGGTCACCGCGGTGCGGAAGGCATCCCATTCCTTTTCCTTGCCTTCGATATATTTCTCGAAGATGTGCGGTCCCAGGGCATCCTTGGCGATCGGGTTGGCCTTCAGTTCCTGGATGGCCTCGTACAGGTTGGCCGGCAGGCTGGCGATGCCGGCCTCCTTTTTCTCGCCGGCGGTCATCTCAAAAATGTCGGCATTGACCGCATCCGGGACCGGCAGGTTGTTCTTGATGCCGTCCAGGCCCGAGTTCAGCATCATGGCAAAAGCCAGGTACGGGTTGCAGGTGGGATCGGGGCAACGAACCTCGGTGCGGGTGCCCATGCCCCGTGAGGCCGGGATACGGACCAAGGCCGAACGGTTGGAGGCAGACCAGGCCACGTACACCGGGGCCTCGTAGCCAGCGACCAGGCGTTTATAGGAGTTGACCAGCGGGTTGGTCACCGCGCAGAACCCCTTGGCGTTCTTCATGATGCCGGCGATGTACTTGTAGGCCACCTCGCTCAGCTGCAACGGTCCTTTCTCGTCAAAGAAAGCGTTGGTGCCGTCCAGGTTGAACAGCGACTGGTTGGTGTGCATGCCGGAACCGTTGATCCCGAACACCGGCTTGGGCATGAAGGTGGCGTGCAGGCCGAACTCGGCGGCAATCGAGCGCACCACCCACTTGAAGGTCACGGTGTTGTCGGCGGCGGTCAGGGCATCGGCATACTTGAAGTTGATCTCGTGCTGGCCCTCGGCCACCTCATGATGGGAGGCCTCGATCTCAAAGCCCATGGCTTCCAGGGTCTGGATGATCTTGCGGCGGCAGTCGATGCCGGCGTCGTCGGGCTCCACGTCGAAATAGCCGGTCACGTCATCGGTGATGGTGGTGGCCAGGCCCTCCTCGTCGCGGCGGAAGAGGAAGAATTCGCACTCGGTGCCGACGTTCATCGTGTAGCCCATGGCCTTGGCCTCGGCGAGCACCCGCTTGAGGTTGTTGCGCGGACAGCCGATGAACGGGGTGCCGTCCGGCTTGTAGACATCGCAGATGACCCGGGCGGCATTGCTGCCGTCTTTTTCGCGCCAGGGCAACAGGACAAAGGTGTCATAGTCCGGCTTGAGGTACATGTCCGATTCGTTGATGCGAACAAATCCCTCGATGGACGAACCGTCGAACATGATCTTGCCGTCAAGCGCCTTCTCGATCTGGCTGAGCGGCATGGCGATGTTCTTCATCGCGCCGAAAATATCGACGAACTGGAGGCGGAAGAAATTGACATTCTTCTCTTTGATAATCTTCATTATTTCATCGCGTGTCATAACTCATCTCCTATCCTGGATGGTTGATTAAGCAATCCGGCACACCGGATTATTTTTCGACTACTGGGCACTGCATGTCCTGCCTGTTTCCTTCTGGGCGGCCACCGCCTCATTGGCGGCATCCTCGCCGATGAGATGCATCAGGGTCAGGCGAACCTTGTCCATGGCCTCGACATCGGTCAGCTTGTCGCCCGCTTGCGTCCGCACATAAAACACATCGATCAGCTGCTCGACCTCGGTGGCGATACGGGCCCGGTGGATGGCCAGCCCAAAATCGGCCAAGGTCTGGGTCAGGTGGTAGAGGGTGCTGCGACTGTCAGCTCCATAGACCTCGACAATGGTGTACTGGTGCGAGGTCTGATTATCAATGACCACCTTCCGCTCCAGTTGCTGCACCGGCCGTCCCCCGCCCCACCACGGCGGCCGAGTCCGCTCGTTGAGCTGAAAACCGACATCGAGACGGTAGTTGATCGCCAAGTTCAGATCCCGCTCAACCGCCGGCCAATCCACCTCGTCAAAGCCGCGGGCGGTGGCCGGGGAGACTTCAAGGGTATCGACCACCGTGCCGTCCGGCCAGGTAAAAATCTGCGCCGACAGCACGCTCAAGTTGTGCAGGGCGAGCACGCCGCACAATTTGGCCAGCAGCCCCACCTTATCCGGTCCCATGATCAGCAGGGACCAGGATCGGCTGCCCGGCTCGGCAAAGAGCAGGACCTGCTGGCGAAGACGGGCCGATTTTTCACCATGGATGGTCAGGTGCCGCAGCACCGCCTCCAAACTGAAGCTCAGCAGGTAGTCGGCGGGCAGATGCGCGATCTCGATCCGGGCGGGCTGACCATCGAGCCGGGCCATGATCTGTTCCCGCAGCCAGCTCACCCCTTGTTCTTCCCCGTCCCTGTCCATTGTATCGACGTGGCAATCGGCACCAAGACAGGCCTTGATGGTCAAATACAGCTCCGAGAGCAGGCTTGCTTTCCAATCCGACCAGGCCGAAGGTCCGGTGGCCTTGGAATCGGCGATGGTCAGCAGATAGAGCATGGTCAGCCGCTCGCTGTCACCGATCAGTTCCGCTGCCTGATGGATGAAGGCTCGGTCGGAAAAATCGCGGCGCATCGCGTTTTCGGGCAGATACAGATGGTGACGGATGAGAAAGGCCAAGGTCTGGCAGCTCTCAGGCGACAGTCGCAGGCGGCTGCCGATGCCTGCCGCCATTTCCGCGCCCACCTGCGAATGGTCGCGCTGTTTGCCTTTGCCGATATCGTGAAGCAGGGCCGCGAGAAAGAGCACCTCCTCTTCCTTGAGTTCGGCAAACAGCTCAGCCTGGTCCTTTTTCAGCTGGCTAAGCTCGGCCACGGTCTGCAACTGGTGCCGGTCCACGGTGTACAGATGATACAGATCATGCTGGGCCAGTGACTCGACTCCTGCAAATTCTGGCAGATACCGGGTGAGCAGACCGGTGGCCAGCATGGTTTCCAGCACCGGAAAAATGGTTTCCGTCCGGGTCAAGAGGTCAAGAAAGGCCCGGGCCACCCGCTTGGAGCGGCGGAACGACTCGTCGACCCGATCGAGTTGGCCGGTCACGATCTGCCGGGTGCGGTGGTGCAGGGGCAAGCCGGTCCGCCCGGACTGGAGGAAAAGCCGCATCAACAGGTACGGCCGTTCCGCCAACTCCTCAACAGAGGTCAAGCGCACTGTTCCGCCCCGGGCGACAATGCATCGTTCCAGTTGCTGTTCCACCGCCGCGCCGCCGGTCAAGCCCATGACCTCATGCACGTGCTCGAAGAACAGATCCGTCACCACCGACACGGTCTGCAGGTGACTGTAGACATCGCGCATGAAATGCTCGACCGCGAGCAGGCCGTCCTTGTCCCGATAATCAAGGGCTTCGGCGGTTTCCTGTTGATACTCAAAGATCAGCTGATCGTTCTTGCGGCGGCAGAGCAGATGCAGCCGGTTCCTGATCTTGGCCAGCATCGACCACGAATGTTCCAAAGCCCGCCGGTTGCCGGCCTCCAGCATTCCCGAGGACTGAACGGCATCGAGATCGTGCAGGCCAAACACGCCCTTGGCCACCCACATCATGGCCTGGATGTCGCGCAAACCGCCCTTGCCTTCCTTGATATGGGGCTCCAGCAGGTAGGTATGGCTCCCGAACTTTTGCCAGCGTTCCTGTTTGGCCGCATCCATGGCGCGGATAAACGCCTCCCGGCGGCCCTCGAAAATCTGCTTGGTGTATTGGGCCCGCAAGGCCTCGAACAGGGCGCTGGAACCAGCCAGCAAACGGGCATCGAGCAGAGCCACCTGAAAGTGGAAATCATCAAGGGCGAACCGGATGGCATCCTTGACCCCGCGCACACTGTGCCCCACCTCGAAACCTTCATCCCACAGGGGATAGAGCAGGGCCTCGGCCACCTCGCGCATGTGCTTTTTCGACCATCGGTCGTGAAGCAGCAGCAGGTCGATATCCGAACAAGGGGATAACTCCCGACGTCCATAGCCTCCCAAGGCGACAACGGCGATCGACCCGCGAACCTGCTGTACCGCCGGCGCGCTGTCAAAACGGTCGATGATGAACTCGTCCACCAGCGTTGCCGAACGGCGCAGGATCTCCTGACCGCTGAGGCCCTGCCGCCATGCCTCGACCAGTGCCTCCTGGCGCGGTCGCAAGGTCGCGGCCATCAGATGGCCTCGCTGCCCGTCTCCCCGGTACGCACCCGGACAATCCGCTCCACCGGCAGGACAAAAATCTTGCCGTCACCGATCTTGCCGGTCCGAGCGTTCTTGGTGATCGTCTCGATGACCTGGTCGACCAGTTCATCCTGGACAATCAGCTCGATCTTTATCTTCGGGATGAAATCAACCACATACTCGGCGCCGCGATAGATCTCGGTGTGTCCTTTCTGCCGTCCGTACCCTTTGACCTCGGTGACGGTCATCCCTTTGATGCCAATGCCATTGAGCGCGTCTTTCACTTCATCGAGCTTGAAGGGTTTAATAATCGCCTCTATTTTTTTCATGACTCTCTCCTCGAATACTCAGACTCACCCCGCGATGCCTGTTGCCTGGCCCGGCCATCAGTTGTAGGCCGTTTCCGAATGCTCGGTGTAGTCAAGCCCTTGATGCTCGGCTTCCTCGGTGATGCGCAACCCGATCACCGCCTGCACCCCCTTGAGAATCAGCCAGCTGACGGTAAAGGCATAGGCGCAGACCACACCCACGCCGATTAGCTGCGTCCCCAACTGTGCGCCGTTGCCGGCGAGCAACCCATCGACCCCCGCCGGATTGACCGACTTGGAGGCAAACACGCCCAACAAAAGGGTGCCGCTCACCCCGCCCACACCGTGGATGCCGACCACGTCCAGCGAATCATCGAACTTGAACCGGCTCTTCATGTTGACCGCCCCATAGCAGACAACGCCCGCTATCAAGCCGATGACAATCGCCGCATTGGGACCAACAAAACCCGCCGCCGGGGTAATGGTGGCCAAACCGGCGATGGCGCCGGAGGCTGCCCCCAGGGTGGTGGGCTTGCCCAGCTTGATCCACTCCATCACCGTCCACATGGCCATCCCGGACATTCCGGCAAGATGGGTGGCGACAAAGGCCGTTGCCGCCAGCTCGTTGGCCGCCAAAGCGCTGCCCCCGTTGAAGCCAAACCAGCCGAACCACAGCAGGCCGGTGCCAAGCATGGTCATCGGCAGATTGTGAGGCATGAAGTTGGTTTGCCCGTACCCCCTTCGCGGCCCAATGACCAGGACCGAGGCCAGGGCCGCGGCGCCGCAGGTCGCATGGACCACCAATCCACCGGCAAAATCCAGCACCCCTAGTTTCGCCAGCCAACCGCCACTGCCCCATATCCAGTGACACACGGGGTTGTACACCAACACGGCCCACAGCAGGCTGAACGCCACAAAGGCGGGAAAGCGGACCCGCTCGGCAAAGGCTCCGGCGATCAGGGCCGGCGTGATCACCGCGAACATGCACTGGTAGATCATGAACACCGAATGCGGAATGGTGGTGGCGTAGACGGCGCTCGGCGCGGTCCCCACACCCTTGAGGCCCACCCAGGACAGATCACCGATAACACCGCCGACATCCGGGCCAAAGGACATCGAATACCCCAGATAGACCCATTCCAGGGAGACGAGCGAGATCAGCACAAGACTCTGCATGATGGTGCCCAGCACATTTTTACTCCGCACCATCCCCGCGTAAAACAGCGCCAGGCCCGGGGTCATCAGCAAGACCAGTCCCGCCGCCGCCAAAATAAACGCAGTGTCTGCACCGTTGATCATCTCCCCTCCCGAACAATTCTACATTTTTGTTATTTATATTTGATCGATCGTCACAAATCAAAGAAATAATCGTTCGTTAACAGTCCGCCTCGCTCAACCAGCACGCAACCGACAAACACCGCCGCCATATTCCGCCACACCGGACATGCGGCCGGCAACCTTTTGTCCCGGCACCAGTCAAGACCACCTCGCGCGGAACCCACGCGCCGTTTTCTGCGTTCGCGCCACGGCACTTATATACCAAAAAAGGTGCCATTTTATTTTTTCTGATTTAATTGCATGAAATAAAAAGATAAAAAGACAAAATTCGCCACAAACCATTCAGACATACGCAACATATTTGTCATGCGAACAAAAGAAACAAACAAAATTGTCGTGCCTTTTGTTTTCATCCCGCGCGATTTGACAAAGCACAAGGCAACCTGTAGACTTGATGTACCAATTTTACATGCCACCCCGCACACACCCTTCCAAGGTTTCCCGGGAACAAGCGGGCTCCCTGTCCCTCAAACCACGCACCACGATTGACATGACCACGGAACGCAGACAATACATCCGGCCAGAATCATTAAATTTACTTGATTACCTCGTCGTGGACGAACAGGGGCGGCAGGGCGCGTATTCCATGGCCCGAACACTGAATGTCAGCAAGGGAGGGATTCTGATGGAAACGCATCTCCCGTTGCAGCAGGGCCAGCAGGTGCTGATCACCTTGGGGCTGAAGGATCGGCTGATTGATGTGATGGGACGTGTTGTCTATACGACCGGCTCGGCCGGCCGTTATCACAACGGCATTGAATTTTTCCACCTCTCCGAGAACGACCGCGGCATCCTGGAAAACTATGTGGAGGCTTTTCACAAGCTGTACGCGGAAGAGAGCTCCCGGCATCCCCTCCCCTGAACAGCGCTCCGGGCATCCGGAGCAAAACGCTCAAACGTCCTGCCCTCTCCCCCTCCGCGCACACCGTGGCATCCCGAAGAGAACAACCGATCCGCGCTGCGACAGTTCCCAAGGAGCCTGTTGGAGGAACAACGGCCTGAAACGCCACGTGATCGGCACGCTCCGGCCGTTGCCGGCACACCGAATCACACCCTGATCAGTTGCAGCAGCTCCTCGGTTTTCTGGCGCAAAAGGTTTGCCTCGCCCCTGGTTTCCACATTGAGCCGCAGCACCGGCTCGGTGTTGGAGCGACGCAGGTTGAAGCGAAAGCGAGGATATTCGACGGAGAGACCGTCGGTGTCATCCCTGACGCCATCGGCGTAGCGTTGTTCGATCCGGGCGATGACCGCATCGGGATCATCGACCTTGGAATTGATTTCGCCGCTCACCGGATAGGCGGCCATCCGTTCATCGCAGAGCGCCGACAGCTTCTGCCCGGAACGGCTCATCAGCCCGCATAGCAGCAGCCAGGGAAGCATGCCTGAGTCGCAGTAACCGAAAGCGCGGAAATAATGATGGGCCGACATCTCGCCGCCGTAGACCGCATCCAGCGACCGCATCGCGGCCTTGATAAAGGCATGGCCCGTGCGGGTCATGACCGGGATGCCGCCGGCGGCCAGGACCATCTCCCGGGTGTTCCATACCAGTCGGGGGTCGTGGAGAATGGTTGCCCCCGGATGGTGTTGGAGCATGGCGGTGGCCAGCAACCCGACAATATAATAGCCCTCGATGAACCGGCCGTTTTCGTCGTAGAAAAAGCAGCGGTCACAATCGCCGTCCCAGGCAATGCCCAGATCGGCCCGATGCGCACGTACCGCCATGGCCGTGGCCTCCCGTTTCTCGGGCAGAAGCGGATTGGGTACACCGTTGGGAAACCGGCCATCGGGTTCATGGTGCAGACGAATGAAGTCAAAAGGCAAGTGCGGTGCCAACAGGTCGACAATTGGTCCGGCGCAGCCGTTGCCGCTGTTGACCACGATACGCAACGGCCGCATGATCGCGCAGTCGACCGTGTTGAGGAGATGGGCGATATAGGCCTGCTTGTCGGCAATCCTGGTGCAACGGCCGGGCCGCGCCGGTTTATGGGCGCACATCTGCCGAGACCAGGTCTCGTCACCGGCCATGCGGGCAATCTCGACCAGGCCGTTGTCGCGCGAAACCGGGCGCGCCTGCCGCTCGACGATCTTCATGCCGTTGTATTCCGCCGGGTTATGGCTGGCGGTGATCATGATCCCGCCCTCGACGCCCTTGTCCGCACCGCTGAAGACCGCGTGGTAAACCTCTTCCGTGCCACAGAGGCCGATATCGATCACGTCGATGCCGTGGGCTGCCAGGCCGACCATGACGGCTTCGGCAATTTCGGGACTGCTCAACCGCATGTCACGACCAACAACCATCGTGCCCACCGCGCAGTGCCGGACAACGGCCAGGGCAATGCGCAGGGCGATGTCGGCATTGAACTCCTCGGGAACCTTGCCGCGAACGTCGTAGGCTGTGAAACAACGCAGCGATGTGGTCATGGCTTCACCTCAAAGGGGGCATTTGAAAGAAAGGCAAAAATACACTATATACAGCAAGCTGTTCAACCAGCCGGGCTTGGAGGGCGGCAGCGACCCTGGTCACCGTTCCACCGGCTCCTCCTGGTCTTTCCCGGGCGGAAGCTCGGGGAGGATGGCGGGTTCCTTCTGGGCGAAAGCGTCGCGCAGGCGTGAATCAACGATGCGCGAGCGCAACACCTCCGCCCCCTGCCGCAGATAGGGCGAGGAGAAGGAGGTCCGGAGCAGCTCGTTGGTGGCCGAGAGGCTGGAGGTCAGAAGCATGTACAGCAGCGAGGTCACCATCGCCGCCTTGATCCCACCGACCACCATCCCGGTCAACCGATCCAGCCAACCACGCCGGGCGATTCGCCGCACACGGCGCAACACCTTGCCGACCAGGGTGAAGCCCCCGACGGCCACAAGGGAGCTGACCGCGAAACAGGCCAAAAAAATCACTTTCGGATGGTCGACAAAGGGCGCGGACAACGGCAGAATCCTGTCCCCATACTGGCTGGCACAGAAATAGCCGCCGATCAGGGCGAACAACGCGGCCAACTGGCGCACGCAACCGATCCACAGGCCCCGCGCCAGGAAGAACAAAAAAATCAAGGCAATTGCACGGTCAAAATAGGTCAGATCAGTGAAGGTAGGCATGGCTGTTTCAAGGGAGAAAAGGCAACCGGCATCGCGTGTGCCGTTCAAGAAAGCGTCGCGGTCCGGCAGCGACCCGTTACACAGGACCCGATCGGCATGAACCGCCCGATTATACCGGATCCTCGAAGCATGGCAAGGAACGGTTCGGGGGCGTTCCCGAATGGCGGACATGCGCTCCTGGCCGCCATGGACGTGTCGGCCTTCCGGTTCGCGCCGCTACTTCCCGCCAAGACCTGCCTTTCGCTGCTTGACCTGCGCCTGCTGGCACCGTTATTGGCCCAAGAGGAGCCCCTTGAGCTGCTGACGTCCTGGCTGTCGGCCAATGAAGCCCGTTTCCTCGCCGGCCTCACCTACCCAAAACGGCGGGTGGAATGGCTGGGCGGCAGGCTGGCGGCCAAACACGGCCTGAGCAGACTGACAGCCGCTCACTCGTCAACGCCTTACCGTGACTATTCGCTCCTGCCCGATGCGCATGGCCGCCCCGTGCTGGATTCACCGCTCCCCTTCGGCGATTCCCTCCACGTGTCCATCTCGCACAGCAAACACTACGCCGCCGCCCTGGTGACCACGGCTCCGGTCTGCGGCCTGGACATTCAGGAAAAGACCGCGCGGCTGGTCGCGGTGCAGGAGCGGATCACCACGGCCGACGAACGGGCCCTGGCAAGCGCAATCCCGGACCCGCCGACCCGGCTGGCCCTCCTGTGGACGGTCAAGGAGGCGGTGAAGAAAGGATGCCTTGCCGATCATCCTTCCTTTTTCGGAGCCATCCGGGTCATTGACCTTGACCACGATCCGCTGGCAACGTTCTGGACCGCCCGTTGCCTGGTGCGAGACGAGGGCGTGGTGTTGGCCCGGATCATCGAATTCGACAACTACCTGCTGGCCTGGGTTATTGGAGCAGACCATGCCTGAACTGCCGGAAGTGGAGGTAACCCGGAGAGGCTTGCTGGCCCCCTTGTCCGGCAGAACCGTGGTCAGGGTCTCGTGGAGCGCCCACCGATTGCGCGGCCCAATCCCCCGCAAGCTCCTACAGGAACACATTGCCGGCCAACAGATCCGGACCATCGATCGACGCGCCAAATACCTGCTGTTGCGAATGGTCAACGGCGCGGTGCTGGTGATACATCTGGGCATGACCGGCAAGCTCGGCCTGATCCAGGGGCAAACGACGCTCCATAAACACGATCACCTGGTGTTGCACCTGGACAATGGCTTGGATGTCCGCTTCAACGACAGCCGCCGATTCGGCTCGATCGTGGTTTGGCCGCCGGACCACGCCGCGCAATTGGAGGCGGATTTTTCCCGCAAGGAGGGCCTCGAACCCTTCGGACCAGCTTTCATCGCCGACAACCTGCTCGCCCTGGCTCGCGGCAGGCGGGTCGCCGTGAAGTCTTTGCTGATGAACAGCCGTCTCATTGCCGGTATCGGCAACATCTATGCCAATGAAATTCTCTTCGCCGCCCGGATTGCACCGCAGCAACCAGCACATCTCCTGACCGAGAAGGAATGGGGGCGAATCATTCAGGAGAGCCGCCGCATACTGCAACTGGCCATTGATGCCGGCGGTTCCTCCATCTCCGATTTTCTCGGCGTCAGCGGTCATCCCGGATATTTTCAACTGCAGCTCGCGGTGTATGGCCGCAAAGACGCCCCCTGCCCCCGCTGCGGCCAAGCCATCCTCAAAACCATTCAAGGTGGCAGGGCCACCTACCACTGTCCCGGCTGCCAACCCCACGTCGAGTGAACCAGGCAAACGAAAACGGGCCGCTCAAGGCGGTTCACCGCAACTTACCTGCCCAGATAAACATGGTCTAGATAGACTTCCATCGGGCTGTCCTGCTGAACGACGAACAGACCAAACCCCTCGATATGCCCCATGTCCATGGAGCGGCTTCTGGGGGCGTTCTTCACCTTGTCCAGGGAGACAACCAAATCGTTCCACCCCTGGCGCAGGATGAACTGCTGATTGAAACGGTCGCTGAACTCGGAACCGTGCTCCTTGTGGTGGGTATCATGAATGCGGCAATTGAGCACCAGCCCCGCTGGTTGCGGATTATAGACGCTGCAATGCAGGGTTGCGTATCCACGCCAGTCGCCGGGAAAATAAAACAAGGCCACCCCGGAATATTTTGCCGTGGACAACTGGACCCGCATGGCGGTGTTGCCGTGCCGGACCGTTGTCGTCTCTTTGCGCAGTTGGCGGGCATTGTTCCAGCGATACCGCTCAAAGGGGGTTTCAAAATCGGCGAGCACCGGAAATTGCCGGGCGGCAAGGCTCTCGTCGATCAGGGCCCGCGACAGGGGCCACAGGGTGACACACAGCGCCAGCGATACCGCCACACGGAACCAGCGTTGCGGAGTGTGACGCAACAATGCCGGGCGGATGAAAAAGGCAAAGGCCGTCAAGCAACCCAACTGGTTGCGCAGGACATCGTCGATATCGGGACTGCGCCCCACCCACCGCATCTGCAACCCCTCCGCCGTGACACCGGCCAGGAACACGCCGATAAACAGCGTGACAAAGAGCCGAAACGGCGACCAAGCCGACACCTTGGCGCGCACGACGGCATGCAGCCACACGGACAGGAGCGCGAAAAAAAGGACGTGCCCCAGATCCCAGGCCGCCTTGAACGACCGGGATGAGTAATACCCAGGCCCGCCCCAAAAAAAGAACGGCAGACCGGCCAGCAACGACAGACCGAGCCAGGGGACCCACCAACCATTTGGGCTACGTGCCACCATGTGCTCCGTCCTTCTCGCTCCTGCTGACCCGTTCAGCTGATATAGCCCTGTTCTTCAAGATAGAGCAGGATTTCCTGCACCGCCTCGGCCGGGGTCATCGTGCTGGTGTCAATGGTCAACTCGGGATTGACCGGCGGCACATACGGGTCGGAAATGCCGGTCACTCCCTTGACCAGGCCTTTCCTGGCCTTGGCGTACAGCCCCTTTCGATCCCGCTGCTCGCAGACCTCAAGCGGGGTCGACACATAGACCTCGATATACCCCCCATAGCGGCTGATCAATTCCCGGTTGGCGGCTCTCGATGCTTCATAGGGCGCGATCGGCGCGCACAGGGCGATGCCGCCGTTCTTGGTGATTTCGCTGGCCACAAAACCGATACGGGTGACGTTGAGATTGCGGTGCGCTTCGGAAAAGTTGAGCTCCGAGGAAAGATTTTTCCGCACGATGTCGCCATCCAACAGAGTCACCGGCCGGTTGCCCATCTCCATGAAGCGCACCATGAGCACCTTGGCGATGGTCGATTTGCCGGACCCGGACAATCCCGTCAAAAAGACGGTAAACCCCTGCCGGGATCGTGGCGGAAAGGCACGGCGCAGGGCCTGGATAACGTTTTGATAGGAGTACCATTCCGGAATCTCCAGCCCCCATTCCAGACGCCGCTTGAGTTCCTGCGAGGTGATGGTCTTGACCGACTCATGCTCCCCGACATTTTCCAGGAACACATACTGGGCTTTTTCTTCCACATAGCCCATAGCCCGTTCGGGCACCATGGCGATACCCGTTTCCCCGGACATCCGAGCCACCAACTGCTGGGCCGCGCCTTGGGGGTAAAATAACGGCTGGTCCGAGCCGGCAAAGGGGTCGCCATGGTCCTTGGCCACCATGAAGTGACTGCAACCGAAATTTTTCCTGATCATCGCGTGCCACAGCGCCTCGCGGGGGCCGGCAAACCGGTCCGCCAGGGAGACGATCCCCAGCAGAATCATATTGGCCGGGAAATGGGTGATAAACTCCTGATAGCACTGCACCAGGGTGTAATGGTCCCGATTGCCTGGATGATCCAGTCCCGCGGCCGGATGAATGAAAATGGAGGCATTGATCTCACGGGCCGCGGCCAAGACCATTTCCCGGTGGGCGCAATGCAAGTATTCACGGGTATGGAATCCGAGCACCCGCCGCCAGCCGTACTGGGTAAACCGCCGATGCGTTTCTGCCGGCGTGAGGCGAAGATTGCGAAAATCATAATGAATGGGCAGCGATACGCCCTCCACCTGTCCCCCAACATACCATTCGGCTGTTTTCTGGTAGAGATTCTTCACCCCTGGGTGCAGGTCAGGGTTGGTGGTGCCGTAGACCGCTTCCGCCTCGTGCTCCCTGTCCGGATGCCATACCTCGCCGACCGTGAGAATGGCGAGCAGGAATCCTTCCTGGTCATTTAGGGCCACCCGCTGCCCTGGTTGCAAGGAGGCGGCCACGTCGACGTTGACATCCAGACAGATCGGCATCGGCCAAACCGTCCCATCGGCAAGCCGCATTGTTTCCAGGACCTGCAGGTAATCGTCCTGGTTCAGATAACCGCTCAACGGATAAAAGCCGCGATGCAACAGCAACTCAAGATCACAGAGTTGGCGGCTGTTGAGGTCCAGGGATACCAGTCCGACCGCTTCGTCCCGCAAGAGTTCAGCCCGCCGAAAATGGACAATCAAACTTTCAGAGTAATCAATGGATGACAACGTTGACATACACGTTCCTTGGCGCTCACCAGATGAACCCAAAAAAAAATCGAGACAACCCTTGTGCCCCAAAAGCGCTGCCGCACAAAGGATTCAAGCCATTCGTCTCGCTACATTGAACAGTTATGCGTTTTTTTCAATTTGACAGCGCATCCGACTCTTCCCTAACATCGAGCCAGGACGTGTTCATTTTTTCCCTTCAATCCCATCAAAGGAGGTTCTATGAAAAAGCTGTACCTGACGCTCTTGCTGGTTCTCTTTTTTGCCACCGCGGCCTTTGCCAAGGTGAACATCAACACCGCAAACGCGGAAGAGCTGGCGACCCTCAACGGGATCGGCAAGACAAAAGCGGAAGCCATCGTTGCCTACCGTACCGCCAACGGCAATTTCAAAACAGTTGAAGATCTCAACAAAGTAAATGGGATCGGCGACAAAATCATCGAAAAAATCAAACCGGACGTCACGGTTGGGGAATAAACGGTGACCGTGGATCACGCCGGGACTGACGTGCTCCGGCGTGATCCCCCCTAGCCGACCGGCACCATCCCGCCAAAAAGTTCGCTATTGGCCTGAAGTTCCCCGTTCCAGGGTACCCCACTAATTTTCTTTACAAAAGTATCGTTGTCGTTTATCACCCTCAAAATATTTGCTCTGCCTGCAACAGGCTAGCCTGCAACACATTTCCTCAAACGGTCGGGAGGCATTGTGCCCACGCGAACTTCTTTTTCCGTGAGTTTCTTGGCAATCTTCCTGCTCCCTTTTTCTTCCTGCTTTGCGGACAGTCTGAGTATCCACGGCAACCTGCTCTACGATGCCGACCGCCATTTCTATTGGACCACGAATGCGGCCATGGCCGGCAAAATGACCTGGCAAGGGGCCAATGATTGGATCGACGCCTTGAATAACAGTAAGTACGGTGGGTATGCTGATTGGCGGCTACCCTATACACCCGATGGCACTTGGGGGTATGACGGTGGCAACGATGCTAAATATAATGTCGCCGTCAGTGAGCTGGGACAGCTGTATTACAATACTCTGAATCTTGCATCCAAGCAGCATCAGGCACCCAACACCATTGAGGAGTTAGCCGCGAAAACATCGCCTCTTGAACCGTTCTTGCTGCCCGATTGCTATTGGTTTGGAAGCAAATCGGATATGCTTTTGGGTGGGATGGCCAGCGCCTGGGCCTTTGATTTCGGTTACGGCGCACAATTTCTGCAAACAACCAACAGCCATGCCTATGCCATCGCCGTCCGTTCCGCCGCTCCCGTTCCGGAACCTTCATCTGTCGTTCTTTTTTTCACCGGCTTACTGATCTTGTTCCGAATTCGATCCTCTTCAGATCATTAAGATTCTTTTTTCTCTCCCGCTAGATGGGGCTGGTGTGCCCTTTTCCGCTTTGGGCACAGCCCTATTTCATTCTTGCTTAATTTCGATTTTTATTCCTATAATAAAATTATAAACTCAATATCAACTTGTTTTCAACAAGTTACCTCTTCCCTCGCCTTCTGAAGGAGAAACGTCATGGCCGAAAAAAAGCGTTTAGGAGAACTCCTGCTCGATGCCGGTTTGGTTGCTCAAGAAGTTGTCGACCGCGCCCTGAAAATGCAGGTTGGGGGCACTCGCAGGCTGGGAAGGATCCTGGTCAACATGGGGGCAATCACCAGTGACCAGCTGACGGAGGTGCTCTCCCAACAGTTGCAGTTGCCGGTCATTGATCCCGATCAGGCTTTTACCGATGCCGCGCGGGGGGTGTTGCCCCGTTATCTTTGCAAAAAATTTGAAGTGTTGCCGCTGGGGTTTGAAGGCGACCATATCCTCAATCTGGCCATGACCGATCCCTCGGACAACGAAGCCATTGCCAGCGTCGAGCGATACACCGGCAAGGCGGTGCAACCCTGTCTCGCCCGCCTGACCGATATTCACCAAGCCATCCATCGTCACGTTCGTCTGACCCTCCGCGATTTCTTCAACCCCCAAAGCTACACCCCCTATGCCAAGCTGGCCTCCAGTCTCGCCTTGGTTCTCATCGTTGTGGTTGCCGGATTTACCTACCGCTTTTACATGGAGTCGAAGTACGGCACGGTAACCCGTACCGCCGAGGCCATCATTTACAAGAATCTCGACCTCATGGTGGGGATCGACCGTTCCGGCAAGGCAACTTTGCTCGGTCGTGGCGCCCACGCCGACGGCTATTATTCCATCACTTTCGATTCCACGGCCTCGCTGGCCAAATTTATCGATAACAAAAAAAATGATCTTTCCTCCGCCCAGTATGAATGGGCCCGGTGGGCGATTACCACGGCTCGTTGATCATCGACCCAACGAATACATCATAATACGAAATAGTAATTCAAACAAACGAACCACGCGGCGTACACGGCTAATCTATTGAGTTTTAAAAAAATTTATATTTGGCGGTCTTGGCACATTGCATGCATCTCAGGCGTTAACCAATTGAACGCCCACTTTTTGCACACGGGGAACACAATGCAACGAAAAATTATCCGCCTCCTAGCCCTCCTTTTCTGCGGATTGTCCATTGCCGTATCAGCCGCGGCCCAGTCCATCCACGTGGAGTGGGGATACACCCCCCCAAGCGAACCAGCGGTGACCGGGTTCAAACTCTATCAGGAGGGAGCGCCCGTCTGCCAGACCCAGAACCCCAATGCAACTGCCATGGACTGTGAGGTCACGCTTACGGCGGCAACCACCAATTTTACCCTGACCGCCACTTTCAGCGACGGCAGCGAAAGCCCGCATTCCGCTCCCTTTGCCTTTACCTCTGACGGTTCTACTGGAACCGATACCTCTGGTGATACCGGCACAACGGACGACAGCGCGACCACGAAAACACCGGTCTCCAGCTCAATCGGCAACAAGCTGTTCACCTTTTCCTGGGAGCAGCCGACCGACCTCTCCAATGTTGCCGGTTATCGCTTCTATCTCAACAGCACGCGCCTGTGCGAAACAACCAGCCCGACGGACACCTCCATTGCCTGCACGGCCAACCTGCTCGCCGGCGAAATGATCTTCAGTATGAGCCAGGTACATACCGACGGCTCAGAAAGCGGGCTCTCCAACCTGCTGGTCTTTAATCCGACCGCTTACCCAGAAACCTTCACTTTCAAAATGCTCGGCTTTTCCTGGGAGTATAGTGGCGATGCGTCCAGCATTAGCGGATTCCGCATCTATCAGAACAACCTGCCCATTTGCGAGACCATCGACCCTGCGGCCCGCGATCTGACCTGCACCGTTGATGTCCCCAATGGCAACCTGGTTTATGGAGTGAAAGCGGTCAATGCCGATGGCACGGAAACCAGCCTGTCCAATTTGCTTGCCTATACTCCCGCCACATCCTCCACCGACGACACGGCAACGCTTCAGGCCGTTATCCAGGCCACGCCGGTCACCGGTACAGCGCCGGTCACTGTGAATTTCAACGCAGGTTCTTCAACCGGCACGATTAGCCAATATCAGTGGGATTTTGGCGATGGCTCGATCGCCGCGACCAGCATGGCCAGCCATGAATACGCGTCGGCCGGAACCTATACGGCCAAGCTGACGGTGACGAACACCACGGGCGCCAGCAGCACGACCACTGTCTCCGTCACCGTCACCGAACCGGCAGTCGCGGCCACCCCGCCAACCGCCGTGCTCTCCTCTTCCTCGGCAGCAGGGCCGGCACCGCTTTCGGTCAACTTCGATGGCACAGGTTCCACGGCAACCGGTTCGGCCTCTATCACCAGCTACGCCTGGAGCTTTGGCGACGGCAGCACAGCAACCGGTGCCACCGCAACCCATTCATTTACCGCTGCCGGCACCTATACCACCGAGCTGACCGTGACCGATAGTAACGGTCTCACCAGCTCGGCCTCCACCCCGGTCGTGGTCACTGCCGCTGCCGCCAACATTGCCCCAAAAGCAGCTCTTAGCGCCACGCCAACCAGCGGCTCGACCCCGCTGACCGTTTCCTTCGATGGTTCGGCGTCCACCGACAGCGACGGCTCCATCGCCTCCTACACGTGGCATTTTGGCGACGGTAGTTCCGCAAGCGGCAAGACCGTCTCCCATACCTACACCACGGAGGCAAGTTTCATCGCCACCCTCCAGGTCACCGACGATTTGGGGGCCACCGCGACAACCTCGACAACGATCACCGTCAAACCGCAAGAAACCGCCGCGAACCTGAACATCGAAACAGGCGAGGTCGCAGTGACAGGCGAGTGGGTTCGTGTTTCGCTGAGTTCTACTTTCCAGAATCCGGTTGTCATTGCCGGGCCGGCAAGTTTTAATGATCCCGCCCCGGGTGTGATTCGCCTGCGCAATGTCGATGCCACCGGCTTTGATATCAAATTCACCGAGTGGAACTATCTCGACGGAGCGCATCCACAGGAGACGGCCAGCTATCTCGTGATAGAAAAAGGGCACCATACCTTGCCCGACGGCTCCATGGTCGAAGCAGGCAGCTTCACGGGCAAAACCAGTTTTGCAACGATTCCCTTCAGCCAGGCTTTCAGCAAAAAGCCGGTGATGATGACCACGATCGCTTCCAACAACGAAACCGACACCATCAGTGGCCGCATCAAGGACGTCACGACCAGTGGCTTTGCCTACTATTTCCGCGAACAGGAAAAAAATACCAACAAGCATATCAATGAAACCATCAACTACCTCGCCTGGGAACCCGGCGAGGGAAGTCTCGGCTCACTGCAATACAGGGTTGCCGCCACAGCCAATGTTGTCACACAGGCGTGGTATGCGGTCGCCTTCCCAAGTCCTTACTCAGCAGCCCCGCTGCTTCTGGCCGACATGCAGACAACCGTCAACACCGACACTTCGGCTTTGCGAATGCAAAAACTGTCAGCAACCGGTTTCGAGGTAAAAGTCGAAGAAGAGCAATCCAAAGATACGGAAGTCGCCCACCCAGCGGAGGCCATCGGCTACATTGCTCTCAGTCAGAAAGAGGAAAAGGTGCTGGCAACCTTTACCTGGGAGTTTGATGCAGCCCAGGAAAGCACCATCAGCGGCTTCCAGATTCTGGCCAACGGCGAGGTGATCTGCACCAGCAACAAACCCGCCGACCGGCAACTGAGCTGTGAAATGACCATGCCAACCGGCCCCACCGCCTTCACCATCCAAGCGATTAATGCAGTCGGTGGCACGGAAAGTTCTTCAAACAGTATTACGTATACACCATAAAAAAATGATTTCAATCTTCGTTTATCAAATCATTAGACAGTAAAATTTTACTATGGACTTGAAATGATTACAATAAATTGAAGATTGATTAGGTATAGCTTGAAATGGTCTGATCAAATTCGATCAATAGGGAGCATTAAGCTTTCACTAATCAAATTTATCGTCGGTAATCCAATCGATCTAACAGAGACGCGGAGATTAAAATGAAAACAAGAAATAAATCCTACGCCAAAACCTATATTTTCGCCATTCTGGGTGGCATGTTTTTAACACCATTCATTGACTCTGCATTTGCGGCAAATTTTTCAGGAACTCTTCAAGGGGTTTCAATAACTGATGCGCAGGCGAGCAACAAGGCACCGGCAGCATCGTTTATTTCGACCAAAAGTGGAGATGCATATACGTTCGATGCGAGTGGTTCAAGCGATAGCGATGGAGAAATTGTGAGCTATAATTGGGATTTCGGTGATGGATCCATTGGCACAGGGAAATCAGTCACCCACCAATACAGCAGCCCAGATAGTTATCCTGTGACGTTGACTGTAACGGATAATAATGGTGGGGTTTCATTGGTGCAGCAGCAGGTAACGATTGGAGGGTCTTTTTATTGGAGTATGGATACCTTGCCAGCAACCAGCATGACATCTGATGCAGGCGGAGTAACCATTACCCAATATATGAATGCTGCATCCTCAATCACGGGGTATCAAGGGAATGCTATGGGACAAACAGGAACTAACCAGGCCTATACCATCCCCATGAGCGCCGTCCCCAAAAATGCAGGCACAATTTCTATGTACCTCAAGCACGACATTATACCTGACTCAAATTATCGATATATTTTTAAGACAGAAAGAATTGGTGTGGCTAATACCTTGTATGCTTATGTGTATAAGTCCTATGTGTTCTTTTACCTGTATGATTCTGCTGGAGCTTATCACCGGGTTTATTCTTCTGGAACATTCGACTCCACGAAATGGTATAAATACGAATTTGTGTGGAATGGGGAAACCGGTTACCTTGGGATTAAAAGAGATGGCAATATTCTCGCGGAAGTTAAACAGTCGGCATGGCCGGCCCCTGCCTGGGGAGAGGCGAATAAATTTTTCATCGGAGCTGACTGGCCAGTTGGTAGTTTTGATGAGATCAAAATTTCAGAACAATAAATGTTAGATTTTAGGTATCAGCAATGAAAAAAATTTTTGGGTTGTCGGTTGCCTTGCATTGTGTATTCTTGTGCTGTCTCGTGCAAGCGGGAGGAATTCCAACTATGCAACTGACCTGGGCCACAGACACGACCGATATTGAACAGTTCAAATTGTATTATGCTACTAGTTCTGATATGACCAATAAAATTTGGCATCAAGAATGTGATGGCGCGACCGAACAACCTGCTGGTACAGGTATCTATACCATGAAATGCACCAACATTCCCATCGCAGTTTTTCCTGCTTATATCCAAATGGCCATGAAAGTTAAAAACCAAAGCGATGAAATTACATCCAATATTCAAAAAATTTCATCATACCCAATTCCTCCAAATATCATAAATATTACTATTCAGTAGGCTGATTTTGCAGGTTTAACCAGTTGATGGATAATTCTTTCCCATCGGTTTTGCAATAATAATCAATATCAAAAGATTGATTTAGAAGTTAAAGACCGTTATTTTCCTGTTATTGACGAGAAGACAATTATAAGATCAGCTGGTAGTTCAACCGAGTGTATTGAACAAATGATCCGTATTTTGGAGGAACAAATGTCTCTTATGAAAATCTTGCGTTTTTTATCATTTGTAACTGCATTGCTGGTCAGTCATACAGCGCTCGCAGGTATCCTTTGGCAAGCTACCTTTGATTCCTTGCCTGACTGGGAATCGCAAGAGCAAATAACTACAAGTACGGTCGATGGAACTATTTCATGGGATCTGACAGTTCCGGAACCATTTTCCGACTATCGCAGTGCGAGAGGATCTCTTTCGACGTTAGGCGAGCACACCTTTCAAATCAACTCCAAACATCGTTATGGGCAAATCGGCAAGGGGCTCAGTTGCTTTTATGAAAGTGCTAACACTCACATTGGTGGTGGTCTCGGAATTTGGCTCGGTGAAACAGGATACGATGAACTCTATGTTGGCTGGTGGATGCTAATGCAGGACAACTGGCGCTTTGCCACGGTGGGCGGATTGGGGGGGACCATATTCAAGCTGTTCCGCGTTATGTCCAACATCGACAACCCTGATTTGAAGCCAAAAGCCGCTGAACCCATGAACATGTACCCAACGCCATGGAACAGAAAACCTGAATGGGATTTAAATACCAATCCTCTCAATGCACAGGGAGAAGGCGGTAAACAGGGATATGTTATCCTCCGCTGGGAACAGGTGATGGGCGAGATCGTTGCGGACAAAGTCGCCTATAATCCGGAAGGCCGTGCAGGAAGTCTGAACGATATTTACAAGAATTTTGATAATAGTGCTAGGGTGTACTGGCGCGATTTCCATGGGCGGAAGATTGAAACTGGTGCGTTGCCTACTGCAAGTTATGCGCCGGCCGATTGGGTCGGAAACGGCAAGTGGGTTCGCTACGAGATCCATGTTAAACATAACACGGTTGGCCAAGACAATGGACTGTTCGAATTCTTTCTAGATGGGAAAAAAGTCGGCCAGGTCTCCGGATTGCACACGAGAAATACGGAAAAAACCAAATTTAATTATATTATTATCCCCGACAATATACATAATTTGATATACGCCAATACAACTCCACCCCCACCTCCTGAAGGAGAACAAGCCTTTGCGATTGATAATATAGTTGTTTCAACCAGTTACATTGGCATGCCTGCGTCCGGCGAATCAACAAAGCAGTTCTATTTGAATACCCCTGTTTTTCCCTTGGGCAACTGAATTATTTTCTTGGTGAGGTTGGATGTCTATTCACGCAAGAGCCCAATAAGGCATCGATCATGGCCAAGCTTCTTCCTGTAAAATAAAAATAGTAAATGGCAACATTGACTGGAATGACTAAGGGGGTATTTTTATACTTGATCACCGTGAATGATGTGCAAAGAAAGATGATCGAAAAGGCGGCGACTGCTTGCAATTTAGGTATGCTCCAGGTGAAAAACAACAGGAGATGGAGGAGAAGAAACGTCGCAGTAGCCGCACCGATTTTTGAGTGAACAATATTGGTCAAGGGGTTGAAATCGGAAAAACCGTGCCAACGCTCTCGTTTAATGAACTCCCGTAGTGTTTTGGGGTAACCGAGGTGGACCGCTTTTAAGGCAGGGGTGTTTTCGACCTTGCCTCCAGCGCTTATTGCTCTCATGCATAAGTCATAGTCCTCAGCGGTGATCAGGTCTTCCCGAAACCCTTTCAGGTCGCTGAAAAATGCTTTTGGTATGAGAAGGTGCCCGGAATTGACGTATACCCCCTTGCTTTTTGATAACGGGGCAAACCAAAATTTTTCCAGCCAGTTTGGATGAGGAGGCACCAGGCAGCGTGAACCGGTGATCAGACGCTCTGCCAAGATGTTATTTTGCAGAGAGATAAAGGATTGGCCCCAGTCCTTCTCGAGCGTTACGTCTGCGTCGAGAAAAAGCAAGATCATTCCTCGGGCCAAGGACGATCCTTTGTTCCTCAAGGATGAGATGGTAACATTATCAGCCGAAGCCACTATTGCCCCATGCTCTCTGGCAATCCTTGCCGTCGTATCTGTCGATTCATTATCGACCACGATGATTTCATAAGAAAGAGTTCCCGCAAGGGTGGATGTAATCGAATTCAGGCATTTTCCGATAAAGAGTTCTTCATTTTTTGCGGGAATGATGACAGATAGGGCAAGGTTACTCATCCGGATTTTCCCAAAATACGCATAAGATTGATTTTGATTATTTGTATTTCGCTTTTCCTGAAAAAAAATATCTCGCTGAACCTGGTTCCGGCCACCCTGCAAAAAAGCACCAAGGAAATAACCGACATGACTGCATAGGAGATCGATGTTGCCATGGCTGCTCCCACGCCGCCAAACTGCGGAATGAGAAGAAAATTGCCGACAACGTTCACCACAAGGGCGACGGCAGAGGTAACCGTGCCATATCCGGGATACCCCCTTGCAGAAAGATCGACGATGAGCAGTTTGAACAGAGGAAACAGGCAAACACCCGGCAGCAGGAGCAAAAAGGGAGCAAAGGAAGGAAGAAAGGCTTTGCCGTATAAAAGGCCGATGAAGAGGTGTCCGAAGCAAATCCCCGCCACAGCAAGGATGAGCAAAAAAAGCAGCGACCAACGGCAGACCTGAAGTGTCACTTGGTAGCCGTTCTGGTGGTCGCGAACAACCGTGCTGAACAATGGGGCAACAACGGCATTCGGCACAAGCCACATCATTTCCGCCATGCCTACCGCCAAGGAGTAGAAACCAACCTCAATGCTGTCGCCGGTAAGGTACTGCAAAAGAAAGATGTCAAGTCGATAGTTGAGATAGTTGATGATCAGTAGGGCATGCGATTTGACCCCATAAGAAAAAGAGGCCCTGATAATACCTTTCTGCCAGTGGAGAGTCGGCAGCAGATTGTCTCGGAGAAGCCAGGCGAGCAATCCAATCTGGAAGATTGCCGCAATCCAGAGGGAGTTGACCACACCGGCGAGCCCCTGCTGGAGGAGGGCGACAAAGAGGACCACACTGATAAAGCTTGTCACTGAATAAACAATGCTAGAAGCGTTCATCGCGTAGATGCGACCATGACCGACCGTGATGCGTATTAGGTGCGTGGAGTAGATCTGGGCGATGGCGAGGCCGGTAGACAACACGAGGAGAAAAAAAGGAATATCCCGCCATAATGCTTGATGCATGGGCAGGGACAGATAAAACAAGGCATTGGCGACCAGACCGAACAGCAGGCTAAAGACAAGAGCCATGCTCATGATCTGACGGGCCGGATACCTTTCCTGGCCGATGAAAAAGGCGAAGGCGGATCCAAGCCCCATGCTGCCCACCATAAACAACAATTGTGTGGCGTTGCTGAGCAGGGCAGCCTGCCCCTTAACCTCAGGTCCCAAAACCCGTGCTGTTATGATACCAGTCGCCATGCCAAACACCATTGTCGCAACCTGGGTGGCGAAGGTGGAAACCGACTGGCGTAGGAAGCTCATACCTGCCTATCCTCCGTTACAGCGTAGTGCGCAGGCATGACCCGACAATCGGGAGAGACATAACGCACTTCGCACTGCAGCCAAAACCCTGTGCGCTGAAACACGGTTAGCCGAACCGTGCGGATTATCGCCAGCACATCTTCGGAAGAGGCTGCACCCAGGTTGACAATAAAGTTGGCATGGATTGCAGGAATCATGGCGTCGCCAACCCGATATCCCTTGAAACCGGCGTCCTCAATGATTTTTCCTGGTGGACCGACGATGGTGTACATGGCCGGATCGCTAATAAAAACCGAACCGCAGTTTGGAAGCTTGAGGGGAAATTTGTACCGGCGGGAACGCAGAATATCGAGCATTTCCCGGCGAATGGCTTTTTTGTCGCCTTGTGAGCAGTGTAGGCGGACCCGAACGACAACAACTTTTTCCATCTGGAGGGCAGAATGCCGATAGGCAAAACTGCAGGCGGCATGGTCGTACTCCTTCAACACGCCTTCCCTATCCACGGCCCAGACCCGGTCGACATGGCTGCCGACCCCTTGGCGCATGCTGCCGCCGTTCATCAAGACCAATCCGCCGAGGGTGCCGGGGATGCCGATGGCGTGTTCCAGGCCCGAAAGCCCGGCTCCGCCGATCCTACGCACCAGGCGGGGCACAAAGGCACCGGCTTCGGCGGTGACCCATTGATCCTGAATGGCCCATTGTGAGAGGCTGCGGCCAATTTTGATGACCACCCCACGCACCCCCTGGTCATCGAAAAGCAGGTTGCTGGCATCACCGATGACCACATACGGCAAGGCGAGTCGGTCCAATTCCCGCATCAGGGTCTGCACCTGTTCGATGCTGCCCGGTTCAACCAACAGGTCGGCGGGGCCGCCGATTTGCCACCAGGAGTGGTGACTCAGGGGGGCATCGAAGCTGCAGGCCCCGATGTCCAACTTGACCAAGTTTTGCAGGGTATCTCGCATATTCTATGGTTCTCATGCCTATCTTAAATTTTTCATCAAGCCTCTAACGTGCGAAACTCTAAACCTAATCCACGCAATTTACCCGGCAGATCGTTGTAACCGCGCATCGCCAGATCCACCCTTTCGATATAACTTTCGCCATGCGCACAAAAAGCACACATGACTAAGGCCATGCTGCCGCGCAAGTCGGTTGACGTGACTCGGGCACCGGTCAATTGTTGCATTCCTCGGGTAACAATCTTCCCAGGTTGACAATTGATTGCTCCTGTTGAGAACTTATCAAGTTCACGGGCGTAAGCGATACGCTCGGGGTAGCGATAATCATAGATGCGTGAAGTCCCTTTAGCCTTAAGGCCCAACATTGTGTAGAACGGCTGCATATCAGAAATTACTCCAGGGTGTGTACCGCAGGCAAGTTCGAATGGTTGGATACCAGCGTTGCTTATACAACTGGGGTTAATGTAAACGCTGTGGGAATTGCGAAAGATATCGATGCCAGCTTCCTGTAAATGCAGTAAAGGCACCTGCATATGCTCGAAAGGTACACCTTCTACCAGCACCTCACCGCCGGTAAGAACAGCAAAAATAATCCAAGTTAGGGCTTCTATTCGATCTGGCATTACCTGAAATGAGGCGCCACGCAATAATCCACCTGAACCGGAAACCCGGATAAGGCTGTTGCCATAGTTTTCAATTTGTGCACCCATTTCACGAAGCAGCAAAATAAGGTCGTGTACCTCGGGTGTCACATAGGCGTTACGAATTTCGCTATTTCCTTCTGCGATGGCGCCACAAATTAAGGCATTTTCAGTGCCACCTACTGTTGATATTGGGAAATTAATTTGATTTCCATGCAAATAACCTTCAACTCGTATGAATGATTCTTCTTCGGTAACCTTGCAACCCAATGCTTTCCATACCATGACATGCAGGTCATAGCCGCGGTTGCCAATGCGGCAACCACCTGGGTAGGGAATGTGCGCTTCACCAGTGCGAGCAAGTTGGCCTGCAGCCAAAAGGTATGTGGTTCGAATCGGCACATTATAATCAAGTGACTCATGTAGGGTTAACTGGGGAGTCTTTATTTCAACTCTTGAATTAATATCATCAACATGTATATCAACTCCTAGTGATCGCATGAAACGAATTTTCACCACGGCATCAACCAACTGCGTTGGGAAGTTACGAATTCTAACTGTTTCTGAGGAAACCATAGCTGCCGCTAGTAAACGAGTTGCCGAATTTTTCGCTCCACTCACGAGCACCTTGCCCGAAGGTGACTGTTTCCCTGTTACTACAAAATCAGCTTTCATTGTTATCTCCTCCAACAACATACAATTACCAAAAAAATAAAGAGAAAAATCAGAACACAACAAACTTGGGGAGATAGCTCCTCAAAAAAATTCTTGGCTTGTTGAGTCACCTTTGTTCCGGTGTAGTCCATCAAGTCAAATCTAAAAAATACTTGCATTTTCTTCCTTTTCTTCCAGCAGCAGCCAGCCAAACTATCCCCGTGCCAAAAAGAATCGTGGTTGTTGGTTCTGGGGTTGCTACTTTGAAAGTGTCAATTGTTCCTTCCCAAACTGTATCATCCTGCAAGGTTGCAAGCACATGGATAGAAAAAATTTTTTGATTAAACCCAAATTTTCCATCGTCATATAAAACTCCACTGAATGACGGAAGATTGTAGAGTGTTTGTCCCCAAGTCACAGTTGCTCCCTGGAAATAGTCAGGGCATGAGCCGCCACTACCAACCTGAAAACTCCAAAACGCGGGATCAAAGAAGTAGTCAATTAGTCCAAATGGTAGTCCATCTGGCCGTGGACCAAGTCCTTCATCCATCATCGCATATCCTCCTGGAACAAAAAAATCTGAATCCAGAATCATCCAACCTGAAACTTTGTCTCCCACATTCATTGGGGACAATGGACCAACTTTCGACTCAATATGACCAGAAAATTCATATTTAATAGAAGTAGCTATCGTTGCATCAACTTGGCATAAAATTAAAATTGTAACTGTTAACCACAACACACGTAAACTTTTCATGCCCCCTCCTTTTCCTAAGTCAAATTAAATAGCAAGCGTGCTTGTATTAATTTAGCATTCAGATTTTCTAACGGAAGCTTCGAGTTTCACGATCAAACCACAGGTGGATACCTCGTAAGAGACATATAATTTTCATCAAACGACCCCTCCACATTCTATTTCTCCTTACCAACAAGCCTTTTTAACGGCATCCCAACCGTATGCCAGAGATTATCCCGCCAGATGGGCAGCATGGTCGCGAACAGGGAACAGCATTGCCGGGCCTTGAACCGGCTTGAATTCTCGGCAAGAACGGCCCGGTACACCTCTTCTATTTTGTCGATGCCGTGTTTGACATCTATTTCGTGGACAACAAAGTCATGGCCGAAACGGCCCAAATCATTCCTCGCCTTTTCATCCTGCAACAGATCCTTGACCGCTTGGGCAAAGGTTTCGTCGGAGCAAGGTGTTTGTTGATTTCTTCCGGAAAAATTGTAATAGGCTATCCGGTCAATATGCTCGGGGCAAACAGCGCCTGCAAAGCCACGCTCCCCCACCACCAGGGTCGGCTTCGCATAGGCCATGCCTTCAAAAGCGCTTCTTCCCACCCCGAGGACAATGGTCGCCTGGCGGAGCAGGCGGTAGGCATCGAGCACAGGCCCGGTAAAATGAACAGTTTTTTTCTGCAACTTAGCGTTCAACCGTTCTCCCTCCTGGCGCATCTCTTCCCAGAAAGCGCCTTTGCCGCCGATAAAGACCATCTGAAAGGGCACCTGCTGCTCCGCCAACCTGGAGAGCACATTCATGACCTGACGGATCGATCCGCTTTTGGTCCCGTCGAAGGAACTGATCATCATGATGCTGGGCACAAGGGGATCGAGATCCAGGGCCACATTAGGCGGGCTGGTGTCGTTGATGATGGTGTCGATATCGAGCCGGGTGCGGAGAACGTCGACCCGGTCCCTGTGCCAACGGTATGTGTGAATCATTTTATCGCGCTGTTCTTCGCTGAACACCATTATTTTGCGAGTTAAGGGAATATTGTATTGGGGATCCGTGCCTCCACACAGGGTGCAAGTAACGGGCTTGTTCTCGAGAAGCCCGGCGATATGGGCATGAATATAGGCGCGAGCGTCGAAGGCATGGATGAGGTCAAAGTCGTGCCTCTGGATGAGGTGGCGCAGCCTGTTGACGGCGGGGAGCGATTTCAAGGTGAAATAGCAGGGCAGTCGACCATGGAAGAATGGAATGGGCACCTGATAAAACGGCATGTCCTGCTCGATAATCCGGGTCAATTGACCGCTGCCTCCGGCAAAACAGACCTCGTGGCCCTGTTTTTTCATGTACCGGGCAATGGTGCTTGCTGAAAGAATGTGCCCTCCCAGAACCGCCTGAGAGACGAGAAAAAGTATCTTCATTGTGGGTTGACGTGTTGCTGAAGTTGGCGAATGATCTGGCCGCCGATTAAAATTTGGATCGGCAGGAAATACATGAACAAATTATTGATAAATATGTTGCAGACACAGTTGCCGACAACCCCGGCCTGAAGACCGACGAGCAGGTCGTGAAGATTGGGGTCGGAGAGATGGCGATTGGTTTTGCGCATCCTGTATGCCCCAATGAACAGCTGGATAATTAACCACAGGTAAGGAATGGTCAGCAGCAAACCGCCTTCCGGCATGATCTGTGCGAAAAAGGTTCCATGGCCGACCTTGTACCCGGCAAAGGAATAGTCCAACAGTGCCGGATCCTCTGAATCGGCAAGTGCGTATCGATATGGCGCTTTTGCATCGGCAAAATTCAACAGGCCGACACCAATAAACGGATGATCCTTGAAGATCAGTAACCCCGCTTTCCATAGGACTATGCGTGATGCTCCGGAGTAATCGAGTTCCTCCCCGGATGCGAACTGCTCGAAACGTTTAAAGGTGTCACCCGTCTGCAACGATGTGAAGGTGAAGATGAGTGCGGCGAGTCCAGCGAACAGCAAGAGCATTCCTTTCCTGCGGGTCCTGAGCAGTAAATACAGCAAAGCGGCAATAAGCCCGAGTAAGCCGCCACGGGATTGGGTGAGAATAACGAGCAGGGCGATGACAACAAAAGAAAAAAGCCAGAGCAGTTTTTCTTTGGTCTTGTTGACCGTGAGAAACATGTTCAGGGCGATGGGCAGATACAACACGCCAAAGGCGGCGACCCCGTTGGAGTCTCCAAAGGCACTCCCCCCTAGGCCTTCCAGCCGTTCGTTACCTCGAAACCGCTGCTCTATTCCCCAAATGGAGAGCAGCGTCACTGCCGTCATCACTATGTGCTGAAAGCGATAGATATGTTCTTTGGATACAACAAGAGCAAGGGTCAATGCTCCCAGGATAAAGAGCTTTAACAGTTCGTTGCTGTAATACCATGATCTGGGGTGAAGGGGGTAGCTGGTTAGCAAAAGGGTGACAACGGTGGCAATCCAGATCCACAGCAGGAGCCAGAATTCCCGACAGCCGGAAAGGTATCGCAGGTTGTTGAGGGGGGCGGTGCGGATGCCGACAAGGACGGCAATAAAACCAAGCAGGGTGGAGCCGATGGTGACATTGAACAGGATGTTGCCCGTGTGACCTCCCCAGAAAAACATTTCCGGTCGGAGGATGTTGATGACCATGTACGAGCATAGGCCATAAAAAGGGTAGATAATCCCGATGATCGCCAATACCGGAATCAATATGTAAACAAGGAGTTGTCGCACGGTACCCTATCTTGAAAAGGCTGTCGAAGCGTTGACTGCCAACCGAACCATCGTGTTGCAATCAGCCATGGAGAGGTGCTGATGCACCGGCAGGCCGATAATCGATTTTTGCCACCTGACGTCATGTTGGCCGCTCCCCTTAAAAAGCGGATGGGCAAATCGTCCAAAAACGAAAGGGAAGATGCCCTGCGCCTGGAGTCGAGCCGTCCACCGGTCATTATCATCCACCCGAATTGGAAAACAGAGAGGACAGCACCCTGTAGGCAAGGAATCGAAAAGCTTTGCAAAGGTTGGAAATGACGAAAATGCTCGCTCGAGACAGCGGTAATTTTCCCTTCTGCTCCGAACAATACCCTGGTGGGGAGCAGGCCGCAGAATTTTTCTGGCCAGCGAAAACAAGCCCTTTTCATAATCCTGGTGGGCTACATCATAATACCCGGGGGCTTCGTCTTCTTCCACCGCACAATGGTTTTCGCGTCGTTGCTCTGCCCCGTCTTCAAATAATCTGGAATAGAGGGCGATAACCGCGTTGGCCATGCCCGCTCCCGCTCCGTCCTTGTTTGCTTGAAAATCGAGCATCGAACGAACAAGGATCTTCCATAGTACGCCGTCCGTGCAAGGTTTTCCTGGCAAAGGGTTGCCAATTGATCCGTTGTTGATCAATAGGCCGCCCCCGTTGGGCAGGGGGACGGTCTTTTGGAGGCTGAAAATCGCCATGTCGCCAAACGTCCCCAGCATTTGGTTTTGCCAGGAAGAATACAGGGCGTGAGCGCAATCCTCCACCAACAGCATTCCCTTCTCGCGGCATAAGGCCATGATCGCTTCGAGGGGTTGGGGAAAGCCGAAATAGTGGACAATCAGCAAGGCCGCTTTCTTTGCATCGACGTTTTTGATGAGCCAGGGCAGATCACAATTCCGTTTATCGTCGAGAGGGTAGAACCGCACCGCCAAACCGGCCCGTAGCAAGGCTTCAATCTCAACACCGCAATGATAGACCGGCGCATAGATTAACCTGATCCCCTGTTGCTTCAGGCAGAGGGCACCATGGAAGAGGGCGGCCCGGCCACTGGCGTAAAGGTGAAAACGTTTCGCGTCGAGAATCGGATTTTCTTCGTCCACACGTCGAAAAAAGGTGGCAGGGTCGATGGCAGGAAAGGCTCTGAAACGGGTGCGCGCCATTATTCGTTCCACTCCTCAGATTATGCCGGAACAGGCCAATTGAAAAAAGGCCGGGTCGGAGGTCATGGCATGCAGGCCGTGGTCGGTGGTGAAGGCACAGGCGTATCCGGCCTGGTGAAGCCCGGTCTTATGCTCCTCGTGAAAATCGATGCCGCTCCTGCCGTTGGGATAACAGAAGGCCTCCACCTCATGGCCCAGCTTTTCCTCCAATCTCTTTTTGGGCCAGACGATTTCCTTTTTCAGATCTCCCGGCGCGATGCGGCTGAGAATGATATGGGAGGCCGTATGCACACCGAAATCCATCAGGCCATCCCGGTGCATGGTATCTACCTCTTGCCAGTTGAGCAGGGTGAAGTCTTCGCAATGGGCATGGTCGGGCAGTGGTGTTGCCCGGCGCAGGGCATCCATGGCCTGTTGGCGCTGGTCATCGTCCATCCTTTTCAGTGCCTCGACCAAGATCGCATAACGTGGCCAGACTGTCTCGGTTTGCAGGCATAGGCTGGCGAATGGTTCCGGAAGAGCCTGGGCGTTTTCATGGGCATTCTTGACTAGGAGATAGAGTTCATCCGGCCAGAGCAGCCGATGACCGCCGATGTAGTCCACGGTCAAAAAAACTGTGGCCGGTATTTTCCTGGCTCTCAATATCGGCCACGCCACGGTGTAATTGTTGCGAAGGCCGTCGTCAAAGGTGAGCAATACCGCTCTTGGCGGCAGTGTTTGCTTGCCCCGAAGGGCCCGGAGAACCTGGGCGAGGGTGACGGGGCAATACCAACGCTGGAGAAAATCGAGTTGCCGTTCAAAGCGTTCCACTGGAAGTTGGGTCCAGATCGGGTCTAAGTGTGGCAAGCGGCTGACGCCGTGATACATGACGACCAGCAATTTGCTCCGATTCCGCAATCGACCGGCCCGTGCCAGCCCGCACAGGACCATGGTCCCACAGAGCAGCTTTTTGATAATCTGGGGCATGGTCATTTCAACGATCTCTCAACCGGGCCGCCAGCCATCGTTGTTCCCGTTTCAGGTTGGTCTCCCGGAGCACTTCGCCCATATCGCGGGCGGTACGCTTCAGCAAGGTGAACATCGTCAGGCGGGGTGCCTGAGGACGGCGGTTGCGCGCCGTCTCTCCCGGTGAGTCGGCCAGAGGTGGGGCATTGCCTGCCTTCCCGGCCACCCAACTGTTTTGCAGAACAAGTGCCAAGGGTCGAGTGTACAGGCTCGCATCGGAATTGTGCATTTCCCTGGCGGCTGCGTCAAGAAAGAAGCGGCAACGCTCCAAATACAGCGACTGCTCTTCGGGATTGTCGCACAATCCGGCGGCGAAGTAAAAGAGAACACTTTTGCGCATGTCTTGCCCAGCCCAGGTCACTTCGGGAAATTCTAGAATGACCTGGTTGTCAAGATAGGGATATTCATGCCTAGCCATCCACCGGGCGTAATGGAGAAAGGATTCGCGGCTATGGGCATAGGCATTGTCGTATTCGTTCCATTCTGCCTTCTTGGCAAGAAACATTCCCACCGCCGCCAGGAAAACCGTATAGGACCAGGCGACTTCGGCGTTGAGCAGGTCGCGCTCCTCCAGCGGATCGCATGGATGCACCGTCTGCCGGATCAGCGATGCGGCTCGGTCGAGATAGCGGCGGTCTCCACTGAGATCAAAAGCGTCGAGGTTGGATTTGATGCAATTGCCCGTGCCCCTGGTGAGAGGGAAACGGTGCCATAGTCGTGGGCTGCCCTGTTGCCGGGCAAGGGTCTTTGCGCCTTTGAGCGCACGCAACAATGCAGCCAGAATGGTTTGAGGGCCGCGAAGCGACAGATAGCACCAGTCGGCCAACTGGAGAACCAGTTCTTTGAAACGGGGATCACCGGTGAGCAGATAATGCACTGCCAGTCCGGAAGTGTAGCAATGCTCGGCGCCCGGACCGCCGCCGCAGAAGGCGGGATTCTTTTTGAGCAGGTGTTCGCGTGAAGCCATGCGGTGGGTTGCAGTACCTGCATCGAGATAATGATCGGTGTGCCAGAAAAGGCCGTGGTTATATTCCTCACGGTCCCTGTTCGTGTGGTTGATGTCAATATCGGCCACATGGGCGGCCAGATCGGCGGCCAGTTGCCGCCAGCGCTCGTCGCCACTGGTCAAGTACTGCCGATACATCCCGTACAACGGATCGTACTGGTTGTTGTAATGTGAGATAAAAAAAGGGATGTCAGGACTTTGAGCGGATTCATGATCCGCATACAACTCGCCGAAATGGCGCCAGCCATACTCGTCGATCATCTCCCGCTTGGCGTAGAAGCCTCTTGTTCCCTCAAGACCTTCCCGAAGCAGTTCGGAGAACGGAGTGTCCTCCTTGCTCCATGAAAAATCCTTGAATACGGCGGATCGGATCAGGCAGGCTTCATCCGCCTGGACCGTTACCATGGCGTTGCCAAACGCAGCGGTCTTGGGGTCGGCGGCGCAATCGAGCCAGATGTGATTGGTCGCCTGTTCACCACCCTGCAGTTCGTGCAGGTCCGGAAATGCTCCGGGGAAAAGCCCGATGACCAGCTCTTGCCCGCCTCCGGTAATGCTTTTTGGAAATTTTTGCCAAAAGTTTGATATATACGTCGAAAGGACCGCCCCGGAATCCATTTGGCACACCAGGACCGGTTCTGCCCGATCACCATGCGTCACCTCCCCCTGATCGTCCAGAACCTTGTACCCGCGAAAGGTGAGCGGCACCTTGCCTTGATGGTTGCGATGATTGGGACTGTTCCAGTGATCGCCACCACTGGATTCCTGGTAGACGGTCCAGTTTTCCCCCGGACCCAGCTCGTACCAAGGATCGCCTGATTCCATTTGCCATGAAAAATGCATCGGTTGCCGAGGGAGAGTAAAACGAAATCCGCACTCCTTGAAAAAAAAGGATCCTGGGTCACCAAGGTCCCAAAGGCCACCAAAATGCCGGGCTGCTTGCGGATTATGGAGCCTGAACTCTATGGTGGTTTGAGCGGTCCCCTGATAAAAATGCAAGCGAGCCTCGAAGCCAAGTGTTTTCTCCGCTGCGTCGATCATGGTCCCGCAGGCCACCACAGTACAACGTACAGCTCCGCAAGTCTCGAGTACCAGGGTCTCAATGCGTGCATCGAGATTCCTGCCCTGATCATCGAGCAAACATAACTGGCTGGACTCGATAGCTTTGGTCCTGTGGTGGCTATTGACGCCAATCGAGACCTGATCAAAGGGCTTCAGGATGCGGGTGTTGACCATAAATTCGGCGGTACCGGTCTCGACGATCCAGCTCTCCACGCTTTGATGGCAGATGACAACAGGGAAGGCTGAGGGCGGCGGCTCCGGATGACGAACCAATGTGTAAGTTCTCTGTGTGTTCCCTGGTAAATCAACAAAAAAATCGACCAGCAGCCATTTGATGCTGCCATCCGGCCACAAGGCCAGCGGGAAGGTTTGCAAAGGTTTTGAACGACCGGTTTCGTCAACCAGGTAGAGTTGCTGCTCGGCCGATGTCAGGAGAGTTCGGCCAAAAGGTATGCCAACCTGTACGGGATAATGCTGCAGCGGTGAAGCACCCTTGTTGGTGCAGTGGATGTCAATGGTTTCAGTCATGGCCGGAAAAGCTAGTAGTGGTTTGTCTGAATGTATATACGTGGACATCCGGGGAAACGCATACTCTCTTGGAGAAAAATTCAGGCAGAGCGTCGAGCAAGCGGACTTGCTGTAAGAGGCGGCAAGAAAGGGAAGATTCGGTGTGCAACACCTTCCATAACACATAACGCTCTGCCGGCCAGTGCATGGGTCCCGTCCAATCTGGTTGGATGCGATGAAGATAGGGAATGTAAAAGAGATATGCCTGATCGCTTAAGCCTTGGACTGGTAAAATTGGATTATCGCTGTACCGATAGGACGTTATTTTCTCCGACTCTGTCGCACCACCGACCTTCAGGCGTAACGCAGGAGCCAACGCTTCTGGAAGCAGGTACTTTGCGGCAGGAGTTGCATGTATAAACGCATGGATCTCTGTCAAGCCGATGGAGTTTTTATTGACAATGCACCCAAGGGCAAAAAGCGAGAGGATTAAATTAATGACCAGCGTGAAAATCGCAAATTTTTTCCATAGCTTCCCCGATCGGAAAACATGATCTACCATGACGCCGAAAAGCAGAGCGAACAACGGCATGACAATCAAATAATATCGCTCATCCCGCTCCAACGGCTTGGTAAAGCCGATCACTGGGGCATAAATAAAAAAAAGGAGAACAGCGAGAGCGAGAATGGCCAACCACAGTACCTTCCCGTCCTCCTTTCGCTGGTCGGTGTATTGCCGTTCCCATAGGAAGGCAAAAGGGGCAGCAATGAGAACAAGAGGAATCAGCAACGGCGCCATCCAGTAGGTGGCAAAAAGTAGGATGGGGCCGTCCCAGAAGTAACTGTGGAACCGGGGAATGAAAGAATATTGATGTGGTGTCAGCACCTGGGTTTTTTGGGTGAGTATTTGAAAACGGGCAAACAAGTTATCCGTCAAAAACCAAAATAAGAGCATCTCACATGCTAGGACCAGTGCGAATCCAATGCCGAACAGCACCACTGACTTGCAGTAGGCAACCTTGTTTTTCGCGGGCACAAAAAGAAGTGGCACGATGATGAAGAGCAGGATCGATGTTTCGCGGATGCAATATCCCAAGCCGAGGGAAATCCCGGCCAGAAGCGGGGCCCATACGGAGAATTTTGTTGAGCCAGATACCAAAAACAGCAGATACAACGAAAGAAAACTGAAAAAGACCACCGGGCCATCCGGGTACATGATTCCTGCATAATGGACATCCAGGGGCAAAAGGGCGTAGGACGCAAGGGCAATCAAGGCCGGAGCGGGGCCGAACAGGTTGAAACCGGAGAAATAGATCAGAACCATGGTTGCGGCGGAAAGGACCAGGGGATAGATCATTGAAGCGGCCTCGGATACGCCGGCAAACTTCATCACGCCCCAGAGCGGAAAGACCATTCCTGTTCGCGCACCCCAATGGCCTGCAGTGGTAATCGTTTCGCCCACATCCTTTCCAGCAAGAAGCTTTTCGACAACCGAAAAATAGATCATATCATCGGCAGCAGAAGGACCTTGATAGAAAAGGATGCGCAAACCGAGAGCAGCGCAGAGAAAAAGTGAAAAAAGAATATGGAACTTTAAATCAATATGAAAAAAATGCATAAACTACATAGTATTCTTTGTTTTTTATTTATATTATCAAAACAATTCAATTGAATTTTAGCTAACATTTTTTTCTTGTATTTGTCGTTAAAAAAAATCGGTGCAATTGACCTTTTAATCTTCGAATTAACTGTTTTTTTACTACACGAGGTTTGTTTTTTTATATTTCCACGAGACTATCAACGTCTCTTTGCCTGCTTTGTATATCATTCGTAATGCGATGAAGATTTTTGAACAAGCATGTTTCGCCAATTAAATTCGGTTAACAAGGCGGAAACTACGCCGAGTACGATAAAAGTGCCAATTTGCACCACATGGTTGAGCAAAGTATATCCTGCTGCATCGGTTGTGTTGATCCCAAACACGCTCAGCGCAAAAATGCCCCCCGCCTCCCATACCCCCCAAAAACCTGGAGCCGATGGCAACGCGACAAAAAAACCGATGAAAATGGTCATCACACTGATTTCTGTATAACTTAGGCCACTCATTCGAGGACAGCCAAAGGTCAGCAGATAGTTTGCAAAAATCACCAGGCCCCAAATAGCCAAGGAATAGAAAACGCATAGCGCAAGCCTGCTCGCCGAACGCACCAACGAAAAACCAGAGGCGATATTGTCCAAAAATGTTTCGGCCAAATGGCAGGTTTTGCGCCAACGCGACTGTGCGTTTGGTGAGGAGGCAAACAACGACATGGAAGAAAGGCGATGAAGAATTCCTTTGATCCAATTCTTTGTTGCCTGGATAGTGACGAGGTTGATGCACAGGAGCAATAAAACACAAAGAATCATCATCTTGCCTGCGAGATTATGCAGGGTTCCTGTACTTAATTCGTACCCGGCAAAGGAAGTGCTTTGGGAAGGGTCAAGCCGTACCAGAGGAATGACACAGGTAAAGAGCAACAGCAAGGTGATCAGGTCGAAAATTCGCTCGGCCACAACAGCCGCCAACCCTGTACTCAAGGGAACCTTTTTATTCTTTTTCAGTAGGACAGGAAGAATTATTTCTCCGAGTCTGCCGGGTACTATGCAGTTGGCCAAATAACCGATAGCAAGGGGATGATACACCGGGGAAAACGAGAGAGGATGCGATGCAGAGATAATAAGACGCAAACGTTCCGCTCGGATAAAAAAAGCGCCTAATATCACCATTAGGGAAGGAGCTATCCAGCCAATCTCAACCTGGCGGAGATAGAGGATTAATTCCCGCAAAGGAACATTCCGGAATGCCAGGTAAAACAAGGCCGCCGACAGGGCTATCCCCATGAAGGTGGAGAAAAACATTCTGGCGGAACCCAATTATCAAATCCTCTCGTCCAAACTGTAGCCGTCAAGGCGGGCTATGAGCCAGGGTTTCAACATGTCATACCAACCCTTGAAGGGGACGATCTTGCTGTAGGGAACACCTTTTTGAGGATAACGCATGGTTATGGGGACCTCATGCCATCGTATAGTTTCTGACAGCAGGACCTTGGCATAGAGATAGCTTTCAAAGCCGTAAGCGTACATCCACGGTTTGTGCCAGTCAAAATTGGCCTTGCGGATGATATCGAGTGAAAAGGCCCGATAACCGCAGGTTGCGTCAGTCAGGCGCGCTCCGGTAAGAAAATGAACGTAGTGGTTGACGAACGGGATCATGGTCCGTCGAAAAGCTGGAAGATTTGGCGAGGCGCCCCCCTGCAGAAAACGGCTACCGGTGGCATAGTCCACTTCTCCCCGCATCACCGGCCCGAGTAGGCGAGGCATCTCCGACGGGAGCATCTTGCCGTTGGCTGCCATAGTCCCGAAAAAAGAGTACCCATGTTCAAGCGCCCAATCAAGCGCCTTCATGTAGCAATAGCCGAGTCCCATCCTTTTTTCATTGGTCAACCAAGAGTAACCATAATCGGCGAGAACCTGTTCCGATCCGTCGGTCGAACCGTCGTTGACAAATATAAAGGTGTCGCAGGGAACATCCGCCGCCCTTATCTCGTCGAGGACCTGGGGAAGTTCGCGAACCTGGTTGAAAACAGGAACAAAATAGGCGCTCTTGTTGGTTCCGATGCTCTTCATGGTGTTTTCGTGTTGCCGATGCGGTTCAGACGGCGCTGCAGGCGTTCCTCGTGTTTTCCCACTTCCTCGAGGGTGGAAAGCTTGGGCAGAAAGTCCAGGCCGCGTATCCATACCAAGTTTTCGGGCAATGGATTGATTTTCCTTTCAAAAAATGGCGCGCCCCCCCAGTGCTATGGAGGTGAAGATGTGCGGCATGTTCAAGCCCGCCTCGCTGAAGAAATGATGAGTGGTGAAAAAACGGCCAATGTTGATTTCTGTGGGATTCGGCACTCCAACTCTGTTATAGGTCATATCGACACTGAAAATGCCGTGGGGAGAAGGATCGACAGCTAGAATTGTCTGCTGGGCGATGCGATCGACATTGGGGTCGGAAATGGTCACCCCGGCACCGGTAAGTCCGGTGACGCCGGATGGTGCCCTGTTGCCGAACTCCCAGTAAAGCCGTTTGCGCGTCTGGGCGACGACCAGCACCCCTTTGTGCCAGATCGACTGCCAAGTGACCATTGACGTGGGGTCGAGCATCTCGGCGGCGGTAAAACTCCCCCAACCCTTACGAACGTCGATCCACAACTTTGCTTCCTCGAAACTTTCAGCCGGCAAAGAGCCCTTGCCAAAAGCTCCCTTGTCTTCCCTGATCCACACCGGGGATCCATATTGGTCAAAGGCTCGTCGCAGGTCGTCCGGTGTATGCAGGTAATGGGTAGCCGGTACGGTCAGTCCTGCCTGCAGCCATTTTTCATAGGAGCGAAATTTACTCAGACAGATTTCGATGGTTTCATGATCCGGCAGAAAATACTTTATTCCGAGACGGTCAAAGTCGTCTCGCATGGCCGAAAGGCGGTGAACCTCCACATCGGTTTGGGTGTGGATCATATCGGGTTTCGCTTCCTCAATGATTTCGAGAAGAATATTCCGATAGTGAGGGCTGGAGGCCAAGGGGATAAGATGCTTCTCGTCAGCCTCGGAACGTTCAAGATAGTATTTATCTGCGTCACAACCAATGAAATAGTAATCGGATGCAGCCTTGCGAAGGGAGCGTATGAAGCCCAAGGCCGCAGAACCGCCGGCACTGGTCAGTAATATTTTTTTCATTGGAGTCTTTCCTGTCGGTTCTGGTTGTCGAGATTGTCGTTTTCGTAAAAAAACAAAACCGATGTTTCACGCTTCACAAAGAAGTGGCCCCGGAAATTTGGACAAGCCGTTAAGTGGAGAATCTGCTACCACTACCGCCCAACGATGGGCACAACATGGAGCAGAAAATGGCAAAAGGAACAAGACGGAAACATTCAGCGGCATTCAAAGCAAAAGTGGCTCTGGCAGCGATAGCCGGCGACAAAACTCTGGCTGAATTGGCCCAGCAGTTTGAGGTCCATCCCAACCAGATCACCACCTGGAAACGGCAGTTAAGCGAGAGCGCCGTTGATATTTTCGACAAATCCCCAGCGAAACCTGAAGTTGACCTGAAGGCACTGCATGCCAAGATCGGGCAATTGACGCTGGAGAACGATTTTTTAGAAAACGCGCTCACCAAGGTGGGATTGCTGAGCGCAAAGCGATAATTGACCGCAAACACAAACTCTCTGTGACAAAAGTAAGCGTCTAATCAACCACCTGGGCATAGCGCAGCATGATGTTGATTCTGTCCACATTCCAGGGGAGCAGGGCCTCGTAGTCGGCGAGGGTGTGAGCGCGAGGCAGGTGTTCGAAGATATGGCGGAGGTAGCTGTAGGGTTCGCAGTTGTTGGCCTTTGCGGTCTCAATCAGGCTGTAGAGCGATGCGCTGGCCTCGGCCCCCTTGGGCGTGCCAGCGAACAGCCAGTTTTTGCGGCCGAGGACAAAGGGACGGATGGAGTTTTCCGCCATGTTGTTGTCAGGGGTAAGGATCGGATCCTCGAGATAGACCAGCAGCCGGTCCCACTGGTTGAGGGCGTAGGAGATCGCCTTGCCGAGCAGCCCCTTGGGCGGGGTTTGGGTGGAACGCTTCGTGAGCCACTGGTGGAAGGCCACCAGGATCGACCGGGCCTTTTCCGTCCGCATGGCCCTGATCATTTTCGGTGACCAGTGCTTGGCCCTGGCCTCTTTTTCCAGGCCGTAGAGTTGCTGGATAGTGGACAGGGCCTGATCGGCGCTGCCGCTGGTGCGGTTTTTGCCCTGGGCCTTGACCACCTCCATGAACTTGCGGCGGACATGGGCCCAGCAGCCGGCATGACGGACCCCGGCTTGGCGGTCGAGGAAATCGTAGCTGCTGAAGCCGTCGGTCTGGACGATGCCCTGATAGTCGCCAAGGAAGGTTTTGGCGACATCGCCGGCCCGGGTCGGATGATACTGATAGATCAGCGCCGGCCGGTCCGGATCGCCCCGGCGGAAGAGCCACATGTACGAGGTGGCCGTGGCGGCCCGGCCGGGTTCGGCCAGGACCTGGACCGTGGTTTCGTCGATATTGATCAGTTGTCCGTCCAGGATGTGGTCATAAACAAGGTTGAGCAGGGGCACACAGGCCGTGGCGGCCCGCATCGCCCAGTTGCTCATCGTGGCCCGACCGATCTCCACCCCGAGCCGGGCAAAGAGCTTCTCTTGCCGGTACAAGGGGAGATGATCAACAAACTTGGCGGTGAGCACATGGGCCAAAAGCCCCGGGCTGACGATGGATTGGGGGATGATCTGTGGCGGCATCGGCGCGATCCGCACCGCCGGCCCCTCGTTCTCCCCCCCTTCGCACCGCCGGCAGGCATACTTGGGGCGGATGTGGCGCAACACCTGGATGCGGGCAGGGACGATATCGAGCTGTTCGCTCACCTCTTCCCCGATCCGGTGTAAAGCGCAACCGCATCCGCAGACCTTTTCGTCCTCGGGCAGATCATGCGTGATCGTAACCCGAGGCAGCTCCGGCGGCAGCGGCTTGCGGCCTGGTTTCTTGCGGTCATGGGATTCCACCGTTACCTTGACCGGTTCGATATGCTCCGGTTCGGGCAGGTCGAACAACGGCAGCTGCACCGTGGTCGCATCCACCGGCAGTCGCTCGCTCCGCCGGCCGAACAACAGCTGGCGCAGGTGGCGGATCTGCTCAAGCAGGATCGACACCTGCTGTTCGTGCTGCTCGCGCAGAGAGGCAATGTACCGCGCAACAGCAGGGTCGTCCGGCAATGTTTCGACAGGGATATTCATGCGGGGAATAATAACGCATCTACTTGATTTTTCAGTCAGAACCACCGGCAAAGCCGGTGGCTTGAAAGACTGTGAACCGCTCAAAGCGGTCTCTTTAAAATATTATCTGACCACCATATGGTGGTCGCCTATTTAAACAAGTTCAGTTGTTCGACTCGCTGATCCTCTTGCTCCTGGTTACGGATATATGCGCGAACCATTGCCTCGTCGGCACCAACGGTTGACACAAAATAGCCCCGTGCCCAAAAGTGCATCCCATTGTAGTTCTTCTTTTGCCCAAGGTAATTGCGTGCGATGTAAATCGCACTTTTCCCTTTCATGTAGCCCACAACCTGGGCCACCGAATACTTCGGCGGGATCGACAGTAGCATGTGCACATGATCGGGCTGCAAATGCCCCTCGACAATCCGACTTTCTTTTTGCCGTGCAAGATCATGGAACACATCACCCAGATTTTTCCGAAGTTGGCCATAGAGTATTTTTCTTCGGCATTTCGGTATCCACACTACATGGAACTTGCAATCCCATCTTGTGTGGCTTAAACATTGTATGTCGTTCATGAAGCCTCCTTTTTCGTGACTTTGACCGGTTCACGAGGCGGGAGGCTTCTTTATTTTGCAGGAACTGTCAAACTGTTGTTGTCCCCCGGCAAAGCCGGGGGTTTACCCAAGGGAAATTAATCATAACATCAGAAAGTTGGTGTTAATAGAACGACATTTCGGCAATGAAAAAAGGAACACGATGAAAAAAGCCCTTATCACCGGCATTACCGGCCAAGACGGCTCTTATCTAGCTGAATTTTTGCTAGAAAAAGGCTACGAAGTGCACGGCATCAAACGCCGTGCCTCCCTGTTCAACACTCAACGGGTCGATCATCTCTATCAGGACCCCCATGTAGACGACCAGCGGTTCATCCTCCACTACGGAGATTTATCCGACTCGACCAACCTGATCCGGATCCTGCGCGAAGTGAAGCCTGACGAGGTATACAATCTGGGCGCCCAGAGCCATGTGGCAGTCTCCTTTGAAGCACCTGAGTATACCGCCGACGTGGTCGGCCTGGGCACCCTGCGGCTGCTGGAGGCCATTCGCTTGCTGGGCCTGGAGAAAAAAGCGCGATTTTATCAGGCATCCACCTCCGAACTCTACGGGCTTGTCCAGGAAATACCGCAAAAAGAAACCACCCCCTTCTACCCCCGCTCACCCTATGCGGCGGCCAAACTCTACTCCTACTGGATCACGGTCAACTATCGTGAAGCCTACGGCATGTACGCCTGCAATGGCATCCTGTTCAATCACGAAAGTCCGCGCCGGGGCGAGACCTTTGTCACCCGCAAGATTACCCGCGGCCTGTGCAACATCGCCCAGGGGCTGGAGAAGTGCCTCTACATGGGCAACTTGAACTCGCTTCGCGACTGGGGACATGCCAAAGATTACGTGCGAATGCAATGGATGATGTTGCAACAGGAGCAACCCGAAGATTTTGTTATCGCTACAGGCGTGCAGCACTCGGTTCGTCAGTTCATCCAATGGTCAGCGGAAGAACTGGGGCTCGTGCTTCGGTTCACGGGGGAGGGAGTCAAAGAAGTAGGCACCGTAGTAGAAAAGCGTGGAGACAAAGCCCCATCCATCAGCGTTGGCGATGTCATTGTGCGTGTTGATCCCCGCTATTTCCGGCCCGCAGAAGTCGAGACGCTGCTGGGCGACCCTTCCAAGGCCAAGGACAAGCTGGGTTGGGTTCCCGAAATTACCGTACAGGAAATGTGCGCCGAGATGGTGGCCGAAGACCTGAAAACCGCCAGACGCAACGCATTTTTGCTGGCCCACGGCCACGATATTTGCCTTTCGGTGGAGTGACGCATGAATCATACCCCCCGTATTTATGTTGCCGGCCATCGCGGCATGGTAGGATCGGCCATCGTCAGACAGCTGCAAAAACATTGCCCCTGCGATATCATCACCCGCACTCATGGGGAACTTGATCTGCTGGATCAGGCAGCCGTGCGGCACTTTTTTGCCGCGGAACACATCGATCAGGTGTACCTTGCGGCAGCCAAGGTGGGCGGCATCCACGCTAACAACACCTACCCCGCGCAATTCATCTACGAAAACCTCATGATCGAGGCCAATATCATTCATGCGGCCTATGCATCCGGGGTGACCAAACTGCTTTTTCTCGGCTCCTCATGCATTTATCCCAAAAACGCCCCTCAGCCCATGCGCGAAGAGGCCCTGCTCACGGGAACACTCGAGCCAACCAACGAGCCCTACGCCGTGGCCAAAATCGCAGGGATTAAGCTCTGCGAGAGTTATAACCGCCAATACGGCGTTGACTACCGCTCCGTGATGCCAACGAATCTCTACGGACCTGGGGACAACTTCCACCCTGAAAACAGCCATGTGATCCCGGCACTGATGCGTCGGTTTCATGAAGCTGTGCAACGAAACGACACCGAAGTGGTTATATGGGGAACCGGGACACCGATGCGTGAGTTCCTCCATGTCGACGATATGGCAGAAGCCTCGGTCCACGTGATGAACCTGGACGACTCGATCTACCGAAAGTACACCCAACCCATGCTATCGCATATCAATGTCGGGACAGGCGAGGATTGCACCATTCGGGAGCTGGCCGAAACCATGGCCAAAGTCACTGGGTTTGCTGGCACATTGGCCTTTGATGCCAGCAAACCCGACGGCACGCCGCGCAAACTGCTTGATGTCTCTCGCCTCCATGCTCTTGGATGGAAGGCTTCCGTCGGCTTAGAGGAAGGATTGCGAAACACCTATGCCTGGTTTCTCGACAATCTGGAACAAATCAGAGCGTAAACCGGGGTGCAGCGCGTCCAGCAACCTCTTGCTCAGTGCTGCCCTCTCCATCTCGATATGATAATTTCGTCCACGCGCGGCTCGTGCGGTAACACATCGCATGAGCCGCGCGCCTCGCAATGGGCATTTCATCGCAATGCCTTACACATCTGATGAGGCGAAGCAGACACCATTGGGGGCAGCCCATCAACTTCTGGAGATCAATCCATGACACTTTCCCTTGCCCAGTTGAGCCGAGAATGCGGCGTTCGCTTTGGCACCAGTGGCGTCCGCGGCCTAGCCGAGGAGATGACGGATGAGCTTTGCTGGAGCTATACACGCGCCTTTCTCCAGTGCGTCGCTCCCACGGCACAACGTGTAGCCCTGGGGATGGACTTACGTCCAAGCAGCCCCCGTATCGCCAAGGCCTGTGCGGCCGCCATCAAGGCTCATGGAGCCGAAGTGGTCAACGTCGGCGTGCTTCCCACACCGGCCCTGGCCTATTTTGCCTTGCATTACGCCATGCCTGCGGTGATGATCACCGGCAGCCATATTCCCTTTGACCGCAATGGCATCAAATTCTACTCGGCGCAAGGGGAGATTTCCAAGGCCGATGAGCAGGCCATCATCGCAGCCCATGTAATGCGGGCAAAAACTTTCTCCTGCCCCCCAGGTGCCGTGAACGACCAGGCGCTGTACCTCTATCAGCAACGCTATGCACGTTTTTTCCCTCAAGGGTTCCTGCAGGGGACACGCATCGGTGTCTACCAACATTCAGGGGTGGCGAGGGATCTGCTATGCTCCTTGTTGTCGAATTTTGGGGCGCAGGTGATCCCTCTTGGCCGCACCGAGGATTTTGTCCCTGTGGACACGGAAGCGGTGAGCGAGGCAACGGCACGGCAAGGACAACAGTGGGCCGAGGAGCACCGATTGGATGCCTTGGTCTCCACCGACGGTGATGCGGACCGGCCCCTGCTGGGCGATGAACACGGCACATGGTTGCGTGGCGACATTGTCGGGCTCCTCTGCGCCCGCTATCTTGGGGCACGGACCGTGGTTACTCCGGTGAGCAGCAACACGGCCATAGAGCTCTGTGGCTGGTTTGAGCAGGTCATCAGAACGCGCATCGGTTCCCCGTTTGTGGTTGCCGCCATGGAGGATGGACTGCAAAAAGGGTTACCTGGCGTGGTAGGGTTTGAGGCCAATGGAGGCTTTCTTCTGGGAAGTGATATCCTTCGGGAAGAGAGAATATTGCGTGCTCTGCCCACCCGGGATGCGCTGTTACCCCTGCTCGCCTTGCTCGCCTTGGCCAAGGAGCGCGCGGTCACCCTTGCAGGGTTGCAAGCCGAACTTCCCGAGCGGTTCACAGCCAGTGACCGCGTCGAAAATTTTCCTCTTCAGGTGAGCCAAGCCCTTCTCACACGTTGGGTAGAAAAACCTCACGCATTCAAGCAAGCTCTTGGGTTGCCCGACCATACCACCATCGATCTGACCGATGGATTACGCATGATCTTGACCGATGGTCGCATCGTTCATGTTCGTCCATCCGGGAATGCTCCGGAATTGCGGTGCTACGCGGAAGCAGATACCGCCGAGGGTGCACGCGAACTCGTCCGTGAAAGTATCCAGGCTCTGCGCGCACAACTCTTGGGTTGAGATCCTTCGACCGAAAATCAATCCCTTCACACCATTCAACTCCTTGGAGGAGCTCATGATTATTCCTGTCATTCTCGCGGGAGGGACCGGTACTCGTTTGTGGCCCTTGTCGCGCAAGCTGTATCCCAAGCAGCTCATCCCACTGATCGATGACCGAACTCTCGTCCAAAATACAGCCAAACGGGTTCAAGACCTCGACGATGTGGCCGCCCCGGTGATTATCTGCAACGAGGAACACCGCTTCATGATCGCGGAACAGATGCGGGCCATGGACATTACCCCTCAGGTCATCATTTTAGAACCTGTCGGGAGAAACACGGCGCCGGCCGTGGCTGTGGCGGCATTGACCATCGCCCGGGACAATCCCGAAGCCATGCTCCTGGTTCTGCCGGCCGATCACCTGATCCGCGATCAGGATACATTTCACAACGCGGTCAAAGCTGCTGCTCATTTTGCCCGCCGTGGACATCTGGTGACCTTTGGCATTGTTCCCTCGGCTCCGGAAACGGGATATGGATACATCCGTAAAGGCCCGGAACTCGTTGATGCCGACCCGGATCTGTATGCCTCCGAGATCTCCCGATTCGTGGAGAAGCCCGATCTGCAAACCGCCCAGTCATATGTGGCTTCTGGCGAATACCTCTGGAATTCCGGCATGTTTATGTTTCAGGCCCAATCCGTCTTGGAAGAAATGGAACGATTCGTTCCCGCGATACTCAGTGCCTGCCGCCAGGCTCTTGAGACCGCATCCACGGATCTTGATTTTTATCGTCTCGGTAAAGAGGCGTTTGCCCGTTGCCCAGAAGACTCCATCGACTATGCCATCATGGAACGCACGAACAAAGGCGCGGTGGTTTCTCTCTCTTCCGGATGGAACGATCTGGGGTCTTGGGAAGCCCTATGGCAGGACGGGTGCAAGGATGCGGACGGCAATGTGACCAAGGGCGACGTGTTGCTGCATGACGTGCATGATTCCTATCTGCATGCGGAAACACGATTATTGGCGGCAGTGGGCCTGGAGGGACACATTGTAGTGGAAACATCGGATGCAGTGCTCGTCTCTCCTCGAGACCGGGTGCAAGATGTCAAAAAACTCGTGGATAAGCTCAAAGCCGCAAAACGTCCTGAGGCAATCGCGCATACCAAAGTCTACCGTCCCTGGGGCAACTATGAATCGATTGATTCGGGTGACCGGTATCAGGTGAAACGCATTGTCGTTCGCCCTGGGCAGGTGCTCTCCCTGCAAAAACACTATCACCGCGCCGAGCACTGGGTTGTGGTTCGAGGTACGGCTGTGGTCACCAGGGATGGGGAAGAAATTTTGCTTCAGGAAAATGAATCCGTATATCTGCCGTTGGGGGCTGTCCACCGGTTAGCCAACCCCGGCAAGATCCCCCTCGAACTTATTGAGGTACAAGTTGGCAGCTATTTGGGGGAAGACGACATCGTCCGTTTTGAAGATGTGTATGGACGATAGCAGGGCTGCACTCCGATGACCATTCTACAAAAGGCCAACAAAGCACTGCAAAAAGAGCGGCTAGGTACTGCAATGCAGGGCTACAAGGAGGCCTTGGAAAGATATCCGGAGCTGCATCAACTGGTTGACTTCAATTACCAACTTGCACGAAAAAAAGCCTTTGCCAACAGCATTCAGTTTCTCCATACAAAAAATCAAGCTCAACTGCTGGCCACTCGTTTTCCCTTGCGGATTCTTTTTGTCCTGCCTGGACCATTCAATAGTAACAACGGCTATCACGTTCAGCTCTTTGCCCGTATGTTGGAGCGTTGTGGCGTGCAATGCATCGTTGCCGTTCCTGATAGGTGGCACACCGGTGAGGCGAATGGAACACGCTCATACTCCTCGGTGCAAGCAGACGACAAGCTCATGCTTGATCTGATCCACGCATGGACACCGCGTGAAATCGTGCGTGCCTTGTGCGATTCCCTTGACAAGCGACACCGCTGCCCGATAGTTGTTCACTTGGAGGACAACGAGGAGTATTTAACCGAAGTGATGACAGGGCGGTCTTGCGCTGAGTTACGCATTTCACCTTTGGAAGAGGTGGATAAGCTTGTGCCAGAGAACTGTTATCATCCTGTGCGGGGACGCTTGTTTCTCGACAAGGCGTGCGGCCTGACGATGATCATCGAGACCTTGAGGAGTTTTATCAAGCCAGCACAACCGCACCTCGTCCTGGCGCCTCCTGTTGACGAGCAGCTCTTTTTTCCTCGACCACTCAATACCGAACTGCGCAAGGCAATGGGGATTGCCGATTCATCGGTTGCTTTCGCTTACACGGGCAATGTTCACAGGGGCAACAAGGATGAGGTGGAGGAACTGTACAAGGCGGTCGCACTGTTGAACGAACGGGGACATGCCGCAGTATTGTTGCGCACTGGCGCGGATACCGAGGGTCTGGGCACGGAATATTGGGACAAACGTTACGAAAAACATCTAGGCTGGGTAGATCGGCGGCGGGTCCCCGAAATATTGGCTGCCGCCAACATCCTGGTGCAACCTGGCCAAAGCGGATGGTTCAATGATCTGCGCATTCCATGTAAATTACCCGAATATTTTGCCATGGGCCGCCCGATCATCCTGCCTAAAACCAATATAGGTCTACTGGCACGGCACGGCGAAGAAGCCTACGTCCTTGAGAAGGCGGATGCTGTCCATATCGTTTCTGCGGTGATGGACATCATGGACGACAACACGCTGAAGGATCACTTGAGCGAGGGGAGCGTTGGTTTTTACCAGCGAATATTTGGACGGCATAAGTCAGCGTCCTTGCTCGATTTCTATCTCAATCTCTAACGCCGTGTTTTGCGCACTCCACGCAATACATGGGACCAATCGCTGAGCAACAAACCCGTTGATTGGAGGCCGCCTGCGATATTATCGTTATTGTTGTCTCGGCACCGATGGCAGTCGTCCCCATCGTTTGTAAAAGTACCGCAGCATGCTTGCCAGGTGCCAGTGCAGGAAACGAAATTTTTTGTGGCTCTCGCGGCGGGCATCATGCACGACCGATACAGAAGGGCAGACAATGACTTTCATGCCAGCCTGCCATACCCTGACACAGATATCCACGTCTTCGTAGTAAAGAAAAAAACCTTCATCAAATCCGTCAAGTTGCCTGAATGCATCACTACGAAACAGCATGAACATTCCGGCAACCCAGTCAGGATAAAAAGGCTTGCCCTGGGGAATAATCAGCCTTTCCTTGCGCGATAATCGCACTGCCTTCCTGAGAAGAGAGCAAAAAGTGGGAAAGGAACGAATGCTGTCTTCCACCGTGCCGAAAGGATTCTTCACCAAGGGAGCCGCAATTGCGGCATCAGTGGTCTCGAGAGCCGCGAGCAGGGAGGGGAACGGATTGCTTTGGAGCTGGATATCAGGATTAAGAGCACAGAAATAAGGAAGGCGGCAAAGCGTAAATGCTGCATTTTGATTCGATGCAAAGCCGGCGGGGGTTGCGTTGTCGACGACAACGATCCGTGGATCCGGCGGCAACGTCAACAACTCGGGCGTATTTTTGGTCACCACAACCTGTCCGACCTCGGGGTACTGTAGGAGGTCTTTTATGAGGCCTTCCACCATGTGTCCATGGAGGTGGCTGACGATTGAGATGGCGACCTGCTGGGATCGGTCAGCGGTACGAGACAAGGTTGGCATAACGGGGTAATCACCCACACCGACGATGGCTGATTCTGGGGCCAGCCACACCGCGTAGCCCGTCAATTATCCCGCAAAAATAGCACCTGATCGCTGCAAACCGCTGAGTTGAGAAGAAAGTGTACATCAAAAACAAACGAACAAGCCGTAAGACATCACCACTCACCCATTTCAACGGTACATGTTGCATCTGATACAATAACAAGCTGTTACGCGCGATGTAATACAAGCGAAAGGGTTTATGCATCGGTTGGGTCCGCCAGCGAAACAACCACAGACGAACACCACCCTCTCCCAATGCATGCTCCATGATTACTTCTCTTATCCCGAAACATTGAAATCCAAGGCTTGCGGCACGGAGGCACCATTCCGTGTCAACATGATCAATAAACAGTGTTTCGTCGAACATTCCGACAGCTTCAAATATGTCAATGGAATAAAACGATCCGGAAGAAATGAGGAAATCAATGGGAACAACCAGCGATCCATCCGTGCCAGAGTAGTAGGCATTGCGAAACCATTTGAACCGGACAAAATGGGAGATCTGACCTGTACGCGCATCTTTATAACGTGGACCAATGACCGCAACGGATTGACCAGCCACAAGGAGTTGCTCGAAGGCTGCCAGGTATTGGGGGATCATGTCTTTTGGGATGACGCTGTCTTGGTCAAGCAGCAAAACAAACCTGAACCCGTCGATGCGTGCCTGTCGTATCGCCGCATTGATAGCTGCGGCTATTCCCTTATTCTGACCGAGAAGGATGGCTTCAACGTTCGCAAAGCCAGAAAAAGACGAGGTCACATCTTCCCGAGAACCATTATCGACCACATAGACCCGTCCCACTTGCTCCGCACAGGCTGCAAGAACTCGTCTCAGTACGAGGTAGTCAGGATTATAGGACACACAAATGGCGCAGCACTTATTATCCATGTACCGAACTAGCCCTACTGATGGTTTGTTGTTCTTTCATCGGCAAGGCCAGGGCAAGACGCCACGACACGTTGGCCTTCGGCAAGTGTTCTGACCTAAAAAAATCGCTCACTGCCGGCAAAACAAGCCATTTGTCCATCATCACCTGTCTTGGCTATCGCCTTAGCGCTCTTCCTCAAGAAAAATCCGCCGGAGCTTGTAAAAATAATCGATTCCCGACCAAACGGTGAGCACTAACGCCACATACAAAATAGCAAGACCAATTTGGTGGAGGGAGGGGATAGGCAAGACGCCAAGAGGGAAAATGAGTGTTCCCAAACCGATATACTGGATGGTGGATTTCCATTTCCCAAGACCGCTGGCCGCCACCACCACGCCGCTGGAAGAAGCGACACCACGCAGGCCGGTGACCACAATTTCGCGACAAAGGATGATCAGCGCTACCCACGCGGGGAGTTTGCCGGAAGGAATGAGCATGACCAAGGCCGTGGTGACCAGCACCTTGTCCGCCAACGGGTCCATCAATTGCCCCAAGACGGTGACCGTCTTGTATTTTCGGGCAAAATAACCGTCAATCCAGTCGGAACCGGCGGCGATGGTGAAGACCAGCCACGCGGTCAAGGCCGTGGATGGTGTCTGTTCGAGGAGCAAAAGCAACATCAGGCAGCCGGAAAGAACAAACCGGCTGCCTGTGATCAGATTGGGAAGATTGAGAATTTTGGCACTGCGATTCAATTGACGGTTACCATTTGCCGGACATTGATATTTGAGGGAAGCGATGTCCGGCCGCCGTTGCGGTAGGAACGATAAGTTTCCATCACCTTGGCGACGTAGTTTTGGGTTTCGGGGATACTGGGAATAACCCCGTATGGAGCTACATTCGCCGGACCTGCGTTGTATGCAGCCAGACTTAATTCCACATTCCCATTAAAATTGTCAAGCAGATACCTCAGATATTTCGTGCCGCCGTTAATATTCTGCAACGGATCAAACGGATCATGCACCCGTAGATCCTTGGCCGTGCCGGGCATGAGCTGCATCAAACCTTGCGCGCCCTTGGGAGAGATCGCGTTGGGATCGAAATTGGACTCCGCCTTGATCACCGCTTTGATCAGCAGAGGATCGACCTGATGGTTCATGGCCGCCATCTGAATATAGCGATTCAAGGTCTGCGGCGCGGTGCGGTACCCAAAGTAGTTGCCGCGATAATCCCCCCTGTTCGGCACATTGGCCCGAGCCAATCCGCTGGTCGAACGTCGAGTGATGACCCGAACGAGTTGATCTTCCGGCGAACCCAATCGTCTGGGCGGTTTATTACTCAGTTTGTATCGCCCGCTCCCCGGTACATTGGTGTAATGGCAAATACCCCGGGCATCGACATAGGCGTACATCGCCGCCCCTGCCGAAACCGGCAGTGAAATCACCAAAAGGAGAAATACTGTCAGACGAAGGCGGGAGAGCATACGGTACCTTGTTTATTTTTTACGTTTTTCCCAATCGGCGAGGAATTGCTGCATGCCGATGTCGGTCAACGGGTGTTTCGCCAGCTGGGCAATGACCTTGTAGGGGATGGTGGCGATATCCGCCCCGAGCAAGGCTGACTCGACCACATGCATCGGACTGCGGACCGACGCAACGATGACCTCGGTGGCGAAGCCGTAATTGCGCAGTATAGTCATTATATCGGCAATCAGATCAAGACCGTTTACCGAAATGTCGTCGAGACGGCCGACAAAGGGACTGACGTAGGTGGCGCCGGCCTTGGCCGCAAGCAGGGCCTGAGAGGCCGAAAAGATCAGGGTGACATTGGTTTTGATACCCTCGGCCGTCAATCGTTTCACCGCCTTGAGCCCTTCTTCAATCATCGGGATCTTGATCACGATATTATCCGCGATCTTCACCAACTCACGTGCCTCGGCCACCATGCCGTCCGCCTCCACGCTGATGACCTCGGCGCTGACCGGCCCTTCGACCAGTTGACAAATGTCCTTGAGGATCTCAAGAAAGGGCCGGGGTTCCTTGGCCACCAACGAGGGGTTGGTGGTCACACCATCGACCATGCCCAAGGCCAGGCCTTTTTTGATTTCTTCGATGTTGGCGGTATCGATAAAAAATTTCATGATTCTCCTTGCTCCGTTTGCCCGGCAAATTGATCACAGCACTGTTCGCTGCAGAAATAATAGGTTTTCCCATCCCTGCGCAGACGCAGGGCCTGGTGTTTTGGAATCAGGACATGACAGACCGGATCTTCGACCAGTACGTCCTGGGGATCAGAAGTAGCCATGTGAGCGTTTGTGGATCGTTTTGCCCCCCAACCGCCTCGCAACATGCGCCAGCCGATATAGCCAAGAGCGATCAGGAACACCAGGCGCAAGGGGGTCATGTATCCACCGATTTCGCCTTGGAATGTTTCGCCATAACCGTATCCAGCATGGGTCCATTATAGCTGCGACCGGCGAAATGTCTAATTGATTTGCCCCGCCAGGTGACTTTTTTTGTCACTCCCTGGAACTAGGCCCACCACCGGCAATACCCCATGACACTTTCTCAACATGTTGATGGAAAAGTTCTTTTTCACCGTCAAGGAGCAACGATCTCAGAGGGATTCTGCTGATAGGGTGGATTCGATCAGCGGCTATTTCGCATAACGGTTCCAGGACAAAACGCCGTTGCGTCAGCCGTGGATGGGGCAGCACCAGATGCGGGGTGCGCAGGATGCGATCATCGTACAACAGGAGGTCAAGATCAAGTGTCCGGTCCTGATAACCGCTGGCCTGAGGACTGCGCCGGCGCCCGTGACGGTTCTCGATTGCTTGTAGCACCTGGAGCAGATTAAACGGTGACAACCGGCTGTGGACCAAGGCCACCGCGTTGATAAACCAGCGGTTGCTGTCCATCCCCACCGGCTGACTGCGATAGGGCGAAGAAAGCACAAGAGGAGCGATATCGGGATGCTCGTGCAGCGCCAGCCAAGCCGCATGCAGAATCTGCCGCGATTTTCCCATATTTGATCCCATGCCAATGACCGCCTCATGCGCCATAACTTCCCTGGAAGACATCGGCTAGGGACCGCACGACACCAAACGGGCCGGCGATAGGCCGTTAAAAATTGGCCAAATCAAGTACGTCGAACATGGTGTACATGCCCTTGGGTTTATCGACCACCCAGGCGGCGGCGAGAGCCGCGCCACGGGCAAAATTATCCCTGCTGGTCGCCCGGTGGGTGATCTCCAATCGCTCGCCCGCCCCGGCAAAATAGACGGTGTGTTCACCGACGATATCGCCCCCGCGGATGGTCTGGATACCGATTTCACGGTCAGTTCGCTCGCCGATGATACCGTGACGTTCCATGACGCCGACCTCGGCCAGATCACGGCCAAGCGCGGTCGCCGCCATTTGCCCCAATTTCAGGGCCGTGCCCGAAGGTGCGTCTTTTTTCATCCGATGATGGGCCTCGACGATCTCCACGTCGTAGGCATCGCCGAGGATGGCGGCTGTCTTTTCCACCAACTTGAAGAGGACATTGACGCCTACAGCCATATTCGGCGACTGCACGCAGGGAAAATGGTCTTTGGCCAGCGTGCCGATGGCAGCCAGTTCCTCCGGCCCAAGGCCGGTGGTGCCGATAACCATGGCGGTACCGTGTTCAGCGGCTTGGCGGGCAAACTGCACGCTCGCCTCGTGAAAGGTGAAATCGACGAGCACGTCGGCCTGATCGATGACCGATTCCAGCCCTTCAGTGATCCGTACCCCGGTTTCGCCCAGCCCGCTGATGGCCCCCGCATCCTTGCCGATGGCCGGACTGCCCGGCCGTTCAAAGGCGCCGCTGAGCCGCAACTGCGGGTGCGCCTGCACCATGTGAATAATGCGCTGTCCCATCCGTCCGGCCGCACCGGCCACGATAACCCTGATCATCGCCTCTCCTGTCCGTTCGTTCCGTCAATTCCTGCCTTACAGCAGGCCGCAGGCCCTCATATCTTGCTTCAACCGCTCCAAACCGGTTGCATCGATCTCGGTCATGGGCAATCGTACCTCGCTGGAAGCAATCCTGCCCATCAACTCCAGGCCCTTTTTCGCCGGCGCCGGGCTTGGGTAGCAGAACATGGCCCCCATCAAGGAGAAGAGTTCATAGTGCAGTTCCTTGGCCTCGGTCACGTTGCCACCGAGCGCCGCCGCCATCATGGCCGCCATCTTGGCCGGCTGCAGGTTGGAGACGACCGAGATCACCCCTCGGCCACCGATCAGCACCGTGGGCATGGCGGTGAAATCGTCGCCGGACAGCACGATGAAATCCTTGGGACATCCTTGCAGTAGTTCGCTGATCTGGCTGAGATTACCGCTGGCCTCCTTGATGCCGATCACATTGGGGTGGGTGGCCAGCCGGGCCACCGTGGCGGGCAGCATGTTGGTCACCGTCCGCCCGGGCACATTGTACAGCACCATGGGGATGTCAACCGCCTCAAGGATGGTTGTGAAATGCCGATACAACCCTTCCTGGCTGGGCTTGTTGTAATAGGGCACCACTGAGAGCACCGCATCGGCACCACTGTTTTTCGCCGATTCGGTCAACTCGATGGCTTCCAGGGTGTTGTTGGCCCCGGTTCCGGCAATGACTGGCACCCTGCCCCGAACGGTTTTAACGGTCAGTTCGATCACCCGTTTATGCTCGTCAAAACTCAGGGTCGCCGACTCGCCGGTCGTGCCGCAGGGGACAATCCCATGAATGCCGCCTTCAATCTGAAACTCGATCAGATCAATCAGGCTCTGCTCATCAATACTGCCATTGCGCATGGGAGTCACGAGTGCGGTGATCGCTCCCTCAAATCGTTTCATCCTTTTCTCCTTTTCTTCCTTCTCTTGCTTTTTCCGGCCGAATACCCGTCTCGTCATTCTCCTTGGGGCAGACCAGGGATGCGTACACGCCGGCTATGCAATCAGCGACTCAGAGGTCAGTTCACCTCGGTAGATGAGATGGGCCGGCCCCTTGAGCAGGACTTGGTCGACATCCGTTCCCTTCTTGCCGGAAAACTGCACGGTCAGGGCAATCCCCCCTGAGGTGACCATTGCCACCGGTGAATCGGCATAGCCCTTGACAGCGGCAATCAGCGCCCCGGCCACCACCCCGGTGCCGCAGGCCATGGTTTCGTCCTCGACGCCGCGCTCGTAGGTTCGGATACGGAAACCGTCCCCCGTCCTGCCGACGAAATTAACATTGGTTCCCATCGGGGCAAAAACCGGGTGATGGCGAAGTTGACGACCCAGTCCCACCACATCGACCTCGTCAATATCATCGACAAAGATGACCGCATGCGGCACGCCGGTGTCGACGCTGTGGACCATGAACAACTGCCCACCCACCTCGATCTGGCGATCAAAACGAAAGGAATGGGGCGACGTCATCCTGATGGTGGCGGTGGTATCGGCCACTGTGGCCTCAACGATCCCGGCCAGGGTTTCAAAACGCATCCGGGCAGCGGCAATTCCGTGCATGTAGGCAAAACGGGCCACGCAACGGGCGCCGTTGCCGCACATTTCCGCCTCGGAACCGTCGGCATTGAAAAACCGCCATTTAAAATCGGCACGTGTCGAGGGCTCGATCAAAAACAGTCCATCGGCGCCGACGGAAAATTTGCGCCGGCAGACCAGTCGAGCAAATTCCGCCATCCGCTCCTGGGGTATCAGTGGTTTGCGATGGTCAATGATGATGAAATCGTTCCCGGCTCCACTCATTTTCCAGAAAGGGATTGGCAGGGTGATGCTGTTCATGCTCGGCGCCTCTCGTCGCGCTTACGGTTCGATCACGATTTCCTCGGATCGGGCGCTTTCGTTGGCCGGATTGCGCCTGTCGATGGCGGAGACCGAATACAACAGGGTACCGCCAGGCGCCTTGCTATCGATGAACATGGTGTACGGCAGGAATACCTCACCAACACGCACGATCTCTCCACCCGGGGCACGACGGTAGATTCGATACCCGGCCAAATCGTCAAATTCGATTTGATCCCAATACAGTTTCACGCCCACTTCGGTCCTGATTCCTTCCACGCCAGCGGGTACGGGCGGAGGGGTCCGATCAAGCGGCTTGGCCTGGACGGTGGCGCTCAAGGCGCTGTGTACCGTGCCGTGGGCATAGGTGTTGGCCGCCTGAACCTGGTAAGTGTACGTTCGGCCGTTTTCCACCTCGCTATCGGTGTAGGCGGTGGCCGCAAGGGGGCCACCGAGTTGGGCCATGGAACCGTTGTCAACACCGCGATAGAGTTGGTAGCGCACCGGTACGGTGAGCGAGGCCCCATCGCGCAGCCGGGTGACCGCCTGCCATTGGAGACTGTTTCTGCCATCCCCAGCAGTTGCGGTCAGGCCCTCGGGTGCCAGGGGCGGGGTTTGCCAGAGGAAGGAAACCTCGTTGGAGTCCTTGGATTCCCGCCACCAGCCGCTCTGACTGCGCACCTTGAAAAAGTAGAGGTTACCAGGCCGCAGATCCTTTGCCTCATAGCTTGCGGTTTTGCCGCCATCAGCGAGCAGGCCGCCGGGCACCTCGATCACGGCGCTGTAGGGAATGGGGCAGGTTTTACAGTAGCTATCCACCGGGATTTCGGCCCGGCAGAGCGCAAAGCCCTCGATTTCCTCCACCGCCTCACCGGTAACCGTTTCCCGGGGATAACTCCATGACAGCACGGCGCCCTGATCCGTCACCTCAGCCTTGAGATCGAGGACCGGGTTGGGCACCACATGCTGCGGCGGAACCGGGTTGTTCTTGACACCGCATCCCAAAGGGAACCACAGGGCCAGCATTGCCAACAAACAGGTTGCTTTCCCGAACCGGCCGCCGCCCTTTTTCATATCGTCATTCCCAGGAGTTGTTCCACTCGCGACAGGGCCTCCTCCACTCTCGCCCGCCCGGTGCCGCCAGCGGAAACTCGGCTATTCACCGACCCCTCAACGGACAGGACCCCGTACACATCGGTCTCGATCAATGCTGAAAAGGATTGCAATTCCGCAAGGGTCAGGTCAACCAGCTCGCAGTTTCGCTCCTGGCAGAAGGCAACGACCCGTCCCACCACGCCATGCGCCTCGCGAAAGGGCATGTTGCGCCGTACCAGGTAATCGGCGAGATCGGTGGCGGTCATGAAACCGCCGCTGGTGGCGGCCCGCAACCGCTCGACATTGAAGGCGGTATGGTCGAGCAGTTCGGCGGTGATCGCCAGGCTGGCCTTGACCGTGTCCAGGGCGTCGAACACCTGCTCCTTGTCTTCCTGCAGGTCGCGGTTGTAGGTCAGGGGCAACCCCTTGACCGTCATCAACAGCGCCATCAGGGCACCAGTGACCCTGCCGGTCTTGCCGCGGATCAACTCGGGAATATCCGGATTCTTTTTCTGCGGCATGATCGACGAGCCGGTGCAGTAGCGATCACCGATCTGGACGAACTCGAACTCCTTGGACGACCACAGCACCAACTCCTCGGACAGACGGCTGAGGTGGAGCTGGATCAGGTTGAGACAGAACAGCATCTCCAGGGCAAAGTCGCGATCACCGGTGGTGTCCATGGAGTTGGCGGTGATGGCGGTAAAGCCAAGCTCCGCAGCCACTGATTCCCGGTCGATCGGCAGACCGGTACCGGCCATGGCCGCGGCACCGAGCGGCATGATGTTGATCCGCTGCCGACAGCCGGCCAACCGGTCGCGGTCGCGGCCAAACATCTCCACATAGGCGAGCAGATGATGGGAGAGCAGCACCGGTTGGGCCCGTTGCAGGTGGGTGTACCCGGGCATGACCACGCCCAGATACTTGCGAGCCAGACGGGCAAAGGCCCGCTGCGTCTCGCACAGCAGCGCGTCCAGGGCATCGGCTTCGTCGCGCAGGTAAAGGCGGAAATCGAGATTGACCTGGTCGTTGCGGCTGCGGGCGGTGTGCAGTTTGGCCCCGGCCGGACCGATCCGCTCGGTCAGGACCTTTTCGATATTCATGTGAATGTCTTCCAGCTCGGGCCGAAAGACAAACTCGCCGCGGTCGATTTCGGCCTCGATCTCGGTCAACCCCTGGAGGATGGCATCCCGTTCCGCCTCGGTGATCAACCCCTGCCGGGCGAGCATCCGCGCATGCGCCTTGGAGCCCATGATATCATGGTGGTAGAGGCGGGCATCGTACTGGATCGAGGCGGAAAAGGCCTCAACCGAGGCGGCAGTGGCCTCACTGAAACGGCCGCCCCACATCTTGCCGGCGGGGTTTGTGCTGTCCACGCTCATTTCATCCGTTGGTGGGCCTGGATGCGCAGGCGCAGGGCGTTGAGGCGGATAAAGCCGGTGGCGTCCGCCTGGTTGTAGACCTCGTCTTCCTCAAAGGTGGCAAAGGACTCGGAATAGAGCGAGTTGGCTGATTTTCGGCCCACGGGGATGCAGTTGCCCTTGTAGAGCTTGAGCCGCACCGTGCCGTTGACCGTGGTCTGGGCATCATCCATGGTCCGCTGCAAGAGGCGCATTTCCGGCGAGAACCAGAAACCGTTGTAGATCAGCTGCGAGTAGCGCGGCACCAAACTATCGCGAATATTGAGCACTTCTCGGTCTAGGGTGATGGTTTCCAGATCGCGGTGCGCGGCCCGCAGGATGGTGCCGCCGGGGGTTTCGTAGACGCCGCGCGACTTCATGCCGACAAAACGGTTCTCGACCATGTCGAGCCGGCCGATGCCGTTGGCCCCACCCAGGCTGTTGAGTTTGCTCATCAGGGCCACCGGACCGAGCCGCTCGCCGTCGATGGCCACCGGTGTGCCCTGCTCGAAATCAATTTCGATGTAGGTGGGCGTATCCGGCGCCTTTTCCGGGCTCACGGTCAGCTTGAACATGTCCTCGTCCGGCTCGTTCCACGGATCTTCAAGGATGCCACCCTCAAAGCTGATATGGAGCAGGTTCTCGTCCGAGCTGTAGGGATTTTTCTTGGTCACCGGCACCGGGATATTGTGCGCCTTGGCAAACTCGACCAGCTTCTGCCGCGAGTTGAGATCCCAGATCCGCCAGGGGGCAATGATGGTCAGCTTGGGGTTAAGCGCCATGTAGCTCAGCTCGAAGCGGACCTGATCGTTACCCTTGCCGGTGGCGCCGTGGCTGACCGCGTCTGCTCCTTCCGCAATGGCGATGCGCACCTGTTCCTTGGCGATCAGCGGCCGGGCCAGCGAGGTGCCCAGCAGGTACGCTCCCTCGTAGATGGCGTTGGCGCGGAAGGCCGGGAAGATGTAGTCACGGACAAACTCCTCGCGCAGATCGGAGATGATCACCTTTTCCGCGCCGGTGGCCAACCCTTTGGCCCGGACCGCGTCCCAGTCCTCCTTCTGGCCGATGTCGGCGGAATAGGCGATGACCGGGCAACCGTATTCATTGGCCAGCCATTTTAAAATAACCGAAGTATCCAAACCGCCGGAATAGGCGAGTACAATCTTGTTGGTCGACATAATTCAACTCTGACGGCGCTCCCAGTGGCGCCTACTCGATCTTTTTGTGTTAATGACCACCGGCGATGAACCGTTCCAGGATCGCCGCATGGATATGCATCTTGTTTTCCGCCTGATCAAAAACCACGCTCTGCGGGCCTTCGAGGACCTCTTCGGTGACTTCCTCGCCGCGATGGGCGGGCAGGCAGTGGAGGACGATGGCATCCTTGTCGGCCTTGGCCAAGAGCGCGCTGTCCAGCTGATAGTCGCGGAACACGCCCAACCGCTGCTCTTGTTCCGCTTCCTGACCCATGGAGGCCCAGACATCGACATTGATCACCGCCGCGCCGCGAATCGCCTCGGCCGGATCGCGCAGGACCACGATCGGCAGCGGGCTACGCACCCGGGCCTTCTCAAGAATGGTCTCATTGGGGCTGAAACCGGCGGGACAGGCTAGAGTCAGGGGAAAGCCGAACACCGAGGCAGCCTCGATCCAGGAGTTGGCCATGTTGTTGCCATCGCCGATCCAGACGGTTTTGGTCTTGTCCAGGGTGCCCTTTTTCTCGATCACCGTCATCAGGTCGCTGAGAACCTGACAAGGATGATGCAGGTCGGTAAGGGCGTTGATCACCGGCACGGTGGCGTAGCGGGCCAACTCTTCCACTACCCCTTGGCCAAAGGTGCGGACCACGATGGCATCAACGTAGCGGGAAAGCACACGGGCGGTATCCTTGAGCGGTTCGCCCCGGCCGAGCTGCGACTCCTTGGTGGACATGAAAATAACCTGTCCGCCCAAGCCGTACATGGCGGCTTCGAATGAGACCCGGGTCCGGGTCGACGGCTTTTCAAACAGCAGACAGATCTTGCGGCCGGCAAGCTGCTGGTGACGGACACCCTGCTTGCTTTCCGCCTTGAGCTCCAGGGCCCGATCAATCAACGCGCGCAGTTCTTCCTGAGTAAAATCGCCCAATGCCAACAGGTGGTTGTTCATAACGCTATCCCATGTAATCCGGGAACAACACCGTATCTCCGCCTCTCAGCCCTCAGGCGCCCAGCCATACCGATGTCTCTCCGGGTAAAAAAACAACTGATACAAAAAAACAGGTCGTTTGCAAAGGGATTTCACCTCGGGAGCCCTGATTGCGGACGATTGCGAACCAGGAAAGGGGGTTAGAGGAGACCAGCGACCGCCTTGTCGAGAAACAGGGCTGAAAGGAGAATTTTCACGCCGATGGCCACCAGGATGACCCCGCCGGCCACCTCGACCCGCTTGCCCCACAGGGCGCCGGCCCGGGTGCCGAGAAACAGCCCCATGACCGTGAACGCACAGGCCACCAGACCGATCACCAGCGATGGAATCCAGATAACCACATCGAGCATGGCCAGGGTCAGCCCCACGGCCAGGGCATCAATGCTGGTGGCCACGGATAGGGCCACCATGGTCAGGCCCCGGCTGGGATCGTTGGTTCGCTCCGTCCCCTCTCCGGCCCCCAGCGCTTCATGGATCATCCGCCCGCCGATATACAGCAACAGGGCAAAGGCGATCCAGTGGCTCCAGGCGGCAACAAAGGACTGCACCGTGAGGCCGGCCAGCCAACCGATCACCGGCATCATCGCTTGAAATAGACCGAAGTGGAAGGCCAAACGGAAACAGGGCCGGAAGGTCAACGGCTGAAGGATGGCCCCGGCGGCCAGGGCCACGGCAAAGGCATCCATGGCCAGAGCCACGGCGACAGCCATCAAGGACAGACTATCCACGAGCAGCGCGATCAGCGGCGGGAAACCGGCTCAGGCCAAGCGGTCAAACACTCGGCAGAGCGCGTCGATCAGCTGGTCGATTTCCTCGTTACTGACGATCAGCGGCGGCACAAAGCGCAACACCCGGTTGCCGGCAAAGTTGATCAGCGCGCCTTGGGCAAACATCTGTTGGACGATCTCCATCCCCAGCTCGATGCCCCGCTCGCTCAGCACCAGCCCGAGCAGCAACCCCCGGCCGCGCACGCCGGTGGCCAGATGCGGATACCGTTCGGCCACCCCCTGGAGCCGTTCGACAAAATAGCGGCTTCTCGCCTGTACCGAGGCAAGAAATCCGTCGCCGAGCATGACCTTGAGCACCTCGACCGCTGCCGCCGCAGCCACCGGATTGCCGCCGAAGGTCGAGGCATGCGTGCCCACGGTCAAGGAGGCGGCGATCTTCTCGGTGGTCAGCATGGCGCCGATGGGCAAGCCGTTGCCCAGGGCCTTGGCCAGGGTCATGATGTCCGGGGTGACGCCCAGCTGCTGGTGGGCAAACAGGGTACCGGTCCGGCCAAGCCCGGTCTGGACTTCGTCGAAAATGAGCAACAACCCATGCCGGTCACAGATGGTCCGGATCGCCTGCAGGTATTCGGGCTCCAGGGGCCGGACACCGCTCTCGCCCTGCAACGGCTCGCACAGGATAGCGCAGGTCTGCGGAGTGATCAGCCCTTCAAGCGTCTGCGGATCGCCGAATTCGGCGTGGATAAACCCTTGCGGCAGGGGCTCGAAACCCTGGTGGAACTTGGGTTGGCCGGTGGCGGCCACCGTGGCCAGGGTGCGGCCGTGGAAGGAACCGGCGAGCGAGATAATCTCATACTTGCCCGGTCCGCTATAAATCCGGGCCAGCTTGATCGCCGCCTCGTTGGCCTCGGCGCCGCTGTTGCCCATGAACACCCGGTCGGCAAAACTGTTGGCCACCAACAGTTCAGCCAATTCGATCTGCGGCTGGGTGTGGAAAAGGTTGGACACATGCACCAGCGAGGCCGCCTGGCGACAGATGGCCTCGGTAACGCGGGGATGACAGTGTCCCAGCGAACACACCGCTATGCCGGCAAGAAAGTCGAGGTACTCCTTGCCATCCGCATCCCACAATCGACAGCCGCTGCCCTTGACCATGGCCGCCGGAAATCGGTTGTAGGTTCCAATAAACACCGCGTTGCCCCGGGCCGCCCACTGTTCGTTGCTCATGCCACCAACTCCGTTCCAATCCCTTTTCGTGTGAAAATTTCCAGCAAAATGGCGTGTTCCTGCCGGCCGTCGATGATATGCGCCTTGGCCACGCCGCCATCGAGCGCCGATTTGCAGCAGTTGACCTTGGGGATCATCCCCCCCTTGATCACTCCTGCATTGATCAGGTCGTCGATCTGGTCGCGGTAGATGGTGGAGATCAGCTCGCCGTTCTGATTTTTCACCCCTTCGACATCGGTGAGCAGCATCAGCTTGACCGCGTTCAGTTCGGCGGCAATGGCCCCGGCCACCAGGTCGGCGTTAATATTGAATGCCTGCCCGTCCTCGCCCACCCCCACCGGGGCGATCACCGGAATGAAATCCTGCCGGTCGAGGGCCTCGAGGATCTCGGGGTTGATTCGGGTGACTTCTCCGACCCGGCCGATGTCGATCAGTTCCGGGGGCCGATCCTCTCCGGCCGGCTTGCCCTGGATGGTCAGCTTGCGGGCCTGAACCAGGTCGCCGTCCCGGCCGGACAGCCCCACCGCCTTACCGCCGCAGTGGTTGATCAGGCCGACGATCTCTTTGTTGACCTTGCCCACCAGCACCATTTCGACCACATCCATGGTTTCGCCGTCGGTGACCCGCATCCCCTGAACATAACTCGGGGTGATCCGCATCTTCTCCAGGAATCGGTTGATCTGCGGTCCGCCGCCGTGGACGATCACCGGATTGATGCCGATGTATTTCATCAAGATCACATCCAAGGCAAAGTTGCGCTTGAGCGTCTCGTCGACCATTGCATGGCCGCCGTACTTGATCACCACGGTTTTCTCTCGAAATTCGCTGATATAAGGCAACGACTCGACCAATACCTTGGCCTTGGCGATTTCTTCTCGTATCATCTGTTTCCTCCCGTCCCGCACAACCCCGTGCGCTCATTGAAAGTCGATCATTTTACCTCTGCCGCCCCCCCCTGTAAACCCTTCAATGCCGGCCAAAGAAAAAGGAGGAACGGCGCGCCTCCTCCCCCTTTACATTTGTCCGATTACAAAGTAATATCCCCCGGTTCTTGCAAAAACCAAACCCAAAACAGTATCGCCCTTTTTTCTCCCGCACTCCAGAGGATACGCTCATGGGGCCTTTGCCTGCTGTCAGCAAACCAATCATCCATCTGACCCTGATCCTCCTGCTTGCCCTCGCCGCACCCTGCCAAGGGGTGGAAGATGCTGACCAACCGATCAGCATCGAGGCCAATCGCATGGTTTCACAGGAAAATCAAAACACGGTCGTCTTCCTGGGCAAGGTCGATGCCCGCCAGGGCAACCTGATCATCCGTTCCGAGGAAATGACGGTTTTCTACAGTGAAAAACCAGCGAATAAAGACGGGCAGCCGTCGACGCCCGGGCCGGGCAACCAGAACACCAGCCAGTTGGAAAAACTGATCTGCAAACAGAATGTCAAGATCAGCGAGGGCGATTGGCTGGGTACCGGCGACCGCATGGATTACTTTGCCAAGGAACGCAAGGTCGTGCTCACCGGCAATGCCAAGGCCTGGCAGGGACCAAACATGGTGGCCGGCAAGACGATCACCTATTACCTGAATGAAAAGCGGTCGGTCGTGGAACAGGACGAAAAATCCAAAGGCAGGGTCAAGGCGGTTATTCACCCGGAATCGAAGAAAAAACCATGAACAGCACCTCTGTTCTAGAAACCTGCGGCATCGTCAAGGAATACCGCAACCGGCGGGTGGTGGACCAGGTCAGCCTGCAGGTGCGCAGTTCATCGGTGGTCGGCCTGCTCGGCCCCAACGGCGCCGGCAAGACCACCACCTTCTATTCGATCGTCGGCTTCATCCGGCCCACCAGCGGCACCATTCTGCTTGACGGCGAGGACATCACCGCGCTGCCGATTCATCAGCGCGCCTCACGCGGCATCACCTACCTGGCCCAGGAGCCTTCGGTCTTTAAAAAGCTGACCGTCGAGGAAAACATCCGCATCGTTCTTGAGCCCTTGGGCCTGCCGCGCAATGAAATCAACCGGCGGATCAGCGACCTGATGGCCGAACTCAAACTGGAGTACCTGGCCGGCAACAAGGGGCACGCCTTGTCCGGAGGCGAACGGCGGCGGGTGGAGATTATGCGGGCGCTCGCCACCAGGCCACGCTTCATCCTCCTGGACGAACCCTTTGCCGGGGTTGACCCGCTGTCGGTGGCCGATCTGCAAGCAATCATCCGCGAGCTAAAAAGCAAGGGACTGGGTATCCTCATTTCTGACCACAACGTGCGTGAAACCTTGCAGGTCTGTGATTTTGCGTATATAATGAATAACGGTCAAATACTGACCAGCGGCGTGGCCGACGACATCATTCAGAGCGCGGTGGCCAGAAAAATGTATCTCGGCGATAATTTTCACATGTGACGGCATCCGGCTCCTTTCCTCTCCATGGACGACCTCAAACCTCTGCGGCAGACATGATACGGTATGGCACTTGAACTCAGACAGAACCTGAAGCTCGCACAGAAACTGGTGATGACGCCGCAGTTGCGCCAGGCCATCAAACTGTTGCAGCTCGGTCGTCTTGAGCTGACCGAGGCCCTGCAAGCGGAAATCGAGCAGAATCCCATGCTGGAGGAGGCCCCCTCCCTGCTCGAACAACCGGCCAATCCCGAATCCCTCAACGGGGAGGAGAATGCCTACCAGGCCGAAGCCACCGTCACCGACCGGATCAAGGGCGACGATCCGGCCACCGTGGCCGAGGTCAACTGGGAGGATTACGCCAACAATTTCGACACCGACATCGCCTTTTCCCACGAAACACCGCCGGCCGACGCCCCCTCCCAATTCGACTTCATTTCCGCTGTTCCCGGCCTGGCGTCCTACCTCCAATGGCAGCTGACCCATCTCGACCTCAGCGAGCAAGACGCCGACCTGGCCACGTTCATCGTCTGCAACCTCGATGGCCACGGTTTTCTCGATGCCAGCATCGAGGATATCTGCGCCTACGGCCACTGTACCGAGGAGGAAGCCGAGGGAGTGCTGCGGCTGGTACAGAGCCTCGATCCACCGGGCATCGCCGCCCGCGACATCCGCGAATCCCTGCTTCTGCAGCTCGATCGGCTCGACGCCGATGATCCTCTGCCCTCCCAGATCGTCGAGCAGCACATGGATCTGTTAGAGTCGCGCAACTACGCGCAGTTGGCAAGAGAACTCGGCGTGCCGCTGAAAAAAATCACCGAAGCGGTGGCCGTGATCCAGGAATTGACCCCCTATCCCGGCAACGAGTTCAGCAACGAGCAAACCAACTACATCGCGCCGGACGTCTACGTCTACAAGATCGACGGCGAGTTTGTCATCCAGCTCAACGACGAGGGGTTGCCGCAGCTCCAGCTCTCCAGCGAATACCAGCAGCTGCTCAAGCAGAAGAACGCACTCAACTCCGAGTCGCGCGGCTACCTGCGAGAAAGCAAGCGCAACGCCGAATGGTTCATTAAATCGATCGAACAGCGACAGCGGACCATCTACCGGGTCATGGAGAGCCTGCTCAAGTTTCAGCGGGATTTTTTTGAGGACGGGCCAGCGGCGATGAAGCCCCTGATCCTGCGGGATGTGGCCGAGGATATCGGCATGCACGAATCGACCGTCAGCCGGGTGACCTCGAACAAGTATGTTCATTGTCCCCAGGGCATCTATGAGCTGAAGTATTTTTTCAGCACCGCCGTGCCCAACGCCGATGGCGACAGCGTGGCCGCCGAGGCCATCAAGACCCGCATTCGCCAGTTGATCACCAACGAAAATCCGGCCAAGCCGCTGAGCGACAACAAGATTTCCGAACTGCTGGCCAAGGAGAACATCACCGTTGCCCGTCGCACCGTAGCCAAGTACCGAGAACAACTCAAAATTCTTCCGGTCAAGCACCGCCGGAAAACCAATTAGCCAAAAGAGGCGGTGCTCGTGCCCGGGTTAGACAAAGACGCAATCATTCTCGACATGAAGGCCGCCACCAAGGAGGGAGCGCTGCGGGAACTGGCCGGCCTGGCCGCGACCCAGTGCGGCCGCTTCACCGAAGAGGTGCTCTACAAGGTCCTGCTTGAACGTGAATCCGTGGGTTCCACCGGCGTGGGCAACGGCGTGGCCGTCCCTCACGGCAAGATCGAAGGATTGGACGAGATCCTGCTGTGCTTTGGCCGCAGCAAGGCGGGCATCAACTTCGACGCCATCGACAACCGTTCGGTCTACCTCTTCGTGCTGTTGCTGTCTCCGGCGAGCAAGGGGGGAGAGTACCTCCACACCCTGGCCCGGGTCAGCAAGATTCTCAAACAAGACGCCAACCGCCAGCAACTGCTGGAATTCACCTCCCGCGAGGAGATCGCCGCCCTGTTTGCCGCCGATCCGGGCACGGCCTGAGTGCCGCAGGCCGCCCCCGGACCGGGTTCATCCCTACCGTCTCAGCTGCGGATCATCTCCGCGATTTGAAATGCCATCTCCAGCGATTGCTCGGCATTGAGCCGTGGATCGCAGGTGGTCAGATACCGCTGGCCCAGTTGGGCGTCGGACAATTGACGCGCACCGCCGATACATTCGGTGACATCGTCACCGGTCAACTCGAAATGGACCCCGCCGGGGACCGTTCCTTCCACCCAATTCAGCTCGAAGAAGCAGCGCAGCTCGGAGAGAATATTCTCGAAATCCCTGGTTTTGTGTCCCGATTCAGCCTTGAAGGTGTTGGCGTGCATCGGATCGCAGGTCCACAGCACGTGCAGTCCGGCCTTCTTGACCGCCCGCAGCAACGGCGGCAGATGCTTTTCGATGGCCTTGAAACCGAAACGGGTGATCAGGGTGATCCGCCCCGGTTCGTTGTCCGGGTTGAGCCGCTCGATGATGCGGAGTATGTCGTCGCTGTCGTAATTGGGCCCCACCTTCATGCCCAGCGGATTGCGCACGCCGCGGAGGAACTCGACATGGGCGCCGTCGAGCTGCCGGGTGCGATCGCCGATCCACAGCATGTGGGCCGAGCAGTCGTACCAGCCGCCGGCAATCGAGTCCTCGCGGGTCAGGGCCTCTTCGTAGCCAAGGAACAGGGCTTCGTGGGAGGTGAAGAACTGAGCCTCCTTGAGCTGCGGGATATCGGTGGAAATGCCGATGGTCTCCATGAATTTGAGCGCGTTGCTGATCTGCTTGGCCATGCGCTCGTAGGACCGCCCCATGGGCGATTGCTTGACGAACTCCTGGTTCCAGGCCTGGACCCGGTGCAGGGAGCCGAAACCGCCACGGGTGAAGGCGCGCAGCAGGTTCATGGTCGCCGCCGACAGGTGGTAGCCCTTGAGCAGGCGCTCCGGATCGGGGATGCGCGCCTCCAGCACCGGATCGGCGGAGTTGGCCATGTCGCCTCGGTAGCTGGGAATCTCCATCCCGTTAATTTTTTCGGTGTCGCTGGAACGCGGTTTAGCATACTGGCCGGCAATGCGGCCCACCTTGACCACCGGCTTGTTGCCGGCATAGGTGAGAATGACCGCCATCTGCAGCAGCACCTTGAGGGTTTCGCGGATGTTGGGCGCGGTGCAGCGGGAAAATTCCTCGGAACAGTCGCCGCCCTGGAGAAGAAAGGCCTCGCCTCGGACCGCTTTGGCGAGCATGGCTTTCAGATCCCTGATTTCGCCCGCAAAAACCAACGGCGGCAACAAGGAAAGGGTCTGAATGATCTCGTCGTAGCGTTCCTTGTCCGGCCAGTTGGGTTGCTGCAAGGCGGGGAAATGGTGCCAGTTTGTCTTGTTCCAGTTGCGTGTCTTCTCCATGGTCGTCGTGTCAGTTAGAGGTTCACTGAAGATGATCGACCGCGCCCGGCGGCGCGGCGTGATCAGATGGGTCATGCGGCTGTGGCCGGCAGCTGCTGCCAAAGCAGCAGACCTCCACATCAAAAACATTGAGAATGCGCAACGCCTGATCGCGCTTTTCCGCATCGGCGAACGGCTCGAAAACGCATTCCCGCACCAGCTCTCCGGCGCGGGCCCGGTCGGGGATGCAGTCCATGCCGGTAGCCAGCACCTTGCCCCGCGCGGTTTCCAACAGTTCCGCATCGCGGCCGTTGGTGACGATGGCCAGCGGAATACGGTAGGCCGGTTCCAGCACGCGGGCAGCCGCGACCGCCGCGTTCTCGCGGGTCACCAGGGAACCGGGGCCGTAACGGAGGATGAACAGCCGCCTGCCCGCAATGCGCGCGGTCAGTTCGATCAGGGTCTGCACCCGGATGTTGTTGTAGCAGGAATCGATGGTCAGTCGCGGCTCCAACTCTTCCCTGGCATAGCCGAGCTGCTCCACCAGCCGGCGAGCCAGGGCTTGGCGTACCCGTTCGTCGTCGGTGTCCGGCAGCACGTGGCCGGTGAGGTAATCCCGCAATTCACCGTACACGATATGGTGTCCCGAGGTATCGATCATGGCGCATCCTGAAAAAAAGATGAACAAACGGGAGGGAAACGGCGTTATGGCGCGCATCGGCCGGAGCTGTTGTCGGCATTGACTTTCCAGCTGTCGGCCGCAACTCCGCATGTGGCGATTCCGTGACCAGCGACAATCGATGTAAGTAATCGTTTAACGATGTTTTTGTCAATCCTCAATTTTAACCGTCGCCCGGCTGCCGGAGAGAAAGGCTCGCCCCATTCGCCCGCTGCGTGTATGATCGGTGAACTGTCCGGGTGCCACGCAAGCCGGCGCGGCATCCAATCACCCATCCACCAACTCCCTTCAGTGACCGTCGATGACCAACCTCACTACCTCCCATGCCCCCACCGGCCAATGGCTGAAAATCTCCCTCTTTTGCCCCCTTCCCCTACTGGAACCGGTCAGCGATCTCATGGGCGTGCTCAGCGGCTCCGGGGTGGAACAGAGTCCGGAAACCGATGCCGGCGCCCTGGTCAGCGGTTTTTTCCGTCTGACCGCCGACGATGCGGGGCGTCCTTCGCACAGTGCTGAACAGATCCTGACCGAGGTCACCGAACGGATGACCGAACTCTTTGCCCTTTACAACCTCGTCCCGCAAACGCCGACCACCACCCTGCTGGCCGACGAGGACTGGGCCACCAGCTGGCAGCAATATTTCAAACCCTTCGAGATCGTCTCCGGCTTGGTGATCAAGCCTTCCTGGGAGGCGTATCAACCTGCCCCCGGACAACAGGTGATCGAAATGGATCCGGGCATGGCCTTCGGCACCGGTCAGCATGCCTCGACCCGGATGGCGCTTGAATTGATCAAAGGCAGCATGGAGTCGATTCAGCCGCAAGAGGCCCTGGACGTGGGCACCGGCACCGGCATCCTGGCCATGGCGGCAACTCGGTTCGGCGCCAAGCGAGTGATCGCCATCGACAACGATCCGGATGCGGTGGCCGTGGCGCGAGAAAACATCGAAAAGAATGGACTCGCGGGGCGGATCGAGGTCAGCGCCACACCGGTGACACAGATTCAGGGCAGCTTTCCCCTGGTCTGCGCCAACATCGTCCACGACGTGCTGGTGGACATGGCACCGGCACTAGCCGCCCTGACCGCTGCCGGCGGCCACTTGGTGTTGGCCGGCATTCTTCGCGGCGGGCAGGAGGCCAATATCCTCGGGGTCTATGGCAACCTTGGCTGTGCATCGCTTGATCGCCGCTACCAGGATGAATGGGTGGCACTGCTGCTGCGCCGACCTTGAAACGTCGTCCGATTGGTGGCGTCAGCTCCCCTGAAGCAGGGCAAACTCCCCGGCGGCAATGCCGGGGAGTGAAGACTCAATAATCGAAGGCTGCTCTTTTCCGGCAGAGAAGCGGCCGATGCAAATGTCCACGGACAACGACAGATCCCTCCTTCCGCTGTATCCTGATGAAATATCCTTATTTTTTCGAAGTGTTATCGTTTCCATCTGAAAAAAAACTGTAAATTTTTGTAAATTGCCTAACCGACAGGCACAGGGAGGCTTTATGGTTGACGAGTTCCATCTCAATTGAATCACCTTGAACATCTGGCGCTCCTCCATGCGGATCTTGCTCATCGACGACGACACCGAGCTGTGCGACCTCCTGACCGAATACCTCGAACAGGAGGGGTTTGCCGTCTCGGCCTGCCATGAGGCCCAACAGGGATTGACGACCGCTCTCGCCGGCGATCATTCCTTCCTGATTCTCGATGTCATGCTCCCCGGCTTCAACGGTTTTGACCTGTTGCGCAAGATCCGGCAAGCGTCCACGGTCCCGGTGCTGATGCTGACCGCCCGGGGCGATGAAGTCGACCGGATCGTCGGCCTGGAATTGGGGGCCGATGATTACCTGCCCAAGCCCTTCAACCCGCGTGAACTGGTGGCCCGGATCCGGGCCATCCAACGTCGAGGCGAAAACGGATTGGGCAACCGGCGCACCGCGCCCGGCAAGCTGCTTGCCGACGACATCGTCCTTGATCCTGGCACCCGGACCGTCTGGCGGCACGACGTCGAAATCCCGCTGACCACGGTGGAATTCGCCCTGCTCCATGCCCTGCTCAAACGGATCGGCCAGGTGGTCAACCGCGAGGAGCTGGCCATGGAGGCGCTGGGCCGCAAACTGGAGCTGTTCGACCGCAGCATCGATGTCCACATCAGCAGTCTGCGCAAGAAATTGGGCCGCAACGTCAACGGCATTGAACGAATCAAAACCGTGCGCAGTGTCGGTTACATGTACATCTGCCCCTAACCCCCCAACCGATCGGACATGCGCAGCATCTTCTTCCGTCTCCTGCTCAGTTTTTCCCTGACCATCCTTCTCACCGGAGTGATCAGCGGCCTGGTGATGTACTCCCTGTCCCGCCGGTCGGTGGATTCCTTCCGCCACGATTTCCATCGTCAGATGCAGGCCAGCATCGCCCGTTCGATCGTGCTGATGGGCCAGGCCGCACAGGTGATGCGCCAGCACCGTGGCGAGCGAGCGTTCAACCTGTATGTCGAGGAAATCCAGGCGTCGATGCGAACCCGACTGTATCTACGCGCCGGCGACACCGTCGTGCCCGTCGACCCCGCCCTCCCCTCCGAGCTTGTCCGCTTGGCCGATACCGCCGTCGCGGGCGACCAACCTCTCATTCGGGACGACGGTCGGGAACTGTTGGTGATTCAGCGGCTGCGTGCCCCGGACGGAGCCTCCTACGCGGTGATCGGTTTGCACCGTCTGGGCCCACCTCCGGGCCTGGACGGCCCACCCCCGGGCCGGCCAGACTTTTTCCCCGACAATGGTCCAGGACGGCCAACGCAACCTCTGCCGAAGCCGCCGCCGCACCCTCCTTTCTTCGGCCGAGGCCAATGGCTGCGCCTGGTGGTGTTTCTCGCTGTCGCCGGGACCATCTGCTATCTGCTGGCCCGATCCTTCAGCGCCCCCCTGGAACGACTGCGCCGCATCAGCCGCCAGATTGCCGGCGGCGATCTCTCGGCGAGGGTGGGCGCCTCATTGGGCGAGGCGGGCAACGAAATCGGCGATCTGGCGAGGGATTTCGACCACATGGCCGAACAGATGGAAGAAATGGTCAACAACCAGAAACGGTTGTTGCGCGATATTTCCCACGAACTGCGCTCCCCGTTGGCTCGGCTGAACCTGGCCCTGGAGCTGGCACGAAAGCGGTTCCAGGCCGAGGAAGATGGTAATTTGGACCGAATCGGCCGTGAATCCGAACGCTTGAACAACCTGATCAGCCAACTGCTCTCCTTGACTCGCAGCGAGGCCTTCACCATAGACGCCAACACGCCCAGGGTCGCCCTCGCCGAACTGGTGCGGGACGTCGCCCAGGATGTTGATTTCGAGACCCGTCACCTGGGCAAGGGGGTCGTGGTCGGCGAGGTGGCCGAGGCATCGGTGCCCGGTTCCCCTGAACTGCTGCGGCAGGCCATTGAAAACATCATCCGCAACGGCGCCACCTCCACCCGGTCAGGCAGCCGCGTGGAGGTCTGTTTGTTTACCCGGAAAAACAGCTCAACGACAAACGCGCAGGCGGTCATCCGCGTACGGGATCACGGTCCAGGCGTGCCGGAAGACAAACTCCCCCACCTCATCGAACCCTTTTTCCGGGTGGCCGAGGCCAGGGACCGCAACACGGGCGGCACCGGACTGGGGCTGGCCATTGCCCATCACGCAATCCGGCAGCATGGCGGATTGCTGCACTTCCGCAACGCCCCCGACCAGGACGGGCTGATTGTCGATATCCGGCTGCCGCTCGACCAGGCATCACCGCCGGAGCAGACCGCGGCTCAGGACGCAACTTTTTCTTGACGCCCAGTCGACTCTGTGCTATTTAGCCATTCTCGAAATGAGGACGGTTGCTCAACGCGCCGTCATCCTTTCAACGCACATTCCTCGGTAGCTCAGTCGGTAGAGCAGGTGGCTGTTAACCACCCTGTCGGCGGTTCGAGTCCGTCCCGGGGAGCCAGAACGCACCAGGCCTCTTTTCTCCGGAAAAGAGGCCTTTTTTTTGGCTGTCCGGCCAGCGGCGCAAGGAGGCCGGGCTGATCAGGAAGACGCTGTCAACAGCATATGCCCGCTCCAGCCGCTACCGCAGCTCTGGGGTAAATCTGGTCAGGTACCGCAGATTGCCCGGCGTTCGGGAACGCTTCACCCCCTCCCTGGAGGTTTGTCATGTGGACACTGTTTGATGGCTGGAAATTCCTTGCCGGACTGGGAATTTTTCTGTTCGGCATGTTCATGATGGAGGAATCGGTCAAACTGCTCGCCGGCCGCTCGTTCAAGACCCTGATCCGCCGCTTCACCGACAGCCGCCTCAAAGGCCTCCTGACCGGTTTCGTCACCACCTCCATCCTTCAGTCCAGCTCCGCCGTGTCCCTGATGGTGCTCGCCTTTGTCGGCGCCGGCCTGATGACGCTGGCCAACGCGATCGCGGTGCTCATGGGCGCCATGGTGGGCACGACCTGCACCGCCTGGATCGTCGCCCTGGTAGGCTTTCAGTTCAAAATCGACGTCTTTGCCCTGCCGTTGATCGGCATCGGCGGCCTGGGGCTGATCTTTTTTTCCGGCTCCAGCCGGTATGTCAACGTCAGCAAGCTGTTGGCCGCCTTTGGTTTTCTCTTCCATGGCCTGGACTTCATGAAAACCAGCGTCGAAGCCTTTGCCGCCGCGGTCGACCTGTCCTTTCTGCCAGACGTGGGCCTGTGGGTCTATGTCCTGGCCGGCGTCGTGCTGACTGCGGCCATGCAGTCCAGTTCCGCCACCATCGCCATCATCCTCACCGCCCTTTTCTCCAACATCATTGATTTTCGCGAGGGGTCGGCCCTGGTGATCGGGGCCAACGTCGGCACCACGATCACGGTGCTCCTGGGCGCCATCGGCGGTATTCCGGCGAAAAAACAGACCGCTGCCAGCTCACTCATTTTCAATGCGGTTACCGCCGTGGTGGTCGTGCCCCTGCTGTCGCCGATGTCCTGGATCATCCATGACCTGTTCGCTCTCGGCGACAACCCCGTCCTGGCCATCGCCCTGTTCCACACCCTGTTCAATGTCCTGGGCGTGCTGCTTTTCTTTCCCTGGATTTCGGTGTTGGTTCACTTGCTGCATCGTTTCTTTCCCGAACAACAGACCGTGCTCACCCGCTACATCCACAACACCCCACCCCAGGTTCCCGAAGCTGCTCTAGCCGCCCTGCGCAACGAGGTGCTCCATCAACTGCTGCTGTCCATCCGCTATCTCGGTATCCGCTACGGTCTGCGCGCGGCGGGCAGCGGATTGGCGGCCTTACCCCCGCCATCCAGCGGCGTTGCCGACACCCCGCTCACCTACGGGGATCTGGAACGCCTGCATGCTGAAATTTTCACCTTTTATGCCCGGATACAAGCCGAGGCCATCGATCCCCAGGAAGCGGCACAGCTGGAGCCGATTATCCGGTCCAGCCGCAGTACCATGAACGTGGTGCGAAATCTGTATGAGCTGCGATCGGAAATCGAGGATATTGGCCAGGAAGACAACCCGTTTCTACTCAAGGCCCATGGCGAATTCCGTGACCGGCTGGCCCACCTGTGGCGGACCATTGAAGGGATAGCGGCCGAATCCCGGGCAGAGGTGCAGGAGGAAGAACTGCGGCTTCTATTCCAGGGCGTCGAGGAGGCCGACAAACAGTTTCTCCGCTCCTGCGCCGGGGCGGTGGCCCAGCGGGCGATCCGGGAACAGGATGTTACCAGACTGCTGATGGTCAACCGTTTCCTGACCCAATCCAGCCGGATGGTGGTCCTGAGCATGCAAAACCTGATCATGCGCCCCCTACCCGCCCCGCAGCCGGCCGCAAGTTAACGGTTGGTCCATGAGCAACGGGTCCAGAATCCCCGCGACAAAACACATTCTAGGTTGGACAAAGTTCGGCAAATCTATTATATAGATATGGTTTTTCCGTGATCGGGCCGGATTCCGGCCCTTTTTTTTTGCGCGCCGCCCATCGTGGCCGGCGCACCGAGCAATCCCTGATCAACAAGCCCAACGTGAGCAGTCAATACCACAAAGAGATTCAGAAACGACGAACCTTCGGCATCATCAGCCATCCCGACGCCGGCAAGACCACCCTCACCGAAAAGCTGTTGCTGTTCGGCGGCGCCATCCAGATGGCCGGCGCGGTCAAGTCGCGCAAGACTGCGGTTCACGCCACCAGCGACTGGATGGCCATCGAGCGCGAGCGCGGCATTTCGGTGACCACCTCGGTGATGAAATTCAACTACCGCGACTACGAAATCAACCTGCTCGATACCCCTGGTCACCAGGACTTCTCCGAGGACACCTATCGGGTGCTGACTGCGGTGGACTCGGCCCTGATGGTGATCGATAGCGCCAAGGGCGTCGAGGCCCAGACCACCAAGCTGATGGAGGTCTGTCGGATGCGCAACACCCCGATCATCACCTTTATCAACAAGCTCGACCGCGACGGCATGGAGCCGCTCGACATCCTGGCCGACATCGAGGAGAAGCTGCAGATCGAATGCGTGCCGCTCAGCTGGCCGATCGGCATGGGCAAGGGGTTCAAGGGCGTCTACGACCTGCACCGTCGGCAGATCACCCTGTTCACCCCCAGCCAGGACACCCGGCCCGAGGACTGCATCGTGGTGCAGGATCTGGCCGATCCCATGCTCGATGAACTGGTCGGTGTTTTTGCCGCCAACAAACTGCGCGAGGATATTGAACTGCTGCAGGGGGCGGCCAACCCCTTCGAGTACGAGCACTATCTCAAGGCCGGGCAAACGCCGGTGTTCTTCGGCAGCGCCATCAACAACTTCGGCGTGCGCGAGCTGCTCGACGCTTTTGTCGAACTCTCGCCCCCGCCGGGTCCGCGCGCCACCACCACCCGCATGGTCGATCCGAGCGAGGAGAGTTTCAGCGGCTTCACCTTTAAAATCCAGGCCAACATGGACCCGGCCCACCGCGACCGCATCGCCTTCTTCCGCATCTGCTCGGGCAAGTTCACCCGGGGCATGAAGGTCATGCACCACCGTTTGGGCAAGGAGATCTCCTTAAGCAATGCCACCGTGTTCATGGCCCAGGAGCGCTCCCATGTCGACGAGGCCTATCCCGGCGACATCATCGGCATCCATAACCACGGCACCATCAAAATCGGCGACACCTTCACCGACAAGGAAGAGCTCAAGTTCACCGGCATCCCCAACTTCGCGCCCGAGCACTTCCGCCGGGTGGTGCTGAAAAATCCGCTCAAGATGAAGCAGCTGCAGAAAGGGCTGTTGCAGATGGCCGAGGAAGGAGCGGTGCAGGTATTCCGCCCGATTGTGGGCAATGACTACATCCTCGGTGCGGTGGGCGTGCTGCAGTTCGAGGTGACCATGACCCGGCTCAAGGACGAGTACGGGGTGGATGCCACCTATGAGCCGCTCAGCTACACCCTGGCCCGCTGGGTCTCCAGCGACAACAAGCAGCAGTTGCGCGAGTTCGAGAAGAAACACCAGTTCAATCTAGCCCTGGACGCCGAAGGCCACCTGTCCTACCTGGCCGAGGGCAGCTGGCGGCTGGCTCATACCCAGGAACTCTTTCCTGACATCGTCTTTCACAAGACGCGGGAATCGGTGTGAGCGGTTCCGCCCCATTGCACGTTAGCTTCTGTTCGCGGGCATGGCCCGCTCCTTCTATAGGCGACATGAGGGGAGCGGGCCATGCCCGCGATGTGTCTCCTGCGCCATGACCTCCATCCTGCTGATCCATCCGCCCCTGGCCAAGGCGGGCGAGCCGCCGGCGGGCATCGCCGCCCTGGCCGGCTGCCTGCGGGCGCACGGGGTCGATTGCACCCTGGTGGATGCCAACCTGGAAGGCCTGTTGTGGCTGATGGGCTCAGCCACGAATCCGGTCGATACCTGGTCGACCCGCGCCCTCAAGCACCGCGAGGCCAACCTCGCTGCTCTGCGCAGCCCCGCCACCTACGCCAATATCGACCGCTATCAACGGGCAGTGCGCGACATCAACCGGGTGCTGGAACTGGCGGTCGCCTCCCGGCCGGAACTCTCGATTAGCCTGGCCAACTACGAGGACAACAGCCTCGATCCCCTGGCCAGCAGCGATCTGCTCAGGGCCGCAGAAGAGTATCGCGCCAACCTCTTCTTTCCCTGGTTTGAGCAGCACCTGGCGCCAAAGATCGCGGCCAAGGCGCCGCGATTTATCGGCATTTCGCTCTGCTACCTCAGCCAGACCCTGTGCAGCTTCAGCCTGATCGGCTTTCTCCGCGCCACCTTTCTGCACATTCCCCTGCTGCTCGGCGGCGGCCTGCTCACCTCCTGGATGCGTCATCCCGGCTGGACCAATCCCTTTGCCGGCCTGGTGGCGCAGTGCATCGCCGGGCCGGGCGAAGGCCCGCTGCTCGACCTGCTGGGGCTTGCGCACCAACACCATGATGTCGCGCCCGACTATGACGGCCTATCGCTCGCCGACTACCTATCCCCCGGCCTGATTCTCCCCTACGCAGCCTCGCGCGGCTGCTATTGGAACAAGTGTACCTTTTGCCCGGAGACCGCCGAACAGAGCCGCTATCAGCCTGTTGACCCGCAGACAGTGGTGGCCCATTTGCACCAATTGTGCCGCCACACTCAACCCAGCCTCATCCACCTGCTCGACAATGCCGTCAGTCCGGCTGTGATGTCGGCGCTAATCGACAATCCGCCTGGAGCACCCTGGTACGGTTTTGTCCGCTTTCACGAGCAACTGGCTGATGTCGACTTTTGCCACCGGTTGCATGCCTCCGGCTGCATGCTACTCAAGCTCGGCCTGGAATCCGGTTCGCAGCAGGTGTTGGATGGGCTGCACAAGGGCATCGACCTGGCCCTGGTGGAACAGGTCCTCGCGGCCCTGTATCAGGCCGGTATCGCCACCTATGTCTATCTGTTGTTCGGCACGCCGGCGGAATCCGCCGTTGAAGCCCGCCAAACCCTGGCCTTTGTTCAACGCCACCACCAGGAGATCAGCTTCCTCAACCTGGCCATCTTCAACATGCCTATCGCAGGCGCCGAGGCAACGGCCCTGGCAGGCACGACCTTTTCCCAGGGTGATCTCTCACTCTACTGCGATTTCCCCCACCCCCAGGGCTGGGATCGGCGCGCCATCCGCACCTTTCTTGATAAAGAATTCAAGCGCCAACCGGAGTTAGCGGCCATCTTCCGCCGTGATCCGCCTTATTTTACTTCAAATCATGCAGCCTTTTTTAATGACCACTCTCCCTGGCCAAGTCGATGCAAGCATGAGAAACGGGCATGATCATCCCACTTTGGAGCGGAAAAATGCAACCGCGCATGCTAAAGTTACGTGCATGGATGGCGTCAGTGTGACATGTTCCTATCCATTTCATTCTTCTCAGGGAGATGTACATGAAACTTCAGGTCATTCTTGAACCAAGCGAGGAAGGTGGCTTCACCGTCTACGTCCCCAGTCTCCCCGGGTGCATCAGTGAAGGCGACAGCAGAGAGGAGGCACTGGCCAACATCAAGGAAGCTATAGCCTTGTATCTCGAACCCATCGAAGACGATGCTCTCGTTGCTCCGAACGCCCAACTCCTCGAGATTGCGATATGAACCTCATTCCCAGTCTTTCTTATTTCAAGATCATCTCGGCCTTGAAGCGGGACGGCTGGGTTGTGGTGAGGCAGAGAGGGAGCCATATCCGGTTGCAAAAACACACCCGCACCGAAGTGCTCAAGTTGACGATCCCGGCGCATACGCCCCTCAAGCGATCCACCTTGGCACATATCCTCAAACAAGCGGGGCTTTCGGTTGAAGATTTCCGCGCGTTGTTATAAGCAGAACAATTTTCAGCTGCATACTCGTCGTTCTTTCACGGTGGGCAGCACATTTTTACCCTTCTCCGATTTCAACATCTAAGGACATTGCCATTCATGCCTTCCCACGTCATCCAACTCCATCGTCAGGTCAAACCCGACTTCGCCTACTGCTTTAACATCGAATCCAGCCGTGCGCTGACGCCTGCGGAGGTCGAGCGGCTGCGCCTGATCCTGGCCGACGGCTTCCTCCTCGACACCGTTACCTTTGAGCCGCAGCTTGTCGGTGAGCGGGTGGTCGAAATCGGCCCCCGGCTCAACTTCGCCACCGCCTGGTCCTCGAACATGGTGTCCATCTGTCGGGCCGTGGGCCTGGACGTGGTCACCCGGGTAGAGCGCTCCCGCCGCTCTCTGGTGCCCGAGGACGTGGCCATCGACACCTTCATCGCTCAAAATCACGACCGGATGACCGAGTGCGTCTATGCCCAGCCGCTGACCACCTTCGAGACCGGCATCGTGCCGGAGCCGGTCTACGAGGTCGATCTGCAGTCCAAGGGGCCGGACGGCCTGCTCGACATTCCCGGCATCTCCATGGACCAATGGGACCGGGAGCTGTATTACGACTATTTCGTCAAGCGTTGCGACCGCAACCCGACCATTGTCGAGATCATGGATCTCAACAACGCCAACTCCGAGCACTCGCGGCACGGCTTTTTCCGCGGCAAGCAGGTGATCGACGGCCAACACTACGACCGGACCCTGTTCCAGGTGGTCACCGACACCCTCAAAGCCCATCCCAAGGGCAGCAAGGTGGCCTTCAAGGACAACTCCAGCGTTATCGAGGGCTGCACCCTGACCACGCTCCTGCCTGCGCGACCGGGCGAACCGTCGCCGCTGAGTGAAGCCACGGTCTGCTATCACCCACTGCTCACCGCCGAGACCCATAACTTCCCCACCGGCGTCGCCCCCTTCCCCGGCGCTGAAACCGGCACCGGCGGCCGCATCCGCGACGTCCAGGGCACCGGCCGCGGTGGTCTGGTCATGGCCGGCACCGCCGGCTACTGCGTGGCCAACCTGCATATCCCCGACTATGAGCTGGAATGGGAGAACGCCTACGCCTGTCCGGACACCCTGGCGTCCGCCCTGGAGATCGAGATCGAGGCCAGCAACGGCGCCTCGGACTACGGCAACAAGTTCGGCGAGCCGCTGATTCAGGGCTTCACCCGCAGCTTCGACCTGCGGCTTTCGACCGGCGAGCGTTGGGGCTTTCTCAAGCCGATCATGTTCACCGGCGGCATCGGCCAGATCGACGACCGCCATACCGAGAAGAAGCAGCCGCTCAAGGGCATGCTCATCGTCCAGGTGGGCGGCCCGGCTTACCGGGTCGGCTTCGGCGGCGGCGCGGCCTCGTCGATGATGCAGGGCGAGAACGAAGCCAAACTCGATTTCAATGCGGTGCAGCGCGGCGACGCCGAGATGGAGCAAAAGATGAACCGGGTGATCCGCGCCTGCAACGAGATGGGCGACCTGAGCCTGATCGACGTCATCCACGACCAGGGCGCCGGCGGCCCGGCCAATGTGCTCAAGGAACTGGTCGAGCACGCCGGCGGCCGAGTGGAGATCCGCAACATCCGCGTCGGCGACCCGACCATGTCGGTGCTGGAGATCTATGTGGCCGAATACCAGGAACGGGTCGGCCTCTTGATCAGCCCGGAGAACATCGAGCGATTCCAGGCGATCTGCGCGCGGGAAAAGGTGGCCTGCGAGGTGCTCGGCGAGGTTACCGGCGACCTGCGCTTCGTTGTCCATGACAATCAGGACAACACCACGCCGGTGAACATCGAGATCCCCGAGCTGCTTGGCAAGATTCCGCAGAAAACCTTCACCGACAACCGGACGGTTCCCGCCCTGTCCGCCTTTGTCCCGCCCAAGAAGCTGGACGTGCGCGAGGCGCTGAACCGAGTGCTGCGACTGGTGTCGGTCGGCTCCAAACGGTTCCTCACCAACAAGGTCGACCGGGCGGTCACCGGCCTGATCGCCCAGCAGCAGTGCTGCGGTCCGCTGCAGCTGACCGTGGCCGACGTGGCGGTGGTGGCCCAGAGTCATTTCGGGGTCAGCGGCATTGCCACGGCCATCGGCGAGCAGCCGATCAAGATGCTGGTCGACCCGGCCGCCGGTGCACGGATGGCAGTGGGCGAGGCCCTGACCAACCTGGTGTGGGCGCGGATCAGGGATCTGGAACAAGTCAAATGCTCGGCCAACTGGATGTGGGCACCGAAACTGGCCGGCGAAGGCGCGGCCCTGCGCGACGCGGCCGAGGCCATGGCAGCGGCGATGATCGCCGTGGGCATCGCGGTGGACGGCGGCAAGGACAGCCTGAGCATGGCCGCCAAGGTCGGCGAAGAAGTGGTTAAGTCGCCGCGCGAACTGGTTATTTCGCTCTACGCCGCCATGAACGACATCCGCAACAAGGTCACCCCGGACATCAAGGAACCGGGCTCGGTGCTCTTGTTCATCGATCTTTCGGGCGGCAAGAACCGGCTAGGCGGTAGCGGCCTGGCCCAGACCTGCGGCCAGATTGGCGACGAGGTTCCGGACATGGACGATCCGGCCTTGGTCAAGCGGGCCTTTGGCGCGGTCCAGTACCTGCTCGACCACGGGTTGATCCTCGCCGGCCATGACCGCAGCGACGGCGGCCTGATCACCACTGTGCTTGAAATGGCCTTTAGCGGCAACTGCGGCCTCAACCTGGCGCTCAATGGCTCGGCGACCGTGCTCGAAACCCTGTTTGCCGAGGAACTGGGGTTGGTGATCGAATGCCACTGGCACCATCTGGCCCAAGTCAAGGAGCGGTTCGAGCAGGCCAAGGTCCCGTGCACCGTTCTGGGTTCCACCACCGTCAAGCAGGCAATCACCGTTCAATACAATGGTCATCTGGTGCTCGACGATTCCATGGCCGTGCTGCGCCAGTGGTGGGAGGAAACCAGCTACCAACTGGAGCGGCTGCAGATGAACCCGGATTGCGCCGAGGAGGAACGCTACGCCATCTTTGACCGTCAGGGGCCGGAATACCGGCTCGGCTTCACGCCCGAGGCCACGGCTCCGGCCATTCTCCAGCAGAAGGACAAGCCCAAGGTGATCATCCTCCGCGATGAAGGCTCCAACTCGGATCGGGAAATGAGTTCCGCTTTCTACAGCGCCGGTTTCGAGCCCTGGGATGTGACCATGACCGACCTGTTGGCCGGGCGGATCGATCTGGCCGATTTCCGCGGCATCGCGGCGGTGGGCGGCTTTTCCTACGCCGACGTGCCGGAGAGCGCCAAGGGCTGGGCCGCGACCATCCGCTTCAACGAGCGGCTCCAGGCCCAGTTCCACCAGTTCTACAACCGGCCCGACACCTTCACCCTCGGCATCTGCAACGGTTGCCAGTTGTTCGGGCTGCTGGGCTGGGTGCCGTGGGAGGGCATCGAGGCGGAAAAACAACCCCGCTTCATCCATAACCAGAGCGGTCGCTTTGAATCGCGCTGGACCACGGTCAAAGTGCTGCCGAGCAAGGCCATCATGCTCCAAGGCATGGAGGAGCTGGTCTTCGGTATCCATGTGGATCATGGCGAGGGCTACCTGCACTTCCCGGACGAGGCCATCCGCCAGCAGGTGTGGAACGAGGGCATGGCCGCCGTGGTCTTTGTCGACGATCAGGGCCAGGCCACCGAAACCTACCCCTTCAACCCCAACGGCTCGCCCGGCGGCCTCACTGGCATCTGTTCGCCCGATGGCCGCCATCTGGCGATGATGCCCCATCCGGAGCGGGCCTTCCTCCCCTGGCAGTGCCACTGGCTGCCCGAGGAAATGAAGAACCTGCCGGTCAGTCCCTGGCTGCGGATGTTCCAGAACGCCTATGCCTGGTGCAAGCAGTAAAAAGACAAAAAAACCGCCCTGCGGTGTACTTCCGCGGGGCGGGTTGAGAGTTACGCGTTCCCACCTAGAGCATGGGAACGCTCAATACCTGTTCATTGCCCACGATTTATGACTGCGAACGCTGCCAACGTTTTTTTCCTCCACGGCCTCGACTCGTCCATCCAAGGAACCAAGGCGCGGTGGTTCCGCGACCATTTTCCCCAAGTGGGCATGCAGGACTACCAAGGCGATCTGGGCCAACGGCTGGCGCAACTGGAAACCCAGCTGGCCGGGCGTGATCGGCTCATTCTGGTGGGGTCGAGCTTTGGCGGCCTGATGGCCGCCTGTTTTGCCCAGCGCTATCCCGAGCGTTGCCGACGGCTGGTGCTGCTGGCCCCGGCCCTCAATTTCGGCGACTACCGGCCGCCTTCCACCCCGCTGACCGTGCCAGCCGTGCTGGTCATGGGCGACCAAGACAACGTCTGTCCACCCGCCCTGGTGCTGCCCCAGGCTCGGGCCACCTTCAGCGATCTGACCGTGTGGCTGGAACATGATGACCACATGCTCCACCGCACCTTCCCCGCCCTCGATTGGGCCGCCCTGCTTACCTGATTGTTGGCGGGGGCAGCGGTTTCTTGTTGTCGTCTAGCTCAGGTGCCTGCTGTTTGGCCAGCAACTCGCTGGCCTCCACCAAACGGAAAAATTCGGCCCGATAGCCCTCCTCGTCCGCACCTCGACCAGAACGGGCCAATTCCAGACACCGCTGCCAGGTGAACTCGCCCAGATGCTCGGAACGGGTCAGCAGCATGCCGTACCCGGCCACGGCCGAAGCGAAACGAAAGTCCGTTGACGGTTTTGTGGTCGTTTCCCCCACCGCCAGATGCATCTGGGTGGAATGGGGTTCGCCTTGGGGCTTGAAGCGCAGCTTGACGGTCATCCACTCGCCGGAATGGGCAGGAGCGGCGGCATTGCGCTGGTACTTGAGCGGGTCGAGCTGGGGAATCGATGCATGCCCGGCCGGGATCAGCTCGTAAAGGGCGGTCACCCGATGGCCGACGCCGACCTCGCCGGCATCCTTGGTATCGTCGCGAAAATCCTCGTCGGCCAAGGCCCGGTTCTCGTAGCCGATCAGCCGATAGGCCCCCACCCGCGCCGGGTTGAATTCCACTTGGATCTTGACATCGTTCGCCAGCGCGAACAACGTGCCGCTCATCTCCTTGACCAGCACCTTCTTGGCTTCCAGCAGGCTGTCGATGTAGGCGTAGTTGCCGTTACCCTTGTCGGCCAGCACCTCCATGGTGTCGTCGTGGTAATTGCCCATGCCCAGACCGAGCACGGTCAGATAGATGCCGTCCTTGCGCTCCTCTTCGATCAGCCGGGTGAGTTCGTCGCGGCTGGTGACGCCGACGTTGAAATCGCCGTCGGAAGCGAGAATCACCCGGTTGTTGCCGCCCTTGATGAACGACTTGCGTGCCAGTTCATAGGCGGTGCGGATGCCGCTGGAGGCGTGGGTCGAACCGCCGGCCTGGAGCTGGTCGAGCGCGGCGAGGATCTCCTGCTGACGGTCGCCAGGGGTGGGCGGCAGGACCACACTGTCGGCCCCGGCGTAGACCACCAGGGCCACCCGATCACGCGCCCCCAGCTGCCGGACCACCAGTGGCAGGGCCTGCTTCAACAGCGGCAGCTTGTTGCCATCCTGCATCGAACCGGAGACATCGATCAGGAACACCAGATTCGACGGTGGCAGGTGTTCCTTGGCCAGATCCTTGGCGGCGAGGCCGATGCGGGCCAGGAGATAGTCCCGGTGAAAGGGACTGGGGCCGACCTCGGCACCGAGGGCAAAAGGGGCCTTGCCGATTGGCCGGGGATACGCATAGGTGAAATAGTTGATCATCTCCTCGATGCGCACCGCGCCCACCGGTGGCAGATGCCCCCCTTGAATGAAGCGGCGGACATTGGTATAGCTGGCGGTATCGACATCGATGCTGAAGGTGGAGAGCGGGTCGCGGGCGGCATTGATGAAGCCGTTCTCCTGGATGGCATTGTAGGATTCGCGATTCCAGGCCGGCTTGCCGATGGGCATGGCTTCGGAAACGGCCGCGCGCTTGACCAGGCCGGTGGTCTTCATCGTGCCGCTGCCGCCCACGATCGGACCGGCCGGAGCCGGCGGCGGCTGAAGCTGACTGGCGGCCTCGCCGTCAACCAGGGGGTGCCGCTCGCCTTGCGCCAGGTCGCCGGTTGCACGCTGCTCTTTGTTCCTGCCGCTTTCCGACGACGGCGCGGAGCAACCGGCCAGCAGGGCCAGTACCAAAAGGACAATGACCGATGTGGTTTTCATGCAGGTCTCCTTGAACGGTTTGCAGGGCACGATGGGGGGAAGCGTTCGGCCCGATGAGCCGACCCTGTTTGTTCAGATCGGCGGGGCGATGGTCACCACGATACGCATGTCGGTGGTCGCCTTGACCCCATGCGGTTCGCGGATCTCGGCAATCAGCATGCCTCCGGTCTTGGCGGGCATGGTCACCTCGTTGTCGGCCAGGAACAGTCCCTCTCCCTCGATCACCAGAATGGACAGCTGGCCATCCAAATCGTGGGAATGAATAGGAAACAAGGCCCCGGCCTTGAGGTTGAAGTTGAGGATTTTGAAATATTCCGAATCGTGCAACACGATGGCCTTCATGCCCAGCGGATTGAATTCTCGTGTACCATCCAGGTCAATCTTTCTCATGGGTGCCCTCCTCTCCTGTTGTCTCCGGTTGTTTCTCTATCCCTGCATACCTCGATTCGGCGCTCGATTCAACCCCGATGGTTTTCCGGCGGATGGGCAGCCCTGACGCGCCGGAATGGTGTCAGGTGCTTTTTTTCGCCGAGGGCAGGATCTGGCCCGGCCGCAGACTGCCGACAAAGGCCATCTGCATCGCCTCGCCATGGGAACCGATGACGCCGTCGATCACGGTGATCTTTTTCCAGTTGAAGAAACGGTAAAAAGTCTCCTCGATACCGCCGCAGATCACGCACTGCACCCCCTCCTTGATGATCAGGTCGCTCAATTCATCGGCACTCTTGTGGGGCAGGATGATCGTTCGCGGCTCGGCCATCAGCTTCTGGCCGTCATGTTCGGCGATGATCACCTCGGTGGCCTGGTCGAACCGGGGGGCGACGTTGTTGTCCTGCACGGTAATAAGAATCTTCATGCCCTGCTCCTGGTGACACCGGAGGACAAGGCGGTCATCGGCGCGCTGCTCTGGCGGGGAATCATGGGTTTGTTCTCGGGGGGCGTGCAAGAGGACAATTCGTCGGTCATCGGTGGCAAGAAAGTGGTGGTTGGGGGCAGCAAAACAATGGCCGGCCCCGCAAAGGGGTCGTGGACACGGAGTGGCGTGGCAGCACGCCGCCCGCGCACCGCATCTCCCCTCTTCCCGGCAGGCAACCGGGAAGAGGGGGTGGGGTATTTAGTGGAAAAGCTTGTACTGCGCAATATAAACAACAATGCCGGAGAAATAGCCAATCGCGGCCAGGAAGCCTATCTTGCGGGCATACCAGAAGAAATGGATCTTCTCCAAGCCCATGGCGGCCACGCCGGCGGCGGAACCGATAATCAGGATGGAGCCGCCGGTCCCGGCGCAGTAGGCCATGAACTCCCACAGGAAACTGTCGGTCGGATAAGTGGCCATGTCGTACATGCCCATGGAGGCGGCCACCAGCGGCACGTTGTCGACCACAGCGGAGGCCAGGCCGATCAGGGTGACGATGATTGCCTCGTTGCCCACGGTCTGGGTCAGCCAGGCGGCCAGATTGCCCAGGATGTGGGTATGCTCCAGGGTGGCCACCGCCAGGAGAATGCCGATGAAAAAGACGATGCAGCTCATGTCGATGCGCTTGAGCGCGGCCACCAGGCTGAGGTGTTCCTTGAACTCATCGTCCTCCTTGCCGCGGTGGAGGAGCTCGCCGACCAGCCAGAGGATGCCCAGGCCAAAAAGGATGCCCATGAACGGCGGCAGATGGGTGATGCTCTTGAAGATCGGCACCGCGATCAAGGTCCCCATGCCCATGCAGAACATGAAATTCTGCTCAAAGGGGGTGGTCTCGTAGCCGGCCCGCCGCTCGATGGCGCAGGCGGCCACCACCTCGCGGCCGCGCAGGACCCAACTGGTGATCAACAGCGGGATGACCAGACAAGACAAGGAGGGCAGGAGCACGCCCTTCATGATCTCCAAGGTGGTGATCTGGCCGCCGATCCACAGCATGGTGGTGGTCACGTCGCCAATCGGGCTCCAGGCGCCGCCGGCGTTGGCGGCGATGACAATGATGCCGGCAAAGAACAGCCGGTCCTCGTGACGGTCGAGCAGTTTCTTCATCAGCGAGATCATGACGATGGTGGTGGTCAGATTGTCGAGAATCGAGCTGAGGAAGAAAGTGACAAAACCGACCAGCCACAAGAGGGCGCTGAGACTGTTGGTTTTGATCCGGCTGGTGATGACGTAAAAACCATTGTGGGCGTCGACCACCTCGACGATGGTCATGGCGCCCATGAGAAAGAAGACGATCTGGGCGGTGGAGGCGACCGATTCATGCAGATTGTGCACGGCCGCATGGAAGTCGCCGCCGGCCAGGGCGTAGATGGTCCAGAGCAGGCCGGCGGCCAGCAGGGCCGAGGCCGACTTGTTGACCTTGAGCGGGTGCTCCAGGGCTATGGCCGCGTAGGCCATGACAAAGATGGAAACCAGGGCGGTTGACATAATGGATGTGCGAGCCTCCTTTCCGTTCGGGAAAAAAGAAATGACAAAGGGTGTACGCCCGCTGTTCCCTTCCCCGGACGATCATCCGGGCAAGGGAACGGGGCGCGGGTCTGTATGCGGAATGCTATTGCACCTTGGGAACAAAGACTTCCATGCCCATCATCGGCCAGACAAAGGCGACGAAGACCCACAGCACCACCATCAGCAGAACGCTGGCGAGTATACCGAACTTAAGGAACTCGCCGGTGGTGAATTGCTTGGAGTTGTAGGCGATGGCGTTGGGCGCCGCGCCGATCAGCAGCAGGAAGGGCATACCGGCGGTGGCCAGGGCCGAGAACAGGATGACCTCGCCGGCCACGCCCAGATAAGGGGCGATGACCAAGGCCACCGGCAGGCTGATGGCAATCGCCGCCACGTTCATGATGAAGTTGGTCATGATGAGGACAAAGAAGGCCATGCCCATGATGAAGACCACGGCCGGAGCCTGCTGGAACAGGACCAGCCAGTTGACCGCCAGCCATTTGGCCGCGCCGGTTTCCCACAAGCAGAAGCCGATCGACATGGCGCCGGCGAACAGGAGGATGATGTTCCAGGGGATGTCTTCCAGGTCGTCGATCTTGAGGATATTGAAGACAAAGAAGGCGATGGTCGAGCAGAGCAGGATGCCGGTCTTGTCCAATTTGTCGAGCGCAGGGACAAAGCTCTTCAGGGCGATGATCAGCACGGCCAGCAGAATGATGGTCGCGGCCAGGATCTCGTTGCGGGTGATCGAGCCCAGTTCCCGGTACATGCGGCTGGCCTTTTCCTTGAGACCGACAATGCGCTCCTTCTCCGGCTTGCAGAAAATCATGAAGAATCCCCACAGGAGGAAGACCATCAGCCAGCCCAGGGGAAACATGTAGTAGCTCAAGGTGCCGAAACTGATGTCCACATGCATCATGTCCTTGTAAAAGGCCAGGGCCACGGCGCCGCGGGCCGCGCCCAAGAGGGTGATGATCGAACCGGCGCCGGCCACGTAGGCCATGCCGATGAACATCGCCTTGCCGAAATTGGTCGGCTTGGTTTCGGTGGTGTAGAGGGAATAGATGGCCATCAGCAGCGGAAACATGGTCGCGGCCACCGCGGTATGGGCCATGACGTGGGTCAGCAGGGCGGTCATGAGGAAGCAGCCGAGCATGATCATCGAGGTTTTCTCGCCGATGATGGAGAGCATCTTGTAGGCGATTCGCCGGGTCAGCCCGGTCTTGGTGAACACCATGCCGATGACCACCGAGCCGAAGATAAAAAGCACCGACGGGTCCATGAAGTCCTTGAAGGCCACCACCGGTTTGCGGATGAGGAACAAGGCTTGGAGGGTTCCAATCAACAAACTGGTGACGCCGATCGGCACCACCTCGAAGATCCACCAGGTGGCGGCCACGGCAAACACCGCCAGCGCGCCCTTGGCCTCCTTGGACAGGGCAAAATGTTCGCCTTTGGGATCGACGGCGTCCGGCCAGGCCGGCGAATAATAGATCAGGGCAAAGAGGGCGAGGCCGCCAAGGATGAAGACCACGCGCTTCCAGTCAAAGGGCGTTTTGGTGTCAGGAAGTTCTTGTACGGTTGCAGACATGGGTGTGATTCCTTTGTTGTCGATAAGGGTGTCTCTGGAGCAGTCTTACAGCGAGCAGCTGGAGGCCAGGGTCCGGAACAGGTCGATCAGGCGGACAACACCGATCAGTTGGCCGCCGTCGACCACCGGCAGACAGTTCTGGTTTTCGGTCATCATGATCTCGGCGGCGTGCAGGGGATGCATGTCGGCCTTGATCGACTTGAGCGGCGGCACCATGTACTGGCTGACCGGCAACGCTCCCTGGCGCTTGCACTCGGTCTGGAAGCTGTCCTCGAGCAAGATGGCCAGGTCGGTGAACTTCTCCTGTTTGCCGGCGAAGATCGGCTTCTGGCCGCCGTCGAACAGGGTCGGGAAATAACAGGTGAGAATCCCCCGGATGGTCAGGCGGCCGACGTATTGGTTCTGGCTGTTGACCACCAGCAACTCGTCATACAGCAGCTTGCCGGAACCGTTGACAGTGTGGGAAAAGAGCTGGGCCACGGCTTCGTGCACCGAGGCCTCGCTGCTCAGATGAGGAAAAACATCCAGCGGAATGATCAGGTCTTTGACGACGGGCATTGGATTGCTCATGCCTTTCTCCTTTAGGTGGGGTCCTGGCTGTTACCAGCTCTTGGACTTGATGATCTTGCGCAGCTCTTCCTGCGACTGCTTCTGCAGCACCAGCATTTTCTTGCTCTTGGCCTCGCCGATCTTGTCCATCAGCTCGCTCAGCTCCACCGGTTTCTGGAGGAAATCGCCGGCTCCGAGCTTCATCGCCTCCACCCCGCTTTGCACCGAGGCCTGGCCGGTGAGCATGATGATCTCGGCGTTGGGATTGTCGGCCTTGATCCGCTTGAGGGTTTCCAGGCCGTCAATGCCGGGCATGGCCAGATCGACGATGATGGCGTCGTAGTCCTGCTGCTTGGCCTCGGTCACCGCCTGCTCGCCGCTGGTCACGGCGCTGACCTTGAGGCCCCGCATCTCCAGGCGGCTGGACAGCG
>Ga0302250_1000045_pt1 | contig 220811 bp, 169 predicted proteins | sample AAG_RA_Asp_MG_FD_193536 | JGI IMG/M metagenome (GOLD analysis project Ga0302250, IMG submission 193536) | Enriched activated sludge microbial communities from anaerobic digester in WTTP, New Holstein, Wisconsin, United States - AAG_RA_Asp | ecosystem: Engineered > Bioreactor > Anaerobic >... | reverse complement strand
AGAGACCACATATTTCTCAAGTTCTTCTTTCTTTTTCTTGATTCTAGCGGTCTCTTTCTCGACATCAATAGCGTCACCGAGAGGAACAAATATCCGTATGCCTCCAACAAGATTGGCCACGGACCTCTCCGGGCGAACTATGTCTTTCCCGGCGCTCTTGACGGCGCATTTCGCGAGCTTTTCTATGTAGAACTTGCTCTCTCCTATCATGGAAGCGTCCTCATCACCGCTCATCTGGAGAAAAACATTCACCGTGACCTTATTATCTATGTTCCAGAAAGACCTGATATTGCGAATTGAGGTAATAAGCGCTATCAGCTTTTCCATATTGTCCTGTGACGCTTTATCCGCGAATGATGTATCGGCTACCGGCCATTCGGCGGTCATGATCCATTTTGACGATTTAGACGGGAGCTTCTGCCATATTTCCTCGGTTATGAACGGCATGAAGGGATGAAGAAGTCTGAGTATGGAGTTCAGAACAAAAATTAGGATGTTCTCCGTATTGGCCTTATCACCCGCGAGTTTCGAGAGTTCAAGATACCAATCACAGTATTTGTGCCAGATAAAATCATAAAGTATGGAGGCGGCCTCGTTAAAACGGTACGCGCCCAGGCTCTCCGTCACACCGGATATGGTCTCATTGAGAGAGCTCAGGATCCACCGGTCCGCAAGCGTGTTCTTTTCGTTCATGATAGCGCAATTCACACGGGCTTCATCCGTATTCATAAGAACGTAGCGTGACGCGTTCCAAAGCTTATTGGCAAAATTCCTGCCAAACTCGAATTTTTCTTTCGACAGAAACACATCCTGCCCCTGCGATGTGATGGAGATAATGCTATAGCGTAAAGCGTCGCTTCCCACTTCCCCGATCACATCAAGCGGGTCTATGACGTTGCCCAGCGATTTAGACATCTTGGTGCCGGTCGAATCACGCACTGTACCGTGGATATAAACATCGCTGAACGGTATATCGCCCCGGAACTTAAGTCCGGCCATGATCATCCTTGCCACCCAAAAAAATATTATTTCCTGCGCTGTTACAAGGGCATGTGTGGGATAGAACGTCCTGAGCTCTCGGGTTTCTTCCGGCCATCCCAGCGTGGATATCGGCCAGAGCCATGAACTGAACCAGGTATCGAGAACGTCCGGGTCCTGTTCAACATGAGACCCGCCACAAGACGGGCATCCGACAACCCCTTCGTTCTCAGCCCGGACAAATACTCCTTTCATCCCCGGGTCCGTCACCTTGACATCGCGAATATCATGATATTTCAGGCAATCTTTACAGTACCATACAGGTATACGGTGTCCCCAAAGTATCTGGCGGGAAATACACCAGTCCCGTATATTTTCCATCCAGTTCAAGTACACCTTTGTCCATCTGGGTGGATAAAATTTGATTTTACCGGTCCTGACAACTTCGATGCCTTCCTTGGCGAGAGGTTTCATTCGCACGAACCACTGGTTCGAGAGCCTCGGCTCAACCATTGTATGGCAACGGTAACAATGACCCACCGCGTGCCGGTGGTCTTCAGTTTTGACAAAAAGCTTACGGTCCTTAAGATCCTCCACTATGGCGTCCCGACACTCGAACCTGTCCATCCCTTCGTAATCTTCGCCGTTGGAGTTCATCGTGCCGTCGCCGTTCATAACATTCACACGGGCAAGCCCGTGCTTTATGCCGAGCTCAAAATCGACCGGATCGTGCGCCGGCGTCACTTTAAGAGCACCCGTCCCGAACTCCGGGTCCACGTTCTCATCAAATATTATCTTAAGCTCGCGTTTAGCAATCGGAAGTATCAGCGTCTTCCCCCTTAACCCGGCATACCTCGGGTCATTCGGATTCACTGCTATAGCAACGTCACCAAGCATGGTCTCCGGTCGGGTCGTGGCCACGATCACATAATCCTCATTCTCTTTGTCCAGTCGTTCCCTGCCTTTTACGGGATATTTTATATAATAAAGCATGCCGTTCACGTCTTTGTGCTCGGCTTCTTCATCGCTCAATGCTGTACCGCAGCGCGGACACCAATTTATGAGGAAATCATCCTTATAAATAAGACCTTCCCTGTACAAACGGACAAAGACCTCTCTGACCGCTCTAGAAAGGCCTTCATCCATGGTAAAACGGGTCCTGTCCCAATCACAGGAGGACCCAAGCTTCTTCAGTTGTTTAATGATGGTATTGCCATACTCATCTTTCCATGTCCATACCTTGCCGATGAACTCCTCACGTGAAAGATCCGTTCTCTTTATACCCTGCTTGGCGAGCGCGCGCTCCACAACATTCTGTGTCGCTATTCCCGCGTGGTCGGTCCCGGGCACCCAAAGGCTCTCAAACCCCTGCATGCGTTTCCATCTGATAAGGATATCCTGGATCGTATTGTTGAGCGCGTGGCCCATGTGTAGAATGCCCGTAACATTAGGAGGCGGGATAACGATACAGTATGATCGTTTACCTGTATCGGTCTTAGCCTTGAAGAGACCTTCCTTTTCCCAAGCGTTGTAAAGCTCTTCTTCTACTGTTTTAGGATCGTATCGTGTAGGGAGTTCTTTCATAGTTTATCGTTGTTCGTTTGTCGTTTGTCGTTGTTCGTTTGTCGTTTATCGTTGTTCGAGGAACGAAAAACGGGCAACGAAAAACTAAGTTATTTCGAGTTGTTCTTTTTCTTCTCGTCCTTCATGAACTTATATTCGATCGAGTCAACAAGCGCGCGCCAGCTTGCCTCTATGATGTTCTCTGACACGCCGACCGTCCACCATGAATCCGACTCATCCTGGGACTGTATAAGAACACGTACTTTTGAGGCGGTACCGGATTTACCGTCAAGGACCCTCACGCTGAAATCCGACAAATGCATGTTCTTGAGCGACGGAAAGAACTCACGCAGAGATTTTCTGAGCGCCTGGTCCATCGCGTGAACAGGCCCGTCCCCAAGAGAAACGGTATGCCGGTATTCATCACCAATCTTCACTTTCACGGTAGCTTCCGAGATCACCTCGCCTTTGGCACGTTTTTCGACTATTACCCTGAGATCTTCCAGCACGAAATGGCGCTTAAATGCCTCGGCAGCCTTTCTCATAAGAAGCATGAGCGACGCCTCGGCAAGTTCAAACTGATAACCTTCCTTCTCCATATCCTGGACCTCGTTCAGGATCTTTGTGGCTTTATCCGAATTTTTGTCGAATTTGAGCCCTAACTCCTCGGCCTTACCTATTATGCTCGACTTTCCTGAAAGCTCAGAGATAAGAACACGTCTTTTATTACCGATCTTATCCGGGTCAACATGCTCGTACGATTTGAGATTTTTCATCATAGCGTTAACATGTACCCCGGCCTTATGTGCAAAAGCACTGGCACCAACATAAGGCTGGTTGTCCTGATGCCTCATATTAGCCAGTTCCGCGATATATCTAGAGGCTTCGGTAAGGTCTCTCAAAGCCATATCCGAGACACAATCAAGACCGAGCTTAAGCCTGAGCGCCGGCATTATAGAAACAAGGTTCGCATTACCACACCTCTCCCCATAACCGTTGAATGTCCCCTGCACATGGACACAACCGGCCTGAACAGCCGCTATGGAGTTCGATACCGCCATTTCACCGTCATTATGCGTATGTATGCCGAACGAAGCTCCTCCCAGTCTCTCCCTGACCTCTTCCACGACCTCAAAGACCCTCGTAGTGATCGCCCCACCGTTCGTATCACACAGAACGATACATTCCGCGCCAGCCTCATAAGCCGCCTGAATTGTCTTTAAAGCGTAGGCAGGATTCCCCTCATATCCGTCAAAAAAATGCTCGGCGTCATAGATCACACGACGTTCTTTTTTTATGAGATACTTTATGGAATCGCCTATCATTTTCAGGTTCTCGTCAAGAGTGGTTTTCAGTACCGATTCAACGTGTAGGTCCCAGCTTTTCCCAAAGATCGTCACATATTCTGTCTCGGCTTTTAAAAGACCATGAAGGATCATATCCGAAGCAGGTTTCGAATCGACTCTCCTCGTACTGCCGAACGCCACCAGTTTCGACTTCTTTAGTTTAAGCGACTTTTTTGCTGTCTGAAAGAATTCATCCTCTTTCGGATTGGCACCCGGCCAGCCACCCTCTATAAAATCTATACCAAGCTCGTCCAATTTGGCAGCAATACGAAGTTTATCATTCACCGAGAACGATATGCCTTCGGACTGAGCGCCGTCCCTCAAGGTCGTGTCATATATGTATATTTTGCCCATGATCGCCCCTATGTTTCATTCTTACTTATTTCTTCTTTCCCAGCTCAAAAGCCTTATGTAGAGCCTCTACAGCCTTATCCGCGTCCTTTTCCTTGATAACACAGGATATCTTTATCTCGCTGGTAGAGATCATATCGATATTTATCTTTTTGGAGGCCAGCGTGCTGAACATCTTAGCCGCAACACCGGAATGGCTGCGCATGCCTATACCGACAACCGACACTTTGGCGATGTCTTTGTCAATCTTCACATCCCCCGCGCCGATCTCCCTGACGATCTTACTTATCACCTGTTTGGCCTTGCGAACATCGGACATGGGCACGGTAAAAGAAATATCCGTGCATCCAGTCCTCGAGATGTTCTGTATTATCATATCAACATTAATATCGGCTGAAGCCAAGCTCGCGAAAAGCTTGCTCGCTTCGCCGGGTCTGTCTGGCACATCGCAAACCGTGATCTTGGATTCTTTTTTATTAGAGGTTACCCCTCTCACAAGAACCTGTTCCATCTCGTCTCCCTCCTTGCATATCAAAGTACCGGGTTTATCGGAAAAACTGGACCTCACATGTAAAGGTATATCGAACTTACTGGCGGCCTCGATACTTCTCGCCTGCATGACCTGTGCGCCCAACGAGGCCATTTCGAGCATCTCTTCATAACTAATGGTATTAAGTTTACGGGCGTCCTTGACCAGCCTAGGATCGGCTGTATAGATGCCTTCCACATCCGTAAATATCTCGCAAACATCGGCTTTTAACACTATGGCAAGCGCTACCGCGGTCATATCTGAACCACCACGCCCAAGCGTTGTTATCTCCTGCTCCGGGTTCATCCCCTGGAACCCCGCCACAATGACGATCTTATCTTTTTTCAACTGTTCGGATATCCGTCGGGGCGATATCTCGACGATCCTTGCCTTAGTATGTGATGAATCTGTAATTATTCCCACTTGAGGGCCCGTAAAAGAAATAGCGTCCTTCCCTATCTTGTGCAGCGCCATGGCCAAAAGGGCAACAGAGACCTGTTCACCGGTAGACATAAGCATGTCCAGTTCTCTTTCCGAAGGATCGTCGTTTATTTTAGCCGCCAGGTCCAGAAGTTCATCAGTCGTCTCTCCAAGAGCGGAAACCACGACGACAACATCATATCCCTGTTTTTTTGTGGCCGCCACTCTTTTGGCGACTTCTTTGATCCTCTCGGGGTTTGCGACACTGGAACCGCCGAACTTCTGCACCATTAATTTCTTTTTCTTCATATACCTGTTAACACCGCCTTCATATTAATTCCATGTTCAACTCGTTATCATTCATTCCCCAAAAGCAGTTTCATGAGATCACACCCGCTTTTCAGGTGCTTACTGCCGGTTTTAGCGGACTTTTCGCTAAAACTTTCGATTGCGTCCGGTTCTATTCCCGTACCGGCCATCGCGAAGGGCACAGGGTCGCTCGTATGTGTTCGTTTTTTGACTGGAGTGGGATGATCCGGAAGCACAAGTATCCTGAACTCACACTTTCCGGAAAGTTCTTTTAGTATCTTCCCCACTATTTTGGTATCAAAATTCTCAAGAGCGGTTATTTTGGCGCGCACGTCACCGTTATGCCCGGCTTCATCCGGGGCTTCCACGTGAACAAAAACGAAATCCTTGTCTTCAAGTATTTTAAGCGCGGCATCTGCTTTGCCCTCATAATTAGTGTCGTAATACCCGGTCGCTCCCGGGACATTCGCGACCTCAAGCCCCAGTATCTTTCCCGTACCCTTAATAAGGTCCACCGCCGATATAATGCCGCCCGTAAGCCCGTACGCTTCTTTGAATGTCGGAAGGTTGGGCTTCCTCCCCTGTCCCCACAACCATATCATGTTGGCAGGATTCTGCTTGAGGTCTATCCTGACCTTGTTGATGTCCGCATCTTCAAGAATAGACCGGGACTTTTCCATGATCTCCACAAGGTCCTCATTCTGCGGAAGATACCTGGCAATGGGCCTGTCCAGTATATCATGAGGCGGGTAGCACACGACCTTCGCGAGTTTCTCCGCTTCTTTCGAGGATGCGCAACCGATGACGAGCAGGTTCCTGTAGCTCGTCCCCACATAAAAGTGATACCTGTGGTCCCCGAGCTTTTCATTAAGAAGGTCCGTAATAACGGACGATTCACGCGTGCTTATATGTCCCGCGCTGTAATCCGCCATATTCCCGTCACATATCGTGACCGTATTAAAACGGAACGCGACGTCGCTCACTCCAAGTTCCACGCCCAGATTCGCCGCTTCAAGAGGGCCTCGGCCGCAATAATATTTTTTAGGATCATAACCGAGGATCGCCAGGTTCGCGACATCACTGGCCGGTGTCATCCCTCGTGGAACGTTCATCACCGTCCCCACGATGCCTTTACGCGCGACCGTATTCATATTCCTTAAATTCGCCGCTTCCATGCAGGTACGGCCTTCAAGTTCTTCCAAAGGAAGATCGGCCATCCCGTCCGGGACAAGGATCACGTACTTCATCTTACAATCCAGCCTCCCTTGCGACTTTATCGATATCAGGGTCCACCACGACCGGATCCTCAACACATTTTATAGCTCTATCCGGGTCTTTCAAGCCATGCCCGGTAAGAACACAAACAATATCTTTCCTCTCGCCTTTTTTACAGGGCGGGAAATAACCTTCAGCCGATTTTTTCAATATTCCCGCGACGCTTGCCGCCGAAGCGGGCTCCGCGAACACTCCGCAAAGAACCGCCAGCGTCTTATAGGCATCAAGGATCTCCTCATCGGTGACTTTATCTATGAGCCCACCGGACGCGTCCCGGGCGTCTTCCGCCTGTTTCCAACTGGCGGGATTCCCAATCTTTATGGCGGTAGCGATGGTCTTCGGATCTTTTATAATGCGCTTTTCAACTATTGGCGCGGAACCAGCGGCCTGAAACCCAAGCATTTTTGGCAATTTATCGATCTTCCCGTCCTCGCGATATTCTTTATACCCCTTCCAATAAGCGGTTATGTTACCCGCGTTGCCGACAGGAAGAGCATGATACTCCGGAGCGTGGCCCAGCACATCGCATATTTCAAAAGCACCGGTCTTTTGCCCCTCGATTCTGTATGGATTTATCGAATTCACAAGCGTTATCGGATATTTTTCGGTAATACCGCGTACTATCTCCAGGGCCTGATCAAAATTCCCCCTGAGCGCGATCACTTTGGCGCCGTGTATAAGCGCCTGCGCGAGTTTACCCAGAGCGATCGCCCCTTCGGGTATGATCACAAGACATTTTATCCCGGCCCTCGCCGCGAAAGCCGCCGCGGAAGCGGACGTGTTGCCGGTAGAAGCGCACGCGAGAGCGCGCGACCCGCTCTCGACGGCCTTTGACACCGCCATTGTCATTCCGCGGTCCTTAAAACTCCCTGTCGGATTAAGCCCTTCATATTTCAGCCAGACATTGTATCCGGGCCCGATCTTTTTCGCTATGGCGTCCGCTTTTATGAGCGGCGTACTTCCTTCTTCAATACTTATGACGGGCGTCTTCGCGGTCACCGGCAGATATTTTCTATAGCGTTCTATCACTCCCATAATTTATCCTTCTTCCTTTTTCCTTATCCTTGCGCCTCAACCTTCCATACGTATGACCACTGTCTTTTGAGTCACGTAATCCATCGAATCTATCTTTGATATGGCCTTCCTCATATCGCCTTCCAAAGCAGCATGAGTAAGCATTAAGACGGGTACAGATTGTCCGCGTTTTCTCTCTTCCTGGGACATTACCGCGATACTTATATCACTGTCAGCCAGGACAGAAGAAATACCGGCAAGCACACCCGGTTTATCAATAACGGAAAACCTGAGATAATACGGGACCGATATGGTCGATGGGTCAACAATGGAAACAGAACCCGCCGCGTAAATGATGTTATATGGCAGCGAACTCCTGGCGCTCGAAGATGCAATGTGATGTTTGGAGATGCCGACAACATCCGACATGACAGAACTTGCGGTCGGTTTCATGCCGGCACCTTTCCCATAAAGTAGGGACTCGCCCACAAAATCACCCTTTACGAATATAGCGTTATCTTCGCCTTTTACCCCGGCCAGAAGATGAGTCGAGGGGATAAGGGTCGGATGCACCCTAAGCTGGAGGCCTTCTTTCGTCCTTTTGGCAATAGCCAGCAATTTAATTTCATATCCCCAACGCCTCGCATATTTTATGTCCTGGGGGGTGATCCCTTCTATCCCCTCGGTATAAATATCGTTCGGAGAGACCTCGATACCGAAACCCAGCAATGACAGTATCGCTAATTTATGCGTGCTGTCCTTTCCGCTGATATCAAGTGCCGGATCCGCTTCGGCTATACCCCTTTCCTGCGCGACTTGAAGCGCCTTTTCAAATGAATGTTCCTTGTCAGCCATCATGGTCAAAATAAAATTGGTCGTGCCGTTCAAAATACCGTAAATAAGCAGCATGTTGTTGGAAACGAAGCTTTCCTGCAAAACCCTTATGACCGGGATCCCGCCGCCGACACTCGCCTCAAAACCGACCAGCACACCGTTATCGGAAGCGGCTTTAAAAACGTCTTTCCAGCATTCAGAAAGAAGCGCTTTATTGGCCGTAACAACGTGCTTTTTGTTTGCGAGAGACCTCAATATGAATTCCCTGGCGGGTTCTACCCCGCCGATAAGCTCGATAACAATGTCTATCTCTTTATCGTTGATAATGTCAGACGCGTTGGTCGTTTTGATAAGGCCGTCAATAGACGGGATCTTCTCAAGGACAACGGGGTCTTTATCACAGACACTCTTAAGAACAAGCGATATGCCTGTCCTTGCGGTAACAAGTTTTCCGTTCTCCACGATGGACGCGATAACGCCTTTGCCGATATTGCCCGCGCCGATAAGCCCTATTCTCACCTGTTTCATATTGGTCTCCATGTTAAATCATGCTACCAAAAAACGACCGCAATCAATATTTTGCTATTTCTACAACTCAACAGCGGTCTTGTCCGCCTTCGCCTATTTACTTTAACTTATCCGGCTACGGCGGACAGCTTTCGCCTTTTCTTCATCAAACAAGGCTGGCCTGCCAGATGTAGCCAGATAAGCTCTTTTCATAGGTAGGCGAAACTGGTCGGGGCGGGCGGATTTGAACCGCCGACCCCTAGTCCCCCAGACTAGTGCGCTAAGCCAGACTGCGCTACGCCCCGATCATCAATCCTCATCCTTAAGATCGCGCGACATAAGTTCCTTCACCGCGACCCGCGGATCCTTCCCTTCACAAACAATTTCGTTTATTGCCCTCGTTATCGGCATCTCAACCGAATATTTTCGGGCAAGTTCGGCGGCGGAGCGGCATGTTCCCACGCCTTCCACCACCATCTCCGTCTCCGCGAGGACTTCCTCGATACCACGGCCTTTACCTATCTCTTCTCCGAACCATCTGTTCCGGCTATGAGAACTCATACATGTCGTTGCAAGGTCCCCTATGCCGCTTAATCCCCTGAACGTATCCGCTTTCGCGCCCATTTTTACCCCAAGACGCGTTATTTCCGCAAGCCCTCTTGTAAGCAGCCCCGCCTTAGTGTTGGCCCCAAAACCCATACCGTCAGAGATACCCGCCGCGATCGCGATCACGTTCTTCAGGGCACCTCCGATCTCCACGCCTATAACATCCTCGGACGCATAAACGCGAAAACTTTCCGTGCTCAAAACAGCCTGTACACTCTTTTTCCAGGCCCCGGGAGCCGCAAGCACCGCGGCAGTCGGATATCCCCTGGCCACTTCGTATGAAATGGTCGGTCCTGATAATACCCCGATCGTCGAAGCGGAAAAATATTTTTTCAATATCTCGGAAGGCCTCCGCAAAGAGACATTCTCTATACCTTTAGTTGCGCTTACTACGTATTTAAACCGCGCATCCCGGAACCGTTCGGCCACGGTATCCAGATACTTGCACGGCACCGCGAAGATCGCCAGTTCGGCGTCCTTGGCCTCGTCATCATCCGAAGTTATTGTGATACCCGGCGGAAGTTCAATACCCTTCAGGAACTTGACGTTCTCGCGGGTCCCTCGGAGAAAGGACGCATACTCCGAAGAATAACTCCAGAGTACATTGTCCGGCCCCTTTGACCTCATCAAGACCGCAAGCGCCGTCCCCCATCCACCATCACCGATTATGCTGATTTTGACCATGTTAAGGTAGAAGTTTAGCATATATATAATATGTCGTCAATGCTGTAGATAAGCGAGAAAGCATAAGCGCGTGGTGCGTAGTACTGGTTCACAGCGCGCAGGTTGGCACAATATAAAAGAAAGGGGATGGCAACACACCATCCCCTTCTTTTGGAGGTAACAGCATGAAATTCAGGGTTTATACTTTGCGCTTACATAGAAATTCCTGTTTAGCGATCTCAAACCTTATGACCGCCAAACGCCACAAGGCGATAAAAAGCATTAAATTGTGTATAATTGTTTTAGAACTATGCTGATCCATTACTCTCACCCGTCCTTTTTGTCCTGATGAGCTATGCTGATCTTAAGCGCGTTAACATATATGATCCTCAGCGCAAGGAATTGTTTAAGTACGTAAAACTCTCCCAAGACCTTACATACGATAGTACTTGTCCCCGTATGCGCGTCCTTTACGGTCAAAATGTGGCAATGATGCTTATTTGTGCTGTACTTTTTATTGTCATTGATCCACTGCTCAAGTTCTTTTTTTGATCTTGATTCATAGAACGATCTGACAAAATATTTGCATATCCATTTCTTGGCAACATGATTCTGGGAAAGATCATCATTCTCCTCAATAGAGACTTCTTTCTTGCGGGGATTATTTCCGTCTATGGTTTTATATACAAGTTCCTTCATATGCCCTCTACACGTTAGAAACTTTTTAAAAGTTGTTAATAACTACCATAAAAAAATGGTTTTTTATTGTCTAACACTTCTATTTTATCGCATATTGTGGAGAAATCAAGAAATATAATGTAACTTTTTTTTATTTTACAAATATTGGTCGAGTTTATAAAATATTTAAAAAAGTTTCTTCTCTTTTCCTTGCAAAAGACGTCTGATATTCGATCTGTGGGTTATAACTCCAAGCAGGCAGAATATGGAGCAGAAAACAACAAAATAAACATCTTTATTGAACGCAACTGACAGGACCGGTAGCGCCGTAGCCGCAGAGATGGACGCGAGGGATACATATCTCCATACGACAAAGACTATTACCCACACGGCAAGAGCCGTACAAAATAACACGACCGAAAGCCCGGCAAGAACACCAGCGGTCGTAGCAACACCTTTTCCGCCTCGAAACTCCAAAAAGACCGTCCATATGTGTCCCATTATCGCTGCCGCCCCCATTAAAATATACCAGTTGATCGTACTATCATTCAACGGACACCTGAATACATGAGCGAAAATGAACGGCAATAACGTTACCGCAATAAAACCTTTGGCAAAATCGATCGCGAGAACGGCAAAGGCAGGTATTTTTCCTATTGTACGGAACACATTGGTAGCACCCACATTACCGCTACCGTGTTCCCGGATATCTATCCCCATTAAGACTTTGCCAAAAATATATCCTGTCGGTATGGAGCCGATCAGATAAGCTAATATTACCGCGAAAAAACCGGCTATCATTTCTTCTCCTTGTTTGATTTTCGTATATGTATCTTTATTGGTATTCCTTTTAACGGAAGATTGTCCCGCAGCATATTCTCAATATAACTGAGATGCGCCGTAAGAACGGCACGGGGATCATTCACAAAAATTGTGAACGCCATGGGGCGACAACAAGTTTGGGTAATGTAGAAAAAGTTCGGCCTTTTTTTATTCCTGGCTATCGGCACTTTCGCAGGGTCATACTTTCCCATAAGTTTGTTCAGGAACGGGGTCGTGACCTTGAGATCGAGATTAGCGTCAAGGAGCTTCATTATGGAAAGCGTCTTAAGGACGTTCTTCCCCGTCTTGGCGGAAACAAAAGCGAACGGGTATATCCGAAGCCTTGGTGACGCGTACGCAAGTTCTCTCCCATACTCTTCCGTCGTAACTTTTTGAGAAGCCTCTTCCGAAAGGTCCCATTTGTTAACAACGATAAGACACGCCTTGCCGTTATCCTCGACCGTGTCCAATATCCCTTCGTCGTCCTGGGTAATACCATCCGCCGCATCGATAAGAAGCGCTACCACATCGGCCCTTTTTATGGCCTCCTCGGACCTCATTACGCTGAACGTGTCCACAACTGTCTTGATCTTCCGCCTATGACGTATCCCCGCCGTATCGATAAGAACATATTCGTCGCCGTTGTAACTAAAAAAAGTATCAACAGGGTCCCTTGTGGTGCCGGGTATATCGCTCACTATCACCCGCTCTTTGTCGAGAAGTCTGTTCACAAAGGACGACTTCCCGACGTTCGGCCGACCGATTATCGCGATCTTGAAATACCGCTTTTCATCCCGTACGTCCCTGACCAGTTCTTTGGCCGAATCGACTATCCGCTTCTTCAGGTCATCTAAACCGATCTTATGAAGGCAGGAAACAGCAATGGGCTCCCCAAAACCCAGCTGGTAAAACTCCACAACATCGTCCCCAATCTTATGGTTGTCCGCTTTATTCGCCACAAGGATCACGGGTTTATCAAATTTCCGAATGATCCCCGCGACCTCTCGATCCGCTGGAGACACGCCTTCCTGCGCGTCCGTAACCAAGAGCAGTAAAGACGCCTCTTCTACTGCGCCATATATTTTTTCCTTAACTTTTCGGGAAAGAAGGTCCGGGTCCTCGGCGAGATACCCTCCCGTATCTGATAGTTTAAAGCTATACCCGTCTATCTTGATCAGGGCCTCCACGCTGTCCCGTGTGGTCCCGGACTGTTCCACAACGACCGCCCTTCTCTCACCCAAAAGCTGGTTAAAAAGGGACGACTTCCCTACATTGGGCCTGCCGACAATGCATATGGATGGAACATTACGATTTTCCATTTAATTCTTTCATCCCGATACGGATATAATCCAACCCCGATACCAGAGTAAACAGGACCGTAATGTTCCATATCCAGTTGGAATAGATAAAACGCAAAAGCAGAACGATTATAGTTAACATCTGAAAGAACGTGGTGAGCTTTCCGAGTACCGTGGGCTTGATATCTATATGGCCACCGTTCACGAGATAAATGCCCATAGCGCCCAGTAATATAATGACATCTCGGCTTATGACGATGAGCGGCACGTATATCGGCATTTTTATATATTCCGGCAGGCCATTCACAAGGCTGAAACAGAGAAAAGCGCTCCCAACAAGAAGCTTATCGGCTATAGGGTCCATGACCGTGCCAAACCTTGTTTTCTGTGAAAAAGTCCTGGCGATATACCCATCAAGCGCGTCAGTCACAGACGCCAATATGAATATCAGGAAAGCCAAATTCAATCTATGATAAAGGATCGCCATGATAAAAACAGGAACAAGCACTATACGCAATATCGTCAATTTATTAGGCCAGTTCATGGCTCTCCCTTCCCTTAAAAGCGGCGGATCATTCCCCTTCTTTCAACATACGTATCCTGTTTATCGGCCAGTGTATCAAGAAAGCCCGGCCAGCCAGGTTCTTTTCCGGGACGAACCCCCAATACCGTGAGTCCATTGAATTTGCACTGTTATCACCGAGCACGTAGAAAGAATCTTTCGGCACCAAGATCTTTTCGCCCTGCGCACCGTAGTCCCCGTGGTTATAATAAAAGAATCGGTTCATAGGAGGGCCTTCTACTTTCTTGCCATCAATATATACCTTACCGTCGACTATTTCCACGCTTTGCCCCTCACCGGCGATGTAACGCTTGACGAGATATTTCTTTTTCTCGACGGGTGACACAAAAACGACTATGTCGCCCGTGCGTGGCTCTCTAACTTCCGGCAGTTTGAGGTCCGTGAACGGTATTTTTGCCCCGTATATGAACTTGCTTACAAATATCCTGTCTCCCGGTTTCAGCGTCGGGTACATCGAGTTTGACGGTATTTTAAACGGCTGAATAATAAACGTCCTGATGAACAGCGCCAGGACAGCCGCTATCAATATAGGTTTGACCCATTCGTTCCACCAATAGCTCCACTCTCTTATGTTTGCTCTCATACCACCCTCATCGCTTTCAAAAACGCTTCTTTTGGGACCTCTACCTGTCCGATGCGGCGCATTTTTTTCTTTCCTTCTTTCTGTTTGTCCCACAATTTACGCTTCCTCGTAATGTCACCTCCATAACATTTCCCCGTCACGTGTTTTTTAAGGGCCGGTATGTCCTCGCGCGCAAGGATGTTCGCCCCCACAGCCGCCTGAATGGCTATCTTAAAAAGATGCCTCGGGATCGTCTCTTTGAGTTTACTTACAAGTTCCTGGCCTTTCGTCCTCGCCCTGTCCCTATGCACCATGCAGGAAAGAGCGTCGCATAATTCGCCGTTTATCAGTATCTCAAGTTTGACTATATCCGACTTTCTATAACCGGTTATTTCATAATCCAGCGACCCGTACCCCTGGGTCGAGGACTTTATCTTGTCATAAAAATCGATGACGATCTCCGCAAGCGGTATATGGTAGGTTATCTGAGCTTTTGTGGGATCCAGATATTTGGTGCTCACAAACTCCCCTCTTTTCCCCTCGCAAAGTTTCATTATATTGCCTATGGCTGAAACAGGCGCTATGACAAGACAGCGCACATACGGCTCTTCTGTGTAGTCGACCTTCTCCCCGCCGGGATATTTTGTGGGATTATCAATCTCGACAAGCCCGTCATCGGACAGTTTTACCTTGTAAGTCACACTGGGACTGGTCACGATAAGGTCGAGATTGAACTCTCGCTCCAGGCGTTCCTGTATGATCTCCATATGCAGCAGTCCAAGAAAACCGCACCGAAAGCCGAATCCCAGCGCCGCTGAAGTCTCCGGTTCATAGATAAAAGAAGCGTCCGATAACCGCAGCTTCTCCATCGCACCTTTAAGCTCTTCAAAATCCTCGTTCGAGACCGGGTAGATGCCGCTAAAGACCATCGGCTTCACCTTTTTATATCCCGGAAGAGGCTTTTCGGCCGGCCTTTTGACATCCGTTATAGTGTCGCCAACGACCACTTCACTGGCATCCTTTATATTACATATCATGTATCCGACTTCTCCACAATCAAGCCTGCCGACCACGGTCTCCTGCGGTGTAAATATCCCTACTTCTTTCACTTCATACTTTGATCCCTTGTTCATCATTACTACCTGCATACCCGTCTGGATAAAACCGTTCATCACTCTGAGATACACGACAACACCGCGATAAATATCATAAGACGAATCAAAAATAAGCGCTTGGAGGGGTTGTGCCGGGTCGCCTGTCGGCGGCGGGACCCTTTCAACTACCGCTTCCAACACATCCTCCGTGCCGATCCCTTCCTTAGCGCTTGTAAGCACGATTTCATGCTCGTCTATCCCGAGGATATCCAGCATCTGGTGTTTTACTTCCTCTATCCGGGCGTTCTTAAGATCGATCTTATTTATAACAGGGATGATCTTAAGATCATGTTCCATCGCCAGATATAGATTCGCTATCGTCTGTGCCTCAACCCCCTGCACAGCGTCAACAACCAGAAGAGCTCCTTCGCAAGCGGCGATACTCTTTGACACTTCGTATGTAAAATCAACATGCCCGGGTGTGTCGATGAGGTTCAGGCAGTACACGTCCCCGTTCTTTGACCTGTAATTGATCTTAACGGCACTGCACTTTATCGTTATACCTCTTTCTCTTTCGAGATCCATATCGTCCAGGAACTGGTCGCGGAACTCCCTTTTAGCGACCGTGTCGGTCACCTGTATTATACGGTCAGCGAGAGTTGATTTCCCGTGATCGATATGGGCGATTATGCAAAAATTACGTATTTTGGTCCTGTCAGACATATAATTGCCGATTTTCGTTGATCGTTTATCGTTGTTTGTATTTTTAGCGCTAAGCGTGAAGCGCCAAGCGTTAAGAAGATTTAATACCTCTTGACGCTTAACGCTTTACGCTTGACGCTACATTAGAGAGAACGCGTACTTTTTCCCGAACTTTATGTATTCCAGTGACTTTTTCTTCGACGATGTTTCGCTGTAAATTCTCAATTTCGGCTCTGTACCGGACAACCGTAAAAGAAGCCAGCTTCCATCATCGCAGATGTATTTAGTCCCATCAGCCTCGTTAATATCTACCACTCGTCTGTCCAGGACCTTCGCGAGATGGCTTTTCTTTATACCCTGGACAAGTTTTGCCCTTTTCGCCCCCGGAAATACTATGTCCTCTCTCTCATAAACATAACTCCCGTATTTTTTGTCTACCCATTTCAATATATCGGTCAGAGGTTTTTTCATGGCCACGACCATCTCCATTATAAGAAGAGCAGACAAGAAACCGTCCCTTTCGGGGATATAGTTTTTAAAGCCTATGCCGCCCGTCTCTTCGCCTCCCAAAAGCACATCCTTGGTCATCATGATCTCCGCGATATATTTGAACCCGACCGGTGTCTCGTAGGCCCTGATGTTGTATTCCTTACATATCTTAGTTATAAGTCCGGTACCACATATGGTCTGGACGACCCCGCCTCTCATTTTTCTATTCATCAAAAGATGTAGAAGAAGAAGCGCCATGACCTTGTGCCCCGTCAAAACCTCGCCGGAATTATCCACAACAGCGACACGGTCGGCGTCCCCGTCGGTCGCGATCCCGAGATCATATTTCCCTTTCTTGACGAGTGTCTTCAATTCCGCAAGATGACGTTCATTCGGCTCGGGCGCCCTGCCGTTAAAACCCGGGTTTATGTCGGAATGTATGTAATCAAGCCTGATGCGCGTCCCTTTCAAAAGTGTCTCAAGGTGCCTCAAACCCGTTCCGTTCATTGAATCCACAAGTACCCTTAAATGCGCTTTGCGCAGTTTTTTCATATCCGCGTATTTTTTTATGAAAGCAAGCTGGGGTTTTATGATATCGACCGTGACAACTTTTCTCGATTTTACGGCCTCCTCAAAAGGTATTATTCTGACAGTACTTTTGTTAAGCCGTTTTTCGATCTCCCCGATAATGTCATTCCCCGCTGAACCTCCGAAATAACCTTTATATTTGATACCGTTATATTCTGGCGGATTATGGCTTGCGGTGATCATAATACCTCCAGTAAGACGGTTCTTTTTAACGTAATAGCTCAAAGCAGGCGTCGGGCAAGGCATGTCGGAAAGAACGACGCTTATTCCATTAGCCGCAAATATGGAGGCCATCCGCCTGGCATATTTATCCGAAAGAAACCTCGTATCATAGCCGATAGCGAGTTTTTTCTTCCGGTATACAGGGTCGCTCTTTTTCGAATTTACGAAATCGGCTACCGCCTGTGCGACGATCTCCACATTGGCAAAAGTAAAATCATCGCTTATTATCGCTCTCCATCCGTCCGTCCCGAACTTGATCTCAGACATTTCTTCCTCCATTCTGCTTATACAGCATCATTACGAATGTAAAACCAGTCAGCCGCGCAGCGCCTCGATCGCTTCGGCATAATCTTTCTTTCCGAAAACCGCAGTGCCCGCCACAAGCACATCAACTCCCGATCCTCTCGCTTTTACAGCGGTCCTGTCGTTTATGCCCCCGTCCACCTGGATCAACCCTTTGAACTTTTTCCTCAAGTCCTTTACTTTTTGAAGCATGTCCTCCATAAAGGCCTGCCCGCCGAAACCTGGTTCTACAGTCATTATCAGCACCATGTCCACTTTATCCAGAATGTGGTCAAGAACTGACACCCCGGTACCTGGTTTTATGGAAATCCCGACCTTTTTCCTTTTCCCCCTGATCTTTGCAATGATCGCCTCAGGATCGGGACAAGCCTCCATATGGAAAGTTATCATGTCGCTGCCGGCCGCCGCGAACGCGTCAATATGCTTGCCCGGGTCGGTTATCATAAGATGCACATCAAAGAAAAGTTTGGTGACCGGACGTATGGCCGAAACGATAAGAGGACCTATGGTAATATTCGGAACAAAAACACCGTCCATTACGTCGATATGTACCCAGTCCGCTCCCGCTTTTTCTATCTTCTTTATCTCATCCCCCAAGACACTGAAATCCGCCGACAGTATGCTCGGAGCCACTAGAACCTTGTTGTTGCCCATATATCCTCTTTAGTTTATCGTTTTCGTTGTTCGTCCCGCGCAACGCCCGATCTACTCGTGCAACATAAGATATACCCTATTAATATCGCCTGTGGTAATGATCCCGACGATATTGCCGTCCCGTTCCACCGGCATAGCATTCGTACCGTGTTTCTGTAAAAGTTTCTGGACATCATACAAACCAGTTTTTACATTGACCGGCGGAATGTCCGTCCTCATTATATCGCGGCAATAAGCGTCTTTTCCCATTATGTGGATACCGTGTATCAATTCCCTCCTCGTGATCATACCCCTGAGATGCCCGTCCTCTATTACAGGAAAATCCTCCTGATGCGTGTGAAAAACAAGTTCAAGAACTTTCGCGAGCGGCGTATCGAGAGTAATAGATAAAAAATTCTCCGGGAGAACACTCTCGACGGTATAATTTTTTATCGTTTCCCTGACCTCCACCTGAAGCCCCTCACTCGAAGCCGCCATATAGATGAAAATCGCTATAATAAGCAGGAATACCTGCCCGTAAACTATACCTATGTAAGCAAAAAATAGCGCGAATATATGCCCCATCCTCACCGCGACATCGGTGGCTTTTCTGTAGCTCATACGATAAGAAAGTATCGCTCTCAATATCCTTCCGCCATCCATCGGGAAAGCCGGTATCAGATTGAATATCGCAAGAACAAGATTGAGCCAGTAAATGTGCGCTATAATATTCATCTCTGTTCCCTGCGCGCTATGTCCCATCATCGCGATGAGAGGATACATGAGTTTATCATGTCCCAGGATCTTGGCAAGCGGCCAGAAAAATATCACAACAACGAGAAGGTTGGAAAGCGGCCCGGCAAGCGCTATTATGAGCTCCTGATACGGTTTTGTGGGCATTTCGGACATCGACGCCACTCCCCCTATGGGAAGAAGCGTTATCTTTTTCACTTTTACCCCGAAACGCATCGCCGCGAGGCTATGGCAAAGTTCATGGACCGTAACGAAAAAGAACACGCCAAGGATAAGGGCAAAACCACGAGCTCCCATAAAAGCGAAAAAAATGAATAAAAGCAGGAAGAACGTAAAATGGATCTCTATATCTATCCCGAACACCCTTACCAGTCTGTATGAACCGATCATAATTTTTCCAATTCCGCCCTTATTTTGGACACCTGCTTCTGGTTGACATCGCCGATCATTGCGAGGTTGATCGAATTGGACCTAAAAACATGTTCAGAAACTTTTTTGACCTCTTCTTTAGTAACATCATCTATCCTCTTGATAAGTTCTTTTACCTCGGGGATATATTTATCGACAAGCAGCCTGTACCCGAACCACATCATCCTTGAGGAAGTGCTTTCCAGCGAAAGAAGGAACTGGCCCTTGGCGTATTCTTTGGCCCTCACAAGCTCATCGTCTGTTATACCAAGATCCTTAAGTTTCAAGAGTTCGTCTATGATAGCGGCGGCACTCCTTAAGGCCTTCGCGTTATCGACGCCGGCATGTATCAGAAATTCTCCTACATCGCTGTGCCTTTTATATGCGGAAGCGATATCGTAACACAGACCGTATTTTTCACGCAACTCCTCGAACAAACGCGACGACATGTTTCCGCCAAGTATGATGTTCATGATCTTAAGGGCGAACCTATCCTTCATATCGGCGCTGTCGATGTGAAACCCCATCGCCAGCTGTGATTGGTTCACGTCCTTCCTCAGATATTTAAAGCGCGGGCCTTTCTGTAACGAACGGGGAACTTCGAACATCGGTTTTTTCTGCCTGTTGCATTTGAATTTTTCAGACACACAGTTAAAGATATCTTCTGTCGCGACCTTGCCGGTGGCGACAACAGCCATGTTCGAGGGGTGATAATTTTTTTCCTTAAACGCGACCAGTTCTTCCCGTGTAAATCTCTGGACAGTCTGCACGGTCCCCGTCAGAGGTCTCCCAAGAGCGTTCTCCGGCCACATCAGTTTTGCCAGCACTTCAACCACATGCTCCGCCGGCTGGTCCTTATACATCTTTATTTCTTCCAATATCACGAATTTTTCTTTCGCGAGCTCTTTCTCATCGAACTTTGGATCAAAAACCATGTCCGCGAGGACATCAAAGCCCAATTTCATGTAGGCCGCGGGGACTTTTACCATGTAACAGGTCACTTCATCCGCGGTAAACCCATTAAGGGCCCCGCCCACGCCTTCTATCGCCTCTTTAAGCTGCTTTGTAGAACGAGTTGAAGTCCCCTTGAACAACATATGTTCTACAAGATGGCTTATACCGCTGGTCTTCTCGGATTCATAGCGTCCTCCAACGCCGATCCATATCCCCAGGGACACAGACTCCATTTGAGGCATAGGTGACACTATGACCTTAAAACCGTTGGACAGGCTGCGTTTTGCGTACATATGCTCATCTCCGATCAATTCTTTTCTCTGCTGTCAAGGTAGCTTTGCAATATGAGCTGCGCCGCGAGCTTGTCAACCGACCGTTTCCTTTTTTTTCTGGAGACATCCCCAGCTATCATTATGTTTTCCGCTTCTTTAGTGCTCAACCGCTCGTCCCACAATTTTATCCGGCAGGCCGTCCTTTCTCTCAAAAGAGCAGCGAAGAGCTCGCTGTCTTTCGCCCTTTCGCCTGAACTCCCATCCATGTTGAGCGGATAACCGACCACTATTTCGCTCACCCCGTATTCTTTGGCCATCTCTTTTATTCTATCGACCGCTTTCTCATCAGTGGTTCGAAGAACGCACTCTCTTCCCTGGGCTATGGTCCCGCTTTCATCGCTGACCGCCACGCCGATGTTCTTAGTACCGATATCGAGACCCATTATTCTCATATCGTTAATCGACACTTTTTAGCGTCAAGCACTAAGCGTCAAGCGTTAAGTACGCTATATCACTCCTCTTGACGCTTCACGCTTAACGCTTTACGCTTTTCTCACCGCATGTATCGCCTTCGCCAACGCCGCGGCTAATGACCCGACCGACCGCGCAATTTTTTTCTTGTCGCGCAGATTTTGTTCTATCACACTGATCAACGCGCTGCCTATTATGACCCCGTCGGCAGCTTTCGCCACAGATCCGGCCTGGGCCGGCGTCGAGACACCGAACCCGACGCAAACAGGTTTTGATGTCATTTTTTGCAATGTCTTCACATCATCGGCAAGTCTCCCGGCCAGAGCTTTCCGCGCCCCCGTAATACCTGTAAGGGACACATAATATATGAATCCCCGTGACCTCCCGGCAATTTTACGGAACCGCGCGAGAGGCGTCGTAGGAGCGGCAAGAAGAATGACGCAAAATCCCTCCTTATCCGCTATTTTGATAAGCTCGTCCGACTCTTCCATCGGCAGGTCAGGGACAATAAGCCCGGACGCGCCGTTCTTCTTCGCGTCCTTAATAAATGCGGCCACGCCGTATTTAAAAACAATGTTGTAGTATGTCATAAAAACGATCGGAACTTGTACCTCTTTGGTGATCCCCCCGACCATCGCGAATATCTTACGGGTGGTCGTCCCTGACGCGAGGGACCGTTCGACAGCCCTTTGGATCGTGGGACCGTCCGCAAGCGGATCGGAAAATGGGATCCCGATCTCTATGATGTCGGCCCCGGCCCTTGCCAAGACCCGGACCACTTCTTTCGTCACTTTTATATCCGGATCTCCCGCTGTCACATAAGGGATAAAAGCTTTCTTTTTATCTCTTTTCAATGTCTTGAACACCTGTTCTATCTTATTCATAACCGTGTTCCCTTATTATATCGATGTCTTTGTCGCCCCGTCCCGAAAGGCAGACGATTATAATATCGCTTTTCTTCGTACGCGGCGCCAATTTTTCGATATAAGCGATCGCGTGCGCCGACTCAAGCGCCGGGATTATACCTTCCTCTCGAGAGAGGAGCTTTACCCCCTCGAGCGCCTCTTTATCCGAAATGGAAACATATTGCGCACGGCCAATACTTTTATAATACGCGTGTTCCGGTCCGACACCGGGATAATCAAGCCCGGCCGAGACCGAATGCGCGATCTTTATCTGGCCGTCACTGGTCTCCAGAAGATAACTTTTACTGCCGTGAAGCACCCCCACTTCCCCGTGGCCGAGAGGCGCCGCGTGATGTCCTGTCTTTATCCCGAGACCGGCCGCTTCGACACCTATGAATTTAACTTTTTTATCCCGGAAGAACGGGTAAAAGAGCCCCATTGAGTTACTGCCGCCTCCCACGCATGCCACCAGATGATCAGGAAGACGCCCTTCCGCAGTTAAAATACTCTTTCTGGCCTCTGTACCGATCACCGACTGAAAATCCCTTACCATCATGGGGTATGGATGCGGCCCTACAACAGAACCTATAACATAAAAAGTATCTCTTACGTTGGTGACCCAGTCCCTCATCGCTTCATTTGTAGCGTCTTTCAAAGTACATGAACCGCTCTTTACAGGCAAGACCCTGGCGCCTAAAAGCTTCATCCTGAAAACGTTAAGCGCCTGTCTTTCTATATCTTCGGTCCCCATATAAACATCGCATTTAAGACCTAATAGAGCCGCAACGGTGGCTGTCGCGACCCCGTGCTGCCCCGCGCCAGTTTCCGCAATCACGCGTTTTTTGCCCATTTTAAACGCCAGAAGCCCCTGCCCAAGCGTATTATTTATCTTATGAGCGCCTGTATGGAGAAGGTCCTCGCGTTTAAGGTATATTTTTCCGCCGCCGAATTTCTTGGTCAATTTAGCGGCAAAATAGAGCGGTGTCGGCCTGCCCGCGTACTCCTTCAAATAATGGTCCAAAAGCCCCTTGAATCCTTTCGTCCGGCAGATCTTATCATAAGACGCCGAGAGTTCCCTTAACGCCGGCATAAGTGTTTCCGGCACGAACTCACCGCCGAAGCCTCCAAAATATCCCCTTTTGTCCGGCACTCTAAGCTTTTTTGGCATTCTGGATGAACTCCTTTACTTTTTTCTCGTCTTTTTCGCCTATAGCTCTTTCCACGCCGCTGGATACATCTACACCGTACGGCCTTACCTTTTTTATAGCTTCCTCAACATTGCCAGGAGTAAGCCCGCCGGCGAGAAAGAACGGCCGTTCTCCCTTGAAATCCTTAAGTATTTCCCAATCGAACTTTACGCCCGTCCCACCCATCATCTTTGGATGGAACGTATCAAAGAGATAATAATCCGCTGCTTCATAGGCCTCAAGAGGCATGGACGCGAGTATCTTGTATTTGACCTTGAACGTTTTTATGACCTTGATCCCTCGCCCTTCCTGCTCCAGACGGTCTATCAGATCTCCACAATATTCGGGGCTTTCATTCCCATGTAACTGGACGGCGCTAAGCCCGCAATCCATCACATTCTTCACGACTTCATCCAGCGCCTGGTCTTTGAAAAGACCCACTTTTTCTACTCCTCGGGGTATTTCTTTGATGATCTTTTTGACAAGTTCCGCGTCCACATACCGCGGAGACTCAGGAGCAAAAAGAAAACCCAATAGATCAGCTCCGTATTCGCAAGCCTTTAAGGCATCCTCCAGATTTGTCAGTCCACATATTTTTATCTTTACCATTTATTCCGGTCCCTTTCTATTATCCTCAGCCGTTCATATCACACACTTCGGGAATATGCTTCTGGGACTCATCGATCACCGATTGCGGAAGCTCGAGGTCTTTGAGCTTACCGGAAAGGAAGTCGTCATAAGCGGCAAGATCAAAATGGCCGTGGCCGCTGAACATGACAACGATACATTTTTCTGTTTTTGTCTCTCTGCATTTTATCGCTTCGTCAATAGCGGCTTTCAGCGCATGGGCCGTCTCAGGAGCCGGAATAATACCTTCGGTCCTTGAGAAAAGGACCGCGGCGTCAAAAACACCCGTCTGCTGATAAGACCGAGGTTCCACTATTCCCTGGTCCACAAGTAAACTCACCAGAGGAGCCATGCCATGGTACCTTAATCCGCCCGCGTGAATACCCGGGGGAACGAACGTATGCCCTAATGTATGCATCATGAGAAGCGGCGTCATTTTTGCCGTGTCGCCGAAATCATACCTGTAAGGTCCTCTCGTTAAAGTCGGACAAGCGACAGGCTCGACAGCGATCATCTGTATGTTCTTTTTGCCTTTTATTTTGTCCTTAACGAATGGAAAAGTGAAACCGGCAAAATTACTCCCGCCGCCCACGCAGGCGACGAGGATATCCGGTGACTCCCCGGCTATCTCGAGTTGCTGTCTGGTCTCTATACCGACCACGGTCTGGTGCAAAAGAACATGGTTCAGCACACTGCCCAACGAATATTTCGTGTCATCGTTCTTTGCCGCGACCTCGACGGCCTCGGATATCGCCATGCCCAGGCTTCCCGTCGTCGTCGGATATTTCGCGAGTATCTGTCTGCCGGCTTCTGTCCTCTCGCTCGGAGAAGGATATACTTTGGCGTTCCAGATGCGCATAAGATGTTTACGGTACGGTTTCTGCTCAAAGCTGACACGCACCATGTATACTTCGCATTCAAGACCGAATATATTGCATGCGAAAGCAAGAGCGCTGCCCCACTGTCCCGCGCCGGTCTCGGTGGCGATCTTTTTCACACCTTCTTTCTTGTTATAATAGGCTTGCGCTACCGCGGTATTCGTTTTGTGACTGCCCGGAGGCGACACGCTCTCATCCTTAAAATATATCCTCGCGGGTGTCTTTAACGCTTTTTCAAGCCGGATCGCCCGTCGAAGCGGGGTCGGTCTCCATAGTCCGTAAATGTCCCTTATCTCGTCCGGTATCTCGATATATCTTTCAAGAGACATTTCCTGTTCGATAAGCTTCTTCGGGAATATAGGCAAAAGGTCGTCCGGGCCGAGAGGTTTACCAGTACCTGGGTTCACCGGCGGAGCCAACGGTGACGGAAGATCTGGCTGAATATTATACCAACTTTTCGGAATATCTTTCTGACTCAAATATATGTTCTGATCGGTCATTTTTCTCCCTTTTTCTGTCCCATCCTTCTCCCGATATCTATCTCATTCCCCCATCAGTTCCCTGATCTTCCTTCCTATATCGTTCGCGCGCAAAAGAGTCTCACCAATAAGTACCGCGTTAACACCGAGGCTTTTCAGGAACATGACCTGTTCGTACGTTTCTATGCCGCTCTCGGAGACCTTCGTCCGGTCATCCGGAATGCTCCGTATGAGCCTTTCAGTGACGGAAAAATCGACATTAAAAGTGGTCAGGTCCCTGTTATTTATACCGATTATCCCAGCGCGGCTGTTAACGGCCTTTTCCGCTTCCTCTTCATTGTGGACTTCCACGAGACAGTCCATCCCCAGTCCTTTGGCGACACCCAGAAAATGCGTAAGTTCGTCAAGAGTAAGAAGCCTGGCGATCAAAAGTATCGCGTCCGCCCCGTACAAAGCCGATTCGTATATCTGGTACTCGTCTATTATGAAATCTTTCCTAAGTATCGGAACGCTTACCCCGTCTTTTATCAGCCTTAAATACTCAAGCCGGCCGTCGAAAAACCTTTCATCGGTAAGAACGCTTATGGCGCTCGCGCCGGCAGTCTGATATTCCCATGCGATCTGCATTGGATGAAAATCACCCACGATGATACCTTTCGAGGGCGAACTCCGCTTGACCTCCGCGATCAGGTTTATGAACCCTTTACGCGAGATGTTCTTTTTAAATGAACTTTTTATTCCGAGAAGGGACGCCTTTTCTTTCAACTCGGTGAGCGGAGCCTTCCTTTTGGCGGCATCCACCTCTTCCCTTTTCATTTCTATTATTTTATTCAGTATCATATATGCTCCATGCTATCGGCGCTTTTCCATGTTGGTCAATTTGATAAGCTCTTTAAGTTTTTTTATGGCTTTTCCGGACTCCACAGCGCTCCGGGCCACCCGGACCCCTTCCTTTATGTTCCTGACCCTGCCCGCCGCCAGAAGCGCCAGAGACGCGTTCATAAGCACAACATCCAGCGCCGGGCCTTTTTTCCCGTTCAGCACAGCCTTTAGCGTTACGGCATTCTCGCGCACGGACCTGCACTTTATGAATTTTTTAGAGACCTCTTTCAACCCAAAATCAGACGGCCGCAGAATATATGACCTGATTGTCTTTCCTTTAAGTTCCGTCACTTTTGTCCTGCCGCTGATACTGGCCTCGTCATGGCCATCATCCAGCCCATGCACGACAAAAGCATGCTTTATTCCGAGACCGTTCATAACGCGGGCGACCTTCTCCGTCAAAGCCGCGTCGTAAATACCCATGACCTGCCGATCCGCGAACGCGGGGTTCGCGAGAGGTCCAATTAGATTAAATATCGTCCGCACGCTTATTTCTTTCCTCGGACCGGAAGCATACTTCATCGCCTTGTGATACGACGGCGCAAACAGGAACCCTATCCCGATATCCCTGATACATTTGCCTGCCCTTGCGGGTGACACGTCTATCTTCACTCCGAGCGCCTGAAGAACATCGGCACTGCCACACTTGCCGGAAGCGGCACGATTACCGTGTTTTGCCACCTTTACTCCACATGCGGCCGCGATCAAAGCCGATGCTGTCGATATATTGAAAGTGCATTTTCCCGTCCCACCGGTCCCGCAGGTATCAAGGATCACTTCTCCCTTTTTCGCGGCTTTTATCTTAATACATTTTTCTCTGACAGCTTTGACCGCACCGGTAATCTCCGGAACGCTTTCTCCTTTCATCTTAAGCCCGACAAGGAACGCTCCTATCTGAGCAGGCGTGACCGCCCCTTTCATGATGACAGTGAAAACATCATACGTTTCTTTTTCAGTCAAGTCCGTGAACGAACTGACCCTCCTGATCGCATCCCGTATGTCCATTATATTTCCCCCACACTCTGCACGCACTTACTTGACGCTTAACGCTTTACGCGTGACGCTTTAATCTAATCACACTCTAAAAAGTTCTTAAGTATCTTCTTTCCCTCATACGTCAATACCGACTCGGGATGGAATTGGACGCCCCAAACCGGTTTTTCAACGTGCCGCATCGCCATTACCTCTTTACTATCGGTCCAAGCCATGATCTCAAGCGGATACTTAAGGCTGGAAGGCCGGACGACCAGCGAATGATACCTTGTCGCGGAAAAAGGCGAAGGAACACCGTTAAAGATGTCCTTGCCATTATGGTAAATGTCGCTTACTTTTCCGTGCATGATGGTATCTCCTCTTACCACTTCCGCGCCGAAAACCTCGCCGATACTCTGGTGCCCGAGGCACACACCCAATATCGGTACTTTACCACTAAGCTCCCTGATAGTTTCCTTGGAAATGCCGGCTTCGTCCGGCCTTCCAGGGCCGGGCGAGATAACTATCCTGGAAGGTGAAAGCGCCGCTATCTCAGGGACGGTGATCTTGTCGTTGCGGTATACCAAGACCTCCGCGCCAAGTTCACCGATATACTGTACCAGGTTATACGTAAATGAATCGTAATTGTCGATAACAAGTATCATGCCGGGCCTCTCTTATTCCAATCCTTCTTCAGCGGACTCTATCGCCTTCAACATCGCTTTGGCCTTGTTAAGGGTTTCGTTATATTCGTTCAGGGGGTCGGAATCCAGGACTATCCCGGCACCGGCCTGTATATATGCCGTATCTTTGATCATAAATATTGTCCTTATCGTGATGCAAAAATCCATATTACCGGAAAAACTGAAATAACCGACACAACCCGCGTAAGGCCCTCTTTTCACGTTCTCAAATTTATCGATCAGCTCCATGGCCTTGACCTTGGGAGCACCACTGACCGTTCCGGCGGGAAAAGCAGCCCTTATAAGATCATATATGTCCTTACCCTTCGTCAATGTCCCTACAACGTCGCTTACGATATGCATGACATGGGAATATCTCTCTACCCGCATCATTTCACGCACCTTAACGCTCGAGTAGTCGCACACCCGGCCGATATCGTTCCTGCCAAGGTCAACCAGCATGATATGCTCCGCTCTCTCCTTCGGGTCGGACAAAAGCTCGTTTTCCAGCACAGCATCCTCTTCATCGTCTTTGCCGCGCCTTCGGGTACCGGCTATAGGACGCACTTCCACTACACCGTCCTCACACCTTACAAGTATCTCCGGCGAGGACCCCACGAGACAAGAATCCTCGAACTCAAGATAATACATGTATGGTGACGGATTGATGGACCTGAGCGCCCTGTAAATGGAGAAGGGTTGAGCGGCCGTTCTCCGCTTGATACGCTGGGAGAGCACGACCTGTATGATGTCGCCCGCGCGAATATGTTCCTTGGCTTTCTCGACTATATCACAGAACCCTTCTTTCGTGAAATTCGATATGAGGTCCTCCGACCGGCGCTTCTTTTTTCTGCACTCCGGCACTCTCACCGGCCTTTTAAGTTTCTTTATTATGCTGTCTATTCTCCGACAAGCTTTATCGTAAGATGCCCCGGCGTCGCCTTCAACAACGGCATTCGATACCACCTTGATCTTTCTATCGATATGGTCGAATATAAGTATCGTGTCGGTCAGAACAAAACGCATGTCGGGAACACGCGTATCATCGGCATTTTTGTCCGGTATGTCTTCAAAAAACCTGACCATGCCGTACCCAATATAACCGACAAGTCCCCCGCAAAAACGTGGAAGGCCCGGAACAGGGACAAACCTGAACCCTGACATGATATTTTTTATTTCGCCTATCGGGTCTTTCTGCATCGTCCGCGAGACGACGGAAGCCCCTCTTTTTACGGTCACTTTATCGCCCTTACTTTCAATGACCATGGAAGGCGAACTCCCAAGGAAAGAATATCTCCCCAGATTCTTGCCTCCTTCAACGGATTCCAAAAGATACGAAACTCCACCTTCTGCTATCTTCGTGAACGCCGAAAGCGGTGTATCAAAATCAGCGAGCATCTCGCTATAGACCGGTATAACATTCCCTTTCCGGCTTAATTGGATGAATTCATCTTTAGTTGGATAGTATGCCATTTTAGTTGTCAGTTGTTAGTTTATAGTTTTTCGTTGTTCGTTTCTCGTTTGATGTTCTTTCTTTATCCTTTATCCTTATACACTTCCCCCGGATCAAAAATCCTCTTCCCCTTGGCAGTCAACCCGCCTTTAGTGTTCACCTTACGAAAATAACAGCTGAAATATCCCTCATGGCACGCGGCCCTTTTTTGTTCCACTATAAAAAGTAGAGAATTATCGGCACAGTCCACGTGGACCGACTTCACTTTCTGCGTACACCCTGACGTCTCGCCTTTCAGCATGATCCGGCCTTTAGACCTCCTGAAAACATATATCACTTTTTCCTCAAGTGTCTTCTCAAGAGCTTCTTTATTCATATAGCAAAGAGTAAGGACATCCCCCGTCTTCGCGTCCTGTATGATCGCAGGGATGAGACCGTTCGTGTCAAAGTTCAAGTTATCGATAAAGCTCATATAATCCTCTCATACATTTTAGTATTGCGTATTGAGTATTGCGTTGGGCAAACAACTCAATACACAATACGCACGACGCAATACAAACAACAATGTTATTTCACTTCCTTATCACGATCCCTCTCTTCGCCAAATACTCCTTCACTTCCGCGATAGAATATTCCCTAAAATGGAAGATCGATGCCGCAAGCGCCGCATCGGCCTTCCCGTTCGTCAGGACATCAGATATATGCTTCATATTCCCGCATCCACCAGAGGCGATCACGGGTATACCCACCGCCTCCGAAATACGACGAGTAAGTTCTATGTCGTAACCGTCTTTTGTCCCATCACGGTCCATGCTTGTAAGAAGAATCTCCCCGGCACCCAGCCCCTCGACCTTTCGGGCCCACTCGACCGCGTCTATTCCCGTGGCGTCACGGCCACCCTTCACGTAAACTTCCCAAGACCCCTCGCTGCGTTTCTTCGCGTCGATCGCGACCACTACACACTGTGACCCGAACCGCGCACTTGCTTCTTTCACAAAACCCGGGTTCTGGACCGCTCCTGTATTGATGGAGACTTTATCGCATCCCGCGTTGAGAAGGTCCCGTATATCATCGTTGGAATATATCCCACCACCGACGGTGAACGGCATGAACACTTTTTCCGCGACCCGCCGGACGACATCTATCATTATCTTCCGTTTCTCGTAACTTGCCGTGATGTCCAGGAAAACAAGCTCATCCGCCCCCTCGTTGTTATAAACACCGGCGTTCTCCACGGGATCACCCGCGTCCCTAAGATCAAGAAAATTCACGCCTTTAACGACACGTCCGTCTTTTACGTCAAGACACGGGATTATCCGCTTTGCAAGCATCGATCGCCTCCTTAAGATCGATCGTACCGTCATAAAGGGCCCTGCCAATAATAACACCGGCCAACCCCTTTTTTTCGAGTTTTTTAAGCTCCAATATGTCCTCCGTATCCTTAATACCGCCCGCGTATATCAATTTGACCTTAACGCGCGGCAAAAGTTCCTTTAGAAGCTCTATGTCCGGGCCCTTCAGGGTCCCATCCTTTGAAATATCCGTAAATATCATTTCCTCAGCGCCGAACGAAACGAATTTTTCGATCGTCTCGAACACATCAAGCCGGGAGCGGTCCTGCCATCCATGAAGTTTCAATCCGGTCTTATCGGCGTCGACGCTCAATATCACCCGTTCCCTGAAACTCGTAAGTATGTCCCTGGCAAAATCCTCTTCCTCGATCGCTTTTGACCCGATGATCACCCTCCATATACCGGAGTCCAAGGCCTTTTTGATATCTATCTCCTTCCTAAAACCCCCTCCGAGCTGGACAGGGACATCCACGGCCCTTGCTATCTCCGCCGCCGTTTCCAGGTTAATGGGATGCCCCTTCTTGGCGCCCTCAAGATCGATCACATGTATTAGTTCCGCGCCCGCGCTTTCCCATTCTCTCGCGGCATCGACCGGACTGACGTTGTAATCGGTCTTATGATCGTATTTACCCTGCATAAGCCTTACGGTCTTCCCTTCGATAATATCTACTGCCGGAATTATCTTCATCATAGCCTCACAAAGTTTTCCAAAAGTTTCAGGCCGTTCTTCTGGGACCGTTCCGGATGGAATTGAACGGCACAAACATTTTCCTTCCAGAACACGGATGTATATTCGACCCCATATTCCGTCACGCCGGCGGTACAGCCCTTTTCCCTGTTATCGCAATAGTAGGAGTGAACAAAATAAAAAAAACTCCCGTCCTGTATGCCTTTCAGCACTGGGCATTTCCCGGCTGTTATTTTGACAGTGTTCCACCCAATCTGCGGCACTTTAAGCCCAACCCGACCTTGAGGAAAGCGCTTCACCTCGCCTTGTACGAACTTGAGGCATTCACATCCGCCGTTCTCCTCACTCTTTTCGAAAAGCAGCTGGAGACCAAGGCATATCCCGAGAAAAGGTTTTCCTTTTTTAATAAGGTCAAAGATCGGTCCGACCAATTCCCGTTCCTTTAGCCCATTCAAAGCGTCACAAGAAGCCCCTACACCGGGCAGCACTATCTTGTCTACCCCTTTAAGCGTACCTGGCGAATCCGCAATGGTCACTTCCTCGCCAAGATACCGGAAGGCGTTAAAAACACTCCTTAAATTCCCTGAACCGTAGTCGATTATTCCGATCATATCGTGTATGTCGTATGTTGTATGTCGTATGTTGTATGTTGTATGTCGAAACGATATACGACATACGCTGTACGACATACTGTTCTTACAAAATCCCCTTACTCGACGGCACCTCACCCTCCCTACGGGGATCTATCCTTGTCGCTCTATCCATCGCTACGCCGAGCGCTTTGAATACCGCCTCGAGATAATGATGCATGTCCACCATACTCTGCTCGCCCGATATCTCCACATGAAGGTTCATAGCAAGTTTTTTTGCAAAACTTTCAAGAAAATCCTTCGCGTAATGCATAGAATAACCGTCTTCATCTTTGATAGTTTCAGACCCCGTTCCTCGCATCTCTCTGAATCTGAACGCGGGACGATTGGAAAGGTCTACAAGGACCTTGGCGCTCACCATGTCCATCGGTACCTCGGCTGACGCCATCCTCATGATCCCTTTGCAATCGCCGAGGGCTTTTTTGAACGCCTCACCGAGCGCTATACCCACATCCTCATTAAGATGATGATTGTCGACATGCGTGTCCCCCGTGGCTTTTAGCGCGAGATCGAAATGGCCGTGATACGCTAAGAGGGTCAACATATGGTCGAGAAACCCGATCGTGGTCACGATATCGGTCTTTCCCCTGCCATCCATATTAAGAACAAGTGCAATCTGTGTCTCTTTGGACTTCCGCTCATAACTTGTCTTACGGCAGGTTAACGGCCCTTTTTTTCTGAATATACCCATTTTTACCCCCAGGCGTTTACTTTGAATCCTCACATCTTACTCGCACAGATTCCCAATGGTCTTTCAGGTTCTCAAGATCGGTAAGTTCCTTGACCCATTCGGCGGAACCCTGTAGAGCTTTACGGGAATAGGCTATCACATGCGAGCTTTTCACGAAACTTCTCAAATTCAGTCCCGAAAAGAACCGTGCCGTCCCTGCCGTCGGGAGAACATGACTCGGCCCCGCCACATAGTCCCCAAGCGCTACGGGGGTATACTCTCCCATAAATATCGCCGCAGCATTGGTTATTCTGCTCACTAGCCGTTGAGGAGACTTAACCATGAGCTGAAGATGCTCGGGAGCTATAAGATTTGAAACATCGACCGCCTCTTCCAGGTTCTTGACCTTTATCACATAGCCCCGTATCGATGGGTCACCGTGCACGGCGTCAAAAACCTTTCGGGAAGGCGTAACGAGGACAGAAAGCCCTTTATGATGCTCCGACTGCGCCATAAGGTCCTTTTTAATATATTCCACGTTCGAATACTGGTTGGCTATGACCAATACCTCGCTCGGACCCGCGAGCATATCAATATCGCAATAACCGAACACCTGGCGTTTCGCTTCTGTCACATATTCATTGCCGGGCCCGACTATCTTATCAACCTTCGGAACGGTCTTGGTACCGAACGCGAGAGCACCGATCGCCTGAGCACCGCCCGCCTTGTATATCTCATCGACCTTCAAAAGATTGGCCATAACAAGGATATACGGATCGATGCTTTTGTATTTATTCGGCGGAGACACAAGAACGATCTTCTTCACGCCGGCGATCCTGGCGGGCAGTACCGTCATATACACACTTGAAACGAGAGGCGCCGTACCGCTCGGCACATACACGCCCACCTTTTCTATAGGCTCGAATTTTTCACCGAGGAGTATACCGGATTCATGCTTAATGGTCCAGGAACGGGGCATCTGCTCTTTATAGAACTTCTCCATATTCCTGATTATCTTCTTCAGAGTGTTAACAAGCTCCGGCTTTATGTTCTGATAAGCCCCGCTTATTTCCGACTCGGAAACACGAAGCTCTTTACGGGACAGGTCCACCCGGTCAAACATTCTGGTAAACCTTAAAAGGGCCTCATCTCCGGACGCACGCACTTGTTCAAGTATCCCCGCGACTTTTTTCTGGAGGCGTTTTTTCCCCTGGTCGTGCCTTTTAACAAGCGCGTTGAACTTTTCGCTCCCTATTTTTATGCTTCTCATCCCTTCCACTCCTCGATCGCTTTTTTACATTCATCCACGGCCTTCTCCAAACCCGCAGGATATGTCCCACCCGCTTGGGCGAACTCATCATTACCGCCGCCACCGCCTTTTACACACACGGCACTTTTAGAAACCATAGTTTTCGCGCTCAATCCCTTTCCCACAAGATCGGACGTCACGCTGCATATCAGAAAAGTCCTGTCATCTTTGCTGCCGCCAAGGAATAGGACACCGGACCCAAGCTTCTTCGATGCAACAGCGATCGCTTTCCTAAGGACCGGCATGTCCGCGCCCTGAAAAACCCCTGAAACGAATTTCACCCCGCTGACGGTCGGCGCTTTCTCTAGCACCCTGTCGAGGACTTCTTTCACTCTGGTAAAAGCGTCGGCCTCCTCGCTCTTTTCTCGTTCTTTTTTTATCTTGGACACGCTCTCCGCCGCCACGGCAAATGCGGGCCCGATCACATCCTCAAAATCACGCATAGTCCCGCTATCGATCCTGACAGAACCCTCAATTATTCTTTTCGCCATGCCCAGCGCCTCACGCAACTGCGGGATACTGTTCTCCAGATTACCCGTCCCGCCAATGTCCCCGGCCATCCGTTCATATTCCGAAAGCATACCGGCGAGTTTCTCTTTAAGCCATTCGCGCGCGCTGCCCCCTGTGACCATTTCGATACGCCTTACCCCGCTTGCTACGGAACTTTCACTTGTGATCTTCACAAGCTCTATCTCGGACGTATTGTCCACATGTGTCCCGCCGCAGAATTCTTTCGACACATCGCTGACCGACACGACCCTCACGACATCCCCGTACTTTTCCCCGAAGAACGAAAGGGCCCCTTCTTCTTTGGCCTTCTGGATCGGCTTAGATTCTTTGCATACGGACATCTTCTTTCCGATCCAGGTATTTATGGTGTCCTCGACCTTCCTGAGATCCCTGTCAGACAGTTTCTTCATATGCGTAAAATCGAAACGGAGCCGTTTGTCATCCACAAGCGAGCCAGACTGTTTGACATGTTCTCCTAATACTGACCGCAGCGCAGCCTGCAAAAGATGCGTGGCCGTATGGTTCATCGCGGTCCTTTTTTTCTTTTCCCTGTCTATATCGAGCCTGACCTTATCGCCCTTTTTAAAATTCCCCCTGACAACGAAAACTTCCATGACCTTGCGCCCGCCGGCATCGTAGGTATTGAGTATGTTTATCCTGCCATCATCTTTTGTGATATCGCCCGTGTCCCCCACCTGTCCTCCGCCTTCCGCATACAATTCCCCGCTTTGGGGGGAAGTGATCATCTCCGCTCTCTCGCCTTCAGACATCTCACCGGAAGATGTGCCCGCCTTCAGAATGAACGCGATCTCCGTCTCGAGCGGCAGATCGCTCGAACAAGCTGGTTTCGGCGCATTCATAAAAAGATCTGGCTGGAAAATAAAATCAGACGAGATATTGCTCCCCTGGCGCGACTCTTCCTTTCTTGCCTCCATGCATTTCTCAAAAGCCGTGATGTCGGGTTTTACCTTTCTCGCTTCCGCTTCCTCGACTATCATGTCGAACGGCAGGCCGTAAGTATCGACCAATTTAAAAATATCCTCGCCCTGAAGAACACCTTCGCACTTTGACAACATCTCCTCGAACACGGGAAAGACCGATTCGATGGTTTCGCTGAATTTTTTCTCCTCTTCCTCGATGATCGCGCTTATATGCTCTCTTTTTTCTTCCAGCTCCGGATATACATCTTTCAACAACCCCACCACAGTTGGAACAATATTGTAAAGGAACGGTTTTTTACTTCCGCTTTTAAGATACGCGCGGCGTATGAGCTTCCGCACGACGTACCCCCTCTTCTCGTTCGACGGCGACACCCCGTCCCCAATAGAGAACACGCTGGCCCTGAGATGATCGACTATCAAGTTGATGTTCGAAGGGCTTATATCTTTCGCGGCCGCGCCCAGCTCCCTCTTTACGCGGTCAATGATCGGCGTAAAAAGGTCCGTGTCAAAATTTGTCGGGACGTTCTGGACGACCGAGGTGATGCGCTCAAGCCCCATTCCCGTATCGATGTTCTTATTGGGCAGCGGCACAAGCGTCCCATCAGGGCGCCTTTCGAACTCGGTAAAAACAAGGTTCCACACTTCCAGGAACCGCCCGCAATCGCATGAAGGATCGCAATCCGGTTTCCCGCAGCCCGTTTTCGGTCCCCAGTCAAAATATATTTCGGAACACGGTCCGCACGGCCCATTCGGCCCTTTAGAAGGGGCATCGGCAGGCCAGAAATTACTGTCCGGGCCAAGTTTGACTATCCTCCTCGCGGGCACTTTGACCTCGTTAAGCCATATGGCATATGACTCCTCATCCTCTTTATACACCGACACCCATAGTTTTTCGGGAGAAAACCCCATTTCACGGGTCATGAATTCCCATGCCCATTTAATAGCGTCTTTTTTGAAATAATCTCCGAAAGAGAAGTTGCCGAGCATCTCAAAAAAAGTGTGGTGACGTGGGGTCCGGCCGACATTCTCAAGATCACCGGTCCTCAGACATTTCTGACAAGAAGCGGCGCGTTTAAAAACGATGTCCTTGCCCATGAACTGGTCCTTGAACTGGTTCATGCCGGCACCGGTAAAAAGAAGCGTTGGGTCATTCATAGGGACCAGAAGATCGCTTGGAACGACGGTATGCCCTCTTTTTTCAAAAAACTCAAGGAACCTTTTCCTGATCTCTCCTGACAACATTTTACAGACCTTCCGTTGCGTCGTCCCCAATAAGGCTGTTCACGACTTCTTCCGCCGCGAGACTCTCGAAACCTTTGCTCAAAAGATATCTAAAAACCCTCGCTTTAATACTCTTCTTAGGGCTGTTCTTCTCTTTCCCGATCTTCTCTTTTGCCATTTTAATCATTAGGGCTTTTTCATCAAGGTCATCCGCTTTTTCCGAAACAGCCTTATCGATCAGTCCTTCTTCAATGCCCTTTTTTCTAAGCTCTTCTTTCAGGACCTCCGCGCTCCGCGGGTTCGTCCGCAACCTCGAATCTATCCATTCACGGGCAAATTCAAGATCATTGACGAACCCTTTGCCCTTCAGAAACTCGAGCGCTTCTTTTACCGCCGAAGAACTTATCCCTTTGGCCTTAAGCCTTGAATCAAGCTCTTTCTCCGACCTTGCTCTAAGAGCAAGAAGCCTGAGACAATATTCTTGGGCCCTTTTTACATTTTCCTGAAAAGACGCATTACGCTCTTTTCTCATTACTCATCCCAACAGATATCTACTCGTAACACAATACACAATACGCAATACTCAATACAAACGCTAGAATCCCAACGTCTTCTTAATATCCGTCTCTATTTTATCGAGCAGTTTCGCGTTCTCTCTAAGAGCGAGCCTGGCATTATCCTTGCCCTGCCCGATCTTCTCGTCGCCATAGGCAAGCCACGTACCACTTTTCTTTATAAGCCCGATCTCCTCGCCCATATCTATAACGCTCGAAGCGCGCGAGATCCCTTCGTCGAACATAATATCGAATTCCGCTTCTTTGAACGGCGGAGAGAGCTTGTTCTTGACGACCTTGGCCCTTACACGGCTCCCCACGACTTCTTCGCCTTTTTTCAGGGACGCTATACGCCTGAGATCTATCCTGACGGACGAATAGAATTTAAGCGCGTTCCCTCCGGTGGTAGTCTCGGGGTTGCCGAACATCACTCCTATCTTCATCCTGATCTGATTAATAAAAATGATGCAGGTCTTTGACTTGCTCACGATGGACGTAAGCTTACGAAGCGCCTGGCTCATAAGACGCGCCTGAAGCCCCATATGCGAATCACCCATATCACCTTCTATTTCTTTTTTGGGCGTGAGCGCGGCCACAGAATCTATAATGACAACATCTATGGCATTGCTTCTAATAAGAGTTTCCGCTATTTCCAGCGCCTGTTCGCCGTTGTCCGGCTGTGAAATAAGCAGGTTGTCCAGGTTCACGCCTATTTTTTTCGCGTATGTCGGATCGAACGCGTGCTCCGCATCGATAAACGCCACTTCGCCGCCCAGTTTCTGGGCGTTGGCCAGGATACTCAGCGTCAAGGTGGTCTTACCGCTCGCTTCCGGCCCATATATCTCGACTATTCTTCCCCGCGGAACGCCTTTTATCCCCAAGGCCACATCAAGTTTAAGAGAACCGGTTGGAATAACATCAACGTTGACGTTGTAACCTTTGCCCATCTTCATTATGGCGCCTTCTCCAAAATCCTTCTCGATCTTGCTTAAAGCAAGCTCAAGCGACTTGAATTTGACCGTTTTTTTCTCTTCGGCCTTGGCTTTTTCCTCGTTCACTTCATGAGCGGATCGTTTTTCCTTGGACATACTTCCTCCTGATATTATTATAATTTTAATAATTGGCTTTTGTTAGGTGATATTATCAGATATTAGCTCTTTTTTGTAAAGCAGAAATTACCCCCCCCCCTTTCAGACGTATGTCGTATTTCGTATGTCGTATATCGTACATCGTATGTCGTATAGCGTATGTTGCGGGTTTAACGAACTTTCGTTCAAGCACGACATACTATATACGCTGTACGATATACGTCTCTATATTAAGAGACAACCTCACAAACGTTTTTCTTTCAAAAATTAAGTAAGAATAAACGACAGGAACACTATCCTCTCAGATCTATTGTGGCCAGCGGGGTATATGCCGGACCTTTAGGAGAAAGATCCGATCTAAAAAGAATGATGCGGGAAACACTTGAAGTGACCGCCTTGATCTCGAGCGACTCCGCTATTTCCTTGAGCCTGGACCTGTTCTTGCCGGTCCTGACCCTGCCGATAGTAACATGCGGGCTGAATGGACGGTTCTCTTTCTCAAAACCTTCCTCCGCCAGAACGTCTTCAACGCTTTTCGCGAGGCCTTTGATCTCTTTATTACCTTCACCAATGCCTATCCATATCACCTTGGGATACCCCCACCCCGGAAAAGCCCCTGTCCCTTCAAGAACCATTTCAAAGGAACGCGTAAGGAACGCGGCCTTTTCCACTTTTTCCGCAAAATAAGCGATCTTTTCTTCAGGTATATTTCCAAGGAACTTGAGGGTAATATGAACATTTTCCGGTTCCACCCATTTGACGTCCGCACCGGCTTTTTTAAAAACCTCTTCCACCCTCACAAATTCTTCCCGCGCCTCCGGGGAGAACTCGACGGCGATAAAGGCCCTGACAAGTGTTGTATCGTTGGGCATTGCACCCCTTTGCAAAGCGTAGAGTGTTAAGCGTCAAGCGTTAAGCAATTTCGTTTTTAGTTGTTAGTTGTTGGTTAATAAAAGAGCTTAAGTATTTCAAATAGACTATCAACTGACAACCAAAAACTAACAACCAACTCTCTTCAATATCATTTCAAGCAACGCTTCCGAAAATTCGAACTTCAGTTTCTTCCTATTTCCCCTGGCCATGACTTTCTTCGTTGTTATCCCCTTTTTATCCGCAACAGCGACATACGCGAGCCCGACAGGTTTCGCGCTCGTCCCACCCGACGGACCTGCGATCCCGGTAACTGCACCGGCCACATCCACGCCGAGAACGCGCTTTGCCCCACGCGCCATCGCGCCGGCGACTTCGCCACTTACAGCGCCATGCTCTTTAATCAGAGCTCTCGGAACACCGAGCTGGGAAACCTTGATGTCGTTTGAATACGCGATGATCGCGCCTCTAAAATATTCCGAACTTCCGGGAATGTTCGTCACACGGTGAGAAATCAGCCCACCCGTACAAGATTCAGCGATACCGAGGGTTTTACATGTCCCTGCAAAGAGCGCAAATATCTTAGTTTCTGTCGATCGCGATCTTGCGGATAAAACTTTATTTTTTGCCGGCCTCGTGATTTTCATTGAATGAAGTATATATCGACTTTAGGGATTTTTCCAGTTCCGCACGGCAACCGCGAACAAGATCGAAATGAAGGATTACAGTGCCTGAAGGACTTCCGCTTCGGCTTTCATGAAATCCCTTATTTCCTCATAATCAACTTTCTTTATTTCAAGAAGATACCCGGACACTCCCCGCAGCAATCTATCAATAAGTTCTGCGGAGTTCTCTTTAACAAATTTGTCCGGGTTCTCTACCATGGCCAGAAAAAGGTCTCTGAGCGCACCCTCTATGCTCGCTACCCTCACAGCGTCTCCCGCATCCCGAGCCCAATGTCGTTCTACAAGACCCTGTCCGAAAGCGGCCAGTGAAACCAGCGAGAACTTCTCATTTTCCGTCACTGTAGTGAAATTGCCAGGCACAATGCCCGCAAGGCGGTTATTGAGGCTCGTACCAAGTCTCTCTCTTAATACGCGTTCGGCGCTGCCACGGTCCGCCTCGTTGGCATACACTACGATACCTGGATGCGGGTCCTTCGTCAGGCGGTCCCCATATGTTTCCACTACCCCTCCCATCACCGCTCCAAGACCAAAATCAACATCCGGCTTGGTCATATCGCGGTCATAGAAAACCATCACAATATCCTCACCGTATTTTCTCGACAATACCCTTTTGATGCCCTGGGCCATCGAACTGTTCTGGGATTTCTGTATAATTAGCTGATCCCTGCTGAGAGGCACCAAAATAACATTCAGATTCTTTTCAGGTCTGGCCATTGAAAAAACGTTCCTGGCCGCCGATACCGTCTCAACTACTTTGGCCTTCGAATCTATATATCCTCTTAAAGCCTTTCCAAGAGGGGTATCTCCGGGAGTTTTCGCCGCTTCGTCATATTTTTTGTCGCGGTCGAATATCTCCGACGTAAGGCCGATAATAAAACGATGTTTCACATCCTCCGGCGACATTTTTCTATCGAGTCCCGATAACTGACGGGCCGATTTAATGTTCTCATCAGAAAAGACCATCTTTTCAAGCGCTTCATGAAGAATATATTCATCAATGAGATTACCCGGCACCCCCTGTCTTCCTTCTATCGTCCCGAGATATCGGATAATATCCACCGCCAGAGCGCTCTCATGGCCAAGCAAATACTTTTCAGGCCCTTCGACATCACTCTCAAACCAGCTGAATTGCGTCTCCGGACGCTCAAGAACGTTCTTCACCTTTTCAACCGCTTTTTCCGCTTCATCATCGCTGATCTTCAATTTATCGACCAATATCCCCTTGATCGATCCCCTCTTTTCATCAATAAGACCGATAAGCTGGCGGCATCTGTAAGACACATCTTCCACCACTTTCTTATTCGATTCCGCCTTACTTACCGCTTCATTCCCTCGTTTGATCTCCTCCTTCCTCCTTCTAAGTTCAGCCTCCGTGAATCCTTTACCTATGTTATCAAAAAGCGCGTTAGCAAAAGCTTCTCTCCGAACAGCCTCCGATCCAGCTTCAGATAGCGGGGCAGGTACCGTTTCCGGCACCGCTTGCTCAATTTCAAGCGGCACACTGCGAACGGAAGAGACAGTACTTTGGGGCAAACTCACCTCGAACACCGTACCTACCAACGCTAACGGCTTCCCTACAGGCACCCCTTCCTGCCGACGCTGCACAAGCATATCGCCGGCGTCATTACGCCGAATGTTGCCATTTTCATCAGTCAATGTCACAAAATCACGGGCCGGGGCCACCGCAGAACGTCCTGTTCCGCTCATGTCCCTGACCTTGAGATAAACATCTATACGCCCCCCTCCATCTGTGATCAGTTTTTTGGATATGGCCAACCCCAGGCCGCCCCCTGATTTACTGGATTCATTAAAGTTAAATATTTTTTTCGCCTGCTCGGGCCGGACGCCGGTAGCATCATCTTCAAACCGCAGAATAACATATTTTTTGTCGTCATAGAACGCGGCACGGATCTTCACCTTGCCTTCCGCCATCCGCCGTGCACGCGCCTCTTTCTGTTCCAGCACCGATCGGATGCCGTCTAATTCATCAATTTCCCTGCTAAGTTTCTCAACGGCCCCGGCGTCTTTTTCATTTTCCAGCCTCTCCCTCAGCGCGATACTCATAGTCCTTACCACATCAACGTCCATGGACTCTTTTACCTCAAAACCATGTTCTTCCGCCAGTGCGTTCATGAAATCTTGATTGTCTTTCATGAACGCGTCCAACGATTCCTGTGTCTCCTGCAAACCCCTCGTATAAGCGTCATCCGGATTTTTCAAGAAAGTCTCGATAGAAATAATGAACAAATAATCGGAAAGCACATCTAGGCCTATTCCATCGTCAACTGCATAATTTTGATCTATTCTTTCAAAGACCTTTTTCTCATGGAAAGTGTCTTTCGTAGCAAGCCACTTCTTCAGAAACCCTGCGAGGTCTGATATCTTCTCGCCCCCGCGATAGTCCCCTTCGATGTAATTACCCATTTGAATATAATACTTTCCCACCTCTCTGAACGCGCCGCTGTTCCTAAAGTCCGTAAATTCTCCCATAATAAAATCCTTCTGCCCTTGCGCCGAAGGAACATCACTTTTGGTCTTTTGTATTGCATCTGCCCAATCCAAGAACAACTTTCCATTTTCATTTCTCTCCCAAAATCTTTTCAGATAGATGATGTCATCGCCGGTCTGATCCAGCACATCCAAAACATTCATATTTTCATTTTTCAGCTGCGCTATGTCCCATAACCGCTCTTTGTACCCCGGCAATCGCCTTTGGACTTCTGTCACCTCATATAGTTCGCTGAATTTCTCACTTTCCGGACCCAGTTCTTTTACGGCTTCTTCATTAAACATCCCCCTTCTTATTAATGATTTTAAAATATGCAAACAGCCGATACTGACTTGGACCACCTTAATATGTCTTTCAAGTTCCGAAAAAACAGCATGAGCGGTATATCTCGATACCATCCAAGCCCTCAGTGCCCTTTCCGTCCTGTCTTTTTGTATACGGATATATGCAAGAACGGCCATATCGTTCTGGAACTTCCCGTCCTTTTCCGCCTTACCCCATTCCGTAACAGCAGTTTCCAGATCTCCGGCATCGAGGGCTTTATTCACACTGTCAACATAACCGTTAAGCGTTGCATTATTTATAAGCTCTCTAATGCTTTCAATTTTTCTATTTAGTTCAGCCTGTCCGTTCTTCACACCCTCATACCCTTCAATCCCTTCCGCCAACATATTACCTGCCATGAGATTATTCAACACTTTCATAAGCAGGATATCATCAACTATCCTGGTCTTTGCGCCCTCAGATATCGTTGTCCCGCTTTCGTTCAACAATCGTTCAAACTCGGCTATAGCTTTTCCGAAATCCTCGCCTTGCGGGACGGTCAGCATGTCCATGAACATATTGTCGATCGCGGCCGCAAACCCGGTCTCACTGTATTCTTTTGTCATGATCAGCTGCCGCGCCTCGTCGATCATAGACGGTTTTTCAGCGACACCTGTCCCGGTAGCAGTATCCCTTCCACCGGCTCCCCTTTGTTCTTTGGCAATAGCCCATACCGGATCCTCTTTGATATCAAGGCGGTCTTTTCCGGGTTCCCTCCCGATGAGATCGCTAAAATCTTTTTTACCCTCATAGATCTGTTGAACAAGCACCGGGATCATATTATCTTTAGCGAACGCCGCAACCGCTTCATGGATAAGTACCGCCACAAGGCTACGATCATCCAAGGCGGCCGAAACATATATACCTCTGCCGCCGGCATGCCCCAAAAATCCTTCAATCCCATCAAGAGCGCGTATCTGCGGGGCCTCCGCAAGTCCGCGTTTCCCTATCTTCCCAAGATCTTCCGCCAGTTCCAGCAAAACACCTTTTTTCTGGCCGTCCGTCTCTTTTTCCGCCAGAGCGTTCAACTTCCCGACCATGCCGTCAAAGAACGCGACGGCTTTAGCGACATTTTCTGAGGACCGTATGTCTCCATAGCTCTCCGGCCTCCCTTTGAGAATATCGTTTATCTGCGCATCAATAAATATGTCCTGTGCCATATCCCTGATAATGGATATATCGATCTCAATGATGTTCGCGTCAGGTTGTTTTCCCATATCAACCGGAAAAAGGACCTTGTCTCCGTCCTTGACAACCACTCGGCCGCCTTCTTCGGGATGCAATCTTGCCCACTCACTCACAAACTCCAGTATTCTAACCTCCTCATTGAACGCTTCAATACCGTCTTTCTTCCACACTCCTTCGGCTAATCCGCTTGACAGCATACTCGCTACCTGTAGAAGCGCCGTCTGCGCAAGGGCTGTCCTCAATATCTCCTGGTTCCCCGTGATCTGGCCGGCAAGCAGATCATAGTACGGGGTCTCGTAATCCTTCGGGCTGGTAAAGCTCGGAAGAACGGAAACATACGATATCCCTTCGTCCCGGAAAAGTTCGCAGAGGTTCTCTGTATGGAAACCACCCGTCATCAGGACCGCGCATTCGATACCGTCGGACAGTTTCTCGAAGCGCATGTTCTTCAGGAACGCATCGTCTCTTTTATAGGAATATTCAAAGAACCGGGCTATGTCTTCCCTGTAATCATCCAGTTTTTCAACACCGTGGCTTAATTTCGCGCTGACCCTGTACTTCGGGCTCTCCCTCTCGATGAAAACGGTATAATTCCTTATTTCGAACGAACTTGTATTTGCGAGATAATATTTGTAGTCCGTTTTCGTGAGAGAGATATCGAACATGTTCTTAAGTATGGCAAGGTCCTTTGAAAGAAGATTAAGCTGCCGCTGGACCTCGTTTTTGTATAACGGGTCCTTGATCGCGTCTTCAAGAGCGTCCAATTCATCCATGATCATGGACCGGTTCACGGCCGCGTATTTTCCCACATATCCCATATACTGCACAAGAACAGGAAAGCGTTTTTCGCTCATTTTCATCTCTCGAGCTTTCCTCAAAAGGTATCCGTAATAATCCTGTACAGACAAACGTTTTGTTTTAAAAGACACCGTTTTTTCCATGAGCTCCTGCGCTTCGACCCTCGAAAGGTTTTTCCTCAGCTCTTCGATAATCGCGTTCCTCTCCCTGTTCGCTTTCTGAAAATCGACGTTCTTTTCCTCATCCAGGACCTGTGACAGAAGCGAGAGATCGGGGAATTTCGATATGTCCACGCGATGCTCTTTTGCCTTATCAATAATGAATTCAAGGTAGTCCTTGAAAGTCATATTACCGCTTTTATAGGCCGCGTAGGCAACATCCATCTTGAGAAGTTCCGGCGTATGAATAAAACGCTTTAAATTGTTCAGGATATGCGTGAGTTCATCGAGGTACTTTCTGACCTCATCCTTGAACACGAGCGAGTCACGATAAACTTTCAGGTTAGCCAGATACAGGTCTTTATCTTCAATACCCCAAAGGGCGACTTTCTCGGGGTTATTGATCGCGTAGAATTCAGCGCCGTTCAATTCGCCTTTTTTCACAAAATAATCCGCGACCTCCTTCCTAATAGCTTCGCCGGATATAGACGTAAAAATGCGTAGATCATACGCCCCGGCGCCACCCTCAAGATTAACGAGCCGCGTACCATATTCCCTGCTCAAATAATCGATAATGTCGGATATCTGGTGCTGGGCGAACGCGTTACAGTGAGCATCCTGAATGTGAATAACGACACGCCGCGAATCCCCGCGAGATGAGAACTTGACCTCCCCAAGATGGGCCGGGATGGAGAAAGTATTGACATCAAGGGTCGAGAGTTGTCCATTGTCCAGAGACATTTCAAGAGCAGGCGAGTTTGCATCCACAGCGCCCCATCCGTTACAACTTATCAGCGTGGTACACAAAAATACTACCGTCACCACCAGTGCGGTAATTTTGTTAAAGACCATGTTGTTTTTGAAAATAATAAACATTTTATCCCTCATTAAGGCTAAACCCAACAATCCCACACTTCTCTCAAAAAGTATTGGTTTCCCAACACACCCCACCTTGCATCCCCCATATTTAATATATCTGGTAAAATATTAAATAGCCAGAAACAATAACTACATTTTTTTTATTTTACGTACTGCGCTCAAAAATATAAAAGCTCTGCACATGGATTTCCACATGCAGAGCTTAACAAAAAAACAATTAACACTTATAGTGATTTCAAGACATATCTTTCGTAGTTAGCCTTTTCTACATCAATATTATAGGGCATGGGGATAGGTATAAGAATGTATAGTTTATAACCTTTCCTTGAAAGCCTCAACTCTCCTTCAATCGCCGATGGCATCCCCCCCCCAACCGCCATTATTTCAACCATAGCCTTGTAAAGCTGGCTTACCGCACCTCCTGATCCATCCTTTGCCCTATCCATCTGGATAAACAGAAGAGACCCTTCACCTGTACCATGTTTTTCGCTCATGATCTCAGACGGCTTCTCCCTATCTACAGCTATAATATCGCTCATTTGCCCCATAGCGATATCTTTCCACACAAGGTTTCCCGAACTCCATTCTTGTGCAAAAATCCATTTATTTATTTCCGCTTTGATCTCTTCAGGGGTGATCTTAGCGCTTTTTTCTAACAGTATGACCTGATCCTTATCAATGAATTCCGCAAGCCCGGATCTCTCCAAAATCGCGCTCACGTTCTCTGGCGTTATATGCTCATCCCTGACCACGATAAAATCCCTGAACGGATCTTTCCATTTGTCTCTTTCATCGTCAGAAAGCGCTTTCCTTGCCGTGTCCCGCCTTTCCCTTATCGACTCCGCAACAAGCTTGAGGTCAAGCATTGAATCCACGGCTGTTACCACATACCCTCGTTCCGTTTCCGCTTTGGTCTCTCCTTCGCGTTTCAGGAGATCTTTCGCCTGGTCAGAATATTCCTGGCCTCGTACTATACGGTACAACTCACTTACTCTGATATCATAACGGAAATCCTGCCTCTTCACATTAGCCTCGCTATAAAACTGATTTACCCTTTTATCATAAAGGCTTAAGCCTTCCAGCCCGAGAGAACTTTCCTCCGGATGCAAATTGAATATAAGGTCTTTGACCCGGGCCATTCTTTCAAACCCACCCACCTCCCCGCCCGCCTTCTCCTCTTCCACTAATTTTTCGATCTTCTCCTCGTCCAGACTTATACAAGGATTTATTAATGTAATCTTGTCAGCGAAATCCTTAATTATTTTAATAAGTTCAGCCGCCACATCAGCCTCTCCCTGGATATCTCCTTTTCTGAGATCAATAAGGGCCATAACACATCTTTCGCCTTCGCCTTGCTCCATAAGGGCATCCAACATTTCTTTATGTAACTCTTCTCCTTCTATCCCAGGGTTCCTTTGTTTTATCCCACCTACGTCTATCTGCACCACCTTGATCACTCTATGATTCCGAAATTGCTTTTCCAGACTCTTTCTTCCTGCCCTGGTCATATTTACACCAAGATTTTCACACAGATCGTTCGGGATCCCTACTATGATCTTTACTCTGGTCTTCCTTTTCATGATCGCTTCTCTTCTTTCCTTGTCCTCCTTCAAGACATCCCGCTCTTGTCTCCCTATCTCTTCCGAAACAACTCCAAGAACCCTCTCCGGACTCGCCAATTGGTCTTTAAAGTTCCCTCGTTTCAGGTAACCGTTCGGATCGACTATTCCATCTTGCTTCCCAACCGCTCTCAGCACCCCCTTCACACAGAAATCTCTCGCATGCCTGGCCTCCGTTATGGCTTCCCGGATCTCGGAATTGGTGTCCTCTATAAGTCTTTTTTTGTCAGCTTCTTTCTGTTTATCAGGGCGTCTGTCCATATCGTTCAGCTTTTTAGACAGCATTAAATACTTATCTACCAACTTCTCCAATAGTTCAAAATCGTTCCTTCTTAGCCCTCGAAGAAAATATTCAGCGCTTCCTTTCTCAGCAGAATCAACAATACGCCTCAACGCGTAAGTAAAGTTAAATGACTCGCTCATCCAGGCTTCGACGATCTCCTTGATACTCTGCACACTTTTGTCTTTTGCCTGCCAGGAATACAAAAGGGTACTCGGGTTCCAATCATAACCACCGTCCACCCCAGCTTTTAAAAGACCCTCTTCTTGGACCTTTTTATAGTATCCTGAACCTTGTTCAATACACATTATGTTCATGACCTTTACTATAGACTCCTGCAGATCATTTTTCTTAAGAAAGGTCATCGTTTCCTTCAACTCTTCCAGCGTCGCAAAAGGCTCTATTGCGATAAGGCCTCCTTCGATCTGTATCTTTCTTATTTCAGTTTGGCCGGTCAAATTGTTAACCCTATTGAATTGTTTAAGCACATTGAGCACTGTATCATAATACATAAAATATTCTGCACCCAGCCCCCCTAACAATTCCCTCCGCTTTTCAGGTCCGCTAATATTCAAGGATCCCAATTTCACCACATTGTCCTGAATGATCCCTTTGTCATTAATAAACTTTTTGTTCTTGAGATGTTCCCATATCGCTTCCGCATCTTCACGGGCATCCCGCGAGGCACCCTCCGCCTGCCGGCTAATAGCTTTAAATATATCACTTTCAGAAATGTCCTCGCCTATCACTTTTATAGCCCCGGCGATGGTCTCCACCCCGACACCCTTATTGTACCTGGCAAGCTGCGAGTTAGAACCTGATTCTATTCCAAGAAACACCCTCCTTAACCCCGCTTTCCTGAGCTGTCTCAAGGCCTCTCTTTTTTTGATATTTTCCTGTCTTACGCGGGACAAGGCTTCCGTGAATCTGCCATTGATCTCATTCTTTATCCTGTCTCTCAGCGTTATATCCTCGATCGGACGGACAACCGCATCCACATTAAACGGAAATTGCTGCTTGGTCGGATATAGATTGTTATCACCGCTGATCAGGCTCCAGGCACTGACATCCTCTTTAGCTCTCTTTTTAACCACGGCCATATCTTTTACCACACGCCTCAACACATCCTCCGGAGCGATATATATATTATCTGCTCTTGTCTGGATCCAAAATTCGATATTGATCTCTGCCGCGATCATGGCCTCGGCAAGTTCTATCATGTCATCAGGGCCAAACTGCATAAAATCGGTATCGGTGAAAGAAACAAAATTAGCATCTTTGGACGAGATAAGGTCGCCTTCTTTTTTCAGGTTTTTCAGGTCCGCTAAAAGTTTAGGTGTGGGCACGCGCCGCACTCCGGTACCACGGCAATATTCCAGATTGCAGAACCTGCATTTACGCCATTTGCAGCCTTCCCCCAGCCTGTACCAGTATAATACAGCCTCCGGGTCCTCGACCTCATCGAACGAATAGTTCAGAGGGGAATGATGCTCTTCAGCCAGATCGACCGTCTTTACAGGCATTGGTGAACCGGGCCGTTTTTCCCAACCTCCGATAAAATTTTCCTTATCAATCATACCGACCGCTTTGTCCAGAAATTCGCGCACACCAGAGAACCGCCACTCTTTGAATTGTTCCTGAATAGGTCCCTCCTTCATCCACTCGCGAGTAGCATACTTCTTAGGATGCGGCCACGGCCTGCCAAATTTTATAGTCCCGATGCCGAGCGGAAAGACCCTAATGCCGTCAACAAATTCCCGTTCAACGTTCCCATCCACCGCCCGGATCGCATACCCGAGATTATCATCAAAATGGTCCTTTCTGAACGTACCCGTCAGGACAAGAGAAACATCTTTGTTATTCAACAGGTGCTCGTAAGAGACCCTCTCACCAAGATCACTTTTTGCCCTGTATGGAGAATTCACGACTATCGCTATCCCGCGTTCACGTTTCCCTTCCGCTTTCAGCATTTCCGCGCGCTGTTTCAGTTTTTCCACCAAATGCGGCATTTTATCGACAATGAACGGATTTATCTGTACGACATCTATCCAATCCAGAAGACCATTATTTACCGCTTCTTCAAAAACATCCCCACGTGAAATAGACGCCCCCAGCCACCTGATATCCCCTCTTTCCCTCATGCCAATCATCTCATCTTTTGCCGATGTTTCTTCCCCTTTTGTTACCACTCCCTTTAGAACATCGGCATTCGCGCCATGTATATACAAAAGATCTATTTTGCCAAGGTGTTTTTTGCTTTCCTCGACCGACTTTTTTAGATTCATTACGGAATGAACCGTATCCGAGGTCCCTTTCTCAAGATCAAAATTCTCTCCCCATTTTGTCGCGATAATAAACTTTTGTCTCTCTTCCCCGCTCAAACTTTTAAGATACACTCCCAACAACTCTTCACTAAGACCGTACGCATGCGCAGTATCAATCATGATACGTCCTTCCGCGTCACGTTCCTTCATCCTCCGCAAATACGAAATGTTCGGTATATCTTCAATAGACTTCTTATCCCCTCTGACAAGATCGACCATACCCCTCATGGCGAGCTCACCTTCACTATAGCAGGCAACAAGCCCCTGCTTGCCGTATTTTTCAAGGAATTCCTCATCCAATACTCGCGGCCTGTGCCCGCCTACAATAACATATTTCGGTCTAACGCTCCTGTCCTGGGCATATACCTGTTCCAATAATCTTTCCGCCACTTTCCCTTCCGCCGTTTTTATGGAAAGTCCCAGAATATCCGGCCTTTCCTCTTTTATCTTTTCAATGGCCCATTTTTCCATGTCTGATTGTATTTTCGCGAACCTTGTATAGAACTTGTCGTTTATATGGTCACGCATTTCCTGCAGTATCGGTTCCCACTCTTTAAGTTCCTCAAGAGACATTTTTTTTATTTTCTTTTCATCCGGTATACCGTCAAAGTTATTTTTAACATAATCTTCAATATCCTTTTCCAAGGCCTCCAGTTCAATATGTATGTCTTTTTCAAGCACGCTATGCTGCATATCGACGACCTTAACATTGACACCCTTACCATACACCCCTCGCAAGTCAGCTGCCAATGTCTCCACGGAGATAGGAGAACTCATCGTAAGGTGTCTTTCACTGACAAGATTAAGAAGTACTACCTTCACCGACCTGCGATCGGCAGGTAAACGGTTGGCCATGGCTTCTTTGATCCTGGCGATAAAATCCGTCTTGGCAAACAATTCGATCATATCCCAGTACTTTGACAAATTGCCCTGAACAGACGCCCCGTACGACCGTGAGTATACACACACTTCTTCCACAAGACCTCTTATTTCTCCGGCGATCCGCTCTCTTGTTCTTTCCGTTTCGCCGTTTTCGCCGATCTTTTCCACTGAACTTCTCTTCACACGGTATTTTTCATCTCCTATGATCACCGTACAAACCATGTCATCAATGGAGATATCCGCCGATGAGAGCTCTGACGGCAGAACTTGTATCCCGCTAACCAGTTTTACAAGATCCTCAATGCTCCATTTTTCTCCGGTCATGGCCTCCACCTGTTGGCGCGAGATCCCTCTCCTGGCTTTTTTAACATCATGAACCCATTCTTCAAGCTTTTTCTCAATTACCTGTTTTCTATCTTCACCCTTCAGATTTGACGCCATATGCCCCACGGAGTATGCGATCATTTCCTTAAAATCATCCAACCCTTTCGTGAACAATGCCTCAAGAGCAAGGTCAAAATCCCCACCCGCCGCCAATTCTTTATAAGGCTCTGTTCTTTTAGTAAGAACGGCGACATACGGCCTTGACTCCCCCCCCATGTCCTTCGGCATCATGATAAGATAGGACAAACCCTTTTCTTTCATTATCTCCGTAAGGCCGCTGGTGTGGTGCCCGCCGGATATAAGTGCGGCAACCTGTTTTCCTTCCTTTTTCATGGCAGAAAGAGTGTTCAAGACCATGTCTTTATTGCGCAGTTCGGCAATGCGGTAGAATTCAAGTGCGTCTTTTGCCGCGGAAAGCATACCGTTGAACTGACCGGCCGAGATACCCTCCCGGGTTTTTCCGGGCACCTCGATAAAACTTTTCAATTTATCGTATTCAAATTTTTCACATGCGTCGGAAAGATATGTCACTTCTTTAGCGGATAATCTAAGTCGGAACAAATAATGTAAAAGCTCCGCTATTCTGATCAGCTCGAACAGCTGCTCCTCTTCGCGGGAGGAAAATATCTTCTCGATGACCTGCGTTTCCGCGAATGTGATCTCTTCCTGGAGCTTTATGATGTCTATATCCCAGAACTTCTTCAAGTAATCCGCGAACTTGGTAAGTTCCGCGAATTTCTCCGTATTGATCCCTTTCTTCTTCGCAAACCCCATAAGCCAATCATAATATTCCGTTTGAGCTGACCTGTCCTTTTCAAAAAGAATGGCCTTCTTCACCATCTCTTCCATTTCTTTTTCACTGATTACACCGATCAATGCGTCTATAAGCTGTTTTCTTTCAAGAGCGGCTTTCGTGAAGTTTATCGTCCGTTCAACACGTACCATATCCATAAAAATTTCTATATTAACACACTCAGGCACCCGAAGGCCCGTGCGTTGGCAAAATCCCTCAAGGAATTCCCAGTAAACAGAAAGGCTTATTTTCCCAGCACGATGAAGACTGGACTTGTAAATAAATTGCCGAAGGTCCGGGGAAAATATTTTTTCTCCGGCGGCTTTAAGTTCTGCGGCGACCGATCCCAACAAAGCGACATTACTGCGATTTCCCTCATGCACCTTACGGAACATCTCCAAATTCTTTTGATACAGCAAGTTATCCTCCGCGCCGTAAAGCGCGATAGCATCATCGGAAGTGGCGGCAAAGAACTCTCCGGCGGAAATTTTAGATCCTTTCATGAGATAAGCGGCGGTTTCATCGCGGACATTTTTATCGGGAAAAGTGCGTAATATCGAAGTATCGATATAACCTGAGCCACCCTCGATGGCGATGACCTTAAGATCATAATTCTGCACAAGATCTTTAAGTATATTCACGATTGAATACTGTCCGGACAAAGAAGAATGTGAATCCTCGATGTTGATAATAACATCGTTCCCGGCTTTATCCAACGCCGCTCCTTCTATAAGGGCGTTTTCGCCAAGCAATTGAAAGTTTTCAGGAAGATCTGATAGCTTTGAAGTATTTTTAGATACAGCATCGGCATGCAGAGCGCCTTGCATCTCCCCTTCGCCCCATGAAAGCTGCTGAAAAATGAAGATATTAGCAACTATACAAGAAATCAATTTTTGAAAAAACCTATAGCGGCACATTCGAGACATCACTATCCCGTAAAGTTACTTAAGTAAAGTTACTTAAATTTGTAGTGTTTCAACTTCTCACTTTGGTATATTCTACACAAAAAAACCAAGAAAGCAACTTTTTTATTTGTTAACCACGCTGAATACAGTTATGTATGTATAGTAAATTAAGACTAACGATTTGTAGCAGTGATATGGATATAGAAACCTGTTTCAAAGTTTAACAACTTAGTTAAACATGGTAAATATCAAAAGCTTTATTGTATGTTTTTGGATGTCGGGGTAATTTGTTCTAATTTTTTTGAAATCAAGGAAAGAGAAATTTTGTATTGTTCTGCTAATACACCAAAACTTTTCTCATCAACGCTGTCCGAACACGTAATTTCCTCATCGATCAATGCTTTGAGAATGGTCACTTCTTTTTCTGATAACATACTTGCCCTCCTTAGTGATCTTCACTAACCTGAATCGGCTATCTATGCCGCAGATCAAGCATTCGAGATCTTAGAGCGCCATTTCCAATCGCTAAACATAACTTTCACTAACGCATAACCTGAAGTGTAAGCGTTTACATTGGTCGTAAAAAAAATACCCCCTATTTAGCAGGACACACCTTCTGTGATCAACGCCTGCACTATTCTGACCCTAGGAACCCCCTTATCGCCTTTAAGAACATTCACAAGGGTCTTAGCCGCCAATTCTCCTACTTCCTGGATCGGAAAAGCCACAGATCTCAATGGCGGATTCGTATATGCACCTATCGGCAAACCGTCAAATCCTAATATGGAAATATCGTCCGGGCATTTCAACCCTTTATCCGGCAGATGATTTATCATTTCAATAGCGATCTCATCAGAAAGAGAAAAAACCACCGCCGGCAATTTCACCTCTTGCAAGACTTTTTCGAGAACCGGCACACCCGAAACCATGCTTAGTTTAAAGTCAAATTCTTTCAAGCTGCACTTTGCCCGTTTTGCCTCGTCAAAGAACCTAAAAAAACCCTCTTTGCGCATCTCGGAATGCGGCATGTGGTCCGAATCCGAAATAAGGACGATATTCCGGTATCCTTTATCATAGAGGAATTCGGCCGCTTTATACCCGGCGTTCACATGGTCAAGCAGGATATTGTAGGTATTCCGACCATGCATCTCCTCGGAAAGATTAACGATTGGGATATCATACTCTTTCAGAATATCAACCGGGTAAAGCCGCATGGACGAACAATGCGGTGATAGTATAAGGCCGGCTGTCTCATTGTTAAGGAGTATCTCGTAGATCTGATCACTGGTAAAAGACTCGTTCACTGAAAGGATCACCAGAGAATATTCGGTATTTATAAGTTTTTGCTGTATTCCCCTGATCAATCGCATGAAATATTGATCATAGAATATAGACTCCTCCGTGCAGGATAAAATAAGGATTAGATTTGTCAGCTTACCCTGGGCGAGAGCTCGGGCTTTAATATTCGGCTTAAAACCGGACCTCTTTACAAGTTCAAATATCCGCTCTCGCGTCTCGCGCTTAACGAGATTTTCCGTACCTTTATTTAATGCACGAGAAACAGTCGCAATCGAAAGATTAAGTTCTCGTGCTATATCTTCCAACTTATGCACAATACCGCCTTGAAATATGTAGAGTAAATGAATGTAAGCGCTTACACATGTATAGTTTACAAAAATATCCACATACTGTCAACAGAAAATCACCGCGAGAAGGACAGTTCTCTGAAATTTGCAAACATTTTCATTGCAGACTTGTCCTTTATCTGGGATCAATTGGACTGATCCTGATAAAAATTATGCGGTTGTGGGGATTGGCGCATTTTCCGGATGCGCGGTCTCATCACTGAACTTTACAGAAACCACTTTGGAAACGCCTTTTTCCTCCATGGTGATACCGTAAAGAACATCGGCAAGCTGTATTGTCATCCTGTTATGGGTCACGATAATGAACTGCGAAAGCTTCAGGAACTCATCAAGTACCCTACAGAACCTGACCACGTTCGCCTCGTCAAGCGGCGCATCGATCTCATCCAGTATACAGAACGGGCTTGGATTCACCTTGAAGATCGCAAAAATAAGTGCTATGGCCGTCATCGCTTTCTCCCCACCCGACAGGAGCATTATATTTTGAAGCTTTTTTCCGGGAGGTCTTACTACAATATCGATACCGCATTCAAGTATGTCGTTTTCATCCTCAAGAACAAGATCGGCCTTCCCGCCGTTGAAAAGCATACGGAAATATACGTTGAATTCTTTTTTGATCTTCTCGAACGTATCCATGAACATCTGGCGCGTGGTCTTATTTATTTTCACAATGGCCTGCATGACGTCTTCACGGGCCTTTACGAGGTCATCCCTCTGTTTAGTAAGGAACGCGAACCGTTCCTGCAGCTCCTTGTGCTCCTCGACCGCGCCAAGACTGACCTCCCCCATCTTTTCTATTTTGTCCCTGAGGTCCGCAATTTTCGCTTCGGTTTCAAACTGGTCTATTTCTACCACAGTTTCAGGCCCGGACACCGAAAGATCGACCTTGTACGCGTCGCGTACCCTTGTAAGAATAGCCTCTCTTTTATATTCGACTTCTTTCTTCAAAATATCAAGGTCTCTTACTTTATTTCTCAAAGATTCCAGCTTCTCTTCCTTATCCTTGACCCTTTTCTCAAGGGCACTCGTGCTTGCCGACAGAAGTTCCTTTCTTTCTTTTTTCTCAGAGCTCTCGTTCAGCCTGTTCTCCCGTAAGCCCGACAACTCCTCGTTCCGAACCTCAAGAGCTTTTATTTCAGCGTGTAACGCCTTTGCTCTTTCACCGTTCTCGACTATGCGTTTACGGCTTTCCTCGACCTCAAGATTAACACGGCAGTAATTCTCTTTTTCTCTTTCCTTGTTTGCCGTCAAATGCTCTTCTTCCTTCCGCAGCGCGGAAAGTTCCACTTTTATGTCCGACACCATATGGAACGCCCTCTCGCGAGCTAAAGAATTCTCCTGAAGCGTTTTTTGGTATTCTTCGATCCTGCGTTCAAGTGCGCCTCTCTCTTCTTCCATATCCTTTAAAGAGGCCTCAAGCCTGCCAAGCTCTTCCTTCATTCCCTTGATAACCTCCATCTCCTCATTAAGCTCGGCATCGATCAGGACCGATTCTTCCGCCAAAACCTCATATTTTTCCCGGGCTGCCGCCATCCTTGATGAGGCGTCCGCGATCTCCATGCTTTTTATCCTTACGCGGTCTTCCAATCCCTCTTTTTTCGATAGTGAATCTCTCAACCATCCTTCCAGTGCGCCCATTTCCTCCTGAATGGAAGAAAGTTCGCCGCCCAGCCGCTTCTCCTCTTCCAGCATCTCCGCCAGTTTCTCACGTCTGCCGAAAAGAGGCATAATATCCTTATTAGAAAAATTCCTGCTCCTGTGCCTTCCTTTTTGAAAGACCTCACCGTTCTCGCAAATAACCCGTCCAGAAAAACCCGGTACCGTCAAAGACGCGCGCGCTTCTTCCGCAGTCGATGCCACGAATATTTCTTTCAGCATGCCACGGACCGCGGAAATATACGGTTCCCCCGCGTTCAAAACCTTGATGGCGCCGCTCAAACTGTCTATCGCCGGACTTTCCGACGCATCGGCCGAGAGCTCCATAAGTTCGTCAAGTATGACAAAACTGACGCTGCCGAGAGAATTTTCACCCAGGAACCGTACGACATTTTCAGCCGCGCTCCGGGAATCCACAACGAGAGCCTGTGAGAATTCCCCAAAAACCGCTTCAAAAGATTCCTCATATCCTTTATGCACGCTGATGATCTCCGATAGTATGCCCTGAACCCCGCTAAAACCAAGCTCTTTAGCCTCAACTCTCCGCATTACTTCTTTTACGCCTTCCCCGATACCTTCGCGTTCCGATATAAGCCTCTCGATAAATTCTATTCTTGGCTTTATTTCATTGAGGCGCTTCTCTCGGGCATTGTGTTCTTCTTTGAGACGAGAAACTTTTTCCTGTTTTGCCGTATATTCTCTGTTAAAAATCTCCGACGCACTCTTTGCCTCGCTTAGCTCGGCAGTGATCCTTTTAACCAGCTCATCAGCGGACATCAATCTTTCCGATGCCGTGCTCTTTTCAGATTCGACATTGGTCTTTTCCATCCTGAGACGTTTTTCTCTGGACATGCCGTTATGGATATCGGCTTGTGTCTTTATCACCGCGTTCTTCTTCTGGGTCTCTTCCGCGATGATATCTATCATCTTTTCCCGGTCAGACTTGACCTCTTCCCGCAGCCTTTCGATCGCATCGGATATTTCCCGTGCTTCCCTTTCCTTTGAAGCGAGATCCGCCTCCTTACAGGACCGGAGAGCAGAAACACTCGAACACTTTTCTTCAAGCTCTTCCAGGCGTTTTCGAAGCGAGGCTTCCCTTCCCGCGGCTTCCTCTATGGACCAATCTATTCTTTGAACGGATTTCTCAAGCTCCCCGATCCGTTCCCTGTTCATTTCTATAACATGGGCATTCTTATCGATCTCCGAAGATAACTGCAGAAACTCACTTTGCGATACCTGGAGGTCCTCAAGTACCGTATTATATTCTTTTCGCTGGGCCAAGAGTTCCGTGCTCAGTTTTTCAAGTTCATCCTTCAGCTGGCCCGAAACCTGTCTCATGTTCTCTGACTCACCATCCACCCCCGTACCATTGGAATCCAGTTCTTTCAGTTTTTTACAGGCGAGTTTTACCTCCAGATCCTTCAATTCATCATAGAAAACCCGATATCTTTCAGCCTTGCGGGCCTGGCGTTCGATGGATTTTATCTGTCTTTCCACCTCGCGAAGGATATCGTTTATTCTCGTTAGGTTCTCTTCGGTGCGTTCAAGTTTAAGAAGAGCTTCTCGTTTTTGGGACTTATAACGGGTTATCCCGCTCGCTTCCTCGAAAACGAACCTGCGGTCTTCCGGCTTGGAACTTATGACCATATCCATTCTGCCCTGTTCTATAACGGAATACGAACTTGTACCTATGCCGGTCCCCATGAGCAAGTTCCTTACATCCATAAGTCGCACGGGATTTTTATTAATAAGATATTCACTTTCCCCGGACCTGAAAAGCCTCCGTGTGATCGTGACCTCATCATAATCGACCGGAAGCAGCCCCGCCTCGTTCGATAATGTAATGGACACCTCGGCCATATTGACCGGTTCCTGTTTTTCCGTACCGTTAAAAATAACATCCTGCATGGCCGTACTACGCATTGATTTAGGGGACTGTTCCCCAAGCACCCATTTTATCGAGTCGACAACATTGCTTTTCCCGCAACCGTTCGGCCCCACGACGGCAGTTACGCCCGGCTCGAACTTGAGTTTCGTCTTATTGAGGAATGACTTGAACCCCGCGATCTCCAATTCTTTGAAATACATGTACTCTCCTGATTCGTTTTGTTGCACCGTTAGCGTTAAGCGCATAGCGCCAAGTGTTAAGTGCTCTATATCATTCGACTCTTCTTAACGCTTTACGCTTGACGCTATTCTCTATCTTTTCCCTTCCAATATCCTTCTCAACTTTTCAATATCCTCTTCCGTATATTCCCTGTAACCGTTTATCGGATTTCTCCGTGAAGGCGGGAACGCCCCTTTCTTTTCGTAATTTATCAATGTACCCCGGAATATGCCTAATGTCCGGGCTACTTCCTGCACATTATACTTTTTCTGGGGCACTTCTGTGATCATAATACAATATTTAGTGTTTACGATATTTATATAGGTTTATACAACTTTGCCAAAGTATACACAAGTAAGTATAACTTGTCAATTATTGTACGTTATTTAAGTACAGTCTCAGGAGATATTGTTTATCAATTCTAATGGCCAGAAAATTACGGGATCATGCAAAATGCAGGGCTTCCGACTCTCTTTGATACTCTGAAGTTAAAATATTTATAAAATATCGTTCAGCTTTAGGGACAAACACCCAATATCTATCCCCTTTTTTAATGATCTCTTCCATGCCGGGAATGTCCGGAACGCCTGGACCAGCTCCCGAGAACGCGAGAATGGCCGCGGCCCTCAGGATATCGATCATCCTGATATACGAAGCTTTTCCGTCATATTTATGTTTATCACTTGAAATTTTCCGCGGATCTATGCCGAAAAAAAACACCTTTTTTTCTCTTAGCGTTTTAAAAGAGACATTCTCTATCTCGTCATTGTTTCCAAAAAATATAACGTTCTCCGGACGTATACCATTGTGATCTATTTCCCGGATAACCTCCCCGGCAAGCTCCTCTCCTTTACCGACCTTGACGATAAGATTTTTTATACCGCCGGACTGCTGTTGCAGCCTGGATACCGCATTCAGCAATGCCTGAAATCCTTCCACTTTTGCCTCTTCAGGTATCCAACTGATATCTAAACCGATAATGACCTTCTCTCCATTTGATCGCGTCTCGAACCCCCTGATCACAAGCTCATCCACAAATCCCTGTACGACTTTCCGGATGTCCCGTTTTTGCCTCACTCTTACATGCCATCCGTAGTTCAATAACGATATTTGCATCTCTCTTTGCGTATCATCATATACCGATCGTTCATTATATGGATCAGGTAAAATACCCCGATAATCCTCTTTCATTATCGTACCCCTGATCCTTTTCATAGCCTCCTTATCCAGGACTTCTTTTTCGTAAAATGATATGCACGGAAAATCACTGCCATGGTCTATATAAACGTTCCTTCCGGAGAAATAGTCATACCAATACACATAATCATCTGTAACAAAATATCCCTCCGGCTTTAAATGTTCTTCAATGGCAAATATATAAATGGCATTCTTGCTGATATAAGATCCCGCGATCCCCATACCCGCCCGTTGGTAAAAAATATCTATTGGCCTACCCTGCATAAGCCCATTAAAAATCGCGTCCTCATATAATTCCGGTCGTGTTACGTCAGCCTCAATAAATGTGACAGAACGTTCATTCTCGCTATTTGAGCCCGGGTACCTCCATCTGAACCTGATCCGAGGGTAACCATCATTATTATCCACGCGTATTTTTTTGACATCCACGCCTATCGAAAGGAGTTCATATGCCAGCGCCGCCACTATTTCATCTTTTTTCTGCAGCGCGTCACCGTTCGCAAATCCATATTTGGCTTTATCGACGTAAATATTCCTCTGAAGATGGGTGTATATATATTCTCCAGGATCTTCGTTAAAGCACTCCTCGAGATCGTCAGACAACATCCCCTTATACCAGGAGATAAAATACGCTTCCGACGCGTTCGTGGACAGAAAAAAATTCGAAACATCCGCACCCGCCCCACCATATACCGCAACAAGGGGCTTGTTTTCGGGATTAACAACACATTTTACCGCCATATCATGTTTGATATAGGGCGCTCGTAAGAGTGCGGCATCTGCAGAGAATTCACCGGTACGACCCTCGGCTGAAAGCTCTTCTCCTATGACCGGCTTTTGCCGGACCCGTACATCCCATCCGTAATGCACAGGCGGATCATTCAAATATGTATGCCTCATACGCAATATGGCCTTTTTTAATTTCTCCATTCGAGCGTCATCAAGAACAGCCGTCTCTCCGCACGATCTAACGGGAAAATCCCCGCTCATATCCTTGAAAATACCGGCTATATACGTTTGGATCCCGGCACGGTAAACATGATCATCCGTGGCAAAGAAACCACCCGGCCTTATCCATTCGTAGATCGTGTTGAGAAAACACGTATCCTCTACATAGCTTGCCGCGATGTCTCTGCCGGCCCTCTGATAATAAATATCTATACCCCTGCCACACAGAAGCCTTTTAAAGAGCGCGTCTTCATATTGCTCCGGTTTTGTTATATCTGCCTCCACGAAGGTGATCGAATAATCCTTTTCGCCGTGTGAACGCGGATATTTCCAGCGGAACTTAATGCGGGGATATCCACCGTTATTATCGATCCGTATCATCGCGGCATCCACTCCTATGGATAGAAGTTCATATGCCAACGCGGCGATGATCTCGTTCTTTTCTCCCAATGCTGCCGCACTTACGAACCCCGCGTAATACTTTTTGCGATATATATCGCTTCTAAGACTCCCGGCGATATATTGTTGTACATCCCCCAAGAAACAAGATGCGAGATCTTTTTCCGACATGCCTTTGTAATCGGAAATGAAATACGCTTCCGTCGAGTCCGTTGAAAAAAGAAAATTCGAGATATCGGAACCTGCTCCACCATATACGGCAACAAGTGGCTTATCATCCGGATTGACAACATGCTTTACGGCAATATCATGAGTAACGTATGGCTCAGACAAAAGTCCTGCTACTTCGCGGAACTTTTCCGTAACTTGCTCTGTCGTATATAACTGCCGTTCAAGAAGCTGCTCCAAACCTTCCTGGCTTAAGAACTTACTGAAAGCCCTGGCACGGTCGGATAAGCGACTGCTATACTGACCGCTTGCCTTATTCCTGAATTCTTCCGTAGAATCGGATTTTTTCACGCTAAATTCGTTGCCCTTATGTGACACCTCGCACACAGGCGCCAATCTCGATGTAGCGGCAAGCGCATCTTGACAATTTCCAAGCGGAACTGTATCGTCCGCGATAGACATATCGCTCAGGAACAGCGCGAGTAATACAACAATTGAAACCGCGCTATCGATGGTATGCTTTAGTAATAGTACTTTTCTAGTCATTGTAGACATAATTTGCCCCACATATAGAATGCGCTTTTTGTATTATAACACAAATCATATTGTTAGTCTAATAAAATGTTAGAATGAAACGACAAGAAAACAAACTTCATTTTTTTGTTTGTGGATTATTTTCCGAGAACTGTTTTGAAGTGGGACGTAAGCACCGGAACAACCTTGAACAAGTCCCCCACTATCCCGTAAGTCGCGGCCTTGAAGATAGGCGCGTCAGGGTCTTTATTTATGGCTACGATAACATCGGAGGACCTCATGCCGATAAGATGCTGTATCTGCCCGCTAATTCCACAGGCTATGTACAGTTTAGGACAAACGGTTTTCCCTGTCTGCCCGACCTGGTGTGAATAGGGTATCCAACCCGCGTCAACCGCCGACCTGGAAGCCCCGACAGCTCCGTTCAACGTAAGCGCAAGTTCTCTGATGATAGCGAAATTCTCCGGCCCCCCTAGTCCACGTCCGCCGGAAACTATTATATCGGCTTCGGCAAGGTTGACCGTCTCTTCCAATTCTTCGATCATATCCAGCAATTTGCTGCGTGAAGAATATATATCATCCGTAAACTCTTCTTTGATCACTTCGCCCTTTCGGGACTTGACCGGTTCAGCTTCCTTCATGACCTTGTGTCTCACCGTTGACATCTGCGGCCTGTGGTTCGGCGCAACGATCGTGGCCATAATATTTCCGCCAAAAGCCGGCCGCGTCTGCAGAAGAAGCTTCTCAACGGGATCAATATCCAGCCCTGTACAGTCCGCCGTAAGGCCCGCGTGCACCTGCACCGCTACCCGGGACACAAGGCTTCTGCCGATGGTCGTCGCCCCGCACAAGACCACCTCCGGTTTATATTTCCGGATGAGGTTGGTCAAAACCTTGGTATACGGATCATCCAGATAGTTCTTAAGCTTAGGCGAATCCACAAGATAAACCTTATCAGCGCCTCTTTCGATCAGCTCTCTACAACGATCCGACATGCCTTCCCCGAGAAGGACCCCGCAAAGTTTTACACCAAGTTTGTCAGCGAGTTCTCTACCCTTTCCCAAAAGCTCGAACGAGATCGACTGGATAACGCCTTTCTTTTGTTCACAGAAGACCCAAACATCTTTATGGTCTGAAAAATCCTTTTTCTTGGCTTCTTTTTTCTGTATTATAATGGCACTGAATTTACACGCTTCTGCGCATGCGCCGCAAACAGTGCATTTCGAGAGGTCAATGACCGCCTTTTTCTCGACCATCGTAATAGCGCCAAATGGGCATACTTTAACACAAAGCGTACACCCTACGCATTTCTCTTTAATGACATTTACCGCGTCGTTCGCTGCCATTTTTGACCAACTTTCAAATTTCCACTTTACGCAACAACATTAGCCGATAACCACATCTTTAAGAAGGGCTACAAGTTCCTTTGCCGCCTCGTCAGGTTCTCCGCCGAGCACACGCCCGCCTTCTCTCTGCTGAGGCGTGAATATCTTTACCACCCTTGTTGGCGACCCATCAAGTCCGATCTTGGAACAGTCGCATGAAATATCCTCCGCGTTCCATACCGGTATTTCAGTTTTCTTAGCCTTCATTTTTCCCTTCAATGAAGGGAGACGCGGTTCGTTTATCTCTTTCACGACCGTAATGACAGCCGGAAGAGGCACATCTATCACATCATACCCCTCTTCTGTCATTCTGAACACAACAGCATTCTTGTCCGTGATCTTATCGATCTTCTTAACGTAAGTTACCTGCGGGATATCAAGATGTGTGGAAACTCCGGGCCCTACCTGAGCGGTATCGCCGTCCGAAGCCTGTTTTCCACAGAAAATAAGTTTGTAGTCACCGATCTTTTTTATCGCCTGTGAAAGCGTATAACTCGTCACCCAGGTATCGCTGCCGGCGAATTTTCTGTCGCTGAGCAGCACCGCCCTGTCACACCCCATTGAAATAGCTTCCCTTAGAGCTTCCATCGCCTGCGGCGGTCCCATGGTCACGACTATGACCTCGCCTTTACCCATCCTTTCTCTTACCCTCAAAGCTTCCTCAATAGCATACACATCGAAAGGATTAATGACCGATTGCACCCCCTCACGCTTAAGCGTGTTGGTCACAGGGTCGATCTTTACATCGGTCGTGTCGGGAACCTGTTTGATAAGTACAAGTATTTTCATATGATTCGTACATCGTATGTCGTACATCGTATGTCGTATATCGTATATTCAATTACGCGTTTTTGAGAACGACATACGATATACGCTGTACGATATACGAAACTTATTTCAACGCCTCTTTGATAAGCGACGACGCGATAACGCCTCTCTGTATCTGGTTCGTCCCCTCGTATATCTGGGTGATCTTCGCGTCCCTCATCAATTTCTCTACAGGATATTCTTTCATATAACCGTATCCGCCAAAAAGCTGAACAGCATCGGTCGTGATCTTCATGGCAGTGTCGGAAGCAAACAGCTTACACATGGCCGACACCTTCGCGATATCCTTAGCCCCGGAATCGATCATGCGCGCGGCTGCGTAAATAAGAGCGCGAGCCGCTTCCAGCTGGGTACCCATATCGGCCAACATGAACTGGACCCCCTGGAACGCGGAAACGGGCTGACCGAACTGTTTTCTTTCATGCGTATAACGGACTGCCTCATCCAGTGCCCTTTGGGCTATACCCAAGGCCTGCGCAGCAACACCTGGCCGTGAATTATCGAACGTTTTCATCGCGACTATAAAACCAAGGCCTTCTTTACCCAAAAGGTTACTCTTGTGAACACGGCAATCGGTAAAAATGACCTCTCTCGTCGCGGAACTTCTTATCCCCATCTTGTTCTCTTTCTTACCAAAAGATAGACCAGGAGTACCTTTTTCCACGATAAAAGCGCTGGCGCCTCTGGCTCCTTTGGATTTGTCGGTTATGGCGACAACCGAATAAATCTCCGCTTCCCCACCGTTCGTGATCCATTGCTTTGTGCCATTAAGAACATAATAATCGCCGTCTTTTTTGGCCGTGGTTTTTATGCTTCCCGCGTCAGAGCCAGCTTCGGCTTCCGTAAGCGCGAAAGCAGCCAACTTTTTACCTGACGCGATCTCGGGCAGGTATTTAGACTTCTGCTCTTCGTTGCCATAAAGGAGGATCGGGAATGTACCAAGGCCGGTGGCCGCGAAGCTAAGCGCTATCCCGCCGCATCCCCAGGACAATTGTTCGGTAGCGATCGCCAGGTCCAGTATACCCCCTCCCATACCGCCGTATTGTTCGGGAATATAGATACCGCAAATGTCGGACTCAGCCAGGACCTTCACGATGTCCCACGCGAATTCCCCGCTTTCATCGTATTCGGCCGCGACCGGTTTAATTTTTTCCTCGGCGATCTTACGGCAAAGGTCCCGTATCATAACCTGTTCTTCAGTAAGTAAATAATCCATCATAAGCTCCTTTTATTAACTGTCAACCGCCAGTCACATAATGTTAGCCGATACTTGGAACTGAAGGCTGAGGCTGAAAACTGAAGGCTAACTATCACCCGTTGAATTTTCTTACCACCAATGTCACATTATGTCCGCCGAATCCGAGCGAATTACTCATAACGACATCCACTTTTGTTTTTCGCGCCGTGTTTGGGACATAATCAAGATCACATTCCGGATCGGGATGTTCATAGTTTATCGTGGGAGGTAATATCTGATCCTCAATGGCCTTTGCACAGGCAATAAGTTCCGCGCCGCCTGTAGCACCAAGCATATGGCCTGTAACGCCTTTTGTTGACGACACCGCCAGTTTCGCGGCATGAGCCCCGAAAAGCTGCTTGATCGCGTTAGTTTCCATCTTATCATTAAGAGGGGTGGAAGTCCCATGAGCGTTGATGTAATCCACATCCTCCGGATTTATCTGAGCGTCATCCAAAGCCGCCTGCATGCAGCGAACGGCCCCTTCACCCGAAGGCGCGGGAGCGGTCATGTGATACGCGTCACCGCTCATACCGTATCCCACCATTTCGCAATAGATGTGCGCTCCCCTTTTTCTCGCGTGTTCCAATTCCTCAAGAACTACCACGCCAGCCCCTTCTCCCATGACAAAACCATCTCTTTCCCTGTCAAAAGGACGGGAGGCCTTCTGCGGTTCACTGTTATGGGTCGAGAGCGCCTTAAGCGCGCAAAAACCTCCAAAACCCATGGGTGTAGTGGCGGCTTCCGATCCTCCAGCCATCATGATATCCGCATCGTCCCTCTGGATTATTTTAAAAGCGTCCCCGATAGAATGCCCGGCAGTGGCACATGCCGTTACAGCCGCCAGATTAGGCCCGCGCAGACCCAATTCGATCGATACAATTCCGGACGCCATGTTGACGATAAGCATCGGTATAAGGAACGGTGATATCTTGGATGGGCCTTTTTCCGGACCAGATTCAAGGTACTTGCGATGCTCTGATTCGATTGTGTGGAGACCACCGATCCCGGACCCTATATCAACACCGGCTTTGTCCAGATTAATTTTGTTGGGGTCCAAACCCGAGTCCTCGAACGCCATTTTCGCAGCAGCAACGGCAAATTTGACGAAAAGATCGAGTTTCCTGTCTTGTTTTATTGTTAAGTAGCGGGTCGAATCGAAATTCTTCACTTCGGCGGCTATCTGGGAATCAAAGTTGGAGGGGTCAAAAGCGGTAAGCCGGGCCACACCCGATCTACCGTTGATGACCGACCCCCAGAAATCTGACAGATTGTTCCCTACGGGTGTCACACAGCCAAGCCCCGTGAGGACGACTCTTCTCTTGTTTGGCATTATTTTTGGCAGGGGTTAAGATTACTGTTGGATCTTCTCCTCGATATATTTTATCGCCTCACCAACAGTTGAAAGTTTTTCAGCATCTTCATCAGGTATTTCCGCTCCGAACTCTTCTTCAAGGGCCATAACCAGCTCCACAGTATCGAGTGAATCGGCACCCAGGTCATCGATGAACTTGGCTTCCGGCTTGACTTCCTCAATTTTCACACCGAGCTGTTCTGCCACTATCGCCTTGACTTTTTCAGCTACACCCGACATCGTGTCCTCCTTGTTCCTTTGTGTAAGAGATCCTGAATTCACATTTACATTACCATGCCACCGTCCACCTGAACGGTCTGTCCGGTAATATAGGCCGCATCGTCGCTGGCCAGGAAAAGAGCTAAATTCGCCACATCTTCTGTCGTACCCATCTTACCCAGCGGTATAAGCTTCATCATCATTTCCTTTACTTCATCAGACAGCTTACCAGTCATGTCCGTCTGGATAAACCCGGGAGCGATGGCATTCACATTGATATTCCGTGAACCAAGCTCTTTTGCCACCGTTTTTGTCAGAGCTATAAGCCCGCCTTTACTCGCGGAATAATTAGCCTGACCGGCGTTCCCCATGATACCTATTATTGAAGCCATGTTCACTATCTTGCCGCAGCGTTGTTTCATCATGGGTCGGCTGACGGCTTTGATACAGTTAAAGGCCCCTTTAAGGTTCACGTTCAGCACGGCATCCCACTCTTCATCGGACATTCTCATGAGAAGATTATCTCTGGTAATGCCGGCATTGTTGACAAGTATATCTAATTTGCTAAAATTGTCAAGAATTTTATTGACGAAATTTTTGCATTCTTCGAACAAAATAACGTTAACTTTTTCCGCCAGCACTTTCCTCCCGGTGGTTTTTTCTATCTCAAGCTTTGTGGCTGCAAGCGCTTCTTCGTTAACATCGCATATGGCTATATCGGACCCTTCCCTCGCGAAGAGAAGCGCTATCTCCCTGCCGATACCGCGGGCCCCGCCGGTTATCATAGAAACTTTATCTTTTAATTGCATAAGGCCTCCATCTATAATTTCGTTCAATTGTATGTATATTGAAGGTTTTGTCAAGGTATAATAATCCGACCCGTGTATCCTTGCGCGGACAGATCATGGATTAGCAGAGAAAAATGTGAGGTCTTACTTTTTTGCACACACAGACGAGAACCATCCTCCGGTATACGCATCAAGATATGCCGTCAATTCCTGCACCCTCAGCTCTTTTTCGCGATGCTTCCTGTCAACGACATCGTCAATATCGCTTTTTCGTGCCTTTTCAGGGAGAAGCTCAGCCAAAAGTTTTTTACGCTCGAAATATATCCTCGTCACCTCTTCCAGTATATCGTTCCTAAGCTGCACCATTAGCTTGCTTCTGACATCGATACTTGTTTGCGCATCGTTCCAGACGATATCCGCAAGGTCCCATGAAAGATCAAAGTTCCAATCATCGCCTTTCGCACGTGGACCTGTCACCGTATATGCGGTCGTAGCATTTGTATATATCTCGACCTTGTCATCAAAGGATTCCGCGTATCCGACCGACACTTTTGGCATAACGGCTTTCCATTTCGCGCCTTCCCTCCATTTTTTTATTTTTTCAGGGCTCACTTCCGCGTATTCGATAGCCATTCCCTGCACTTCTGTTACTGTTGGCCCCACCTCAACCAGGCCGGGACCTTCGGTTACCCTGTCTTTTTCATATAGATCTTCGATCCCGATGGCGTAAAGACCTTTTTCTGCCGCGATCAAAAGCCTCTTTTTACCTTCTCTATCTTCCATAATATACAAACAAGTCAAGTCGCCCTGACCGGTCGTCCCAAAAATGCTATCCCATGAACAAAGGCCCGTGGAGCATCTGAACACTTTATCTTTTGATGCGGCATAAATATCTTTACCTTCTCCTATAGCGTAAATAACGCTGCTGAGACCGAGCCCGGTCGTACCGACCTTATGCACTTCGACACTCTCAGCGATCCGCATCGTATATATGCCTTTTACTGTAGAGGCGATGATTCCACAGCCCTCGACAGGCTCAAGCTTCCTTATTATAGGAAGATCTGCTTCTTCTTTCTCTATCTCTTCTATATCAAGGCCCACTTCCTCCTTATTATCATCGGTATTCAATAAAACATATTTATCCCAGATATTCCCTCCATCCTGGGAATAATATATCATCCCTCCTACCGCCACATAGATGATCCCTTCATTGGATACAACATCCTCGATCTTCTTTTCCGACTTCTCCATGTTTATAAGGTTCCATGTTCCGCTTCGAATGATATAAAGCTCCTCCGATGTCCATATCAAAGGGTATGTTTTTCGTTCTGTACGGTCCACCCAGTACGCCACTCCCTTCAAGTCACTTTTACCGGCCATATAATCCCATTTTCCGTTAGAATACTCATATAAGCCATACTGAGTAGCGGCAAGCGCCTGATCCCTTGAAAAAGCAACATCTCTCACATCCACAATTTCACCCGGCATGGGTTCCTTCCACCAGTTCTTTCCGAGATCATGTGATGCGTATATCCCGCTATTCGTAGCGGCATATAAAGTATTCGTACCATTGACACCTTTAATACGATTTATCCGCACCGTTCTGGGGATACCGGATGATATATCTTCCCTTGCCTCACTCGATATGAACGAAAAAGCGTTATCGGCAAGAAGCAACGTTATTATCAGGACACTTACGAGAGACCGCACTCGCAAAAACATGCTTTCCTCCTTCTTGTTGGACCCGCCTACTCTTACCCGCCTTTTTATTGTATCCGAATTTCATTTTTTGTCAATATTTTTTTTATTTTTAATCATATGCGCCATGAACAATACTTGAGATATCCCTGCGGAGACTGTTCCGTACAGGGGCATTGATGGACGAAGCGAGCTTGGTTCTTCGCCGAAGGCGGAGATCGCGAGGACATCACTGAGCGAGATTTACCGCTGGAGTAAATCGAGCGTCCCCTGGAGGAATAGTCTCCGCAGGGGGACACCCAAACAACTAATCCTGAACTACACCGGACCTGATAATGGAAGAGTAATAACGCGCGGAATCTCTTATTGTTCGTTTTTGTGTCCTAAAATCCACATGTACAAGCCCGAACCGCTTACTGTACCCATCGGACCACTCAAAATTATCGAGAAGAGACCAGTGAAGGTATCCTATAACGGGCGAACCCTCGCCGATAGCCTTTAGGAGATATTTCAGATGTTCTTTAATATACTCACGTCGCACATTATCATCCTCGATGCTCAACCCGTTCTCGGTAATAATTATTGGAAGCTTATACCCGGAAAATGTTTTCACTACTTCATAAAGGCCGCGGGGGTATATCTCCCACCCCATCATGGTCCTCTTACCGGCGTCCTCATGATGCATGTGCGAGCACACCCATCCGAACGGATTCTTAAGCATAGGTGTTTTATGATGGATAAATTCCCTGAAGTAATAGTTCAAACCGATGAAATCTATCGTGTTTTTGTAAGGAAGCGGCTCATCGATATACGGAAAAAACCGGGCATGCCCTTTAATAGCAGATCTGATAAAACTATGGTTCTGGAAATTCGCCCTCAGAAATGCCGATACTCTGTCGGGAACGGAATACAGCGAACAGGGATGGAACGCCGCCACTGCCCATGCAAGCCCTATCTCAGGCTTACGAAAAGAGCTTGAACGCGTACAAGCCTCTTTCATGCTATGATAAGCCGATACATGGCTCTTCAGCATATTTCGAGCGACACAGAGCATTTCTTCGAAATTGCTTTTTTGAGGGGGCCATTTCCCCTGTAAATATGCTATATACGCGAGAACCAACGGCTCATTTATAGTTATCCAATATCGCACTTTATCACCAAGCTCGACCACCGCCTTGTCGGCGAACCGCGAGAAGAATCGTATGATCTTGTCGTTCTTCCACCCGCCTTCACGAGCCAGCCATACAGGAAGAGTGAAATGGTTCAGTGTCACCACCGGTTCTATTTTAAGCGCCCTTAACGTGTCCAACACCTCTTTGTAATGGTCCCATTCTTTCTGGTCCCACACCCCTTCAGTTTTTTCGAGACGGCTCCATTCCAAGCCAAGTCTATGGGCATTATGCCCAAGCTCCTTCGCTATGCGAAAATCTTCCCTGAATCTGTGGTAATGATCGCATGCTTTACCTGAAGGCTCGGTACATCCGGCTTGTTCCCACTCCCACCAGTCGCTGTTGAGATTATCGCCTTCGACCTGATGGCCGGATGTAGAGGCACCCCATAAAAATTGTTCAGGAAAACGATTATTCATAACATCCATCCTCATGATCCTTAAAAGATTTTATTATATTCCTTCTCTATCCTCTCCAACTCTTCCTTGCTCATTTCCCACTCCGTGGCGGCAATGTTCATTTTGAGCTGCTCCGCGGTACGGCATCCAACGATACACGAGGGGACCTCTTCATGGCTCAACATCCAATTAATGGCCACCTCGACCGTCGATACTTTTCGTGACAAGGCGATCTCTTCCAGCACGGAAATTATCTTCTGCGCTTTTTCCCAGAAAGGTTCATGATAAAATTTATAAAAAAAACTCCGCACATCTCTTTTGGGAAATGCTGGTTGCTGCCTGTATTTACCGGTCAATATCCCTCCGCCCAACGCCCCATAAGGGAGTATGGCCACGTCATTTTCCCTGCAGAAAGAAAGAAGTTCTTTCTCCGCGGTACGGTCAAAAAGCGAATACTGGACCTGGTTACTGACTATCGGAGCAACACTAAGAGCCTCCTCCAGCATGTCTTTATCAAAGTTACTGACGCCGATATAGCGTATTTTTCCTTCATCCACAAGCTTTTTCATCTCGCCGAATGTCACCTCAGCCGGGGTCTTCGGGTCCGGCCAGTGGCATTGATAAACATCCACAGTATCGACACCCAGGCGTTTCAGGGACCCTTCAAGGTCCTTCCTTATAAAAGCCGGCGTAAGATCCACTCTGATGGACGCACCTTTTATCTCGAGACCGCATTTTGTGGCTATTATGACCTTTTCTCTGTTACCCTTTATCGCTCTACCTAAAACGCTTTCAGAACGTCCGCCGCCATAAACAGGCGCGGTATCCACAATGTTAACGCCGTTGGCGATCGCTTCCTCAATGACCCTTATCGATTCGTTATCGTTAGCTTCTCCCCAAGCGTCCCCGCCAAAAGCCCATGTGCCCACACATATGGCCGAGACCTCGAGATCGCTTTTTTTTATTTTCCTGTATCTCATATCTTTTACTCCTTCTTCCCCGGCGAGGAATGAACGGTCACAATAACGCATTTATCAAGGTCCAAAATATCATTGGCACATTGAACTATATCATCGCGCGTCACCGCGCTGATCCGGCGGGGATATTCTTTGTAAGCATCTGGGCCCAACGCGTAAAGTTCGTCAAATGCCGCAAGAAGTCCTATAGCCCCGTTAGTCTGGAGAGATGCGGCATATTCCGTAAGGGCCCTGTTCTTCGCGGCCACCATTTGCTCGTCGGAAAAGGCACCTTTTTTTATACCGGTGATAAGATCAAAGATTGTGGAACGTACCTTTTCAAGGCCCTTCTCGACCGTACCAGCATAAACAAGAAAATACCCCGGGTCAACCAATGGTACCGCAGAAGAACCGGTCGTATAAGCAAGCCCCTCTTCTCCTCTTATTTTCTCGAAAAGCATGCCCCCTCCGCCCGAAAGCATCTCATTGATCACAAAAAGCGCGAATTTCCTGTCGTCTTTCACGGTAACGCCTCTGAAAACCACGGCAAAAAAAGATTGCTCTTTCTCCATGGTTATCTCTTTTTCACGTGTCTTTTCAAGGACCGTCACTTCCTCATACTGTATCGCCTTATTCCCGCCTTTCCACCCCTTAAACGCTGCCAATACCGAACGGGCAGTTTTATCTATATCCACATCACCGACAACCGTCATTACGGCTCCTGCGGGCTGAAAGTACTCTCCATGAAAAGATTCTATCCCGTCACGAGAAATACCGGCGACGGTCTCTATTGTCCCTTCGGGCCTCATCGAATATGGATGTTTCTCATAAAGAAGTTTTCCGGCCTCGAACATGCCTTCACTAAATATATCTTTTTGTTTCTGCATAATTACGGCGGAAATATTTTTCTTCTGTTTTTCTATTTCAAGGGACGGAAATGACGGGTTCATAACAACATCGGCAAATATATCGAGGCCTTTCTCAAAGTCCTTCGAAAGAACGCTCATAGTAACGCCCATGCTGTTATAACCGCTGAAGGAGCGTATACTACCCCCCATCTCCTCGAACGTTGGGACTATCTCATTCTCGCCCCTGTGCATCGTACCTTTTAGAAGAAGTGACGACGTGAGGTTCGCGATACCATTATCCTTTTCCGTTTCAGCGCGGAGCCCGCCTGCGAAGGCGATCGTGGCAGAGACGATAGGCAGGTTGCCCCTTTTCTTAATATCAAGTTTAAGACCGTTCGGAAGGACCATGGACCTCTCGTCTTCCGCTGCTTTTCCCACGTCTTCCGCTTTTTTCGTCTGTTCCCCAGCGAACTTATCCGGAAAAAGCTCTATAGTCGTGGAATTTTCCTCGCGCAAATATGTAAAAGCCACAGCCTTGATCTCGTCTTGGCTCACCTTTTGGACATTATCTATGTATTTATCCATAAAATAAGGGTCACCCAGAATGAGCTGTGTATCGGCCACTGTAGAGATAGTGTCTTCCATTTTTTCTTTAAGAAAAAGAAAACCGGAAGACACCATGTTCTTAGCGCGCTCGATCTCCTCCCTGGTGATTTTACCTTTTTTCAATTCCTCGATGACGGAAAATATCTCCTGTCTGGCCCCATGGATATTCCCAGGTTCGCCTGTCCCCATTATAACGAAAAGCCCGGGGTATCTCGGCGTCAAATTAGAACAGGACACTGAATATAGAAGTTCTTTTTCTCTCACAAGCCTTTCATACAGCCGTGAATCCCTTCCGCCGCCGAGAAGTATACTTAAAACATCCATTGGATAAACGTCCGGCGAGAACGCGTTCGTCGAATGAAACCCGATAGCGAGATATCCAACACCGATATCCGCGCTGATCAGACCGCTCCTCGCGCCTATCTGTGGCGGCTCTGGAGCCAAAGCACACGGGCGCGGTCCTCCTCGTTTATACTGAGAGAACTTCTCTTTAACGATCCGGGAGGCTTCTTCTGCCGGGACCCCCCCGATCACCCCTATGACCATATGGTCCGGCGTATAATTCTCCGCGTGATAGGCGGAAATATCTTCTCTAGAAATGTCCTTGAATTTTCCGGTATGACCAATGATAGGATGTTTGTACACATGTTCAATATATGCCTGCGAAAAAAGTTCTTTCATTAACATGGACTCGGGATCGTCCTCATAGAGCTTTAGTTCCTTGAGGATGACCTCTCTCTCTCTTTCTATATCCTCGTGGCTGAAAGCAGGCTCCATGACCATATCGGCAAGAAGTCCGAGCGCCTCTTTAAAATTCTGCTGTGGGACCGTTATATCATATTCCGCCGAATCCATACCTGTCGAGGCATTAAAAACACCTCCCAGCCTTCTTATCTCGCCCAAGACCTGGGTGCTTGTTTTGTCCTTTGTCCCTTTAAAGACAAGGTGCTCGATAAAATGGGATATGCCTGATCCAGCGTACGTTCCTTCGTTGGAAAGTCCCGAACGAACGTCTATTTCGATGACCTCAATAGGCGAATCGGGGATGTATTTGGCAAGAATGACCGCTCCGTTATCGAGAACGGTCTTGTGGAAATCGTTGTTGGCCTCTCCCGCAAATAAAAAAACAGGGCTAAAGCATACTATGACAATGACAAAAAAACATCTAAAAAAGTGCCGAATAAATTTCCTCCCAATAAGGTATTATAGTAGTAATATTATGGGATAGTCCTGGCTTTGTCAAGCTCAGCAAAATCACTATCGCTTCAGGCATTACAAAGCAGCGACAATATGGCGGGTGGCGCGAGTGTGCTCGAGCACCACACAAGCGTAGCGCAGAGGAGCGCAGAGCACCGAGCGACAGGCCCCGCCAACTTTATACCGCCCGCGCGAACGCCTGAAGCGCCCTAAACACCTCATCGGCGTTGTCTATTATTCGAACTCCGATATTATCGAGCAATAGTTTTAATTTTTCGACGTCCGACAATATCACCTGTTCAAGTGAGACAGCGCTGAATTTACGCTCTTTCATGGCCAAAAAACTCACTTTAGTGCCATGTTTGAGTCCAGCCAGAAAACCGTATATCTTTCCTTCAAGCTCTGAGATCGAATCTTTGTTCTTTATCGTTTCTATAATAATATTTTTGTTCTTCTTTTGCGCATCGCTCATCCCCCGACGCAGCAAAGCCTCTTGTTCTTCCGTAACGAGGACCAACACCGGTACTTTGTCAGGCCACACACAGGCAAGCAATGCGGTTTCCGGCGCGAGCACATATGCATGCTCCGGATCGGCTCCCGACGCCAACTCAAGCCCCGCGGTAAATCTTTCCCTTAGCGACGCCAAAGTTTTTGCCCGGTATTCATAGAGATAATAAGTTATTCCTCCCACGACCTCCTTAGTAACGGACAGTTCTTCAAGATCTGTGTCCACGAAATCAAAATGTTGTCCCGGAGGAGCATGGCTCAAAAGGAGAAGCTTCGCGTCCGACTTCAGTTCCCGCAGTAATTTACGGACAAGCTCTTCCTGGCCCCTTTTTCCATGATCGTAATAATAGACAATATCATACTGGCCAAGATCCTCTTCCATAAAATCACCCTTCGTAAGATCTATCATGGAAGAGTCTATTTCCCTTTCATTTCCAAGTTCTTTTACCAATTCTTCGCTTTTCCCGTAAATATAATCGTCCTTTTCTACACCTCGTACGGTCGCCCCCAGCTTTGCCGCTATGACAGCTACTGTTCCGTCCCCGCTTCCCAGATCGATGAATTTCTTGTTTTTAACTCCTGTGCCCCTTAACATTTTGTAGATAAGATCTATCGGAGACTGCACCCATGGACCATATGTCGCATCCGCGAAACCTCGCCTATAGTTGTCTTCCCCGTTTCTATTGATCTTAAATCCATCGGTAACAACTATTAACCTTTCCAAAAATCCTTCATCAGAATATCTTCTCACTCCGGCCGCAGCTTCCGCCCTAAGTAGCGGGAAAAAGTACGCTGTCATACCCGCGGCCTTACAGACAAAATCATCTTCACCAGGTTTATCTTTGATTTCGCTGTAATCCTCCTCCGTACGGCCGCTATTTAGAATGATATATGACCGACTCGAAATATCTTTTATGCCCTTTATGAGATCTATTCCATTCATCCTGGGCATCTCCCAATCCGATATCACAAGATCAAACTTTCCTTTTTCTTTTTCGAACTTTTTAAGCCCTTCCTCTCCGTCACAAGCAATAACGATCTCAGAATCTTTGAACCCATGCCTTTCAAGCATCGCAACAATGATCTTGCGCATTATCTCCTCATCATCTACGACCAATATTTTTTTAATGTTCTTCGCTATCTCGGCATTCTTGCGTATTATCTCGACATACTCATCAAGCAACACTGCCAATTCAGCGGGGACCATCTCTTCTCCATCCGCTCCATCCAGCACATAAAGCCTGTGGTCCTGCCGAAGAGCCCCTTTCTCGGTCATATGGATAGTCAACAATTCTTCCGCAAAAAGATCGTTATCTTTATATTTCTTCCCATAATTCCGGGCAAATCCCTCTTTTACTCTTTTGAAATACGGCATATCGGCAAGTTTTTTCAAAAGCCCATTATCTCCACTGATAAGATCTTTATTCTTTCTAATAATCTGGTGAACGGTCTCATGGAATCCTAAATAGTGAAGAACTTCTTCCTCAGTAATTTCAGGTTTTCTATCCTGCTTATCATCCGTCGGCGGGCCTCTATCCAGAACAATGTTCAACACCTCCGCGACCTTGGGAATAAGCAGTTCTTCGATGACAATGTCCCCATCAGCGCCGATCCTTGAAATACCTCCGCCGGCCAGGACCCTTTCTGCGGCCGCTCTCATAGCCGGGGACGTGCCAGTTGCCTTAACAAGCTCTTCAAGTTCTTCTTTGAGCCTTTTCCATACTTTTAAGGGGAAATGATGTGTGCACGGATCAGAGTCGTTACTCACACAGCGATCAAGATCCTGCTCGTCGCGGGAGACCTTTATGTAAATATCCCAGAACTTCCGCCTGAAATTACCGACATTGACCGATTCACCGCCGTTCCCGATAAGTTTGTTATACGCCTCAAGAAAAGTACCGTACAAAAGCTCATTAAAGACCGCCAAATCCGCGGCCGCGACATTCAGATAATCTACCTGCCTTTCTTTTATGATATCCGTGACGACCTTGACCGTATAAGCTTGATCATCTATGATCTTTTTTTTGATCTCTTCGGCCCTATCCTGCTCTTCCAGAGAACGGGAGAACCTTAAGGTCATAAAATTATCAAAATCTTTCTCTTGGCCTTCCCTCGAAAAAACATAGAAAGGTTTCATCCACCCCAGTACCATCCCCACGCCATCGGAAGAAAGTCCATTGTATTGTATTGTTTCACCGAGCTTTTCGATCAAATCTTCAGCATCTTCATCACGCCCGGCTATTTCGTTCAACACATCCAGCAGCATCTTTTCGGCTCGACGGTATAAGAAATTCCCATCTTCATCAAAAAGCTCACCATTGAGCTCTCTCCGTTTTCGCTTGTACAGTTCGCTGTCCTTGTCGAACACTCCCTCTTCATCAAAGGTTTTCACGAGAACTTTCTTCCCGGGTTCCTCTCCTTCAACCCTTCTATTTAGCAATGGAACTTTTTTTGTTTCCTTTAAATATGTTTCAATCTCCTTCACGATCTTTCCAACAGCTGTTCCGCTCGATGAAACACCAGGCGTATCCTTTGACGCTAATATCACGGGAACAAACTCGCTAAGCACGTCTATGACATACCCGGGGACCGGATATCTCTCCTCTCTTAGCGACACCGCGTCCTTCTCCGCAAGTTCAGGAAGAAGCTTCGGCAATTGCCCGAGGAGCGTTGTTTCCGTAAGATAAACGACCATAAGCTCTTCCGCAAAGAGAAGCTCATTATTTTTTTCTTTGTACTTTTCATTATAGTTATTGGCAAAGTCTTGTTTTATTTTTTCGTAATCCGGCAACGATTTCAATCGTCCGAGGAGGTCCAAAACAATGCCGGAATGTTTTTTGATGGTCTGATGGAATATCTCGTGAAGTTCAAAATAATTCTCAACATCTGCAGGTTTTAAAGCAGGTTTTTTATCGAACCTTCCCACGACCGGCGGCCCACGGTCCAAAATCTCATTTAAAATATCCGTAATGATCGGGATAAGACATTTCTCAATAATAATATTGCCCTTTTCATCCAATCTCGACATTCCCTGCCCGCCCAAGACCCTTTTGCAGGCATCAACCACATCTTGTGAAGTATTCTCACCCGACGCTATCACACCGGTCTCATTTTCTATATATTTCCACAGCAGTATATGCCTCAATCTTTTTCCCACTTTATCCCATATATATCTCGGAAAATGATGCATACGATATCCATCGAACGGCTCTTCCAAACGTCTTATCTCATTTATCCTGTCCAGCGCCCATTCCTTTACTTTATCACGCCGGGCCCTGGCTTCCTCTCCGGATTTCATTGATATCCCTTCCGTGGATACCCTCACACAAGGTTCCTCTTCGGAAAAAATGACTGAAAGCCAACAACCATCTTTTTCGCTTACAAGCTTTATCGCATTTGTCGTCTTGTCCAAGTACGCGCCGTCGAATGTCACCTTTATATCATCCAAAAAAGCACCCTGACCATGCCCCGCCCTTCTGGTTATCACATCATGCATACGGTTAAAAAATCTTAATATGGCGGTCTTCGTTTCGGGGCTTAAGTCCTCCACGGATTCCTGCGCATGTTTAACGAACCCTATTACATCGGAGATGTCCCTTTCGATAACGTTGATATCACGGTCGCAAAACAACTCTATGAATTTCCAATTCATAAGGATGCCATCTTTAATAGGATGCACACCATGGACGGTAACACCTCCGGATTCATCCACTGCTATCGGTATCTCACCCCTGTTCTCAGCGGATCTTATCTCCTTAATGACGTTCTTATATCCGGACGGGACTTCGATGATATTCTGCGGCAGAACCCCGAAATGCCCAGCGATGTATTTTACTTTCCAGCTCGCACCCTCCGGTATTATCACCACATATTTGTCAGCCGAAAAAGCGGGCTTAGAACATTCCTGCGTAAAAAACTCCATCAGCAGAACCGCCGAAAGCTCATACGGCCCGGGACTATCCCATGTTGAGCCGTTATAATAAGCGATATGGTTCCTGGCGTAATCAAGGCCTCCGCTGACGATCAGCCCATTTTTCGACGGACCAAAAAAACTCTTTGCCTCATTAAGCGCACCTCCTTTTTCAAAATTCTCATGCGCCGGCTTCGGGCTTAAACCTCCAAAATCTCCGGCAGGCTCACTATTCACAAGCTTGAACATACCTTCGAACTCTTTTTCATTTTTCCGTTTTCCTCTTCGCCTCGCCACAAGGACCTTTTTGCCGTACATCTCCTCGATGCGCCTAAGGATCTTTTTCCATACTCTGCCGCCAGGACCGTGTATAGGATCCACGATGATCTTTAAGCCCTTTTCTCCGGCTTTGATCACCTTCTCCACATCCACCTGTCTGAGGAGATAATTAACATACTCTTCGGAGGGATCAAAATATCTGATCATCTCTCTTTTTACCGCCGCGTCCCACGACAGATTGTTAATGGACCTTACTTTGCCGATCTTCTCCAACTCATCGGTTATCTTTTTCGACGCCGGGGCGAGCGTCCTCGCGTCATAGAATTTTATCCCGTTATAGTCTTTCGGTACGTTTGACGCGTCTATCATTACCGTACCAGACACCTCTACATCTTTGGAATCTTCGAGTGCCTTGATCGCGTACACAGCCTCCGGCGCCGTAACGGGCTCTTTGACGAACCATACACGAATTCCGTTGGCCGCGAACACGCCGCTTACAGCGGCAGCGAGATCTTCTGAAGCTTCTCTCGCCCCGAACGCGACTATGATGTCCTGTGGAAGCTGATTTTTAACGATATGATCGCTCAGGAGCTGCGCACACGCCTTGGCCCGGTCATCATTGACGCATCGTTCACCCGTACCGATCTTGCCCCTCCATCCGTTCGCTCCGAACTTGATCATCTCGTCGGTTTGGAGCATAGATGTTTCTACCTCAATAAAATCCGTTTCCTGCAAAAGTCCGCACCCCACGGCGCCACATATTTCGTTAAGCCCTTTCAACCCGAATTGGAACGCCACAGCTTCAGTACGCTCCGAAGATGTCGACACCTCGATCCGCCTCCCCTTTCGACCTATCCATCCCTCGATGATCCTTCTGCCCCTGGCCTCGGCCTCTCCCTTTTCCCTGCTGCCTAATTCATCCAAAAGTCTGGCTCTCAAGGTCGTCTTGACCTTTAACGGCAGGTTCTTTTCCCTGATAAAAGCACGGGCATTCTCTATATCCTTCTCATTAGCGGAAGAAACTACCGCTCTTCTTCCTACCTTTACCCAATCACCATTGCTCAATGGCTGTTCAATGCTTATTTTACTCGTTTTTACCTGCTGGCCCGCGAATGATATTGAACTGAAATCTACCGTCCCATCCAACAGATCGATCTCACTCGAACATAGAAGATCCAGTATCGTGGGTCGAAGCGACTCTTTCCCATCCCTAACGTGGATTAATGGGAATCTGACCACCAGGCTATTGGCCTCTGCGTCTTTGCCCAAATAATCCGTCAGAACATATATCCCCTCGGGCGAGGAAGGAAGTTCCCTGGCGGCAGGATAAGAAGAACGAAGCCGAATATCTTTATATTTAAAATGCGTGGCTTTGCCTTTTTGAGATTCTTTATGCATCTTTCTGGTCTTTATCTGTACCTCAATGGGAATACTTTTGACCGGCCGGCCCAGCACATCCCTCCGCAGAACATGTGTATAAGTCTTGTGAAGAGCCTGATAACCGGTCTTTTTTGGAAAATGCACATAATTATTAAAAGAATCTCCAACGATCTCCCCTAATATACGTTTTTCCCTAAGGACATCCAACACCTCCCATAAAGTACTTTCTTTTTCACAGATGACCCTCAGAGCAAAAACATCATAAATGTCCTCCAGATAGTATGGAAGCTGCCTCAGATCGATCTCTTTTCCCTTATTGCGCCTTTTGATCTTTTCCAGAACAGAGATCGGTTTTTTTACACGTCCGACGACTTCAACATCTTCGCTAAAATCTTTTATCTTCTCTTTCAACGCTTTTACGATCTCCTCTTTTGCAGCGGCAGCCACTTTTATCAAATATTTTTCGGACTTATCATATTTCTTTCCCATGACTTTCTCTATCGCACTTTTGACACGGTCATATTCCTCTTTTCTGAATTTTATATAGGCGGCTTCCCTCATCTCGTTAGCCATATTGTAATAACCGCTCTTATTTGCGACGAACGTAACAATATCCAGTATTTCATCGCAATAATAGGCTTCTTCGGCGGAAATATGCTCAAGTCTATCTAATTTATATTTCACATAAAGCGCCCGGACCTCACTCTTTTCCGTAAGCTGCATTATCATGTTCCTGAAATTACGTTTCTGCCTATCGGTCCTGACGACATATCTGTACGGTAATTCTACCGCCTTGATCAGTTCGTCTATCAACTTATTGACCATCTCATTTTTGTAATTTTTCCGCGACTCCCGCGGTATGTCCACAAGAAATGCGGCTGCTATCATATTTTCTGTAGGATATCCTTTTTCAGCGTACGCCACGGAAGCGGCGAACATCTTCACTTTTTCAAAGTCATCCGCGCGACTATAATACTTTATGGCTGTTTCATACGCTTCCCGTATGGCAGGATATTTATCAACAGCTTCCCTGAGCCAGTCGTCAACATCCTGACGGGTATCATACGCCCTTTTGAGCCCCCTCATCTGTGCCTTTATGCCATCAGAAAAGAACGCTACCCCTTTGCCGAAACCGCCAAATAGGGACGGCAGATCTCCTAACCCCTCATCCAGTGGGTCTGTAAAATAACCCCCAAAAGAGCGTAAAATTGGGTCCATTGAGAATGATCTGCGCATGTAAGACCGCGGCCGCTGTCCAAATAACCCGAAAAATGACCTCCCATAGCCTTTGCCGGAAGCACTACCGCGCTGCCCTCCCGGGGATGTAGGAACATTATTTCCGCCTGACGCAGGAAGCGCAGACTCAAAATAGCCTTTACCGAACGCCTCTTCAAGTCGTTTGCCGCTCTCCCTCGCGTCGGAAACGGCTCTCATGAAATCCGGATCGCATTTTTCACGCAGCATTCCTATAACATGTTTAGCTATGCGCGAACCAAGCACTGAGAAAGCTCTCGACCGGAACTTCGTCAATTTTTTCCCAAGAAAATCCTCAGTACTTGTATCGCAATTTTCCTCATCCGCGGGATCAAGGGACACACCGTATACCACCGCCAGTTTAGCGGCGTTATTGGAACTCTCCACGGTATCGGCAGCTTTCAGGACAAGAAGCATAAGCTTCATTTTCATATCTTCTTTATTTTGAAGCATATTCAGGTTTTTGTGGCACCTTATCAGCGTCTCCACATCAGGCGGCACACTGAACCCCTCATTTTCAAGGATATCGATAGATCTATTGGGGTGATTTTTAGCGGCATACATGCAGTCATCGGCCCCCTGAAGGCATTCCTTCTCTTCGGGAGAAAGTTGGTCATATTTTTTATAAAGCTTGGTCACCAGCGATGTTTTTGCGGTAAATGTGATACCGTTCCTTTTAGCCAGGTCCCGTATGCCTGCCATTGTCTTATAATCGACATCGTTGTATCCGAGATCGTGGAGCAAAGACGCGAAAACAAGAGTTTTTACGTCGTTATCGGACAAACGCTTTCTGAGCCCACTGGGTAAGTTCCTGGCAATGGCAAGAGCCATGATAGCGACCCTGACACAATGATCCCTGTCAAAAAACCTGTTCTCGTCCCTGAATAACGGCAGCAGGTCTTTAAGAAAACCTGATAGGTCGTCTAACGATATGCCCTTTGATAGATCACTCGTATATTTCTTTTCCCTGACGTCCGGTGGTTTCTCCTCGCATATTTTGTACAGTTCATCGAGGAGGTTAGTAAGCCCCCGCTCCAGATATTGTCTGGAGAATTTTGGGAATTCGCGTTTTCGCACCAACCGCAAGGGTTGTCCAAGAAAAAGCCGTTCGGTAAAATACACGGAATACAGATTTCGAATGAATATCTCATCGTCCGGAAGAGTCCCATAATTGATCTCATATTCTTCTTTTATGGTACCGTAGTTCTGGAGAGACCTTATTTTTCCGAAGATCTCCACGACCCTGTCCCGCTTTGCCCTGTCCTCAAGCGCCATGTTCATATTGCAGTTACGTTCATGCTGAAAAATCAATGATTCAATGAACTCATCACGCAAGATCGGCGGGGCCCTGCCTCTTCTTTCATTGATCACTTCAAGAACATACGGTAGCACCTCGTCTTCAATAATAAGCCCTTTCCCCTTACCATCGGCCCTTGCTATCCCCAGCTCCTTGATGACCACACGATCGTACGCGTCCACGAACTTATGATACGCTTCAACGAATTTTTCGTCCCTGTCCATTTTTACTGATTCCTTCTCAAACCGGAGGTCCATTTCATTTTTTTTAGCGTCAAGTTTGATCTGCAGGGACCTCCACAAATACAGAGGAAGCCGTATTATACCAAGAGTGTGATATTTATAAATGACGGCTGATAATGTCCTGTAGTCATAGCGGTCGTTCTTAACAAGCATGAACAGCTTTTTCTTGATATTACCGATCTGCCGCTTTACCGATTTTTCATCTACGCCCATCACCCCAGCTATTTCGCTGTCATCGAGGCCTTTAGCCAAAAAGCCCATCACTTCCCATTGCTTTTGTGTCATAGTCTCACAAAAAATGCCTTTCTTTCTTCGCTCGTCCTTTTCAGACCGGGAAATATCCTTTCTTAGAGCGAGAATATCTTTTACCGGGTCTATCTCTTCATCACTTTTCCCCTCTCCTCTAAGAGTCTCCCTAATATCGCCGGCAATAGAATCCACTATATCTATTACCGTTATTTCCCCGGATCCCACCGCCGCCAGCACAGTTTTGAGACTACCACGTTTTTTGTATCCTTCGATCAGGGCCGTTCTCTCTTCATCGGTCAAAGATGCATTTTCACCTCCCTGTCCGGAATATGTTCCACGAACGACACCCTTCTTGCGAACAAAATCTTTGGCATAATCAGCGACCCATCTAAATATGTTTCCAGCTATTTTTTTCATCCGATCGGCCGGTCCGTACACAATATCCCAGCATATCTCGCTCAACCGTTTTTCCATTTCATTCAGCTGCTTTATTTCAGCACTGAACAACAAACGGTAGATATCCCCAAAAAGACGTTTATCTTCGACTTTCTCCGCCAACTCTTTCATGGACCTCTTAAGCTCTCCCCGTACCTTCATATGCTGCTTCATGACGCAATATATCCCCCACGGGTCCGCCGCGTTCATGTGTTCTTCCATTTTCCGAAAATGCGATGCTATCCTTTCCCTGAAAGGCCGAGCGATACCTTCACCATGTTTTTCTATCCACATGTCATACGTATACAACCCGAATAACACTTTCATCAGGCCATCGCATAACATGTCCTTTTTGACACGAAAACGCGGCCGGTTTACTAAAGCGGGCGAACTAGCCAGATCTCCGTCGGGCGCAATTTCGGCGGGGACCGCGGTTACCCGTGTTCCTTCATCCGCCCCATCACACTCATATTTCAAGAACTCGACAAAAGGCATGTCCTTGTTCATATTTTTTCCAAAACAACGCCCTACTACTCCTTTGAGCATACTAAAAAATGGTATTTCACTGACATCCCACAGTTTGGCATATTCCACTTTGGCAAGCACCACATCGCCGTCATACTTCCTGGTCTTCAACATTGTTTCGACCTTGTCAATAGACCATTCACACCCAAAGACTATGACTTTGGAAATTTTCTGTGCATCCTTTGCCACATCTGCAAGTTCCTTGGCCAACTCTACTCCTTCTCCGCGGATCACGAGAATATTCTTAAGGCCTTCTATCTTTCCCACTTCATCAGCGATCTTCTTGGCACTGCTCTTAAGGTCTTCTGTCAACCAGCGGTTGTCTATAGCAAGTACTATTTTCTGACCCAGTTTGGAAGCTCGATACGCCGCTATTATTAATGTATCGAGAAGATCATCAAAAGCAGCGTTGTCCTCATATCCTTTCTCTGACGGTCTCATACCATTCACAGGACCGGCGGCAGGAATGTTTCCATTATCATAAAGTACCTCGATACGCACTCTTTTGTCCCCGGTCTCCTTCATAGAAAGGTTTTTCTCGATAGGTGAAAGAGGCGTATCCTTCCCAGTAAGACAAAACCTCAACGACATCGGTAAACCTTTTTCGGGAACATACGGTATGACATACGAATTGTTATATTTTTGAAGTGCCCCAAAACGCAGAGGTAAATCCGCAAGGTTGTTCCTCACATCCTCAATTTCCAAAAGTTCTTTCAATCCTTTTGCGCTCAATTCTGTGCCAAATCTCACCAATACCTCTCCGACCAGTTCATTAACACACACTAATGCCGCATCCCAGTGTAATGCCTGTTCATGGATCTTTGACACAGGAGCGAGAAGCCGACCATTATTACGGATTTCAATGGCAAATGATATATCGTTGAAGACAAATGCGCACAGCGTTATTATCGCCACGATCTTGACCACGATTTGCCTTTTGATGGGAATATAGTTTCTCATATGGTTATGATATTAAATACTAAGAATATTATCATGTAAATTATACCAAAAAAAAGCTAGATATACAACAAAAATCACAGTATCGTGTATCGTATTGCGTATGTCGTGTTGTATCGAATGGTTTTGTGCAGGTATCTAAAGTAGACCCGTATTAGCTGATCTTAGCCCTTCCTTGAGAGTTTTGAGGGGATTGTGTCCACACACCCCCACCAATTGACGGGCGGGTGGCACGAGTGTTCCCGAGGAGCATTGCACAAGTGAAACGCGGAAACGCGCAGGGACCCGAGTGACAGGTCCTGCCCGCCAACCACCAAACTCGCAGGACACCGAGCGCCAGGACCCGCCAAACAACCTAAAACCTCACCGCTACCCCACCCTCCATCACCCTCTCCGGCGCAGGATAGAAAGCAGGGTTCCCCTGCCAGTTCTTTGTCGCGTTGGAAAAGTATTTTTCGCCCAAGAGGTTCTTAATACCACCAAAAAACCTCAAATTTTCTATCTCCCAGTCGAATCCCAGATCAAGGGTAACATGAGATTTGAGTTTGGAAACTTCGTTTATCTGGTCACTTGCTATAAACCTTGACCCGAGGTAATTTACGGAAAAATGCAAATTCAACCCGGAGAACGGCTTCCCATCGAACGGTTTAATATCTAATCCCGTAAAGAACTTATTCTCGGGCACAAGCGGTATGGTCTTTGAAGCGAATTTTCCGCCCACAAAGAAAGCTTTCTCAAAAGTGTAAGCGCAGAACACTTTCACCTTTCCATAAAGTTCCGTAAAAGTTTCCAGTTCAAACCCATGATGCACCGTATGCGGATAATTCTCGTTCTGGAAGTCTATTGGGTCATAATAAATTTCTTTTCTATTGTCGATCAAAAAATATGCGGCATTCACTTTCACAGGCGAGAAAGAATGGTCTTTTACGCCGATCTCTACATTATTTCCTATTTGTTGTTTAAGATCAGAATTCAGCACTGCCGGAAAGACCGCCGTCGTAAAAGTCCACCAATCAAAAGACTCGTACGCTGACTGAAAGAACTCATCCGTGGCCGGATATCTATAGGAACGCGCGAAGTTCGCATAAACCTGTGATCTTTCGTTGTACTTGTAGCCTATCCCCGCGTCGAACGCGGCTTCTTTCAAGCTCTGAGTGCCGTAAGTGGCGGCCGGCTGGAACTGATCAAAAATATATTTCGCCCACTCGCCTCTCACTCCGCCGCTCAAAATGAAACGCTTATCGATAAGAACATTGTCCGAAGCGTAAATCCCATATGTTCCTTTTGTGATATTCAGCTGGGACTTAGTGAACGTTATGTCCCCGCTCAATATCTCATCCTCCGCGCGGAACAGGTCCATACCGAAAACAAGTTTATTGTCTATTATGTCATTCCAAAGCAAGGAACTTATCTCACATTTCGGTTTGAATTCAAGTGACCCTATGTGATGGTTTGTTTCATATACATCTGACGTTGCCGTAAATGTATTGAACGTAACGTTACGAGAATTAGCCCTTCTGGACCTGGCGGATATGAAGCCCGAAAGCACCGCCTCACTGTCGCCATATTCACCGTATATACGCGGTATTACCGTAAAAAAATAATCTTCTGTTTTGGCTTTGCTGTCCGGATAACGTGAAGCTGTCCGGCCGTCACTTTGGATATTCCCGTCATAAAGCGCCCCCGGCTGGCCATACCAATCCCTGTGATAGCTGGTTGAAAATGCTACATCAAAAAAATCTGCGGGTTTCACGGTAATATTGCTTAGAAAATTATTAGCCTCATAACCGTTGTTCAGACGGTAACCGTCGGTGTCTTCGTGTGAATAACTGCAAAAATAGTCAAGGAACTCATGTCCGCCGCTGATCTCGACACGCTCTTTATATGACCTGAAGCTGCCGAACCCCTGCGAGTATTCCACGTGGTCACCCTTCTCTCCCTTTTTTGTGATGATATTTACGACACCCCCGGTCGCGTTATCCCCATAAAGAACGGAATTAGCTCCGCGTATCACCTCTATCCTCTGTATAGAAGATATATCTATCTGGGAGAGGTCCGGACCCGACAGATCTATCTGGTTCATCCTGCGCCCGTCAACAAGTACTACATAGTTCATAGGCCCAGCCTCGCCGAAACCCCTTAGATCGACGCTATTGTCTTTTGGGTTGGAAAAGAACGAATTGACAACTATACCGGGTTCCTCAGGCAGTATTTCCTGGATAGAACGCGCGTTGGAAAGCTTTATGTCCTCGTCTGTTATCACGCTTACGCTCTTATTCACGTTAAACACATACTCGGGCGTCCTCATGGGAGTTGTAGCGATATCTTCCAGACCATTCACCGGCATCAGGACCATCTCCGCCGGTGTGAACACAAGGTCCACAAGCCCACCGCCTTTCACAGGGGCCAATATCGCCTCAAGCGGTTCTTTAAGAATATCAGTTAACTCCGTTTTTCTCTCTTCCCCTTCCGCACCCGCAGAATAAGCAGCGATCGATATTACTAAAAAAACAAATACCTCCATAAAAATATGTTTTTTCACATCTCTCCTTTTTTGAGCCGCCCTCTAATACCGCAAGAGTAACAGGCCGAAATTAACAAGATATACAACAAACTATCTCTCCCACGAAACATAAGCGGCACTTGCGGGGAACACGCGTGGTCTCGAGCACCGATTTTATATCGGCGCGCAGAGACCCAAGTGTTCCCCGCAATAGCGCCATCCACACCATGCACGAACTTTAGCGCGCAGAACACCATCACCGACAGGACCCGCCTGCCAACCACCAAAATTCGCAGGATACCGAGTGCCAGGCCCCGCCAATCACACACAACACTCGCACCAAGACCTATTCATAAAATAAAAAGCCCTTGATGCCAACATCAGCATCAAGGGCTTTACCCGTCTATAAACCCATTTTGTCCAGAAAGCCTGTCCACGGGCTTTACTGACCTATCACCGTTACAGGCAGGTCTTCTGGCTCCCGGGTCATCCTACTCGCTTCAGCCTTCCCGCATTATTACGCAGTGGCCATTATCCCAAGCTTTCGTCTCCGGTTACAGCGGCGGGACCGCGTCCGACTTACAACGGACTTCCCAATTAAAACCTTGCGGTTACCTGTAAAGGAAACACATTTATTCCGCGATAAGGACCGCCTTGAACCTTGATCCAAGAACGGCTTTTCTCGCGAGCTCATACGCGCCAAAAAGAACGAACGTAAAAATGATATTGCTGACCATAGTATTGCGCAGGAACGGAATGGCGTTGATATAACAGACCTCCAACCCTTTCCACGTATGCGGATACCATGCCATCCAAACCCCGAAATTAGTCACAAAAAAGAATAAAAGGGCCGAGAACACACTCATCCCAAAAATATTCTGCCATGACTTGTGGTTCCTGAGCCACATCCCCAGAAAACCTATAAGTAGGAACGAACCCCAAGTATAAAGAACAAGATCGTGGAGACCAAGCACTACATCGCTCGCGACCATTATGGCCAGCGGGACCCAGGGAACCATCTTTTTATCGAGATACACGCCCGCGAAAACAGCTATAGCGGCCACAGGCACCATATTAGGAGCATGTGGCAAAAGCCTCAGCATAAAACCGGCCAATATCAAAACATATGCGATCATGAGAAGCCTCCTCTTTGCTTTGTATCAATTATAACGAATACTGCCGGCTACGCAAGACAAAAGTCTATCCCTCTTTCCTTGACCAGCCGTATTCTCCGATAAGCGGCACAAAAACACACCCGCAGATAGAACTTGAAGTGCAGACACCGCCCTTTTTTTCCATTAAAAGAAGTATTTGAGTGAATTCCGGGCCCACAGGAATAATAAGCCTGCCTCCTTCGGCCAACTGCGCTTTTAAAGGGTCCGGAACATACGGCGCCCCGGCCGTCACTATTATGCGATCAAAAGGGGCTTCTTCCAGCCATCCTCTGGTTCCGTCACCAAGTCTCAATTCAATATTATCATATCCAAGTTCCTTGAGCTTCCCGGCGGCATTTCTGTGAAGGTCCTTCTCGCGTTCTATGGTAAATACTTTCAAGGAAAGCTCTGCGAGTATCGCAGCCTGATATCCGCTGCCTGTACCAATCTCAAGCACCCTTTCGCCCCCATTGAGCCGCAATTGCTGTGTCATCAACGCCACCATATACGGTTGGGAAATGGTCTGGCCTGAACCGATCGGCAGTGGATGATCATTATACGCTTCTGCAAGAAGTTCCGGCGGTACAAATTCATGCCTCGCCACGTTCCTGAACGCTTCAAGGACCCGCGTGTCGGTTATTCCCCTTTTGACAAGCTGTTCCTGGACCATCCACTCCCGTTCGGCGGAATATTCTTCGTCCCTTTTCTTCACTCGAGTTCCTTTATCAGGTTGGAGAGCGCACACTACTTTGTACGCAAACTGCCTTTACGCACGGAATAATGCTTGTGGATCAACCGCAAGAATTTTATGGTATCGCGCACCGGATTTATCGCGGAAACCTCATTGCCATATATGGTCCTGACCGGTACTGACACTATCTTTAAATGATTTTTAGCGGCCTCTATCAGTACTTCCGATTCGATGTCATATTTATCTGTCATGAGCTCCATTTTTTTAAAAGCGGCGACACCGATAAGACGGAAACCGCACTGCGAGTCTGGTATACATTGACCGCACATTCGTGAAAGCACCCACGACATGAAGCGATTGGTCCAATACCTGACGGACGGCATGGTCTTCGTTTCGGCCATGCGGTTCCCGATCACTATATCCGCGTCATTTCCGGCTGTCGCGCTGATAAGGTTGGGTATGTCCTCGGGATGATGCTGGCCGTCCCCATCCATAAAGATCATCCACTCATAATTCGTTTTATCCAGTACATATCCGGCGCCTTCCCTCACAGAAAGGCCTTTCCCTGAATTTTTTTTATTCCGGACCACCATAGCGCCGTTATCAAGGGCTTCTTTCTGCGTATCGTCGCTGGAACCATCATCTATCACGAGCGCGCGAAACCCCGCCGCGGCAACACCACGGACAACCCCGCCGATAGCCCGGGCCTCGTTATACGCTGGAATGATTACTATCGTATTGTCTCTCGTTGCTTCCATACTCTCTCAAAAGCGTACCATTGATCGGGATACTTTTTTATGTTCTTTTCAAAAAGCGAAATGTATTTTTCCATTACATTTTTAACATCACTCTTATGGTCACCCGTCCGCCCATATCTTATTGGCTCCTCAAAAATAAACTTGAATCTCATCTTCTCGTGCCTCACAAGCGCTGCAAAAACAATAGGCGCTCCCGTCTTCAGGCTCAACACCGCCGCTCCTCTAGGCAGAAAGGTATCTCTTCCAAAGAACCTGACCGGTTCATTATCCCCGGTATAATCTTTATCCCCGACTATCGCGAGCACTTCATTGGCCTCCAGTACCTTAAAACACCTCTTAAGCTTCATTCCCAGTGTTATCACGTTCATATTATTGGATTCCCGTTGCCCGACAAAAATATCGTTGATACGTTTATCTTTATGCTCAAGAACAATGGCGTTCATTTTATATCCAAGCGCCGGGACAACGGCACCACCCAGTTCCCAGTTACCAAAATGTATAGAAAGGGTTATGACCCCCTTACCCTCGGCAAGACATTCATCAAGATAGTGCTGGTTAATGACCTCCACGTTCTTATCCACAAAATCCTTGTCCAGTTTGTAAAATTTGAAAAAATCAGCAAGATACATAGCGAAATTCACAAAAACGTTCTTTACATGACGGTCAATGACCTCAAGTGGGGCATCTTCCCCAAGGATAACCCTGAAGTTGTCCCTTAATGCTTCCTTGTCTTTTTTCGAACACGCACAATATACCCAACCAACGAACTCCGCCACGGCATAACAGACTCTCCGCGGCATTACTCTTGCGAAAAAATATGCTATTCTATAGAAATAATAGAGCACTAAACACCTCTTATGCCCAGCTCGGCTATTTTTAAAGCACTGTCCGGCATGGCCAGCCTTTTGGAATTGTCCCGCATACGCGCGAGCGTGTCCTTCGACTCAAAGATATCAGTTATCACACGGTATATGTCCCGATGGTCTTTTGCCTCGATGGCCGCGCCTTCGGAAACAAGATGATCGGTATTCATCCGCTCCTGCCCGGGTATGGGATTCACAACTAGTATCGGCAGGCCTTTCGCCAATGCCTCTGCGGTCGTTATCCCGCCAGCTTTCGTTATTATTATATCCGATATCGCCATGAGCTTATCGATATGCTCAACATATGAGAAGAGCTTAATCGAAGAATTTGTTCCGGGAACCATCCTTTGCAGCCTGTTATAAAGCTTCTTATTTATGCCCGTAACGACCATGATCTGATAATTATGGGTCTTGTCCCCCAAAATAGACTTTACAGCGTTCTCCACTGCCCCCAATCCCTGGCTCCCCCCCATAATAAGAATGGTTCGCCGATCGGGCGATATCCCATATTCGGCCCTGATGTTTTCCTTGTCCAGCTTCTCTCCAAACACCGGGTTCACCGGTATCCCATAAACACGGATCTTCCGGGGCGAGACACCTTTTTCTTCAAGTATCCGAGCGGTCTCCCTGGACGGCGTCACAAAAATATCCACTTCGTCGAATATCCAGTAAGAATGGGGTGCGTGATCGGTCAGAACGGCCACAAGGGTGATAGACTTTCCAAATGTTTTTTTATAATCGGCCACCATGCCGCAGGGAAAGGCCTGTGTACAATAAATAGTGTCTGGAGCAAAATCCTCGATCAGTGTTTTTATTTTGCGGCGGTTATATGTATGCAGGAATTCTCTGGCCTTTCTGATCTTTTCAAGAACGCCAGGGTTATCGTAAACATTTGCCCATATCTCCGGCCTATTCCTGATCACGTGCAGATATGTTTTTGTAATGATCCGACCGAGTATGGGGTTTGTGTAATCAAAGGCGTTTATCATCTTAATTTTTGCCTTATCATCCACTTTTAAAAGAGCTTTTTCTATAGCCTTGGCCGCCTGGAAATGGCCCGAATATTTGGAAATATAAAAAAGTAGATATTTCCTGTTCATGTCTCCATTATCTCGGCTAGAATTTCATTGACTGATGCCCGTTCGCCTTCCTTTTTGCGTATCCCCACGAGCTTTCCACCGCACGGAGCCGGTATATCGAATGTGGCTTTATCAGTCACAACTTCCAGGATATCCTGGCCTTCCGTCACATATTCGGATTCTTTCACGCGCCAAAGGGTCAGCACTATTTCACCTTTTGTCCCAGACAATTCCGGTAAGCGTAATTCCATGCATATCCTTTTATCGCAAAACGCAAAACAACCGATACGCGGTTGTTATTTTATGAAAACGGCCGGCTGAGTTTTAGCACCATATTCCGATCCCAGCGCGGAAATAAATTCCTCTTCAAATACTTTCCTGACGATACTCATATCCAGCTCTTTCCCCAACACTTCTTTGGCGGTCGTCACTTTAATATCACTTTCCCCGCACGGGTGCATTTTCGAGAACGCCTCAGGGTCATTATTGATGTTCACGCTTACACCGTGATAAGTGACCCATCTTTTGACGCCTATCCCAGTGAACGCTATCTTGCGGCCCGATACCCAGACACCGCGCCTGCCGTTACACCTCTCGGCCGGCACTCTGAAACGCACAAGAGCCCGGACAACACACTTTTCAAGAAAATCTATATAAAAAGAAATATCTTTCTTCCTGGCGCCAAGGTCCACGATCGGGTAAAGGACCAACTGTCCTGTAGAGTGGAACGTGATCTTTCCGCCGCGCCCGGCGTTAACGACAGGTATCCCTCTTTCTCTGAAATATCTCTCGTCAATAATGCTGTTTTTTTTTGACAACCTTCCCAAGGTAAGCACGGGAAGATGTTCGACCATTATAAGCGTATCGCGGGTTTCACCTTTGATCTTTTTTTCAAGGACTCGGGACTGGACCTTCATGGCCTCTTCATACGGCATTGTCCCGAGGTCCATCACTTCTATCTGTTCGGCCACGCCCCCCACACTACGCACTACACATCCCCCCACGAACTACGTACCGCTGTACTACGCACTGAACTCCTCGAACCCTTTTTTCTGCTTGAAATACTCTATCACTCCACCGGCCTCGAGGAACCGTCTCATAATATACGGCAAAGGTTTTATGTTGATATTAACGCACTTGGTGACGTTCCTCACCATATTGGCGCTAAGATCCAGTTCCAGTTCGTCCATATCATCAATGAATTTGGTATCGCACTCTATAAGGCAAAACCCCACGTTAAAAGCGTTCCTGTAAAATATCCTCGCGTAGCTCCTGGCAAGAACAGCTCGAAGGCCGCTTGCTTTCAACGCGACCGGCGCCTGTTCTCTCGAAGAACCGCATCCAAAATTATCACCTGCCACGAGAAAATCGCCCGGTTTGATCTTCTTTGCGAAATCCGGCTCAAGGTCCTCAAAAATATGCTTAGCCAGCTCCTGAGGGTCCTGTATATTGAACTTATATCTCCCCGAAATGACATAATCCGTGTTTATATCATTCTCCACTTTTAACCGGTGTGCGAAATTCGCCACTTCGTTCCCTCCTCTTTGTCACGCCTACGCAAGTTTACGTCCGTATTCACGCGGATCGGCGATCTTCCCCGCTATCGCGGTGGCCGCCGCCGTGGCGGGGCTGCCAAGATAAATGTTACCGTTGGGATTCCCCATGCGACCTTTGAAATTCCTGTTCGCCGTAGAGAACGCGTTCTCTCCGTCGGCAAGAACACCCTGATGTGTCCCGACACAAGGACCGCATCCCGGGTTATTAACTATGGCTCCCGCGTCCAGAAACACGTCGATCATGCCCGCTTTTAATGCCTGCAGATAAATATCACGTGAAGCCGGTGTGATCACAAGCTTCATGCCTTTGGCGACCCGGTTACCTTTAAGAATTTTCGCGGCTATCTCAAGGTCTTCCATCCTGCCGTTAGTACAGGTGCCGATATACACTTCGTCTATCCGCGTCCCTTCTACTTCCTCAACGCCGCATACATTATCGACCGTATGCGGACGCGCCACCTGTGGTGAAAGACCGGACATCTCATATTCGCGTATCTCGATATACCTCGCGTCACCGTCGGCCTCATATTTTTTAGGTTCTCTGGGACTATGTTTTTTCAGCCACGCTATGGTCTTTTTATCGGCCTCCATGATACCGAATTTCGCCCCCATTTCCACAGCCATGTTCGCCATGGTGAAACGGGCATCCACGCTCATCGCGTCGATGGCCTCGCCATAGAATTCTACGGCTTTATAATTCGCTCCTTCCGCACCCACATCGCCGATGATGTTAAGTATAACGTCTTTTGAATAAACACCTCTCGGCAATTTACCATTGATCGTCATTTTGATGGTTTCAGGGACCTTGAACCAGTTCTTGCCGCTGGCCAACGCGACTGCGATGTCCGTCGAACCCGCGCCCGTGGCGAGACACCCGAGCGCACCATACGTACAGGTGTGCGAGTCGGCACCGAGGACCAGGTCACCGGCCGTCACGAACCCAGTCTCCGGTACCAACTGGTGGCACACCCCACAGCCAATATCGAATATCCTGACCCCGTATTCCCTGCTGAAACGCCTCATCTTATCATGGATGGCGGAGACCCCCATGTTGGGGCTTGGCGCGGAGTGGTCTATCACCATACAGAACTTGTCTTTGGAAAAAACATGGTCGATACCGAGTTTGCGGAAGCTGTCGATGATTATTCCGCTGGTCCCGTCCTGCCCGAAGCAGAAATCCACGTTCGCGATCACTATGTCCCCGGCGGAGGCCCGCCTCCCAGAATGTTCAGATAATATTTTCTCCGCGATAGTATGTCTCATCTATTCCCGCCTTTTAGCCATTCTTTTATACGGTTCACACCTTTTTCCATAACTTCCTTGTTTGTGGCAAAGCTTAGCCTGATATACCTATCATCGCCAAATGGCCCTCCCGGAATAACGGCCACGTGCTTATCTTCAAGGAGCCTCTTCGAGAAAGCCACCGAATCCATCTTGAATGCCGAAATATCACAAAAAAGATAAAAAGCGCCCTGTGGGATAAAAGGCGTCAGCCCCTTGACATCCGAGAGTATGTTCACAAGAAAATCCCTTCTATCCTCGAACTTCTTCCTGCTTTCTTCGATAAATTTTCTTAGGTCAGCTCTTAACGCACATTCCGCGGCGGCCTGGCTTATGGAGCAGGGATTCGAAGTGCACTGGCTCTGCACAGTATCCACGCCGTTTGCTATCTCTTTATCACCAGCCATATACCCTATGCGCCATCCGGTCATGGAATAACTTTTGGATACGCCGTTCACAACTATGGTCCTGGCTTTAGCCTCGCTCGAGATCGACGCTATCGAAACGTGCTTTTTGCCGTCAAAGATTATCGTTTCATAGATCTCATCACTGATGATCAGGAGTCCTTTACTAACGCATACACTGGCTATCGCTTCAAGTTCACATTGATCATAAACAACACCCGCCGGATTTGACGGGCTATTGAGGACTATAGCTTTTGTTCTTGGCGTGATAGCGGACTTTATTTCTTCAGGTGTGACTTTAAAACCGTTTTCCCTCGAAGTCAAAATTATTTTAGGAACGCCGCCGGCGAGGATCACCATATCAGGGTAACTCAGCCAGTAAGGATGTACGATCAGGATCTCATCCCCCTCATTGCAAACAACTTGAAAAATATTATAAAGCGAATGTTTTGCACCGGAGGAAACGACCACTTCAGCGGGACGATAATTCAAACCGTTCTCAACGCTTAGTTTGCGGCAGATGGCCTCTTTTAACGACAAAGTACCGCTGGACGGAGTATATTTAGTGAAACCGTCCCTAATGGCCTTAATAGCCGCTTCTTTTATCACGTCCGGAGTATCAAAATCCGGCTCGCCCGCCGCCAGAACGACCACGTCTTTCCCTTCTTTGGCCATAGCTTTAGCCTTGGAAGTTATTTCAAGCGTGGCGGACGGCTTGACATTTGCCAATCTTTCCGAGAACTTCATATCCCGACCTTTTTTAAAAACCTTCAAAAGTGAGGATAAAATAACATAATATTATGGATATTACAAGGGGGAAAGTTAAGCAAATTACGAATGATGTGCCAAAAGCGACCAAATCAACTATCTTCTTTTTAAAAAATTATGGTTATGCGCTGATCAGTGAATCCTGCATCGCCCTGTTCAATTCGCTAAGCTTATTATGGTCTTTAATAATTATCGGTGGAAGCCTGAAAACTATTCCTTTTTTTATCATCTCGGCAGGATCGTTTAGATCTACAGAATGCAGAGCTTCTTCAAGCTCCCCTCCCATTTTAGTACCGGTCAGCAAACGGTAGAGCATTTCCAACGCTTGCCTATTCTCATTCTGCAACGCTCTCAAAGCATAGAGTATACCGTCAAGCTGTTGGAAATTCCCAGGCTCTTTTTGAGAAAAAACCAATGCTTTAAACCCTTTATCTTTAAGTTTAAGCAACTCCAGTTTAGCAATATCGTCTTCTGACGGATCAAGAAGCGCCATATCAACAATAAAACCTTTGTCCAACAGATCCGCGGCTATTTTTTCATACTGCTCACATTCCGATCTATCCAAAAACCGTATTTTTTCTTTTACGTTTGGATCGGCTTGAACATTCTCGATTTTCTGTATCATCCATTTCTGGTCATCCGGCACAAGCTCCATCGGAATAAGATGGTAAACTATCTTCCCCTCGGCCTGTATATCTGAAAGGCCTTGAAGCGCAGACAACTCCTTTATCATGGCCGACCTCGTTTTAACCGCTTTGCCATAAAGTGCCTCTGCCATCACTTCTTTTGAACTATCATCCGGCGGGACATTAAATATCCTCCCGGCGAGAATCCGCATTTCCTTATCATTCATTCCGCCGAACACCGGATCGACACTATATTTACCATATTCACCGGCGGCGGAAACAATACCCACTTTCTGCAGCATTTCAAGTTCCTTGCGCACGTTCTTCTCGGTCATATCCTTATCGGCGGCAGAAATTACCTCAGCATATTCCCCAACCATTCTTCCGCGAAATCTTGCTCTCACATAATCCTCATACGTAAACATGCCGTTCTTATCTTTATTCACTACGCCTATCTGCCTCATGGCCCTGCCGATATCGGGTTTAACAAGAACACCCGCTCTCTCGAGCTTTGCTGACACAATCTTCTCTATTTTTACGTAATTATCCCGCTTAGCCGTCCTGCCAGCCTCTTCAGCCGAGGCTATGATGTCCCTGCATTCTTTCTCATATATCCTTTTAAGGGCCATAACCCTGAACCACTTCATGAAGTAGTCGCCGTCAGCCATTTTTTTTATTCGTTCCCTCTGCGCAAATGAAAGCCCAAACCGCTTCATTGCCGTAAGAGCCGACAAAAATTCTTTCATCCTTTCCTTGGATTTATCATCTTTGAGGGATACATATGTTCCATCATCCAAAGCGACCATTTTTATGAACTTTCTCTCGTCAAAGATGAGTTCCCCTTCGTCAAAATACGTTACAAAACTGTCCCTTTTTTCGGCCGCAAGGTCAGAAAGAAGTTCCATCGCTTTCTGCACATACACTGCCTCTTTCTTCAGATACGCCGCATCCTCCTCCACAGATACCACCTCTTCGCCTTCCTGAATATCCGCAAAAACACGAGATAGCTCCTGAAGGAACGAATCATTTCCATCAAACCGCTGGGCCTCATTCAGGAACAACATTACCTCATCATTTGATCGGTCTATCTCCCCGCTATCCATAACTCTCATGAATTCAATAAAGCCGACAAACAGGTCTCTTTTCTCTCTCTTTGCCATCCGCTGCATGAACATTGTTTCCTGAGGGTCAAAGTTATACTTTGTCCCATCTTTAATAACAGCAAGAAGCCTGTTCGCCATATTATCAAGATGTCTTTCCTCCTCTTCTATTTTCCTGCGGATCTGTTTAATAAATTGTTCATTCCCGGAAAGCTCCTCAAGGAATTCTTTCTGAGCAGCATTCAAGACATCAAGATTCTTTTCTGTTATGTCATATATCACATTTCCCTTGCTTTCAAATCCCCATGCCTTCATCCCGGTAACTTTCCCGGCACTGTCCCTCTTTAAGATCGTGAACATTCCCCCCTCTTCCGCATACCCTTCAGACATCTGGAAATCTATAAGCAGCTGAAAAGTATCCGGATCCACAAAAGGAACATTCCACGGCAAAGGAGTCATTGTATTATCTTCGGCACTGAATTTTTTCCTTTCATTGTGCCCAAATACAATACCCATGATAGCGCTTCTATCGGCAAAGGATGATACCCATGAAGTATGGTCGCTAATTTCTCCTCCAAAAAGATTGATACCCCCGACGTTCACGAATTCGCTCACCTTCTCAGGTTTTGCCACCTTCGTCACGTCAGAATACCAACCGTTGACCACTGTAAAAACATCTCCGAGTTCTCTCCACATCTTTGCCCTCCATTCCGTAGTATCCGGAATGACATCCGAGTCGTTCGGAAACTCATCCGCAAAGAACTTCTGCACCCTCGTCTGCATGTGTTCAAGCGCTTGGAAACCTTTTTTCCCTTCGAACTCCACATCTATCGTCTTCGTTTCGGCATTGAACGGTATAACGCTATGAAGGTGCAGAAAACCGAAAATATCCACATAAAAAAGCCGGAAATTCTTACCGGTCCAAACCGTTCTCTCCATAATGCCGGAATCTTTATGATAATTTCCAAGATCAACCAATGCCAGCGACTCGATACGTATCGGCCTGATACGAAGTCTATGTTGTTTCTTAATGTCCCTGATTGTTTTATTGCGGGCCTCTACTTCTTTTTCAAGCTCATCCGTAGTGACCGTAAGAGTATCCGGCAGATCCATCATGACACAGTTATCCACCTGTTCACATTGTTCCGGGCTCATCAGATCACTTTTTCGCAACGCCATTACCTTAGCATAAAGTGACGGGTCGATGCTTTCAAGATCACTTGTTTTCTTTATAAGTTTCCGCCGGATCTTATCGTTATAGCTTTTCATCGTCTTAAGGTCCTTGCTGAACTTTTCCCTCACCGGCCGCAGCCTGATCTCTTCCAGTAAAGGCACCTTTTCGGACTCCGATAATGTGGCATTATATCTTTTGATGAAAGTATTTATCCCCCTTATCTTTTTATTGACCTTTATTTCATTCACCTGGTCTATCTCTATAGTGCCCCAGCCGGCATGTTTCCAGGCATCCTCGGCCCAGAAAGCAGGATGGTGGTTCTTGTTATGGCCCTCTCTAAAATCAGTCCTGCCAAGATCTTTATCAAAATATCTATGTACCCCCAGAACACCCATCATTCTCCAAAAATCATGATTACCGACAATATATTTCAACCTTTTTTCATCATGCAGCCACCTTACAAGTTCAAAAGACCCAACAGGGTCTTCACCGCGATCAAAAAGATCATTCATCCCCACAAAACGCACCGGATACGCGCCAACCTCGATATCGGCCCCCCTGAGAAGAGACTTAAGGTCCGCTAAACTTTTCACCTTTGAAAGAACATTATTCGCAAGACCAAGCGCGAAACCTACAAGCGCCATAGCCCTCGCGGCAGCGCCGTGTATATCCTGCATAGCGCAAATAACGGGAAGTTTTCCTGTTCCGGGATTTTTGAGTTCACACTCCATCTCTTCTTCAAGAAGAAGCAACTCCACAGTCCTCTTCTCCCCGCTAAAAAGGTCGAACATAAGTTTGTTAATTATGAAATTTATATTATCGGCATCGGAAAACCGGACCCGTGCCTCAACTTTCGCGATTTCCCTTCCAAGCTCATGAAGCATCAGCCGGTCAAGCTGTTCAGGAGTCCCGTCGAGATCAAGCCCATCAACCTCGCTTAATATGGCCTCAACGTTCCCGGGAACATTCTTAAAGTTGTTCCCATCAAACGCAGCGAACGCGTAAGTCATGATATCACGTATGCTATATTGAAAAAGTCGGTATTTTCCATATATCTGAAGCGTTTTTTCTTGTAGAACCGTAACGGAAGGATTATCTTTTGACGGTAGTTCCCAACCGCCTATATTCCCTATCTTCCATTCCATTATTTCCTGTTTAGCGACCTCAAGAGCCCTTTTATCCGGAGGAAGCTTAGAATAGTCCCTGTCACGTACAACGTTAAGATCGACATCAAAAGAAAGTGCCGCAACACGTTTATCCATACCCGATTCTTTCAAAAGCCTATCAAGAGAGCCAACCAGTTCCTCCGCTTTGCCCTCAAACTGGACAGGGTTTTCCAAATATTTTTTATAGTATTTTTCAATCAACTCGACAATATTCGGGTCATCGTTCACGCTGCGCGGAACACCGGCACGAGCAAATATTTCGTGTATAAGCGCCAACTGCAATTTTGTTTTATCAGTCCGATCCAGCACATGTATCGCAATATTTGACGCATGATCCACTTTAAGACCATCGATTTCTGTCAGTTTTTTTATAACCCATTTATCCCCTTCCCTAATGGAAACAACCGTTTCCGGGACCACTTTAAAAACTCTCGCCTGTCTCACCTGCCCTTCAAAATCAGTTGCTAATTTGCTAGCACCTAATTTTTCAATAAATCCTGTGCTCTTCAGGATATTTTCATCACCTTCCCCAAAGGCCAACCGTGATCTTTCATCAAGTTGCATCAGAATGCTATCGGTCTCCTCTTCATGCACAACAAAAGCCTTGATCAGTGCCTGCTCCAGACGATCTTCATGTTTAAGCTCAAACCCGTATTTTTTGGCTTTTTCATATTCGAACGAGGTAAACACAGTTACCCGCCCATCTTGTTCGTTAATCAGGGCATAATAATTTCTTGAATCGGTCAGGACCGTATTTCTATAAACGTCAATTGTACACGGCAGAAGCACTCCATTAGAAAGGGTAACTTTTTCCAGAAGATCGAAAGAAACACTTGTCTGTTCGCTTACCTGTTCACATATTGTTTTTTCCAGATCCAGAAAATCCTTATTTAGCGCAAGTTTGAGCTTCAGCCATACGTTTAAAAGTCCCAGATCTTTGATCACATAGCTTTCATTCTCCGCTATAGGATTAAATATTGAACGAGGTGCTAATGTATGCTGATCTCTGGCAAAAACACCATTCCCATAGGAAATATCCGAAAATACTGTGGAAATAAAGAATGTTGCAATGAAGAAAAAATTACATAATTTTGGAACTCGTATCATTTCAGCTCCTTTGCCCCAATATCTACCTTTTTTAGATTATACCTTGTGGCAATATTGTAACACATTGTGTATATAGATGACATATATTTAAAACTCGCTTTTTGATTACTAACTATTCTAAAACTAACATTTTAGGGATTTTTTCAATACTTCTCTTTTTTGAAGAGATATCAAATTCATTAATTATGCATTTCTATCTGGGTAGGATTATCGATCCGTATAGAAGGCCCGTTCCTGTCCTCGATCTTTCCAAAAACCTCAACATTTTTACCTTTAAAACCGGAAATATCAATTCCTTTTTCATCAAATAGATATGCGTTCCGGGCGGGAATAACGGCATGGAAGCTGTCATTCTTGTCTGGATAAAAATTAAAAAATATCATCTTTTTGGAAAACGAAATATCCCGGACAACACCGCGTACAATAATGAATTCATCGATATGGCCGCCGGCTTCCTCCGAAGAAATAGTCTCGATAGTACCCCATAGCCCTAGGCCTTTCTCCCTGGCATCTTCCTGCGCCTCCAGTAAAGGTCCAAGATATTTAACGTTCGGCGGAAAAGTGTACACGGTCGCAAGGCCTTTCCTCACAAGCTCAAGGTTCACCATTTCTCCCCCGCTTGTGTAAACATACGCCAGCCACCGCCCGTACCTGTCCTCTTTTTCCTTATCGAATTCCAAACGCACCTTTTTGCGAAAAACAAGGCCCTTATTGAACGCCTTGGCCTGGGTACCGAATTTCTCAGGAGAAAATACCCAGGTCCTCCCGAAGCGTTCCATCGTCTCAGGCGTATTTATACCTATGTACCGCACCTTCCTGCCGTTCTCAAGTTCGATCGTATCTCCGTCAACCACGTTCCTTACTACATAGGCTTTTGCCGCTTTTTCGGCCGTGGCACCATGTTCACAAACGCTCACAGCGAAAATAACAGCTGAAAAAATCGACAAAAATGCCCGACAAAGGTTTCTTTTATTCATACGTATAATTTTCCCGATAAAAAATCAACATACAACACAACAGAAGATTGGGTGACACAAGCGTACTCTTCAGTTTCATGCCATCTCTCACGGTGAAAATGGGTGGCGCGAATGGTCTCGAGCATCGCACAAGCGGAGCGCGGAGAAGCGCAGAGACCTGAGCGACAGGACCCATTTCCACACACCAAACTCGCAGGGCATTGTCCCCGACAGGCCCGCGCAATAGGCCCGCTCAAAATATACCACTTTAAAAAGTAAATGCTGATGGACAGATCTTACTAAGCTTGCACACCGCGCAAAGCGGCTTCCTCGCATCGCAAACCTTCCGCCCGTGCTCGATCAAAAGGTTCGAAAGCACTCCCCATTTTGACCTGTCAAATATCTTCATAAGGTCAGCTTCTATCTTCACTGGATCAGTGTTCTTAGTAAGCCCCAGCCTGAAACTGACCCTTTTTACATGCGTATCAACGGCGATGCCGACATTTTTTCCAAAAGCATGGTGCAGAACGATATTGGCGGTCTTGCGCGCTACTCCTGGAAGCCTGACAAGCTCCTCCATTGTCTGGGGAACTTTGCCCTTAAAATCCTCCACGATCATTTTTGCCGCGCCTTTTATGTTCTTTGCTTTATTTTTGTAAAAACCGGTAGACCTTATCTCCTGCTCAAATCTAGAAATATCGGCTCCGGCATAATCCTTCGCGGTCTTGTACTTTTTAAAAAGGCTTTCCGTGACGATATTGACACGTTTATCGGTACACTGGGCGGAAAGGATAGTCGCCACAAGAAGCTCCAGAGGGTTTTTATGCCTGAGCGCCGTCGTCACTTCCGGATATTCCTTGCTCAATATGTCAAACATCTTCCCCGCGGTTTTTTTGTCCATAAAACAGTCTCCTCAAATTATTCTCAACTCAAACCACGGGACCGGTAAGTGCCACATGTGGCCCCGTTTCATGAAAACCCTCCAATTGATGGACGGGTGACGCGAGTGGTCCCGAGGAAGCGCACAAGTCCGCCGAAGGCGGACGCGGAGAACCGCAGGGACCCGAGCGGCAGGACCCGTCCGTCAAACACTTAAACTGCATCGAGCGACAGGCCCCGCCAGCCATACTTATTTTCGGTGGAACCGTTTCTCCAACTCATCAACCGTTATCTTCAGCATCGTCGGCCTTCCGTGCGGACATGTGAACGGAAGATCGCATTTCGTAAGATCCTCAAGAAGAACTCCCATTTCTTTACTATTAAGACTGTCCCCGGCCTTTACCGCTGCCCGGCATGCCATTCTTTTGATAAGCTCCTCAAGAGGGTCGACCTTGCCCCTGTCAGACGACGTAAGATCAGAAAGAACATCGCATATGACTTTTTTGATGTCCTTGTCCTTTAAAATAGCGGGAACGGCCTCCACCGTATAAGTATTACCTCCAAAATGCCCGATCTCAAAACCAAGTGCCCTGAAGCCATCCAAGAGCCCTTCCATCAGAACTGTTTCGCTCGCAGAAATATCTATGCGGATCGGAAAAAGAAGATTTTGTGTGTTCCCCGACATTCCCTTAACAGCCTTGGAGAAATATTCATAAAGTATCCTTTCATGCGCCGCGTGCTGATCGGTTATCGACAAACCGTCTTTTTCGATCTTCGCAATGTAACATCCTCCGATCTGCATTAATCGCTCTTCCTCAAAATGCCCGGCGTTCAGAACAACACGATACGCCTCTTTTGCGCCGTCCTTTAAGATCGCACCGCCTTTTTTCTCTTCAAAAGCATTATATGGAAATTCTTTCTGTGTCTCCTCAACCCCTCTCAAAACAGGTGTTTCAGACGAAAAGTCCGTATTCGTTCGTCCAGCAGTCACCATCTGCCCGAGAGACACGCTTCCACGCAAATTATTGAATGCGGTCTTTATCGCGCCAACAACGATATTCCTAATAGGCTTTTCGTCGCTGAACTTCACAAGAAGTTTCATGGGATGTACATTAACGTCCACTTCGCCAGGGTCAACGGAAACAAATAAAATGGCCGCGGGATACCTGCCCCGTTCAACAAGGCTTTCATACGAGTCCTGTACGGCATCGCTCAAAAACTTACTCCGCACATACCTTCTATTAACAAAGAACATCTGTAAATTTTTGTCCTTGCGGGTACTGGCCGGCCTACTGACATATCCTGACACCGAATACCTGTCGCGAGAAAACTCTATCTTGGTCAACTCACCCGCGATCTCCTCTCCCATAACACAGCGTATCCTCTCAAAAAGATCCATTTCTTTTGTAGTATGGATAAGTGTCTTTGCACCATGACTGAGCTTGAACTCTATACCTGGATAAGAGACAATGAATCGCGTCAGCACTTCCGTCACAGCCGCAAGTTCCGTGGACCCTTTCCGCAGGAACTTTCTCCTGGCAGGAACATTATAGAAAAGGTTCCTGATCTCGATGGTCGTACCTTGCGCCCTGCCGGCCGGTGACATTTTTCTTATCTTGCCACCTTCCAGGTAGGCGTAGACACCCTGATCCGCCGTGCCGTCACAGCTTGTTATCTCCATCAGAGACACCGCCGCTATGCTCGCCAAGGCTTCCCCTCTAAACCCAAGGGTGTGAATGTTCTCAAGATCTTTTACGTCGCGTATCTTGCTCGTCGCGTGTCGCAGGCAGGCGATCTTGACATCTTCTTCTTTCATACCTTCACCGTTATCGGCGATCCTAATGAGTGCGGATCCGGAATCTTCCAGTTCAACTATGATACTGTCAGCGCCGGCATCTATTGAATTCTCCAAAAGCTCTTTCACGACCGACGCCGGCCTTTCCACAACCTCGCCTGCCGCGATCTTGCCGACCACATCCTCACTTAATAGGCGTATTTTTGACACCATTTATGCTCCTGCCTCTTTTTTAAATTCCGACAGTTTCTTCAACGCCTCAAGAGGCGTAAGATCATTTATTTCGATCTCCCTCAATTTCTTCACCACCGGGTTTTCTACATTCCTGTCAGGCAGCCCAAAAAAACTCAGCTGGCTTTCCCTGGGTTCTTCTTTGCCCGAGAACCTAGCGCGTATATTACCCAGCAGCGAGTCCTTTTGAAGGTTATTCAATATCTCGCGCGCCCGTTTGACCACTTCAGCCGGCATACCGGCAAGCTTGGCGACATGTACGCCAAAACTTTCATCGCAACTTCCCTCAACGACCTTATATAGAAAAATGATCTCGTCTTTCCATTCCCTTGTCGCCATATTATAATTTTTTACATTATCGAGCATTTCCGAAAGCTCTGTGAGCTCGTGAAAATGCGTGGCAAAAAGCGTTTTCGCCCCATGAAGCCGCTTATTGATGTATTCCACCATCGCCCACGCGATCGAAACACCGTCAAAAGTGCTCGTCCCCCTTCCTATCTCATCAAGGATAATAAGGCTTTTCTTTGTGGCGTTGTTAAGGATATTCGCCGCTTCTAGCATCTCGACCATGAACGTGCTCATACCCTTATGAAGCCTGTCCGAAGCGCCGACCCGTGTAAAAACCCTGTCCACCACGCCAATGACGGCCTCTTTTGCAGGGACAAAACTTCCCATCTGCGCCATTACCGAAAGCAGCGCTATCTGACGTATGAACGTCGATTTTCCCGCCATGTTAGAACCTGTGATTATGAATATATCTTTCTTATCCCCCAGCTCTACATCATTGGGAACGAACTCTTTTTCTTTTAAAAGCCTTTCAACAACGGGATGCCGCCCTTCTTTTACCCGTATCACGGTACCACTGTTGACATCAGGCCTTACATAACCGTTCCTCGCGGCGACTTCGGCAAGCGCCACCGCGACATCCAACTCCGCCACGGAACCGGCCGACCGCTTAAGCCTTTCTATCTCAGAACCGATCTTTCTCCTGAGCGCACAGAATTCCTCATACTCAAGCATCTTGATCCGGTCACCTGCGCCTATTATTTTGGATTCGTATTCTTTAAGCTCCTCGGTGATGAATCTTTCCGCGTTCACCAGTGTCTGCTTTCGTATATAGTCCTTCGGTATCTCACCAAGGTTGGCGTTGGTAACTTCTATATAATAACCGAACACGGTGTTATAACCCACCTTAAGCGAGTTTATCCCTGTCCGCTTTATTTCCCTGCCTTTAAGTTCGACAAGCCAGTCTTTTCCTTTCGTTATTATGCTCTTAAGCCCATCGATCTCTTTGTTATGCCCGGTCTTAATAAGCCCGCCGTCTTTTAGAGCGAGAGGAGGCTCTTCTACCAACGTCGACTCTATCCAACCAATAATATCGTCAAAATCATCAAGCCCATATGACACTTCTTTCAATCTGCGGGGCAATTCCACTCCAGCCAGATACTGACGTATCTCCTTCATATTTTTCAACGAAGACCCAAGCGCGACCATGTCCCGCGCGTTCGCCGATTCAAGGCTTACTTTATTGGATAACCGGTCTATATCATGCACACCTTCCAGTATCTTTTTGATCTTTGCCCGTTTCTCACCGTCATCATAGAAATACTGGACAGCGTCCAGCCTGTCCCCGATCGCCTTTATATCAAGAAGTGGATTAAGTATCCAGTCCTTCAGCTTCCTTTTCCCCATGGGCGTATCAGCTTCATCCAACACGCCGAACAAAGTCCCTTCCTGCGTCAGGTCCTCCATGTTCTGTACAAGCTCGAGATTGCGCTGCGAGTTTCGGTCCAGAGTCATGAATTGGCTTACCCTGTAGCTTTTAATAACGTCCACGTTGCCGAGATCGGTCTTTTGGGTATTCTTCAGATATTTCAGCAAAGCCCCCGCCGCTCGAACCGCCAGGCCCATGTCCTGGCATCCAAACCCTGAAAGGTCCTTCACCGAAAAATGGGATTTTATTTCCCTCAAGGAAACTTCATAATCGAACATCCAGTCATCATACACCGTTACGACGCCAAGATCCGCTCTTCCGGTTTCTTCGAATATCCTGTCCTTGGAAAAACTTTCGGGAATTATACATTCCGAAGGTGAAATCTTATAAAGCTCGGCAAAAAGGCTTTCTGTATCATCCAGTTCGGTAACACGAAATTCACCAGTAGATATGTCCGCGTAAGCCATGCCAAAAACATTATTATGGGGATAGATAGAGAGTAGATAATTATTGGACGTGCCCCCAAGGAGTTCATCCGAGATATAAGTACCCGGGGTGATCACTTTTATGACCTTACGGTCGACCAATTTCTTTCCCGGCGTGGGTTCCTCGACCTGCTCGCATATTGCTATCTTCTTACCGTTCTTGATGAGTCTTGCTATATAATTGTCCGCAGCGTGGTAGGGGATACCACACATCGGCACTTTATTGCCTTTCCCTGCCTCGCGGCTGGTCAAGGCAATATGAAGGATCCTGCTTGCTTCTCTGGCATCGTCGAAGAACATCTCATAGAAATCTCCGAGCCTAAAGAACAATATAGAGTCCTTGAGCTCTTCTTTGACCTCAAGATACTGCCTCATCATAGGCGTGAGGTCACTCGTTATTTTAGGGTTTTCGTCAGGGCGGAGCGGAGTCATAGAGTAAGAAATAACAGGATTAGAGTGCCCAGGTTCTCACTCTGACACTTAGACGCTAAAATCGGCATTATCCCATTGATTTGCGCCGGAACCTCTTGAAGAACCCTTGTGTCGTTATTTTTTTCTGTTCGCTCTTGGCTTTTTCTTTTTTCACATCTTCAACGACGTGTTCTTCTTTCTCTTTCTCATCAATTTCCGGAGCGGAATGAGCTTTCTTTTTCAAAGACCCTTCGGTCCCTTCTGCGACCGATTCGCCTTTCTTTGAAACATTTTTCTTCTTTGACGGTTCCTTCTTCTTAAGCGTACCGAGAAGCTCGTCATCGGGGATGGTCCTTTTAGTGAGTTCTATAATGGCCATCTCGGCGCCGTCGCCTTTTCTGTACCCGAGCGGCATAATACGCGTATACCCGCCGGGAGTATCTTTATATAATGGAGCCAGGTCCTTGAATAATATCTGCACCGCAGCCCTGTCGCAAAGTTTTCTATACGCTTCCCTTCTGGCAAATACGGGATCCTTGCTCTTCTTTGCCATGGTTATCAGAGGTTCCACAAAACTCCTCAAGAACCTTGCTTTGGCCTTTGTGGTCTCGATCCTCTGATAAGTAATCAGAGCTATCGCCAGATTTTTGAACAGCGCCTTACGTTCGCTCAAGTTCCTGCTTAATCTTCCTTTTCTATTACGATGTCTCATTTATTCCCTCACTCCCCGTTTATGCAATATCGTCATCGCTTATTTCCATACCGAGATGGAGCCCCATTGACTCAAGAATATTTGATATCTCGTTAAGCGATTTCTTTCCAAAATTTTTATATTTCAGCATTTCGGTTTCTTTTTTCCTCACAAGGTCCCCAATTGTCCTGATACTGGCTTCTGCCAGACAATTGGCACTGCGCACCGAAAGCTCGAGTTCCGATATCGGTTTCGTCAGCTTCTTTTTCAACTCATCTTTATCTTTTATCTCCGCTTCTTCTTCCTGAAGTTCCTCAGGCAGTTTGCCGATGGTCAGAAAAACGTCAAGGTGTCTCTGCAGAATGTTGGCGCCGTAAAGAAGGACCTCTTTCGGCTCCATACTGCCGTTCGTGTAAATCTCCATAATGAGCTTGTCATAATCCGTAATATAGCCCACCCTTGTATCCATGACGTTCAAGTTCACCCTTGTGACAGGTGAAAAAAGCGCATCCACTGGAACAACACCGATCGCTTCATCACCGGCGGCATTCCGTTCGGCGGGAACATATCCCCGTCCTCTCTCGACCGTCATTTCCACCTCAAATTTCGTGTCCTCGGTAAGCGTCGCAATGTGATGATCAGGATTCACGACCTCAACCGTCTCATCGGTTTTGATGGCCTTAGCTTTGACTTCGCCCTTCTTGTTTACCGACAAGTATATGGGTTTGGGGGTCTTAAAATGTGACCTAAGAACTATCCCTTTTATGTTCAACATAATCTGGGAAACGTCCTCAAGAACACCCGGAATGGATGAAAACTCATGCAGGACACCCTCTATTTTCACCTTCGTGATGGCCGTCCCTTCTATTGATGACAATAAAACCCTTCTAAGAGAATTCCCTATCGTCATTCCATAGCCTTTTTCAAAAGGCTCCGCGACAAGCTTACCGTAATGAGGAGTATATGACGCTTCATCAAAAGTTATGCTTTTCGGCAATTCAAAGTTCTTAAGTTTAAATGACATTTCGGATGTCCTCCTATTCACTATAAACCGTTTATTTCGAATACAATTCGACGATGAGGCTTTCCGCTATAGCAAGCCCTATATCTTTCTTTACCGGCAACCTCGTCACTTTGGCTTTAAGACTATCTGCCGTAACCTCTATCCATTCCGGTGTCGGCCTGTCTTCCAGAACCTTGACCGTTTCACGTATCGCCTTAAGCTGCTGATCGCTGCCAGCCATCTGTATCTCATCACCGGGTTTTACCATGTATGATGGGATATTAACTTTCTTGCCATTGACCTTTACAAAACGATGTCTGACCAACTGTCGCGCTCTCGCCCTTGATTCGGCAAAAGAGGCCCGATAAACAAAATTATCGAGACGTCTTTCAATAAAGCTCAAAAGGACCTCACCTGTAACACCCTTGGATTTCTCAGCCTTCTTAAAATAGCCTTTGAATTGCCTCTCCAAAAGACCGTATATCCTTTTCGCTTTCTGCTTTTCCCTCATCTGCATGGCGTAGTTGGACATTTTGGTACGCCTTCCCTTTTGCCCATGCTGGCCGGGAGTCGATTCTCTTTTCGCGACGGCGCATTTGTCACTATTGCACCGTGTGCCCTTTAAGAAGAGCTTTTCCCCTTCCCTACGGCAAAGCCGGCATGATGATCCCAGTATCCTAGCCATTTATTTTCTCTCCTTGATTTTATACTCTGCGCCGCTTCCTGGGTCTGCAACCATTATGCGGCATCGGTGTGATATCAACTATACTCTTTATGTTGAAACCTTCGGAGCGCAGGCTCCTTACGGCGCTTTCTTTACCCGGACCGGGCCCTTTGAGCCGGACCACTACTTCATTCAATCCGTGATCTTTCGCCTTTTTAGAGGCTTCCTTAGCGGCTATACTGGCCGCGAAGGGAGTGGATTTTCTTGATCCCTTGAATCCCGAAGTACCCGCCGAACTCCAGCAAAGGACCTTTCCCTGGGAATCCGTCACCGTAACGATGGTGTTATTGAACGTCGCGTGGACATGTATCACACCGCTCGATATCCTTCGAAACACTTTTTTATGCTTTTTTGTTTCCACTTTATCTCTCCCTTTTATTCATTTCTCATTCGCTGGGAGCGGGGCTCGCAGCCTTTTTAACAGCTTTTTCCTTCATCGCGCCTATCGTCTTTCTCGGGCCTTTGCGCGTCCTTGCATTCGTACGGGTCCTTTGCCCTCTGACAGGAAGGTTCTTCTTGTGGCGTAATCCCCTATAGCACCCTATACCCATGAGCCGCCTTATATTTCCGGTCTGCTCTCTCCTAAGGTCCCCCTCAACGCGATACTTCTCCTGGATGATCCTCGTAATGGTCGCAACTTCCTGATCATCAAGATCTTTGGCACGTTTATCCGGGGCGATACCAGCTTCCGCCAGAACTTTGTTTGCCAAAGTCCTTCCTATCCCGAACAGATAAGTTAAAGCTATCTCTATCCTTTTCTCTTTAGGTAAGTCTACACCTATTATTCTCGCCATTTCTTTCTCCTACGGTAACGATGTTACCCTTGTCTCTGCTTGTGTTTTGGGTTCTCACAGATCACCCGCACGACGCCCAGTCTTCTAACCACTTTACATTTCGGACATATTCTCTTTACACTCGATCGTACCTTCATGGCTATTTATCTCTCCTTATTATCCTTCCCCGCGTAAGATCATAAGGCGATATCTCCACAATGACCTTATCGCCGGGAACGATACGTATAAAATACATTCTCATCTTTCCAGAAACATGCGCGGTGACCATGTGCCCGTTGTCCATCTTTACCCTAAAAACCGCATTTGGCAACACTTCGCTGACCTCGCCTTCAACTATGATCGGTTCTTCTTTCGGGCTCATGTCAACGCCTCCGCTCCGTTTTTCTTCACAATGATAGTATGCTCAAAGTGTCCGGACAAACTGCCATCCTTAGTAACTGCCGTCCATCCATCCTTCAATACTTCAACGTCACTTGTCCCAACGTTGACCATCGGCTCGATCGCTAGTAAAAGCCCTTCTTTTATCTCGGGCCCTTTCCCCTTTTTCCCCCAATTCGGTATCTCCGGGGATTCATGAAGGTTTTTGCCTATACCATGCCCCACAAAAGCCCTCACTTCAAAAAAACCGTTTCTTCTAACAACACTTTCTATTGCGTTCGATATATCCGATATCCTATTGCCCGGCACCGCTTCTTTGATACCAGCCAACAGGCTCTCTTCCGTGACCCTTATGACCTTACTGGCAGTCTCACTGATCTCGCCGACAGCGAAAGTCCTGGCTCCGTCCGCGTAATATCCGTTCTTTTTAGTGCCAATATCTATACTTACGATATCGCCGTTCTTAAGAACCGTACGATCCGAGGGTATCCCATGCACCACAACATTGTTGACGGAAGCACAAATAGCGGCGGGATAACCTTTATAACCCTTAAAAGCCGGTTCCGCGCCGCATCTTCGGATGGCGTCCTCTACCTCACTGTCAAGTTCTAAAGTAGTTACACCTTCACGGATACGCCCTTTGATCCATCCGAAAATTTCACGGATGATCTTACCGGCTTCTCTTACCTTCCGGATCTCTGACTCATCCGTCAAGATAGTCATTTACGCCAGATCCTCATCCTGAAAAAGAACTTTAATATCGCCGAAAAGATCGGTCGCCGAAATATCCCCGTCTACTTCCCTGAGAAGTCCTTTTTTACGGTAGTACTCGACAAGATCTTTGGTCTTTTGTTCATACACGGAAAGACGGTTTTTCACGGTCTCCGGTTTATCGTCGTCCCGCTGATACAATTCCCCGCCGCACATATCACAGATGCCTTGCTTGGCCGGCGGCATATTCGTAACATGATAATTTTTCCCACACTTTTTGCAGACTCTCCGACCGGAAAGCCTCTGTATAGCTACTTTTTCAGACGTCTTAAAATAAAGAACTATATCCAATTTCTTTTCTGATTTTTTCAATGAACTATCAAGCGATTCGGCCTGCGCGCTGGTACGAGGATAACCGTCAAGTATAACACCCCGTTTCGCGTCCGGCCGGGCCATTCTTTCTACAACAACTTTTGTCACAATATCGTCAGGAACAAGCTCTCCGCTATTCATATATTTCGCCAGCTGCGCACCAAGTCCGGTCCCCTCTTTCACAGCCTCTCTCAACATGTCCCCGGTGGAGATATGAACAACATTATAAGCTTTAGCCAAAAGAACAGCCTGTGTCCCTTTTCCCGCGCCCGGAGGCCCCAAAAGCACCATATTCATCATAAAACCCTTTTCTATGAGAGACGACCTTTGATTCTTCCCTTTTTCATGAAACCTTCATAATGTCTCATCAAAAGATGCGATTCGATCTGCCGCATTGTATCAAGCATGACACCGACGATGATAAGAAGCCCGGTACCTCCAAAGAAACTGGCGACCAAATACGGCACTCCAAGTTGACCGTTGATCATAGTAGGCATTATGGCAATGATCGTGAGAGCTACCGCCCCCGGAAGAGTGATCCTTGTCATAACAAAATCAAGATATTCGGCGGTCTGTCGCCCCGGCCGTATCCCCGGAACGAACCCTCCATACCGTTTCATATTATTCGCCATATCGATGGGGTTAAATGTTATCGCGGCGTAAAAATACGCGAAAAAGAGTATCAAAAGCGAATATACCGTGTAATAAACGAACGTACCCCTCATCAAGGACCCTGCTACTTCCTGAAGGGCCCTGTTTGGAACAAGACCTGCTATCGTCGCGGGGAAAAGTATGATGGATTGCGCGAAAATTATCGGTATAACACCACCCTGATTGACCCTCAGGGGGATGAAAGTGTTCTGTCCTCCATATATCCTGCGTCCAACGATACGTTTAGCGTATTGTATAGGGATTTTGCGTTGCCCTTGAGATATAACAACAACCCCAACAACGACCGCTACGAACATGACCAGCAAAAATATCAGTTTAAATGGGTCCATTTGAGCTTCGCCGGACGTACCCGGATTAAGAAGAGCGCCCACCTGAAACACGGCAGCCGGCAGTCTAGAAACTATACCCGCGGTGATTATAAGGGACATCCCGTTCCCTATCCCTTTTTCCTGTATCTGTTCACCAAGCCACATGATGAACGCTGTTCCCGTGGTAAGAGCGAGAACCGTCAAGATACGGAACCCCCAGCCGGGATTAGCGACGATCTGCAAACCCTGAAAACTTGACGGATGTTCAAGCCAGAGAGCTATAAAGAAAGCCTGCACCATTGAAAGTATGACCGTACCATAACGCGTATATTGTATTATCGCCTTTCTTCCTTCCTCACCCTGCCTGGCCATTCTTTCCAAAGCTGGAACCACGGTCGTAAGCAATTGCAGAATGATCGATGCGGAAATGTACGGCATGATCCCGAGAGCGAATATCGTAAGGCGCTCCATCGCGCCACCCGAGAACATGTTTATCATCCCGAAAAGCGTACCTCCCTGGGAATGTGCGATACTAGCAAAAAACTGTGCAAGTTTCGCCCCATCTATACCCGGAGTAGGTATATACGCTCCTACCCTGTACACGGCAATAAGCCCCAACGTGACCAATATTTTCTTCTTCAAGTCGGGGATCTTAAAAATATTCAAAAAAGAATCTATCAACTCTTACCCTTTCCTTTTTGAGGCGCCGCTTCGACCACGCCAGTTACGACCACCGCTTTACCTCCGGCAGCTTCTATTGCTTTTTTAGCGCCTGACGAGAACGCCTCCGCCTTTACGGTCAGTGCTTTCGAGAGCGTCCCCTTTCCAAGAACCTTGAGTGGTTCTCTCTTTTTCTTAAGGATCTTCATCTCGACCAAAAAGTCCTTATCGATCACTGATCCCGCTTTAATATCTACGATATTTTCCAAAACACCTATATTCACAATGTTCCATTCTTTTTTGAATACATTCGTAAAACCGATTTTCGGAAGACGCCTTACAAGCGTCATCTGCCCGCCTTCGAACCCGTGATAATAACCGCCGCCGCCGGAACGCGATTTAGCACCTTTGTGACCCTTTCCAGACGTTCTTCCCCGACCTGACCCTATGCCGCGACCCCGCCTTTTCGCCTTCTTTTGAAGACCGCGTGGCCTGCCTATATTCTGTATTTTAAAAACCATCACTGCCCTCTTCTTGTTAGCTTTAATTTTAAAAATCCGTCCATAGCCGCTTTTACTACATTAACGGGTGTTCTCGATCCAAGGCTTTTGGTCAGGATATTCTTTATTCCCGCGGCGTCACAGATCGCCCTGACAGGACCGCCAGCTATTACACCCGTCCCGGGACCGGCCGGCTTCAAGAGCACGGTCGTCGCCTTAAACCTCCCTATGATCTCATGCGGTATGGTATCAGCCCTCATCGGTATTTTCTGGAAATTTTTTTTGGCTTTTAAGGTACCTTTGGAAATAGCGCCTACCACTTCGTTGGATTTACCGAACCCGACACCAACCATACCTTTGCCATTGCCCGCCACCACCAGAGCGTTGAACGAAAAGTTCTTACCGCCTTTCACGACCTTAGACACTCTGGATATCCTGATCACCCTTTCAACGAATTCTTCGCCTAAATCGGCACCGGCTTTCCTGGTGTTAAAAAAAGCATCTTTTTTACCTGTAAACGCCTTTTTCTGTGGCTTACCGGCACTCTCGGGGGCGGCCGGTTGGGTTGCGCCAGGCTGCTCCGTATTATTCATCATGTTACTATCTAACATTAACTCCTCCTCTTAGAATTCCAAGCCATTCTTGCGCAAAGACTCGGCAAATGCCTTGACCACCCCATGGTATCGGTACCCGGACCTATCAAAAACAACTTTTTTTATTCCTTTTGGCGAGGCCACCTTCGCAAGTTCCTCCCCGAGCATAGCGGCGAATTTCGTGTTATTCCTTGTCTCGCTTTTTGATTTCGCCCGGATAGATTCCGCTTCCGTAGAAAAACTGCACAAAGTTCGGCCGGCGACATCATCCACGATCTGTGCATATAAATTCCTGTTGCTTTTATGCACGCACAGCCTTGGCCTTTCAGCGGTCCCGGAGATCTTCTTTCGTACAGATTTCTTCCTGCGTATCGCTCTAATCTTATCTCTTTGCTTCATCCCTCACCCTTTGTCCTTTAAATTATTCAAACAGAATTTTACGCGACGCTCTTACCCTGTTTGCGCCGTACGTATTCACCAGCGTACCTGATCCCTTTACCCTTATAAGGTTCCGGCGGATAAAGCGCCCTTATTTCCGCCGCTACTTCGCCGACTTTATGCTTATCAACACCTTTGATCGTAATATTGATTTGAGTTGGGGTCTCTATCGTTATCCCTTCCGGAACGTTGAAGTCTATCGTATGCGATTTGCCAAGCTCGAGAGCGAGTATTTTCCCTTTCATCTGCGCTTTGTAACCTACTCCCTGGATCTCGAGCTTCTTTTCAAAACCGTCCTTTATCCCGGTGATCATGTTCTGTATTAAAGTCCTGGTCGTGCCATGCAAGGCCCTGTCCTTACGTGAATCTGACGGACGGACGATCTTTAACGTCTTGTCCTCTTTCTCGGCGCGAAATCCACTGGGAAGGACATACTCAAGCACCTTCCCCTTGGCTTCCACTTTTACCTTATTGCCATCAATGGATAAATTTAATCCCTCAGGAACAACTATCGATTTTCTGCCTACTCTTGACATTTCTATACTCTCCTAGCTTATTCCAGCCTTACAATATTCTGTCTTCTGCGCTCTATCCTAGGCCATCTGCCGCAATTACCAGATCTGGCAAATAACTTCCCCTCCAACACCCTGGGCTTTTGCGTCTTTGTCGGTTAGAAGCCCTTTGTCCGTGGACATAATAGCGAAACCCACACCACCTTTTACGGATTTAATGTTCTTAACGGGGATATACTGACGTCTCCCCGGCGTAGACATCCTTTTAAGGTCTTCCATGGCCAATGTCCCATCCTCAAAGACCTTGAAATATATCTTGAGCTTCCCCTGCTGATTATCCTCGATGACCTGAAAGTCCTCGATAAACCCCTCTCTTTTGATTATGCCGACCATATCTTCCAGCATCTTGGACCGTTTTATCACAACACTCTTCTGTTTTGCCCTTATAGCGTTCCGGATAACGGTCAGCTGATCGGCTATCAGATCTGTAACACTCATTTATGATCTCCTTATCTGGTTTCGAGTTTCTAGTTTTTAGTTGTTAGCTTGCAGATAAATCGTGTTGTATGCTTTCCTGATAACCAACAACTGACAACTAAAAACTAACGACTAACTTACCAACTTGCTTTGTGCACACCGGGTATATCACCGCGTGATGCCAGTTCCCTGAAACAAATACGGCAGAGTTTAAATCGTCTCATGTACCCTTTTTTCCTGCCGCAGATCTGGCATCTGGTTATTACCCTTGTGCTAAACTTGGGTTTTCGTCTAGATTTTTCAATAAGACATTTTTTCGCCATAATTTCCTTACCTGAATAAGAACTATGTTACTTCGTAAAAGGCATACCGAACGCTTCCAAAAGCTTCAAACCCTCCTCCGGGTTATTGGCCGTCGTAACTATGGTTATGTCCATACCGTGGATCAGCGGTGCCTTATCAAGATCTATCTCGGGGAATATGGTCTGCTCTTTAATACCAAGCGTATAATTCCCGCGCTCGTCAAAACCCGAACGGGGCACTCCCCTGAAATCCCTAATTCTCGGCATGCTGAAATTAATGAGCCTCTCTAAAAACTCATACATCCTTTTTTTCCTGAGCGTCACTTTGTACCCGACCGGGGCTCCCGCCCTAAGCTTGAAGTTAGAGATCGCCTTTTTGGACCTTCTCAAAACCGGACGCTGTCCCGTAATGGCCGCAAGTTCATCTCTTAAACTCTCGACAATATCTTTATTCTGGGCCATCTCCCCCATGCCTATATTGACCACGATCTTTTCGATGTGAGGAATGCTCATTATATTCTTATGCCCGAACGCCTCTTTTAGCCGAGGGGCCACAGCCGCGTAATATTCATCTTTTAGAAAAGACATTTTTACTCCCTACCTCGATTTTTATCTTTTTACCCGGAACTACATTTATCGACCGATCACAACACTTCCTTACATTTCTTACAAAAGCGGACCTTGCTCCCGTCGTTCAAAATATCCATCCCGATACGTGTGGTCTTGTTGCACCGTTTGCATATAACGTTTATATTCGAAAGATGTATAGGGCTTTCCTGATGTATGATCCCGCTCTTGACGTCCTGCCGCCTCTGACGTCTGTGCTTTTTGACGAAATTCACGCCCTGCACGATCGCTCTATTATCTGACGGGAGTACCTTAAGGACTTTTCCTGTCTTTCCTTTATCTTTTCCCGCGATAACCTTTACTATGTCGTTCTTCTTAATTCGAAGCATCTTAAAGCGCCTCCTACACTACCTCGGGTGCAAGCGATATTATTTTCATGAAATTCTTTTTTCTCAACTCACGGGCCACAGGGCCGAACACTCTTGTCCCTCTCGGGTTCCCGTCTTTATCTATTATCACGACGGCATTACTATCGAACCGGAGAATGGTCCCATCCTCCCTGTGTATCGGGTTCGCGGTCCGAACTATAACACCCCTCGCAACCTCACCTTTTTTCACACCGGCGGTCGGCGAAGCTTCCTTGATATTGCATGTGATGACATCGCCTATTTCCGCGATGTCCCTGCCTGATCTTCCGATAACGCCGATCATCGAAGCTTTCTTTGCGCCGGTATTATCGGCAACATCTAAAATAGTACGCATCAAAATCATCGCTCACTGTCCCCTTTGCGCTTTTTGCAGGATTTCCGCCACTCTCCACCGTATTTCCTTGGAAAGAGGTCTCGTAGATACTATCTTTACGACATCTCCAGCTTTAGCTTCGTTCTTGATATCCGCAGCCTTACATTTCTTATGCGTTATCACGAACTTCTTGTAAATGGGATGTTTTTTCCTTACCTCCCACTGCACCGTAACAGCTTTCTCCATCTTGTCGCTGATAACAGTACCAACTATGGCCTTTCTCCTGGCGTTATTTCCCACTTTTTTTCTCCTTCAAAATAGTCAAGCACTTGGCAATGTCCCGCTTAAGCTGACCCAGCTGCTGAGGACGTTCAAGCCGGCCGCTGGCACGTTCAGCCCGAAAATTAAACAACTTCTCTTTCATGGAAAGAATGTTCTGATGTATCTCCGGCTCCGTCATGTTCCTTATTTCATTAGCTTTCACGCTTTACCTCCCCTTGTAACAAACTTGGTTTTCAGAGGTAGCTTATGCGCGGAAAGCCTGAGCGCTGTCCTCGCCAAATGGACGGGCACGCCTTCCATCTCGAACATGATCCTGCCTTTTTTCACTACGGCCACCCACCCTATCGGGGACCCCTTACCCTTTCCCATTCTGGTCTCGGCAGGCCTCGCTGTAACAGGTTTGTCGGGGAATATCCTGATCCAAAAATTCCCCGCCCTTCCGGTCTTTCTCATGATAGCTACCCTGGCCGCCTCTATCTGTTTATCAGTGACCCAACCGTTCTCTAAGGCTTTCAGTCCGTATTCACCGAAGTTCAGAGTACTGGCCGCGGAACTAACCCCTCCTCGCCGCCCCCTCTGTTGTTTTCTGAATTTTACTCGTTTAGGCATTAAAGCCATGGCACTCTACTCCTTGTTGCTTTCCTTGGCCTCTTTTAATTGCATATCACTATCTCTGCAGAATTTCTCACCTTTATATATCCACACCTTTATACCGATGATACCATAAGTTGTCCTTGCTTCCGAAAAACCGTAATCTATATCCGCACGAATGGTCTGGAGCGGTACTTTTCCATACTTCATACCTTCCGACCTGGCTATCTCAGCGCCACCAAGCCGACCTGATATCCTCAACTTCACACCTTCTCCGCCGGCATCCTTGACGGATTGTATAACTTTCTTAAGAACACGACGGAACGCTACCCTCTTCTCAAGCTGGAACGCGATATTGTCGGCCACGATCTTCGCGTCGAGCGACGGATTGCGAACCTCTTTGATATCTATCGAAAGTTTATTTTCATCGCCGATGACCTGACGTATGTCTTCTTTAAGTTTTTCAATCTGGGCTCCTTGCCGACCTATGATCATGCCGGGACGACCCGCATGGATCAATATCCTCACCTGCTTTGACGCTCTTTCTATATCGATCTTTGAGATCATACCTGAAGTTATTTCCCTGCGGACTATTGTCCTTATCTTCGAGTCTTCCAGGATGTTCTTACTGAAATCGGCTTTTGAGGCGAACCAGCGCGAATTCCAATCGCGTATCACTCCCAAACGAAAACTTATTGGATTTATTTTTTGTCCCATATTATTTTTTCCCCGATTTTTTGCTTGGTTTGGCAGCCGTTTTTTTATCAGCCACGGCGTTCCCGGAGACGTTCTTTTTTTCCGATAATGCCTCGGCTTTCTTATTTTTGACATCACCTGATATCTTATCAAGCTCGACCTTGATCATTGAAGTCCTGTGCTTGACAGGGGTGGCCCTGCCCATCGTCGCAGCTCTATAACGCATAAGATACGGCCCCTCATCGGCCCTTATATCCGAAATGATAACATCTTTGGCAAGGAATTTATCCTGCCTGTTATGGTTTAAATTCGCGAAAGCGGAGTTAACCACCCTTTTAACCGGGTCTGCCGCGCGCTTATTCACGTTCTCGAGTATAAAAACCGCGTGTTCGACCGACTTACCTTTTATAAGGTCAAGGACCAACCTTACTTTCCTTGACGCCATCCGTATATATTTTGCTTCTGCCTTTGCTAACATCTTATCTCCTCATCCTGAACATTCATACGTAATTACCGCTTGCGGACTATGTTTTTTCCATCGAAATCTTCGTTGCGGCGCCATGTGCGCGGAAATGACGGGTTGAGGCGAACTCACCCAGTTTATGCCCGACCATATTTTCAGTAATAAAAACAGATTGGAATGTCTTGCCATTATGTATCATCATCGTAAGACCCACAAAATCTGGCGTAATTGTGGAGCTTCGTGACCATGTTTTGATAGGTTTCTTGACGCCGGTTTTTCGCATACTATCGACCTTTTCCTGCAAACTTGGGTCCACAAAAGGTCCTTTTTTAATTGATCTCGACATCCCTTACTTCCTCCGTTTTATGATCTTACGAGTTGACGCTTTCTTTCGTTTTCTGGTTTTGAGCCCTTTGGTGATCTTTCCCCACGGCGTACAGGGATGCCTTCCGCCCGATGACTTTCCTTCGCCTCCACCCATGGGATGATCAACCGGGTTCTTAACAACAGCCCTGGATTTTGGCCTGCGGCCAAGATATCTCGATCGGCTCGCTTTACCCAGAACCACTTTCTCGTGGTCCGCGTTACCCACCTTGCCTATTGTCGCGTAACATTTTTCGCTCACCAGCCGTATTTCCCCGCTTGGCATCCTTAAATGCACGCTGCCGGCGTCTTTGGCAGCGACAATGGCGCTCATACCCGCGGACCTCGCTATTTTCGCTCCTCGACCGGGATCAAGTTCAACACAATGAACAAAAGTACCAAGCGGCACATCCTTGAGCTCCATAGAATTCCCGACCTCTATTTTGGAACCCGGTCCGCACTGCACAGCTGTACCAACGGTAAGCCCTTCCGGAGCGATAATATATGCCTTCTCACCGTTCGCATACAAAAGCAGGGCAAGATTAGCCGAACGGTTAGGGTCATATTCGATGGCTTCCACAATGGCCGATTTACCTTTCCTCGAATAATTAAAATCGACCAATCTATAACGCCTTTTGTGACCACCACCCTTGCCACAAACCGTTATTCTTCCGTATGAGTTACGCCCACCGGTCTTATTGAACATGACCGTTAGCGATTTTTCGGGCCTCTTTTTGGTTATCTCTTCAAACGTTAAGCCTGTCGCCCAACGGCTCCCGGGCGTTCCAGAATTTCGACTTTTGATACCCATTTTATGTTACCTCTATTTTACTTTCCGGTTTCAACGTCACAATAGCCTTTTTCCACGACGCCGTCAAGCCCTCGCGAAACCTGACCCTTCGCTTTTTCCCTTTAACATTGATCACGTTCACGGCATCGACTTTGACCTTATAAAGCTCTTCGACAGCTTTTTTTATCTCGATTTTATTGGAATTCTTGGCGACATTAAAAATGTACTTATTCTGCACCAGCATCCCTGTACCCTTTTCCGTCCTCATCATGTTCTTTATGATATCCTGTGCAGCTTTCATCTCAACCTCGCGGTAAGTTTTTCAAAAGCCTCTTTCTCTATAATAACATTATTGTTCAGGAGAACATCCCTCGCGTTGATGTTCCTCGCTTCCTTCAAAGTAACATCCGCGATGTTACGGGAGGACCGCGTCACCGACTGATCATTGCCGTCCACCACGATCAATGTCTTACCTTCCAACTTCAAATTATCCAGAATAGTTTGGAACTCTTTCGTCTTAGGCTTATCAAGTGTTATTTTCACAATGCCTTTTACCATGTTCTCATTTAGCCGGACGTTCAAGCTGGATAAAAGCGCTTTTCTGGCGGCTTTTTTTGGTATGGCGAAACTATGATCACGCGGTTCCGGACCAAAAACAACACCGCCGTGCCTCCAGAGCGGGTTCCTAATGGAGCCGACCCTCGCGCGACCGGTCCCCTTCTGTCTCCACGGCTTTACGCCGCCTCCAGCGACTTCGCTCCGATTCTTGGTAGAAACCGTCCCGTGCCTCTTATTGTCTTCGTACATCTTATTAGCCTCATATAAGAGCACTTTATTGACCTTGCCGTCGAACAGCTCTTTGTCAAGCTGAATGCTACCAACGACTTTACCGTCCAGTCCGTAAACAGAGAGTTCCGTTACGATCTCTTTCTTCTTACTGATTTTTTTCTTACTTCTTTCCTTTTGCATCTTTCTTCTTCTCTTCCTTGGCTTTTTTCTCGGTTTTCTTCGCACCGGAACCCTGAGCTTTCTCTTCTACCGCATCCGGCGCTTCATCTTCCACGACCACCCCACGCTGCGCTATCTTCTTTTTCTTCGCAAATCGTATAAGCACAAAACTGTCATTCGCCCCCGGGACCGCTCCGTTCACCGCTATAGTATTGCGTTCTGTGTCGACATCCACCACTTTAAGGTTCTGTACGGTGACCTTTTCAGAACCCATATGTCCTGGAAACCCGTGCCCCCTATCGACTTTTGACGGAAAAGAACTCGCCCCTATAGAACCTGGAGCCCTGTGCGACATAGACCCATGTGTTTCACAACCACCCAACCAACCGCAACGTTTCACACCGCCTTGATATCCTTTACCCTTTGAAGTGCCAACAACATCCAGATAATCGCCCTTCTGAAATATGGAATTTGTGACGGTATCGCCTATCTTAACATCACCAATATCCTGACATCTTATTTCCCTTACGAATTTCTTCGGGCTCAAATTCTTGGATTTAAGATAGCCCAATTGCGGTTTTCTCACATGTTTTTCTTTCGCATCACTGTAACCGAGCTGAATAGCCGTATAGCCGTTTTTATCGGATGTTCTTATGTTTTGAACGACACATGGCCCCGCCTGCAGCAACGTTACCGAGATACGCATACCTCTTGAGTTGAAAATTTGAGTCATTCCTATTTTTTTTCCTAATATGCCAGTAATCATTTATCCCTCTTACATTATTTTATTTCGACATCAACTCCGGCAGGAAGATCAAGCCTCTTAAGCGCATCGATCGTCTTGGCGGTAGGTTCTACAATGTCAAGCAATCTCTTATGCGTCTTAAGAAAGAACTGTTCTCTTGATTTTTTATCCACGTTCGGGGAACGAAGGACCGTAAAAACCTCTTTCTTGGTGGGTAAAGGCACGGGACCCATTACAGCGGCTCCGGTCTTCTTTACAGTTTCCACTATTTCCGCCATCGAGACATCAAGAAGCTTGTAGTCGAATGACTTCAGCTTCAGTCTGATCTTTTGTGATTCTTTTTCTTTTTTAGACATATTATCTCCGTTACTCGTCGCACGTAATCCGCCGCTCGTGTCACGAGCCACGAATCACGAGCCACGCTCTTACTCTATGATTTCCGCGACGACTCCGGCACCTACCGTGTGGCCGCCTTCCCTTATCGCGAACCTTAACTCTTTCTCGAGCGCGACCGGTGTTATCAGCTCCACTTCCATCGCGATATTATCTCCCGGCATCACCATCTCCACTCCCGCCGGTAAATGCGCCACCCCGGTAACGTCCGTCGTCCTTATGTAAAATTGCGGACGGTATCCCGTGAAAAACGGCGTGTGACGGCCTCCTTCTTCCTTCGTCAATATATACACCTGCGCCTTGAACTTCTTGTGCGGTGTTATCGACCCCGGTGCCGCAAGTACCTGCCCTCTCACCAGGTCTTTCTTTTCTATGCCTCTTAACAACACTCCAACGTTGTCCCCGGCCTGCCCCGAATCCAACAGCTTCCTGAACATCTCTATTCCTGTCACTACCGTCTTCATCGTCGGCTTTATCCCAACTACCTCTACTTCCTCTCCGACCTTTACCTGCCCTCTTTCCACCCTTCCCGTACCCACTGTACCTCTTCCCGTAATACTGAATATATCCTCTATCGGCATCAGGAACGGCTTCTCCGTGTCCCTCACAGGCGTCGGTATAAAAGCATCTACCGCGTCCATAAGGTCCTGTATAGGCTTGCAGTCGGGTTTCGTCGGATCACCGTCCGCCTGCAGCGCCTTTAACGCGCTCCCTTTTACTATCGGCGTCTTGTCCCCGGGAAATCCGTATTTGTTCAATAGCTCCCTGACTTCCAGTTCCACCAGGTCCAATAACTCAGGATCGTCCACCTGGTCGACCTTGTTCATGAACACCACTATCGCCGGTACGTTCACCTGCCTGGCCAAAAGTATGTGCTCTCTCGTCTGCGGCATCGGACCGTCTGCCGCCGATACAACCAGAATCGCTCCGTCCATCTGCGCAGCTCCGGTTATCATGTTCTTGATATAGTCCGCGTGTCCCGGACAATCTATATGCGCGTAATGCCTCTTCTCCGTCTCGTACTCAACATGCGCGACAGCTATCGTGATACCTCTTTCCTTCTCCTCAGGAGCCTTATCGATGGTGTCAAAATCACGTCTCTCCGCCATGCCTTTCTTAGATAAATATATGGTTATTGCTGACGTTAGCGACGTCTTGCCGTGGTCCACATGCCCGATCGTGCCCACGTTCAAGTGCGGTTTTGTACGCTCAAATTTTGCCTTCGCCATCATACCCTCCTTAATCGCGAATCATGTTTACAAATTTTCCAAACTCGACTATTTCATTCCCGTTCTCGATCGCGGCGTCCTGCACCTAACACCGCTCTGGTACAAGGCTGGAGCCCACGGCCAGAATCGAACTGGCGACCCCATCCTTACCATGGATGTGCTCTACCAGCTGAGCTACATGGGCCGGATCTCTCGATAACAACTATACTTAAAAACCACAAACTTCTCCCCCCGCTTGACTTGTGTCAGCTTTCAGAAGAAGTCACTTTGCTCTATTTAATTTATATAGAGATATAGAGTTACTGATTTTACCAAAAAATCATTTTATGTCAAGGTTTTTTTGTGATTTTTTGTTTGATCTCCAGAATCACATAAAAATCATACAACTTTAAGGAGGGGGAATATTAAGGGGGAACCATTGGTTCCCCCTTAAAGAAATTCGGCTGCGTTTCCCAGCTGAGGTGTGTAAGTCCGCCTACGCCTATTCATTATATTTATCTGGCTTCGGCGGACAGCCTTCGCCTTTTCTTACAAAGTGGCTTGCCAGCCATAGCCAGATATGCTCTTTTTATAGGTAGGCAAAGGCTGGAGCGAGCGATGGGAATCGAACCCACGTAGGAAGCTTGGAAGGCTTCTGCACTACCATTGTGCTACGCTCGCTTAGACGCTCCCATGTACCCGGAAGAATAATATACACTTGTTTGCGGAGTATTGTCAAGCAGAGCCTGTATCCGCGATGCAAGGCATTATACAGGCCGTCATTTTATAAATTTTTCTATTTTCTCAAAAAGCTGTTTTTCAGTGACCGGTTTTCTTAGAAAATCTATTAGTCCCGTCCTTCTCTTCATGTGTTTTATGTCCTCAGGGCTAAGCATGCTTACAACTATTACAGGTATATTTTTTATTTTTTCATCACTTCTCATCACAGCGTAAAAAGATTCTCCTCCCATCGGTTCCATGATTATATCAAGAATAACAAGATCAAAATCCTCATCTTCAAGTCTTTTGAAAGCGATTCTCGCGTCCCGTTCGCTCACCATTTCATATTTATCCACATTGTTCTTGAATATAAAACTGTAGATATCTATCATGTCAGGGTCGTCTTCAACTATTAATATCCGTTTTCTTTTGCTTTGCATATTGTTGCCCCCTTTGACTGGTCTCCTCCGCCGGAGATCCGCTTTTCACGCTTTAGGCAAACTTATGGTCACCGTCGTGCCTTTTCCTGCACCGGCTGATTCAATTTCGATCCGACCTTGATATCTTTCTACAATATCCTTGGATATCGAAAGCCCCAATCCCACACCCGGCAAAGCGGTGTGACGTTTGTAAAATTTATCAAAAACCCTTTCCTTTATATCGGGGCTTATGCCACAGCCTGTATCTTTTAGCTCAATATCTACCACCCCTTTATTAAGTTTGCCCGATATACTCACCTTGCCGGCATCCGTAAATTTCAACGCGTTGTCGATAATGTTTCCTAAAAGCATACCAAGATCATGCATGTCCATCGTCAGCATGTCCGCATTTTCCTCAATATTGACCTCCACCTTCAACTTTTTCTCATCGATAATGTTCCTCGAAACGTTCACTATATCGTTAATCATCCTTTTCAAGGACACAGGCACCCTTGTTAGCGTTCTGTCCCGCCTGATCAGACCGGACATGTACAATATCTTGTCCGTATCGTTCCTCGCCTTTTCGATGCTCCGTTTTATAATTCCCACGGCTTTTTTTATCTGGCCCATATCGCCTTTTTTTATACCATCTTCTACCATGTCGCAGGCCATCTGAGATATAGCTATCGGAGTTTTTAACGCATGAGAAAAATCACGGATCATATTGTCTCTCATCCTGTCGATCTCTTCACGAAGCGTTTCTATCGTTTTAACACCGCGGAAATTCCTCATACTCGCGGAGACATGCTCACTTCTCTTGCCTTTCTTGACCATATTCCCCTTGCCCAGACATATACGTTTTATATTGTTTCTTTTGTCCTGATTTCCAGATATTTTACTTTCCTTATAAAAGTGATTTTCACTTCCCCTTGACTATTCTGGATATTTCTTTGAAATGCGCCTCTTTAGCGTCCCTCATCATCTGAAAAATAAGCATTTCACTGGTCGCGAGCTTTACGCCCTCTGTCGCCAGCCTCTTCAAAGCGGTCTCATGATCTACACGTTTTCGCGAAGAAACGGCATCGGTGACCAGGTGTACCTCATATCCCCTCGATAAAGCGTCAAGCGCCGTCTGAAAAATACATACGTGAGCTTCTATCCCGCAAATAACGAGTATTTTCTTTTTTTTGTATTTTTTCTTTAGAAGCCTCGCAAATGACTGCTCACAAAAACAATCGAAATAAACTTTTTCAATATGATCGTTCCCGCTCAGAACGTCTCTTATCTCTTTAACGGTGGTGCCAAGTTTACCCGGATACTGTTCGGTAACTACGACCGGGACATTGAATACTTGAAATGCCTGGACAAGTTTCGCCGTATTGGCGATGACACTGCTTATCCCGGGTATCACCGGCCTGAATTTGTCCTGGATATCTATCACCAAAAGAACAACATTTTCGCGGAATACCATAAATTCTCTCATTAGAAGCCTTTCTGTTATCTTACAGTCCTTAACAATTGTTATGTTATATTATGCCACATTTGCGAGAGAATGAAAAGCTGGAGATCGAAACCTGTGCCCCCTGCGCGTATGTGCAAACCTTTCCGATTGAAAAATTTTTCGCTTGTGATATACTTGAGCCACGGAAAAACGCCGATGTAGCTCAGGGGTAGAGCAAGGGTTTTGTAAACCTTTGGTCGGGGGTTCAATTCCCTCCATCGGCTCCACTTTTATATTGCTCTTTACAAAAAGCTGCATCTTTCTTACAATACTGAAACCTTTTTGGGGAGATAGCAAAGTGGCTAAATGCAACAGACTGTAAATCTGTCGGCTCACGCCTTCGAAGGTTCGAATCCTTCTCTCCCCACCAGTAAAAATAAAAACCCTCGCTGAGGAAAACTCAGCGAGGGTTTTTATTTTTACTGGATCGCAGGCTAAACCGAACCATCCGCCGTCGAAAGTTTTTTCTCTATAAGATTAAGAAGAACATAAAGATCGACCGGTTTAATAAGGATATCCTCTCGAACATACCCTAATTTCTCCATCTCTTCCGCGTGGTGTTCAAACCCCACCGAGCCGGTCATCAGGATCACAGGGATATCCCTGCCGGACTCCTTGAGCTTTTTAAGAACAGTTATACCGTCCACTTTCGGCATCTTTCTGTCTAGCAGCATCATATCAATATCATTGTTCTTAAGCAGGATATTCAAGGCCTCAGCCCCTTCTAACGCCGTTATCACTTCATATCCTTTTTTACCGAGGAATTCTTTCAATACCTCAATGATCTCGGGCTCGTCATCGACCACAATTATTTTTTTCATCTATCCTCGCTTTACACCTTTTCGGCCGGCGGTAAAAGTACAATAACACTGGTTCCCTTTCCCTCCTCACTCTCAAAACGAAGGTCCCCCCCATGAGCTTTCACCGTGCCGAACACAACCGAAAGCCCTAGCCCGACCCCGGTCTCTTTTGTCGTATAAAAAGGATCACATACCTTCTTCAATGTCTCTTCGTTCATGCCGCAACCCGTATCTTTGAACTCTATCCTTACAAACTCATTCTCCATTCCAGTAATTATCTTAATATTCCCGCCTGCAGGCATAGCGTCACGTGAATTATTAAAAAAATTCAGGAACGCCTCCTGCATCATCTTCCTGTCTATCTTTACAAGCGGCAAAGTTTCGTTAAACATCTTTTCAATACGTATATTAGATAAGCTGAACTGATATTCTATAATATCAATAACTTCCTGGACTACCTTATTTATGTCTTCTTTTTTAAACACCCCGCCCGAAGGTTTTGAGAACATAAGAAGTCGCTGGATCACCTCTTTCGCCCTTCTGCACTGGTCCACTATCACTTCAACATCTCGTCTGATCTTGTCGTTTTTTATATCCTGTTCAAGAACAAGCTGGGCCCTTCCGGAAATGATCATCAACGGGTTATTTACCTCGTGCCCCATATCCGAAACGAGCTTGCCCAGTTCAACAAGACGCTGAGATTGTTCCACTTTTTTACGTTCCGTAATATCTCTCATCACACCCTGGACCGCGATAACTTTATTGTCCCTGAATATGGGCACAGCGTTGACCTCAAGAATACGGGTCTCACCCCGTTTTGTCAGCTGCCTTATTTGCACCTCTTTAACGGTTTTTCCCGACAAAACGACCTTTAGCATCCTGAAAGCTTCGGGAAGGTCTCCGATCGGCGTAGTTATCTTCATATGTTTCCCGATCAGTTCACCTTCCTCATAACCATAAAGCTTATACACTACCGAATTCACATATTCGATCACGCCAGTATCTGACATCCTGAAAACGATATCATTGACATTCTCAACGAGTCCCTTGTAAACCTGCTCTGATTCCCTCAGCGCTTTCTCTGCCTGTTTTCTATCCGTGATATCCACATCCATACAATATACTTCAACAATATTCCCGCCCCTGTCAAAGACGGGGAACATGGCAGAATAGACCCATTTCTCCACACCGCCACGCGCCTTGATCATCCCTTCGTGCGAGATCAACGGCTTCCCCGTATCCCACACCTGCCGAATGTTCTGCTCAAGAACCGACCTTCCCGTTCCTTCAAAAAGCTCCCCGATATGTATCCCTATCGCCTCTTTCGCAGTGTATCCATAAAGCTTCGCGCTGGCCGGATTCCATCGGTGAACAACACCGTCCCTGTCAAACCCCTGAATGGCGACCATCGGGGAATTATCAATGATCGCCTCAAAACGCAGCATCATCTCGAGCATTATATCCTGCGCCGCCATCCTCTCCGATATTTCCCGGCGCAGTTTATCATTCGTCTCGGCGATCTCCTGAGAGCTGAGATCGAACGCGCGTTCCATTAACCGCCGGTCGCTTTCAAAACCGTCATAAGCTTTGCTTACAGCGTCAAGCAACGCCGCGAATGCATCGGGAAGAGGGGTCGTGCCAAAATACTTTTTTATCTGACGCGCGAGAAGTTCGTTCATGCTCTTTTATTTCTCATCTTTCACAAAAAGTGGTTATGGTCATCGTCTGGTTATGAAGTTCGCATTTCTTCACATCCGGTGACACCGGACACATCTCCCCATAAGAATAAAAACCGGTCATATACACAGTTTCCCCGAGGACATCCCTTACAGCTTCTACTTCTTCCTCTATCCTTTGCTTCAAAACAAGTTTACGCCCTACACAACTTATAAGTATCGCAAGATCCGGTGGTTGGTTTACACACACCTCGGCACATAATCTCGCGGCACCCGCCGCGCCGTTTATGAGCCTCTCGAAATTCGCTTTCATAAGCCTCACGGACGCGCCTTCCGGCACATCCCCTGCGAATATCATGCTCCCATCTTTTTCGTCAATCGACAGGACGGTCCTCACCAGTGATTTGTCCTTTTCCTTGAGGCGGAGACTCAACGGAAAGAGAAGCGCCGTGGCGGGCAATCCCCTCGCCTCATCGCCAAGGTATTTTTTGTAAAGTTCCAAAGCAGGCTTTTTATCAAGCTCATAAAGTATATTTCCCCTGGCTTTTGTCACAACGCGGTCCGATCCAAAAGAATCCCATCCCCCCATCGACCCATAGCCGATACTGATATTGTCCCCATAGAATCCCACCGCCGCAATAGTGTTCGTCTCCGGCAACGCGTCCAGAAATACCAGAGTCTCCTTGAATAAGGCCTGATCTCCGGCCAATCCGCCGGTAACTGCCACATCCGATGGAAGCTTACTCGTTAACCCTTCCGCAAGGCCGCTGCCGTTCACTTTTAAGCCATCCGACAACACCATGACATGTTTCAAACCGCGTTTAGACAATATCCCCGCCAGATATTCTCCGCACTTGAAACTGTCTTTCATATCATTGATCGCCACCGAAGTAAACGCTAATTCCGTCCTCTCAAAAAAAACAGCTGTTATCACCACGGAACCATCCATTACTTCAGTACCGATTATCTCACCGGAAGTCGAGCATCCCAAAATATGCGCTTTAGGGTAAAAATTCTTTATTTCGTTTAACCGCGAACCATTTTTCAGTATTCCCCTGTCACCAAAAACAAAAACAAGCTGTGCGCTATCCTTTATTCCATCGGCAGATGATCCGCTCCATCCGTTCTTTTCTGTCCACTTCTTCTGTTCTATTTTCATTCAAACCTCCATTATCACATCTCCATCACAATAAAATACTGCCCCTATTATATTTAGTATATGTGGGAAGGAACAAAAAGACAAATAGAGAAGAGCTTGTTCAAAGACAAGGAGCGACGGGCAGAACAAGACGCATGCTACTATATTAAAACAACCCCGCCTTTTTGAAAGCATGCGGGAGATATTCCAGAAGGTCAGTGGCGATCAAGCTAAAAGGGCCTTTATGCTCAGCGGCTATATCGCCCGCGAGACCATGAAGATAGACCGCCGATATCGCGGCACTGTAATCGTCCAGTCCCTGCCCTATAAAAGACGCGATCATCCCAGCAAGAACGTCGCCAGTCCCTCCCGTTGCCATACCGGAATTGCCGGTCTCATTTATATAGACCTGTCCGTCGGGATCGGCAACAACGGTCCTGTGCCCTTTGAGGCAAACGATCGCACCGGTCCCCTGAGCGACATGTTTGGCCACCTCGACCCGCTGAAGCTGAACATGCGATACTTCTTTCCTGATAAGCCTCGCCATCTCCCCCGGATGAGGGGTAATAACGGTCCTGATATTTCGTCTGCGCAATAAGCGCATGTTCCCCTGGAGAGCGTTTATCCCGTCGGCATCAAGGACCAGCGGACATCCCAGTTTAGCCACAACAGCCCTCACAACCTTGAACGTCTCCGCCTCCCGACCGAGGCCGGGGCCAACAACGGCAACGTCACAACTTTCCGCGAAAGAAAGTATGCTTTTCACGCTCTTCACGCTCAGAGAAAATTTCTTATTTACGGGGAGAGGCAGCGTAAGTGCCTCAGTAAGTTTTGCCTCCATTATCGGATTCAGCGAAGACGCTATACCATTAATGACAAGCCCGCTTCCCGCCCGAAGCGCACCCTGGCATGTAAGATAAGCGGCGCCTGTCATCCCCCTGGAACCGGCCAACACGAACACTTTGCCGTAATCGCCTTTATGTGAATCATCTCTTCTTTTCGGGATCTTTTCAATGTGTTTCTGGACCATCTTTCATCACCACCGCGTTCGACACGGCAAAATCCTTGGTATGGGAAATGCTCACAAGGACCCGCGCCAGGTTGAATTTTTTCATCAGCGTCTCTGCCTTCCCATGAAGGCACGCGTAGGGTTTTCCCTCGCCGTCGTTCAAAATCTCGATATCGAACCACCGAAGGCCTATCTCCGCGCCTTCCGGTAAAGCTTTTTTTACCGCTTCCTTCGCGGCGAACTTGCCGGCCATATGCACAAAAATGAACGGGGATTTTTTTGCCTCGGCGTATTCCATCTCTTTTTCGGTGAATATTTTTTTCAGGAAATTCTCGCCTTTGTCCCGCGCGGCCTTCTCGAACCTCTCTATATCGACAGTATCTATGCCTATACCCACAACATTCATCGCATGAGCCCTTTCATTTCTTTTACCGCATCTTTTATGCCGACAAAAACCGACCTGGAAATTATGGAATGGCCTATATTGAGCTCATACATCCCTTTGATACGGGCCACAGGGACCACATTGTTATAATTAAGACCGTGTCCCGCGCATACCGTAAGACCTGCATTGATGGCGGCCGCTGCCATTTCTTTTAAATTCTCAAGTTCTTTTAAATGGTCACCGCCGGCGTTATATGCTTCCGCGTATCTGCCAGTATGGAACTCAATGATCTTCACCCCTGACTTTTTTGACGCCTCTACCTGCTCTGTCACGGGATCTATAAAAAGGCTGACCTCAATACCGGAGGAAAGAAGTCTTTCCACGACGCTCTTCACAATATCAAATTTCGCGATAACGTCAAGGCCTCCTTCGGTAGTTATCTCCTGACGATTCTCGGGGACCAGCGTGGCCTGGTCGGGTCTCACACCGCAGGCAATGTCCACTATCTCGGGATCTACAGACATCTCGAGATTAAGACGGGTCTTTATACTTTTTTTTAGCTCACGGAGGTCTGTATCCTGGATGTGCCTTCTGTCCTTCCGGAGATGGCAAACTATTCCGTCGCAACCGGCCTTCTCCGCAAGGACCGCCGCTTCCACGGGATCGGGCTCGAACGTCTTTCGCGCCTCTCTCACCGTGGCCACATGATCGATATTAACGCCGAGTTTGACCATAACCTGATATCAGTTTTCGTTGCCGGCAGCGGCACTTACCGCTTCGGGGACCGTCTCGCTCTTCACTTCAATATTTTCTTCGACTTTCTCTTCTATTTTCTCTTTATTAGAAACGGCCTCCGGCTTTTCCCTGGGGGTGACCTCGATTTTTTTCCGTACGCTCTCTTCCTTATCCTTGACCACGGGGATGTAAACATCCACTATCTTTGACGTCATATCCAAAGTTTTTACATCGGCATGGAGGCCTGTCCTGACGGAAGCCGATCGCGTATACTCCCCGATGTCTATCCGGTCGGTCCTGAGCTCATTCACCCCCGCGAGCACTTCCTCGGGAGCAAATATCGTGACCTTCGAAGGGTCGACAACGACATTTTTCAGGATCACCCGGTACCCTTCAGGAGACTGTCCGGTAAAATTGACCTTTACGGGTACCTCCTTGACCGCGAAAGCATGCTCCGAAAGTACGTCCTCAAGCGCTTCTTTTTTTTGCGCAAAAAATTCGCTGCTCACAACGTCAAAGATATAGAACCAGGTAACGACAGCAAGAGCAAGCGAAAAGATCTTTGCCCAAAAATTGCTGAATATGGCATTAAAAATTTTCATGCGTTCTTCCCGTGTCCGGACACTACCTTTTTGAACCATTCCCTGACGGCATTCTTCCTGGCCTTCGGGCGAAAAACCCCCTCAAGGAACTTTAAAAGGTTCTTCGGCTCGAGGTCCCGTGTTATCCTTCCGGAAATAGCGATCGAAATATCGCCGGTCTCTTCGCTTACTACCACAACAACCGCGTCCGTCTCCTCGCTGAGGCCTATAGCGGCCCTGTGCCGCGTGCCCATCATTTTCGGAACGTTCGGGTTCTGTGTAAGGGGAAAAAGACACGCCGCCGCCTCGACACGCTGGCCTGATACGATTATGCCGCCGTCATGAAGCGGAGTAAGCGGCATGAAGATGGTATTTATGAGTTCCGTCGTGACCTTCGAGTCGATCTCGACACCGCTCTCGACATAACGCCGAAGGCCCATTTTCCTTTCGATAGCGATCAATGCGCCAGTCTTCTTTTTCGACAGGACGACCGCGGCCTTGGCTACTTCGCTTAGCGTCTCCATCTCTCCGGAAAAGTTCCCGAATTGCCCCAGATTAGCCAGCCCCCTGCGTATCTCAGGCTGGAATATCACAATGAAAGCGACCACCGAAATAGCGAGAAGCCGGGTCAGCATCCAGTTAATAACGATAAGATTGAGGTCCCGCGAGATCATGACGATAAAAGCTATAACGATAGCGCCTTTAACGACATTCTCGGCTATAGTACCGCGCAGAAGAAGGAATATCGTGTAATACGCTCCCCAGAGGATGAGTATCTCGAGGATAGTGTCCCAGTAATTCAGAAAAAAACTTACAAGGTTCATTTGCCTCTCATCACCGCGTCTATGACCTTTACTACATCCATCATATCATCGATATCATGTACCCTTACGATATCGGCACCTTTCATTATCGCGGCCGCAACCGCCGCGGCGGTCCCGAACTCTCTTTTATCGACGGATTTGCCTGTAAGTTTGCCGATAAAAGATTTACGTGAAACGCCTATAAGCACCGGTTTCCCCAGCCGGGACAATTTATCCAGTTCTCTCAATATGGCGATGTTATGCTCTGGGGTCTTGCCAAAGCCTATGCCGGGATCCAGTATGATCCTCGACGGGTCGATACCCGCGTCCTCCGCCATACCGATCGACTCGGAAAGATACGCGATCACTTCAGCCATTACATCGTCATAACGCGGCAATTCCTGCATCGTACGGGGAACACCTTTCATGTGCATCAATATCACACCGGCCTGGAAATCCTTTATGACACGGACCATGTTATCGTCGCCGCGAAGCGCGGTAATATCGTTGATGAGCGACGCCCCTTCGGAAAGGGCCTGGGACGCGACTTCGCTTTTATACGTATCCACAGAAATAGGCACATCCACTATCCCCTTCAAAGCCTTTATTACAGGGATCACACGTTTAAGCTCCTCATCGACCGTTACTTCTTCCGCGCCGGGCCGTGAGGATTCACCACCGATATCGATGATATCGGCCCCCATCTGCACCATTTTCTTCGCGTGACGGGCCGCAGCCTGTACATCAAGATATTTCCCGCCGTCGCTGAAAGAATCAGGGGTAACATTAAGAATGCCCATGATACATGTGCGCTCACCCAGGGGCAAGGCATGCCCTTTAACGAATATTTCCATTGCTTTTTCCTGTCGCGCGGTCATCATATCTTAATATCGAGCGTTTCCGGTTCTTTTTTTTCCAACCCGAGAAGCTGACGCACTTCGCTCTCGTCAAGCGTCTCTTTCTCTATCAGCCGCAGAGCGAGCATATCCAGTTTATCTTTATTTTCGACAAGTTTCTTTTTGGCGACCTCATAGCAGGAATCGACAATGCTCTTCACTTCGTCGTCCACGATCTTCGCCGTTTCTTCGCTGTAATTCTTCTCCTCGGAAATGTCCCTGCCGAGGAATATCTGCCCGTGACGCCTGCCAATGGTCATGTTACCCAGGCGTTCACTCATGCCATACTGGGTGACCATATCGCGCGCCAGTTCAGTCGCTCGCTTGATATCGTCCTGCGCTCCAGTGGATATTTCTTTAAAAGCGATCTCTTCACTCGCCCTTCCCGCAAGCATGCCGGCGATCTTGCCAATGAACTGGTTCTTTTTGTAAATATACTGGTCCCTTTTAGGAAGATGCATCGTATATCCAAGCGCCATGCCTCTTGAAATTATCGTCACCTTGTGAAGAGGATCGGCACCCTCAATTAAAAATGAAATAAGGGCGTGCCCTGCCTCATGATAAGCGATCACTTTTTTCTCGTCCTCGCTTATCTTGCGCGATCTTCGTTCGGGACCAGCCATGACCCGCTCCATGGCTTCCTGAAGTTCTTCCATGCCGACTTCTTTTTTATTTCGCCTCGCACCAAGAAGAGCGGCCTCGTTAATAAGATTGGCAAGGTCCGCTCCCGCGAACCCCGCCGTCTGCTGAGCGATCACGTTAAGGTCCAGGCCCTTCTGCATCTTGACCTGTTTCGCGTGTACGTTCAGTATCGCGAGACGCCCTACGACATCCGGCCGGTCCACGACTATCTGCCGGTCGAAGCGTCCGGGCCTTAGAAGCGCGGGGTCAAGGACATCCGGACGGTTCGTAGCGGCGATAAGTATCACACCGGTCACGGTATCAAAACCATCCATCTCCGCGAGAAGAGCGTTCAGCGTCTGCTCCCTCTCATCATGTCCGCCACCGATGCCCGAAAACCTCTGCCTTCCTACGGCGTCGATCTCATCGATAAAGATTATACATCCCTTCTGGCTCATCTTGACGGTGCGTTTCGCCTGGTCAAAAAGGTCTCTCACACGCGACGCGCCCACACCTACGAACATCTCGACAAAATCCGAGCCAGAAAGGCTGAAAAACGGTACGTCGGCCTCGCCCGCCACGGCTTTCGCGAGAAGCGTCTTTCCCGTCCCGGGTGGCCCCATGAGAAGCACACCTTTCGGCATTTTCCCGCCCAGCCTTTGGAAACGGCGCGGATCTTTCAGAAATTCTATGACTTCCTTAAGCTCGTCTTTGGCCTCTTCGATACCCGCGACATCGGCAAAAGTGATACGCCTGTTCTCTTTGGTGGCCAATTTAGCGCGCGATTTACCGAAAGAAAACACTTTTCCCCCTCCCATTGAAGCGCCTCTATAGACAAAGAACCAGAGAAAAAGTATAAAAAGAAGCATCGGTCCCAAAGAATAAAACAGGTTCGTAAGCAACGTTTGTGGCGGCTGGATGTCAAAATCCGGCACTTTCTCGCGCAGAAGTTTCAGAAGATCCGTATCGTTCTCCGGAATATTGACAGTGAAGCTTTTCCCGTCATTGAAGCGCCCGGTAACACGATCACTAAGTTTCCGGGCAGAAACGACTTTGCCCGTAGTATCGTTCGTCTCTAGGACCTGGTAAAGCGCTTTGTATGTCATCTTGCCGCCGGTCACTTCATACGACGTAAATATCCACTGGTAGAGATAAAAAAGCCCTATAATGAGAAGTATCCATACGAACGGGTTCTTACCCGCTTTCGGCGGTTTCCCTGAAGGTTCCTCACCGCCCTGTTCCTCTTTTTTTGGCGGTAGCTGGTCTTTGGGTTCATTTTCCATTTTGGTCCCTAATGTTGTAAACGATGATTAAAATTATATAGGATATAAAGCGCAGCTATTGTATCACATCGAATGGGGTTGGTCAAACCTATAGGATCCCGAAAGACCGCAAATTACAGCGACCGCATGACCTCTATCTCTGCCATATGAAAATCGGCTATCTCGTTCAGGTCGACGGGGCCGATCTTGATATATATAAGACCGGACATATTGATCAATCCGATCTGCTTGATGTTCTCCAAAAGTATATCGGCTTTATCGGCGTCGATGGACCCGGATATTCCCACAATGCCCCTGGCGACAAATGCCTGTGCTTCAGCGATACGCGCCTCGTCTTTTTTCTCTCTTTTTTCAAGCTCAAAAAGATTCAACACCCTTATACCCGCGGAAATACAGGCATCTACCGGTGTCGGTGAAATGCCAGTTATTTTCCCGCTCTTGTCCTTTATGATCTCCGGGGTCATGTACGTCACGAAAGACATGGACTTTATCTTTTCAAGGACCTCTTTGTTCTCGACGCCCTTCTCGTCAGCGAAAGAGAATGTTACTATCCTCCTTTTATCGGCCTTCTCACCCCACGCCACCATTTTAGCATCCATATCATCCGCGAGTTTTTTCCTGCCATCCGCGGTATCCTCGAACAGATTTATAGTGATATTGCCTATCTTCATTTTATTTACCATTTTGTTCGAGATGCTGCGCAGCAACGTGTACAGTTTGCTGAGTTCATTGGACGTTTCGGCCATTTCAGACGGTATGAACGGCTCTTTAGGTATATTAATGACAGTTTCTTCACCGTCCCACAGGTTCTTCAGGCTCTCGCTCATTGCCTCGCTTATATTTTCAAAAATGAGAGACCTCACAAAAGCACGTATTTCCTCGTTTTTGAGGCCCTCCACACTGCCTTTAAGCTCCGCCGGCGCGGCGGCGTCCATAAGAACGTTAACGTAAGCACCTTCCGGAGAACCAACATCTATCCTGCTGATCTTCCCATCCATGTCACGCTCGGGAACAATGCCGCTTCGTATCGATTTTAGATCATTCGTGAACCAGTCGTTCCGGACTTCTCCAAATACTTTGTCCTGGAGCCCAAAAAGACGCTCTCGCCCCTGATATCCCGAAGAAGAGTTATATTTTATCAGGGCCGCTTCCGCCTCTGTTATTTTTCTCGGCATGATCCCATTAAGAGAAGCAATAAGAGTTACGGTATCCATCATTTGAGGGGCCCCGATCCTACCATAAGCGTCCCTCACGTCTTTTCCGCAACCGCGGAGAAAAGTATGACTGTTCGTACCATTCGGCAGCTCGAACTTTGATTCCGCTAATATCGCCGCAAGTCCATACTCACCAACCTCATGGAACCGGGCAATAGGTGAATTCAAAAGTGGCGTTTGCAAGTAAAGATTCCCTTTGTTATCCGGAACACCAAGAATATCGTATTTATTCGACCCAACAAGCTCATAAACTACCGCTTTTCCGGACTTATCCATAAGTTCCCCGGCCAGAAACGTATCCATTTCCCCTTTCAGCACAGAATCTTTTCCTTGTTCGATCGGAACAAAATCGCCATTTTTCCCTACTTTTAACTCTATCTTATTTTTTCCGTCCAACCGCGCATCTTTGTCGCTTTTGGCGAACAAAAGGCCTCCCTTTGCACCCCCGTTCTCTACGCGAATGACTCCTGCCTCTTCATCTCTTTCCGCCGAAAAGCCTGTGACCATTTGTCCGTTCTCATCAAAAATCTCACCCATGAAATTTAAAATATTTCCTTCCTCAACCGCCACCATCCTCCCCGGCATATATCCAGCCGACGCTTCCACGCCCGCACGCAGCCCATCCACGGCCTCACGAGACACGAACGCTTCTATCTCTATATTTTTCAACAGTGTCCGTATTTTCTCCGATATATCGGCCGCCGACATTCTTTTTTCCGGTTCAAATTCCAGGCTTCCTTCAAGTATTTCCCGGACTGCTTCATGGAGGCCATCATCCTCTCCTATGCGCCGCTCTGTCTCGCCATAAACGGCGATGATCCTGTCCATTTCTGCCCCGGCAAGTAATCTGACATACATGAGAGCACTGACGGCACTGCCGCCGGATTGTTTTACCTCATCCTGTGTCGGGACCAGTTTCCAGATAGGTTTGCCAGATATTGTCTCAATAAGAGCCAAGCCCATCTTATAAACATCTGACTTTTTAGGGGCGAATCTTCCTTCCAGCACCTCCGGTGGCTGATACGCCGGCAGCCCGACAGAACCAACCTCAGAACCGGGAACGGAAGCCCCTGAATACACACATCCTCCAAAATCCAGAAGTTTTATTTCCTCTGTCTCGGGGTCGATAAGTATATTATCCAATTTGAAATCGTAAAATTCTATGTTCGATTCCTCATGTACCCTGTCTATAACGTCCGCTATCTTCCCGTATACCGAAAGAACATCATAAAGTTCCTGCCGATCCCTAACACCGTTCGGGAACCGCGATCGGAAATTTTGATCAAGCCCCTGCCACCCTTCCAGATATTCCATTACTATATATTGCCCCTTTTCCTCATCCTCTCCGCTTGACATAAACCTGACAACACCCGTCAATTCCCTGTCTTTCATGGCCTCCGCCACATCCCGTTCGACCTCGAACAACTGGTTCTTTCTAAAAACGGATTGCTCTTTCCTGATCTCATCGTCACTGCCTCCGCCAAAAAATCTTTTCGTCTCATTGACTATCCCTTCAAGCTCATCCATGAACGCGGGCTGGCTGTTCACATAGGCCCTGTATTGTCCCAGGTTCGTATTTCTATTGAATGGATATTCAAGCGCCAATATATTATCCAGTTCTCTCCTGAAGCCCTCGTTCTTTTCCAGAAACGTTCTGTGCTTTTCCCTGAACCGCTCCGCTTTTTTCACCAGTTCCGCTTTTTCCGTTTTTTTCCTCTCCCAATCCTCCTTTTTCAACCTGTCTTCCTGCTTAAGGAGTTTCACCGCCACAAGTTCTCCCGTCTCTGTATCCCTGCCTTTATACACCTCACCCATCCCCCCGGCCCCAATTTTTGCCTCTTCTGTCAGGAAGACCCTGTATTTCCTTTCACCCAGTAAATCGGAAATGTTTTTTTCGTATATCTCTCGCGGGAGAAAAAGATATCGTCCATTTTCCGCGGCCGTAACAGTGACACTGCTGATACCTTCCCCAAAGAATGAGCTCTCTCCGTAAACATTCCCCGGCGTCATAGTCACGTTCTCGATGACAACACCGTTCTTATCCTTCTTTGTCAGCTCAAACGAGCCTTCCGCGATGATATACAGACCACCCACCTTTTCTCCAACGCCAACTAATTCTTCGCCCCGGTTGATCCTTTTAAGTTCCAAAGAACCGGGATAATTGCTTATGAACTCTCTCAGTTTTGGGGACCTTACAGGTGGGTTCCGCCTATCGCCATAGGTTGTTTTCGTCTCAAGCTCATTCAGGAACATCATATTCTCGGCAGTGGCGATCTCACCCCGCAAACGCGACTCGGTAAGCCTTGTCTCCGGTTCGGTAGTGATACATCTCATTATGGGTACCGCCAATGCTATGAAAAGTTTTTCTTCAAATGAAGCTGTTTTCCGGTGCTCCACCATTTTTCGCACAAGACCCCGCGCTTCCTTTTTCGCAGCTACAAGTTCCCTCCTTAAAGACCTCTTTCTCTTTGTTAAAGCGTTTTCCCGCTGTTCAAGTATGAGACGGGCGATTTCCTGGTCTATCCTCTGTATGTCATCATACGCGTCTTTTATCCTTTCCTCATTCCCATAGAGCGCTTCTCCATTATATGCCGAGACAACTCTCTGCCAGCTATCACCTTCTCCCTCCGACAATTCCCTCTCGACCCTTTTGAGAGACTCTTCTCCAAGCGCCGCTTTATATGCCTGAGCATCGACAAGTCGTCCTGCGATCGGGGCACGGGCAACTTCCCCTACAAGCCTGTTCCACGCCTCATCCCTTTGACCATTCATATCGCGCAACACGTCATTGTATGATGGATCATTCGCTGCAAATGTTCGTATAAACTCGTCCCATGACGGCCCTTTGCGATCTGTCAATTCCCTGATCTTGTTATTCGCGATGGCGGCGATATTTTCCTTATCGATCAGTTGGAATTGATCAACGTATAATTCATCGGAAATGGTCTCTCCATACAAAGATTCCAGCAAAAGCTTCAGTTGCCACGCTAACCCCGCTCTTTCCTCATTTGACGCGTCTTCCACACGCACTTCCAAAAAAGTATCGACTGACAACTCGTTTTCCTTTTTCCCCTGGCTGATATCATTGATCGTCATACCGCTTGTCAAAAGACGCTCGAACAATATGCCTGTCGCAAAAACATCGGTACGCTCTCCCATCCTGTCCCTGGCATAGACCTGCTCCGGAGCCATATAAGTGATAGTCCCTGCTGTGGGCGCTTCTTCGCCCTTACCCGGCCGGTAACTAATACCGAAATCTATTATTTTTATTTCCCCGGCGCCATTTATCATAAAATTCATGTCTTTTATATCACAATACACTATTCCTTTTTTGTGCATTTCCGCAACTATACCTGATATGTCCTGCATGATACGAAGGACCCTTGCGAGATCATCCTTACTCACAATGCCGTTAGGAAACTCCCTGCTCATAAAATCATCCAGGTTCTCCCATCCTTCCAGATATTCCATCGCGATAAAGTGACCCATGTCTGGGTCATAACCGTTACCGAGCCATTTCACCACACCGTTCACATCCTTTAGTGAAGCAAGTATCTCTCCCTCGCGCCTGAACTCATCCGTAAAAGAACCCATCCCGCGCCAATCCTTCGAGATCATCTTCAGCGCTATTATCTTATTATCTTTATCGCTTGCCCGGAGCACCCCCCCCATACCTCCCTTTAAACTCACAATACCATCCACTGTATACTCGCTACCATCGACGAACAGTTTTTTCCACGGAGCGCCTGCTAACACCTTCTTATTCCAATCAATAATATCATCGCTAAGTATTCCGGCTATTCTTTGAGTAAGCATGTCTTCATAGTCGCCTAAAGCGTCGCCCGCCCGCTCTCCGTTCTCCAGGGCTTCTATCCATTTTCTAAGTACCTGTTTACCTGCATCCGTTCTCGACAACTCCTCCATTAAAAATCCATGGAACGGGCCCAAAGACACGACAGTGCCATCCTGATCTTTCTCGGCAAAATACCAGGCCCGCGCGGACGCTGTCCTTTCGTCCCAGCCGAATATTTTCCTGGCTATTTCATAATCCAAGGTCTCCGCGAGAATAGGCACGAACCTGTCACGGTCACTGACGCACCTGTCATGAAAAGCTTCGGTTATGTAAACGTCGAGGGTCCCTGTTACTTCGTCGAAGTTACTGTAGGCATACGCTTTGTCGGACACCTGGGCCGCACCCCTGAATTTAGGAATACCCAGAACGTCCCTCGTGTCTTTGATAACATGGAACTTGATACCCGCCGAAAAACCGGGTGGCATGTCCGGCGGGGCGCGGTCCTGTTTCGTGGACTCCAAAAGACTTTCCAGCATTAATGTCGCGGCCGGGTCCCCCAGTATATCCCCTTTGAACTTTATACTTCCGTCAATACCCGCTTCGGCTTCTCCAACCGCATCGGCACCTTTCCTTTCGACGAATTCCTTAACAGACCCGGTGTCCGTATCCTTATTTATGATAGCCATGGCAGAATAACTTCCGGCAAGAACACTGGAATCGATATATTCCCTCAATCTTCTCTGCAGCGGGTTATCCGTCCCGAAAATCACCCTCTGAACACCCGGCAGTTCGATATTCCTACCGTCCACATCCACATTGATACCCCTGTAAAGCCTGTTATGAGTATCACCTGCTGTCACAGCTTCCAGGGCTTCGTGAAGCACCGCCTCGGACAATAACGGAAGAGCGTTCAAAGTGGTCCCTTTTTCAAAAAATTCGTCGATAAGGAAAATTCCTTTCCCCGTTTTTCCATACCCCAGCACATATCGCTCCCGCCCTTCTACGACCCCCGGGAATGCCCTCATATCAGCACTCTCTATAAACTCGACTGCTTTTGAAAGAACGTCGTTCACATTTATGTCCGCTTCCTGCATGAAATACCTTCCATAATCCAGGTTCATTTCGCTTTCTCTATTACCATTCTCGTCCATCCGCGTGATCTTTATTCTCAATTCATTGTTCCTGATCACACTTGATAAAAGACGTGTTAATCCCGAAAGGTCGCCGCGCCAGAGATAAAACCGTGCCAGCATTCTTTCCCACAAGTTCTTACTCAATTGTCCGCTGTTGAATATCTCGTAGAGGATCTCCATTTTTAGAGCTGACTGGTCCGGCAGGGACCGCGCGCTTTCCAATATCCTTTTCACTTCGACGCCTTGCGGGTCAAATCCCGCGATTATCGGACCGCCATATTCGGGAAGAACAAGATCATTTCTCAGGGCACGCCCGGCCATTTCTCCCGCGACACTGACCATATACAAGGTTTTCCCGTTGATATCGAAGGACTTTACCAAGTCTTTTCCGGACACCGGTTTCTCCTCGGAAAGGGCCAACCCAAAATCCCCAAAGGTGAGCATACCTCCGGCATCTTCCGCACCCAACCCCTTGCCCACAGCTACGTCCTGCAGCGCCTTTGTAACGACTTTAACTGTATCCATATCGACCGGCCCGTATTCTTGCCCCATTTCACGCATTTTTTCTGAAAAAATATCAAGTATCGCTATGGCCGACCATTTCGCGAGATACTCAAGACCGTTTGTCAATAAAGGCTGAAAAGTAAGTCGTTCGCCCGACAAAAGACGCATGTATGGGCAATCCGGCTCGCTTTTCCCTATCTTCGGCATCACCTGGACATAGGAATATCCCTTTTGGGAAAATATGGTCTTCAGGTTGTCTGTGTGGAACCCACCGGTGACCAGGATGAGCTCATTCGTTCCGGTTTCCTTCATTTTCATCTCTATATTTTTCACGAACGCGCTGTCCCTTTTAAATGAACACTCATAGAACTTTTCTATCTTTATTCTGGCCGCGTCAAGCTTCCGGATGTCGTCTTTTCCAGTGAACTTTGCCCCTTTGAACTTCATTAATTCGATAAGCCTCCCCGACTCAAAGTCGGGCTTGTTTTGCCTGTAAAGGTCCCAATCTTCTCTCATGAAAGATATATCAAACATTTTTTTCAATATGGACATCCTTCTTTCAAGTTCATGAAGTTTTTTCTGGTCCTCAGTTTTACATAGCACGGCGTAAGAATCGTTCTCCAGGCCTTTCAGTTCACCCATAAAAGCACGTTTGTCGACTTTTTCGTATCGTTTCACATACTCGGCATACATTAAAAGGTTCGGCAATCCGTTAAGATCAACACCACAAACACCGGACTTCTTAAAAAGGTAATTATAGTAATCTTCTTTGGATATATCCCCCGCGCCAAATGCCGCGCTTTTTTGCGCAAGATCAGTTAGCTCTTTTTGGGACAATTTGCCGCGCATTTTGTCGATCAGCGCATTCCTCTCCAGATTCGCTTTCCTGAAATCTATGGTCTTCTCGTTCTCTATAATATCCAGGAGATCTTTAAGATTTTTTCTGGGGCTCAAGTCAATACCCAGCGCCCGCGCTGATACCGACAAGAAGACGATATAATCTTTAAGCTCGATCTCTTTCTTATCATATTCAAGGGACATATCATCAAACCGAATAAGCTCGGGAGAATATATCCGCTGCTTTAAAAGCCCGATCTCCCGTTCGATCCCCAAAACAATGGCAACGGCATCCGCCCTCAACGGCAGAAATTCACGATATGCGTTAAGGTCCTCGAGATAAAGATCAGTATTCTCGATCCCGTACAGTGTGATGGTCCGCCCGCTGTTGACCGCATAGAACTCCGCGCCGTTGACTATCCCTTCTTTCACGAAAAAATCCGATATGACCTTCCGCGCACCCGGGTCCTCGATATCGGTAAAGACGGAAAGATCGTAATCACCTTTTCCACCTTCAAGCGCAACAAGGTTAACGCCATAAGTTGAACTGATATGATCTATAAGACCCGCGATGCTGTGTTGGGCGGAATAATTACAATGAGCATCCTGTATATGAATTATCGTCCTGTCCAAAGTACCTTTATGGGCATCAGTAATCTCGCCAAAACGCAGAGGCAGCATAAGGTTTTCAACGTCCAGATTCTCCTGATCCTGTCTTGTTTGTGTGATATTGACAGTAAATGGCTCAGTCGGAATAGCGTAAGCGACGGGTGAAAATCCGACCGCAAGCTGCATTATGAAAGCAATGCTTACAAAAATTGAAATTAATTTTCTAGCAATTTTATTATTTACCATTTTATTCTCACTCCATTAGCGCGCCATGCTAAATACTTATTAAAAAGGTTTATTTAGTGTGCAATGCAAACACCATTACGGATTTACTACCCAAAACTTGCGTTAATATCATTTTGAAACCTTCCGTTCTTATGAACATCCTCTTTCAACATAAAGTATACCTAATCGGAATCTTCAATAAAAATCACTTTTTCATACTTTTTTAAATACTAACAATGCGCTCAAAAAATACCCTCCTGCCAAAAAATAGGTTCAACGCTTAATAAATTCTATCTGATCCTCTGTTTTTTTGACGCGGATATGCCCTGGCAAGTCCAGAAAAACATCGTGTTTGCCGGCCCTGAAAGAACGGTCCATGTCCTTCCAATGGCGATGAGTAAGTTTTTTTACGTCCCCTCCCGCTCTCTTAAAAAGCTCCTTGAATATTTCTTTCTTCAAGGCCTGCGGTTGGAGAATAATATCTTTGAGTTTTATTGCGGCGGTTTTTGCAGCTTCTTTTCCATCGAGACATCCTTTGACGGCGCGTCCTCTCTCCAACTCAAGGAACGCCAGGTCTTCTCTAACAGTATCACTCAAGTTCACCAAGGCTCTCCTTATCTTTGGGTTATACTTTTCAAGGAACGGCAGGATCTCCAATCTCACCTTGTTCCGCAAATGTTTAGTTTCGTTATTTGTTCGGTCTTCGCGATATCGTAGACCTGTATCCCGAAGATGATCGATGACCTCTCTTTTTTCCACACCGATCAAAGGCCTGATGAACCTGATGCTCCCCTCATGCCGCACCGGCGGAATACCCGCGATACCTTTGAGCGACGCCCCTGTCATGATCCTCAAAAGTACCGTTTCCGACTGATCATCCATAGTGTGGCCGGTCGCGATAACGCCGCATTTATGTTTTTTTGCCGCTTCTTTCAAGAAACCATAACGCGCTTCCCTGGCGGTCTCTTCGAGCGACCTTTTCGAATTCTTGTTAAGTTTAACGACATCGATCTTCTTGCGGACACAAACAAGACCAAGCTTCTTCGATAGATCTTTGACAAAATCGGCGTCTTTCACCGATTCTTTGCCCCTTATACAATGATCGAGCGTGGCCACTACAAGCTCTATACCAAGCGGTTTGCGCAGGGCGCAAAGGGCCTTTAGCAGACATACGGAATCCGGCCCACCGGAAACGGCAACAAGGACCCTATCGCCACGCTGTAGCATATCATGGTACGATATCGTGTCTTTCACCCTTTTCACAAACGCCGAATATGACAATACTTTTTTCTTCAAGCTACTCCTCACTTTTACGGGCGGGTGGCACGAGTGGTCCCAAGGAAGCATATCAGTCATCACAAAGGTACTAACTCAAAAATAGCACGACAACCTATCGAATTCTCTCCCCTGAAACAAAAACGGCATTCCGTGGGTGGCAGATATGTCATTCGAGCACGATTTTTCGCGCGCAGAATGACATATCTGACAGGCCCCACGGTATTGCATATACATTATGCAGGAACTCAAGTGACAGGTCCCGCCCGCCAATCACCAAATTCGCAGGACACCGAGCACCAGGCCCCGTTCATCAAACACTAAACTCACACCCGCAATAACTCTGCCGATACAGCCCCCACTCCTTGGCAAGCTCTATCGTCCTTTTGAAGCCTTCTTTTTTCTTGAAATCGGCGGCAAAGAAACTCTCTCCGCCTATATCCTTCCCTATTTCATTGACAATTTTTGAGTCCTTATGCGGGCTTACGGTAAGGGTCGACGTAAAAAGATCAAAATCACCACTTCTTAGAAAGTGGATATAGGCGCTCCTCAACCTCATCTTGTAACATTCCCTGCACCGGCTGCCGCCTTCCGGGAAAGCCTCGAACCCCGCGATCATGAACCTCCATTTTTCATGATCATAAACGCCTTCGACGAGATCAAAGCCCACTTTTTTCGCTACCGACCTGACGGTCTCAAGCCGTCTCACGTACTCCACTTCGGGATATATGTTGGGGTTGAAGAAATAACCCGCCACCGAATGTCCGTCTTTTCTCAGCCTTTCAACCACACCCGCCGCGCAGACGCCGCAGCAGATATGTAACAGTACCCGCATAGACCTTCCGTCCTTAGTCGTTAGTTTTTGGTTGATAGTTATTGGTTAAAGAAAGAGCATAAGTATTTCAAGTTAACCATAAACTAACAACCAACAACTAATAACTGACAACTAACAACTGTTCTCTTTCCAATACCGCACCGTTTTCCTCAACGCTTCCTCTGTCGACATTTCCGGTCTATATCCCAGGAGCCCCTCGGCGCGTGATATATCATATTCTCTGTTCTTCAAAAGATCGTTAAAAAATCTCCTTACCGGAGGTAAAGCGATCGCCAGCTTCATCAGCCATCCGGGTATTGCTCTGGGCTTTCCCGCTCCAAGTTCTTCTGAAGCGACCTCCAGGAATTTCCGTATGGTTATGACACCTTTATCGGCGATAAGGAATGTGCCCTGAAGCGCTTCCTTTTTTTTCATGGCAAGTTCCATCGCCTGGACAAGATTACCCACATAAACAAGATGAAGCTTATTCTCCACATCCGGCAGGTCCGGGACCGGCGTGAGCCTTTTCTTCACAAGGCTCAATATCCGGTCAAGAGCGTGCGGTTCACCCTCGCCGTACACCATGCACGGCCTAAGTATAGCAACATTAAGGCCTCTTTGTCTATAATCGAGCGCGATCTTCTCCGCTTCTACTTTGGAACGTCCATAGGCGTTCCTGGCCGAATATGGGAACTCATCGGTAAGGGGCGTCTCATGATTACCGTTAATTACGGCTATGGAGCTCAGGTACACGACCCGTTTCACTCGATAGATAAATGATAATTCCAGAATATTGCGCGTCCCCTGAACGTTGATATTGAAGAGTTTCTTTTCATCCGGATCACGGACACTGGCGGCACAATGAAATACTATATCCGGCATTTCCCTATAAAAGATCCTCTCGAGCTCCGTCACATCAGTAATATCAGCCGTGACGAGTTTCGCCCCTGTACCCTGCAACCCCTTAACATTACTGGTTTTTCTAATGATACATACAACATAATGCCTTTCTTCACAAAGGCGTTTCACGAGTCGGGTACCTATAAAACCGGTCGCGCCGGTAACCAGTATCTTCATAATCGAAAAGTGTCCTAATATATTTCAAACACGGCCATTCATCCGTACCTGATCTTCGCCGCCAAAATGACGGAACAAAAGATAAGCGCGGTGACATTCGCCACAATAACGGGTATTTCCATAATAAGTACCCCGTAAACAAGCCAGAGAACGATCCCTACAGTGAAAACAACATACATGATCAGTGAAATATCTTTTGTATGTTTTGTTTTGAGGATCTTGATCATTTGCGGGATGAACGACCCGGTCGTGCATATCCCGGCTATTATCCCTAATATGTCCGTATTCATTTTAAGTATAAGTCTCCTGCCTAAAAACTATTTGAAAACGGGTGACGCGAGCGATCCCAAGGAAGCATACAAGTCACCACAAAGGTACTAACTCAAAAATAGCACAATAGCCGATCGAATTATCTCCCTGAAACAAAAACGGCTTTCCGTGGGTGGCAGATATGTCATTCGAGCACGATTTTTCGCGCGCAGAATGATATATCTGACAGGCCCCACGGTATTGCTATACATCATACAGGGACCCGAGCGTCAGGACCCGTTTCGAATCACACCACTATCCGATCGTGTAACCGATCCTCTTAAGCACCTTGTTCATCCTCGCAAGCGCCATCTGGGTCGTAGCGCCCTCGGTAAGATTGTTCTTACAGATCACCGCGTATCCACGTCTGTTCCTGATCTTAAAAGTACAAAGATCTGACTTGGCAACTTTTTTAAGTACGTATTTTTTTACCGACATATCCCCCTCCGTTTTATGGTCCTATTGTCTCTGGTGGTCCTCAATACTGCAGACAGGATACGTGTTCATATCTCCCACCGTATACTCACCACCCCCCGGACAAACCGGTGTCTTTCTGATATAATCCGGCACCAGGTCATCCATGGTTATATCTCCTCTGGTATATGTGGGATGATCGATAAGCCATATCGTTTTCGCTGATTCAATGTGATCAAGATTCATGACACAAGCGTTCTTTCTGGCCCTGTCCCGCATAGGTTTAAGGTGCATGATTATGATTGATATCAATAGAGCCATGACCGTAACAACGATCATTACCTCCACAAGAGTAAAACCCCGATTTTTTCTGACAATCTCTATCATATCACCATTTGCCAGCCTTACACGAACGAACCGTGGCTTTTTTATCTCCATCAGAAAGTTCTTTTATAAGCTGAGACAATTTTCTGCGATATCTTCCGTAGCACTGCGCCATCACGCCGTCCGGGGACCGCCTGACTTCTCTCATGAGCTCAAAACAAAGGACCGCAAGGTCCCCTGTCTCTACCACAAAATGGGGATCCCTCTTGCCGTACAGCTCTTTTATTTCCCGGACATGTTCTCTCATAAGCTCCAGCAACGTTCCTGCGTGTGCCTTTCCGGCCAAGCGATTATATTTACGCGAAAGCTCGTGTATGGCCTTTATTTCTTCTCTCGAGAAACTGGTAAGAGAATTTTTCAAAGTATGTTATCTCCTCCTCGATGTATATATCCGCTACACCCGGCAAAACCATTCACACTTTGTCCGGTTCGTTCACCTTAAGGCCGTTCTCCTGACATGAAAGCGCCTTGGCAAGGTCGTTTTCGCTAAGGAACCCCATTTCTTTAAGGACTTTGCCAAGTGGAGACCTTCTCTTCCAGTGCACTTTCAGCGCCTTATCCAGTTCTTCGATCGTTATCAGGTTTTTCTCGACGAGGATCTGCCCAAGAGGCTGATAACATCTCGACACGGAATCATCATTGCTAAAGACCTCCAGGGTCAGGGTATCATCTTTTTTGGATATGCGCCTGTCGGCCATATACTTGCTGCCGGGTATGCCTTTAAGATACTTCTTCACTTCCGTTATCCGTTCATTCACTTCGATGACATTATTGAATTCCGACCGGTTATTTTTCAGGACAAGAGCTACGGTCACGCTCATTATGGGGATATTCCTCATCTTGTTGGCCCTGTCCTTCGCTGTTATAAAACCTTTTTTGCGCTCCTCAGGAGGATAATGAAAAGGTATGATCGTGTCGAACATACAGATAAAATTCTGGCATAGTTCCTTGTATTTGTCTGGGGTACTGATAAAAATAAAATCGTCGCCGCCGATGTGCCCGGTAAAATCCGCCTTATTGCCCCATGCCCGTACTGCCGTGGAGAGCATATAAGCGGTCTGCATGATGACCCTGTCACCTTTCATGTATCCATAACTGTCGTTGAAAGCTTTGAAATTGTCGATATCCACATGTCCCAGAACGAACGGCTCACCGCTCGCGACCTTTTCTCTCAATATCTCCTCGATAATGATACCCCCGGGAAGTCCCGTCAGCGGGCTCGCGTACAGATTGTTGTATGACCTTTTGAAGGCCATCTCTATCCTTATCCTGAGATCGAGCGGGTCGGGAGGCTTTATAAGGTAATCGTCCACTCCGATCCTCAGGTTAAGAAGCTGGTTCCTGAGCTGGCGCTTATTTATAAGGGTAATAACCGGAATGCAGGCGGTAGAAAAATCACTTTTAAGCGTATCGCATATCTCAAGGCTTGTTTTATTGGTGGATTGAATGTCAAAAACTATTACGTCCGGCGAGTATTTCGTTATCTGGTGAACGTCCAAGGACGCGTTCTCCTCCTCAAAGAACACTTCATAACCCCATCCCCTGAAACAGAACTCCATCACCGTCCTGATATTCTTGTCGGAAGTAATAAAAAGTATTTTTTTATGCTGTTCCATATGGATACTAATATTATTTATTAGACACTATGCTCTTTATAGCGTACCTTGAGAGATAAGATTTGGCAAGGCTGGGAAGATTTAGGCGACAAAAACATGGCCGAAGCAGGCATTCCGCGGGTGACATGGGTGTCATCCGAGCACTACACAGTTAAGGAACGCAGTATGACGTCCTTGGCAGGACCCGCGACACCGCAAACCGCTTATTTTATCTGACCTTCGTAGTATTCCTGGATAGATTTAACTGTGATCTCTTTCTTCATCATGGACTCGATGCCGTTGACCGAGGCCTGGGCACCGGCAAGCGTGGTAATGCAGGGTATCCCTTTCATCGTAGCGGCGCTGCGGATGGCCGCGCCGTCCGAGTAATGCGCCTGGTTCGGCGAGGGAGTGTTGATGATGAGGTCTATTTCCTTCTTACTAACCATATCCATGATACTGGGGCTGCCTTCGTGCATTTTACGGACCACTTCCACTTCCATGTTGCTGTTCTTGAGGATCTTCGCGGTCCCCTGAGTGGCAACTATCTTGAACCCCATATCATAAAGTTTTTTCGCAAGGAAAATGATGTTACGTTTGTCACTGTCCTGTACGGAAATAAATACTTTCCCTTTTTTGGGAAGCATCTGGTTCGCCGCATCCTCTGCTTTGTAAAAAGCCGTGCCAAAATCCGGCGATATCCCCATCACCTCGCCCGTGGACATCATTTCCGGACCGAGTATTATGTCTACACCGGAAAACCTGGTGAACGGGAGGACAGATTCCTTTACACTGGTATAGTTAAGCTTAGCGAGCGTATCCTTAATACCGAACTCTTTGAGCTTTTTCCCTGCCATGATCTTCGCCGCTATCTTAGCGAGCGGCACACCCGTGGCCTTTGAGACGAACGGCACGGTACGGGAAGCGCGGGGATTGACCTCGAGAACATATACCCTGTCCCCCTGCACCGCGAACTGGATGTTCATAAGACCGTTCACCTTGAGCCCGCGGGCGAGAAGAACGGTCTCTTTTCTCACCTCGTTCAATATGCTCTCCGAAAGCGAATGGGGCGGAAGAGCGCACGCGGAATCGCCCGAATGTATGCCTGCTTCCTCGATGTGCTCCATTATCCCGCCGATAAGCACATCTTCCCCGTCGGAAAGCGCGTCCACGTCTATCTCTATGGCGTTTTGCAGGAATTTATCTAGAAGTATGGGGTGTCCCGGAGAAACGCTCGCGGCCTCGTCGATGAACTCTTTCAGGAGTTCGCGGCTGTGGACTATCCTCATGGCCCTGCCGCCCAGAACGAACGACGGCCTCACGATGAGCGGATACCCGATAAGATCCGCCTTGCGCTGGGCTTCTTCTTTCGAGATGGCTGTATCGTTAGGCGGCTGAAGAAGTCCGAGAGAATCTATAAGTTTCTTGAATTTTTCCCTGTCCTCGGCGAGGGCTATGGACTCGACCGACGTCCCGATGATGGGAACGCCCGCTTCCTTGAGCTTTTCCGCGAGATTCAAAGGCGTCTGGCCGCCGAACTGGACTATGACGCCGTCCGGTTTTTCTTTATCGACGATATTCATCACGTCCTCGAACGTGACAGGCTCGAAATAAAGTTTGTCGGAAGTATCGTAATCCGTGCTAACGGTCTCGGGGTTGGAATTGACCATGATGCTTTCAAGACCAAGCTCCTTTAGAGCGTATGAGGCGTGACAGCAGCAGTAATCGAACTCAATTCCCTGCCCGATCCTGTTGGGCCCGCCGCCGAGTATCATTATCTTCTTCTTTTTGGAGGGAACGACCTCGCATTCCTCCTCGTAAGTGGAATAGTAATACGGTGTATACGCTTCGAATTCCGCCGCGCAGGTATCGACGAGCTTGAATGTGGCGGCGATGCCGAGCTTCTTCCTGAGGTCCCTTACGCCCGTTTCTTTTCCGTCCATCATGCGGGCGATCTGGAGGTCGCTGAACCCCATCTTTTTCGCCTTTTTGATATAGAACGGTATCTCTTTACTCTTTCCGCATTCCTCGAGGGACTTCCCTTTCAGTTTTCCGGAAAGCTCATCCTCGAATTCGACAAGCTCCGTGATGTTGTCAAGGAACCAGGGATCTACACCGGTAAGCCCGTATATTTTTTCTGCGCCGTATCCGCGTTTGACCGCTTCTTTTATCTGGAATATCCTTTCGGCGTTGGGCTTTTTAAGGAACGCTTCGAGTTCCACGTCCGAAAGCGCCGAAATTTTTTTCACGTAGTCGAGCCCCGCCTTACCGGTCTCGAGCCCCCGGAGACCCTTCTGCAGCGCTTCCTTGAAGGTCCTCCCGATCGCCATCGTCTCGCCCACCGATTTCATGGAGATACCGAGCGTCGGGTCCGCTTTCGGGAATTTCTCGAACGTAAAGCGCGGTATCTTTACCACGCAGTAATCTATCGCGGGCTCGAACGACGCGGGAGTTTTTTTAGTTATGTCGTTCGGGAGTTCATCCAGCGTATAACCCACCGCGAGCTTCGCCGCGAGTTTCGCTATCGGGAAACCCGTGGCCTTCGACGCGAGGGCGGAACTCCTCGACACGCGCGGGTTCATCTCAATGACGACCATACGCCCGGTCCTCGGATCGACGGCGAACTGTATGTTCGAGCCGCCGGTCTCTACGCCTATTTCCCTTATTATGGCGATCGAGGCGTCGCGCATCTTCTGGTATTCCACGTCCGTCAGCGTCTGCTGAGGAGCGACGGTTATACTGTCGCCGGTATGTACCCCCATCGGATCGAAATTCTCTATCGAGCAGACTATGACGACGTTGTCCTTCTTGTCGCGCATGACCTCGAGCTCGTATTCTTTCCATCCGATAACGGATTCCTCGACAAGTATCTCGCTTATCATGCTGCACTGGAGGCCTCGTTCCGCGATCTCGCGAAAAGCCGCCATGTCATTCGCGATACCGCCGCCCGTTCCTCCCAAGGTAAAACTGGGCCTTATGATGAGCGGGAACCCTATTTTTCCGGCAACCTTGACCGCTTCATTCATGTTATACGCAAGGCCGCTTTTCGGCACGTCAAGGCCGATATTTATCATGGCCTTTTTGAAATATTCCCTGTCCTCGGCCTTCCTGATGACCTTGTAGTCCGCCGCCAGCATCTTGACGCCGTATTTTTCCAGGACACCCATGTCGCAAAGTTTCATCGCGGTATTTAGGCCTGTCTGTCCGCCCAGGGTCGGGAGAAGCGCGTCCGGCCTTTCTTTTTCTATTATCCTGGCTATCACCTCGGGCGTCACGGGCTCGATATATGTCCGGTCCGCCATTTCCGGGTCGGTCATTATGGTAGCGGGGTTCGAATTGACGAGTATGACCTTGTATCCTTCCTGCCTGAGCGCCTTGCAGGCCTGGGTGCCCGAATAGTCGAACTCGCACGCCTGACCGATTATGATCGGCCCCGCCCCGATGACTAGAATACTTTTTATATCAGTTCGTTTTGGCATGATCTTTCATGTTCCTCACGAATTTATCGAACAGGTACGCCGCGTCGTTCGGCCCCGGCCCCGCTTCGGGGTGGAATTGGACGCTAAAAAACCTGAGCTTTTCGCTCTCCATACCCTCGGACGTATTGTCGTTAAGATTGATATGGGTCGTATCGACGCCTTTGGCTTTCACGGAATCGATGTCCACGCAAAACCCGTGGTTCTGCGACGTTATGCTGACACTGCCCTTCCCGAGGTCCTTCACGGGATGATTGGCCCCATGGTGCCCGAACTTGAGTTTGAACGTTTTCCCGCCGAGAGCGAGCCCAAGCATCTGGTGCCCGAGACAGATCCCGAAGATCGGCACTTTCCCCAGAAGCTCCCTCACCGTACCAAAAACATACGGCACCCCTTCCGGGTCGCCCGGCCCGTTCGAAAGAAGTATCCCGTCCGGCTTTATCGCAAGGATCTCCGCGGCGCCGGCCGACGCGGGAAAAACAATAACATGGCAGTCCCTCGACGCAAGATGCCTCAGAATATTGTGCTTCACACCGCAGTCCATGACAGCGACCTTGAAAGAGCCTTTTTTACTCCATTCATACATCGCATCGCAAGTAACTTCCCTAACAAGGTCTCTACCAACAAGACCCGGTGAAGCTTTTGCCTTGCGGACAAGGCTCGCGTTATCAAGGTCTTCGGTCGATATGACCGCACGCATCGCTCCCTTTTCACGGATATGTTTGGTAAGCGCGCGTGTATCTATGTCTTCGACGCCCATTACATGATTTTCTTTCAGATATTCTTCAAGGCTTTTTGTTGCCCGCCAGTTGGAATATACGCGGCTCGCCTCTTTGACGATGAACCCTTCGGCAAAGACCTTTCTCGACTCCACGTCCTCCGGGTTCACCCCGTAATTGCCAATAAGCGGGTATGTCATAGTTACGATCTGGCCTTTATAGGAAGGATCGGTAAGTATTTCCTGGTACCCGGACATACTGGTATTGAAGACCACTTCTCCGCCCTTTTCACCGCGCGCGCCGAACGACAGGCCTTCGAACACCCTGCCATCTTCAAGAGCTATCTTTGCTGATATTTTATTGCACATATATGTATTTTCTGTTTTCGATCTTTAATATTCGATATTTAGAAAAAAAGCCCCTCCATCTGTCTGACCGAGGGGCTTCTTTGCCTTTTAACGTCTTCGTCACGTAACTTTATATCACGCCTTTATTTTTTTATCAAGGGTTTTTCATTTCCTTATGATAATCCTGAAGAGATTTCGGCGCCAACCTGTCGCACTTAGCGGCGCTTATACCTTCAACGCTGGCCTGCGCGGCCGCCACCGAAGTAATGTAAGGAACCTTGTATTGGACCGACATCCTTCGTATATAGCTGTCATCAAATTTGCTGCTCTTCCCTGCCGGCGTATTGACGATCAACTGTATCTCCTTGTTCTTGATCGCGTCGGCGATGTTGGGCCTTCCCTCATGGATCTTTTTTATCAACGTACTCTCGATCCCGTTCTCTTTGAGGAACTTACTCGTGCCTTCCGTCGACAGGATATTAAACCCGATCTCCATTAATTTTTTCGCGATCGGCGCCATGCTGGCCTTATCATGGTCGGACACGGTCAAGAGCACATTCCCTGTTAGAGGAAGCGGAGAACCTGTAGCTTCCTGGGCCTTATAAAAAGCCGAACCGAACGAATCCGCCAGGCCCATGACCTCTCCCGTCGCTTTCATCTCCGGGCCCAGGACCGGATCAACGTCCGGGAACATATTGAACGGGAACACCGCCTCTTTGACCCCCACATAAGGCACTTTCATTTTTTTAAGCTCCGGAAAATCCTTTATTTTTTTACCGAGCATGAGGAAAGTCGCGATACGCGCGATCGGTATTCCCGCTATCTTCGACACGATCGGGACCGTGCGCGAAGCGCGGGGGTTGGCCTCAAGGACATACACCTTATCGTTGCAAACCGCGTACTGGATGTTCATCAGGCCTACCACTTTCAGCTCTTTCGCTATCATGGCCGAATATTTTTCCATCGTGTCGAGATGCTCTTTTTTGAGGGTCCTCGTGGGAATAGCGCAGGCCGAATCACCTGAATGGACGCCGGCCGGCTCTATATGCTCCATGACCGCCGCGACAAAAGTGTTCTCCCCGTCCGAAACGGCGTCCACTTCCGCCTCTATGGCGTTATCCAGGAACCTGTCGATGAGCATCGGATGCTCGGGGCTTACGTCTATGGCCTCCTTGGCGTATTTCCTCAGCATTTCCTCGTCATATATCACCTGCATGCCGCGCCCCCCGAGAACGAATGAGGGCCGCACCATGAGAGGATAACCAATGCCCCTGGCGATCCTTATGGACTCGTCAAGTGATCGCGCCGTGCCGCTTTCCGGCTGCGGTATCTTCAGTTTTATCATCTTCTCGCGGAAAAGTTCCCTGTCCTCGGCAAGAGCTATGCTTTCAGGTGACGTGCCGAGGATATTCACGCCGTTCTTCTTGAGTTCCTGCGCGATATTGAGCGGCGTCTGCCCGCCGAACTGGACTATAACACCCTGCGGTTTTTCCTTCTCGTAAATGGCGAGGACATCTTCTACCGTAAGCGGTTCAAAATAGAGTTTGTTCGACGTGTCATAATCGGTCGAGACTGTCTCCGGGTTACAATTCACCATGATCGATTCGTACCCCTCGTCGCGAAGCGCGAAAGCCGCGTGCACGCACGTATAATCGAATTCTATCCCCTGCCCGATCCTGTTCGGGCCGCCGCCGAGTATCAGGACCTTTTTTTTGTTCGCCGACACCGGAACGGAATCTTCGGCGATATAGCTCGAATAATAATACGCGGCGTTCTTCACCCCGCTCACGGGCACCGCTTCAAAACGGCTGCTCTTGCCGATGGATATGCGTTTCTTGCGGACTTCGCTTTCCTTCACGCCGAATATCCCCGCGAGGTACCTGTCCGAAAATCCCCATTCTTTTGCTTTGGCAAGTTTTTTTTCAGGAAGTTTCTCCCATTTGTAAGATGATATCTCCTTCTCGTATTCCGCGAGCTCTTTTATCTCGTTTATGAACCAGCGGCCGATGTAGGTCAGCTTGTGAAGTTCATCAATGGACACTCCCTTGGTCAGGGCTTCATACATCAGGAATATCCTCTCGCTCGACGGGGCGGCGAGTTTTTGCTTGAGTTCATCCGCCGAAAGTCCCTTGAATTTTTTGACGTTGCCGAGGCCGTACCGGTTTATTTCGAGCGAACGGATGGATTTCTGAAAAGCTTCTTTGAACGTCTTGCCGATGCTCATGACCTCCCCCACGGCTTTCATCTGTGTGCCAAGGACGTCCTTCGCCTGCGGGAATTTCTCAAAAGCCCAGCGGGCGAACTTGATGACCACATAATCTCCGCTCGGCTCGTACTTTTCCAGTGTCCCTTTTCTCCAATATGGGATCTCATCCATCGTCAGCCCCGCCGCAAGCTTTGTGGAGATCCTCGCTATAGGAAACCCCGTCGCCTTCGAGGCAAGCGCGGAAGACCGCGACGTCCTGGGGTTTATCTCGATGACCACGAGCCTGTCATCCTTCGGATTATGCGCGAACTGAATATTCGTTCCGCCCGTCACCCCTATCGCTTCAACGATCCTGTAAGACAATTCCTGCATCCGCTTTTGGAGCGATGCGGGAACGGTAAGCATCGGCGCGACACAAAAGCTGTCACCCGTATGCACACCCATAGCATCAATGTTCTCGATAAAACAGACGGTTATCATCTGATCCTTCTGGTCCCTCACGACCTCAAGTTCAAGTTCCTCCCAACCGATCACGGCTTCCTCGACCAGCACCTGATGCACAATGCTCGCAGCAAGACCGCGCGTAACAATTGTCCTTAATTCCTCAACGTTATAGGCTATACCGCCGCCCGTACCACCCATGGTATACGCGGGTCGAAGAACCACGGGATATTTGAGTTTTTCGGCCATGGCCTCGGCCTCTTCAACAGAGTGGCATATCTCAGAACTCGCTACGGGGATGTCCAGCTTTTTCATGGTGTCCTTAAAAGCCTGCCGGTCCTCGCCTCTCTCGATCGCGTCCGCTTTAACGCCGATGATCTCGACATTGTATTTTTTGAGGATACCCAGTTTATTAAGTTCGGAAGAAAGATTGAGCCCTGTCTGCCCTCCAAGGTTCGGAAGAAGCGCGTCCGGCCTTTCTTTTTCTATTATTTTTTCCAATGTCCCCGGCGTAAGCGGCTCAATATAGGTCTTGTCGGCCATGCCGGGATCTGTCATGATCGTAGCGGGATTGGAATTCACAAGGACTATTTCATACCCTTCTTCTTTCAGCGCTTTGCACGCCTGAGTACCTGAATAATCGAACTCACAGGCCTGCCCGATTATTATCGGACCGGAACCGATAATGAGGATCTTCTTGATATCGTTTCGTTTCGCCATATGGTCTTTCTCCTTGCCTTGGGTAAACCGTAAGGTCCTTTATCAGTGGGAGATTCTATAACAGCTATATACTAATAATCAAGCAATTTTTGAGTAACGTTCAGACATAAGTTGGTAATGAGTATTGCGCATTGAGTATTGAGCGAGCAGGTATCATATGGATGTTCGCCCAATACTCAATACACGATACTCAACACTAAGTCGCTCTTTATTTATGCGGACTTGTAGCGGTTGGTTATGGGAAGTCTTCTGTCCCTTCCGAAGGCCTTCGGTGTGATCTTGACACCCGGCGCGGACTGGCGGCGCTTGTATTCGCTCTTATCGACCATGTTCATCACCTTTTTCACCAGCTCGCGGTCTATCTTCTTTTTCAATATACTGTCAAAACTTTCATCTTTTTCAACATAGTATTTAAGAACGACATCAAGAATATCATAAGGCGGCAACGAGTCCGTATCTTTTTGGCCGTGCCTGAGCTCCGCGGTAGGTTCTCTTTTTATGACGCTTTCGGGTATGATCTCTTTATTTTTCATATCGTTCAGAAAACGCGAAAGCTCGTAAACAAGGGTCTTCGGAACATCCTTTATGACCGCGAACCCTCCCGCCATGTCCCCGTAGAGCGTGCAATATCCCATGGCGGTCTCGCTTTTATTGCCTGTTGTAAGAACAAGCCAGCCGAATTTATTCGATAAAGCCATAAGGATACCGGCCCTTATCCTGGCCTGAAGGTTCTCTTCGGCAAGACCCGCCTGAGTCTCTTTAAATACTGGAGCAAGGGTATTCAAATACGCCTGAAAGACATCATGGATCGGGAATTCCATGAATTCCATGCCCAGGTTCTGCGCCGTCCGGCCCGCGTCACTCCTCGTTCCTTCCGAGGTATACTCCGAAGGCATGGACACACCTATGACATTTTCCGCGCCAAGAGCATCGACAGCCACAGCCGCGGTAAACGAAGAATCAATGCCGCCGCTCAGGCCTAGAACGACCTTTTTAAACCCGTTCTTTCTCACATAATCGCCCGTACCCAGCACAAGGGCTTTATATATTTCTTCGATACGGCTTAACCGGGGGCACACCGTGTTCTTGAGAACGCCCTTTTCACCGCTTTCCCCACGCCCGAGCCTGACTTTCCGCACCTTTGTTCCAACCCCGCGTTTCTTGCCGGAACATATAATGTCTTCCGTGTTAATGTCCACGACCACCATATCTTCCTCGAACTCTTTTCCCGAAGCGATAACTTTGCCCCGCGGGTCTACCACGAAACTCCCTCCGTCAAAAACAAGCTCATCCTGGCCGCCTACAAGGTTCCCATAAAAAATGTACGCTCCCGTCTCTTTTGCCCTTCCGGCAAGGAGTTTACGCCTTTCATCGGTCTTCCCCGCGTGAAAAGGCGAAGCGGAAATATTTAAAAGCACTTTTGCTCCGCTTTTTGACTGGTCCATCCACGGACCTTTATCGACCCAGATGTCCTCGCAAATGGTCACCCCGAAAAGAATGTCACCCAAAGTGAACACAATATTATTTCTGCCGGCCTTGAAGTAGCGCCTTTCATCAAAAACACCGTAATTAGGCAGTTCCTTTTTATGATATACACCTTTCAATTCCCCCCCGCTCATGACCGCCGCGGCATTATGAACGTTCCCATTCCCGTCAATATCGGCAAATCCGCATATCACGGTGATACTTTTGGTTTTCGCCTCAAGGGAACGCACCGCCTGAACGTTGTCCCTGATAAAATGGGGTTTCAAGAGAAGGTCCTCCGGCGGATATCCGCATATCGCAAGTTCCGGAAAAATAACAACATCGGCGTTCTTTGCCCTGGCTTTCTCTATATACTCACCGATCTTGTCCCGGTTGGAGCTGATATCCCCGACCGTGGGATTTATCTGGGCAAGAGCAATTCGTAATGCCTTATGTTCCATATTATTTCGACCCGTTCGTTTTTCGTTATTCGTCTATCGTTTCTCGTTTTCGAACAACGATGAACGAAAAACGATTTTTACTATGCTATTCTCCCCTTATCTCATGACTTAAGATTATCGCTTCAGCGATATCTTTCATATTGACCCGCTTATCCATACTGGCTTTTCTCATAAGATTATAAGCATCGTTCTCGTTCAAGGACTGCTCTTTCATCAATATCCCTTTGGCTTTCTCGATCTTTTTCCGCGCCTCAAGCTCTTCGCCTATTATCTTACTTTGGACCATAAGCTCGGTATTATGTATCGCGACCGCCGCCTGGTTCGCTATTGTACCCAACAGCTCTATGTCGTTCTTTGTAAACTCGTATTCTTTTGTGGTATAGAGATTGATCACACCGATCAGCTTGCCTTTTACCATCATGGGCACACTGAGCATGGAAACGAGCCTTTCCGCGGTAGCCAGTTTTTTTTCTTTATAACGCTTATCTTTCAAGACATTCAGTATCGCGATCGGCCCCCTTTCCTGCGCCACAAGGCCCACAATACCTTCGCCTATTTTGAGGCTTCTTTCTTTTAGATATCCCTGGCTCATAGCCTGTGTAGCCCTTATCTTAAGCTCCTGTGTTTTTTCATCCAGTAGCCAAAGTGCACAGATCTTGGCGTGCATGACATTAGCCGCGAGATTGACGATCAGTTTAAGAATGTCCTCCAGATAAAGATCGGAAGTGATGGCCTTGCTTATCTTACTCAACGTCTCCAAATACTCATTGTCCAACGTCTTTTTCATATCCGACCGTCTCTCCTTCATGCTCCCGAACTACTGCGTCACAGAAACACTTTTAGCGGCACGTTTCCCCCGTTTCGACGCGGAAAGCTCCGAACCGACCTTCCCGGTCCAGCAATACAGACATAGGCTTTCGCGCGGAAGCCCTATCGCTTTTACCATATCATCTATCTTCTGGTATCGTAAAGTGGTCACATTGATGTCCTGACGGATCCACTCCACCATCTTTTTATATTTTAGGGAACCCTCGTTCACGTATTCCGAGACATCCTCAAGATCATGGCCCTCAAGGCTGCGTATCGCTTTGCGGGCGGAAAGCTCATGAATGCTCCTTGTGGACAAACAGAATTTACACGGGAACATGAGTGGAGGGCACGCCGGCCTTACGTGCACTTCCCTGGCGCCACTTTCCCAGAGCTTGGCGACGGTGAAATTCTTCAGCTGTGTGCCCCTTACTATGGAATCCTCGCAAAGTACTATCCGGTTACCTTCGATTATTTCTTTGATGGGTATGAGTTTCATCGTAGCGACAAGGTCCCTTGTCTCCTGCGAGGGCGGAGTATAGCTCCTGCCGTAGCCCGGGGTGTATTTTACGAGCGGCCTCCTCAACGGTTTGCCTGACGCCATGGAATATCCGATGGCATGGGCAATCCCGGAATCTGGCACACCCGCGACAAGATCGACCTCAATATCCTTATCACACGCCGCGAGACACCTCCCGCACCGCTCTCTTACAACCTCGGTGTTCACGCCTTCATAATCCGATGCCGGAAATCCCGTATATACCCAGAGAAAAGTACATATCTGTTTAGCACCATTACCTGGGTTTTCCTGAAGCATACCGTCCTCTTTCAGAAGGATTATCTCGCCTGGTTCAAGATATTTCACGACCTTGAACTTATTGTTGGGAAAAGCGGACGTTTCGGTCGTGACCGCCCAGGCATCCTCTTTCTTGCCGACCACAAGAGGAGTGTACCCCATCCTGTCCCTTGCGGCGTATATACCATCTTTATTGAGGATAAGGAGCGAACAGGAGCCTTCGATGACCTCAAACATCTTCTCGATCCCGTCCACGATGTCCTTGCCAAGACTGATGATCTTGGCAATAAGTTCCGTCACATTAATGGAGCCTTTGTTGACCTCGCTGAAGGATATGCCCTTTTCCATCAGATCTCTCGCCAGCTTTTCGCTGTTCTCGATAAGACCGTTAGTGACAATGCAGAACGCTCCCAGACGGGAATTAAGGTATATGGGCTGCTCATTATTATCGGAGACCGCCCCTATGCCCTTTTTTCCTGTCATGAACCTGCGGTCCTCATAGAATTTGGATTTAAATTGTCCCTGGCTGATATTGTGGATATGCCGTTGGAATTCCTCGCCAAGCACGGCGAGGCCGCCATACTCGGTCCCGAGATGCGAATGATAGTCCGTACCGTAAAACAATTCTTCCGCACAATTAGTTCTGGCTACAACCCCGAATATGCCGCTCATTTATACCTCCATGTGACGAACTTTGAGGGGCCCATGACCACGACCGTAAAAACACGAAGGCATTTTAGCATAATCGGAAAGAACTTACAATGAGGGTATTTTACGATTATTGTCATTCCCGCATGTATTTAGCGGGAATCCAGAACTGGATGCCCGATTAAAACATTTCCCTCGACTTCGCTCGGGATGGTGAGCCTGTCGAACCACGGGCATGACAAATTGCACAATATTTTACTGTAAATCAAAGAAAAGACCGAAGAAATCTGCTGACTTTGACGGCTTCGAGCCCGATATTTCTCCTCAAATGAAGGAAAAGTACCCAAAGCGCGATCGCGGCCTCTACTAAAAGCACGCCGCATGCTATCCCCATAAGGTTCGCGGCCGCGTCGGCAACACATGATGACCTTGTGGGTATAAAACGCTGAAGAAATTCGGTAAAAAGACCATAAAATCCCCCGAACATGAACGTAGCCGAAAGATCACGGGGCAAAGACCTGCCACGCGAGATATAAAAGCTGATCAATATCAAAGCCCCAAAAACAGTATAAAAAGCGAAATGGATCACCTCGTCGCCATGCTGTCTCAAGGAAGGCTGATGAATGATATCTGCCAAATACGATATAATATGCCTAATTTCGTGCGTACTGGACGGAAAAAGTGCTACCAGTATCAACGTAGGCAATATTGTAAAGAAAAGGATGACTCCACACCATGCGAAAGTCGGTGCCCAAGCGAAAGCTTTTCTGTCATCTATCTCGAATGCTTCTTTAAAAAACCTGTCCAACCGTTGTATGACACTTTTTACCACGTACATTTTCTCTGACTCCTCGAAACTGCCAACTTTATCTTTGACTAATTAATAGTTATTTTTATTTTACCACATTTGGCACAAAAGTCAACACACATACTAACTTTTCAAATATCTTAATTAAAACCCAGTACCCCTCTCACCTGGTGTATTATTCGAGGAATACTTCCCTGTATTATGTTAGACATTTCCAGACGATAAGAAGTTTCACTTGGCTGGACCCCGATGATTGTTATATCACATTCAATATCAAGCCCTTCGGCAAGAGTAAGGGTCTCCGCCAAACCGATACTGTGAGTGGAAAAACCATCTTTAAAAGGCGTATTTTTTATCTGTAAAGGGGTAAATACCCTTATTGTACCCGGCATTTCCCCCATGTCTGCGGCGTCTATTATAATGACCCTTTCATAGTCCGAGAACACCTTAAGAAGGTCCAATCCGGATATGTCCCCGCTGCACAGTTCAACCCCTTCCGGAAAATCCCCCCCCTCAAGCTCCTCGATGACCCTCACCCCCACCCCATCATCCCCCCGGAGCACCGACCCCACACCCACGATCAAAGTTTTCTGCATATAGACCTTCCAGTTTCACACATAAAGTGACCCGTGACCAGTGACCCGTGGCTCGTGACTCGTGACTCGTCGCTCGTGACTCGTATTGCGTATGTCGTTTATCGGGTTCATTGCGTTTATTGCGTTGATAGTGTTTGACCGACAATAACCTAGTAGTTTAAGGTTAAAAAGAATGTCCTAAGCCATTAATAACATTCTTTTCGGCTATATTTCCGGAACACGGTCTAAGTAGGCATTCCGCGGGTGGCTGGGATGTCGCCCGAGCATCGCACAAGGGAGAAGCGCAGGGTGACATCCCAGACAGGACCCGCGGGAAATTAACAACGGAAAATTCTACACAAATTCAACCTTCAATAAGTGCGTCGAACACGAAATGCAGGGATCATAAGCCCTTACCAGCATTTCCGACAAAAGAGTTATCTCTTCCTTCGGCCTTTCGATGACCTCCGGAATAAGCTTTTGCATGTCCAAGTCCACGTTCGCGAGGTTCTGGTTGGTCGGAATAACGCAATTCGCCTTCTGTACCACCCCTTTTTCGTCCACGGTATACTCATGGACCAACAGCCCGCGGGGCACCTCGACGGCCCCGACACCGGTACCACCCTTTACCGTAAAGTCCGGCCACTCATCGACCTTGGGCCAGGAAGTCACAATGTCGCTATAGTCGACCCCCTTGTCCAGAAAGTGGTCCAGTATACGTATGGAGTCATGAACGCAATGTGCCATCTCTACCAGCTGGGCAACAGTATTCATAAATGGGTTATAACACGGTGTTTTGAAATTCAGGGCGCTTGCCACCGTTTTCGCCTGATCGTTCAGCTTATCATAGTTGATGTTCGTCCTGGCCAGTGCCCCTACCATATAGGACGATCTTTTATTTTTGGAATGTTTAGCTGTCGAATGTTCCACATGGAACTCATGTATAACCTCTTTATAGTCTCTCGGCTTTACAGTGCCTTTAATATCGGTCGTGGTTATGTCCCCCTCATAAAAAGCGTATTCATCAGGAAGAGAAAGCGCGACATACTCGGTTTCCCTCTCGAAGACCGGAAGTTTTACCGTAGTAAAAATATCGACCGTGGCATTAAGATCATTCATCTGCCCCGTAAATATCTCTCTCATCCGTACAAGATCCGCCCTGGAAGGAAGCTTTGTCCATCCACGGGGGCATATGGATATCGGATGAGTATGCCTCCCAGCTATAATATCGCACATATCGCTGTAATTCCTCTTCATCCTGAGAGCGCGAAGGACCACCTCCTTATGCGTTTTTATCAAAGGAACGACACTAAGTGCCCCGAACGCGTCGGGGGCCACAAGAAAATACGCGTGAAGAAGATGGCTGTCGAGCGTCTCAAGATGAAGCAGAAGTTTCCTAAAAAGTTTTGTCTGCTCACTGACTTTGAAGCCTATGGCGTCCTCGGTCGCTTTTACGGAAGCCGTGCAATGCCCTGTTGAACAAATACCGCATATGCGGGAAGTGATATGTTGGACCTCGAAGAGCGACCTCCCCCTGACCATAGCCTCAAAAAACCTGGGCGCTTCTATTATCTCAAGATGACATTTCTCAAGCGTGCCGTTCTTGACATTCACTACAATATTGCCGTGCCCTTCCACCCGCGTCAGGTATTCCACATCAATATTGAGCTCCTGCCGTGACAGATTTTTTCTCATTTCTTTTGCGCCTCCATCCTGCATTTGTTGTAAAGCTCGAACTTCTGCATGAGGTCCTCTATCGTATAACCGTGTTTTTTGAGCACTTCTATTTCTCCTTGCTCCGCGGGATCATCCAGCATCCCTCTGCAGCCGTAGCAGGTGTTCCCCCAAGAGGGGCACCAGGCGTTACAACCCGCCCGCGTCACGGGCCCCATGCATACCTGTTCTTTCTCAAACAGGCACACATTTTCCCTGAGTTTACATTCGACACATACCGGCCGGGTCGGCGGATCGTAGCCTTTACCGAGAAGTATCGATTTCAACGCTTTAACGAACTCGTCGTTATTGGTCGGACAGCCATGTATGTAACAGTCGACTTTTACTACTTCATGTAACGGCCTCGGCCAGCCGGCATCGAGCGGGAACTCTCTCCCCTTGTAGACTATTTCCTTCGCCTCATGGTCTTTAAAACGCCTGCGAAGACCGTTCACTCCGCCGATAGTCGCACATGCCCCGTACGCTATCAGTATTTTCGCGTTCTCCCTTATTTTTTTGACGCGTTCCTCATCGTGTTTTCGGACGATAGACCCTTCCACGATGGCGATATCATAATCATCGCTTCTTTCGGACATGGCTTCCCTGAAATTTACTATTTCACAATGCTCCAAAACTCCCAGAAAAGCCTCATTGAGATACGTCACCTGGAGCTGGCACCCTTCACAATCGGCGAAATCGAAAAAAGCGATACGCACTTTCTTTTTATCGCTCATAACGCTTCCTCCAATCCCCTTATCTCGTCATACGTGAACGTGGGCCCGTCCTGGCAGACATATTTGTCATTGATCTGGCAGTGGCCGCATTTCCCAAGACCGCATTTCATCCGCCTCTCAAGGGAAAGCACTATCTGCTTAGTCTGCAGGCCTTTCTTTAGAAGCTCTGCGACCACAAATTTATACATTATGGGCGGTCCGACGACCACCGCATAGGTCCTTTTGACGTCTATATCCACTCCCGGTATGAGCGTCGTAATGACACCGACATTCCCTTTCCAATCCGGATCGGCCCTGTCTACAGTACAGGCATAATTGATGTCCGTCATGTTGCCCCATTCCTCGACCTCATCCGTAAAAAGCCTTTCCTTGGGGGCCTTACAGCCAAGAAGAACCGTGACCGCGCCAAAATCCCTCCGTTTATCCATGACGAACTTAATCAGCGACCTTAAAGGCACTATCCCAAGACCGCCGGCGACCATGATAAGATCGTTTCCTTTTATTTCGTCTATAGGATAAGGTTTACCAAAAGGCCCCCTCACACCCACTTTGTCGCCTACATCGAGTTTATGAAGAGCGGAGGTAAAAACCCCTACATTACGCACGCAGACCTCGAAAGTACCCTTGTCTTTTTTTGTTGGAGAAGAAGATATAGATATCGGCGCTTCGCCCACCCCAAATATCGAGAACTGGACGAACTGGCCCGGCATATGCCCCAGTTCTTTTCCGCCTTCCAGTTTTATTTCAAAGAATTTTTCTTTTTCCGTCATCATTTTCGTATTTACGATGACGCCTTCCATGGGCGAATAAAGCCCGTCAACAGTAACGTTTACCGGCCGGCTAATCATGTTTCCACTCCTTCGCGAGGTCATTTATGGTCTCAACAAGGCTTATACCCGCCATACAGGTACGGGTACACCTGCCGCAGCCGGTACAGAAGAACTTATTATATTTCCTTATAGGATATTCAAATTTCCTGTAATAGCGGTGCCGCTGCCGACCGGACCTCTCCTCTCTGAAATTCTCACCTCCGGCGACCGCGGCGAACTCATCGAACTGGCATGAATCCCATACCCGCGTCCTGGCACCGGCCTTCATGTCAAGCTCGACGTCATCGGACACGTCAAAGCAATAGCAAGTCGGGCACACCGCTGTACAGTTCCCGCAGGAAACGCATCTTTTTCCCACATCTTCCCAGACGTGACTATCGTAAGAGACCTTGAACATTTCTGGCAGTTCCTTAAAATCCGCCTTGAGTCTCACCGTGAATTTTTTTAATTTCTCAGCCCTGAGTTTATGAAGCTCACCTTTGGCCTTTCCGCTATCGGCATTGTTGAATATCGGGTCGCCGTTTATAAGGTCGTCCGCGGCACCTGAATTGATATGTATTATATATTTATCTCCCGCGTTCGTTATCATAGCGTCATATCCCGCCTTGGGAACGTGCGTGTCCATGGTCACGCACGTCGTCCGCTCATCGCACGGGAACATGCATTCATAGCCGATCACTACAATGGATTTTTTCCTTTTCTTATAATAGGGATCCGCCGGTTCTTTGTGAAAAGCGTGATCAAGGCACTCGAGGCCGTCAATATCACAGGTATGCGCCCCAAAGATGACCATAGGTTCTATCTCTATAGAGAGATCGGTCATTCTGGCTTCCCCAAGCTTAAAGCCGCCCAGCTTTTCATGTTGCGGTGAAAAATATTTTTTGAACGGAAGGATGGTAGGGATATAATCAATGCTCATTTTGCCCGCGTCAGTGAACTCTTCAAACACAAAGAGGTTCTCTTTTTTTACGGGCACAACGACCTTATGGCTTTTCCCAAGGTGTTCTACGAACGCCGTGAGATGCTTTTTTTCAAGGTAAAGATACCGCATGCCGGGCTCTCCTTTCCTATTAAGTATAGCTAAAGCGCCCTTATTTACAAGTCAGTCCTTCGACAAGCTCAGGACTGATGCTGAGCCTGTCGAGGCATCAGCATATCCTCGGCAGCTGCTCTCCTGTCAGCATATCGATGAACCTTCTCGTACCGAGCCTTGTCCTCAACACGACTTTTCCCTGAATATCTTTCGTGACCTCACCGATAACAACCGCTTCTTTCCCGTACTCATTTTCCCTTAGTCTCAGGACCAGTTCTTTCACGGAAGACGGTTCCGCGATAATTACCGCCTTCCCCTCGTTAGCAATATATAGCGGATCAAGCCCAAGGATCTCGCATGCCCCTCTTACCCCATCGGAAAGAGGTATACTCTCTTCGTTGATCACTATGCCGAGTCCCGCCTTGTCGGCGATCTCGTTCAGTGTCGTGGCAAGCCCTCCACGGGTAGGATCTCGCATGAAACGCACACCGCCCACCCCCAGAGCTTCATGGAGCATCCTGTTCAAAGGCCGGCAATCGCTCATTATACCGCTTTCGAATTCAAGGCCTTTACGCTTGCTCAGAACCGCGATACCGTGGTCACCGATAGTACCGCTTACTATCACCTTGTCCCCGGCTTTTATACTGCTTATCCCCAGCCTTACTTCATTCTCAAAAGTCCCAATACCTGCCGTATTAATAAAGATACCGTCCGCTTCGCCTTTTTCGACGACTTTTGTGTCACCCGTGACGATCTTTACGGCAGAGATGTCCGACCACTTCCTCATTGAGGCCGCTATCACTTCCAGTTCCGACAGGAGAAACCCTTCTTCGATAATGAACGCGGCGCTTATAAATTTTGGGACCGCCCCGCTTACGGCAAGGTCATTGACGGTACCACATACGGCAAGTTTCCCGATGTCCCCGCCCGGGAAAAAAATGGGTTTCACGACAAAAGAATCCGTGGTGAACGCTATATTTTTTGTTCCGAGGGCAAGACAAGCGGAATCCCCGGCTTCTTTAAGGACATCGTTACCGAAATGCTTAAAAAAGATGTCCTCAATGAGGGCATGCATCATTTTGCCGCCGGAACCATGCGAAAGACTTATTTTCTCCATATTCATCCTCTGCTACTTGCTACTTTGCTACTTGGCACTTCATACTTATACCACGCCGCGCAGCTGCCTTCGCTCGAGACCATGCACGCACCGCACGGGGACTCCGGCGTGCAGGCTTTTCCGAAAAGAGTGCAGTCAGGCGGTTCTTTGATACCTTTCAGGATGTCTCCGCAGATACAAGCGCCTTCGCAAACGGAAGAGATATCGCCTGCCGGTATTTTAAAACGTTTCTCGGCATCAAGACCGGCATAAGCTTTCCTGAGCTTAAGCCCGCTCCGCGGGATGACTCCCAGGCCCCTCCATTCCGCGTCCGACTCCTCGAAAACCTCACTCATTACGGCAAGGGCCTTTTTATTGCCTTCTTTCTTAACGGCCCTCTCATACGCGTTAATAAGTTCCACTTCGCCCTTTTCAAAAAGTTCGGCAAGTAAAAATATCGCCCTCAAAATATCAGCCGGTTCAAAACCTGCCACGGCGCAGGAAATACCGAGATCTTTCACTATAGGCTCATAGATCGATAGCCCCGTGATAGTGCTGACATGTCCGGGAGCGATAAGCGCGTCCACGATCGAGGACCCGTCCCCCAGTAACGCTGTTAAGGCGGCGGGCATTGTTTTGTTGAGCGCAAGAACGCTGAAATTGTTTACTTTTTCCTCACGGGCCTCGATGATAGCCGCCGCCGCGGTAGGAGCCGTCGTTTCGAACCCTATGCTTATAAAAACGAATTCTTTTTTTGGCTCTTCTTTCGCGAAATTCAATACATCATGGACCGAATAAACGGTCCTCACATCGCGGCCTTCCGCCTTTGCTTGCGCAAGGCTCGACGACGTCCCGGGTACATAGACCATGTCCCCGAAAGTACAGATAGAGACATCGGCGGCCCATGCCAAAGCTATGGCCTTATCTATGTCCTTTAATGAAGTCACGCATACCGGGCACCCGGGGCCTGATATGAGCCTGATATTTGGACCGATCAGCTTATGTACGCCATACTTCCTCATAGCCATCGTATGGCCGCCGCAGACTTCCATAACATTGAAAGGCTTCGTGGAAATATCTCTGATCTTTCCGGCTATTTTCAGCGAGAGCTCCACGTCCCTGTATTCGTCGACGTATCGTATCATAGATAAATGTCCTACCAAATCTTAAGGATAAAGGAAAAAGGAGAAATGCTCTGCGCCTTGTTCGCTGCGCCCAGCCCCCTTTATCCTTTATCCTTTATCCTTTATCCTTTATCTTGTACTCTTCTCTACACTTCTCGAAAAACTCCAACGTAAATTTTGCGCTCTCCTCATCAACTTTTTGTATCGCGTATCCCGCATGAATAAGCATATATTCTCCAACGGCCGGAGCGTCGATAAGGTCAAGTCTGACGTTCCGCCTCGCACCGCCTATTTCCACTTCGGCAATATTTCCTTTAATATTTATTATTTTTCCCGGGATGCTCCAGCACATGTCGTTTCTCGTTTATCGTTATTCGTTTTTCGTTATTGATTTATCGCCGTTCGAAAAACGATGAACGAACAACGATAAACGGACCCAGCATTTTACGTTGAACTTGCTGCCACAGTCAATTGTCCCACCGATATTCCCATATCCGTCGGCGAATATTTTTCATGTTTAAATAGCTTAAGCTTTGTACCGCTGAATCTCTTCTCCAGGTGATCGACAAGATATTTATTTTGAAAACACCCTCCTGAAATAAATACTTTATCGGTGCCGTGTTCCTTGTATATCCGTTCGGATACATTGAAAATGATCTCGACGATAGTATTATGGAACTTGGCGCTCATTTTTCCCTTATCTACGCCTTTTCCATCGTCCTCGACCATCCCCCTGATCATCGGCGAAACATCGACATAGTCCGCGCCTATCTCATACCCGTAATAATCTTCGATACATTGTAACGCATTCTTTTCCAGCAGGATAGCCCCTTCCGCCTCAAAGGCGGAAACATCGCGTATTCCGATCAAAGACGCCGCCGCGTCAAAAAGCCGGCCCATGCTGGAGGTCAATGGAGAGTTGATATTTTTATCTATCATCTCGCGGACAAGCGACACTTTCTTTTTCCCGATCCGTTCAAACAGCGGGACCTTCAGGTCAGTCATTTTATCACCGTAAGCGTTATACAGGTACGATACGGCCATCCTCCATCCCTCTCTCGAAGCGGCGTCCCCTCCGGGCTGAGGGACATATTTAAGGTGATACGGCCTCTCATAGCTTTTTCGCGTCGCGACAAGGAACTCCCCGCCCCAGATAGCCGCGTCATCACCATAACCGGCCCCATCGAACGAGACGCCTGTCACTGCTTCATCGATATCGTTATCGAACATGCACGAGGCGATATGCGCAAAATGATGCTGGACCCTGATCAAACTTGAACGATGATTTTCTTTTGCCAATGTTTCGGCGAGATAAGTCGAACGATAATCGGAATGCATGTCGCAGGCGATAATATACGGAGATGACCCGAAAGACCTTACGCGCGATCTCACCTCTTCCTCGAATTTCTGGAAACACTCGACGTTCTTTAGGTCCTCATTGGAAGAGCTGACAAAAAGGCCCTTCTCGGAGATCACGGAAAAGGAAGTCTTGTTCTCGGCACCCAGCGCGATTATGTTATTCATATTCATGCGATATCCACGTTCTCTTCAAGATATAACGCCTTCACAGGGCTGTCAAGCGTCAAGTAAGTACGTGTCACATGGGAGATATCAGGCTAAAAATAGCACAATATCGGACAAACACTTGCCACAAAACTATCTAAGCAGCCCATTCCGCGGGTGGCAGGGACAGTGCCCGAGCACCGCAACGGTGAGGAGCGCAGGGCACTGTCCCTGACAGGACCTGCGGCATATAAGAAAGTTATTTTTTTGATTATACAACAATATTGACGAGCTTATCGCGGACAATGACCCACTTGCGGATATCTTTCCCCTCGATCCATGGCTTGATCTTATCGTTGGCGAGAACGAACTTTTTGACGTCTTCCTCCGAAAGGCCCCGCGGCACCTCGAGCCGAGCGCGGATCTTCCCCTGAACCTGTACAGGCACTTCTACCATATCCGTAAAGAGCATATCCTTATCGTAGCCGGGCCAAGCAGATACAAAAACGCTCTTTTTCTCGCCCATTCTCTCCCACATCTCTTCCGCGATATGCGGGACAAAAGGCGCCAGAAGCAGCGTTATATTTTTGAGGGCCCCCTTGAGAGAGTCCCTATCGTAGGATATCTTGCCATTCTGATCTATGCCAGCGTATATCTCATTGACAAGCTCCATGACCGCGCTTATCGCGGTATTAAAATGAAAACCCTCGTTAAGGTCGTCTGTGACCTTTTTTATCGTCTGGTTCAGCTTTATCGACAGTGCTTTTAGCGCCTCGGCGTTCTCCGCCTTGGCGGGAGCGTCCGGCATAACATCAAGCACGTTCCACAACCTTCGCAGAAAACGGTACGCGCCTTCCACCCCTTTATCCGACCACTCCGCGTCTTTTTCCGGCGGCCCGATAAAGAGAGTGTACAGTCTCACCGTGTCCGCACCGTATTTCTCGATAAGCGCGTCGGGGCTCACCACGTTCCCCTTTGATTTCGACATCTTCGCGCCGTCCTTGATTATCATCCCCTGCGTAAAAAGACGTTTGAACGGCTCGTCAAAACCGATATACCCCATATCGAAAAGCACTTTAGTGATGAACCTGGAATATAAAAGGTGTAATATCGCGTGCTCAACCCCACCTATATACTGGTCTACCGGCAACCAGTTATTGACATCTTTAGTGTCAAAAGGTTTGTCCTTAAGTTTCGGCGAGATATACCTGAGGAAATACCAGCTCGAGTCGACGAACGTGTCCATCGTGTCTATTTCACGCCTCGCTTTTCCATCGCACTTTGGGCAAACGGTATTGACGAACTTTTCAGCGTTCTTAAGTGGCGATTCACCTGTCGGCCGGAACTCCACTATTTCCGGCAGCATGACCGGAAGTTCTTTTTCGGGGACAGGCACGATACCGCACTTGTCACAATATATCATCGGAATGGGAGCGCCCCAATACCTCTGCCGGGAAATAAGCCAGTCCCTGAGCTTGAAATGGATGGACCTTTTCCCTATCCCACTTTTTTCCATGTAGTCGGCAATTTTCGTCTTCGCGAGCGGGCTCTTAACACCGTTAAACTCGCCCGAATTGACAAGAACACCTTCGTCCTCATACGCGGCTTTAAGATTCGAAGCCTCAAGATGCCCTGCCGGGTCATCTATGACAACCTCTATCGGAAGGCCGTATTTTTTAGCGAACTCAAAGTCTCGCTGATCATGCGCAGGCACGGCCATAACAGCGCCTGTGCCGTATTCCATAAGGACGTAGTCGGCTATCCAAAGAGGTATCTTTCTGCCATTGATCTGGTTCGTCACGTAACTCCCGGTAAAAACCCCTTTCTTCACACCTTCGGCCTGGGCCCTTTGTATCATGGACTCTGCCCGCATCTCTTTTACTGCGGACATTATTTTATTTTTTTCAGGATTACCCGCGATAAGTTTCTCTATCATCGGATGTTCCGCGGCAAGCACCATATAAGTACAGCCGAAGATAGTATCGACACGTGTGGTAAAACAGGTAAGTTTTTCATCTGAACCCTCTACAGGAAAATCGATGTTCACGCCCTCGGAACGGCCTATCCAGTTTCCCTGCATGATCTTTACTTTCTCGGGCCATTCCTCGAGCTTACTTAGATCGTCAAGAAGGCGCTGTGCGTAGCCCGTTATGCGGAAAAACCATTGCTCAAGGTCTTTCTGCTCGACCTTCGTATCGCACCGCTCGCACCCTCCGTCAACGACCTGTTCGTTAGCGAGCACCGTGCTGCATGACGGGCACCAATTGACAAAAGCTTTTTTCTTATAGGCCAGCCCCTTCTCGTATAATTTAAGGAAGATCCACTGGGTCCATTTGTAATATTCCGGCAGGCATGACGTCACTTCACGGTCCCAATCATACTGTACGCCCCACGATTCGAGCTGCTGCTTCATCTTTGAGATATTATTGAGCGTAGAAACCTTCGGATGCAGTCCGCCTTTTATCGCGGCGTTCTCCGCAGGAAGACCAAAAGCGTCCCATCCCATCGGGGTAAGCACGTTCAGGCCCTTCATCATCTTGTATCTCGCGACCACGTCGCCGATTATGTAGTTCCTCCCATGCCCCACATGGAGCGCCGCGGAAGGATAAGGAAACATCATGAGACAGTAATATTTGTTCCCCGGTTCCTTCTCGTTGACCTTAAAAAGACCTTCGTCGCGCCATTTTTTCCGCCACTTGGGCTCTATTTCTTCGAATTTGTATGGGGTCATGTTCTTCCGTATATCGTATATCGTTTCGTTTTTCGTTTATCGTTGTTAGTTATTCGAAAAACGAGAAACAAACAACGAAAAACAAACTTGACGCTTCACGCTTGACGCTTAACGCTTTCTTTCGCAAATATATAACTCAAAAACGTATACACCAGCTTCGCCGCGACGAAATCCGGCGCTTTATTGTCTTTTTGGGGACAAAGCTCTACGCAGTCAAACCCTACCACGTTCTTTTTCTCCGCCACTCGTTTCAAAAGACCCGTCACCTCGTACCAGTCAAGCCCTCCCGGTTCCGGTGTACCAGTGGAAGGCATTATCGATGGATCAAAAACATCAACATCTATCGTCACATACACATCGCGCGTTCTTATCTTCGAGACGACCTTATCGAACCAGTCTTTCCTGCCGACGATGTCCTTGGCAAAAAAAACGTTCTCTTTTATCATCCGCGCTTTCTCAGACACATCCATACTGCGTATCCCGACCTGGACGGCCGGCGCGATCTCAATAACACGCGACATAACACAGGCGTGATTGAATCTACTCCCCTCGTATTCGTCCCTGAGGTCCGAATGAGCGTCCAGCTGGAGGACCGTAAGCCCTTTTGATCTCATGGAAAAAGCTTTAACGGCCCCCGCGCTTACCGAATGTTCCCCTCCGAGCACCACGACGAATTTTCCGGCGTCAAGAAACACGCTGACGCTTTTCTCCACCTCTTGAACCATCTTTTCGGGAGGATAATTGGTTTTTAGCGGCGAAGCGATATAGATACCGTTCCTGTAAACTTCCGTTCCGGTCTCTATATCGTACCATTCGAGCGCAGGAGATGCCTCTATAACGGCAAAGGGGCCTTTATCGGCCCCTTTTATCCACGTGCTCGTCTTGTCATAAGGTACCGGTAAAATCGTTATTCGGGAGTTGTCACTTCCGGAGAAATTTCTGCCGATACCTGCGAATCCCATAGGCTGCGTCATCACACAAATTCTTCTGCCGCCGTTACGCTATATGGGCAAGTTCCGGACTTCGATATCTCACGAAATCCTTGCCCCTCATCGTAACGAACATGTCGAATTTCTTCGACTCGAACGCGTTGACGATATAGTCCGCGGCAAAGTCAACGTCAAAGTCCTTGCAGGAAAAAAGGTCTACAAAAACGTAATCCTTTTCCTGAAAGGTGTGGATCGAGATATGACTTTCGGCGATCACGACAACACCCGTTATCCCCTTGTCCTCGGGGATCAGTCCGGAATACGGAAAAACATAGGGCTGGGTTATTTTCGTCATCCCTATCTTTTCCGGAAGATCGTTCAGCGTATGAAAGATAAAATCATAATCGCTGAGCTTGTCCGGATTACACTGGGTGAGGTCCATCATCAAATGCGGCCCGAAAGCCTCACGTCTACCTTCGATCATCTCCATCTCTTGCTCCTCCATTTTCGTGATTTTAATAAATGAGAGAGCTTACAAAAAACAGAGCGAAAAAAACTCTCTCTCACAAAATAATACACTACTATATATTGTATGTCAAAAAAATAACCACACAAATTTTTAGAAGAATATATATCCGATAGTCGGATTTGTCAATATAAAACTTGCTCGCCTTCGTTCTCTAACAATCAATTTAAACTAGAACTTCGGCGCGGCAGCCTTCGCTTTTTTACCCTACAAGCTGGCTTGCCGAGCCTTCGCTTTTTGACGAAGTCAAAAAAGCGAAGGCTGGTGGAGCTGAGGGGGATCGAACCCCTGGCCTCATGCATGCCATGCACGCGCTCTTCCAGCTGAGCTACAGCCCCACGCAAATCCCTGTCTAACAAAGAACAAAATAAAACTTATTTCTAAAAATTTTTTATAAAATTGATGTAATATATCACCCGCAAAATCCTGTGTCAATAAATTTCATTTTTAAAGTAAAAGGGGTAGTGATTTTTTGGTCGTCGATTTTTTAACGCCAAATTTTCTGACAATTTTGGCACCTGCGGAACTCACCTTTAACGTAACGCCCATTATTCGCCAGCTCATAATGTTTGTTCCGTTAAAGGCTCAAACAGTCCTCGGTGCCGTTCGCCCATTTGGCGAACGGTCCCAAAAATAGTCATAAAATTTGGCTAAAATCGCGACTCTGCAAAATCACTATCCCTTTTCACTGCAAATCTTGAATGTTATAAACCACCAGCAGCATAATCCAATTTAATACTTTCCTGAATGCATCGAAACACCCAATTTCGCGGGTGGCCGGGGTGGCACCCGAGCATCGCACCAAGGAGAAGCGCAGGGTGACACCCCGGACAGGACCCGCGACATTACGCGAACTCGAGGAGTAAACGGATATTTTCGTGCAGTTTTTTGACCTCCGATGCCGCCACATCTCCCATCGGCGGGATGGCCAGACAAAGCGCGTTACTTATCCTCTGCATGATGTCCTCCCCGTCCACCATCGCCTCTATCACTTTCGCGTCGAACGGCTTGTGGTCCCTGTCGGAGAAGATCACATTATAGAAATAATTTAGTTTGTTAATAAAATCCTTCGGCATCTTTTTGCCTGCGTCCCTCAATGCCACCGCGTATATCTTAAGAAGCGCGAAAGCAAAAGCCGACTCAAAATCCCTCACCGACACCTTCCCGCCTTCCGTCGCGAACCCCTCCATGGCCACAGGATACTGGCTAATGTCCAATATATTTTTGTCCCGCGCCCACCTAAGCCATGCTTCAGATGTAATAAGTATTTCTATGGGATGTTCCTCTCCGGGGGTCCGAGTGTCTTTTATGCGTGCGAGATCGAACTCAACACCTCGCGCGTATTTTTGTATCAAACCGAACTCCCCTGACTTGCCTTTTAACAACTCTATAGCTTCCAGAACCCTGGCCTTAGGCATGTTATTGATATCCTTTTTCAATCCCGTTTCCATGTCCTCCACCGCCTTCGGCACTTCGAACACAAAATTCATGTTCTTATATTTCGCGCATGACAAAATAAGCAGAGCCAGCGTCTCCATATTTTTTTCAAGATCATCGCCATTTATCAGCGAAAGGTCTATCACTACATCGATCGGTTTCGCGACATCTTCCACACAGTTCTTTAGCCTGTTGATGATCTGCCTCGCAACCGCATGCTTTTGTTCCACACTCGTTATTTTATATCTCTTCACCGGATAGGACGGCGGTGATATCTTTTTCAATAACACATCCGTCTCCCGGACATCTCCAACGACCCTATCCAGCCTCTTGATACCCACTACCGCACCGCCCATCCCGTTACCAAACTCATAATAAATATTTACCAGAGAATCCCATGCGGAATGATTTTTTAACATGGCAGACAATGCGATATTTTCTTTTAGCATACGGAATGATCTTTCTTCATTCTTTCTTGCCTGCCGCCCGTTCCTTGGCGGGCCTGAACGTTTTACCCTACTCAAAACCGGTATCAGCTCGGTCTTTTCCCTGAAATCCTTAACAACGTCCCTAAAAGCCTCAACATCTCGGAACGACGCAAGAGCCATGTCTACCGAATCAAGAGTTTTACATATAAGGGTTTTAGCCTCATCAACGGTCTTTCTGTCGCTGAAGGTAGCAAATTTCAGTTCACCGGCATGCCTTTTGGCACTTACGAGCCCCTGTTCTGTGTCCAACTGGTCCAAAAGATAAAGATCATGGAACGGTTTCTCGCCTTGGGTCATGGCTAGCCGTCCAAGAACATATCCATATAAGGCTTTTTCGATAGTATGCCGCGCTTCCGAAGCATCCTGGCCAAAGAACTCCGCGACATTCGTATACTTCTCATCAACGCCTTTTACCCACCTCTTCAACTTCTCATGCTTCACCCGCGCCGTAAAAGCGTTATCTAACTTGGGCGAAAGTTCATAAGTAAGCGCTCTTATGAAATAATGCATAAGGTATTTATCAGGATCTTTCCGGACTTTAGGATCTTCGATCTTCCTGGCGATAAACTCGCGCGCTTTCTGATCTTTCCCGAACGGCATGTATTTTCTGATCTTCGACTCCGGGCCGTTCTTATTGATATCATATTCGAGTATCTCATGCAGAAGCGCCCATTGTTTAAGAACGTCAGGGGTATCTTTATCGCCAACGAAGGTTTCGTGGAGGGCTATAATGTCTTTATCCGGCGAGGCAAAGCCGAAAAGGTCCTCTATCTCTTTTTTGAACGTAAAGAACTGGACAGGCGGAGATTTCTCGAAACGTCCCACCACATCATGCAATATCTTCCTGTGCTCTTCTTCAATATACAACTTATTTATCAACCCCAACAAACCCTCAATGTTCATTATTCCCGGGACCAGATCGAGCGTATATATCTCTCCCCTCACGTCCCTCACCACCGCCGTCCTCGCCGCGGGGTCGACGCCTATGACTTCCGCCTGTTTGCCGATCCGGGGAAAACCTTTTTCGCCTTCCCCATCTTCACCCACGTTATATAGATGTTCTTTGACTATTCCCTTCAAGTCTCCAAGCGTCTTTTCCAAGGCGGTCTTTGTCAAGGAAGCCACTTTCGAACGGGTTTTTTTCGTAGAGGCCTTTTTTTGTTGAGCCTTTTTCGCAGTGGTCTTTTCCGATAGAACTTGTTCCCATTCTTTTACTCTGGAGCAAAGCATGTCCACTACAGCTTCCGGGAGAAGGGCAACGTATTGCAAACATTTATATCGCGGATCTTCAGATATTTGACGGCCAAACATGCTGAAAAGTTTTTCTTGTAACGCCTCTACTTTCTCCTTGTAGTCTTTCGAGACGTCCCCCCCGGGTACACTGGGCTCCGGCATGTCGATCAACATTTCAAAGAATAAACCCTTCTTCTCCATGAGTTTTATCTTACGAGAAAGTTTTTCGTCCTTCTCGGGCCACTTTTGGCCCTGCAAAAGCCTGAGAGCGTAATGTTCCCACATTCCTACGGCCCACCTGTGCAACTTTTGCCCCATGTATTCTTCAATCGCCCGCTCCCCTCCCTTTATATATGCGGCTATATTTATTCCCGCCCCGTGTGCAACCTCATGGAATTTGGCAAGATCATCATCTTGCAGCTCCTTGGAAATTGCAAGAAAGTCCGTTGTCCCGATGCCAGATATGCCGTAGCGGTTCGGAAGAAGCACAAACCTTCTGTCCACTGGGACTTTCTTTTCCCTTGATGCCAGTTTCTTCTGCATCTCACTGTCCAAGCCGTCTTTCAAATAATCCTTAAAAAGACCTTCCGGCGCTTTCTCGGCCAAAAGCTCTATTTTTTTCATGTCGCCCGATAATATATCGTACGCAAAAAAGATCAATACATATCTTTCCCTATCCTTCTGCTCTTGGACTTCGATCCGTTCATTAGGGTTGACATAATATCTACCGATAAGCCCCCCACCGGTACCAATCCCTTCCTGCGCACCATAGAAGATTTCGCGTATCCTTTTCTGTATATTTTCTTTTTCTTGAATAAATAACGAGTTATATTCAATATCGTAAAGAACTCCAAAATATTCTTTATAATTGTTCCCGGAAAGAATAAAAGGCCGCAACCCTTTTTTCATCAGCACGTAATTTGCCAATAGAGACCCGAACCTGCTGTTACCATTCGGCTTGCCCTGCGTTTTTACTACCGTAAAGAACACTTCCGCGGCAAGTTCGACGCACTCTTCGTCCGTCCTAACTTTTTCTATTTTCGCGTACAGTCCGTCAAGATAAGACCTGAGCACCATGCGATGAAAGGTGCTTGCAACCCACCATAATGCCGTCGCGCCCCATCCTTCTTTGTTAAAATCATAATAGGCCATCATTTTTTTATATATTTCATCCGCTTGGCGAACGAATTTTTTCGGGTCGCTTTCTTCGGCAATGATGTCTTGAAGATATCTAAAGGCCGCGATATATGAATCGGACAACTTGCCGCTCGGCGGGAATTCTTCGGTATGATTGATACGCCTATCCATCGCTCCCGGATCTCTGCTTAATTCCAAGGATCCCTTCCTGATCTCTTCCACGTATCCCATATTTATTCTATTTGCATCATCTTTTTTCTTATCCGAGGCGAATAATTGCAGGTCGATCCCTTTATTTGACTCTCCAACACTTGAACGGCCCCGGAACGCCGTATCCTCGATCTTCAAAGATCCGGGTTCATTAAGTATCTTTCCCAGTTCATCCGGCGCGAACGTCATACTGCAACGTTCGCCTCTCCTTTCCCCCGCTGCGTACTCCATGGTAACAATGACGTTCTTTTTGTCGGATATGTGGACATAATCCACTCCGAGGATATTCAAGAGCGGGGCATGCGTATTGATAAGGGCAGTGTTTACCTGAACAGCGTGCGGCAGAACGTTCGACTCCGCGAGGGACTTTGATATCATACGGCAAATATACTGTTTTTGCGAATCGAGCTGAACGGGATTATACAACTCTCCCATCGGATTCTGAAAGGAAGACATCGCCTGAAGCGTTGACCGTCTCATGTCCGGCTGGGCCAATGAAATGTCGCTCACAAGGAAAAGGCATGCCACAAAAAAGGCCATACCCTTTACAAGCTTATTATGTTTAAGGCTGAAGAAATGCATGGTATATTGTTATAAAGTAGGTTTTTGTTTGCATAATTATATTATAACCGTATTGTTATGTCAATGTAAAGCTGATGCAAATATAAGAAAGTTGAACTGATCATTATAGCATCGGAACATTTGACCATACCCGGTCGACCTCGTTCGGAGGCCTCGGCACTCCCTCGAAATCTCGTCCTCGATTGACCTCGACCGGTCTCGGTCGGAGACCTCACCACTCCCTCGGACATTTTGTCCTCGGTCGGAGGTGGGAAAACTCCGTATATTCACGGATAGAAGCTTCCCCACACCGGCACGGTTTATATTCGCAGAACTCTCAACTTTAGGGGGATATTGGATTTAAAGGAAAAAGGGGGACATTACTCCCCCTTTTTCCTTTATTGAAGAAACAATATAAAATGTAACAGTAAGGAGGGGGTGACAGCGAGCGAAGCGAGCGTCATCAGGGGGAACCTACGGTTCCCCCTATGAAAAAAATGCTCCTGTTCTTCAGGAGCATTTTTGGTGCCGGAGGTGGGAATCGAACCCACATGGGGTTGCCCCCACTGGATTTTGAGTCCAGCGCGTCTGCCAGTTTCACCACTCCGGCACGTTATAAAGTATAACAACAGGAGATAGTTTAATATCCTCGGGAATAATAGTCAAGACGTTACTATTATGTCCAAACAAAGACATCTCAATCGGCCGCGGGTAGCCATACGGTCACCGTCGCGCCTTGACCCACTACACTCGTAAAATTTATACTCCCGCCGTAGCTCCTGATAATGCCATAACATACGGTCAATCCAAGACCCGTACCCTTTTCCTTGGTCGTAAAGAACGGCTCGAACAGTTTCTCCATGTTATCTTCAGTGATACCCACACCTGTGTCAGAAATATCGATCTGCACGCCGTCAGACGCGCCCACTGTCGATATTGTGATAGACCCTCCTTTAGGCATCGCATCAGCGGCATTATTCAACAGGTGCATTAATACCTGTCGCATCTCATCCTCATTGGCCTCAACAAACAACGCGGATGGACTAAGATGTTTGATTATTTTAATATTGTCCAAAGAAAGCTGGAATTCAACCAGGTCGATCACCGAACTTAATATTTGATTTATATCGACCTTCCCTATTTTATTCTTGATAGGCTTCGAGAACGCGACGATACCTTCTATTACCTTTTTTGCCCTTCTACAGTGGTCGATGATGATCTTTAAAGCATCTACAACATACTGCTCATTTACGCCCTTCATAAGTAAAAGCTGCGCCCTGCCCAGGATCACCATCAAAGGGTTATTTACCTCATGCGCCATATTGGACGCCAACCTTCCCAATAACGTCAGTTTCTGGGACTCTTCCACTTTTTTACGTTCAGTAATGTCTCTGGCAATAGTAACGATACCCGCCAAAGCCCCTGCGCCATCCCTGATCACCGAGCCTGAAAAACTGACAGGAATGATCTTCCCCTTCTTCGTGACATATTTTATCTCATGGTCTCTGACCACTCCCTTTTTTATAAGTTCCTCGAACACGGACTCATCTGACACGATAACCTGCGATTTTTTCCCGGGCAGGATACTTGAAAAAGGTTTTCCGATCAGCTCTTCTTTTTTATATCCCAACAGGTCACAGGCATACTGGTTCACGGTCAACATCACGGAATCCGGGCCCGCGAGTATCAAAGCGTCCGCCATCGTGGAAATGATATTTTCTGCGGCAATGGCAGGGGTCAGCACCAATAACCTATATTTCACTACCGCATAAACAATGCCGCTGTTCCATATAAGACCGACCAGGTTCGCGATATTGGGTATTTTCTGAAGACCAACTACAGGGAACAACATGTCCGTTAAAGGGCCGAGAACAAAGATCATTATACCGGCGCAAAATATCACTTTCGCGGATTTTTTCTCGGACATGTTTTTTGTATTTCTCATGAACTCGAAGACCAGACAAAGACCCGCCACGCCGAAGGAGATCACATAGGCAAAAAACAAACAGGTCCATAAAGACCATGCCCATACATTCCCCCATCCATAAGGCTGCCTGGACAGATCCGACAGCAAATGGCCTGCCCATTGTTCATAGATAAATACCGCAGGCACGATAAAAAGTACAAGATATACTATCCTGGTTCTCAACACTTTTTCGTTTTTTGTAAAGACCAGAAGGAACCACAACAAGAAACTACTGAAAGAGATCCACCCCACGGAAGCGATGTCCATAAAGAACTTCGCGGTATCCTTAGAAACCCCTGGGTCATGAATAAAGATGAACGCAAAACTCCATATGGCCAGGCACGCGGGAACACCGGCATATACCCAATTGATCAGAGCTCTCGGGTTTTTCCAAACCACAAATACGGTCAGATAAACATATATCAGGAAGGCGGTATAATGTATGAATGGTAATGTATTAGTGATCATTTCAGTCTCATTTGCCGGTCCCGGACACAAACTCTATCAATGACGGATCATATTCATCCGGTTTTTCATAGCCAAGAAGGTTCAAAATGGTAGACGCGACGTTCGAAAGACCTCGCTTCTCAAGCTCCCGCATCTTGTACTCACCCTTATACCCCGGGTCGACTATCACGAACGGGACGGGATTGAGCGTATGCGCCGTCTTGGCCTCCTTTTTTCCAGTTTTCTTATTGACAGTGAACATCTCGTCGCAGTTACCGTGATCGGCCGTGACGATCGCTATACCTTCAAGCTTCTTTATATCATCAAGAAGCCGCGCGACACACGAGTCAACAGTCTCTATGGCCGTTACTACGGCGTCTACTACCGCCGTGTGACCCACCATATCGCCGTTAGCGAAGTTAAGCCGGCCGAAACCGAACTTTTTACCGTCCAAAAGCTCGACAACTTTGTCCGTTATCTCCAGGGCCTTCATTTTCGGGGCCTTGTCGAACTGTATCTTGTCCGACGGTATCTCGAAATACTCCTCGCGCTCCGGACAAACGTAACCGGACTTGTTCCCGTTCCAGAAATATGTGACATGACCGAACTTTTGTGTTTCCGATATCGCGAACATCCTTATCCCTGTCGAACAGAGATATTCGCTCACCGTCCGGTCTATTTCCGGAGGGGACACGAGATAATGTTTCGGTATATGGGTATCTCCGTCGTACTCCATCATGCCCGCGTAAAGGACATCCGGACAATATTCACGGTCGAACTCTTTAAAACCTTTTTCATCAAAAGCGCGGGATATCTCTATGGCACGGTCTCCCCTGAAATTAAAAAAAACAACGGAATCACCGTCCATTATCTTACCCACCGGCTCCCCATCCTCAGCCACCACAAAAGGCGCCATATACTGGTCGGTCATTTTCGGGTCTTCTTTATAATATGTCTCCACGGCCTCTTCGGCGTTCGAGAATTGTCTCCCCTTGCCGAGGACATGCGTGTCCCATCCACGTTTCACTACACTCCAATCGGCGTTGTACCTGTCCATGGTCGTTATCATCCGCCCGCCACCGGAAGCGATCCTGTAATCATACCCCTTCTCGTCATTTATCTTTCGAAGGGCTTCATCGGTTTTTTTCAGATACGTAAGGGCAGACTTCGCAGGGACGTCCCTCCCGTCAAGAAGAGCGTGGACACGGACCCTCTTAACGCCTTCCTTCGCAAGCTCGTTCACCATCGCGAGAAGCTGGTCTATGTGCGAATGCACGTTACCGTCCGAGAGAAGACCGATGAAATGGAACGTCCCTCGTCCCTCGTCCCTCGTCCCTCGTAAAACAAGGTCTTTCCATATTGGGGTCTTGAATATCGAGCCGTTCTCTATCGCGGCGTTAACGAGTTTCGCCCCCTGCGCGAATACCCTTCCGGCGCCAAGCGCGTTGTGTCCCACCTCGCTGTTGCCCATGTCCTCGTCCGACGGGAGCCCTACGGCGGTACCATGCGCCTGGAGCGTGGTATACAGTGGACTTTTGAACAACTCATTAAGACAGGGCACCTTCGCCACATAAAGCGCGTTAGACTCATCATTCTTCCCTATTCCTACCCCATCCATTATGATAAGAAGCAACGGCCCTTTCCTTGGAATAAAATTTTTAAGTTTTTTAAGTTTCAAAGTCATGTTCCTCCATTTAGTTGCGGACACCATAATGTATAATAGGAAAAATATGTTTGACTAGTTCGAGCAGGGCGTTGTTTGTCCGAGCGGGCATGGACTCCGAGCGAAGCGAGGAAGAGCGAGGACAAACACCGAGCGAGATTTCCTCGCCGGGGAAATCGAAGCGTCCCTGTGAGAACTGGTCGAACATATTTGCGATCAGTTTATTCATGTTTTTACCGCAACAACTGTTATATCGTCATGCTGTTTCGCCCTCCCGGCAAAATCAGCGACGCTCTTATGTACCGCCTCGACCACGTCCTTCGCGGAAAGACCTTTCAGTTTTTTGGCAAGTTCAACAAGGCGCTCTTCCCCATACATTTCATTCCGCGTGTTCATCGCTTCCGTAACACCGTCCGTGTAGAACACGAACACGCTCGCCGGTTCATATTTAACCTCGTTTTCACAGAATTCCCCTTCGATAAGTCCGAGCGGCATACCTTCTTCCACCTTAAGCAACTCCACTTCACCGTTAGGTTTGATAAAAACCGTCGGAAGATGACCACCTATGGCAAATTTCGCGGTCTTTCTTTTTGTGTCAAAAACAGTGTAAGTGAGCGTTACGAAAAGATTGCTTCGCCCCTCTGCGACTATCCTGTCGTTCATTTGCTTTAAAACCTCACCGGGTTTTTCGGGTCTGGCGAAAGACTTAAAGACACTCACGACCTGTGCCATGAATAAAGCCGCAGGGACGCCCTTACCAGACACGTCCCCGATCATGACGCCCACATGCTTTTCGTCGAACGGTATAACATCATACAAATCCCCCCCGACCTGATGGGCCGTAAGCATCCTTGCATTTATCTCGAGACCTCCTGTCTGCGGGATCTCTTTCGGCAGGAAACTTTCCTGTATGCCTTTGGCTATATCAAGTTCTTTTTCGAGCAGTTCCCGCTTTTCTATTTCGACAATGTACTTTTTGACAGTAAATGCCGCATAAATACCTATCACCGTGACCAGCGGATAGAAAAGGTCTATCCACAGTTTCCCAAAACAAAAAAGGACCGTCGCCAGCGCGGTATACGAAAGTACGATGATAATGATCGAGAAGAACGCCAACCGTTTACGGCTGCCTTCGGTGACGAAATACGTGATAACCCACAAAATAAAAAGGATGAGGATGTTCCAGGACCGGTCAAGCCGCTGAATAAAATTCTTTGTTACGATGCTATTGTAAAAACTCGCATGCACCCCTATGCCGGGGTACAAGGGCTCCAGCGGGGACGGATGGGCGTCCGGCGCGGCTGTCGCGGTAAAACCGACGAAACAGGTAGACCCCTCGAGCTCCTTAAGATCGACAAGCGGCTCCTTGCCAAGCATAGCGGAAAGATACGATTGGATTATATCCACATAGGAATAATGCCTGAAATCTTTGCCCCATTTCCCCGGATAATTCACGAGAATGTTCGAATGCTCCTCGAGCGGTATAACGAGGCCCTCCCCTTCCGCCAGTTTTTTTTCCGGAACGAACGTAACGTCCTTCAAAGAATGTCCCATATCGTTAAGCGCCGCGACAAGCGTAATATGCGGATAAAGAACGCCTTTATAACTCATATAAGGGATAACGCGCCTTACTTTCCCGTCTATGTCCGGTACGATGTTCACAAAACCCTGTTCCTTGCAGGCCTCACCGAGAGTATCTACCAGTGGGGCCGAGAAACGCGAAGCATGGATGACTTTCTCACCTTTCACGTTAGGGCCTATCTCGAACACGTAAGGAATATACACATTGCCTGCGTCCTTTACAGCTTTGGCGAATTCCTCGTCGTCGGGGGTCTTCTCACTGAAAAAAACATCGAATACCACTGTTTTTACTTTTGCCGCGGCAAGCGCCTGAACAAGAAGAGCATGGTACTTCCTGGGGAGCGGCCATTCACCGAGCTTTTCGATAGTATCATCGCCGATATGAACGATCACAATGTTCTTAGCGACCGGCTGGGCAGGTCTTATGCGAAAACGGAAGTCGAGGGTATTTAATTCAAATTCATCAAAACTTCTAAAATAGGAAAAAATAAGCAGAACGGCGGCAATAAGTATCGCCGCCGCGCGGTATATCATTCTATTGACGTTATCGCGTTTCATTCGCCTTTGAAAAGCAGCTTCCACGGATGTTTCTTCACGTCTTCGCTGAACTCTTTGAGGTTCGCCGTGGTGGCCTCGACGTTGGAAATTATCTTGTCGATCCCCGGCTTGTTGTCTTTTACGACGCCGTTAACGTTAGCGGCAAGGGATTGCACTTCCTGGAGGGTCTTGCCGACCTCTTTCATGACTTCTCGCATCTGGACTGGTTCTTCGCTTGTGACCGTGTCGCCGTCATTAAGGAACTCGGGCGCGGCGCCCCCGGTGATACCTATATATGCGTCACCGACAAATCCAGCCGTCCCTATATACGCTATCGAGTCCTGCCGGACCTTTATATTGTCATTGAGCGTAAGAACGCATTCCACTTTAGTTTCCGGATCATAGAGAAAATTCATCGTCGTGACCCTGCCTGCCTCTATCCCCGCAAGCTTCACCACCGCGTCCTTTTTAAGGTCTCCCGCGAATTTAAAGTAGGTTTTGAGCTCATATGTGCTTGTCTGAAAATTGGCGGTCTTGAGAAAAAAGAAAGCGCCTATCAATAGCGCCGCTAAGACCACCACACCGGCTTTGATCTCATTACTGATCTTCATTCGTCATTCTCCTTTTCTCTACCCGTCATTTCCGCGTGGTCTTAGCGAGAATCCATACTTCATGGATCCCCGCTTCCGCGGGTATGACAAATTGCGTCACTTGGTCAACTGTTCCAGATAACCTTCCTTCTGCTGAAAAAAGCTTATAGGGCCGTCGAAACTCCCGTTTATGAACTGCTGTATTATGGGGTTCTGGGAATGTTTTATCTCCGCCGGAGTCCCTATTTCAAGGACCCTGCCCTCGTGAAGCATGGCGATCCTATCGGCGATCGACATCACGCTCTTCATGTCATGTGTGACGACGACACTGGTTATCGAAAGCTTTTTGGAAAGGTCCACGATAAGCTTATCTATAACGGCCGCCATTATGGGGTCAAGTCCCGCGGTCGGCTCGTCGTAAAATATTATCTGCGGGTCCATTGCTATGGCCCGCGCGAGGCCTACCCTTTTTTTCATGCCTCCCGATATCTGGCTCGGCATGAGCGCCTCAAAGCCACGAAGACCCACAAGCTCAAGCTTCATCGTGACCATTATATCGATGATGCTTTTATCAAGTTTCGTATGTTCTTTAAGCGGAAGGCTTACATTCTCTCCCACTGTCATGGAATCGAAAAGTGCGGAAGACTGGAAAGACATCCCTATTTTTTTCCTCACCCCGTCGAGTTCATGTCCGTCAAGGTCAGTTATATCTGTACTCAAAAGAGAGACCCTGCCGGAGGTAGGTTTCAGGTTCCCGATTATATGCCTAAGGAGCGTACTTTTACCGCAGCCGGACCCTCCCATGATAACAAAAGTCTCACCTCTATACACCGTCAGATTCACTCCGTTAAGAACGGTCCTGTCGCCGAACTGCCGTACCAGGTCCTTTACCTCTATGACCGCTTCTCTTTCATTCATGTCGTCCCTCTGCTCCCTGCTCTCTGCGCTTTGCTCTTTGGGCCTTACATTTGTGAGAAAAAGAATATCCCCGTCAAAATACAATCCAGAAGTATTATCATGATAAAGCTGACGACAACGCTCATGGTCGTCGATTTACCCACACCTTCGGCACCGCCTTTGGTATTAAGCCCGACATGACAGGATATCAACGCTATCGCCGTACCAAAAACCACGCTTTTAACGATACCGGTCCAGATGTCTTTCCATTTCATAAAATCGAACGAAAATGTCAAATACCGATAGAGATTAAGCTGAAGGTTGAACACGCCGACGATAAGCCCGCCCAGTATACCGACGATGTCCGCCATCACGGTCAGACATGGCAGCATCACAAGAAGGGCCAGAAATCTCGGGACAACCAGGAACCTCACCGGGTCAAGCGCCAATGTCTCAAGCGCCTCGATCTGTTCGGACACTTTCATGGTACCGAGTTCCGCGGCGATGGCGGAACCGACCCTTCCCGCTACGACCAGCGCCGCAAATACGGGCCCTAGCTCCCTCGCCATGCTAATGCTCACCATGGGGGCTACATATATGACCGCACCGAGCTGTTTAAGCTGGTATGCACTCTGCATCGCGATGACTATACCGGTAAAAAGGGACACAAAGAAAACTATAACGACCGATTGAACCCCCGCGAACACCATCTGTACGAAAATGCTCTCGCGGCTGGCGGTTTTCCCTTTGAACGGCCCGATGAATATCCAGGACAATGTGTTGTAAAACAAGGCGAGAATACTGCCCACTTCACTTGTCGTGTTCAGGACTATCCTGCCCATTATTGCCACTGGGTTTTTCATGTATTGCTCCTCCATTAACTAACATTAAACATCGAGTTGGTTTTTCGTCATTCGTTTATCGTCTAGCGTTGTTCGTTGTTCGAATAACGATAAACGAAAAACGACAAACGGACTCAAAACGAATCCACGGCTTTCGCCGCATCCTCGGAAATATCAAAAAGCTTATTGAGTTTGGTTATCTCAAACAGACCCCTCACTTTGTTGGAAAGCGCCGCAAGTTTGAGTTTTCCGCCGTACGCGCGAAGTTTCTTAAGGATCTCGACGAGCGTCGCAAGGCCCGAAGAATCGACATAATCCACCTCTTTGAGGTCAACCACCACTTTTGCCTTTTTGTCCTTGATCAAAGGCTCGAAAGACCTCTTAACATCGGGAGAGGTATTGATGTCGATATCCCCTTTCACTCTGACTATGGATATCCCGCCTTTCTCTTCCATGTTCACCTGCATGCTTGCCTCCGTCTATCTTCTTTTTTAAGATATTTTCTCATCGTCACTCTCCTGCCGCCTTTATCGTAATGCACATAGTCCATAAGATGCATTATAAGATATACGCCACGGCCGCCTTCTCTGAGCAAATTGTCCCCTACCGTGGGATCAGGGACCTTGTTAACATCAAAACCTTCCCCCTCATCTTCTATCATGATTGTCACTTCATCGGAAGTCACGTCCATTTCCACTTTTACCTTTTTATCCTGGCGGGACTTATTCCCGTGGATCATGGCGTTCCTCAAAGCTTCTTCAAAACCAACGTGGATATCGAATATGGTCCCTTCATCGACGCCTCGCTCTTTGAGAGCATCGATGAGCTTTCTGCTGACCGATTTCAAATGATGATTATCGTTCCCTATTTCCATCTGCAGCCGCGGCGACATGTCACTCTCCGTTATCATTCCTTATACGCTCCCATTTCGCGGTATTTTTTGTATCGTTCTTCGACAAGCTCGTCCGCCGTCAGTTTCGAGAGCGCTTCAAGGCTTTTTTTAATGACCTTTTTTATTTCCTTCGCAGTATCTTCAGGATTTTTATGGGCCCCACCGAGGGGCTCCGGCACCATACCGTCGATTATTTTAAGTTCCATAAGCTCCGGCGCCGTCAGTTTAAGAGCACCCGCGGCCGAGGGAGCTCTCATCCTGTCTTTCCACAGGATGGCCGCGCAACCTTCAGGAGATATGACCGAATAATATGCGTTCTCAAGGACAAAAACCCTGTCCCCGACACCTATGCCCAGCGCTCCGCCGGACCCACCTTCACCTATCACGATGACCACGATCGGGACTTTGATACCCGCCATCTCGCGCAGATTGAACGCGATAGCCTCGGCCTGGCCGCGTTCTTCCGCTCCCACACCGGGATACGCGCCGGGCGTATCGATGAACGTCACGATGGGTATCTTGAATTTCTCGGCCATCCGCATAAGCCTCATGGCTTTCCTGTAACCTTCCGGATGCGCGCAGCCGAAATTCCTCCGCAGGTTCTCTTTTGTATCCCTGCCTTTCTGATGCCCGATGACCATGATCTTATTGCCATTCATCCTGGCCAGCCCCGCAACGATAGCCTGGTCGTCCCCGAAATGCCTGTCCCCGTGTATCTCTATAAAATCCTCCATTATCATCCGGATATAATCCAGCGTATAAGGCCGTTCGGGATGTCTGGCAAGCTGGACCCTCTGCCACGAAGTAAGACTGGTGAACACTTCCTTCCTCAAGGTCTCCAGTCTCTCTATCAGGCTCGCGATGTCCTTCGAAAGATCAATGTCCTCTTTCTTGGTGAACTTTTTGAGTTCCTCGATCTTCCTCTCGAGCTCAAGTATAGGTTTTTCAAAATCCAGTTCTATAGGCATCAGAGTCCTACTTGTTCGGTTTCCGCTCCGCTCCGGGTATTTCCGCCGTCGACGACTTCCACTTTCACCCCTTCGGTGACTATATCATAAAGCTCTATCACATCGCTGTTATGCATCCTGATACAACCGGCGGTAAGGCTCTTGCCGATCATGGATTCGTCGTTCGTGCCGTGGATACCATACCCCTTACGCGAAAGAGCTATCCATCTGGCACCGATCTCATAATCCGGACTGTCGGGAGGAACGATCGTCCCGTCCGGTTTGGTCCAGACAGGTTTAACGGCCTTGCTCACGATAGTGAACGCACCGACAGGAGTAGAACCTTCTTTACCGGTCGCAACGGTATATGTTTTAACAACCTCTCCGTCCTTTTTAAGAACGAGGGTATTCGCGGACTTATCTACCAGTATTGAGAAAGTGCCCATACTCACTTTAAGTTTCTGTCCCGGGACTATTACGTCGCTTTTAAGACCGTTCGCTTGTTTAATAAGCTCAACGGTCGTCTTATATTTTTGCGCGATCTTATACAGTGAATCCCCGGGTACGACCACATATTCACCGCCTCCGGCTATCGCGGGAGCGCTCTGTTTTTTCACGTTCAACTTGTCCATCTCCGCTTTTATGCCCTCGGCATCGGCCGCGTCCGGATGCGCTTCAAGAATTTTCTTGTAATAGTAACCAGCCTTTGCTTTGTCTTTTTTAGAGGAAGCGTAGTAAGAGGCAAGATCCTTCATCGCTCTTTCGGAATACTCGGAGGCCGGGTACTTCTCGGCGACCTCGGTAAGACCGCGAAGCGCGGGTTTTTGATCGCCTTGTGCCAGGAGCTGGCTCGAATGCTCATATATCAGTTCTGCCTTATCGGCCCTGCTAATTTCTGTGGGCCTTGACATCGTACCGAGCGTCACGAACGATGCCGCCGTAATAAGCACCACCACGAACGCCACAGCCGCAAGCACGACTTTAGTGTTGAACATTTTCACTTCCTCCTTGAGATGAAAGTTAAATGACCCAATACGCAACAAATGCCGTTAAAAGGCCCAAAAATATCCCCGCGAACACCTCTATCGGGGTATGTCCTATGAGCTCCTTCAACCTGTCGTTCGCTATCTGTTTTCCGGAATAGAGATCGTCCATTATCCTGTTCAAGACCCCCGCCTGTTTCCCAGTCGCCCTACGCACACCCTGCGCGTCGGTAATAACAACCACAGCGAACATGGCGGCAAACGCAAAGATAGGCGTCCCGACCCCTTCCTGTATGCCTATGCTGGCGGCAAGGGCCGTGACACCCGAAGCATGAGAACTGGGCATCCCACCGGTACCCACGAACCATTTGAAATTGAAACGATGTTCACTGATCACACCTATCGCAACTTTAAAACTTTGGGCAACGAACCATCCCGCAAAGGTGGTCACAAAGACCTTGTTGTGAAGAACTTGCGAAAAAGCATTAGTTCCCTCGATCATACCTGTTCCCTATAAATAACCTCTAAGAAAAGAAATAAACTAAGTTTTTATATTTTACAGTACGTTAATTATATTATGGGCTTATCAAAATTGCAACCACTAACCGTACTCGTCGCACGAGACTCGTATTGAGTATTGGGCATCACGGAAAAATTTTGACTCAATACGCAATACTCACTACGCAATACAGAATACTATTTTATGCCGAGAAATAGAACCACAACACCTTATCTGGCTCCCCCATCTGTCAGCATTATCAAGGTTTTAGTAAACATGCCGACCTATGAGAGCAAGGGCCTCGGAGCGCGTTCTTGGGTCCGACCTAAAAATACCCCTTACGGCGCTTGTGGTAGTCACCACACCAGGTTTTTTTATACCCCTCATGCTCATGCACAGATGTTCAGCCTCAATGACCACAAGCACGCCCTTAGGCTGCAATTTCCGCATCAGGGTCTCCGCTATCTCGGTAGTAAGCCGTTCCTGGACCTGGAGCCTGCGACAAAGAGTGTCCACAACCCTGCCTATTTTGGACAATCCCGTGATCCTGTTCCCGTCCGGAATATAAGCGACATGTGCTTTCCCGAGAAAAGGCACAAGATGGTGCTCACAGATCGAATAAAGCGGTATGTCCCTTAAAAGTATCACCTCATCATGCTCTTTTTCGAATATGACCGCTATTTCATCGTCCGCGTTCTTCTTTGTCCCGCCCAGTATTTCCTCGTACATGTCAGCGACCCTGCGGGGCGTGTCTTTTAAACCGTCCCTTTCAGGGTCCTCGCCGACGGCTTCGAGTATGTCCCTTACTGCTTTCTTGATCTTGTCCTTATTCATGATCCTCCAATTATGTCATTGCGAGCGTTCTTTGCGAAGCAATCTCAACCCTTGAGATCCCTCGCTTCGCTCAGGATGAATTCGGCCACACAACTTGCGTTCACTTCGTTCCGCAAGTTGTGGCCTCATTCATTTCCCAATGCAAAACCTCTCAAAGATCCTATCTAATATATCTTTCTCTACCGACTCACCTATTATAAGCCCCAGATGATGGGACGCCTCCTTAAGATCGCTTGCCATGAGCTCTCCGTTACGACCGGCCAACGCTTTATCGATCTCTTCCAGGCTTCTTTCAAGAGCTTCTTTGTGCCGCAGATTCGTTACGATCGGCCCCTCCGGGAGAGCTTCTCCGGAACTCAATATCTCCTTATTTATCGCGTCTTCCACTTTATCGAGCCCTTTTCCCGTAAGAGCTGACACCATCACTACTTCTTCAGTCCCAAAATGTTTCCTGATATCCGGAACGCCTGTCTCGCCCGAAAGGTCCGTTTTATTCATGACGATCACTTTTTTCTTATCTTTTAACAATTCATACACGCGTTCATCTTCTTCTGAAAGCGGCCGGCTGCTATCGACAATGAAAAGCGCCATGTCAGATCCTTCGATCTTTTGTTTGGACCGCCTGATACCCTCCATTTCCAAAAGATCTTCAGTCGAAATAATACCGGCCGTATCGGAAAGCCTTACCATCACACCGCCGATATTTATGGCTTCCTCAACCACGTCTCTCGTAGTCCCGGGGACAGGCGTGACTATGACCCGGTCATGCCGAAGAAGCGCGTTCATCAAACTGGATTTACCGACATTAGGCTTACCGCACAGGACAACTTTAACTCCGTTCCTGAGCACCATCCCTTTTCCCCAGGTGGATAAAAGCACGGAAAGTCTTTCTCTTACTTCAGTGATGTCGGCCGTTATTCTGTCAAAAGCCGTGAAGTCCACATCCTCTTCGGTAAAATCGATCCCAAGCTCTATCTGGCTCATGATATCCATCAAACATTCTCGCGCACCCTTTATCTCCCGCGAGAACGCACCTTGAAGTTGTTCGAACGCGGCTTTCCGTGACGCGTCGGACTCCGACTTTATGATATCGACCACCGCTTCCGCCTGGGAGAGGTCTATCCTGCCGTTCAGGAACGCCCTTTTAGTGAACTCCCCGGGTTCCGCCAGACGCGCACCTTCCAAAAGACATAGTTCCAATATCCTTCTGAGAGGGACCAACCCGCCATGGCAATTGATCTCTATCACATCCTCGGCCGTGTACGTCCGAGGTGCACGCATCACCGTAAGGAGCACCTCATCTATCATTTCTTCTTTACCCGGGACACCGATACGGCCAAAATGAATGGAATGACTCGGAAAGCCGGGCACTTTTTCCCCTTTTGGGGAAACAAATATCCTATCAGCGATCGTCATAGCGTTCTTCCCGCTAAGCCGGACTATGCCTATGCCACCTTCGCCAAAGGGCGTTGATATGGCGGCTATTGTGTCATTGATTTCGTACATCGTATGTCGCATATCGTACATCGCAAGCGTAAAGCGTCAAGTTCGTTTTTCGTTGTTCGTTTCTCGTTTTTCGAGCTTTTTCTTCATCGGACAACGATAAACAAAGAACGATAAACTAGTTTACTTAACGCTTGACGCTTCGCGCTTAACGCTATTTCGTAACAACGAACGTATTTCCCCTATAAGATAGAACGACCCCGTCGCGAGTATCATGTCGTTCTTCCCTGACAAACCAAAAGCCAACCCCAAAGCCTCTTTCACATTATTAGCCACGACTGCATTTTTGCCACGCATATATCCTTTAATAACAAAAGGATCCATTGCCCTTGTAACTGAAGCACGCGTAAGTATAACTTCATCCGCAAGCGGCGCAAGCTCGCGGCATACGCCTTCTATGTCCTTGTCCCGCGAAAGCCCCAGTAAAAGTATTAATTTATCATATTTAAAGATTTGTTCAACAGAATCTTTAAGCCTCCCTGCGCTTGCGGCGTTGTGGGCACCGTCTATCACAAAAAGCGGCCGTGTCGATATGACCTCCAGCCTGCCGGGCAGAAAGGCCTTTTCTATTCCTATTTTTACGGACGCTGCAAGGTCCCGTTTTTCGTTGTTCGTTTTTCGTTGTTCGTTGTCTGTCGTCTGTTGTCTGTCGACTAGACTTTCTACGACACCGACGGCGGCGGTTGCATTCTCTATTTGAAAATCCCCGGGCATCACGGTATGGCAATCTTCATATTTCCCGAGTTTTCCAATAATGTCGAAATGGCTCCCTTCAGGCCCCATGCTCACTACCCGATATGTGATGTCCTTACCTACGAGCGATAACGACGCATCCATCCCATCGCACCGCTCCCGGATAACTTTCAGGGCCTCTTCTTCCTGCGGGGACGATACGCACCGTCCGTTCCGCTTGATGATAGCCGATTTCTCAGCGGCGATAAGCGACAGTTTATTCCCTAAAATTTCCACATGATCGTAGCTTATTGGAGTAATGGCCGAAACATCGGCATCCAGCGCGTTCGTCGCGTCAAACCTGCCTCCAAGTCCGCACTCGAACACAGCATAAGCGGCCTTACGCTCTTTGAAATAGAGCATCGCAAGAAGTGTAAGCACCTCAAAATACGTAAGGCCTTTTATAAGTGGCACAGATATTTCCAACTCTTTTACGTGTGTCGCCACATACGCAAAATCTTTTTCTGAGATCATTTCGCCGTCGAACATGATACGTTCCCGGATGGTCTCAAGATGCGGCGAAGTGTAAAGCCCAACGTGAAAGCCGGACTCTTTCAGAATAGATGCCGTAAAAGCCGCGACCGAACCCTTGCCTTTTGTCCCGGCGACATGGACGGAACGGTAACTCCTCTCGGGGTTCCCTATTCTTTCCAGAACTTCCATCAACCGTTCCAGGCCTGCCCCATCCCTGAGGCGGTCCATGCCGGTCTTCTCATAATCGGCGAATGAGTCCAGATAATTTAAGGCATCATTGTAGTTGAACATAATTAATTTTAGGCAGAAGGACGGGTGGCGCGAGTGTGCCCGAGGATGCGCACAAGTCCGCCGAAGGCGGACGCGGAGAACCGCAGGGCACCGAGCGACAGGCCCCGTCCTTCCCAATATATCAATGTCGGAAATGCCTCACGCCCGTGAACACCATTGCTATCCCATATTTATCGCAGGCCGCTATGACCTCGCTGTCTTTGACGGACCCTCCGGGCTGGATTATGGCGGTAATACCGGCTTTATGGGCCTCTTCGATGGAATCAGGCATCGGGAAGAACGCGTCACTGGCCAAACACGCACCTTTCGCTTTCTCTCCGGATTTTCTTATGGCGCTCATCACCGAATCGACGCGGGCCATCTGGCCGGCCCCTATACCGACGGTCTTCGTCCCTTGGCAGAGGACGATAGCGTTACTTTTCACGAATTTCACGGCCTTCCACGCAAAGAGAAGCGATTCTATCATGTTTTCATCCGGTTTCACGCGCGTGACGGTCCTAAGGTCTTTCTTCGATATCTCTTTAAAGTCCTTTTCCTGCACAAGAAAACCACCCAGGACCTTTTTAATATCCAGTTCCCCGATAAAATCCTGCCTGGAAAAAACCATTTTTAAAAGCCTTAAATTCTGTTTTTTTCGGAAAAGTTCCAGCGCTTTTTCGTCATAATCCGGGGCAATGATACATTCGATAAAACCGCCTTCTTTGATCACAAGTTCCGCGGTCCTTTCGCTGATGGCCCTGTTGAAAGCGATGATGCCGCCGAAAGCGCTCATTCTGTCCGAGTCGAGCGCGTCGATAAAAGCCTTGTCGATCGTATCCGCTTCGGACATGCCGCAGGGATTATTGTGTTTTACGATACTGACGGCGGGTTTCTCAAAAGAAAGGACCATCTCGAAAGCCGCGCCAAGGTCGAGGATATTGTTAAAAGAAAGTTCTTTCCCCTGCAGTTTCTCCGCTGCCGCAAGGCCGGCCGCGCCGCGCAAAGCGTCCTTATAGAACGCCCCTTCCTGGTGCGGGTTCTCTCCATACCTCAAACCAGACACTTTTTCAAGTTTAAGCGTCATAGTATCAGGAAGTTTCATCCCAAGCGACCCTTCGACTTCGCTCAGGGCAGGCGAGCCACTCGCGACGAGCCCCGAAAGATACTGGCATATCGCACGGTCATACGCCGACGTCCTTTCGAAAACTTTGACCGCGAGTTCCTTTAACGTGTCTTGCGAGATCTCGCCTTTTTTCCCCACAAGTTCTTTGATGACGTTCTTATATTGATCGGGCGACGAAACGACGGCGACCGAGCGGTAATTTTTAGCAGCACTTCTCAGCATTGAAGGCCCGCCTATATCGATATTCTCTATCGCTTCTTCCAGCGTCACATCAGGTCGTGACACCGTTCTCTCAAAAGGATAAAGATTGACGACGACCATGTCTATGTACGGGATCTTCCGTTCCCGCATCGTTTCTACATGTTCCTTTTTGTCCCTCAAGGCGAGAAGACCAGCGTGTATCACGGGATGAAGCGTTTTGACCCGTCCGTCCAGCATTTCGGGAAAACCTGTATGATCGCTTATGTCGGTTACCGGTATACCGAGCGCTTTTATCGCTTTCGCCGTCCCTCCGGTGGATATCATTTCGACACCAAACCCGGCAAGCGTCCTCACAAGTTCCTCAAGCCCGGTTTTGTCCGATACGCTTATCAAAGCACGTTTAATCCTCACAACAAAGATCTCCTTTCATCTATCCGCAACTGCCGATCCCGTTCTCAAAACCCCACCTGAAACACAAACGGCATCCTGCGAATGTCAGATGTATCATTCGAGCACGATGTTATCGCGCGCAGAATGATACATCTGACAGGCCCCGCAGGATGAACTACCGCACCACCAGAACTTTAACCTTAAGACGTAATACTTCGATGTCCTTTTTCAGCTTCGTTATCTCACTTTCCAACGTGTTCTTTTGTTTCGCAAGATATGTCACTCTCTCGTTCCAGGCCTGTATCTCTTCACGCGTCAGGGATATTTTCTCTTTCCTGTTCACGAGAGCGTTATATTCTCCCATGTCCCGGTCGATATCCGACATGTCCGCCTGTTTCCGTTTCAGGACCCTCTGCACTTCAACGATCTCCTGTTCGAGCTCCCTTTTTCTGGGATACAGCTTGCGCTTCATCTGATCTATTTTGCCGAGACTTTCAGCGCGAAGTTTTGATTTCTCATCTTTCATGAGAGCGATCTTGCTTTTCAGGATATTTATTTTCTCGTTGATCTTGGCGGCCGATCTTTCATAGGAAGCTCTTTCCGTGTCGACTTCTTTTTGGATGGCCTGCCGCTGGTCCAGGGATTCCTGGAAGGAAGGATCTGCGGCAAGCACCTGTTTGTCCAGGTCAGCGCGGTTCTCCCCGCAGCCGGAAAGAGCTAACCCAGCAAGCAACAAGAGTATTAAAGTTCGTTTTGCTATATACATCAAGATATTATTCAGTAAGCGTAAAGTTCGTTCTTCGTTGTTCGTTTCTCGTTTTTCGAGTTTTTAGCATTTATCGAAGAACGATAAACGAAAAACGATCAACTGGCTTTCTGATAAACTCTACGCTATATCTTACTTGTTCTTCAAAAGGTCCTTGATCTCCCCGATCCCGGCTATCACAGCTATAACACCGCCGAGTATCATCATGGGCGGCACACAGCCTCTTATGAGGAACAGAAAATCCTGCCACCATATCACAAGAAGCACCACTCCCGCCGCGGCGACCGCGGAACCAATGATAATGCTCAAAAGCTTTTCCATGAATAGTTCTCCTTTCCTGTTCTTGGATACTTTTATTATACGGTTAAAACCGGAATTGCCAATAGAAAAACGTTGATACCATAAAATATGTTGCTGCCTTTTGTCATCCCCGAATGCTCTAATCGGGGATCTAAAAAACATAGATTCCCGCCAAGGACATGCGGGAATGACAACGGGGGACCGAACTCTGACTCTTTGACTCTCTGACGCTCTGTGGTATAATACTGCCCGCTATGACACGATCAGGATTCGTTTCTATATCAGGGCAGCCGAACGTCGGAAAATCCACGCTTCTTAACGCGCTCATGAACGAGAAGGTGGCCATCGTCAGCGACAAACCCGAAACTACCCGGGACAATATCCAGGGCATACTCACGCTCGAGGACTGTCAGATAATTTTCGTGGACAATCCCGGCATACACAAACCGCATGACCTCCTGGGCAGGATAATGCTGACAAAGGCCGAGTCTTCCCTTTTGGAAGCGGACATCGTCCTTCTTCTCACCGAACAAAGGTTCGCTTTCAACAAAGAAGATAAACGCATAATTTCCCTTCTTCCGCGTGAAAAAGGCGATAAAAAAGTATTTCTTGTCATCAACAAAGTGGACCGGGTAAAAGATAAAAAGGTCCTTTTGCCTCTCATGGCCGAGGCCCAGAAGCATTACCCCTTCGATGAAATAATACCTATCTCCGCTTTGAACCAGCGTGACGTGGCCAGGCTTCTTGATGTAGTGAGATCAAACCTTCCGGAAGGGCCGTTCTTCTATCCGGAGGACCAGTTGACCGACAAAAGCGAACGCTTCATGATCCAGGAGATAATAAGGGAAAAGGTCCTGATAGAAACATACGAAGAGATACCGCATGCTGTGGCTGTGTCCGTGGACGATCTACGGGAAGATGAAAAATCAGGGCTTCTGCACATATACGCCACGATAATGGTCGAACGAACCTCCCAGAAATCCATCATCATCGGTAAGAACGGAAAAATGATCAAACAGATCGGACAACTCGCCCGCATGGAGATCGAACGGCTCCTCGAACGCCACATCTATCTCGAACTTTGGGTAAAGGTCTACGAAAAATGGAAAAAAGACCCGGAGGCGTTGAGGGAGTTGGGATATAGCGAGTAGGGGCGCGGTAACCGCGCCCTTTCTTCCATCCATCACCAGGGCGGGGAAACCCCGCCCCTACGTTCACACGTTGATCCCCACCTTCGCAAGGTCCGCAAGAAGCGCTTCGTGACCAGTGAACTGAAAAGCCCTGATACCCATGATCCTCGCCGCCTCAATAAGTTCAAGACGGTCGTCGGTATAAAAGACCTCTTTAGGCAGCGATCCGGTAAGCCGCAGGCCCTCCTTGAACATATCGGGATGGGGTTTCAGCCTTCCCACTTTATAGGACAGCACATTGTGATCGATAAGGCCAAGCACCTCGTACCGTTCTTTCAGGAAATTGTAATGGGCCTCATTCGTGTCTGACATGAGGACAAGAGCGATATCCGGATAATTCTTTTTTATGCTCTTTATGATGTTCTCGACTTCGGGGTTCGGGAAGAACATGCTGTTCCATACTTCATAGAACTCATTATATTTGATATCCATTTTAAAGGAACGCCGGGTCCTTTTATAAAAGTCGGAGGAACTGATATCGCCTTCCATATATCTTGTGCCGCTCTCCGATCCCATGATGTATTCGTCGATATTGCCGTCCGGTTTATAACCATAAGCGGCATATCCCCTTTCGAGGATCGCCAGATCGAAATTCACTATCACCTTGCCAAGATCAAAAAAAATAGTTTTAATGGGTTTCATTTGTTCGTTCTTCGTTTATCGTTTTTCGCTGGTCGTTTCTTTTTTGTTAAAGATATCTATCGCTTTCCGCACAAACTCGGCAGACCCTTCGTACTCTATCTTCTGCAGCGCCACTTCCGCGCTGAACCATTGCGCCGCCTCTATCTCAGATATTTGAGGGATTATCTTGTCGCCGGGATCGGCTTTCACCACGAACAAATAGACAGTTTTGAAGATCTTAATATTCTTCCTGGTAAAATAATATTCCTGCCTTCCGAGTATTTTTATTATCTCCAGCCTACCAAGACCCGTCTCTTCCGAGATTTCCCTGAGCGCCGCTTCGTCGGGGGTCTCCCCCTTCTCGATATGCCCTTTCGGCCAGGTCCAGTGGCCGTAGCTGTCCTTTATAAGCAGGACTTTCGGGCCTCTCGAGTCAATCTTCATCACAACGCCGCCGGCGGAGAACTGCCGTTCGGTATGAGGTAAACGTTCCTTAGCAGATTTCTTCATAATCCCCTCGCAAAGCGTTAAAATTCAGCGTACATCGTATATCGTATGTCGTATATCGCGGACAAGATAGAGTCAAAGAGTCAAAGTTGGTTTAACCCACTTTGACTCTCCTGTACTCCGCACGCTATACGTCGTTCTACACACTACGTACCACGCACTACGCACTGCTCTTATAGATCTATCTCCCTCTCCCCCGTAACGTCTTCTCCCTCCACTTCCCAAAGCTCATAATCCTTCACGGAGAGTTCCTCGAGGAACCGGCTCCTCCTCGCGATGACGGTGCCCAGCTGATAATCATAACGCGTCTCCGGATGGATAAGATAAAGATATTTCCGGGCGCGCGTGGCGGCGACGTAAAAAAGCCTTCTTTCTTCCTCCATTTCGGAGTCGGTGGCCATCGCTTTGGCATGTGGGAACTGCCCCTCTGCGAGCCCGATCATCATGATCACGTCCCATTCAAGGCCTTTCGCCTGATGTATCGTTGAGAGGACAAGATACTCATCTTCCTTTTTATCGTCAAGTATGGTCTCTCCACGGAAACTCTCCCTTAACGTTATATCGCTCAAAAAATCCCTTAAAGAACGGTAATCGTGGGAGAAATTGATAAGCTCCCGTATGTCGTCTATCCTGTCCTTCGCGTTCTCGAAATTCGCGAGGATATGTGTCTCATATCCCGAATCAAGTATGGAACTCATCATCTCGCCGGGCGCGAGTTTCTCCCCGCCGGCGGCAATGGCCGACATCACTTTAAGAAATCTCATATAACCCGATTGGGCTTTTTTAGGCAGTATAGCGGACACATCGCTGCGCAGGAACCCAATGAGGTCAGAAGAACCGCGCTGGAAATGTTCGAATATCCTTACCGCGTAGCCCGGCCCTATTCCCGGTGAGAGCGTAAGGGCCCGTATCCACGATATCTCATCAGAGGGGTTCACGACGATCTTCAAAAAAGAAAGTACGTCTTTTATATGCGCCTGTTCGAAGAACCGTATGCCTCCGCGCACGATATATGGTATCCCCCGTTTAACAAGTTCCATTTCAAGCTCCGCCGCCTGGTAATGCGCCCTGAAAAGAACGGCTATTTCCCTGAGTTCCACGTTCTCATCCCTCAATTCCAATATACGCTGCGCCACGAACGCCGCCTGCGAATACAGGTCTTTGACCTCTACAAGGGCCGGCCTTTCGAGCGAGGGATTTATGGCCTTGAGCTGCTTATGGAACTGATTTTTGTTATTAAGAAGCGAGTCGTTCGCCAGTTCCAGTATTTCCGGGGTCGAGCGGTAATTCGTCTCAAGTTTGAATATCCTGGCGTCATTGAACCTTTTAGGGAACGTAAGGATATTTTCCACGCACGCTCCGCGGAAAGAGTATATGGACTGCGCGTCATCGCCCACCACAAGGATATTCCGGTGAGCGGACGCCAGAGCGTCAACTATGTCCGCCTGTATCTGGTTCGTGTCCTGGTATTCGTCGACCATTATATAGCGCCACTGGCGCGTGAAACGCTCGCGTGCGGCCGGAGCGTTCTCGAGAAGCCATTTCCATTTGACAAGAAGGTCGTCATAATCCATGGTGTTGGAACTCTTCTTTTTTTCTTCGTACAATTTTTTTATTTTAAGTATATCCGGGCTGAACTTGGAAAAATACGGGTATTTGTCCTCGATCACTGCCTCAATGCCGGAATTCGTATTAACGGCGTAACTGATCATCGCCTGGACTATGGAAGGTTTCGGGAAACGCTCCTGCTTGACCTCCGCGCTCTGGCCCTTCATACACGCTTTTATGAGATCACGCGAATCGTCCTCGTCCAATATACCGAAATCCCTTTTAAAGCCTACCTCCGGGGCATACATCCTGAGGACCCTGTTCCCGACATGGTGGAACGTCCCGCTCCAGAGCCCCTTGGGCGTGTATTTAAGGAGCATTTCCGCCCTGTCCCTCATTTCCCGGGCGGCTTTGTTCGTGAAGGTCATAAGAAGGATCTCCTCGGGGCGCACACCTTTTTCAAGAAGATACGCCAGGCGATATATGAGCGTGCGGGTCTTTCCGCTGCCCGCGCCCGCCAGAACGAGGCACGGCCCTTCAGCGCTCGTAACGACCTGAAATTGTTCGGGGTTTAAGCTACCCTGAAAATCTATATGGGTCTCTATCTTGTCGGGGCCTTCATGAAGAACATATTTTTTCATAAGGGGTAATTATAACGCGGAGGATGGGTAAAATCAACGAAAACGGGCGATCACGGAGGGACGGGTGAAGAGAACCACGGCCCCAAGCTCAAAGAGAGTCGTCATTATGACGAAAAAGATAGTGTAACTATACAGCGGCCCCGCCATGTCCGGCGGGATCTTTGACGCCGCCGAAAAAACGTATTCCTTGAAATTCGTCATGACAGTCTTGTTCAGAATGAAGCTTATCACGATGTTCGCGGAGGTTAACCCTACGACGACTTTCCTTGCCCAATCCTCGCCTTTAAGGAGCTGACTTCCACAATATACGTTACATATCCCGTAAAGAACATTAAAGGAATACACCGCGACCATCCAAAACACCGGTATCCCCTTGAACATAACGGAAAATTGATTGAAGGTACCTACACCAACGAGAAGAAAAGCGCCGTAGCAGATGATCGCCACGGAATACATCCTTATCCACTTGTCTAAAGCTCCAGTCCCCATATCTCTTTCGCGTATTGAGCGATGGCCCTGTCGCTCGAGAACTTGCCGGCACTGGCGGTATTTATGATGGATCTTTTGATCCACCCCTCTTTGTCTGAATAGGCCTTGATGACCCTGCCCTGCGTAGCCACGTAAGAGGCAAAATCGGCGAATACCATGTATTCGTCACGCCCTACAAGAGTGTCGACAATGGGTTTAAAAAGGTCCCCTTCCATCGGGGAGAAGAACCCATCGCTCACAAGCCTTATCACTTCCGAAAGAAGCGGGTCTTTATTCAGATATTCGCGGGGATCGTAGCCGTTACATTTGAGTTCCGCTATTTCATCCGCCTTAAGACCAAATATGAAAATATTGTCGGGGCCCACTTCCTCCATTATCTCTATGTTCGCCCCGTCAAGCGTACCTATAGTTACCGCGCCGTTCAGCATGAACTTCATATTACCGGTACCCGAGGCTTCCCTTCCCGCCGTGGATATCTGCTCCGAAAGGTCGCTCGCCGGGAACAGCCTTTCCGCGAGAGAAACACAGTAATTCTCAAGGAATATGACCTTTAGTTTGTCCCTCACATCGGGGTCCTTATTGACCACCGCCGCTATGTTATTGATGAACTTGATGATGAGTTTAGCCATGAAATAACCCGGCGCGGACTTGCCGGCGATGATGGCTGTCCTCGGCACCCTGTCCTTTGTATGATTGTTCTTGATCTCAAGGTATTGCGCTATGAGATAAAGCGCGAAAAGGACCTGTCTCTTGTACTCATGTATCCTTTTTATCTGAAAATCAAAGATGGAATCCGGGTTAACAATGAGCTTGGTCCTGTCCTTTATGAAAGCCGAAAGCTGCGCTTTGTTCTTTCTCTTTACTTCATACCACCGTCTTCTGAAAGAAGCGTCCTCGGCGTACTTTGCGATCTTTTTGACCTCACCAAGGTCTTTGACCCAGTTATCGCCCACGATCTCCGTAATAAGGGACGAAAGACGCGGGTTCGACTCCTTGAGCCACCTTCTCTGGGTTATCCCGTTGGTTATCGCCCTGAAACGCTCCGGATAGAAATCATAAAAATCCTTGAAAAGCGTCGTCTTTAGAAGCTCCGTGTGAAGTTCGGACACCCCGTTCACCGAGTGACTGCCTACAATGCTCAGGTGGCTCATCCGTACTCTTTTTTCCGGATATTCCTGGATAACGGACATCCTCCCGACCCTCTCGTGGTCCCAGGGGTAACGGAACGATACCTCTCTCAGGAACCGCGCGTTTATCTCGTAGATCAGCTCCAGATGGCGCGGAAGAAGTTTTTCCATAAGCGAGACCGGCCAGCTTTCAAGAGCTTCCGGCATTATCGTATGGTTCGTATAGGCGAAAGTCCTCACCGTGATGTCCCACGCGGTGTCCCAGTCCAGGTATTCCTCATCAAGAAGCACACGCATGAGCTCGACAATAGCGATAGAAGGATGCGTATCATTGAGCTGGATAGCGACCTTGTCGGGGAAAGTCTTGAAGTCACTGTTATGCATCTTGAACCGGCGGATTATGTCCTGAATAGAGGCGGATGTAAAAAAATATTCCTGCTTCAGCCTGAGCTCAAGCCCCTGGTACACGTTGTCGCTGGGATAGAGGACCCTCGAGATATTTTCCGAATTTATCTTTTTTTCGACGGCCTTTATGTAGTTGCCGTCATTAAAATACTCAAAGTCGAACTCCTGCGCCGACCTCGCGGACCAGAGGCGCAAGTTGTTCACGACGTCGTTCTTGTACCCGGGAACGGGTATGTCGTAAGCCACGGCGAGGATATCGTCGGTACCCACCCAATCGACCCTGAGGTTCCCCTCTTTGTCCGCCAGTTTTACGGTCTTACCGTAGAACTTAATCTTGATGGTATACTCGGGCCTTCCGAATTCCCATGGGTTACCGAGCACAAGCCATTCTTCGGGGTATTCCACCTGGTAACCGTCGACTATTTTCTGCCTGAAAATACCGTAATCGTACCTGATACCGTACCCTGTGGCCGGGATACCGAGCGTCGCCATCGAATCAAGAAAACACGCGGCGAGCCTTCCAAGGCCGCCGTTGCCTAGGCCCGCGTCCGTTTCCTGTTCCGCGAGATCCGCCAAGTTGAGGCCGAGCTCGGACATAGCGGCGTCGCTTTCCGCCTCCATCCCGAGGTTCAGTATGTTGTTCGACAAAAGGCGCCCGATAAGGAATTCAAGAGAAAGATAGTACACGCGCTTACAGTTCTCATCGTGATATCTTTGCTGGGTAAGTATCCATCGGACGATAAGAAAATCCCTCACGGAAAGCGCGACCGATTGGAAATTATCGTAATTAGTAGCGGTATAATGGTCCTTGGCAAGGCCGAAGCTCCGGTTGTGCATGAAATCTTTTTTTAGATTATCGACAGCCGACTGATCGATCGCCTGCTTCTTCGCCATGATCCCCCCTATACCGTCGCTCGTGACTCGTCGCTCGTGGCTCGTAAGTCGTTACTTCTTCTTGTCTTTTATGAGCACAAGAGTGGGCTTCTTTTTCTTCCCTATCAGCCTGAGGCCCCGGCGGATCTCCCCTTCGTTAAGCTGACTGAGATCTTCCGCCTTCATGCCTGCCGCTATGAGCTTTTTCTTGTGAAGATTTATACGGTATTTCTTCTTAGCGCCGACCTTTTTCGGCCTCTCTCTGTATTTTTTTCTCGGACCTGCCATATTGTCGTCTCCTTTTTAAATGATCTTGATAATTATACACTAATCCTCCGGCGATTCAACAAACAATAGCATTATATCGCCCGGAGTTTTTTCCTTATCGAGTTCACCCTTCTCGACTGCCGTTCATTGAATTCTTTCATGTCCCGAAGCCACTGCAGCTTCTTTTCTGGCGGTATTTTCATGAAACGCAGAAGGCGGTCTTCTTCGCTCTCCCATTTAAATGGCATGTTTCATCCTTAATTTCTTGATCTTCTTTAACTCATGAACATCAAATTTATCTATCTCTCTTCCGGTCCTCATTTTCATTTTTATCAAGTCGTCCACGGCGATCACCGGTAATCGTATATTCCCGACTTTTATCATTACTGAACGTTTACAGGCCTCTTCAAACGACACCGGGGATTTGACTATAATATCTATCTCGCTCAAAGCCCCTTCCTTATGGAACGTAACAGCTTTCAATCCCTTCCTCCTGATCCAATCCTCGCGTACTTTTTTGTCCACCATTTTGACTGGATCGATAGGTTGTCTGATCCGATATTTAAGACTTTTTAATATACCTACCACTTTCCTGACGTTCTCATCCGTTATTTCCATCAATATGTCCAGGTCGGCGGTACTTCGTAACGCGCCCAATAAGTTCGCGGCGATACCGCCCACTATGAGATATTTCACTTTTTTCTTCTGGAAAGCTCTGAATATATCCTCGTATATGATCATCCGCTATTTCCTTTTATTTGTTTAAATATATCATACGTACCGCGCACACTCAAGCACTCCTCACTATTCGCCCCACGCACCACGAACTCACTTCTCCTCAATGAACGAAATATCCTCCGAATACCGCGGGTCGGGGTTGCGGCGCATATAGTCCATAAACAATTCCGCTTTATCGGAAAGAGATCTGTCGGCATCTATCTCTACGACTTTCTGGAGCTCCGAATACGCATCGCGCGGTTTATTAAGGTACTTATAGTAACATACGGCAAGATTATAATGCGCCCTTTGTTCGTCAGGATATATTTCGATTATCTTCGTATAATACTTGACCACCTCATCTGTCCTCTTAAGAGTTGAATTCACATAAGCCATGTAGTACAAAGCTGTTACATAAAAATCCCTAAGGGTTCTATTGTCGGCGGCCGATATGAACGATCCCATTTTTCTTTCAAATATATCGAAATATTTCAGGGCTTTGTCCTTTTTCTTCTCGAAGATATATGCCTTCCCTATAAAATAGTACGGCGGAGGATAATCCGGTTTTATCTTTATTGCCCTTCTAAAAAGATCAATGGCGTCCCTTCTCTTTTCTTTGTCCCAATATATCTCTCCAAGCCACGTCAAAACAACGGCATCCTTCGGGTCCCTCAATAACCTTTCCTTGAGAAGCCCCTCGGCCGTATTCCATGACGCGTCATCTTTCATTTCCCTGCAAAGGGCGATAAGACCGTCGAACATATCCGACAAGGGCGGATACACCTTTCCCTTCCCTTCTTCTTTTTCCGTGATCCTTATCGCGTTCTCGTAATACTGAGCGGCTTTACTGTAGTTCCCGCCCGCGGCATACAATTCCGCCGTCTCATTCACAAGCCGGACGACATCCGGATGATCGGGCCCCATTCGGTCTTCCATGATAGTGAGCAAGCGCTCATATACTTCTTCGGCGCTCCTCGTGTCATTTTGAAGCGCGCGGATATTCGCGTACATGTAGAGGGACGAGGCAAGTTCTACCGAATTCTGCCCGAACATTTTTTCTTTAAGTTCGATAGACCTGAGAGAGAATTCTTCCGCCTCATCGTATTTATTTTCGAGATAATAGAACACGACCAGGTTCTCCGTGTCCACCATGACCGCGGGGCTGTTCTCCCCAAAGGCTTTTTCGTCGACCGCGAGCGCCTTTAAAAAAAAGCCCTCGGCTTTATCGGCATCCCCGATGGACTGGTATATTTTGGCAAGGTTCCCCGCGGCAAGGCCCACTTCGGGATCGTCCGGTCCCAAAAGCTCCTCGGCCTTCGCGAGCGCCTCCTCGGCGGGTTTCACCGCTTCGGCGTACTTCCCTTCGTCGTAAAGCCGCTTGACCTCGGCATTGAGCTTAGCCAGAGGGTCATCAGCACCTTCCTCGGCGATACCCGCCTGAGAAAACGAGAGAACGAGAAAAAACAGGACAAATGATCGGGAGAATAATGACTTCATGTCTTTAGAATATACCATAAAAAATACGAACCGCGTAGAGGAAGTTTGAATTCGCATTGCGTACACGAACGAACTCAATACTCAATACGCACGACGAAATACGGGGTTTACAGCGACACGGCGACCTTGTTGATGGAATTGATAGCGTCGCGTATTTCACGCCCGATATCGATGGTCGTGAGCGGCCTAAGAATATACGCGAGCCCCTTGAGCCCGTTCTTGATCATGTCCATTACGTCATCCGGACATCCCACGGTGGTTATGCTCGGCGCTTTTCTGTCGTCAACGGCACGGCTGAGAAGATTCGTCAGAGCTATGGCCGGTATTAACCTGTTGATAGCGGCAGTATCTTCGTCATCCGGCATAACCGCGGCTCTACCAGCTATTACGAAGTTGGCGCTATCCACACCCTTCTCTCTCACATGGCCTACCACTGACCCCGTCATAGAATCACCGGTGGCAACTGAGATATATTTTATGGGAATATTTTGTAGATATCCACTCAACTGCGTTGGGAGATCCTCATCCGGTCTTATTCCCGCTCCGGGTATGTCGACAAGACTTACCGGCATATCTTTAGGCGCTATGTATTTCGAAAGCGGATTAGCGACGTCAGTTATTACCGCCACTCTCAATAAATTATCTTTCGCGCCTTTTTTCGCGAGATTAAGCAAGGCCGGCGCCATAACATCCAGTTTAAGCCCTGAAGCGGCGCGGGCATCTATCACTATCGCCTGTTCGCCGGAAACAACGTTCTTTCCGTATAAGTTCGACATCAGACTTACAAGACTATCCTCAAAACTTTCAGCCATCGCCATACCTTCGTGACGGGCTGCGGCCATGTTCCTGGCCGTCCGGTCCAGTCCTTTTATCATATCCCCGACCGCTTTAAGGTCCTCGAGCCCCCGGACCGGCTCTCCTCGTTCCCTGGAAAGAGCCACAGCTTCAGCGCTTCCCCTTACAAGACCTTCCTCTCGCGGTAAAGGCACTCTCTCCGCGGAAGGCGCGACCGTTCCTCCACGGACATTATACGCATTATAAACCAACGCCTCCAGAACATCGCCCACGGGCCTTTCCGTTATGGAAACAGCCGTTTTCCTTAACGCTATCCGTATACCTTCGTCGCTAAGTTTTGCCGCCGAAACCGCGTCAAGACCCGCGAGATACGGATTGGCCGCCACGAACGCCTGAATACGGCCTTCTTCCACTATCCTGCCCATGTTTGCTTTTGCCTCATCGGCGCTCATGTCCACAAGGAAACGCGTGACAGGCCCGGGCATGTTCCGGAATCTCATCGTCATATCGGCTTCGGGGGCTTTTTCTATTGTGGTAAAACGCACATCGGGATAATCCTTAAACTCTTCCCTAAAATCAGCCACATCCATTCCAACGACGCCTATCATTACACCCGGCGCGAGGGCGCTTATCGCTTCCTTTGAAGAAACTTTTTCGAGTGCGGACAGAACAGCGTCCTGCCTCTCTAATGAAAATCCCGAGAATACCTCCCGGCTGAAACGCGTCGCTCTTTCTTCTGAAGCGTTGGGATTTATCTCATGGAAAAGTTCGTGGCTTATGCCCAGCACAAAGAGGTCTTCTGCGGTCTGCTTGTCCAACGTCTTTATGATATCGATGAAAAACTTGTTTATGCCTATCAACCCGTTCCGCGCGTGGTCCTCAAAAAGGGTTTCGGAAGTGTCGAAGAGAGAAACGACCATATCGTCAGGTATAGCGCCCCTTGATGGATAAAGATCGAGGCTGGTCTTTATCACATCATTAAGAACTATGCCCTTCTCCTTCAGAACAGATGCCAACGGACCTTCGACATAAACACTAACGTTTTTACCGTAGAACATCTGCACATAAGGCGTAACACTTGTTTTTATTTGTGATCTCAACGCTTCCACGCCCTGAACGGTCAAAAGATCCGCGCCTTTCTTGCTGTTCATGCCGACCGCTCCCGCGGGAAGTTTCGCCGGATCGAGCATGAGCGCCTCGAACTGGGCCCCAACTCCAACAGGCACCGCACCTGCCGCAGGCACCGCCGGTGCCGCAATAGGAAGAACAAGCTGCTGCGCCGCCCCGGCAAGCGCGCCTCTTAACCACTCCTGCATATCCGGCGAAACGTTCTTCATGATACCGTTAATATCCTTATTAAGAGACTGCAGGCCTTCCAGTATGTCCCCGCCCTTCTGCGATAACCTCGAGTATAGATCGCAAAGACCGGTAAAAACCTCAACGGCCTTTCCCACATCACCATCTTCCGCGGCCTTCTTCGCAAGACCCTGTAGTTTGGAGAATATTTCAGCGGCTTCCTTAATGCCGGCCTCCGCCGCGCGGGTTTTCTCCAGTTCCAGAGCCGCCTGTTCGGATGCTTTGAGCACCATCTCCGCCGCCGTCGCAGTATCGTTACGTTTCAGAGCGACCTTTTCCTCCTGAGCGGCCTTTCTAGCGGCCTCTCCCGCGGCCTCTTTTTCTTTAATCAATTTGTTGCTTTCACCGATAACTATGTTCAACAGGCCCATGTTGGCCTCGACGGAATCCCTGTTCATCCTGAGCGCGTCTCCGAAGAATTCCCTGGCTTTCTTAATGTCACCTTTTTCAGCATAAGCATTCCCCACGGCTGACATCTTCTGTGCCAGCATGCCGTCTATATTCTTTCTCATATTCATGTCACCCATGGTCATGTCTCTCGCCGCCCTTAATACCTCGATGCCCTCTTCCGGGGTTTTCACAGCCATGTTAGACCTCAGGATATAAAGGTTGACCAACTGAGCGGCGGGGGCCGAAGCCGCTCTCATATCATTTTCGGCAGCATCCAAATGTGTTTTGGATTCATTTAAAAGCTGTTCCCACTTAATAAAATCTATGGACTTTTCACCTGCACAGATAACAGCCAACCCGATTTCCAGCATGGCCTTGATCCTTTTATCCGACACAGTCTCTCCCAGTGATCTTAGAGCACTTTCATAGTCATTCCGTAGACCTTTTATCTGATCGATGTTCATATTATAAACGTCTTTCTTTAAAGAATCGTTCATCTCCGCTATGATCGCCGCTTTTTGATATGAATTCAACTTGCCGTTCGCAAGGACCGCACCCATGACATCCTTCTGTGTCACGACCCCGGTCCTGACAAGCATCGGAGATAGGGACAAGAGACGCTGAACCGCGGCCACATTATCGCCATTCCTGATAAGCTCAACGGCACCTTTAAGAGGTTCGAGCCCCTCAACACCCGGTTTTACCTGATCTTTAACGAATGTTTCGAATATCGCAAAAAATTCCGTCTTGTCCGGGTTTTCACTGAGCGCTTTGATCACTTTGTCCGCAGCTCCGTATATATTCCCCGAACCGATAAGATCCTTTACCAGCGCTTTTATCGCCTCCGGATCATGAGCCAGTGACCCGGCGTTCCACAAAAGTTCATTTACCTTGTTATATACATCCGTGTGGGCGGTTTTTCCCTTATTTTCCCTGTTACCAGCGAGATCTATCATGTCTTGATTGCCGCACAGGCCCTGAATACGCGCCAATAGCGGCATCACTTCTTTTAGAGACGCACCTTCCTGCAAAATTATATCAGCCGTATTCACAGCTTCTGAAAGCGCTTCAACGATCTTATTGTATTTCCCTCCGCTGACCCTTGTCACATCCTTATCTTGATAAAGCGCCGCCATTTCAAGGAGTATCGCTATTTTATCCGTGTCCCGTTCTGTTCTACCCAGAGCATCTTTCAGCTTTTCTATTTCACCGTTCTTCCCGAGTATCCTGTCCCTTTTATCCACAGTTTCATTCTGTCTCGCCGTTTCAGCGGCCGAGATAAGGCTTTTTATGTCTATCGCCCCTTCAGCCGCAGGAATAGTGGCGAGGAGTTTTCCCGCCTTTTTGGTGAGACCGCCCGCAGCCCAACTCTGACTCCAGATGACCGCGTTCTTATTCACCGACTCTATCCCCATCAACCCTACGTTCAACGCAAAAATAATGCCGCCTCCCACGCCCAGGAACGGGGCCGCTGCCAGAGAGGCCATCCTTACTCCTTTTACCACGCGCTGTATCCCCTTCTGAAGAGGTGTTTTCAGCCGTTCGTCGTATCCGCCGTAGAACTGCCGGAACATTTTTTCCGCGAGACTTGTTTTGTCCGAAAGAGCTTTTTTTTGTTTTTCTTCCTTGTCTTTTTTGATATTTTCAGCTCTGCGTCCGACAGCTTCCATAGCTTTTTTTGCCATATCCACGTTGTCCGGTTCGGCATTCAACAGCCGGTCGTATATCGTAACAACCTGATCGAACAATCCCTGTTTTTCGGCTATACCCGCGCAGAGAAGAAGGAATGTTTTATCCGCGCTCTTCAAGAACGCTCTGTCATCGAGCAGGGCCGATACAGCACCCGCCGCTTCCTCCGGTCTTCCAAGAAGATCGAGTATTTTCACCTGATAGGTCAAAAGTTCTCTTCTGTCAGCGGCCTTCACTTTCGGGGCCGCGGCAAGTTTCACTTGAATGTTCTTGAGCGTATCTTCCAACTTCGGGCGGTCCATATCGGCCATTTGATTGTCCACTGCACGCTTGGCATTCTCGTCCCACGGCGATTTATATTGAAGCGCTGCGCCTATCTTGGGGTTATACCCCAACGCGGGGGCCTCCGTCATCCGCCGCACTTTTTCCTCCTGAGAGGCCACGGCCCCCTCCATCTGCGCCCTGCTCATGACGGCCATAAGACCTTTCTCTTTCTCAAGGCCTCTCAGCCTCTCGCGCATCTCCTTGAGCTTGCGATCTTCCGCCGCGAGACCGCCTTTAGCGGTCTTTTCGAACTTATCTATCTGTCTTTGCATCTTCCACAAACCGAACTTGAGGAGCAACATGTCAAAACCCTGCGCTACCTTACTCTTATCTTTTGCCAGCTGCATCGAAACCGAAGCGGAAAGGCCGGCCTTCTCGAGCCTCTTTCTTGCTTCGGTCATGTTTTTATACGCCTGTACGCGCTTCTCTGTAACACTCAAAAGACGCGGGTCTATAGCGGCAAGCCGGGTCTCCACTTCCTTCCTAAGGTCCGCCTTATCTTTACCGGCAGTCGCGTCAATAACGAACGACCACATTTCAAGTTCCGGGTCCTTCGAACGCGCGATCTTGGACATCACTTCCTTATTCAATAATTTCCCCGCAAGTTCAGGAGTAAGAACGCCCAATATCCCGCTGTCTCTGAACATCGCGGCGAGCGACAGCGCTTTCCCCGCCGGCGAGAACAGTGCACTTGTAGACATATCGGAAAGGTCATATACACCATGATCGGCCAGCCAATTTGCGGTACGTACCGCAAACCCCAATTCGTCGCCTTCCGGAGGTTTGCCGGCGCCGGCCATGGCCCCGAGAGCTTCACGGTCGTCCGCGGAAACCCCTCTTAACGCCATCACAAGGTTCCAATACGCTTTCCCCTCATCCGTTAAATTACCCGTAAACGGCGCGACGAACTTGACTAAATTCGCCTCCAGGTCCATCAAGGCTTGGGCTTTATTTTTGTCTGCCGGCGCCAAGTCATTAAGATCGACTTCGCCTTTATCATCGCTGTAGACCAGCTTACCATCCATGACCTCTACAGCCCTTTTCACGCCATCGACCTCTACGACTACCCCGAGTTCAGTCCCTGTCTTTTCCCGAGCCTCATTGACAGTCTTTGGCAGACGCGACTCCATCACTGCCCGCATGGGGGATATCTGGCTGCCAATCTGGCGCGCGCCTATCATCATATTGTCCAATTTCATCGCGGACCTGACGAGGTCTTTGAGACCTATCGCCAACATGAGCGGCTGGACCTCTCCTTCAATTTTTTTACCGGACTCCACAATCTCAATAGACTCCTCGATCTCTTTAAGATAACCATCGATCTCTGCCAACCGCGCATTGTATTCATTTTTCTCCTTAGACGCTTTTTTGTCTGCTCCTAGACGCGTTTTTACCATCACCATCGCAACCTCAGCCTGCTTCAAAGCCGACTTAACCATGCCGGCGAGCCGCGCCTTGCCTTTTATGATCTCGGAATCCCTCATACCAAGATCTTCTTTAAGCTTATTCGTATCCTTTGTCTCGTCCCTTTCGGGGTTCTCGAGCTTGACATACGCTTCCTCGAGCGCCTTTCTCGTGGCCATACCCTCGGGTATCTCATCTATCATTCTTTTGACTTTTTCCTTATAGTGATTACGGAGTTCTTCTTCTGCCTTGAAAAGCAAAGCTTCCGTCACATCGAGCCTCACGAGGAGATAAGCGGCGTTAAGGAGCATTTCCTTTTCGGCGCCTTGCGGACCCTCAAAGGCTTTTGTACCTTTTCCAACGTATTCTTTCAATATCCCCTGCGCTCTCGCGATGTCCCCGTTGTCTATCAGGTCTTTAGCTTTTTCTTCAGTAATGAACCCGCTCTTAAACGCGCTATCGACTGACCTTTTCCAATCCGCGGCAAGAACGTCCATGACTGCCGCGAATTCGTCTATCACTTCGTCCATTTCGTCAAAGTTGGCGGCATATCCGGCCTCGTCCATGATTATGTACCTGTTGCCACTGTCCTCGTCCTGACGGGTTATCCTTCCTATGGTCTGCACTATCTCTCTCAGCGTACGGTTTGACGCGAAAGTGAAAAGGTCAAAATCACCCCTAAAATCGACACCCTGCTGGGCGTTCTCGAGATTGTTAACGAGTATAAGAGAGGGCTTACCGTTGAATTTTTTGCTGTTGGCTATGCCCGCGACCTTATTTATCATCGCGGGCGGTATCATTTCGTCTATGACGAAAAGATAGCCGTCGTTGGCCGGTTCGGTAAGAGCGGCCAACCTGTCGCCTTCTGCCTCTTCGGCCTTTACCATAAGATCTTCACAAAGCCGCAGCATTTTGTTCGTATCAGCTTTTTCCCTGTCAGTGCTCAGCACCTGAGAAAACTCACTTTCCAGAGATCTTTTTATTGATTCTATCTTCCCAAGCACCGTGGGATCACTCACCTGTTTTTTAAGCGCTTCTATTGACCCGATGGCTTCTTTTATGGTCTTGGTAGCGTCACCGACGCTTTTATTGGAATTGAACGTCTCGACGGCATGCTTAGCTTTTTCCACCGCGCCGATAAGCTGTCCTATCAATATCTTCGTCCGGCCTTTCTCCATTCTATTGACCGCGGAATCGAAATCCTGTTTTTTAACGCCGAGGAACACTGCCGCGGACCGTCCCGCGGAAAGCGTACCGCTCGCGGCGTCAAGGACCGAGGAGATCACTTGAGTTATCTTGCCTTTAAGCTTTACGAGATTGTTCTCTCGCCTGACCTCTTCCGTTTTCAGGGCCCTTTGTGCGACGCCTTCTTTAGTAAAATCGGTTTCTTCCACCTTATCGAATTTACGTCCGCTAAGAGAGGACGGATCTATAGACGTGGTACTTAATCCGAGAAGCGCTTCCGCGAGAGGCGACCACGTGGCGGACGCTCCGGATATCTGGAGCCTTTTCCTGAACACTACCTCCAGCGCCTTCGTTTTATCGTTCATTCTCACGGAAACTTCCACGTTCTGGAGCGCTTTTTGCCACTTCCCTTCTTCGAGACTATCAAATTTAACGCTTCCCTTCTCTTTCTCGGACTCCACGTTTATGGTGCCATCAGCCTCCCTTTTCGCCAGCACCCGCAATCCGGTAATATCCTCATATCCTTTCACCTGTCCAATAATAACGGTAAGCCCTTTATCTATCTCATCTTGGGATACGGCGGCGACCTGCTGCTGCATCCCGTACAATATCCTCTTGAGAAGCGCGGAGCCTGTTGAAGATTCGAGCGTAAGAGACTCCATGAGAGCTTTAAGATCAAGGTTAGCGGTAAGTTTGCGTTTTTCCTCGGCGAGGGCCCGGTCGGTCGCTATCTTCTGGGAGAGGGCTTCCGCGTCAGTCTGAAGTTTGGCCTCGCCTTTCAAAGTATTCACCTCTTCTGTCTCTTCCGCAGAAAGAGCCCCCCCTTTTTTGACCTTTTCCAGCATGGAAGACAACCTCTTGGCCTCATCCTCAAGTTCACCCATCTCCCTTTCAAGTTCTTTTTTGGCCCGCAAGGTCAGTATCGCGCGGGTGACAGCGTCCTGATGCTCGGTATTCTCGATACCGCCTCTTACGGGATGCACACCCGAAGCATTTGCCGCGAATTCGGTAGACCAGTTCATGACCATGGCGTTAATGCCGGAATGGATCATTTGGTTCGAATATCCTTTTTTCTCAATGAGATTTCCCAGTTCCGTCATGACCACCGGAGATACCTGTTCCACCGAAGAGTCTTTGCCGCCTCTCTTTACGACAAATATCACCCACTCACCATCAGCCACCCTCTTTCTGAACTCTTCCTCCGCTTTCTTTCTGCTGCCGTCATCTTGGCTATCCGCAATAACCAGTTGTATGGGTTTCTTTCCTTTTTTCATATCTTCTTCAGAGGGATACCATAACCCCGTCAGATCACCATAAAGCGCCCCGAGCTGTTTCAGGAGTTTTGCGGAATACGCCTTTTTACCCTGCGGGTCCTGCTGAATATATTGCGTCGTGAGACTCATCCACCGGTCGACTTCATCTATGAATACGTCGGACATGGCAGCAAAGAAAAGCTGAGCAAGCTCGGGCCTCGCCTGTTGTAAGGCCCTGATGGCCGCGTCACCGAACCCGAACTGCGTAGGATCTATGACCTTTATTATGCTCCTGTCCTTGAGCGCCGCTTCAAGAGCGTCCCAGTTCCTCGCTTGCAATATTTCCGAAAGATTGCTTGACTGGACGTCCAGTTTTATGCCAAAGAGAGATGCAAGTTCCGCGTGCGTCATTAAATGATCGTCACCGTTCGCGTCCTTCATGCCGGGGACACTGAGACCGGTGTTCCCCTCTATTATCTTTTTCACGGCCGCGTAGGTTTCGGCGAGATAAATGCCTCCATAACTGTCGTTATTCTGCATAGCGCGCTGCATCCCCATCGCGAAAGTCAGGATGGCCGTGATGGTTTTACCGGCGGCCGTTGCCGCGAGGCCTATGCCGCCGTTTTTAAGGGTCTCATAAAGTTTTTTCTGGACGTCACTTATATCTACCGACGCGCCAGTCTTTGTTGTCTGGAGGGAGTAATGAAAAGCGACGGTATAATAAGACAATAACTCGGCCTCGGAAAGCATCACGGGCTTACCGTCGACCTCTTTACGTTTACCATTCTCATCCACCAGCCTGCTTAGTATGATAGTGTTGAATATTTCCGGGAATTTACCCTCCGCAATAAGCTTCTTTACGTCGTCTTGCTCGAACCTTTGCGAGAACTCCGTAAGATAATTCCTTAAGTCGGCTTCGTTCTCCTTCGAAAAACCTTCCAGCCACTTGCTAAATTGGTCCTTGGAAACGGCGGGTTGAACGGCTTCTTTCGCTTCTTCCGTCGGCCCCCTTGTCGGTGTGGCTTCGGCCTCGGCCTTTTCCTTGGCGACCTCAGCTTCTTCGACCTCGACTTTAGCCACCTGAATGGGAGCGACCGGTACGGCAGGAGCGGCGGGAAGAACTTCTTTGGCCTTCACTTCTACCGCCGGCACAGCCGCTATCTTCGCACGAACCTCCTGTATCTTTCTGTCCAGATCGTTGATCTCATCTTCTTTGCTCAAAATATCATTTTCAATACGGCTAAGCTTCTCCGCTGAAACGAACTTAACGGATCCTGCTTCCCCTCCTCTTCTTCCAGACATAGCGTCCACATCCCGCGACGCGGTTTTTCTGTCAATATTCATTTCGAGATGACCATTATTGTACCCCCCTCTATCCGCGTAACCCCGCGTCAGGGCCACATCTATGTTTATTATTCTGGGATCCGTCGCTCTGTCAGCCCGTATAAGTTCTTCACCGCCGGCGGGTATAGTATGACCCACCACCTGAGAAAGGTCCCCTGGCAACCTTGTTCCTATGACACCATAGTCTTCCCAGAAAATACCGCCTACTTCCGCTTTACCACCGCGCATTCTGTCGGCATCGAATATTGGATGTTCATACACATTGCGTAATGCGGAATTTTTCAAGATATCATTTATTTCTTCTACGAGCATCCGCACCGGGACTTTTTCCTCCGCTTTCGTCCCGTTCTTCACCCTTATTTCTTTTTCCAGACGATC